>Ga0008835_100038_pt1 | contig 188498 bp, 185 predicted proteins | sample HotLakConsoUCCRE_FD_62215 | JGI IMG/M metagenome (GOLD analysis project Ga0008835, IMG submission 62215) | Hypersaline microbial mat communities from Hot Lake, Washington, USA - Hot Lake Consortium UCC-RE (Hybrid Assembly) ... | reverse complement strand
GCGTCGTTGACGCCGTCGCCGGTCATGGCAACGACGTGGCCGTGGCTCTGCAGCGCGGTGACGAGGCGCAATTTGTGTTCGGGGCTGGTGCGCGCGAAGATGTCGGTCTCGATCACGGCGCGCGCCAGGGCAGTGTCGTCGAGCTTTTCGATCTCGGCGCCGGTCAGCACGTCGTCTGTGCGGTCCAGTCCGATCATGCGGCCGATGGCAGCGGCGGTGCCGGCGTGGTCCCCGGTGATCATCTTGACCACGATGCCGGCGGCCCGGCAGTCCGCCACCGCGGTGATGGTCTCCGGCCGTGGCGGGTCGATCAGGCCGACAAAGCCGACGAGCACCAGACCTTCGGCGATATCCTGGTGATCGATCTCGGTTCCGCCATGCGTCTTCATGGCCAGTGCCAGCACGCGCTGTCCGTCACTGGCAATCGCCTCGGCATGGCGCAGCCAGTGATCGCGCAGGAGCGGCTCCGGGCCGTTGCCGGCCAGTTGCCGGTCGCACATGTCGAGGATGCGTTCCGGCGCGCCCTTGACCAGTGCCACGGTGGTCTCGCCCTCGGGACGGTGGAGCGTGGCCATGTAGCGGTACTCGGCGTCGAAGGGGATGGAACCTTCCAGTTCGCTGCGCGCGCCCGCGCCGAAGCCCAGCTTCTCGGCCAGCGCCAGAAGCGCGCCTTCCATCGGATCGCCCTCGACGCGCCAGCCATCGCCGTCCTCGTGCAGGGCAGCCGTGTTGCAGAGCGCCGCGATACGCGCCAGTTCGGAAAGCGCAGGCGTGGCTTCCGGGTCCAGTTCCCGGCCGTCCTGCGTGATCCGGCCCGCGGGTTCGTAGCCGGTCCCTGAGACCTCGAAGCGCCCCTCCGCCGTCAGCAGCGTGGCGGCCATCATCTCGTTGCGGGTCAGCGTGCCGGTCTTGTCGGAGCAGATGACTGAGACCGCACCCAGCGTCTCGATGGTCGGCAGCCGCCGAACGATGGCATTGCGCCGCGCCATCGTCTGCACCCCGATTGCCAGTGTCACGGAGAGCAGCGCGGGCAGGCCCTCGGGGATGCCGGCGACCGTCAGGCCGACAACGATCATGAAGGTCTCGCCGAAATCCTGGCCGCGGATCATCGTGCCCCAGGCCAGGATGATGGCCGAGAGGGCGAGGATGATCCCGGTCAGATAGCGGGAGAAGACGTCCATCTGCTGGATCAGCGGGGTCGTCAGCTGTTCGACGGTGGCCAGCAGGCCGGAGATGCGGCCGATCTCGGATTGTGCGCCCGTGCCGACGACGACGCCTGTTGCCGCGCCACGGGTGACCATGGTGCCGGAATAGGCCATCGACCGGCGGTCGCCCAGCACCGCGTCCGGATCGACCGGGTCGATCTGCTTGCGCGCCGGCAGCGACTCGCCCGTCAGGATCGCCTCCTCGATCGACAGACCGGATGCCGTGACTAGGCGGAGATCGGCGGGCACCTTGTCGCCGGGCTCGAGCTGGACGATGTCGCCGCGAACCAGCTCCTCGGCCGCGATCTCGACGCGTTGTCCCTCGCGCATCACGGCCGCGCGCGGCGCCAGCATGCCGCGCAGCGCCTCCAGCGCCTGCTCGGCCTTGCCCTCCTGGAAGAAGCCGATCAGCGTGTTGGCGACAACCACGGCCAGAATGACCACGGTATCGATGTAGTGGCCGAGCAGCGCGGTGATGGCGGCGGCGGCCAACAGCACCAGGATCAGCAGGTTCTTGAACTGGGCCAGCAGGCGCTGCAGCGCAGTGCGGCGCGGCGGTTCCGGCAGCCGGTTCGGTCCTTCGGTCGCAAGGCGTCGCGCGGCCTCCGCTGCCGACAGGCCGTTGCTGGCCGAGCTGGTGCGGGCAAGCACGCTTTCAACCGGCTCGGCCCAAAGGGGCTGGCCGGCCATGTCCTGCAGGTCGGTCATGCGTTGCCGCTCGCGTGGCTACTGGGCTGTGTAGGCACCATCCACCAGATGGTAGCTTCCGGTGATGAAGCTTGCGCGGTCCGACAGCAGGAAGCAAGTCAGCGCCGAGACTTCCTCCGCCGTGCCAAGACGCCCCACCGGATGCATGCCTGCGAGCTGGCCGATCGTCGCCTCGTCCAGATTGGCCGACAAGAGCGGCGTATTGATGAAGGCGGGACCGACCGAGTTGATCCGGATGCCGGCCTGCGCATATTCCATCGCGGCCGTCTTGGTGAGGCCGACCACGCCATGCTTGGCGGCCACATAGGCGCCGGCATTCATGAAGCCGACCGATCCGAGGATCGAGGCCATGTTGACGATCGCGCCGCCGCCACCCGCAAGCATCGCCGGGATCTGGTAACGCATGCCGTAGAAGACGCCATTCAGGTTGACGTCGATGACCTTGCGCCAGCCATCGAGCGGATAGTCGCCCACCTTTTGGCTCGGGCCGCCAATGCCGGCATTGTTGACGGCCAGATGCAGCGCGCCGCCCTTCTTCACGGCGAAATCGACCAGCGCCTCGCAGGCTTGCGGATCGGACGCGTCCGCGGCAAAGGCGAATGCGCTGCCCCCGGAGCCGGCGATCTCGTTGCAGACGGCCTGGGCCTTGTCCTCAGCGATGTCGGAGACGATGACGGTAGCGCCTTCGGCGGCCAGTTCCTTCGCGATAGCCGCGCCGATGCCCGAGGCCGCGCCGGTGACGATCGCTGTCCTGCCTTCGAATTGCATGCTCATGTCGTTCTCCTGAAAACCGGGGGACCACGTTCGGGTCTCTGTCGCAGCCGGGCTGGTTTCATGCCTTGATGTGGGTCAACCTTGATGGGCCCAGAATGTGTCGGGCGATTGACAGGCGCGACGAAGGACCCCATTGCCGCCTTTCGGCGGACGAAACAGGATGCCGCGCAGGGCGGAAGAAGCGGATCAGGGCTTGGCCAGTCTCATTGCCAATGACGAAGCAGATGGAAGGCGCGGATACGCTGGCTATGGGCTGGCCGTCGCCGGCGCCCTGGCGGTGCTCGCTCTCTGGTTCCTGCTGGGCGACAAGACCGGGGCAACATGGGTTGCGCTTCTTCTGGCGCTGGTTGCGCTCGGTGCGGGTTCACTCGGCGGGTGGCAGCCCGGCCTGGCGGCAACCGGCATGGTCTTCGTGGGACTGATCGCCGGCAATCATATGGCGCCGCAGATGTTCTCGACACAGGCTTCCGACCTGCTGGCGATCGTGGCGGCCGGGCTGCTGCTGACGTTGTGCGGCGCGCGCTACAGGCTTGCGACCGCCCATTCGCGCGACACCGCCGCCAAGCTCGGCGCCCGCGAGGCGCATCTGAGATCCATCCTCGACACGGTGCCCGACGCGACCGTGGTCATTGACGCGAAGGGCGACATCCAGACCTTCAACAAGGCAGCGGTGCGGCAGTTCGGCTATTCGGAGGCGGAAGTGGCGGGAAAGAACGTCAGCCTTCTCATGCCGCAGCCCTATCGCGTCGAGCATGACGGCTACATGGACCGTTACATGCGCACCGGCGAGCGGCGGATCATTGGGATCGACCGGGTGGTGGTCGGCCAGCGCAAGGACGGCTCGACCTTTCCCATGAAGCTCGCCGTGGGCGAGATGAAGAGCGGCAACCAGATATTCTTCACCGGCTTCATCCGCGACCTGACCGAACGCGCCCAGACCGAAGCGCGGCTGGAAGAGGTGCAGTACGAACTGGCGCGGCTCGCCCGCATCAATGAACTGGGCGAAATGGCCTCGACGCTGGCACATGAGCTCAACCAGCCGCTCTCGGCGATCGCCAACTACGTCCAGGGCTGCACGCGGCTCCTCCAGCGTTTCGACGACGACCTTGCCAATCGCATGCGCGAGGCCTTGGAAGAGACCGCGCGGCAGTCGCTGCGGGCAGGCCAGATCATCCGCCATCTGCGCGAGTTCGTGACGCGCGGCGAGACCGAAAGGCAACCCGAAGACCTCAAGCAGCTCGTCGAGGAGGCCGCCGCGCTGGCGCTGGTCGGCTCGCGCGAGGCAGGCATCCGCACCGTGTTCGAATTCGGCGCCGAGACCAGGACCGTGATGGTCGACCGGGTGCAGATCCAGCAGGTCCTGATCAACCTGTTGCGCAATGCCATGGAGGCCATGCGACGTTCCGAAACGCGCGATCTTCTGGTGCGCATTTCGAGTGCGCCTGAGCCGGAGCTGGTGGAGATCGAGGTCTCCGATACCGGCCCCGGTCTGGCCGACGACGTCGCCCAGCAGCTCTTCAAGCCGTTCGTCACGACAAAACCCGGTGGCATGGGAGTCGGTCTTTCGATATCCAAGCGCATCGTGGAGGCTCATGGCGGGACCATCGTCATGGAGCGCAATGCGCATGGCGGGGCGACATTCCGGTTCACGGTGCCGGCCATCGATCAGGAGGCGGATGCGACATGAGCGAAGGTGTGATCATCCACATCGTCGACGACGAGGAGCCGGTGCGCAAGTCGCTGGCCTTCCTTTTGACCATGTCCGACCATGCCGTGCGCGTGCACGAATCAGCGACCGCCTTTCTGGCCATCGCTCCCGGTCTCGCCCGTGCCTGCCTCATCACGGATCTGCGCATGCCGGACATGAGCGGGGTGGAGCTCCTGAGGAAGCTGCAGGAACAGGATGCGATGCTGCCGACCATCGTGATCACCGGTCATGCCGACGTGCCGATGGCGGTCGAAGCGATGAAGGCGGGCGCGCTGGATTTCATCGAGAAGCCGTTTGAGGACGAGGTGCTGCTGGAGGCGATCGCCCGGGCTATCGCCGAACTCGGCAGCCGCGCGAAGGCCCCGCATGATGCAAGTGCGGTGCGCGAGCGCATGGCACGCCTGTCCGAGCGCGAGCAGCAGGTGATGACGGGCATCGTCGCGGGGCTGCCCAACAAGACGATCGCCTATGATCTCGACATCAGCCCGCGCACCGTCGAGGTGCATCGGGCGAACGTGATGGCCAAGATGCAGGCCCGCAACCTGCCCGAGCTGGTGCGTATGGCGCTGGCGGCCCGGCCGGCCTGACCGGGCCTTCGACTTTGATCTCACGCAAGGCAGGCTGACGCGACATCACGCAGTTTGTCTGCAGTGGCGGCCTCTGGGGGCCGCGGATGCCTCGGAGACGGGAATTGTCCAGGACCTGCCGGATCCTCGTGATTTCGCCTGATGAAGCGATGCGCCTGTCGCTTCGTTTCGCGCTGGAGGTGGAGGGGTACATCGTCGGGCTCGCCGAAAGCGCGCTCGGACGCATGGCCGAGGCAAGCCAGGCCGATTGCGTCGTTATCGACGACACGGCGTTGAAGGAAGTGAAGGCGGCGGGGCGGACCTTGCCTTCCTGTCCGGTCATCGTCCTGGCCGAACGAGCCGAGGAAACGGCATGGTTCTGCAGCCACGGCCTGGTCGAAAAGCCCCTGTTGGGGCAGGCACTGATCGACCTCGTCGAACGGGCCTTACCGATGCGGCTTCCCGTGGCGGCGTCGGCGGCTACGTAGAACTACTTAGGAGGTAACCGAATTTCGGCGGGCCGGCGGATGGGCGAATGTCTCCCCACAAACACGGAGAGCCCCATGTCCAGCCGTTTCGATTTCGCATCCCACGCAGCCGCCAAGATCGATCTTGAAGGCATGCTGCTGCAGCAGGCCGGTCGCGGGTCGCAGCTCACCCACTACAATTCAAATGCCGAAATCTATGCCCCGGGCGACGGCGCCAACGCGCTCTATCAGGTCGAGTTCGGCGCGGTTCGGATTTACCGGCTCCTGTCCGACGGCCGCCGGCAGATCAGCGCCTTCCATGTCGCCGGCGAGGTCTTTGGCTTCGAGCCCAGCGACCGGCACGGTTTCTTTGCCGAGGCGATCTCCGCTTGCGGAATCCGCAGCTACCGCATGCCGCCCGAAGAGCAGGTGGCGCGCGAGCTTCTGCCCATCGCGCTTCAGGCGCTGGTGCGGGCCCAGGAGCACATGCTGGTCATCGGTCGCCAGTCGGCGGGCGAGCGTGTCGCCGCCTTCCTTCTGGAAATGATGGAACGTCAGGGCGGGCTGAAGCAGATCGACCTGCCGATGTCGCGCACCGATATCGGGGATTATCTGGGCCTGACCATCGAGACGGTCTCGCGTGCCTTCTCCCGCTTCCGCGAGAGCGGACACATCCACCTCGTCAACACCCGCACCGTCGACATCCGCAAGCCGGATGCCCTGCGCGCCATGTGCGAGTAGGGCGCCCGCTTCAGTCGGCATCCAGTTCGCAGGAGACGAGCAGGACGCCCGGCTCCTGCGGCTGGCGCCGCAGTGTGAAGCCGAGGCGGCGGCACATGTCCAGCATCTTGGTGTTTTCGTCCAGGACGTGCCCCTCGATACGCCCGATGCCGTCGGCACGGGCGTAGTCGAGCAGGCGCTCCATCAGGACACGCCCGATCCCGTGACCCTGCAGATCGGTGCGCACGAGCAGGCCGAATTCGGCGGTCTCGTGATCGGGATCGCAGGAAATGCGCGCGATGCCGCCCAGTTCCCCATTCGCCATATCCAGCGCCACGAAGGCCATCTCGCGATCGTAGTCGAGTTGGGTCAGACGGACCAGCATCTGGTGCGGGAAGTGCCTGCGCGGGGCCAGGAAGCGCAGCCGGATGTCCTCCTGGGAGACCTTGGCGAGGAAGGCCGGAAAGAGCTCGACATCCGTCGGTCTGATCGGCTGGAAGCGCCAGATGCGGTCGCCCAGCTGCTCTTCCTTCATCCACCCGGAGGGCCAGGGCCTGATGGCCATCTCGCGGTTCGGGCCGGTATGCGAGATGCGGTCGGGTTCGAATTCGATGCGGGCATCGAGCGCCAGGGCGCCCTCTGCATCGGCGATCAGCGGATTGATGTCGAGCGAGGCGATCGCGGGGTGATCGACGATCAGTTGTGAAACGGCGCTGAGCGCGTGGACTATCGCCCGCCGGTCGGCCGGCTTGCGGTCGCGGAAGCCTGCAAGCAGGCGGCCCACGCGGGTGGAATCGATCAGATCGCCGGCCAGGATGTCGTCCAGCGGCGGCAGCCCGATGGCGGTGTCGTCGATGACCTCCACCGCGACGCCGCCGGCGCCGAACAGGATGATCGGGCCGAAGATCGGGTCGCGGCTCATGCCGATGATCAGTTCCTGCGCATGCGGGCGCACGATCATCGGCTGCAGCGCGTAGCCGTCGATCTCGGCATCGGGGCGATCGCGTTTGATCCGCGCCGCGATCTTGTCGGCCGCCTGCCGGGCGGCTTGCGGCGTCTCGATGTCGAGCACCACGCCGCCGACATCCGATTTGTGGCTGATCTGGCGCGACACGAGTTTAAGGACGATGCGCTCGGAGCGCTGCAGGAGATCGGCTGCCATCTCCTCGACCTCGGCCGGCGAAGGGGCAAGCATGTCTTCCGGCACCGCGACGCCATAGGCCGACAGCACGGCCTTGGCTTCCTGTTCGGTCAGCATGCCGCGACCTTCGTCCGCGGCCTTGCGCAAAATGTCGACGACGGCCTGACGGTCGCCGGAGACGTCCTCGCTGAGGCTCGAAGGCACCCGCATCAATGTCCGCTGGGCCCGCGACCAGTCGCTCAGATAGGAGACGGCAATGGCGGCTTCCCCCGGCGTGGCGAAACTCGCCAGGCCGGCGTCCTGGAGAATGGCGCGGCCGGCGCGCGCGGTTTCCTCGCCCAGCCAGCAGGTGAGCACCGGCTTGCCCTCGATCATGCCCTTGTCGGCGAGCTTTGCGATGCCATCGGCTGCCGCCACCGGCGAGGCAAGCGCCGTCGGGCAGTTCAGGATCATGACGCAGTCGACCCCGGGGTCTCTCGCCACCGCGCGCACAGCGGCCTCGTATCTCTCCGGCGGAGCGTCGCCGATGATGTCGACCGGATTGGCCTTCGACCATGTCGCCGGCAGCGTTTCGTCCAGCAGCGCCAGCGTCGCCTCCGAGAGTTCCGCCAGTTCGCCCTGCCGATCCATCAGCGTGTCCACCGCCAGCACGCCGGCGCCACCGCCATTGGTGACGATGCCGACGCGCGAGCGCTCGAGCGGGCGGAAGCGGGCGAGCGTTTCAGCGGCGTCGAACAGTTCGCCGAGCCCCTTCACCCGCAGCACGCCGGCCCGCCGCAGGGCTGCCTCGACCACCCGGTCGGCCCCCGACAGCGCCCCGGTATGGGTGGCGGCGGCTTTCGCGGCGGCCTCGTGCCGGCCTGACTTGATGGCGATGACCGGTTTCAGCCGCGCCGCGGCGCGCGCCGCGGAGATGAATTTTCGCGGGTCGGGGATCGATTCCAGATAGAGCAGGATCGTTTTGGTCGCCGCATCGCCGGCCAGCATGTCGAGATAGTCGCCGACATCGACATCGGCCTGGTCGCCGAGCGAGACGATGTGGGAGAAGCCGAGCCCCTCGTCGGCCGCCCAGTCGATCAGCGAGGTTGCGATGGCGCCGGATTGCGACAGGAGGGCCAGGCCGCCCGAGGCCGGCGCCATATGGGCGAAACTGGCGTTCAGCTTCAACGGCGGCACGAGCAGGCCGACCGTGTTGGGCCCGATGATGCGGAAGGTGTGGGGCCGCGCGGCGTCCAGCATTTTCTGGCGCAGCCCGTTCTCTGCGGTCACGCCGGCGGTGATGACGACTGCCACGCGGGTGCCTTTTTGGGCCAGTTCCGTAATCAGGCCCGGCACGGTGCGCGGCGGCGTGACGATGATCGCGAGGTCCGGCGCCTCCGGCAGATCGGCCACGTGGCGGTAACATGTCATGCCGCCGATATCGCGATGCTTGGGGTTTACCGGCCAGACCGATCCCTCGAAACCCGCGTCGAGGATGTTGGAAAGCACGATGCCGCCGACCGAGCCAGGGCGGGGCGAGGCCCCGATGACAGTGACGGATTTCGGCCGCGCCGCACCTTCGAGATTGCGTATCGTCAAGCTGATTCTCCGTCGTTTGCCGGTCGCGTCCGTTTATGGGCCGACAGTCCATCCCGGCCGTTGATCAAGGTCAACGCCTCAGGAGCAGAACCGGATAAGCACCGTAAGGGTCCATCCTCACAGAAAGAAGACTGCCATGCCGCGCAAGGTTCTCGTGATCAACGGTCATCCCGATGGCGATCCCGCGCGGCTCTGTGCAGCCTTGGCGCAGTCCTATGCCGAAGGCGCCCGCGAGGCTGGCCACGCGGTCGAGACCATCAGCATCGCGGAACTGGACATCCCGTTCCTGCGGTCGCAGGAGGCGTTCGAGAAGGGCGGCGTGCCCGACAGCCTGGCGGCGGCATCCGAGGCCGTGCAGGCGGCCGAGCACGTGGTCATCGTCTTCCCTCTCTGGCTCGGCACCATGCCCGCTTTGCTGAAGGCCTTCCTCGAGCAGGTCATGCGGCCGGGAATTGCGTTCGAATACAGCAAGCAGGGACCAAGGACCCTCCTTGCCGGCCGCTCGGCGAGGCTGATCGTCACCATGGGCATGCCGGCTTTTCTTTATCGCCTCTATTTCCTCTCGCACGGTGTCGCCGGCATTCGTCGGAGCATCCTGCGCTTTGTCGGTTTCAAGCCCGTGCGCACCACGCTCTTCGGCCTGGTGACCGCGGCCAAGGAGGACAAGCGCCGAAACTGGCTGGCGCAGGTGCGCGCGTTGGGACGCCAAGCCAGCTGAGTTTTCGGCTCAAACGGCTGAGGGGCCGGGCGCCGCGGCGGGGCGCGCCGGCAGGCGCTGGAGCCGGACGATGGCCGCAAAACCCAACACCCCGAACAAGGCGACGACAAGCAGCGTGGCCAGCGACAGCGGCACCGAAAACTGGGCCATCATCAGGGCCAGGACAAAAGGCGAGAAGGCTGACGTGAACTGGCGCGCCGCGCTCATCCAGCCCACGCGGCGGCCGTAGCCGTCCCGCCCGAAGACCTCCAGCGGCAAGGTGCCGCCGACGATGGAGACCAGCCCGGATCCGAGCCCGAACAGGACGACGAAAATGGCGATCGCGGCGACATTGGGCGCGCCGACCAGAAGCAGCGTCATGCCGGAAGCCAGGAAGCCCGTCGCGATGACGGCGAGCACGGTCTGCGGCAGCCGGCCGCCGAACACCATGTTGATGAGGCGGCTGGCCACCTGGGAAGGGCCGAAAAGCGTCGAGACCAGAACGCCGGCCGTGCCGAGCCCGAGCGTGGTCAGGAGCGGCACCATGTGCAGCAGGACGGCCGACAGGACGAAGCCGGCAGCGGCGAAGCCACACATCATCAACAGGAAGGCGGCCGTCCGGCGTGTCGGATCGACTGGCCGTTCGTCCGAAGCCGGCATCTTCTCCATCGGCGTTGCGGCAGGGGGAATGGGCCTGTGGAGATGCATCAGCCAGAAGTGGACCGGCAGGCAGATGAACAGGTTGAGCGCGGCAAAGACGAGATAGACCTCGCGCCAGGAAAGCTCGGCATGGAGCGCGGTCGTCAGGGGCCAGAACGCGGTCGAGGCAAAACCGGCGATCAGCGTGAGATGTGTGATGCTCCGTGATGCGCCGGTATCGCCGAGCTGGACGATCGCCACGAAGGCGGTGGCGTAGAGCACGAAGCAGGCCGCCAGTTCCATGCCTACCAGCGCGGCGATGAAGGTCGCAGCATTGGGCGCGCAAGCGGCGGCCACCAGCGCAAGGGCGGCGGTGGCCGAGCCGAAGGACATCACGCGCCCGGCGCCGTAGCGGTCGGCGAGGCGCCCGGCCGTCGGGGCGAGCAGGCTGCCCACGAACAGCGCAACCGAGAGTGCACCAAAGACCCAATGTTCGGGCAGGCCGAAATCCGCCGCCATTCCCGGCACCAGGATGGCGAAGCTGTAATAGAGCGTGCCGTAACCGATGATCTGGGTCAGGCCGAGCGCCCAGATGGCTGCCGCCGGGGCACGTGTTTCAACCATGGGAAATCGACCTGCCGCGGAGCATTGCACTCAGTCGCGCCGGATCTGCGGCATGCTGCCTTCTGCGCAGCATTCGTCGGCCAGGAATCCGAGCAGAGACATCATGCCGGCGTAGTTGGCCCGGCAGATCAGCGTGGTCGCCTGGCGCTCCTGCGTGATGAGCCCGGCTTCCAGAAGCCGCTTGCAATGATGCGAGAGTGTCGAAGCCGGGATCGCCAGGCGTTCCTGGATGGCGCCGACCGGGAGCCCCTCGGCACCGGCACGCACCAGGGTGCGGTAGATGGTGAGCCGGGTCTGGTTGCCCAGCGCCTCGAGTTGCCCGGCAGCCTGTTCGAGCGTCACGCGGGAAGGGATGGCGGCGTCCTCCTCTGCAGGTCAATCGTCCGGTCCGCGCCTGCCATGTCGCGGCACTCATATCGAGCGAATGTTGACGCGGCGGGAGACTTCTTCAGCCGTCTCGACGCGTTCGGAATAGCGGTCGGTCAGATAGGCTGTCCGGTCGCGCAACAGGAGCGTGAACTTCATCAGTTCCTCCATCACGTCGACGATGCGGTTGTAGTAGGGCGACGGCTTCATGCGGCCCTCGGCGTCGAACTCGGCGAAGGCCCTGGCGACGGAGGACTGGTTGGGGATGGTGACCATCCGCATCCAGCGGCCGAGCACGCGCAGCTGGTTGACGGCGTTGAAGCTCTGCGATCCGCCACACACCTGCATCACGGCCAGTGTACGGCCCTGGGTGGGGCGCACGCCGCCCATCGACAGCGGCAGCCAGTCGATCTGCGCCTTCATGATGCCGGTCATCGCGCCGTGCCGCTCCGGCGAACACCAGACCTGGCCTTCCGACCAGATCGATAGGTCGCGCAGTTCGGCGACCTTGGGATGGTCGGCCGGGACGGAATCGGGAAGCGGCAGGCCGGCGGGATCGAAGATGCGCACCTCGGCGCCCAGACGGCGCAGGATCCGCGCGGCCTCTTCCGTCGCCAGCCGCGAATAGGAGCGTTCGCGCAACGAGCCATAGAGCATCAGGATGCGCGGCTTGTGGCTGGTCCGCGGCGCATTCAGCAGAGCGTCCAGGTCGATGGGGAGGAAGGAGTCCTCGCTGACGTTGGGCAGGCCGTCGTCGGCGTCGGTCGGTGCGGGCATCAGGCTTCCAGCTACTAATTCGATCAAACTGGAAATAGCGGATATCGCGGGCCAGGCATCCGGTCAATGTTATTTCGAGCGAAATCGAAATTGAAGCTGAACATCACGCTTTCGAGACACCTGCCGGTGGCACCGGCCGGCCAACCCCCTATATTCGGGTCCACAAACGAGGAGGCGGCGCCGAGACGCCGTACACGCGACCGACATGACCGAGCACCAGCCGCCCATCCGCTTCGACAATTCCTACGCGACGCTGCCGGAGCGCTTTTACGAGCGGCGCTCCCCGCTTCCCGTCGCCCAGCCATCGCTGATCCGACTGAACGATAAGCTCGCCGAAGAACTCGGCATCGATACAGCCTGGCTGGCAAGCCCGGACGGCCTCGACATGCTGGCGGGCAATCGCCTGCCGGGCAATGCCGATCCGATCGCCCAGGCCTATGCCGGGCACCAGTTCGGCAATTTCGTGCCGCAGCTCGGCGACGGGCGCGCAGTGCTCATCGGCGAGGTGGTCGACGGCCGGGGGCGGCGGCGCGATATCCAGCTGAAGGGATCGGGGCGCACGGCCTTTTCGCGCGGCGGCGACGGACGTTCGGCGCTCGGGCCCGTGCTGCGCGAATATGTCGTCAGCGAGGCGATGGCCCGCATGGGCGTGGCCACCACGCGTGCGCTGGCGGCGGTGAAGAGCGGCGAGCCCGTGCTGCGCGACACGGTGCTGCCGGGCGGGGTGCTGACGCGCGTCGCCTCCAGCCATGTCCGGGTCGGCACCTTCCAGTATTTCGCCGTGCGCGGCGACACGGATGCGCTGAAGCTCCTGGCCGACCACGTGATCGCGCGCCACTACAGCCACATCGAGAGCGCGCCCAACCGCTACCGGGCCCTGCTCGGGGCTGTGGTGGAGGCGCAGGCGAGGCTGGTGGCGAGCTGGATGCATCTCGGCTTCATCCACGGCGTCATGAACACCGACAATACGTCCGTCGCCGGCGAGACGATCGACTACGGCCCCTGCGCCTTCATGGACGAGTTCCACCCCGCGACGGTCTTTTCGTCGATCGATCAGCGCGGACGTTATGCCTATGGCAACCAGCCGCACATCGCGCATTGGAACCTGACACGCTTTGCCGAGACGCTGCTGCCGCTGTTCGGCTCGGACGAGGAGACGGCGGTTGCCGAGGCACAGGACGAGTTGAGCGCCTATCCGGCGGCTTTCGACGATGCGCTCCAGGCAGGGCTGAGAAGCAAGTTCGGGCTTACAAAAGACGAGGAAGACGACAGCGCGCTTTTCCGCGACCTGCTGGAATTGATGGCCGAGGCGAAGGCGGATTTCACGCTGACCTTCCGCGGGCTGGCCGAGGATCCGGCCTCAGACAGCCAGGATACGGCCCGTGCGCTGTTTGCCGCGCCGGCGGGTTTCGATGCCTGGGCGGCACGCTGGCGCGACAGGCTGGCGCGCGAGGATGTCACGCCGCAAGCGCGGCAGGCATCCATGCTGGCCACGAACCCCAAATACATCCCACGCAATCATCTGGTGGAGGCGGTGATTCAGGCCGCTGTCGAGAATGACGATTTCGGACCCTTCCACGAACTTTGCGAGGTCACGTCCCGGCCGTTCGAGGACCAGCCCGGCCGCGAGCGCTACGCATTGCCGCCGCAGCCGGACGAGCGGGTGTTGCAGACATTTTGCGGGACATGATCGTCAGCCGCCGGCGACCGTGTTGATGATCTGGCTGGCATCCGTGGGGATCTCGTCACCGGCCCAGGCGACAAAATGGTCGGGCCGCACCATCACGAAGCGGGCTTCATAACGCTCGCGGCCACCATCTCTCGTGTCCTCGACGATGGAAAGCGGCAGGCCGCCGGCTTCGGCCGAAGCGCGGAAGCGCTCGATCTCCGCCGAATCGGCATCGAAGGCCAGCAGCGTAAAGCCGCGTCCGAGTGCCTCGAAGACGTTCCTGCCCGATGACAGCGGCTGCGGCGCCAGATGGAAGCCGGCGCGCGCCTTGAAGCTGTGGCCGCCCTTGGCATCGCTTTTTGCGCCCTCTTCGCCGAAGACGATGGAAGAGCCGCCATAGTTCGGCCCGAAGGAATTGACCTCGCCGGTCGCGCCGGTGCTGCGCTTCTTCCATTCGGCCTCGAAGGCCTCGCGGTCCGCTTCCGGGTCGAAACGGGCGAGGAAGTCGCGGTCGCTCTCGATCGATTTCTCGATGAAGTCGCGCGCGGTCGAGGCGAAGACCGGCCGGCGTTCCTCGCTGTAGCTCTCGAGCAGTCGGGGTTCGGCCCAGCCTTCCAGCACGGCGGCGAGCTTCCAGCCGAGATTGCGGGCATCCTCGAAGCCGGTGTTGATGCCGTAGCCGCCATAGGGCGGGTGGCTGTGGGCGGCGTCGCCGGCGATGAAGACGCGGTCCTTGGCATAGTTGTCTGCAATGGCGACACGCAGGTCCCAGAAGCCGATATGCTCGAACTCGACGTCGAATTCGGCACCGGCGGCGCGGTGCAGATATCCGGCGAAATCGAAATTGTCGCGGGTCGTATCCTGCGGCACAGGGGCGTGGAAGAAGAAGCTGTTGCCGAGATCCACGCGGCCGAAGAACTGCCAGTAGCCTTGGAGGTCCGGGTGGAGCACGTTGTAGAACTGCTTGCCGGGGAAGCGTGCCAGGAGGTCGTGCAGCTCGGGCGAGCGGAAGACGAGAAGTACCATCTTCTTGTCGTGCTCGGACCGGGTCTCGGTGATGCCGGCGAGGTCGCGGACGATCGAGCGGCTGCCGTCGCAACCCACGGCATAGGCAGCGCGGATCTCGACCACGCCGTCGCCCTTGCGCTCCACCGCCTTCACGGTCACGCCATCGTCGTCCTGGGCAATTGCCTCGCCGCTCCAGCCATAGAGGACCTCGATCGCGGGTATCTGGGCGACGCGCGCGCGCAGCACGGCCTCGGTGGCGTATTGCGGCAGGCGCTCATTGTCGGTGAAATAATAGGGCCGCACGAGTTCGCGCTGGAGCCAGTCGTAGTGGTGGCCGGAGAGCAACGTACCATAGGCCGTGATCCCGCCGATGCCGTATTCCGGCGGAATGGTGCGGGCGGCACGCAGCTCGTTTTCGGCGCCCCAGAAATGGAAATGCTCCATCGTGCGCTGGGTCAGGTTCTGGCCCTTGGGCACCGGCTGCGGCGTCGGGTACTGCTCGATCACCACCGTCGCGATGCCGCGCTGGCCGAGTTCGATTGCCAGGCCCATGCCGACCGGGCCGCCGCCGACGATGACGACTTGGGTTTGCTTCACCTTATTGTCGGTCATGCGCTGATCAGATCCTGCCTGCTTCGAGATAGACGTGCTTGGTCTCGAGGAAATCGTTGAGCCCCTCGGGCCCGTGCAACCGGCCGAGGCCCGACTGGCCATACCCGCCGGTCTCGCCTTCAGCGAAAAGCCGGCCGTGGCAGTTGAGCCAGACGGTGCCGGAGCGGATGGCGCGGCTCGTCCGCGTGGCGCGGGCCAGGTCGCGGGTGAAGACGCTGGCGGCGAGGCCGTAGCGCGAAGCGTTGGCCTTGTGCATTGCCTCCGCCTCGTCGCCGAATGTTTCGATCGACACGATCGGACCGAACAGTTCCTCCTGGACGAGCGAGGAGGCGAGGTCGTCGATCCTGAAAAGGGTCGGCGTGATGAACGCGCCATTGGCGAGATCGCCGCCGGGGATCTGGCCCCTGAGGACGAGTTCGCCTTCGTCGCCGGCCTGCTCGATCAGCTCGGCCTGGCGCTTGCGGCTCGGCATGTCGATCAACGAGCCCATCCGGCTCGCCGGGTCGTTGCCGGGGCCGACACGAACCGCCTCGAAGGATGCCTTGATGCGCGCCGTGAAATCGTCGGCGACCTTATCGTGGACGATGAAACGCGTCGCCGCAACGCAGATCTGGCCGGCCATGACGAGGGCGCCATGGGTGAGTTCGCGCACCGCGACGTCGAGATCGGCATCGTCGAAGATCACCGCCGGGGCCTTGCCGCCCAGTTCCAGCGACAGCCGCTTCAGGGTCGGCGCGGCGGCCGCCATGATCAGCTTGCCGGTGGCGCTCGAGCCGGTGAAGGAGATGACATCGACATCGTGCGAGGCGACCATCGCCTGGCCGACCTCGATGCCATTCTCGTTGACGGAATGGACCACGCCCTTCGGCAGGGAAGGGCAGTCATGGATGCACTGCATGATGCGGCGGTGGATCAGCGGCGTCTGCGGCGCGGGCTTGATGACCACCGTGCAGCCGGCCGCGAGCGCGGGGGCAAGCGACCGAAGGAGAAGCGTGACGGGCGCGTTCCAGGGCACGATGATGGCGGCAACGCCGGCTGGCTCGCGGTTCATCATCGAGAAGTTGCCGGGCGCCGTTTCCAGCGTCCGGCCGAGCACGGTGCGGGCGAGACCGGCATAGTAGCGGGTCTCCGAAATGGCGCCCATCGTCTCGCCGAGCGCCTCGGCGCGCAGCTTGCCGTTTTCGGCAACGATGAGATCGGCGATCTCTTGCCTGGCCGCTTCCATGCGGTCGGCGATTTCGAACAGCACCGCCGCCCGCAACCGGGGCGAGGCGGCCCAACTGCCTTCATCGAACGTCTTCCTGGCAAGCGCGGCGGCCTGATCGGCCAGCGCGCGGCTGCCTGGACTGTAGTTGCCGAGCACCGCCCCGTTGGCCGGGTTGGTGCTGTGGGCGACCGTGTCCGTCGAAATCCATTCGCCGCCGACATAATTGTCGGCGCGGGGAAGCTGGGCCTCCATGCGTCTCTCTCCCTACTGCTTCAGACCGAGAAGCTTGATCGCATTGTCCTGGTAGAGCTTGCGACGCAGTTCGTCCGTCACGTCGAGCGAGTCCAGGATCTTCAGCGTCTCGCGAATGTACATCGGGCCACCTTCGGGATCGAAGGGTGCGTCCGATGCGAACATCACGCGATCCTCGCCGAAGAATTCGATGGCATGCTCGATTGCCTTGCGCGACCCGAAGGAGGCGGTGTCGGCGTAGAACTCCTTGAAGTACTCGAGATGCGGACGCTTCAGCGCAGTGCGAACGGCCGCGAGATCACGGTCGGTCGTGCGCTTGCCCATCTGGTCCCAGCCGGGACCGACGCGGCCCTCGAAGAAGGGCACCATGCCACCGGCGTGGTGGGTGACGACCTTGAGGCCCGGGAACTTGTCGAAGAAGCGCGAGAACACCATGCGCGCCATCGTTGCCGAGGTCTCGTAGGGCCAGCCGAAGGTCCACCAGATCTCGTATTCCGAACGCTTCTCGTTGAGATAGTCCGGGAAGTTCTCGGCGCGGGCCGGATGCAGCCAAACGGCCTTGCCAGACTTCGCCATGTATTCGAAGAAGGGCTCGTATTCGGGCAGGTCGACGGGGTTGCCGGCGATGTTGGTGAATATCTGCATGCCGACGGCGCCCAGGTCCTCGATCGCACGACGCGATTCCTCGACGACGGCGTCCGGGTTGTTCATCGGCGCGGTGCCGATGAAGCCGGGGAAGCGCTCGGGATATTTCTGGCAGAGTTCGGCCATGGAATCGGAGCCGATCTGCGAAAGCTCAAGGGCCTTCTCCGGTCCGGCCAGCATTTCGAGCGGCGGCGACGCCAGCGACAGGACCTGCTGGTAATCCTCACCGAACATGTCCATCACCTCGAAGCGGCGGTCGAGTTCGGTCATCATGGGGACCGCACCCGAGCGCTTCGTGATGTCCGTCATCGTACCGATGTGGTCGATCAGGCGATCGAAGAATGGCTTGGGCCAGATATGGTTGAAAATATCGATCTTTTTCATTGGGCACTCCCTCGACAATTAGCGGGAACCATGGTCAGCCAAGACCATAATGTCAATGAAATTATCACATGGTGAGATTATGAGATGCTTACGGGCGAAGCATTTCGCGCATGCGCCCGATCACCGCTGCTCTGCCTGCCCGCGCTCAATTCCTCGCTGAGCGCGGCGGCCGCCGCGCGTACCCGGACGCCGATGGTCTCGATATCCTTGTCGTCGACCAAAGCCCCGGCGATGGTCACGCAGAGGCTGGCTATCGGGCTCTGCCCGGCATCGAAGACGGGGGCGGCCACGCCCACCACACCCGGCGTGACCTCGCCCCTTGCGACGGCATAGCCGGCGCGCCGCGCCTTCTTGAGGCTGTCGTGGATTTCCTCGAGCGTCGTGCCAAGACCGACCGAACGGAGATCCTCGAGCGAGGCTTCGATGCGCGGGAGGATGTGACGGCGGGGGAGGAAGGCGATGATGGAGCGGGCAATAGCGCCGCGTCCCATCGGCATCGGCCGGCCGCGGGGATAGCTCGACAGAGGGTTCTCGGTCGAGCAGCGAGAATCCACGCACAGGATGCGGTTGCCGTACCAGCGCACGAGAAGAGCGGTACAGGAGAACGCCTCGGTCAGTTCGGTGAGGTGGCGCTCGCCCTTCAGGATCAGAGGATCCGACTGGCGCAGGAGGTAGTCCATCTCCACGACCTTGGGGCCGAGCGTGAATCCCGCGTTCGGCATGGAGGAAAGCAGTCCGGCTTCCTTCAGCGTCTTCAGGTAGCGATAGAGGGTAGGGCGGCTGTAGCCCAGTTCCTCCATCAACTGCTCGGGCGTCCATTCCAACCGGTCTTCGGTGAACACCTCAAGAACGGCAAGAACACGTTCGAGACTGTTGCCTTTTTTCTCGGTCAACTGGCGACGCTTTCGCTTTCTGTCATCTTCTTCGAGCGACGGTAATCGAGAATCATCAGAATTATGCCGCCGACTACACCTGCGATATCACTGTAGACTGCACCGGGGAAGGCCCCGGCCGGAATCAGGGCGAGCAGACCGAAGATTATGAAGAGGACGCGCATGACCGGTGTCAGCTTCGATGTGAAGTAGCCCGCAAGCGCCGCAGAAATGAGCCAGACGCCGACCGTCGCGGTGACGATGGCCAGCCCGACGTCGAAGGGGTCGCCGATCAGAAGCAGCGTCGGCGAGAACACGAACAGCACGGGTATGACATAAGCCGACCAGCCGAACCGCATCGCCGCGAAGCCGGTCTGCATGGCCGATGCGCCTGCGATGCTGGCCGCCGCAAAGGCCGCGATTGCGATCGGCGGCGTGATCATGGACATCATGCCGAAGTACAGAACGTACAAATGCGCTGCGATCGGTTCGATGCCCACCGCCACCAGCGCAGGTGCGACGAGCGCGGCAAGAAGCACGTAGACGCCGAGCGTCGGAAGGCCCATGCCGAGCACGATGCAGACCAGCGCGGAAAGGGCAAGTAGCACGATTGCACTGCCGCCCCCGACCTGGACCAGGACATAGGTCAGGTTGAAGCTCAGACCCGTCACATTGAGAACACCGATGACCAGACCAGCGGCGGCGGAGATGACCAGAATTTCGACGACCGCCTTGCCGGTCACCTCGAAGCTGGTCAGCAGCGTAACGATGCCCGGTCGAACCGACTGGTAGCCGAAGACCAGGGCGGTGATCGAAACGGTCAGAGCCGCAGCGAGAGCCGCCCGTTCAGGCTGCCAGTTCAGCGAAAAGAGCGCGTAGATCAGGACTGCGAAGGCGAGGATGAAGTGCAGTCCGGTGAGCACCTGTTTCTTTTCGGGAATGTCCGATTTCGGAACCGCGGAAATGCCGAGCCGCGCGGCCTCGAGGTCGGCCTGTATGAACAGGGCCACATAATAGAGCAGGGCCGGCACGAGCGCCGCCAGAGCCACTTCCGCATAGGAAATCTGCAGGAATTCGGCCATCAGGAAGGCAGCCGCCCCCATCACGGGTGGCATGAGCTGGCCACCGGTGGAGGCCACGGCCTCGATCGCTCCCGCCTTGTGCGCGGGATAGCCGTCGCGCTTGATCATGGGGATCGTGACGACGCCTGTCGCCGTCACATTGGCCACGGCGGAACCCGAAATCGATCCGAACAGGCCCGAGGCGACGACGGCGATCTTCATGGATCCGCCGCGAAAGCGGCCCATGCCCAGCAACGATGCATCGGTAAAGAATTTCGAGCCGCCGGTCATGCCGAGCAACGTGCCGAACAGGATGAAGGCGACGACGACGGTGGCGGCAACAGCCATCGGAATGCCGAGAATGCCGTTGGAATCGACGGCCATGTAGCCGGCAAGCATCTGCCAGTCCTGGGCGCGTCCTGAAAGCCGGCCTGGCACATAATTGCCGAAGAGGGCGTAGAGCAGGAATACGCTGATGATGATGACGAGCGCCCAGCCTGTCGCCCGCCGCAAAGCCTCCATCAAAAGGATGATGGCGATGGTGCCAGGGATATAGACGCTGGGCGGCTTCGAGAAGATGAGGTTGACGATCTGGGGATAGCGCACCGTGATGTAGCCGAGCGCGGCGACCGCCAGGATTGCGGCCAGGCAATCATACCACGGGACGACTACCCGTTCCGATCCACGGTTTGCCGGCAGCATCAAGAAGGCCAGCGGCAAGGTCACTGCCAGGATCGCCGCCAGGTATTGCTGCGGGTAGAAGGAGACGCCCAGCATGCGTGGCACGCCGAGCGACCAGGTCACCGCAAGCAGGGTCAGCAGAATTGCGAGCGCCGATGCGAGCGGCTGCCAAATGAATGGGGGAAGGCCGAAGCCGGCCTTCCCCTCGATCGAATCCTGCCCCATGGAGTCCTACTCGTTCCAGAGACCGATTTCTTCATAGAAGCGAATGGCGCCCGGATGATACTCGGTGGGAGCCGCATCGCCGACCATGTGCTCGTCGGGATTGAAGGAATTGAACGGCGGGAAGGTCTCCGCCATCACGGCCTTGCTCTCGTAGAGCACCTTGGTCATCTGGTACACGACGTCGTCATCGACGCCTGCATGGGTGAAGACCAGCTGCGGGTAGGCAAAGAAGGTTGCGGTCTCTTCAACGCCCGGCGCGTTCGGTCCTGGCGACATTTCGGTGAAGAAAGCCACCGGCCAATGCTCGCGGGCTACTGCGAGATTTTCGTCCGTGGCTTCGATCGGCAGCGCCCTGATGCCGCCGACGGCGGCGTCCGCCTCACGCACCTTGCCGGCGCCATGAGCGAAGATGAAACCGACCGCGTCTCCGGCGATGAAGGCATCGGCACCTGCGACGACGCTCGCCACTTCCACCGACTGCATGTCGGCGCGGGTCATGCCGACGGTGGCATACATCGCATCGAGCTGCGGCAGGATTGTCTGCTGGGCGGTGTAACCGTCCACCATGGGAAGCCCGCGCAGGTCCTCGATCGAGTGGATATCGGAATCGGCGCGCACGAAGATCGCTTCGACCAGCGGCATTACGAGGCCAACCACCCGGAGATCCGGGCTTTCCTGGCCTTCGAACCATTCGCGGCCCTCGAATGCGTAGTTGACTTCCTGAAGGTTCGCGACACCGAACTCGATGCCGCCCGAGGCGACAAACGGAATGTACTGGTTGGGGCTGGTCGCGGGTTGGATGGTGGCATTCAGGCCGGCCTGGTTGGCGGCGTTTGCGACGGCCGTTCCGATGTTGTGAAACAGCGAACCCGGATTGGATGTGGCGATGCCGACGGTCTGGGCCGATGCCGTGCCGGAAAGGGCAAGGCCGGCAGCCAGCACGGCTGGGGCGAGATAATGCTTCATGGTTCTCCTCCGGTTTTATTCCTGCGTGGCGACCTTCGGTCAGTCGTCACAAATCCCATAAAAAGAGATTGTTGGCCATATTGCACTTGCCTTGCCCCTTTTTACAAGGCCAATCTTCGCCCAACGTCGTCGCCTTGGCCACCCCGCCAAGGCAATGCAGAGTGATTGCGGAGGATTTCATGTCGGACAATGCAAGACGCGCTCCCGTGGCGGGCGAACGGCCGGGCACGGGCGCCGAGAACCTGCTCCTGGGCCTGAAGGCCAGCGGCATCGACTACATATTCGCCAATGCGGGCACGGACTTCCCGCCCATCATCGAAGCCTTCGCCACGCTCGACGGCGATCGCGTGCCGATGTCCGTGACCGTTCCGCACGAGACGGCAGGGGTCGGCATGGCGCACGGCTATTTCCTCGTCACCGGCCGGGCGCAGGCGGCGATGGTTCACGTTAATGTGGGGCTGGCCAATTCGGTCATGGGCGTCATCAATGCCGCCAGCGACAACGTGCCGGTGGTCATGATGTCGGGGCGTACGCCCTTGACCGAGGGCAGCCGGGCGGGCGGGCGCGTGACGCCGATCCAGTACGGCCAGGAAATGTACGACCAGTCCTCGCTGGTCGCCGATGTGGTGAAGTTCCACTACGAGATGCGCTACGCCGAACAGGGCGACATGCTGGCTCTCCGCGCCACCACGCTGGCGATGAGCGAGCCGCGGGGGCCGGTCTATCTCAGCCTGCCGCGCGAACCGCTGATGGAGGCGCTGCCCGAAAAGGCGCGCCCGACGCCGCCGCAGAGGCCGGCGACCCTCGCCGCTCCCGACCGCCAGGCGGTGGAACAGGCCGCGCGCTGGCTCGGCGAGGCGCGATCGCCGCTGATCGTCTGCCAGCGCGGCGACACGGCCGGACGGGTGAGCGCGGCCATCGTCGCGCTTGCCGACGCCCACGCGATCCCGGTCGTCGAGCCCTTCATGATCCGCAACGTGATGCCGTCGGCCCATCCAATGTTCATCGGCCACGATCCGAAGGCGGCGCTGGCGGAGGCTGACGTCGTGCTGGTGGTCGACAGCGCGGTGCCGTGGATGGAAGCCCTGCACCGACCGGGCGAGGAGACACGCATCGTCCAGATCGGCCCCGATCCGCATTTCCAGCGCATGCCGATCCGCAGCTACCGCAGCGACCTCGCCATCACCTCGGACGCGGCGACCGGTGTTGCGGCGATCCATGAGGCCATGGGCGAGCCCGGTGTCGGCGCGGCCGAACGGCGCGCCGCCATCACCGAGCGCTCGGCCGCGCGCCGCAAGGCGATGGCGGACATCGCGCTCGAGGGCAAGGCCAGCCCGATGAGCGCGGAATGGATGAGCCGCTGCATCTCCGATATCATGGACGAGCGTGCCGTGATCTTCGGCGAACTCGGCATCGTGCCGGGCGCGATGACCGTATCGCAGCCCAACCAGATCTTCTGCAACCCGCATTCGGGCGGGCTCGGCTGGGGCATGCCGGCAGCCCTCGGCGCACAGCTCGCCAACCGCGAGCGGCTCACCATCTGCTGCATCGGCGACGGTTCCTACATGTTCGCCAATCCCGTCGCCTGCCACCAGATCGCCGAGGCGCTGGAACTGCCGATCCTGACGATCGTCAAGAACAACGGCATGTGGAACGCGGTGCGCCGCTCCGTGGTCAGCGCCTATCCGGGCGGAGCCGCGGCCAAGGCCAACCGCATGCCGCTGACTTCGCTCGAACCCGCGCCGGACTACTCGCAGATCGCCGCAGCAAGCCGCGCCCATGTCGAGCGCGTGGAACATGGCGACGACCTGCCGGCAGCGCTCGCCCGCGCCGTCGGGGTGATCCGCACCGAGCGGCGCCAGGCGTTCCTGGAACTGCGCATCACGGTGTCCGACAAGCACTGAGGTCTGCCGGGCGCCTTGACAGCGGTGCCCGGCTGATCCACCTGAACGACGAACAGTCCTCAGGGAGCTGCCGTGATGGCCGGCTATTTTTCCACGCCCTTTCCCCGCCGCCGCTCGGTCGGCGTCAATGTCGGCGGCGTCGTGGTCGGAGGCCCTTCGCCCGTTGTCGTCCAGTCCATGACCAACACCGACACGGCGGACGTGGATGCGACCGTCGCCCAGGTCGCTGCGCTGCATCGCGCGGGCTCGGAGATCGTGCGCATCACGGTCGACCGCGACGAAGCGGCTGCCGCCGTGCCGCGCATCCGCGAGCGGCTGGAACGGCTCGGCCACGACGTGCCGCTCATCGGCGACTTCCACTATATCGGCCACAAGCTTCTCGCCGATCATCCGGCCTGTGCGGAGGCGCTGGCCAAATACCGCATCAACCCCGGCAATGTCGGCTTTCGCGAAAAGCGCGACCGTCAGTTCGCGGAAATCGTCGAAATGGCGATCCGCTACGACAAGCCGGTGCGCATCGGCGTCAACTGGGGCTCGCTCGACCAGGAGCTCCTGACCCGGCTCATGGACCAGAACCAGGAGAACGGGTTCCCGCTGACAGCGCAGGAGGTGACCCGCGAGGCGATCGTCCAGTCGGCGCTGATCTCGGCCGAGCTGGCCGAGGAAATCGGGCTGCCCCGCGACAAGATCATCCTGTCGGCCAAGGTCAGCCAGGTCCAGGATCTGATCGCTGTCTACACGCAACTCGCGCAGCGGTCCGACCACGCCCTGCATCTCGGGCTGACGGAAGCCGGCATGGGCTCGAAGGGCATCGTCGCCTCGTCGGCTGCCATGGGCATTCTGCTCCAACAAGGCATCGGCGACACGATCCGCATCTCTCTGACGCCGGAGCCGAACGGCGACCGCACGCGCGAAGTGCAGGTGGCGCAGGAGCTGCTGCAGACGATGGGGTTCCGTCAGTTCGTGCCGGTGGTGGCGGCGTGTCCGGGATGCGGGCGCACGACCTCGACCGTGTTCCAGGAACTGGCGCAGAAGATCGAGAGCGATTTGCGCAAGAACATGCCGGTGTGGAAGGAACGATATCCGGGCGTCGAGAACCTGAAGGTCGCGGTGATGGGCTGCATCGTCAACGGACCGGGCGAATCGAAGCATGCCGACATCGGCATCTCGCTGCCCGGCACCGGCGAGACGCCGGCGGCGCCGATCTTCATCGACGGCAGAAAGGCGGCGACGCTGCGCGGCGCCAACATCGCGGCGGAGTTCGAGGCGATGGTGGCGGACTATATCGAGACGCGCTTCGGTTCGGGGCAACGGGCCGCCGAATAGGCGGCTCAGGCCGTCAGGGCTTCCTGCTCTTCGCCCAGCCAGGCATCGATCTTCTCGGCCAGCTTGTTGGGCGAAATCGGCTTCGACAGATAGTCGTCCATGCCGGCCGCCAGGCATTCCTCGCGGTCGCCCTTCAGCGCGTGGGCGGTGATGCCGATGATGGGCGTATGCCCGCCGCTTACGGCTTCCAACTGGCGGATGGCGCGCGTTGCATCGAGGCCGTTCATCTCGGGCATCGAGACGTCCATCAGGATGATGCGGGGCTTGTGGGTGCGGTACATCTCGACCGCGGTGCGCCCGTTGTCGGCGATGCGGTGGCTGAAGCGCGAGCCTTCGAGGATCTGCCTGAACACCAGCTGGTTGACCTCGTTGTCTTCCGCCACGAGGACATCGAAGGCGCGCTGGTCGGTCGTCACCGGCCGACGGGCAACAGACAGCGTGTGGACTTCCGCTACGGGCTGCTTCGCCTTGCGCTCCGTGCTCGTCTGCCACTGACCCGTCTGGCGGGCGCGCGAGGTCTGCATCAGATTGACGAGGTTCTGCAGCAGCTGCTGCGAGCGGGCGGGCTTGCTCAAATGTGCCCAGATGCCCGAACTGAGAGTCACCCGTCCGCTCGCCGCCTGGTCGACCGAGGTCAGCAGGAGGATGGGAATATGCGCGGTGGCGGGGTTGCTTGAAATGCGCTGGGCCACTTCCGTGCCGTTCATGCCAGGCATCTGGTAGTCGAGGACGATGCAGTCGATACGCGCGCCGATCGCCACGGCGCGGTCGACGAAGGCCAGCCCGACCTCGCCATTTTCGACCGCCGCGCAATCGAAATTCCAGCTGCGCAGCTGCTCGAGCAGGATGTCGCGATTGACCTTGTGATCATCGATCACGAGCACGCGCGAACCGAACACGTCGACCGGCACGGGCGTCTGGATGTCGCCCGCATGGACCGGGAGCGGGACCGTGAACCAGAAGGTCGAGCCGCGCCCCACTTCGCTTTCCACGCCGATCGCGCCGCCCATCAGTTCGACGAGCCGCGAGGCGATGGCGAGGCCCAGACCGGTTCCCTCATGGCGGCGCGTCGACGTCGCGTCCACCTGGCTGAACTTCTCGAAGATGTGCTTGCGCTTGTCCTCGGGGATGCCGATCCCGGTGTCCTCCACCCGCACGGAGAGGTGCGCGATGCCGTCTTCGACGGTGCCAGACACATCGATCAGGACATGGCCCCGTTCGGTGAACTTGACCGCATTGCCGACCAGGTTGGTGGCGATCTGGCGCAGCCGGCCGACATCGCCGACCGCCCAGCCGGGCAGGCTCGGATCCACGCGCACGATCAGCTCGAGATCCTTTTCCGCGACGCGCGCCGCGGCGAGTGTCGCCACATCCTCGATCGTTTCGTTGATGGCAAAGGGCGCGGGGTCGAGACTGAGCTGGCCGGCATCAATTTTGGAGAAGTCCAGGATGTCGTTGATGATCGTGAGCAGCGCATTGCCGGATTTCAAAATGACATCCGCAAAAGTCTTTTGGCGGTTGTCCAGATCGGTCCTGCACAGCAGTTCCGCCATGCCGAGGACGCCGTTCATCGGGGTCCTGATCTCATGGCTCATATTGGCCAGGAATTCCGACTTTGCCCGATCCGCCGATTCCGCCTTCAGCTTCTCGGCCTGGATCAGGTCGTTGGCGCGCCGCAGATTGTCCTGGGCAGCCTGGATGTTGTGCATCATCGGCCGGAAGACCGAGTAGGCGACGCCTGTGCCAACCGCCACCATAGCGGCCGCCACCAGGGCCAGCATCAGCTGGAGCGTGTTGTAGTCCCGGATCATTTCCTCGCTGAGGCGATGCGTCGTGCTGGCAAGGTGCGGGCGGACACTGTGGCTGGCGAGGTTCTGGAGCCGGGTGAAGATGCCCTGGGCGGCGGGGTCGGAATAATCCTCGAAACGGCCCAGTTCCTCCGCCAACCCGAGAACTTCGGCGATATCATTCTTGAGGGCTACGCCTTCGCCTTCGCCTTCCCATATCGTGCGCAGCGCAGGCGGCAGTGTCAGGCCCTCGACGGCGGCAAGGATGGGCGAATTGCCCGTCTCCAGCCCCATATCCGTCCCGATCGCGATACCGGTGCGGCTCAGTTCCTCGCCTGCGGCCAGCTGCATCAGCGTGAAGACCGTCTCGAGGCGCGCGATGGCGCCGGCGAGATCGGACCGCACGGCGTCGATCCGGCGCAGCGCCTGGTCGTTGAGCTGGCGGTTCAGGGGGCCCGGCCGAAGGAAACCGTCTTCGCCGCGTTCGAGTTGCTGCCACTGGATGGAGTTGCCGGCGGAGAGAATCCGGGTGTTGTCGAGCCTCAGCGCATGGTGGATCACGTCGCCGGTCGCGTCGCCCATGTGGCTGATCACGGCGCTGAACTTGACGCTCGTCTTGGACTGCTCTGCAAGATAGTTGATGATCACGGCGCCGCCGCCAATGGCCAACAGGATGCCCAGCAGCATCACCAGCAATCTGCCGCGCAGATAGGCGCGGGTCACGGCTACCGTCATCGTCGAACTACCCCCGGACTGGCGTCTCAGTGCGTAAGATTCGATCAAAGGGCCTTAAGCCCGCCTTAAGCCGGTCGATCGCCGGGCAAAGGAGGCATAACGATTGAGTTCATGCTTAACGGGCGACTAACCCCCGGCTCAGCGGCGACGTTCCGCCACGAACCGCGCCGCCGCGCGCAGCCGGTCGCCGCGGCCGCCAAAACCGGCGAGCGCTGCCTCGGCCTGGTCGACGAGACCGCGCAATTGCTGGCGGGTCCAGTCTTCGCCATGCATGGCCGCCAGCGTTGCCTTGCCGGCCGCCGCATCCTTGCCGGTTGCCTTGCCGAGCGCGGCGCTGTCGCCCGTCAGGTCGAGGAGATCGTCGGCAAGCTGAAACGCCAGCCCGATCGCATTGCCATATTCGCGAAGCGCTTCGCGCTGCGTGGCTGATGCCTGGCCCACAATGGCTCCCGCCTCGCAGGAAAAGCGGATCAGCGCGCCGGTCTTCATCGCCTGAAGCGTGATGATCCCATGCTCGTCGGGGGATGTGGTCTCGGCTTCGAGATCGAGTGCCTGTCCGCCGGCCATCCCACCGAGACCGGCGGCCCGCGCCAGGGCGAGCACGAGGTTCGACCGGGTGGCGGCGTCGAGAAAGTCTGCGCTGTCGGCCAGGATGTCGAAGGCCAGCGTCAAAAGGCTGTCGCCGGCCAGAATCGCCGTCGCCTCGTCGAAGGCGCGGTGCACCGTCGGCTGGCCGCGCCTCAGATCGTCATCGTCCATGGCGGGCAGATCGTCATGGATCAGCGAATAGCAGTGCACGCACTCGACGGCGGCGGCTGCGCGCATGGCGCCGTGGCCGTCGGCATCGAAGAGCGCCGCGGTCTCCATCACCAGGAAGGGTCGGAGACGTTTTCCACCGTTGAGGACGCCATGGCGCATGGCGTCCAGAAGGCGCCGCGGCCGCGTGACCTCGCCGTCCCGGGCGCGCGCGTCGAGAAGGTCGACAAGCGCTGCTTCCACCTTGCGGGCGCGCCAGGCAAGAGCGGTCTCGAATGGGTCGTCGGCAGTCTGGTTCATGGCGGAGCGATGGCGGCAAACGCCGTGGCGGTCAAGCCTGACCGTTGCGATCGGGCGTTGCGTGGGCGCGGTCGACTCCTGTATGCGGTTTGCAGAGGCTGAGGAACCAGGACAGTTGGGCGAGGAACCTGAAATCGTGGTCGAGCCGCGACACAGGACGAGGGCGAAACCGCGACGGCTCCTGCGCAGATGGCTGCTTCGCGTCGTGGCCTTCCTGGTCCTGCTGGGCTTGTTGCCGCTCGGCCTCACCCTGGTCTACGCGGTTCCGCAAGTCAGGCCGGTCTCCACGCTGATGATGCTCGACCTTGCCACGATGCGCGGCTATGACCGCCGATGGGCAGCGCTGGACGAGATGGGCCCCAACATCGTCAATGCCGTCATGATGTCGGAGGATGGCCAATTCTGCAGCCACCGCGGCATCGACGTCGTCGAGTTTCGGGCATTGCTGGAGGAAGCCCTTGCCGGCGAGGCCACGCGGGGCGGCTCGACGATCACCATGCAGACGGTCAAGAATCTCTTTCTGTGGCATGGCCGCTCCTATGTCAGAAAGGCCATCGAGCTTCCGCTGGCGGTCTATTTCGACGCGGTCCTGTCCAAGAAGCGGATCCTGGAGGTCTACCTCAACATCGCGGAATGGGCGCCCGGCGTTTATGGAGCCGAGGCGGGTGCGCGTTATCATTTCGGGGTCGGCGTCAACGAATTGACGCCCCGGCAGGCCGCGCTCATGGCGGTGACGCTGCCCAATCCGGCGACCCGCAACCCCGCCAACCCGACAGCCAACCTCAACCAGGTTGCCAACACGATCGAGCGGCGGGCGCGCGGTGCTGGCGGATATGTCGGGTGCGTCAGGTAAAATTGGCGCCCGGGCACTGGCCAAACGCTGCAGGGACGTGTATAGCCACGCCAAATTTCACGTATTCCGGCCGTTCCGCGTGGCCCTTCGACCAAGGGCGGCGGCGGTCATTGACGATTGGAGCTGTAAGATGGCCGTACCAAAAAGAAAGACCTCGCCGTCCAAGCGCGGCATGCGCCGTTCCGCCGACGCGCTGAAGGCCCCGACCTATGTCGAGGACAAGAATTCCGGCGAGATGCGTCGCCCGCATCACATCGACCTGAAGACCGGCATGTATCGCGGCCGCCAGGTTCTGGAGCCCAAGGAGAGCTGATAGCCGGCTTTCTTTTGCGTATTTCCTGAAAAGGACCGGTTTCGACCGGTCCTTTTTTGGTTTGGCAGCTGGCATCGGGCGGGCTGGCCGTTCCGGGCGCAAGCGGCTATGTCTTCTGGCATTCCGCAAGTAGCCCAGGATTTCGACATGCGCGCTCCCGACCTGCCCGGCCGTTCCCCCGTCATTGCCGAAAACGGCATGGCCGCGACTTCCCATCCGCTCGCCACGCAGTCGGCGGTCCAGGTGTTGCGGGAGGGTGGCAACGCCATCGATGCGGCGATCGCGGCGTCGGCGACGCTGTGCGTGGTCGAGCCGCACATGACGGGCATTGGCGGCGATTGTTTCGTAATCGTGGCTGATCCCGATGGCACCGTCCACGGGCTCAACGGATCAGGCCGCGCGCCAGCCGGTGCAGAGGCCGCCTGGTACCGCGAGAACGGCTTTGCCAAGATGCCCCAGACCGGTGCCCATGCGGTGACCGTACCCGGCGCGGTCAAGGCATGGGAAGTGCTGGCCGCACGTTTCGGCACATTGGGCTTCGACCGTCTGTTCGCGGATGCCATCCGCTATGGCGAGGACGGCTACGCGGTGCATGAGCGCGTCGGCACCATGTGGGCTTCCTATACCGAGGAACTGGCCGCCGACGAGGGCGCCCGCCGGCACTGTCTCATCGATGGCAGGGCGCCACGCATCGGCGAACGGCATCGCTGGCCGGCCCTCGCTGCAACATTGCGCGATATCGCGCGCGGCGGCGCCAAGGCCTTCTACGAAGGCGAGATTGCCGCCGAGATCGTCGCCACGCTGCGCGCCAAGGGCGCCTTCATGAGCGAAGAGGATCTGGGCAACGTCGAAGCCGACTGGGTCGACCTCATCTCCACGCCGTATGGCGGGCACAACGTGCTGGAGATCCCGCCCAACGGCCAGGGGGTCACGGCGCTCATCCTGCTCAGGCTTTTCGAGAAGCTGGGCACGGCCGCGCTGGCGCCCGGCAGCGCCGAGCGCTGGCACATGGAAATCGAAGCCGGCCGGCTCGCCTATTCGGTGCGCGATCATCTCGTGTCGGATCCCGCCACCATGACGGTCACGCCGGCGCAGCTTTTGTCCGACGGCTACATCGATGCGCTGGCGGCCCGCATCGACAGAAGCCGCCGGATGGACGGGATCGACTTGCCTTCGGTACCGGATTCCGACACGATCTACCTGACGGTCGTCGACCGCGACGGCCGCGCGGTTTCCTTCATCAACTCGCTCTATGCGGCTTTCGGCTCGAAGATCGTGACGCCGAAATCCGGGGTCACGCTGCAGAACCGGGGCGGCTGCTTCACGCTTGAGGAAGGCCATCCGAACGAACTCGGGCCCCGCAAGCGGCCGATGCACACCATCATCCCGGCCATGGCCATGAAGGACGGACTTGCTTCCGTCTCCTTCGGCGTGATGGGCGGCGCCTACCAGCCGATGGGGCATGCACATGTCTTTTCCAACCTGGTCGACCACGGCATGAACCCGCAGGAGGCGCTCGATCATCCGCGGCTGTTCTGGAACCAGGATGGCGCGCTCGAGGCAGAGCGCGGGCTGGATCCCACAGCCCTCTCAACGCTCGAAGAGATGGGCCACGAGATCAAGCCGGTCGGCATCCCCCATGGCGGCGGGCAGATGATCCTCATCGACCGCGAGAACGGGTTCCTGGTGGGTGGCTCCGACCCGCGCAAGGATGGCTGCGCGGCCGGCTGGTAGATGAAAAAAAGCGCCCGGTGTCATGGACACCGGGCGCTTCGTTTGCCTCAAAGAGGCTAGTATCGAGCCGTCAGCTTACTGAGGGACGACGCGCTGCTGGTCGCGCTGCTCGGCATAGGTTGCCTCGTCATAGGCCGGAGCTGCCTCGAGCTGCTCCTGCGTGTAGCTGGTGTAGACATACCAGTTCTCGTTCTGGTCACGCATGAACTCGACGTTGTCGAGACCGAGCGCAACCTCATGAGCACCCAAGCCCAGGAAACCGCCGACGTCGACGATGATGGCGTCGAAGGAGCCTTCCTCGGAGAGCAGGATATCGCCCACATTGCCGAGGTTCTCGTCATTGGCGCCGTAGACTTCCGAGTCGATCAGCTCTTCAGCGCTGAGCTGGCCCATGTCGACCGCTTCCATGCCATCGCGATTGACGGCTGCGGTCTCGGTCTCGTCGACGACAGGCTCAGCCTGGGTGGCCTGCTGGTCCATTTCGTTGGATTCGCCAACCTGGGCGTCTTCGCGGCCGGCAAGACGGATCTCGAAGTTCAGCTGGAAGTTCGTCTCTTCCGACTGGACCATGACCGTACCGCCGTCGGCGATGACGTGCTCGCCGTCCATGGCCATGTCGGTCTCGTTGTCGGCCATCTGGCCGTCCTGACCGTCGGCGGCCATCTCGTCGTCCTGCACCGGCTGCTGGGCAGCCCACTCACCGGTCACGCGCTGTTCGTCGCGCTGCTCGACCCAGGTCGCCTCATCGTACTGGGGCGCACCTTCAAGCTGGTCCTGGGTGTAGGGCGTGTAGACATAGAGATTGCCGTCAGCGTCAGCCATCAGCTCGAGATCGTCCATGCCGAGCGCAACTTCCTGAGCGCCCATGCCGAGGAACCCACCAATATCGACGAGTACTGCGTCGACCTGGCCGTCCGCGGTGAGAAGCACGTCGTTGACGCTACCCATGTTTTCGTCCTGAGCGGAATAGACGTCGGTCCCCATCAGGTCGTCGGCGCTGATCTGCGTGAGGTCGGTCGCCTCGAACTGGGTGCGGTCCATGGCTGCAGTGCGCGGTGCAACACCGTCTTCGCCACGCGCCTGCTCGGGGGTCTGGTTCTCGGTGCCGGCTGCGCCGGAATCGAGCTGCAGGTTGATCTGGGCGTTCTCACGCTCGGCTTCGATGATGATCGTGTCGCCGGGCTGCACGGTGATCTCGTGGGGCGCCTGGGCCTGAGCGTATGCGCCGGTTGCGGCGAATGCGGTAAGGGCGGTAGTAGCAAGTAGCTTGCGAATCATTTGGGTCGTTCTCCCGGTTTGATTGGGCGATGCGGCTCTCGCAGAACGCGAAGCCGCTGGTCACGACACCACCGTCGGTGGCGTCCTGCCTTGCCTAACCAACCCGCGCCTTGAGGAGAGGTTCCGAAAAAGGACTCGAGATTCGTCTGTCCGGGAGCGAGCGTCTAGCTGCGATCCATCTGGTCGAGCTTGCGCTGCATCGCCGAGATCTGGTCCTTGAGTTCACGCAGATCGTCGGGCTTGTCCGCCGCTTCGACCGACGCGTCGGCTTTCGCGGGCGTCTCGGCTTCCCCGGCATCTGCTCCCGGCATCGGGAAAGGCGTGAACATGCGCATGGCGTTCTGGAACATCTCGACATTGCGTCGGGTCTGCTCCTCCATCGCCTTGATGGGTGTCGTGATGTTGATCATGTCCAGCGGCGTCTTGACCATGGCCTGCTGCATCTGATCGCGGAAGCGCTCCTGTTCCTTGGCGAAGGCGACCATCGACTGTTCGAGGAAGCTCGGCACGACCATCTGCATCTGGTCGCCGTAAAAGGAGATGAGCTGCCGCAGGAAGGGAACGGGCAGCATCGTCTGGCCGCCCTTGTTCTCGAGCTCGAAGATGATCTGGGTCAGGACCGGATGGGTGATGTCGTCACCCGACTTGGCATCATGAACGGTAAACTCCTCGTCACGCCGGATCATCTGGGCCAGGTCGTCGAGAGTCACATAGCTGCTGGTACCCGTATTATACAGCCGACGGTTGGCGTATTTCTTGATGACGACCGGGCCGTTCTTGGCGGGCATGTGCACGCTCCAATGGTTCGCGTTACGCAATAAGCGCCTGATATCCTTCGGGCCGAGCGGCAGCATATGCGCAAAGGGCGGGCAATTGAAAGCAATTTGTGCATCGCAAGAGGCAGGCGCCCGGCAGCGCCAGAATGCGTGCCGCCCCCCCCTCTGCCGCGCCTTCCCGGAATTTGACTTGTGTCATTGAAACGGCAAGAAACGTGAGCAACAATTCCTCTCAAGAGAGGCTATCGGGAGAGCATCATGTCAGCTTCGATCGTCATTGCGGGTGCCGCGCGCACGCCCGTGGGTTCCTTCAACGGCGCCTTCGCCAATATTCCTGCGCATGAATTGGGCGCGGCTGCCATCAAGGAAGCGCTCGTGCGTGCCGGCGTCGACGCCGGTGATGTGGACGAGGTGGTAATGGGCCAGATCCTGTCGGCCGGCGAGGGACAGAACCCGGCCCGCCAGGCCGCCCGTCTCGCCGGCTGTCCGGACGAGACGACCGCCTGGGGGCTCAACCAGCTTTGCGGGTCGGGCCTTCGCGCCGTTGCCATCGGCATGCAGCAGATCCAGACCGGCGATGCCCGGATCATCGTCGCGGGTGGCCAGGAATCCATGTCGATGGCGCCGCACTGCGCGCATCTGCGTGGCGGCCAGAAGATGGGCGACCTGAAGTTCATCGACACGATGATCAAGGACGGCCTGACCGACGCCTTCTTTGGCTACCACATGGGCAACACGGCCGAAAACGTCGCGCGCAAATGGCAGCTGACGCGCGAAGAGCAGGATGCCTTCGCCGTCGCCTCGCAGAACAAGGCGGAAGCCGCGCAGAAGGCCGGCCGCTTCAAGGACGAGATCGTGCCCTTCACGATCACCGGCCGCAAGGGCGACACGATCGTCTCGGACGACGAGTATATCCGCCACGGTTCGACGATCGAGGCGATGCAGAAGCTGAGGCCCGCCTTCGACAAGGAGGGCACTGTCACCGCCGCCAACGCATCGGGCATCAATGATGGCGCGGCTGCCGTCGTTCTCATGAGCGAGGAAGAGGCGGGCAAGCGTGGCATCGCGCCTCTGGCCCGTATCGTTTCCTGGGCGACCGCCGGGGTCGACCCGCAGATCATGGGCACCGGTCCCATTCCCGCCTCGCGCAAGGCGCTGGAAAAGGCTGGTTGGAAGGCCGCCGACCTGGACCTGGTCGAGGCTAACGAGGCGTTCGCCGCACAGGCCTGCGCGGTCAACAAGGAAATGGGCTGGAACCCCGACATCGTGAACGTCAATGGCGGCGCGATTGCCATCGGCCATCCGATCGGCGCTTCGGGCGCGCGTGTCTTCAACACGCTTCTGTTCGAGATGAAGCGGCGCGGCGCCAAGAAGGGACTGGCCACCCTGTGCATCGGCGGCGGCATGGGCGTTGCCATGTGTGTCGAGGCGCTCTGATCCGGGGCGATCAGCAGGCAGGGAACGAGGGGACAGGCAGCCGGTGGTGCAACTGACGTTCAGCCGCCGCTGCACTTGATCAAAAAACCAAAGCATCTGGGAGGAGAACTGCATGGCACGTGTTGCATTGGTCACGGGTGGGTCGCGCGGCATCGGCGCGTCGATCTCGATCGCGCTGAAGGAAGCCGGCTACAAGGTCGCCGCCAACTACGCCGGAAATGACGAGGCGGCCGCGAAATTCCACGAGACCACCGGCATTCCGGTCTTCAAATGGTCGGTGGCGGACTATGAAGCCTGCGCGGCCGGCATCGCCAAGGTCGAGGCCGAGCTCGGACCGGTCGACGTGCTGGTCAACAATGCCGGCATCACGCGCGACGCGATGTTCCATCGTATGACGCCCGAGCAGTGGCGCGAGGTGATCGACACCAATCTGTCGGGCGTCTTCAACATGACGCATCCGCTCTGGTCGGGCATGCGTGACCGCAAGTTCGGCCGCGTCATCACCATTTCCTCGATCAACGGCCAGAAGGGCCAGGCCGGCCAGGCCAACTATTCGGCGGCCAAGGCCGGCGATATCGGCTTGACCCGGGCCCTGGCACAGGAAGGCGCGCGCGCCGGCATCACCGTCAACGCGATCTGTCCCGGCTACATCGCGACCGACATGGTCATGGCGGTGCCGGAAAAGGTGCGCGAGGCGATCATCGGGCAGATCCCGGTCGGGCGTCTGGGTGAGCCCGAGGAGATCGCGCGCTGCGTGGTGTTCCTGGCCTCCGACGAGGCGGGCTTCATCACGGGTTCCACCATCTCGGCTAATGGGGGCCAGTACTTCGCCTGATCGGCAGGCACAGCTTCTCCACACCTATCCCGGGGAAAAGCTGTGCGTTTCCGTGGACAAGCTGTGGAAAGGCTGTGGAAACTCGGCTGGTCTGGCTCGGTTTGCCACATCATGTGGCGGTTCTGCCGAGCGTGGCTCCCCGATATCCCCAGATATTGTATGGAACAAATAGGGAAGTGTCGGGAGTCAGCGATTCGTAGCCTGTTCGTTCCAGACTCGTTCCGTTTTCAGCGTTCGGCCTAGCGGCGCCGGAATCGGCTGAACTGAAAGTGCTGGACGTTGCCGCCCGGGGTCCGATGTTCGTGGGGGCGTGCTTCCTCGAGCTCGAAATCCTCGCCCAGTTCTTTCGCCAACGACTGCTCGTCATGTCGCATGACCGGCAGCCCGCTGCATTTTTCGGGTCCATGAGGGGCGAATGTGCCGATGATGACCTGGCCGCCCGAACTGAGCGCCGCCCGCAGACGCTCCATGTAAGCCTGTCGATCGGCCTGCTCGACCAGAAAGTGAAAGGCCGCACGGTCGTGCCAGATATCGTAGCGTTCGGTGGGCTGCCACGCGGTCGCGTCACCGACGATCCACTTCACGTCCCTGGCCCTGTCGCCGATTCGTTGACGCGCGACCTCAAGGGCGCGCGACGACAAGTCCAGGACGGAGACATTCGCACGGCCTTGTTCCAGAAGCGCGTCGACCAGGCGCGATTCGCCGCCGCCCACGTCGAGGATGGCTGCATCTGCGGGCATGCCGGTCGCCTCGATCAGATCCAGCGAGATCTGCGGGCGTTCCTGGAACCAGCTGACCTCGTTTTCCTGCTTGGCCTGGTATACGCTTTGCCAATGCGCAGCGCGGTCGTCGGGAGGAGAGGCGTTCATCGATCGGTTCCTTCTTCTATCCCAATGTGGGATGCGGCCTGCGTAGATGCAATTAGCCGCGTCGCCTGTTAAGAAGAGGCCACGCCTCCTACCGAGACACGATCTCCCGCCAATGACCTCATCTCCTCTTGTGCTTTCCGGCCGCGACGTCACCGCGGTGCTCGGGCCAACCAACACCGGCAAGACGCATCTCGCCATCGAGCGCATGGTGGCGCACGAGTCGGGCCTCATCGGCCTGCCGTTGCGCCTTCTGGCGCGCGAGGTCTATGGCCGCGTCGCGCAGAAGGTCGGCACGGCCAATGTGGCCCTCATCACCGGCGAGGAGAAGATCGCCCCGCCCGGGGCGCGCTATTCCGTCTGCACGGTCGAAGCCATGCCGCGCGAGACCAATGCTGCCTTCGTGGCAATCGACGAGGTGCAACTGGCTGCCGACATGGAGCGGGGGCACATCTTCACCGACCGCATCCTGCATCTGCGCGGCAGGCAGGAAACCCTGCTCTTGGGCGCCGGCACGATGCGCGGCATTTTGGAGCGGCTGCTGCGCGGCCTTTCCGTCGTCACCCGCCCGCGCATGTCGCATCTGGCCCATGCCGGCCAGAAGAAGATCACGCGGCTGCCGCGGCGCACCGCCATCGTCGCCTTCTCCGCCGACGAGGTCTATGCCATCGCCGAGCTGATCCGGCGCCAGCGCGGCGGTGCCGCAGTGGTTCTGGGGGCTCTCAGCCCGCGCACGCGCAATGCCCAGGTCGAGCTCTACCAGTCGGGCGACGTCGATTTTCTGGTGGCTACCGACGCCATCGGCATGGGCCTGAACCTGGATGTCGACCATGTCGCCTTCGCGCAGGACCGCAAGTTCGATGGGCATCAATACCGGCAGCTGACCGCCGCCGAGCTCGGCCAGATCGCTGGCCGCGCGGGTCGGCATGTGCGCGACGGCACGTTTGGCGAAACCGGCCAGGTCGATACCTTTTCCGACGAGATCGTCGAGCGCATCGAGAGCCACACTTTCGAACCGGTAAAGGTACTGCAATGGCGCACCGCCGATCTGGACTTTGCAAGCCTGGAAGCCCTGCGCGCCTCGATCGATGCCATCCCGCCCGTCGAAGGGCTGACGCGCGCATTGCCGGCTACCGATGCGCAGGCGCTGGAGCGCCTGACCCAGGATGCGGCGATCCGCCAGGCGGCCAGCGGGCGGCGCAACGTGCAGCTGTTGTGGGACGTCTGCGCGCTACCGGACTATCGCCGCATCGCGCCGGCTCAGCATTCCGATCTCATCGCTTCCCTCTTCCTCGATCTGGCCGGCAAGGGCCATCTCGACGAGAACTATCTGGCCGAACAGGTGCGGCGTGCCGATTCCGTCGAGGGCGATATCGACACGCTCTCGCAGCGCATCGCCGAGATCAGAACATGGACTTATGTCTCGCATCGGCCCGGATGGCTGGCCGATCCGGCACATTGGCAAGAAAAAACGCGCGATATCGAAGACAGATTGTCGGATGCGTTGCATGAGCGATTGACGAAACGGTTCGTAGACCGCAGGACATCCGTGCTCATGAGGCGTCTCAGAGAGAACGAAATGCTGGAAGCAGAAATAAGCCCGACGGGCGAAGTGCTGGTCGAGGGTCACCACGTCGGTGAATTGCAGGGGTTCCGCTTCACGGCCGACCAGACGGCCGAGGGCGAGGAGGCCAAGGCCGTTCGGGCGGCAGCGCAGAAGGCGCTTGCGACGGAATTCGAAAACCGTGCGCAGCGCTTTGCGCAGGTTGCCAATGGCGACCTGGCACTCTCCTCGGAGGGGCTGGTGCGGTGGCTCGGCTCGCCGGTGGGAGCGCTGTCGATCAGCGAGGACCCCTTGCGTCCCCGCGTCATCCTGCTCGCCGACGAACAGCTGACAGGCCCGGCGCGCGACAAGGTGGCCGCCCGTCTGGAAAGGTTCGTGGCCTATCAGATCGACACGGCCCTCAAGCCGCTCATCGACCTCAAGTCGGCCGAACAATTGTCCGGCATTGCGCGCGGCGTGGCGTTCCGACTCGTCGAGAATTTCGGCCTCCTGAATCGGCGCGATGTCGCGGAGGACATCCGCTCGCTCGACCAGGACGCGCGCGGCGCTTTGCGCCGGCTCGGCGTGCGTTTCGGCGCCTTCAACATCTTCGTGCCGGCGCTGATCAAGCCGGCGCCCGCCGGGTTGCTGACCATGCTGTGGGCCTTGCAGAACGACGCCAAGGACAAGCCTGGCTTCGGCGAGGTCGTCGCGACGCTTTCTGCCGGCCGCACCTCGATCGCCCTCGACGAAAGTTTCGAGAAGGATTTCTACCGGCTCGCCGGGTTCCGCATCGCCGGCAAGCGGGCGGTTCGTGTCGACATTCTCGAACGTCTCGCCGATCTGATCCGTCCTGCACTTGCGTGGCGGCCGGGCCAAGGTTCGCGTCCCGAAGGTGCCTATGACGGCAACGCCTTCATCGTGACGCCGGCAATGATGTCGATCCTCGGCGCGACGCCGCAGGATATGGAAGAAATTCTGAAGGCGCTGGGCTATCGCGGCCAGGAAGTCCAGGCGGCGGAAGTCGAGGCGAAGCTTTCCGGTTTCGACCAAGTGGCGCTGGAGGCAAAGGCAGCCAGCGAAGCAGCGGCGGCGGCTGCCGCCAGCCAGCCGGCGGCAGAGGCCGCGGCGCCATCCGGTGATGAGGCCATTGTCGCCGAAATCGCGACCGCGGATGTCACCGAGGCAGCAGCGTCCGACGGACCCGCCGAAGCGACCCAAACAGCCGGTGAGCCGGCGATAACGGGCGACCAGGCGGAACCGGAAGAGCAGCCTGTCGGCGAAGCGGAGCCGGTGTCCGAGCCGGGAGCCACGAGCGAGGGCGAGGCCGCGCCTGGGGAAACGTCCGAAGCCGAGGCCCCCGCCAGCGAGAGCGTTCCGGCCACGACGGGCACGGCGCCTGCCGTCGACGTCAACGCAGAACCAGCCGAGGCTGAGGCCCCGAAGACGATCATGCTGTGGAGGCCCGGTCGTTTCGACGGCGGGCGCGGACGCCAGGGGCAGCGCGGCGCGCCGCGCCGCCAGGGCAAGCCCGGCGAAGCCCGCGAGGGCGGCGGCGAAGCCGGTGAGCAAGGTCCGCGACGCTTCAAGGGCAAGCCACAGGACCGGCCCGACCGGGGCGGTCGCGAAAAGGGCAAGGGCAAAGGGCCGGAGAGGCCCAAGCCGCGGCAGTTCGACGAGGTCCGTCCGCCGCGCGAGCAGCGCGAGAAGAAGGCCGATCCCGATTCGCCCTTCGCCAAGCTCGCGGCCCTCAAGGAACAGCTGAAGAAGTAGATGGGCGAGGTCGGCAGACAGCGCGTCGACCGCTGGCTGTTTTTCGCGCGTGTCGTGAAGTCGCGCTCGCTTGCCGCCAAACTTGTCCTGGCGGGCGGCGTGCGGCGCAACCGCGAAAAGATCGACCAGGCGGCCGGCCAGGTCGGTCCCGGCGACGTGCTGACGATCACGCTCGAGCGGCGTGTCCTCATCTACCGCGTGCTGTTGCCGGGCAGCCGTCGTGGTCCCGCCGAGGAGGCGAAGCTCCTTTACGAAGACCTGACGCCGCCACCCGCACCGAAGGCGGAAAGCCCGGCCGATGTGGCGCCACGTGAACAGGGCGCGGGACGCCCCACCAAGCGGGAGCGACGCCAGCTCGACCGCCTGAGGGACCCGGACTGATCGTGGCTTGCTGCGGGACAAACGTTCCGCTCCCGGCGCGAACGGCGCAATGCACGTCCTTGCATGGGATCGGCAAAGGCGCTACCTCACCGCCGATAGTCGCATCCGTCTTCCTGTGGAAACCGCATGACCTACATCGTCACCGACAACTGCATCAAGTGTAAGTACATGGACTGCATCGAGGTGTGCCCCGTCGATTGTTTCTACGAGGGCGAGAACATGCTCGTCATCCATCCCGACGAATGTATCGATTGCGGCGTGTGCGAGCCTGAATGTCCGGCCGAGGCGATCAAGCCCGATACCGAACCGGGCCTTGAGCAGTGGCTCGAGATCAATACCGAATACGCGCAGAAATGGCCCAACATCACCGCCAAGAAGGACGCGCCGCCGGATGCTGCGGAGTTCGACGGGGTGGACGGCAAATACGAGAAGTATTTCTCTCCGGCCCCCGGCGAGGGCGACTGAGCCTGCCTTCGACGGACGCGGCGACATCATGCCGCAGTTGCGAGATCATGGCGATAGGGACGCGGTCCACATTTTGAGCAGCGCCGCAAATTGTTGATTCTTTCGACTTTTTGTGTTACACATCTGCTACATGCCGTGGATAAAGTCGAATTGGCGCGTGCGCTTCAATCATCGAAAGGCGACTTCCCCAACCGGACCGAGGTGACTCGGGCTTGAGCCGCGGCTTTTTCTGTCGAGGCTCCAGCCGCTCCGGGCCAATCCGCTTGCCACGGCCAGGACTTGACCATTTGGTCAGACCCAATCGCCGGCCGCTTGGCCGGCGCGATAACAGGGAGTATCGGTCGTATGGCAAACCAGCAGAAGAAATCGGCGTCGCGCCAGGGCTTCAAGACCGGCGAATATGTCGTCTATCCGGCGCATGGCGTCGGCCAGATCGTCGCGATCGAAGAGCAGGAAGTCGCCGGGCACAAGCTGGAACTTTTCGTTGTCGATTTTCTCAAGGACAAGATGCGTCTGAAGGTCCCGATCGGCAAGGCGACCTCCACCGGCATGCGCAAGCTCGCCGAGACCGATTATGTCGATCGCGCGCTGAAGGTCGTTCAGGGCCGCGCCCGCGTGAAGCGCACCATGTGGTCGCGCCGCGCGCAGGAATACGACGCCAAGATCAATTCCGGCGACCTGATCTCCATTTCCGAGGTCGTGCGCGATCTTTATCGCGGCGAGAACCAGCCCGAGCAGTCCTATTCGGAGCGCCAGCTCTATGAGGCCGCTCTCGACCGGATGGCGCGCGAGATCGCTGCCGTCAACAAGGTCTCCGAGACCGAGGCCGTTCGGCTGATCGAGGTCAATCTTGCGAAGGGTCCGCGCCGTGGCGCCAAGGCGGACAACGAGGATACCGAGCAGGAAGAAGCTGCATGATCTGAACGCGAAAGCGCTTTTCGCGAAAAAGCCCGGTCCCTGTGACCGGCTTTTTCGTTTCAACATCATCGATACTTGGGTCGGCGTCGATGCGTATGGAACAGCCGGGCGCTGGCGACGTTTGATAAATGGAGACACTGCGTTTGCTGATGCAGGCCCGTCTGATCCGAAGGGAAACTCCGAGCGTAGTATTCCGCAGTAACAACCGATAGCGGGAGCACCATGATGGACGACTTGTCACGCAGGACGATGATCCAGACTGCGATGAAGGCTCCCTATCTCGAACGCGAGGAAGAGCACCAGCTCGCGGTGCGCTGGAAAGAGGACCGCGACCAGCAGGCTCTCCATCGCATCACCATGTCGCATATGCGTTTGGTGATCTCGATGGCCTCCAAGTTCCGCAGTTTCGGCCTGTCCATGGGCGATTTGATCCAGGAAGGCCATATCGGGCTGCTTGAAGCCGCGGCACGCTTCGATCCCTCGCGTGAAGTCCGCTTCTCGACCTACGCCACCTGGTGGATCCGTGCGTCCATGCAGGATTACGTGCTGCGCAACTGGTCGATCGTGCGCGGCGGCACGAGCTCGACCCAGAAGGCGCTGTTCTTCAATCTGCGCAGGCTGAGGGCCAAGCTTGCCGGCAATGGCGAGCAGCTTACGGTCGGCGACATCCATCGCCAGATCTCCGGCACGCTCGGCGTGTCGGTCGCGGACGTGGCCAACATGGATGCGCGGCTCTCGGGTCCCGACACGTCGCTCAACCAGCCAGTTACCGATGAGGGCGGCTCAGCGGCCGAGCGTATCAACTTCCTGCCCTCGAACGAGCCTTTGCCCGACGAAGTGGTCGGCGAGACGATCGATACCGAGCGGCGTTCGGCCTGGCTCAAGACGGCACTTGGCGAACTCAACGAACGCGAACTGAAGATCATTCGGGAAAGGCGCCTGCGCGACGAGGGCGCGACACTGGAAGTGCTGGGTGCGAAGCTCGGGATTTCCAAGGAGCGTGTGCGCCAGATCGAGAACCGTGCCATCGAGAAGCTGCGCATGGCACTGGTGCGCAATAACCCGGAATTTGCCGCGGCCGCCTCCTGAGGCGAACTACCGGTCGATGATGAGCTTGACGCGGGTGCCGGCTGACGGCGCTTCGCCCGGGCCGAGCCCATTGATGATCCGGAAGAGCTGCTGCGGCTGTTCGACGCCGCTCATGCGGCCGGCCAAGGTCGCAACATTCTCGCCTGGCTGAACCGTCACCACACGCACGCGCAGCGGTCGAAGGGCCTGCCGCTCCTGTTCCGACAGCGTCCGGAAGCTGCCGGTCACCGCATCTGCCACCGGTGCCAGCCGGTCGCTGGCCATGGGCACAGCGGTGAGCAGGCGGTAGACCTGGCCGCCGGCGCGGATCACCGTGACGTCGAACTGCCAGCCCTCGGCGCTCGCGCGGGCGCGCACCGCCTCGTTGCCGTTCAGACTGGTCGGCCGGATGCTGCCGGCGTCGAGGCCGGCTACCCAGCCGCTGCGAATGTATTCGTCAAGCGTTACGCCGGCATTCAACGTTACCCCGTCGAACCTGACCGCAATATCGCCTGGCCCGGTTGCCGTCACCGCGGCCGCCGAGTTGTCGATGGCGAAGCCGTCGGGAACCGTGAAAGCCACGCCCAGAGCAGGGTGCAGGAACGATCGGCCTCTGACGAAACCTTCTTCCGGCGTGTCACCGAACAGCATGCCGTCCAGGCCGGCCAGAAAATTATCGCGGTCCCGCGTGCCGGTGCCGGGCGGTCCGAACTGGCGGGCATGGCCCGCGGCCAGTTCGATGCGCTGCGGCGGATTGGGATGGGTGGCGAGAAAGTCGAGGCGCTGATCGGTGTTGGCGTTGACCGATCGCAACTCCGCATAGGTGGCCATCGATTGCAGGAAGCGGACGGCTGCGTACGGGTCGTAGCCGGCCCGGCCAATGGCGCGGATGCCGATGGCATCGGCTTCGAGCTCCTGATTGCGGGAGAACTGCGCCAGCCGCAACTGACCGCGAATGAGCGCCAGCCGGCCAGGGGCCGTGCCGCCCAGAACATCGCTGACCACTTGCGAAGCCAGTTGCTCCTCGGCTTCCCGCTGCTGGCGCTGGATGCCGTGATTGGCCGTCACATGCGCCATCTCATGCGCCAGAACGGCAGCAAGCTCGGCCGAATCATTTGCCAATGCCAGAAGCCCGCGCGTCACATAGAGGTAGCCACCCGGCAGCGCGAAGGCGTTGATGTTGGGCGAGTTGAGGATGGTGATCTGGTAGGTCTGATTGGGATTGTCCGGATCGAGCGTCAGGCTGCCGACGATGCGGGCGACCATTCGCTCGACGGTAGGGTTGGCATATTCGCCACCATAGGTCGCCAGAATGCGCGGATGCTGTTCGCGCGCGATGGAGGCCAAGCGGTCATTGCGCGTCAGCGTATCGACGGTGACCGGCGAGCCGGAGGGCCGCAGGGTGGAATCACCATCGGCCGTCTGCAGAACCTGGCAGCCCGATAGCGTCAATCCGACAAGCATCACAGCCGCCGTCGGCCGCATGGCCGCGCGGAGCTTTCTCAACGCTTCCCGTCGCATGGCTGGGTGCTGAAACAGCTGCAAGATCCTCTCGTCATGGGGCGTTCCCCGCCGCCACCGGGTCCCATGTCTCCCCGGCTTAACCGGACGGGTCCCCGGCTGGCAAGCCGCAGTCCCCCGAAAAGGCACCTGACGCGCAATTGTGACGTTGTCGCGGCGCAGCACCCGTTCATCCCGCGATATAGTCACGAAAGGACCGGGGGCCAGTCTCCGAGAAGAACAGGTCCGCATTGCCTGTGCTCTCGATCCGTCCGCCCTCGAGAAAAGCGACCGAATCGGCGATGGCGCGGGCGTCATCGGGGTGGTGGGTCACCATCAGGATGGTCATGCCGATTCGTGTGTGCAGGTCGCCCAGGAGGGCCAACATCTCGCGGCGAAGGCTTGGGCCGAGCGAGGCGAAGGGCTCGTCCAGCAACAGGACGCGCTGGTGGCGCAGCAGCACGCGGGCCAGCGCGACGCGCTGGCGCTCGCCGCCGGACAGTTCTCCCGGCAGTCGCGCTTCCTTGCCCGCCAGCCCGACATGGTCGAGCGCGGCAGTCACGTCCTCCCGGTCCTTCGCCGACAGGCGCAGGGACGGGGAGCGCCCGAGCCCGACATTGGCGCCGACATCGAGATGGGCAAAGAGGTTGTTTTCCTGAAACACCATCGAGACGGGTCGCGACGAGGGCGCTGACCCGGTCATGTCGCGGCCGCCGATCAGGACATGTCCGGCCTCGGGCTCCTCGAATCCGGCGATCAGGTTCAACAGCGTCGTCTTGCCGGATCCGCTGGCTCCCATGACGGCGACCACCGCGCCGGCCTCAATGGAGAGATCGAAACGCATCTTCATGCCCTCGAAGCCGAAGACCACGTCTTCGAGTTCGACCGTCGCGCCTTTCGGCATCTCTTCAGGCATCATCGGGTCGATCTCCCGCGGGCATCGGCCAGCATCATCAGCAGCAGGCACAATATGCCGAGGAACAATGCAAGCCCGGCCGCATCCGCCGTGCGATAGGCGCCCATGCGCTGGAGGAGCAGGTAGGGCAGCGTCTGGACCGCATCGCTGCCGAACAGGGCGATCACGCCGAGGTCGCCGAGCGACAGGGCCATCGCGAAGGCAAAGGCCGTGAGCAGGGGGCGCCGCAGCACAGGCCAATCCACCAGCCGCCAGCGCGCCAGGCCGGCCATGCCGAGCGAGGCGGCCAGCCGGTCGTGGCGCGCGGCGGCGGCGTCGTAGGCGGGGCGGAGGGCGCGGATGGCAAAGGGAATGGCCATCACGGCATTGACGGTCACCACCATCACCGGCGCCAGCGCGAAGAGCTGGCCGCTTTGCCGCAGCAGGATGAACCACCCGGCGCCGATGACGATGGGCGGAATGACCAGCACGAAAGCCGCCCAGTCGCCCATCGCCCTTTCCAGGAATGAAGGCCGTTGCTGCCGACGTCTCTGCTGCATCGCGCTTGCGGCGCTCACCAGGCCGAAGGAGAGCGCCACCGAGAGAATGGCGGCCAGGGCTGCGAGCAACAGGCTGGTCAATGTGGCGGCGTGGACAGCGGGATCGGTGGCAAGCCTTGCCAGATCCGCCTGCAGGCCAGCGGCCACGATCGCGGCCATCGGTCCGGCCACGAAAGCCAGGGCCGCCGCGATGAGCGCGATATTGGTGGCCTTCTCGATCGGTCGGGCCAGCGGCGGACGCGATGGTGCCACGGGCAGGCCCCGGTCGGCGGTGACATCGGCGCCCAGCCTGGCGATCAGGAAGACGGATGTCGCCACAAGGCTGAGCTGAAGCGCCACCAGCGCCACGGCGCGTGCGGGATCGAAGTCGAAGCGCAGTGCCTGATAGATAGCGACTTCAAGCGTGGTCGCGCGTGGCCCGCCGCCCAAGAGCAGGACGATCGTGAAGGAGGTGATGCACAGCATGAAGACCAGCGCCGCCACGCCCGCCAGGCTGGCCCGCAGCACTGGCCATTCGAGCAGCCGGAAGGTGGCGCGTGCATTCATGCCCAGTTGAGCAGAAAGCCGCCATTGGTCCGCAGGTATGGTTTCCAGCGCGTGCAGGAACAGGCGCGTGGCCAGCGGCATGTTGAAAAAGACGTGGGCGACCAGGATGCCCGACAGACCGTAGATGCCCGGCCATTGCCCGCCATGGAATAGCCCCAGCGGCTGCGCGAAATAGCCGGCGCGTCCGTAGAGCGCGAGGATGCCCAGTGCCGCGACGAGCGACGGCAGGGCCAGCGGCACGCCGAACAGGCGCAGGATCATCGAGCGGCCCGGAAAACGTGGGTGGCGCGCCAGCGCGCGCGCCACGAAGAGTGCGGGCACCACCGACAGCAGTGTCGACAGTCCGGCCTGCCAGAGCGTGAAGCGCGCCACGCGCAGCATGTAGCCGTCGAAGGCGGAAGCCGCGCCCGACCAGTCGCGTGCGGCCTCGCTGACCATGCCGGCGAAGGCGCCGCCGATCAGGACGACAATGGCGGCCAGGGCGGCGAGGCCCGCCCCGACCCGGGGCGCCATGCCGAAGGAACGCCTCAGCGGCTCATCACGGACAGCCATTCATCGACCCATGCCCGGCGGTTTTCCGCCACCTCCTCCGGGCTGAAGAGAAGCGGTTGCGATGGCTCGACCATGCGGTCGAAGGCCGGGTTCAGCGGCCCGGACGTGGCGCCGGCCGGGTACATCCAGTTGGTCTCGGGGATGGCATCCTGGAAGCCGGGACCGGTCATGAATGCCATGAACTGGCGCGCCAGCGGATTGTTCGCGCCGCGCGTCGTGATGCCCGCGACCTCGATCTGCATGTAGTGGCCTTCCTCGAAGGCCGCCGCCTGGTAGCGTTCGCTCTCTTCGGCGATGATGTGGTAGGCGGGCGAGGTCGTGTAGGACAGCACCATCGGCACTTCGCCCGAGGTAAGGAGGCCGTAGGACTCGCTCCAGCCAGGGCTGACGGTCACGACGCGCTCCGATAGCTTTGCCCAGGCTTCGTCGGCTTCCTCGCCATAGACATGCTTGACCCACAGCATCAGGCCCAGGCCCGGCGTCGAGGTGCGCGGATCCTGGATGACAATTGCCGGTTCCGGGCCGCCGTCGACCAGTTCGCGCAGGCTCGTCGGCGGCGTGTCCACCGTTTCCGTGTCGTAGACAAAGGCGAAGTAGCCGTAATCGTAGGGAACGAAGATTTCGTCCTCCCAGCCGCCGGGCACGTCGACATTGTCGATCGAGATCTCGTGCGGCACGAAGAGGCCGGTGTCCTTGGCGTCCACGATGAGATTGGTGTCGAGCCCGAGAACGATGTCGGCTTCGGTATTCTCCCCCTCCAGCCGCAGGCGGTTGAGCAGGGCGACACCATCGGCCACCGCGACGAAATCGACCTCGCAGCCGCATTCCGCCTCGAAGGCCGCCTCGACCACCGGGCCGGGGCCCCAATCCGAGGTAAAGCTGTCATAGGTGTAGACCGTCAGGCTGTCCTGAGCGGCGGCCGGCAGCACAAGCCCCATGGCCAAAGCAGTCAAAATGGTGAGCGATATTCTGCGCATCCTGCGCCTCCTCTTCTCATGTTGTCAGGGAGTCGAGGCGCCGTTGCCGGTAGCATCTAATCCCTCCGCCGGTGTTAACCGGATCAGGTTCAGCGGGTTGGCCCGAGCAATCGCTCTGATGGCCTCTCAGCCGGTGCGCAACCGCGCCCGGCACCCCGTTAGTGCAGGAACTGACATAGGACGAATGGCTTGGCCGTGCAACCGCGCCACGCGAAGCGGCATGGCGGCTTCCTATCGGGTGACGCTGCATGGTAGAGGCCTCGTCCCATGACCGATTTTGCAATCCTGCTCGGCGGCGATGTCGAGCCTACGCCACGTCTGGCGCGCCAGCTGAAAGGCCGGCGCGTGATCGCCGCCGATTCCGGCATGCGCCATGCCGAGCCGCTGGGCCTGGTGCCCGAATTGTGGACTGGCGACTTCGACTCCGTGGCGCCGGAGATGAAGGACGGCTTTCCCGATATCCCGCGCGAAATCTTCCCCGTCGACAAGGACGCGACCGATGGCGAGATCGCCATCGAGGCGGCGCTCCAACGCGGCGGGCGCTCCCTGCTGCTTGCCGGCGCCTTCGGCGGCCCGCGTCCGGACCACGCCTTTCTGCACATGGCGATGGCGCTGAGCCTGGCCGAGCGCGGACTGGACGTGCTCCTGACCAGCGGAGACCAGGAAGGCGTGCCGCTTCTGCCGGGACCCAGCGAATACGACTACGCGCCCGGCACGCTGTTCAGCGTGGTGGGTTTCACGGCTCTTTCGGGCCTGACGCTTGCCGGCGCGAAATGGCCGCTCGACGCGCATGAGGTCGCCTTCGGTTCCTCGCTGACCCTGTCCAATGCCGTCGCCGACCGGCTGTCGGTGAACCTCCTCGAGGGACGCGCCATGCTGATCGCCCATACCGGCCCGGAGGCCCGCTGATGGCGCCGCCGCTCCTCAATCTCGATGGCATTCGCCTCACCTTCGGCGGGACGCCGCTTCTGGACGGTGCGTCGCTGATGGTTCTGCCGGGCGAGCGCATCGCGCTTGTCGGACGCAACGGTTCGGGCAAGTCGACCCTGCTCAAGATCGCGGCGGGCATGGTCGAGGCCCAGGAGGGCGAGGTCTTCCGACAGCCGTCCGCGACCGTGCGGTACCTGCCGCAGGCACCCGACTGGCATGGAGCGGAGACCGTGCGCGCCTATGTCGAGGCCGGGCTCGGGCCCGCCGACGATCCCCACCGCGCGACCTATGTGATGGAGCATCTGGGGCTCACCGGCGACGAACGCCCGGAGCAACTGTCCGGCGGGGAGGCGAGACGTGCGGCTCTCGCCCGCGTGCTTGCGCCGTCTCCCGACATCCTGCTTCTCGACGAGCCGACCAACCATCTCGACCTGCCGACCATCGAATGGCTGGAAGGCGAGCTGGAACGGTCGTCGGCGGCCATCGTCCTGATCAGCCACGACCGGCGCTTCCTGCAGCGCGTGAGCCGCGCCACGGTGTGGCTCGATCGCGGCACGACACGGCGCCTCGACAAGGGGTTCGCGCATTTCGAGGAATGGCGCGACACCGTCTTCGAGGAAGAGGAGCGCGAGCAGCACAAGCTCGGCCGCAAGATCGCGCGCGAGGAGGACTGGCTGCGCTATGGCGTGACGGCCAGGCGCAAGCGCAATGTCCGCCGGCTTGGCGAACTGCACGATCTGCGCGCCAGTTTCCGCGGCCACCAGGGCCCGCAGGGCTCGGCGCGCATGGCGCAGTCGGAGAGCGCGGAGTCCGGCAAGCTGGTCATCGAGGCCGAGAACATCGCCAAGACCTATGGCGACCGCACGCTGGTCCAGGACTTTTCGATCCGCGTGAACCGGGGTGACCGCATCGGCATCATCGGGCCCAACGGTGCTGGCAAGACGACGTTGATCAAGATGCTGATCGGGGAGTTGCAGCCGGATAGCGGCGCGGTGCGGCTTGGCGCCAATCTGGAGATGGCGAGCATCGACCAGAAGCGCGCGATGAACGAGGACGAGACGCTGGCGCATTACCTGACCGACGGGCGCGGCGACAGCCTGCTCGTCGGCGGCGAGCAGAAGCATGTCGTGTCGGTGATGAAGGATTTCCTTTTCCAGCCCGAACAGCAGCGCACCCCGATCCGCAATCTCTCGGGCGGCGAGCGCGCACGGCTGATCCTGGCCAGGCTCCTGTCACGGCCGGCCAATCTCCTGGTCCTCGACGAGCCCACCAACGATCTCGACATGGAGACGCTGGACCTCTTGCAGGAACTCGTCTCAAGCTTCGACGGGACGGTGGTGCTCATCAGCCATGATCGCGATTTCCTCGACCGCACCGTGACCGCGACCATCGCGGCCGATGGGGAGGGCCACTGGACCGTCTATGCCGGCGGCTACACAGACATGCTGGCCCAGCGCGGCGGCAAGATTCCGGGTGCCGGCCGCGGCAATGGGGCGGCCAAGCCGTCTCGCAAGCCGGCGAAGCAGGCGCCGGAAGGCGGGCGCGAAACCTCGAAGAAGCTGTCCTACAAGCAGAAATATGCGCTCGAGACGCTGCCGGCCGCGATGGAAAAACTGGCCGCCGAGATCGGGACGCTGGAGGCCAAACTTGCCGATCCCGACCTCTACACCAAGGACCCGCAGGGCTTTGCCCGCATCGCCGGCCAGCTCGACGAAAGGCGCGCAGCGCTTGCCGCGCGGGAAGAGGAATGGCTGGAACTGGAGATGCTGCGCGAAGAGATCGAAGGATAGGCGCGTTGTATGCGCATGAGTATGCGCGTATAATGGTGTCAGACTAGGAGACCTATTCATGCCTGCCAGACTGGACAGCGGCCGCCGTTCGACCAACCTCACCATCGATGCCGACCTTCTCGGGGAAGCCCGTACGCTCAAGGTCAATCTGTCGCGTGCCGCTGAACAGGGCATTGCAGCGGCCGTGAAAGCAGAACGCGAGCAGCGCTGGAAGGAAGAGAATCGGGAAGCCATCGAAAGCTCCAATCGATGGGTCGAGGAGCACGGCCTTCCACTGGAGAAGTACAGGCAGTTCTGATGGCCCGGTACGACCTGTATCCGGATGGAGGCAACTTCCTGCTGGATGTGCAGGCCGACCAGCTCGACAATCTCAACACGCGTATCGTCGTGCCGATACGTCTGCCCCACGACGCACCGCTCCCGGCGCGGCGTCTCAACCCGGTCTTCGAGATCGACGGCCGGCAGTATGTGATGGTGACGCAATTCGCGTCAGCGGTGCGTTCAAGCGGGCTCGACGAACCGGTGGGCAGTCTCGGGCATTATCACGACCGCATCGTCGCGGCGCTCGACATGCTCTTCCAGGGGTTCTGAGGCGCGGCCCGCGTCAGTTGAAGGGCGTGTCCCTGTCGGCGGCGGGTCCGGCATTGATCTTGCCGGCGAGGTTTTCCATCCGCTCGGCCAGCGACGACAGGGCGCCGGTCAGGGCGGCATCGTTCTTGTCGGCTTTCATGAGCGCATCGTCGCGGGTCTTGCGCAGCGTCGCGATCTCGCTCTCCATGCCCTTCATCCGCTTCTGCAGCTCGACCAGTTCGTCGAGCACCATGACACCGGCCATCACGGTCAGCCGCTGGTCGCCGATCTCGCCGAAGGAACCACGCAGATGGCTGACATAGACGTCGAAGCGGCTGGCGAGCTCCATCAGGTGCTCTTCCTGACCCTCGTCGCAGGCCATCCGATAGGCCTTGCCGTCAATGGTGACCGTTACCTGAGCCATGCTGCTCCTACCTGTCGAGCACTGCCCGAATGGTCTCCATCGCGGTCACCAGCCTGCGAGAGACCTCGCGGTTGACCTCCTGGAGCCTTTCGGTGCGGGCTTCCGAATTGTCGAGTTCATGGGCGAGGCGCGCGCGGTCGGCATTCATCCGCTGGACTTCGGCTTCCGCCTCGACATAGTCATGGTCGCGTTCCATATGGGCGCCAACCGCATCCTCCAAGGCGTCCATGGCCTTGCCGAGGCGGGCAATTGATTCCCTGAGGGTGACTTCACCGGTCATGTTTTCGGGTTCCAGCCCGCGCGATGCCGAATCGGCCATGCTCGTAAGGCCTTATATCGGAAACATTAGGCGTTGCCTTAAGCCGGCGTCAACAAAGGCCGTTGATCTATCCCCCGCTATCGCCTGTCGACCGCCGAAATCGCGCAGCAAAGCGCCATTCCGGCGCCCTTGCCTTTGTTGACTTGATAGCCCCAACTGGTATGTGTCGCGCGAATTTCCGGCAGCCCCGAGCAGACCCTCCAGCGCCAGGCGCTGTCTCCAGCCAGCGAGATCCCATGACCACACGCGAAAAACACGACCGGATGGCGAACGCGATCCGTTTCCTTTCCATGGACGCGGTTCAGAAGGCCAATTCAGGCCATCCCGGCCTGCCGATGGGCGCAGCCGATATCGCCACGGTGCTTTTCACGCGCTTCATGACGCACGATCCGAAGAAGCCCGACTGGGCGGATCGGGACCGGTTCGTGCTGTCGGCCGGCCACGGCTCGATGCTTCTCTACTCGCTGCTCTACCTGTCGGGCTACGAGGATCTGACGCTCGACGAAATCAAGAACTTCCGCCAGCTCGGCGCGCGCACCGCAGGCCACCCCGAATATGGCCACGCCGCCGGCATCGAGACGACGACCGGTCCGCTCGGCCAGGGTCTGGCCAATGCGGTCGGCATGGCGCTTGCCGAACGTAGCCTGAACGCGCGCTTCGGCGACGAGCTGGTCGACCACTACACCTATGTGCTGGCCGGCGACGGCTGCCTCATGGAAGGCATCAGCCAGGAAGCGATCGCCTTTGCCGGGCATCTGAAGCTCAACAAGCTGATCGTCATGTGGGACGACAACAACATCTCCATCGACGGCCCCGTCTCGCTGTCGGATTCGACGGATCAGTGCGCGCGTTTCGAAGCCTCGGGCTGGAATACGCTGCGCGCCGATGGCCATGATCCAGAGGCCATCGCGGCGGCGATCGCGAAGGCGCGCGCCTCCGACCGGCCGACGCTCATCGCGTTCAAGACGACGATCGGTTTCGGCGCGCCGACCAAGGCGGGTACCTCGAAGGTTCATGGCTCACCGCTCGGCGACGAGGAAATCGCCGGCACCCGGCGGGCGCTCGGCTGGGACTCCGAACCCTTCGACGTGCCGTCCGATGTCCTCGACGACTGGCGCCTGGCCGGTCTGCGTTCCGCACGCGAGCGCAAGGAATGGGAAGGCCGTCTGACGGCCGCCGACGCCGCGCTCCGCGGCGAATTCGAGCGCCGCATGCGCGGTGAGCTGCCCGAGACGCTCGATACGGCCATCGCCGAATACAAGGCCAAGCTGGTTGCCGATGCGCCCAAGGTGGCCACCCGCAAATCGTCCGAGATGGCGCTCGAGGTCATCAACGGAGTACTGCCCGAGACGATCGGCGGTTCGGCCGACCTGACGGGGTCGAACAACACCAAGACCAGCCAGACCAAGCCGATCGCGCCGGGCGATTATGGTGGCCGTTATGTCCATTACGGCATCCGCGAGCACGGCATGGCGGCGGCCATGAACGGCATGGCGCTGCATGGCGGCATCATCCCCTATGGCGGCACGTTCCTGGTCTTCTCCGACTATGCGCGCCCGGCCATGCGGCTGGCCTCGCTGATGGGCATCCGGACGATCTTCGTCATGACGCATGATTCCATCGGGCTTGGCGAAGACGGCCCGACGCACCAGCCGGTCGAGCATCTTGCCGCGCTCAGGGCGATCCCCAATCACTATGTGATGCGTCCTGCCGATGCGGTCGAGACTGCCGAGTGCTGGCAGGTGGCGCTCAATTCGACCAAGACGCCGTCGACGCTGGCGCTGACGCGCCAGAACCTGCCGACGCTGCGCACCGAACACGAGCAGGACAATCTGTGCGCGCTCGGTGCCTATGAACTCGTCCGCGCCAGCGACGATGCCAGGGTCTCGGTGTTTGCCTCCGGTTCGGAGGTCGAGATCGCGGTCGCCGCCTGCGAGGAACTCGAGAGGCGGGGCGTTCCCGCCCGGGTCGTGTCCGTGCCGTGCTTCGAGCTCTTCGAAAAGCAGGACGTGGACTACCGCAGGGCGATCATCGGCGCGGCGCCCGTGCGCATCGCTGTCGAGGCCGGCATTCGCCAGGGTTGGGACCGGATCATCGGTTCGGATGGCATCTTCATCGGCATGGACGGCTTTGGCGCCAGTGGACCGGCGGAGGAGCTCTACAAGCATTTCGGCATCACCGCCGAGGCCGTCGTGGCAGCAGCCACGGGCCAACTGGCCTAGGAGTTGGGGCCAGCCGGCCCGGAACGGAGGTCCAGCGGGCGGGAGCGCTGGATTCCTTCCCCGGGCGTCGTTATGTAAGCCCCACTGCGTGTCCGAGCCCGCGCGTGTCACGCGGGGGCTTCCCGGGCATGTCATCGATCACCGCGCCTTCCCGCGCTTGAGCAAGCAGTCAGGGGAAAGACATGACCGTCAAAGTCGCCATCAACGGTTTCGGCCGCATTGGACGAAACATCCTCCGGGCCATCATGGAGTCCGGACGCACCGACATCGAGGTCGTCTCGATCAACGATCTCGGCCCCGTCGAGACGAACGCACATCTTTTCCGCTACGATTCCGTGCATGGCCGCTTTCCCGGCGTGGTCAAGGTCGATGGCGATACGATCGATGTCGGCCGCGGTCCGATCAAGGTTCATGCCGAGCGTGACCCCGCCAACCTGCCCTGGGGCGCCGAAGGTATCGACATCGTGCTCGAATGCACCGGCATCTTCACCTCGAAGGAAAAGGCATCGGCGCACCTCCAGGCCGGCGCAAAGCGCGTCATCGTTTCCGCGCCTGCCGACGGTGCCGACCTGACCGTCGTCTTCGGCGTCAACCACGACAAGCTCACCTCCGAGCATGTCGTCATCTCCAACGCCTCGTGCACGACCAATTGCCTGGCGCCGGTCGTCCAGGTCCTCAACGATGCCATCGGCATCGAGAAGGGCTTCATGACGACCATCCACGCCTATACGGGCGACCAGCCGACGCTCGACACGATGCACAAGGATCTTTACCGCGGCCGCGCGGCTGCCCTGTCCATGATCCCGACCTCGACCGGCGCCGCCAAGGCCGTCGGCCTGGTCCTGCCGGAACTCAAGGGCAAGCTCGACGGTGTTGCCATTCGCGTGCCGACGCCGAACGTCTCGGTTGTCGACCTGACCTTCGAGACCAAGCGCGCGACGTCGGTGGAAGAGATCAACGAGGCCATCCGTTCGGCCGCCGATGGCAGGCTCAAGGGTATTCTGGGCTATACCGACGAGAAGCTCGTCTCGTCCGACTTCAACCACGATCCCCATTCCTCGGTCTTCCACATGGATCAGACCAAGGTGATGGACGGCACCTTCTGCCGAATCCTGACCTGGTACGACAATGAATGGGGCTTCTCAAACCGCATGGCCGACACGGCCGTCGCGCTGGCGAAGACCATCTGACGAGGCTTTTTCAGCCAATTCTGGAATGCTTGAAACGCCCGGCTTTAACCGGGCGTTTTCTTTACCTAAATTAGTCTTGTGATCTGGTCGCGCCCGCTTGCCGGGTTTGAATTTCTCGTCTGCAGGAATGATGCGGCACCGGGATAGCCACCGGCGTGTCCGGGGCGATGCCGGATTGCCGCTTCTATCGGGGGGCACGGAAAAGGGGAAAGACAGGAAATGATCGAGGGGATCTATCTGGCGACACTGATCGGCACCGTACTCGTGCTGATCGCCGCCTTTTCGAGCCTCCTCGCTTTTCGGGTTGGCGCTCCCCTCCTGCTCGTGTTCCTAGGCATAGGCCTTGTCGCTGGCGTCGATGGGTTCGGCATCGCGTTCGACAATGCGAGCGTCGCCTATTTTGTCGGCAGCCTTGCGCTGGCGATCATCCTGTTCGATTCGGGCTTCGGCACGTCGGTTCAGTCGTTGCGGCAGGCTGCCTTTCCCGCAATCGTCCTCTCGACGCTGGGCGTGGTGCTGACTGCCGCCATCTTCGGCGCCGCCGCGCGGTATCTGCTCGGGTTCACCTGGACTGAGGCCTTCCTCCTCGGCGCCATCGTCGGCTCGACCGACGCCGCGGCGGTGTTCTTCCTACTGCGGATCGGCGGCATCCGGATCCGTGAAAAGGTCCGTGCGACGCTGGAGATCGAATCGGGTTCGAACGACCCGATGGCGATCTTTCTCACCATCGTCCTGGTGGAGATCATCGCCAACGGAACCCAGCTGGACCAGATCGGTGGAACGGTCGTCGCGCTGTTCCTGCTGCAGATGGGCATCGGCGTCGTCGCCGGCCTGCTCGGCGGCATGATGATCGTCGGACTGGTCAATCGCATCCGGCTCGAGCGGGGCCTGACACCTATCTTCGTGCTGGCTCTCTCGCTTCTGGTCTTTTCCGTAACGGGCGCGGTCGGCGGCAGCGGGTTCCTCGCGGCCTATGTCGCCGGGCTCTATGCCGGCAACCGCCAGATGCGTGCGGCGCCGGCATTCAAGCCCTTTCAGGAAGGCATGACGTGGCTGGCGCAGATCACCATGTTCCTGATCCTCGGGCTTCTGGCCACGCCATCGCAATTTCCGTCGATCGTGGTGCCGGCCGTCGTGCTGGCTCTGATACTCACCTTCGTCGCCCGTCCGCTTGCGGTCTGGCTCTCCCTCCTGCCTTTCGGCTTCCAGCGCGCCGAGACCGCCTTCATCTCCTGGGTCGGCCTGCGCGGCGCGGTTTCCATCCTTCTGGCGATCCTGCCGCTGGTTGGCGGGCTTGAAAACGCCACGACCTTCTTCAACGCGGCCTTCATCATCGTGCTCGTCTCGCTGCTGATACAGGGCTGGACGATCAGCCCGCTGGCCAGGCGGCTGGGTCTCGTCGTGCCGCCACGTATCGGTCCCGTGGAAAAGGTCGAGCTCGAACTGCCGGGCAGCGCGCATCATGAACTGCTGGTCTATCGCGTCGTTCCCAACAGCCCGGTCGCCAAGGGCGAGCGGCTGCCGCGCTGGGCACGCCCCTCGCTTGTCGTGCGCGACGGCCATTCCATGCGCTACCAATATGCCGGCCGGCTGCGCGCCGGCGACTATGTCTATCTCTTCATCTCCTCGCGCTATCCGCATCTGCTCGACAGGCTGTTCGCGAGCCCGGCCACGGTGGAAGGTGACGACAGTCAGTTCTTCGGCTCCTTCACCATCGACCCCTCGCGGCCTGCAAGGGATCTCGAGGCCGCCTATGGCCCGGCGCTGAGGGAGGGCGAGGACGAGGCGATGACCATCGCCGACCTCATGACGGGGCGGCTTGGCGGACGCGCCGAATATGCCGACAGGGTCGCCGTAGGCCCGGTCGAGCTGATCGTGCGCGACGTCGATGACGGCAAGATCGTCTCGGTCGGCGTGTCGCTGGAGCCTGATGCCTCGCAGCCGCAGATACCTATGTTCCTCAGCCCGCGCAGCATCATTATGTGGATGCGCGACCGGCTGTGTGATCGCCGGTCGCGCTCCGCCGACCCGCGGACGCCGGAGCCGGCCGATAGCGCTGATCCGCAAGCCGATGGCGGACCGGACAGCCGGAACTGATCCGCCCGAGAGCGCACAGTCTTGCGGTTTGGTTGCGGGCGACTATTGTCCGGCCCAGACAAGCAGGAGATATCGTACATGGCAGGGTTCCGGACACTCGACGACATCGACGCCGCGGGAAAGAGGGTTCTCGTCCGGGTCGATCTCAACGTGCCCGTCAAGGACGGCAAGGTCACCGATACGACCCGTATCGAGCGGGTCGCAGCGACCATCAACGAACTCTCCGCCAAACGTGCAAAGGTCATCCTGCTGTCCCATTTCGGCCGGCCGAAGGGAAAGCATGACGAGGAATTCTCGCTCAGGCCGATCGCCTGGGCCACGGAGGCCGTCCTTGACCACAATGTCGGCTTTGCAACCGACTGCGTTGGCGAGGTGGCTGCCGAGGCGATCGCGGCGATGAACGACGGCGATATCCTGCTGCTGGAAAACACCCGTTTCCACGCGGGCGAGGAGAAGAACGATCCCGATTTCGCCAAGGCGCTCGCCGCCAATGGCGATCTTTACGTGAACGACGCCTTTTCCGCGGCCCATCGCGCCCATGCCTCGACGGAGGGCATCGCACACATTCTGCCAGCCTATGTCGGGCGGGCCATGCAGGCCGAGCTCGACGCGCTCGACAAGGGCCTGGGCAATCCCACCCATCCCGTCGTCGCCATCGTCGGCGGCGCCAAGGTGTCGACCAAGATCGACCTCCTGATGAACCTCGTGAAGCGGGTCGATGCGCTGGTCATCGGCGGCGGCATGGCCAACACCTTCCTGGCCGCGCGCGGCACCGATGTCGGCAAGTCGCTGTGCGAGCACGATCTGGCCGCCACCGCCAAGCAGATCATGGTCGAGGCGGCGAGCGCCGGCTGTGCCATCGTGCTCCCGGTGGATGCCGTGGTGGCGGCTGAATTAAAGGCCGGTGCCGCCAGTGAGGTTGTGGCGATCGATGCGGTCCCGGCCGACCGGATGATCCTCGATGTGGGCCCGAAATCGGTTGAGGTCATCTGCCAGTGGATCGACCGCGCCAGGACACTGGTCTGGAACGGACCGCTCGGTGCCTTCGAGATCGAGCCCTTCGACAAGGCCACCGTCGCAGCCGCCCGGCATGCCGCGCACTGCACCAGCGATGGCCGCCTGGTCTCCATCGCCGGCGGTGGCGACACGGTGGCGGCGCTCAACCATGCCGGCGTTGCCGACGATTTCACCTACGTCTCGACGGCCGGCGGCGCCTTCCTGGAGTGGATGGAAGGCAAGGAACTGCCCGGCGTGAAGGCGCTCGAAAGCTAAACTTCGGATTTCACGACATTAATCGATTTGACTGGCGCGCGCGAAGTTTCGTTTGCGCGCGCCTTCTGCTATGCGCAGACCAACAATTCTCTGGAGGCACATGATGAGCGAACGTCGCGAAGACACCGTTAGGGCCATGGCCGAACAGGCCGCCAACAAGGATGGCTTCATTGCCGCGCTCGATCAGTCGGGTGGTTCCACACCCAAGGCGCTCAAGCTGTACGGCGTCGATGAAGGCGCCTGGTCCAATGATGAGGAGATGTTCGACCTCATTCACGGCATGCGGGCCAGGATCATCAAGTCGCCGGCCTTTTCGGGCGACAAGGTGATGGGCGCGATCCTGTTCGAACAGACGATGGACCGCGAGATCGACGGCACGCCGACGGCCGAGTATCTCTGGCAGGAGCGTCGCGTCGTGCCGTTCCTCAAGGTCGACAAGGGCCTTGGCGACGAGAAGGACGGCGTCAAGCTGATGAAGCCGATGCCTGATCTCGACGCGCTCCTGGAACGCGCCGTCGCCAAGGGCGTCTTCGGCACCAAGATGCGCTCGGTCATCGACGCGGCCAACCCGCAAGGCATCGCAGCCATCGTCGCGCAGCAGTTCGAAATCGGCAACCAGATCCTCGGCCACGGTCTCGTGCCAATCATCGAGCCGGAAGTCACGATCTCGATTGCCGACAAGGCGGAAGCCGAGGATATTTTGCTCGCCCAAATCCAGAAGCACCTCGACAAGGTGCCTGCCGGCAAGCAGGTCATGCTCAAGCTCACCCTGCCCGAGAAGGCGAACCTCTACCGACCGCTGATCGACGATCCCCGCGTCATGCGCGTCGTGGCTCTGTCCGGCGGCTATTCGCGCGACGACGCGAATGCCAGGCTGGCGCAGAATAATGGCATGATCGCCAGCTTCTCGCGTGCCCTGACCGAAAGCCTTTCGGCAAAGCAGAACGATGCGGAATTCGATGCCGCACTTGCCGAGGCGATCCACAGCATCTTCGAGGCATCCCGCACCTGAAGACGGGTGGGCCAGAAGACATCCCTTGGGTGAAGGGCCGACGGCATCCGCCGTTGGCCCTTTTTCGTGCGCTCTACACGATCTTCTTGCGCACCACCGCCGACACCCACTCCGAGAAGACCACGGTCACCAGGATCGCTGCGAAGATCACGGTGATCTCGGACCAGGCGAGCCGGGCCAGCGAGGATTGCAGTTGCACGCCGATGCCGCCGGCGCCGACCAGACCCAGAATGGTCGATTCACGGATGTTGATGTCCCAGCGGAAGACCGAGATGCCGGCGAAAGCAGGCAGGACCTGCGGCACGATGGCATAATCCATGACCTGCCAGTTCGACGCGCCCGTTGCGCTGACCGCCTCGACCTGCCGCTCGTCGATCTCTTCGATCGCCTCGTAGAGCAGCTTCCCGATGAAGCCGATCGAGCGCAGCGCGATGGCGATGATGCCGGCCAGCAGGCCGGGCCCGATGATGGCGACCAGAAGCAGCGCCCAGATCAGCGAGTTGATCGAGCGTGAAGCCACGATGATGAACAGCGCGGCAGGCCTGATAAACAGCGCGCTCGGCGTGGTGTTGCGGGCGGCAAGGAAAGCTACCGGCACCGCGATCAATATGCCCAGCAGCGTGCCGAGCGTGGCGATGTTGAGCGTGTCCCAGAGCGGCAGCCAGAGCCGGTCCAGATAGGACCATGCCGGCGGCCAGGCGCGCGACAGCAGATCCCCGGCCTGGCGCGGGGCGTCGAGAACGAACACCCACATGGTGTTTCGGTTCATGATGTCCCAGCTGTAGACGAACAGGGCCACCAGCGCGAGCCAGCCGGCCCAGTTGCCCCATTGACCAAGCGTGGTGCGACGGTGCCAGACGGGCTGGTCGTTGACGAGCGAGACCGGCATTACTGCACCCATCTGCGGATGTGGCTGGAGGAATATTCCGCCAGCATGACGACCAGGATGATCACGATGAGAATGGCGCCTGCCGTGTCGTAATCGTAGCGCGACATGGCCGTGCTCAGCGTGCCGCCGATGCCGCCGGCGCCGACGATGCCGATCACCGCGCTTTCGCGGAAATTGATGTCGAGCCGGTACACGGACAGCCCGATCAGGCGCGGCATGACCTGCGGCTGGATGCCGTAATTGATAATCTGCCACCAGCCCGCGCCGGTGGCGCGGATCGCCTCGGCCTGTGCCTCGTCGATATCCTCGATGTCTTCGGCCAGCAGTTTGGCGAGGAAGCCGATGGTCGCGAAGGCCAGCGTCAGGAAGCCGGCAAAAGGCCCGAAGCCGAACATCGCCACGAACAGGATTGCGATGATGATCTCCTGGAAGGAGCGGGAGATCGTGATGATGGAGCGGCAGATATAGTAGACAATGGGCGGGGCGACGTTGCGCGCGGCGCCGATGCCGACCGGAATGGAGATAAGCACCCCCACGACGGTCGACGTGAGCGTCATGGTCAGGCTTTCAACAATGCCACGCCAGATGTCGGTCGACCGCGTGGTGAAATCGGGCACGAGAAAGCCCTGAATGAAGCGCCAGCCGCGATCGAGACCCTCATAGAGGCGCGTCCAGTTGACGTCGACGGTCGAGATGGCGGCGACCAGATAGACGAGACACGCCAGATAGATCGCCCAGCGCAGCCAGGTCTGTTCGATGAAGACCGCCGGTTTTCGCCAGCGCTTTCCGGCCGTTGTCCCGCTGCTCATACCAGGCCAGCCATTCGCTCTTCGCGGCTCAGCTCGAAGGCAGCAAGGTCGGCTGCGTCGGCGACGCCTTCCTCGGCTTCCTTCTGCATCTGGGTCCAGTCCTCCTCGCCATAGATCGAGGTCAGGGCGGTCTCGTCCAGCGTATCCGGCGGTCCGTCGAAGACGACCTCGCCGGCGCGCAGGCCCACGATGCGATCGACGAACATCTGGGCCAGCACGACGTCGTGGATGTTGATGATCGCAGGCAGATTGCGCTCGCGGCAGATCTCGCAGATCAGGCGCATGATCTGGCGCGATGTCTTGGGATCGAGCGAGGCGGTCGGCTCGTCGATCAGCAGCAGTTCCGGGTCCTGTTCGAGCGCGCGCGCAATGCCAACGCGCTGGCGCTGGCCGCCCGACAGCGCATCGGCGCGCTTGTCGGCATGTTCAGTCAGGCCGACGCGGTCCAGCAGTGCAAACGCCTTGTCGACGTCGGCCTGTGGGAAGCGGCGGAGGAAGGAGCGCCAGAAAGGCACGTAGCCGAGGCGGCCCGACAGCACGTTTTCCATCACGGTCAGCCGTTCGACCAGCGCGTATTCCTGGAAGATCATGCCGATGCGGCGGCGCACGCGGCGCAACTCGCTCCGGCTGACCTTTGCCAGATCGCGGTCGTTGAGGAGGATGCTGCCGGTCGTCGGCTCCACGAGCCGGTTGATGCAGCGGATGAGCGTCGACTTTCCGGCACCGGACGGCCCGATCAGGCCCACGACCTGTCCGGGCTTGACGGTGAAGGTGACGCTGCGGAGGGCCTTGTCGCCGGTCTTGTAGGTCTTGACGAGGTCGATGACCGATAGCATGCGCCTTGCTCCGCTCTGCTCATGGTTGCGCGACGGGCGGCCTGAGCCACCCGTCACCGTTTGATCGACCCTAACGAAGAATCAGCCGCAGGTGTAGGAAACGCCGTTGGCTTCGTCGATCTGGCGGATCACGGCCCAGTCTTCCTGGAAGGTGATCGGGATGAACTGTGCTTCGCCGGAGGTGGAGAATTCCTCCTGGAGCTTCGTGCCTTCCCAGTCGAAGGAGAAGAACGCTTCCTGAATCTTCTCCTGCAGATCGGGATGCAGGTTGTGGGCAACGCCATAACCCGTCGTGGGGAAGGTCTGCGAGGTGTAGATAACCACCAGCTGGTCTTCGCTGACCACTTCGCGCTCGATCATGCGTGCCTTGACCGAGTTGGCGATGGCCGCCGCGTCATAGTCCTTGTTGGCGACGCCAAGGATCGAATTGTCATGCGCGCCGGAGAAGGCGGGCGTGTAGTCGGTCTCGGGCTCCATGCCGAATTCTGACTTGAGAAGGGCCGAAGGCGCCTTGAAGCCCGAGTTGGAGGTCTCGGACGTGAAAGCCAGCGTGCGGCCGCTGATGTCGGCAACTTCCTCGATGCCGGAGCCCGGATAGGTGATGATCTCCATCTCGTAGCCGAAGGAGCCATCCTCGGCCGCCATCATGGCAAACGGACGAAAACCCGCGCATGCGACCGCGATTGGGTTGGAACCGGTGTTGAAGCCCGCGACATGGAGCCGGCCGGCCCGCATGGCTTCGAGCTGTGCGGCGTTCGACTGGACCGGGAAGAACTGGACTTCCTTGCCGGTCGTCTCGGTCATGTGATCGAGGAACTCCTGCCAAACCTCGGCATAGACGGCCGGGTCTTCGACGGGCGTGTAGGCAAAAATCAGCGTGTCGGGATCGACCAGCTCCGACTCTTCGGTCGGAATGTCGGCGATCAGGTCGCCGTCATTGTCGACGAAGCGGCTGTCGAGGGAAAAGGTCTGGGCGTGGGCGATGAGCGGCAACATGGCCAGGGCCGTGGTTGCGGCGATAAGTCTGGAAAGCATCGTCGCTGTCCTCCTGTTTTGAATTCTCTGGGAATGCGCGAACGGGTGGCAAGGCGCGGCGGAGGCCGCCCTCGACCCTTTCCGGCTAACACCGGTAGATGACAGCTACGTGACAGGACCGTGAACGGTGGCGGACGCGTAGGCCGCTCGCGCGGTGCGGCGGACTGCCGGCTTTTCCTTCCCCGCGTTAGGCGGTAGACCGGCCTCATGCCAACGCCCGATCGCCCATCGCCACTGCTACCGCTGCTCTCCTGGCTCGCCTTGCCGGTCTATGTCTGGCAGGGGGTCGGAGTGCGGCTCAGGACCGTACGCATGTTGCCGGCAAAAGGCCGCGTGCTTCATCGCATCGCCGGCAAGGGCGAGCCGCTCAATCTCCTGGTGATCGGGGATTCCTCGGCGGCCTCCGTCGGGATCGGCAGCACCGATCACGGCATTGCCGCCCAGCTTGCCGGGCTCGTGTCGTCACGGACAGGCCGGCCGGTCGCCTGGCGGGCAGCGGGCTATAATTCCGCGACGGCCGGCCAGCTCCGCGATTTCGTGGTGCCCAATCTGGCGCCGGGCGACTGGACCCACATCGTGATCGCTGTCGGCACCAACGACATGAAGAATTTTCATACGGCGCGCCGATTCAAGGCGGAGTTCGGCGGGCTGCTTTATGCGCTGCGCGCCAAATGGCCGGAGGCGAGGGTGGTCTGGTCACCGGTCATCGACATGCGGCTGGTGCCCGCGCTGCCGCCGCTGCTGGGCAGGGTGCTCGAGATCAGGGCGCGACTGCTCAACCATGTCGGCACCCAACTGTGCGTGGAACGCGGTGCCGTCGCCGCCTCGCGGCTGCCGGTCGAGGACCCGCAAGCAGGCTTTTCGCGCGACGGCTTCCATGCGTCGGAAGCCGGCTACGCGGCGTGGGCGCAGCACCTGCTGCCCTTCGTGATGGAAGAGATCGCTATTGAGGACGTATCAGAACCGTCAACATCATGACGACGAGGGCGACGAGCGCGATCTTCCAGAAATCGCCGCGCTTCCTCAGTCCCGGCAGGCCCAGCGGCCGGATGACATGCACGATCATGGCGCCCAGGAGGAGGAGCGCGATCACCTTCGCCAATGGATTTTGTCCCGGTTCGGGTTTCGCTTCGCCCGCATTCGCCCGTCTCTGACGATGTCTCAGCCGTTGACGACTTCGCCGCCATTGGGATGCAGGACCTGCCCGGTCATATAGGACGCGTCCGCGCTTGCAAGGAAAATGTAGGACGGGGCGACCTCGTCCGGCTGGCCGGCGCGGCCGAGCGGCTGGTCGGAGCCGAAATCCTCGACCTTGTCCTGGGGAAAGGTCGATGGGATCAGCGGCGTCCAGATCGGCCCCGGTGCCACTGCGTTGACCCTGATCCTGCGCTCCGCGAGGTTGGTGGCCAGCGACCGGGTGAAGGCCACGATGGCGCCCTTGGTCGCTGAATAGTCGATCAGCCCGCCCGAGCCGCGATAGGCGGTGACAGACGTCGAATTCACGATCGCCGATCCCTCCTTCATGTGCGCCAGCGCCGCCTTTGTCAGGTGGAACATCGAGAACACATTGGTGCGGAAGGTCTTCTCCAGTTGCGCGGCCGAAATCTCCTCGAGGCTCGATTTCGGGTGCTGCTCGGCGGCGTTGTTGACGAGGATGTCGAGACTGCCCAGTTCGGCGACAGCCGTGTTGACCGCCTGGCGACACCAGGCCTCGTCGCCGACATCGCCCTTCAGCGCGAGGAACTTCACACCTTCGCGCTTGACCAGATCTCCGGTCGCCTCGGCGTCGCGGTCTTCCTCGAGATAGAGGATTGCAACGTCGGCGCCTTCCTTGGCCATGCCGATGGCCACCGCGCGGCCGATGCCGCTGTCGCCGCCAGTGATCAGCGCCCGCTTGCCCTTCAGTTTGCCGCCCGCCTGATAGTCGGTCATGGCGTCGCGCGGCCGCGGCTCCATCTCGTCGGTGCGGCCGGGCTGGCGGTCCTGATGCTGGGCGGGGATGTCGGTCATGGGGCAAACTCCTGTTTGGCTCCCAAACGTCGCCGCGCGCCCGGTGTTCCGACTATCGTCAGGTGGACAGGCGCGCCGCGATGGCTATTGAATTGGAAGGAGCCCTGGGAGGAGGATCGCCATGCATTCGCGTTATCACGAGGTCTATGCCGGCTGGCGCAAGGACCCCGAAGGTTTCTGGGCCGAGGCGGCGCGCGAGATCGACTGGACGTCGCCCTTCGACAAGGTCTTCGACCCGGATGAGGGCATCTATGGGCGCTGGTTTACCGGCGCCACCTGCAACATGTGTCACAACGCGCTCGACCGGCATGTCGAGGGCGGGCGCGCCGACCAGCTGGCACTGGTCCATGACAGCCCGATCACCGGCACGCAGCGCGCCTTCACCTACCGCGAATTGCTTGAAGAGGTGGTGGCGCTCGCCGCCGTCATCGCCGACCAGGGCATCGGCAAGGGCGACCGGGTCATCATCTACATGCCGATGGTGCCGGAGGCGGCGATCGCCATGCTGGCCTGCGCCCGTCTCGGCGCCATCCACTCGGTCGTCTTCGGCGGCTTCGCGGCGAAGGAACTGGCGACGCGCATCGACGATGCCACGCCCGACCTCATCATCTCCGCCTCCTGCGGCATCGAGCCGGGGCGCGTGGTCTCCTACAAGCCGCTGCTCGACGGCGCCATCGGGATGGCCAGGCACAAGGTCGCAAGCTGCATCGTGCTGCAGCGGGAGCAGCAGGGCTGCACGCTGGTCGAAGACCGCGATGTCGACTATGCCGAGGCCGTGGCCGCCGCGAAATCCGCCGGCCGCGAGGTGCCTTGCGTGCCCGTCGCCGCCACCGACCCGCTCTACATTCTCTACACCTCCGGCACGACCGGCCAGCCCAAGGGCGTGGTGCGTGATGTGGGCGGCCACATGGTGGCGCTCAAATGGTCGATGCAGAACCAGTTCGGCATTGCGCCGGGCGAGGTGTTCTGGGCGGCTTCCGATGTCGGCTGGGTGGTCGGCCATTCCTATATCGTCTACGCGCCGCTGCTGCATGGCTGCACGACGATCCTGTTCGAGGGCAAGCCCGTCGGCACGCCCGATGCCGGCACCTTCTGGCGAGTCATCGCCGAGCACGGCGTGGTGGCCCTCTTCACCGCACCGACCGCCTTCCGCGCCATCAAGGGGCAGGACCCGAAGGGAGAATTCGTCGGCAAATACGACCTGTCGAAATTCCGCACCTTGTTCCTGGCGGGCGAGCGCGCCGATCCCGAGACGATCCGCTGGGCCGAGGACAGGCTGAAGGTGCCGGTCATCGACCATTGGTGGCAGACCGAGACCGGCGCGCCGATCTCCAACAATCCTGTCGGGCTCGGCATGCTGCCGGTCAGGCACGGCTCGCCGGGCGTGCCGATGCCGGGCTACGACATGGCGATCCTCGACGATGCCGGCCACGAGGTGCCGCCCGGCACGCTCGGCAACGTCGTCATCCGCCTGCCGCTGCCGCCCGGCTGCCTGCCGACTTTGTGGAACGCCGATGAGCGCTTTCGCGCCGCCTATCTCTCGGAGTTTCCAGGCTGCTACAAGACGGCGGACGCCGGCTATATCGACGACGACGGCTACCTCTTCATCATGGCGCGCACCGACGACATCATCAACGTCGCCGGCCACCGGCTGTCCACCGGCGCCATGGAGGAGGTGATCGCAGAGCACCCGGATGTCGCCGAATGCGCCGTCATCGGCATGGCCGACGATCTCAAGGGCCAGGTGCCCTGCGGCTTCGTGGTGCTGAATGCCGGCGTCGACCGCGACATCGCCGAGATCGAGAAGGAGGTCGTGGCGCTTGTGCGCGACAGGATCGGCCCGGTGGCGGCCTTCAAGCTCGCCGTTGCGGTCAAGCGGCTGCCCAAGACGCGGTCGGGCAAGATCCTGCGCGCCACCATGCAGAAGATCGCCGACGGCGAGGTCTGGGCCATGCCCGCGACCATCGACGATCCGGCGATCCTCGAGGAGATCGGCGCAGCACTCGGGTCCAGGGGGATCGGCACCTGATCGCGCCTTGACCCGCGCCCCCGGCGCGCCCTAACTCCCCTCTCGACACACAATCAGGATACATGACGGGAGTAGTGGGATGGCACTGGACGGCAAATGCGCGATCGTGACGGGGGCGGCGAGCGGGATCGGCTATGCGATCGCCGAGCGCTTCCTGCGCGAGGGCGCCAGGGTCATGTTCTGCGACGTCGACGTCCAGAAGGGCGAGCGCGCCGAGGCCGATCTGAAGAAGCTGGGTGACGTCCGCTTCGTCAAGGCGGATGTCTCGCGCCGGCTCGACGCGCACAATCTGGTGGCCGCCGCCATCGATGCCTTCGGCGACATCGACATCCTCGTCAACAATGCCGGCATCGTCCATGGGGCGGATTTCCTCGATCTCAGGGAAGAGGATTTCGACCGCGTCATCGGCGTCAACCTCAAGGGCTCCTTCCTGGTCGGCCAGGCGGTGGCGCGCTACATGGTCGAGAAGGTTGAAAAGGGCGGCCCGGCGGGCGTCATCGTCAACATGTCCTCGGTCAACGCCGTCTTCGCGATTGCCAACCAGGTGCCCTATTCGATCTCCAAGGGCGGGGTGAGCCAGCTGACCAAGGTGATGGCGCTGGCGCTCGCCCCGCACGGCATCCGCGTCAACGCGATCGGCCCCGGCTCTATCATGACCGAGATGCTGGCCAGCGTGAATTCGGATCCCACCGCGCGCAACAAGATCCTCTCGCGCACGCCGCTCGGCCGCATCGGCGAGCCCTCCGAGATCGCCTCGGTCGCCGCCTTCCTCGCCTCCGACGACGCCAGCTACATCACCGGCCAGACCATCTACGCCGACGGCGGCCGCCTGCCGCTCAACTACACGGTGGCGGTGAAGGACGAGTAGCGAACCCTTGTGGTTCGAGGCTTCGCCTTCGGCTGCGCACCTCACCATGAGGGTTCCGGGGTGAGCGCCGCCGCGCCCTCATCCTGAGGTGCGGAGCGAAGCGGAGCCTCGAAGGACGAAGGCGCCCCCGCAATCTCCCCAAAACGAAAAAGGCCGGCGTCAAGCCGGCCTTTCCGTATGTGTGATGCCAGTCGAAAAAAGCCTATTCGGCCTTCTCGGCCTCGTTGTTCTCGGCGGCAGCTGCGTCGGCGGCTGCCTTCTTCTCGGCGGCTTCGGCTGCGGCCTTCTCGGCGGCCAGCGCCTGGGCAGCGGCGACCTTGTCGGCCTCGACCTTCGCCTTTTCGGCGGCCAGCGCCTGGCGCTCGGCCTCGTTCAGCTTGCGCGCGCGCACGCCGGTGTTTTCGACGATGCGGGCCGACTTGCCGCGGCGATCACGCAGGTAATACAGCTTGGCGCGGCGAACCTTGCCGCGGCGCACGATCTCGACGCCCTCGACCAGCGGCGAATAGACCGGGAACACGCGCTCCACGCCCTCGCCATAGGAAATCTTGCGGACGGTGAAATTCTCCTGCAGGCCGGAGCCCGAACGCGCGATGCACACGCCTTCATAGGCCTGCACGCGGGTGCGGGTGCCCTCGGTCACGCGCACGAGGACACGAACCGTGTCGCCGGGCTGGAATTCGGGCAGCTGGCGCTGTGCTTCGATCTTTGCGGCCTGTTCGGCCTCGAGCTGACGGATGATGTCCATCGCTTTTTTCCTTCTCTTGCTTATTCGAACAGCCAGAGCGCTCGACACTCACCGCGCAGTTCTCATGACCGCTTGGCTATGCTTCCCCGGCAACTCGCCGGATGGACAGGAGCGAATAGTCCGTACATTGTTTACGGATGGGAATTTTCCCGATTTCGTGCGCGCTCATACACCGTTTGGACGGGTTTGAGAAGGGGGGAGGGGGGGATGTTTGGTGTTGGCAGAGCTTGTAGCCCTGGAGAGCTTAAGTTCGTATAATTCTAATCCACAGGAAGATGGCGAGATACCAGATGAGCTTCGCTCGTTTCATATTCAAGTTATTGTGAGGGTTCGGTTTATATTCTATAGATTCCGACCGTGATGTATTCAGGAGGCGACCCTGCCCATGCCGAAAACTGAAGATGCGGCCGACGCGTTAGCCACGGTACCATTCCTTGCTCGCTTCGCTATCGCAAGGTTGCCAGGAGAGTCGCTGCCTGGAGGTTACAGCAGCGTGGAGAGTCTTTGGACCATCGACGGTCCAGAAGGTCGGTTGCCAATAATTGGACATCGCGCTGGTCCGGCTGAACTCTTGACGAAGACCAAGGTGGGGCAGGAATCTGATGACTCTGATATCCCGCTACTCGAACTTACTACCAAGACAGATGGAAACCAAAACGAAGGCGATGATAGGGCTCTGTCGGCCGGCGCGACCCTCGAACTGACCACCAAGACGCACGCGGTGCTTGAGAGCGATGATACGGACCCTCAGGGTCCCGGCCTTTGGTAACCAGGCCCTCAATGGATTGCCTGATCGTTACCAATCAACGAGACATTACAAGCGACTACATCGTGCAAGAACTGAAGCGGCGTGGGCGTTCGTTTTTTAGGCTCAACACGGAGATGATCGCGACTTCCGAACTGGTATTCTCCCTGCAAGACGACACCTTTTGTCTCCGATTTGGGGATAGCGAGTTAAGGCTTTCGGAGGTTAGATCAGCCTACTTCCGGCGCCCAGAAGTACCTGCCTTTACCTCATTGCCGGATGATGGCTATCGAGAATACCGCACTAACGAGTGGTTGTCGGCGCTGAAATCCGTTTATCTCTACCTCGGCGATCGATGGTTCAGTCATCCGAGCGCAATCATGATGGCGGAGGATAAGCCGCGGCAGCTTAGGCTAGCCAAATCTCTGGGGTTCGCTGTTCCCCAAACGCTGGTAGCCAACTCCCCCGGCGAAGTTGGCCACTTCGCCGTAGGAAAAGCGATCATCGGCAAGCCGCTGAGACACGCGCTGGTGGGGCCGTCCGATGCAGAACAGGTCATCTACACCACTCGTCTACCGGAAATCGCAGAGCAGGATAGAGAGGCAATCCGCGCTGTCCCTGCCATCTATCAGACCGAGATCACTAAGTGGCGCGATCTTCGCGTGACAGTAGTAGGCGAGCGGGTGTTCGCGGTGGCCATCGAGTCGCAGTCAAGGAGTGAAACAGTCACAGACTGGCGTAGAGGTTCGGTGCCAGATCTTGATCACGAACTTATCGAACTGCCGGCCTACATTAAGGCGCTATGCGTTCGCCTCGTGCAGCAACTCGACCTGAGGTTCGGAGCCATCGACCTCGTTCTAGATGTTCAAGGGCAATACTGGTTCTTGGAATGCAACCCGAATGGTCAGTGGGCTTGGATTGAGAACCGGACCGGAGCACCGATATCATCTGCAATAGTGGACGAGGTCGAAAGAATCGGGCGCACATGAAACCTATCAGAGAGTTCTTCTGGCCAATCCTCGATCCAATGCCTGAATCGACGGCGACGCAGTTGAGGGAGAACCGTGACAGGGAGCTTGCGGCCATACGATCGGCCACTTGGATACTGCCCGAAACAATGGAACATGCAAGGCAGTTGAACAGTGCAGAGAACGAACGGAAACAGGGCGCCGAGACCAAGGCATCCCTTTATTTAGCCGTCATTTCCGCGATCGTACCAATTATGGGCTCGCTCGTGACGGACTTCTTCCAGCAGTCTTCGAATTCCCCGGGCGACGCGTTTAGCTTTGTCACCTTGGCCATCTTCATACTTGGCATGGCCTACCTCCTGGCGTGCGGTGTGTGGGCATTTCGAACTCTGAAAGTTTCAGTCCACTCCCGAGTCGATATCACTGAGCTGCTCCATGCATCCTCGTCGGAAGACCCCGAACAGTACCTAGTGAAGGAAATGCTCTGTGCCGTCCGGAGGAACCGCGACGAAGTCAATGCCAAAATTACTCGAATCCGAATGGCTCATCTGTATCTCATTCGCACGTTCTTATCGTTCTCACTTCTCCTTTTGGTGATCGTGCTATGGAAATTTGCGGCCGCTGGCCTTGAGGTAGCCTGGGCGCTGGGCTCCGACGCCTGGAATGCCTTCGGCTTGTAGATGTCCGGAACGCTCTTGCTTAGGTCATTTGCGAGGGCCAGTCCTTGGCGGTTTCGCGAGAGAACAGGCCCAACTCACTTATGCCCCCCCTCACCTCAGCAAATCCGGCCGCCGCTCCCGCGTCAGCCTCTCCGCCTCCTCCCGCCGCCACTTTTCGATCAGCGCGTGATTGCCCGAAATCAGCACCTCCGGGATCGTCCGCCCCTCGAATTCGGGGGGGCGGGTGTAATGCGGGTGTTCCAGCAGGCCGTGTTCGAAACTCTCGTGGGTGCCGGAGAGCGCGTTGCCCATGACGCCGGGCAGGAGGCGCACGGTGGCGTCGAGGAGCACGAGGGCGGCGATCTCGCCGCCGGAGAGGATGTAGTCGCCGATCGAGACTTCCTCGAGCTGCCGCGCGTCGATCACCCGCTGGTCGACACCTTCGAAACGCCCGCACAGGATCACCGCGCCCGGCCCATCGGCCAGCTGGCGCACGCGCGCCTGGGTCAGCGGTTTTCCGCGCGGGCTCATCAGCAGGCGCGGGCGGGCATCGCCGCCGGGTGAGGCGTGGTCGATGGCACGGGCCAGGATGTCGGCGCGCATCACCATGCCGGCGCCGCCGCCAGCCGGCGTGTCGTCGACGCTGCGGTGCCGGTCGGTGGCGAAATCGCGGATCTGCACCGTCTCCAGCGACCAGGTGCCGCTCTCCAGCGCGCGTCCGGCCAGCGACAGGCCCAGCGGGCCGGGAAACATCTCAGGGTAGAGCGTCAGGACCGAGGCGCGAAAGCTGCTCATGGCGCGCCATCCTCACTGTCGCTGTCCTCTGCCTCGTCTTCGTCGTCGATCAGGCCGGCGGCCGCGCGGTCGACGCGGGCATAACCCTCCTCAAGCGAGATGTCCGGCACAGCGGCGCGGGTGAACGGCACCATCAGCGTCTTGCCCGCGACGGGCCGCACTTCCAGGATATCGCCGGCCCCGAAATCATGGAGTGCTGCGATCCGGCCGAGCACCGCGCCCTCGTCGTCGCGCACCTCGAGGCCGACCAGGTCGGCGTGGTAGAATTCCTCCTCGTCGAGATCGTCCGGCAGGGCCGAGCGGTCGACGAAGAGCTCCACGCCCGAGAGTGTTTCGGCGGCGTTGCGGTCGGCCACCTCGGCGAAGCGCACGATCACCACCTCCTTGGCCGGCCGCACGGTCTTGACGGTGAAGACGCGCCCGTCGCGCGCGCGCAGCGGGCCGTAGTCGCCCAGCGCCGAGGGGTCGGCGGTGAAGCTCTTCACGCGCAATTCGCCCTTGATGCCGTGCGCCGCGCCGATCACGGCCAGAAGGATGTCGGTGTCGTTCAATTGTCTTCTCCGCGTCTTGCCGCTCTCTACAGGGCGCCCATGCGCCTTACAATGCCGCGCCCTTCACCCTCCGCTAACGCGCGCGGGCTAAAGCTTTGGCCCATGGAAGAATTCCTCGTCAATGCGCGTCCCGACCTGATCACCGCTCGAACGGACTGGCTCGCCATGCTGCGCGACGAGCGCCGGCTGGCCGCGCTCACGCTGGAGGCCTATGAGCGCGACACGCGCCAGTTCTTCGCCTTCCTCACCGGGCATCTCGGCGGCGCGCCGGCGATTGCCGACATATCCGATCTGAGACCCGCCGATCTGCGCGCCTTCCTGGCGCAGCGCCGCCAGGGCGGCGCGGGGCCGCGCACCTTGGCGCGGGGGCTGGCCGCCATCCGCTCCTTCCTGCGCTTTCTCGAACGGCGCGGCCAGGCGAGCACAGCCGGCGCCAAGGCGCTGCGGGCGCCAAGACAGCCCAAATCCCTGCCAAAGCCGCTTTCCGCGGTGGATGCACGAAAAGTCGTCTCGGCCGAGGGCCAGCTGCACGAAGAGCCCTGGATCGCGGCGCGCAACGCCGCCGTGCTGACGCTGCTTTATGGCTGCGGGTTGCGCATATCGGAGGCGCTGGGCCTCGATGGCGGGTGTTTCGCGCGGGGCGCGGAGAGTGCGCTGCGCGTCACCGGCAAGGGCGGCAAGACGCGTCTCGTGCCGGTGATCCCGGTCGCCTCGGACGCGGTCGCGGCTTACCGCAAGCTTTGCCCCTACCATCTGGCGAGCGGCGAGCCGCTCTTTCGCGGCGCCAAGGGCGGGCCGTTGTCGCCCGCCATCATCCAGCGCGAGATGAAGAAGATGCGCTCCGGGCTCGGCCTGCCCGACACCGCCACGCCGCATGCGCTGCGCCATTCCTTCGCCACGCATCTCTTGGGCCGGGGAGGGGACCTGCGCACAATCCAGGATCTGCTTGGCCATGCCAGCCTGTCGACGACGCAGATCTATACCGGCGTCGACACCGCACGGCTGCTGGAGGTCTATGAGGCAGCGCATCCGCGGGCGTGAAGAATTCGCGCTTTCGGCTTAACCGTTTTGCCGCTTTCTCCTGCCATTCTGCCCGCCATGACCATGCAATTCGACATCGCTTCCGGCAAGGCCGGCAAGACCAGCCTCGCCTTCTGGGCCGCCGGCCTCTTTAACTGGCTGCTCGTGGCGGCCCTTCTGTTCGCGATCCTGGCCTTTGCCGGGGAGGCCAGCGCCCAGTCGCCGACCTGCACCGGCACCGACATGGTCGCCGAACTGCGCGACAGCGACCCCGAGCTTCATGGCGCGATCGAGGCGGAGGCGGCGGAGACCGAAAATGGCGAGAACCTGCTCTGGCGCATCGAACCGCGCGTCGCTGGCGGGAAGCCCTCCTTCCTGTTCGGCACGATGCATGTCACCGATGCCCGTGTCGTCGATCTGCCCGAGGCCGTGCGCGCGGGGTTTGAGGCGGCCGACACGGTGGTGATCGAATCGACCGATGTCATCGACCAGGCGGCGATGATGGCCGCACTCGCCGCCGATCCCGAACTCACCATGTTCACGGATGCCACCACGCTGCGCTCGCTGATCCCCGCCGACGACGTCGAGATGGTCGAGGCGCGGCTGCGCGAACGCGGCATGCCGCTGGCGAGCGTCAACCGCATGAAGCCCTGGATGCTCGCCTCGATCGTCGCGATGCCGGCCTGCGAGTTCGACCGCAAGGCGCGCGGCGAGCCGATCCTCGACCTGATGCTGGCCGAAGATGCGCAGGAAGCCGACAAGGTGCTCGCCGGGCTCGAAAGCGTGTCCGACCAGCTCGGCGCGATGGCATCGCTGCCCATGGAACTCCATATCGAGGGCCTGGTGGAAACCCTGCGCCTCGGGGACCGCGTCGAGGACGTGATGGAGACCATGGTCGTACTCTATCAGGCCGAGCGCATCGGCATGTTCTGGCCGTTCTTCCGCGCCGTGCTGCCGTCGGGCGAAGACGGCCAGTCGGGCTACGCCGCCTTCGAGGAGACCATGGTCAACGCCCGCAACCGCACCATGGCCGAAGCCGCGGAGGAATTCCTGCAAAATGGCGGCGCGTTCATCGCGGTTGGCGCCCTGCACCTGCCCGGCCAGCAAGGCCTGGTCGCGCTGCTGCGCGCGGCCGGCTACGAGGTCACGCCCGAGCCGCTCTGAGGCCAAGCGGGCCGTTCGCCACCCCTGCGGGCCATCACCCTTCCTGCGCGAATTTCCTCAAGGGAACTTCGCAACCATGCTTTGCGTTGTAGGCTGATAACCCGAAGTATGGAGGACATGTACCATGGCCGACGATAGGAGACCGGTCGACCCGGCCGCCCCCCGTCCTGTGAACGAACCCAGGCCCGGTTTCGACCCGGTTCATCCGGCGAACGACCCGGCTGTAGCCCGCGATCCCGCTGCTGGCCCGCGCACCAACACCACCGTCGTCAATTCCGGCAGCGGCGGCAGCAACATGATGCTGATCGGCATCATCGCGGCTGTCGTGATCATCGCTGCCATCATCGCGATGAACTGGGACTGGAACGGCACGGAGGCCACCGCGCCTGCCGATCCGGCGGTGGAAGAAACCGCCCCGGCAGCGACCGACGACACGTCGCCGATCGTCGACGACGAGCCCGCAACGGCCACACCAGCACCGGCTGATCCGCTGCCCGCCGATGATGCTGATGCAGCTCCTGCCGAGACGGCCCCGGCCGACGAGATCGAGCAGTAGGATCCGGCAGGCGACCGCCCGGGTTCTTCGTCCGATAATAAAAAACCCCGCGCCAGGCGCGGGGTTTTTCGTTTGTGAGAGATCGCGAAGTCTGCGTCAGCCCTGCGGCTGGGGTTCCATGCCGCCGGCATCCGGTTCCCCGTCGCCCTTCTTGCGGCCTTCCTTGCGCTGTCCGGCCTTGGGCACGGCCGAGCCGCGGGGCGTCGGTGTGTCGTCGCCCATGTCGCGGGCCGGCTTCTCGCCGCGCATGATCTGCTTGATCTCGTCTCCCGACAGCGTCTCGTATTCGAGCAGGCCCTCGGCGATGGCGAGCCAGCCTTCGCGCTCCTCGGTAAGGATGCGGTGCGCTTCCCGATACGCCTCGTCGATCAGCCGGCGCACTTCGGCATCGATGAGCTGGGCAGTCTCCTCGGACACATTCTGCTGGCGCGCCACGGAATGGCCCAGGAAGACCTCCTCCTGGTTGTCTCCATAAGCGACATGGCCGAGCTTTTCGGAGAAACCCCAGCGGGTCACCATCGCGCGGGCAAGTTTCGTGGCCTGATCGATGTCCGAGGCGGCGCCGGAGGTGATGTTCTCCTTGCCGAACTTGAGCTCCTCGGCGACGCGTCCGCCCATCATGATGATCAGGCGCGACACCATGTATTTGTAGCTCATGGAGTATCGGTCGCCCTCGGGCAACTGCATGACCATGCCCAGCGCCCGGCCGCGCGGGATGATCGTCGCCTTGTGAAGCGGATCGGCGGACGGCACGTGCAGCGCGGTGATTGCGTGTCCGGCCTCGTGATAGGCGGTGAGCTCCTTCTCCGCCAGGGTCATGGCGTTGGAGCGACGCTCCGCGCCCATCATGATCTTGTCCTTGGCATCCTCGAATTCGGCCATGGTGACGAGGCGCTTGTTGCGCCGAGCTGCCATCAGCGCCGCCTCGTTGACGAGGTTGGCGAGATCCGCGCCGGAGAAGCCCGGCGTTCCGCGCGCCAGCACCTTCAGGTCGACATTGGGCGCCAGCGGCACGTTGCGCACATGCACCTTGAGGATCTTCTCGCGGCCCACGATGTCGGGATTGGGCACCACGACCTGTCGGTCGAAGCGGCCCGGACGCAGAAGCGCGGGGTCGAGCACGTCGGGACGGTTGGTGGCGGCGATCAGGATGACGCCTTCATTGGCTTCAAAGCCATCCATCTCGACGAGCAACTGGTTCAGCGTCTGCTCGCGTTCATCATTGCCGCCGCCGAGACCGGCGCCACGATGGCGGCCGACGGCGTCGATCTCGTCGATGAAGATGATGCAGGGCGCGTTCTTCTTGGCCTGCTCGAACATGTCGCGCACGCGGGATGCGCCGACGCCCACGAACATCTCGACGAAGTCGGAACCCGAGATCGTGAAGAACGGAACGTTGGCTTCGCCGGCGACGGCACGGGCCGTCAACGTCTTGCCGGTTCCGGGCGGGCCCACCAGCAGCACGCCGCGGGGGATCTTGCCGCCCAGGCGCTGGAACTTCTGCGGGTCGCGCAGGAATTCGACAATTTCTTCCAGGTCCTGCTTGGCCTCGTCCACCCCGGCCACGTCGGCAAAGGTCACGCGGCCATGCGCCTCGGTCAAGAGCTTCGCCTTGGACTTGCCGAAGCCCATGGCGCGGCCGGAGCCGGACTGCATCTGGCGCATGAAGAATATCCACACCCCAAGAATGAGCAGCATGGGCAGCCACGAGATCAGATAGCCGAAGATCGAGTTCGATCCGTCGGTATCGGGCCGGGCGTTGATGGTCACGTTCCGGTCCTCGAGCCGCTGCACGAGGTTGGAGTCGCCCGGCGAGTAGGTCTGGAAGCCGGTCGCGGAATCCGTGTAGGTACCGGTGATACGCTCACCCGTGATGGTGACCGTATTCACGCGTCCGCTTTCGACTTCCTGGAGGAATTCGGAATACGGGACCTCGCGCACCTGGCCACGCTGCTGCGGGCTCTGGAACAGATTGAACAGCGCGATAAGGAGAACGGCGATGATCGCCCAAAGCGCTAGGTTGCGATAATTAGGGTTCATGTGTTTTCCCGTTGGCGCCAGACACGTCGCAGGAAGGCGCTTGGTCCCAGGCTAAAATAGGGTTCCCTGACGGCGTTGCCAAGTCAAAGCGCATGCAGCTTCGATCAAGCTTAACCGGCAATGTGTCGGACGAATGGCGAGGACGGCGGCTGTGCTGCGCCGACGACCCTGGCCAGCGCCGCCGCCAGCTCCAGATCATACTCTCCCAGAAAGCGCGCGAAGGGCGACACCAGCCGCTCAAAGGCGGCACCGGGCGAAAATTTCGTCCCGTCTTGGTAGAGCAATTCCGGCTCCGCGGAAAGCGCAATGCGTGTAAGGCGTTCGGGCGCGTCCGGGTAGCCTCTGGCCTCGCCGGCCGCTTCGGCTCCCAACTGTGCAATGAGCGATCCCGGCACCACGGTCGCGGTGCACAGGCGGTGGCGGCCATCCCAGATGATTTGGGGCCGTGCATCAGTGCGTGGCAGGCTTCGGCTTTCCCGTGACAGGAAAATGCCCTGTCGGTGCACGTCCACCCGCGCCCGCGACAATGTGGCGCAAAGTCCCCTTTCCGACAGGCGCGCAAAGAGGGCAGCTGAACGATCGTGGTCGGGAAGATGTTCCCGGCCGCCCGCCAGAGCAAGAAGGCAGCGAAAGGCGTAGATCGCGGGCTCCCGGTCTGCGCCGGTCAGAATTTCCGGGTCGACGCGAAACAGCCCCGGCGCGGGCATCGAGACATGGCGTTCGATCAGTTGCGCAGCCTTGCGGCCCATGGCGGCGCGCAGCTTCGTTGCCTCCGCGGCGGCAAGCAGCAATGGTGCAGCTTGCGTTTCCGTCAGCCTTTTGCGAATGCGCGGCCGCTCATAGCGCGTGTCGATGTTGGTCGGGTCGTTGATCCAGTCCAGGCCCCGTCGCGACAGATGCGTCCGCAAGTCCCGTCGGCGTTCCCCCAGAAGCGGGCGCACCAGCCAGATGCGGCCATCGAGAAGCGTGGCCCGCGCCATGCCCGCGCCACCGCGGTCCCATCCCTCGGCATGAGCCTGTCGCCGCGCCGCGCGCATGGCGACAGTCTCGCACTGGTCGTCCGCGGTGTGGCCGAGAAGGATGAGATCGGCGCAGAGATCAGTAGCCGCCTCGGCCAGGAGGCTGTAGCGCGCTTCGCGTGCCCGGGCGATGAGACCACCCGACCTGGAATCCGCCTCCTCCCAGCAGACTGTGACGTGAGGGACCCCCAGTTCGCGGCAGAGTTCACCTACTGCCCGTGCCTCGGCCGCGGCTTCCGGCCTGAGCCGGTGGTCCACCGTCACCGCCACGAGTTTCGTATTGGTGTCGGCGAGTTCGGTGGCCGCGAGATCGAGCAGCGCCAGCGAGTCGCTTCCGCCGGAAACGGCAACGATGACCTTGTCGTGGTCGTGGAGATGGAGTTGGGCGAAAAGCTCGCCGGCCTGAGGCGCCCGGTCGTCGGCGGGGCGCATCACGGCATTCAGCAGGATGCTGCAGACTGTCCCTGGCGCACGCGCTCCATCAGGGCGTCGGATGCATCCGGATAGCGCCGCGAGACCTCGGCGAAGGTGGCGCAGGCGACGTCGCGCTGGTTGAGGCCATGGAGCGAAACGCCGAGCTTGTAGAGCATCTCGGGCGCCTTGCGGGAGTCGGGAAAATCGCGGCTGGCCGACAGGAAGGTTTCCGCCGCATCGCGGTGCTTGTCCTGGGCAAGCTGTGCTTCACCGAGCCAGAAACGGGCATCGGGTTCGTTCTCGTTGCCGGCATGTTCATCGATGAACCGGCGGAAACCGGCTTCGGCCGTGGCATAGTCGCCCGACAGGATGAACTCGTAGGAATTTCGGTAGAGCGCGTCAGGGCCGTCGCCGGAGGGCGGCAGAGCGGCAACGACGGTATCGTCGGAGGGAAGGGTCTGCGAGGAGGCCGGATTGTCGAGCACGCCGCCGCCGACCACATTGCCCTGCGCGTCGAACACGATCGAGCCGAATTCACGCGGCGGCGCGCCGAGCTGGGCGCTGCCGCCCTGGTCATCGACAATGATCTCCGCCGTATCCTGCGAGCCGCCAGGTTCCGTCGGCAGCGATCCCTGGCGATCGAAGGAGGGCGAACCGGAGCTGCCGCCGCCCTGCTCGATCTCCTGGAAGCGGAACTCGAAATCCTCCTGCATGCGGCGCATCTGGTCCTGCATCTGGAGAATCTGGAAGTTCAGTTCCTCGATGGTGCCGCTGAGTTGGCGCACCTGCTCCTCAAGCGCGATGACCCGGGGGTCGGTCTGGGCCATGGCCGGCGCCGAAAACATCAGCGGCAGCGCCAAGGCGGCGAGTAATAGCAGTCGAAAACCCATGGATTTGTCTCGCCCTGAAAGCATGACGTGAAAAGACGGACCGGAGATTCCGGTCCGCCATCGTCTTTTATCAGGGCCGGAGAGTTCGGCCAAATTTTGTTTTGGGCGAAAGATTCGCGCGCGGCCGCAGATTCAGGCCCGCGCGCGTCTTCAGATCAGCTTCCGGCGCCCGAAAGCACCGTCACGCCGCGCCGGTTCTGGGACCAGCAGGAGATGTCGTCGCAAACCGCCACCGGGCGTTCCTTGCCGTAGGAAATGGTGCGGATGCGGTTGGAGGCGACGCCTTGGGCGATCAGGAAGTCGCGGGCGGATGCGGCACGACGGGCGCCGAGCGCCAAATTGTACTCACGCGTGCCGCGCTCGTCGGCATGACCTTCCATCGTGATCGAGTAGCCGCCATGCTGGTTCAGCCACTGGGCCTGGCGGCGAAGCGTCTGCTGGGCATCGGAACGGATCACCGAGGAATCGGTGTCGAAGAAGATGCGGTCGCCGACATTGACGGTGAAGTCCTGCGTCGAGCCCGGCGTCGCGGCTCCGGCGCCGGAAGCACTCAGCCCGAGGTCGGCGGCGGTGTTGGGGGTCTGGCGGTTTGCGCAACCGGCGACGGCGAGCGTGGCAACCAGCGCAATGACAATGGGGGAACGGGTAATGGCTGCGATACGGCGCATAGCCGCCTCTCCTTCAAATTTGAAAGGTTTCGTTGAGTGGACGCTAACCATGATGCGGTTAACGCCGGCCCAAGAAACAGGGTTAAGATTTGGTTGCGCGGCCTGCCGATCCGTCCCTACGAAGCAGGCTCAACAGGTCTTCAAGGCAAAAGGGGCACAAATGCGGCGAGTGCCGCTTCTGTGCCCCATTGAGAATCGCCCTCGGTCACGAAGCGTTGATCCTCGCCCTCATTCCAGGATCGGCGACCAGGCCGGATCGGACGCAAAGTTCGGCGTGGTGATGGTCTGTTCGTTGCGCCCCGTCAGGTCGATCGTGTGCAAGCTGGGACCCGCGGCGCCCGATGGCTCGCGGAAGAACATGATGACACGTCCATTGGGCGCCCAGGTGGGACCCTCCTGCAGATAGCCGGTCGAGAGGATGCGTTCGCCCGAACCGTCGGTGCGCATCACGCCGATCTGGAACTGTCCCCCCGTCTGCTTGGTGAAGGCGACGAGATCGCCGCGCGGTGACCAGACCGGCGTCGAATAGGTGCCGTCGCCGAAGGAAATGCGCTGCGGGTTGGAGCCGTCGGCGTTCATCGAATAGATCTGGGACCGCCCGCCACGATCGGACGTGAAGACGACGCGCTGGCCGTCGGGCGAATAGGAAGGTGATGTATCGATGGCGTTGGAATCGGTCAGCCTCGTCGTCGACCGGTTGCGCAGATCCATCGAATAGATGTTGGAATTGCCGTCCTGGCGCAGCAGGCTCATGACGATACGTTGGCCGTCGGGCGAAAAGCGCGGCGCGAAGGTCATGCCGGGGAAATTGCCGACGAGTTCGCGCTGCCCGGTCTCGATCTGCAGAAGATAGACCTGCGGCTGGCCGCCCTCATAGGACATGTAGGTGATTTCCTGGCGGTTCGGCGAGAAACGCGGGGTCAGAACGATCGAGCTGCCATCCGACAGGAAACGATGGTTGGCGCCGTCCTGGTCCATGATCGCCAGGCGCTTGATGCGCTGGTCCTTGGGGCCCGATTCATCGACGAAGACGATGCGGGTGTCGAAATAGCCTTCCTCACCGGTCAGCCGTTCGTAGATCGCATCGGAAATGATGTGGGCGATCCGGCGCCAGTTCTGCCGATTGGTGAAGAACTGCTCACCGATGAGCTGCTGCCCGGCAAAGGTGTCCCATAGACGGAACTCGGCCCTGAGCCGTCCATCCGATTCCTGGCTGACGCGTCCCGTTACCAGCGCCTGCGCATTGAGGACCCGCCAGTCCTCGAAGCGCGGTGCGACATCGGGGTTAGAGATGCGCTCGATGAAAGCGCTCTTGTTGATCGGGGCGAACAGGCCAGACCGGCGCAAATTGTCGGATACCACCTGGGCAATGTTGGCGCCAACGTCATCGGACGACAGGAAGTCCGTGATCGCCACCGGTACCGGCTCGACCACGCCCTCGGTCACGTCGATCTGCAACTGCGCGCGTGCGGGAACAAGCGCGGTCAGCGCAAGTGCGGCTGCGAGGAGCCCGATTGTCACGTAGCTTCGGAGTTTGGTCATCATGTTGTATTGCCTCACTGGCCCCTTCGGTCAGAACATGTCGCGGGGGTCGAAATTGAATTGGACGTCCGCCCAGGCCTCATACTTGTCTGCCGGCGCATTGTAGGGCTGGCAGCGCAGGATGGCGCGGCGGGCAGCATCGGCTGCCGCACGCTCCGCCATGGAAGCGCCGCCGCCGGAGACGACTTCGGGGTTGCCCTCGAGTTCGCCGCTGCGCGACAGGCGGATACGTACGGAAACGACGAGATTTTCCGCCTCGGCCGCACCGACGGGTGGGTTCCAGCAGCGCGATACCTGGCTGCGCAGCGAATCGATCTCGTTTTGCGAAAGGGTTGCGCCCGTGGTCTCGCGGCCGCCGAGCGCCGCCTCCTGGGAGGAGCGCTGTGCACCGCCGCCCGAAGGCGTGTCGCGGTTGAGCAGGGCGGCGATCTGGTCGGCATCGAACTGCTCGTCGTCGCGCTCGGTCGAGGCGGTCTCTTCGCGGCTGGGCTGTTCGGGCTGGGGCTCCGGCGCCTGCGTCTGCGCCGGCTCGGGGCGCGGACGCTCGGCGCGCGTGGGCGGTGCAAGCATGCGGTCGGGCAGCTCGGCGAACTCGGGGCGTGGCGTTTCGGTCGGCGCGGGCTCGGGTTCCGGTGCCGCTTCCGCCTCGGCGGGTTCGGCAGGCTGGGGCTCGGGCGGAACCTCCGTCGCCTCGGCCGGCGCTGGCTCGGGGGGCGGCGGGGCCGGTTCTGGCTCGGGCGTGGGTTCAGGCGCGGGCTCTTCGGCGGGCGGCGGCGCGGCTGCCGTCTCGACCGGGCGTGGTCGCGGTTCGGGGGTCGGCGGTGTCGGCTGGTCGACCATGGCGTTGCCGATGTTCTCGGCGCTCTCGACTTCCGCCGTTTCGGTCGTCGGCTCCGGCGCGGATTGTTCGCGCAAGGGCGCGTCGCGCACGCCCTGGACGCTCTGCGAGAATTCCGCCAGGGGCACGATGTCGATCGGGAAAGATTCCATCGACGCCGACTGGTGCGGCGCGGGCGCAGCCAGCGAGAACAGCCCGAAGCCGATCAGCGCCACATGCAAAGCCGTCGATGTCGTCAGCCCGATCTTCATGTCGAGATCAGTCGCCCTGTTCCTGAAGCGTGACCAGGCCGAGATTGCGGTAGCCGGCCGATGAGATGCGGGCCATGACGCGCATCACCGTTCCGTAATCGGCGGTGCGGTCGCCACGCACATAGATGCGCTCGTCATAGCCGGTGTCGGCGATCGCCTCCAACATGGGCACGACATCCTCGACGGCCACTTCGGTTTCCTGCAGGAAGACCTGGCCGTCGGCGTTGACCGAGATGGTGATCGGCTGCGTATCCGATTCCATCGGACGCGCCTGCGTTTCCGGCAAATCAATCGGCACGCCGACCGTCAGCATCGGTGCGGCAACCATGAAGATGATGAGCAGGACCAGCATGACGTCCACGAAGGGCGTGACATTGATCTCCGACATCAGCGCCTGGCGCCGGCCTCGCCTGCGATGGCCTCCGCGCGCGCCTGACTGGCCCATCGACATTCCCATCATCTGCTCCTTGCGGTCGAGCGGCCTGGATCAGGCTGCTGCCCGTTGCGGCTGCGCGACTCTCTCATCGATCTGTCGCGAGAGTATGGCGGAGAACTCGTCGGAGAAGCCCTCCATTCGGGACGCCAGTTTGGCGGCATCGGTCGACAGCTTGTTGTAGGCGATGGTGGCCGGAATGGCCGCCAGCAGGCCGAGCGCGGTTGCCAGGAGCGCCTCGGCGATGCCCGGCGCCACGACGGCCAGATTGGTCGAGGACGAGCCGGCGATCGCCTGGAAGGACGTCATGATGCCGATCACGGTGCCGAACAGGCCGATGAAGGGGGCGGCCGAACCGATCGAGGCAAGGTAGCTGAGCCGCGATTCCAGATCGTCTGCTTCCCGCGTGACCGCGAGGTCCATTGCCTTGTCGATGCGCGATTGAAGCGCGATGGGCGATTTGGCGCCCTTCTCGAAACTCTTCTTCCACTCGCGCATGGCGGCGACGAAGATCGAGCCCATGCCATTGGTCTTGCGCTCCGAAAGCGTGCGGTAGAGTTCTTCCAGCGACTGGCCGGACCAGAACACCTGCTCGAAGCGGTTGAGCGCCAGGTTCATGCGCTTGTAGGCGATGATCTTGTCGATGATGATGGCCCAGGTCCAGACGGAGGCGACGATCAGGCCGATCATCACCAGCTTGACGATCAGACCCGCCTGCATGAACAGGCCCCAGATCGAATGGTCGGCGCCAGGCGCTGCCAGAACTGCGGTTTCCATGTGTCTCACGTCCTAAAGATGCGGGCGCCGCACGGTCCCGGCGGCCCTGAATGTGCAAACCCAAAAATCATCCGGAAAGTGCCGTCCCATCCCTTGGCACCATATCTGGCCTTTTCCGGGCCAAATTTGGTGAAAGGAAGGCGTCGCCTGTCCGGACGCTTCTTCGCGTTCTTGTTCATGAAGCGTTATGGTTAACGATGGGTTAGGGAAAGGCTCGCGGGGCGATCAATTCGCCGGTTCGCGCAGGAAGGCGGCGATCCACTCCTTGGGAAAGCGCCGCGGCCGGCCGGTATCCGAAATGATCGCGGCCTCGACACGCGCGTCGACGATCGGCTCGTCGCCGCGCCGGATCTCCTGGCGCATGAAGATGCGCGCGCCCGAAACCTTCTCGGTGATCGTTTCGATGCTCAGGACGTCGTCGATGCGCGCCGGGGAGCGGAAGTCGATCTCCATGCGTCGCACGATCCACACCAGCTTCTCGCCATGCTGACCGGCGGCCATCTCGGTATGGTGCACCCCCACCAGGCGCAAAAAATCCGAGCGGCCGCGCTCCGTGAACTCCAGGTAGCGGGCATGATAGACGACGCCGGAGAAATCCGTGTCGGCGTAATAAACGCGGGCCAGCAGGCGATGGCCGCGCGGCGTCAGTTCGCCTGAGAGCTCGGCGTATTGTGTCGCGGATTCATCATGATCACGCATTCAACTGTCCTTCACGCCGGGCATCTGTCACCTTTGGCCAACGGTGCCCTCAGGCGCGCATCAAGCATTTACGGTCACGATGTTCAAGAAAACGCTGATTGCACTGGCTGTCATTGCGGTCGCTTCCTTCCCCACCGGCCTTGCCGCGCAGCCTGCCTTCCAGGTCTCGCGCGGCATCAACATGGACCAGTGGGTGACCTGGCCTTCGGCCGAGCAATGGGCCGACGACGAGGCGCTGTTTCCGTTTCCCGAATGGCGCCGCAGCGTAGGGGCCGATGAACTGACCGAACTGCGCAGCGCCGGCCTCGATTTCATCCGCATGCCGATCGATCCGGTGCCCTTCACGGCAGAGCATGCGGCTGGCCAGCGCGAGCGGCTGATCCGCGAAGTCGGCGAGGCTGTCGATTTGGCGCTTGAAGCCGGGCTGAAGGTGATCGTCGACCTGCATCTGATCCAGGGCGGCACGGAACTGCCCTACATGTCGCGTGTGCTGGAAGAATCGGCTGATTTCGCGAACTACCGCCAACTCGTCTCCGACCTGGCAGCGAGCCTTTCCGACCGCGATCCGTCGCGCGTCGCCTTCGAGCTGATGAACGAGCCTGGCACCGAATGCAGCCTCGAAGGCCACGGACAATGGTCGGATCTGCAGGGTCAGTTGCACGCGGTTGCGCGGGCGGCGGCCCCGGAACTGACGCTGGTCCTGACCGGGGGGTGCGGCGGCAACGCGTCCGGTCTGGTTGCGCTTGATCCGGGATTGATCGACGACGACAATGTGGTCTGGACGTTCCATTCCTACCGGCCCTTCATCCTCACCCATCAGGGCGCGTTGTGGGCGGGTGACCTCATCCGCTACGTGACGGGGCTGCCCTATCCGCCGCACGCGGCGGATCCCGCCGATCTCGATGCAAGGCTGGCGATCGTGCGTGCCCGCATCCGCACGCAGGCGCCTATGCTCAGGCGCTCGGGCATGATCGCCTATGTCGAAGAACAGGTTGAGGCGATCCGCACCGAGGAGGGGCTTCGCAGCATCCTTCGCGATCCCTTCGAGCGGGTGGCAAGCTGGGCCGATAGCCACGGCATATCGCGGCAGGCCATTCTGCTCGGCGAGTTCGGCATGATCCGCCAGGAATACGGTAATCCCTACCTCACGAAGCCCGAACATCGCGCCGCCTACTATCGCGACGTCGTCGCCATCGCGGAGGAATTCGGCTTCCCGTGGGCTATGTGGTCGCATGGCGGCGCCTTCGGCATCGCCCATGAATTCGACCATCGGCCGTCCGAATCCGATGTGCTGGACATGGTACGCGGCCTCGACCGCTTCACCACCTGGTCGATCCGCGCGGACTGACCGGGATCAGTCGTCTTCCTGGAAAAGGCTGATCTGCTTCTGCGCGAGGTCCTTGGGCGTCTCCAGCCCGAGATGGCGCCAGGCATTGGCGGTGAGCACGCGGCCGCGCGGGGTTCGCTGGATGAAACCCTGCTGGATGAGATAGGGCTCGATGATGTCCTCGATCGCGTCGCGCGGCTCGGAAAGGCCTGCCGCGATTGTCTCGACGCCGACTGGCCCGCCGCCGAAATTGCGGGCGATCATCGACAGATAGCGGCGATCCAGACTGTCGAGGCCGAGCGCGTCGACCTCCAGCCGCGACAGCGCGGCGTCGGCCACCTTTCGGTCCACCGTCTCGGCGCCGGCGACGGAGGCGAAGTCGCGCACCCGGCGCAGGAGCCGGCCGGCGATACGCGGCGTGCCGCGCGCCCGCGCCGCGATCTCGCGTGCTCCCTCGTCGGTCGTCGGCAGCGAGAGGATGCGCGCACCGCGCCGCACGATCTGCTCAAGTTCTTCCACCGTGTAGAAATCGAGCCGTACCGGGATGCCGAACCGGTCGCGCAACGGGTTGGTGATCAGCCCAAGCCGCGTCGTTGCGGCCACCAGCGTGAAGCGGGCGAGATCGATCTTCACCGAGCGCGCGGCCGGCCCTTCGCCGATGATCAGGTCGAGCTGGAAATCCTCCATCGCCGGATAGAGGATTTCCTCGACCGCCGGATTGAGGCGGTGGATCTCGTCGATGAAGAGGACATCGCGGTCCTCGAGATTGGTCAGGAGTGCGGCGAGATCTCCCGCCTTGGCGATGACCGGGCCGGAGGTTGAACGGAAATTGACGCCGAGCTCGCGCGCCATAATCTGCGCCAGCGTCGTCTTGCCGAGCCCTGGCGGGCCGACGAACAGCACATGGTCCAGCGCCTCGCCGCGCGACTTGGCCGCCTCGATGAACACCTTGAGATTGGCCCGCGCTGCCGCCTGGCCGACAAAATCGTCCAGCACCTGCGGGCGCAGCGTGACATCGACATCCTCGCCGCGCTTTTCGGAGGACAGCAGGCGGGGGTCGGTGTTCATGACAGGAGTTCCATGGACGGGATTGCCTTCGCGGCGTTCCGATCGAAGGTGTAAGTTGTATTCGCACCGTATTCGGCATTGCGGAACGCAATCACGGCATCCGGAAAATCGGCGATCCCGCGTTCAAACATGGCCAGCGCCCTGCCGATCGTTTCCAGCGCCTCGAACTCCAAATGCTCGACCTCAAGCAATATGCGCATCGTGCGAGCGAGCATCGCTCTTGGCAGCTTGTAATTGGTTCGCAGGACCCAGAAGAACTCCATGAGAACCGGCGTATTCACGAAACCCCGACGCTGCTCCTGCAGGCTCTCCAGCAACGATTGCGCGGACGGCGACTGAACTGGGTCGTCGTCAAGCACCGCCCGGAGCAAGACGTTTGTGTCGAGGCCGATCAAGACTGGGCATCGCCTTCAATCTGGCGACCTTCGACATGGTCGCGGATGCCCTCGCCGACCGCCCTCTTGTAATCCTCGGTGGTGGCACCCGGAATGGCGTATTCCGACAGCAGGCCGAACAGCGAGCTGGCGGGACGGTTGCGGGGGACGATGAGGAAGCCCTGATCCGTTCTGACGAAAAGGATCTTGTCTCCAGACTGCAGTCCGAGTGCCTCACGGACTTCCGCGGGAATCGTGGTCTGCCCTTTGGTCGTGATTTTCGCTTCGATGCCCATCTGGCTCCTGCTCCACAATTTCCTTACATACCAGATAATGTAAGGAAAGGCCAACGCCTCAACGTGCCAGTTCCTTCAGCCCCAGCCGGATCAGCCTTGCGGAATCCGCACCTTCACCCGCCTCCTTCAGGGCGGCGGCGACCGCATTGGCGGCGACGTCGCGCGAATAGCCGAGATTGGTCAGGGCCGAAACTGCATCGGCGATCGGGGCAGGGGCGGCGCCTTCGCCCAGTTCCTGCTTCAGGCCGATCGTGCCGGATGCGTCGCCGGCATAGGCCGGCGCCTTGGTCTTCAGTTCCGTCACGATGCGCTCGGCGACCTTCTTGCCCACGCCCGGTGCCCGCGAGATCATCGCGATGTCGCGCAGCGCCACCGCATTCGCAAGATCGGACGGCGCCAGGGTCGACAGCACCGCGAGCGAGACCTTTGCGCCGACGCCCTGCACGCCCTGCAGGAGCCGGAACCACTCGCGCTCCAGATGCGTCGCGAAACCGTAGAGGCGGATCATGTCCTCGCGCACATAGGTCTCGATGAACAGGGAAGCCGGCGTGCCGGTCCCGCCCAGCGCGGCGAGCGTGCGGGTCGGACAGTAGGCGACATACCCCACCCCGCCGACATCCAGGATGCAGTGGTCCTCGCCGATCTCGTCGACGATGCCCTTCAGTTTCCCGATCATGGGTGTGTATCCGGTGCAATGATTTCGAGGTCGGGAAAATGCGCCCGATAGCGGGCGGGGTCGCGGGTCAGCAGCGTGTGGCCGGCCGTGGCGGCATGGGCGCCGATCAGGAAATCGGGAAGCGTGCGCTCTCGCGCGCCACCGGAACGGCGGTAACGCGCATGCGCCAGTCCAGCCGCAAATGCGGCCTCCCACGACAGATGTTCCCTCCGGATGGAAAGCATTCTGGCAGAGTTCTCGAGAACGCTCGGAACGCCGGCCGTCGGAGCTAATTCCGACCAGACGATTTCGTTCACGACCAGTTCCCCTTCCATGCCGCACGCGACGAGTTGTGATTTCGACCAATCCGAGAATGCATCCGGAGGTCCCCACACATCCATCAGGATGTTCGTGTCAATTAAGGTCGAGGTCTTCACGCGGGCCTCTTAGCCATTCCATGTACTCGTCGGTCGTCATGCCGCCGAGATCGAGCGTTCCAGCCATGCCGTCGATCCTCCGACGCAGGGTCTCGGCCAACTCGTCCCTGGTTCTTCCGCTGTCCACTCGAACGAGTGCCGCGCCGGCATCCGTCTCCACGAATTCGACCTCCGAGCCGGGCTCGATGCCCAGCCGGTCGCGGATGTGTTTGGGGATGGTCACCTGGCCCTTGCTGGTCACACGCATGGTAATACCTCTGAGGTATTACCTAGCTGCCGAATGTGAACAAGTCAAGAACAGGGAGGGTCAGCCAAGGGCCGCGAGGCGTCCCGCGACGCTCTGGCGGTGATGCGCATGGCAGATCGCGATGGCGAGGGCGTCGGCCGCATCCTCGGTGTCGTAGACCGCCTTTGGCATCAACACCTTGACCATCATCTGGATCTGTTTCTTGTCGCCATGGCCGACGCCGATCACTGCCTTCTTGACCGCGTTGGGTGCGTATTCGGCGACCCTCAAGCCGGCACGCGCCGGCACCAGCATGGCCACGCCGCGCGCCTGTCCGAGCTTCAGCGTGGCGGTCGCGTCGCGGTTGACGAAGGTCTGCTCGACGGCAGCCTCGTCCGGTGTAAAGTCATGAAGGATGGCGGCCAGCCCGTCATGGATCTGGCAGAGACGGGTGGCAAGTTCCGCCTTGTCGTCCGATCGGACGGTGCCTGCCGCAACGAAGCGCAGCGAATTGCCCTGCGATTCAATCAGGCCCCAGCCCGTACGGCGGAGGCCCGGATCGATGCCGATGATGCGAATCGGAGGGTGCATGCGGCGACACTAGCCGTAGCCGGGCCGCAAGGCCAAAGCCGAATGCGCAGCTGTGGGGCATTCGGCGACGGGAGCCCCACAAGGGCTCCCGAAACGCCCATCAGATGCCGAGGCCTTCGTAGCGCTTCTTGAACTTCGAGACGCGGCCGCCGCGGTCCATCAGCGACTGCGTGCCGCCGGTCCAGGCCGGGTGCGTGGTGGGGTCGATGTCGAGGTTCATCGTGTCGCCCTCGCTGCCCCAGGTCGAACGCGTGAAATATTCGGTGCCATCGGTCATCACGACCTTGATCATGTGGTAGTCGGGGTGGGTATCGGCCTTCATGGGACTGTCCTGGCTTTTTCCATCAGGGGCATCGGCGGGTCCAGCCTGCGGCGATGCGCCCTTATTCAACACTTGAAGCCGCGGCCACCTAAGGCTACGGCTTCGCAAAACTTCGGGCGGGCTATACATCAGCCCGCAGGCTAGCACAAGACCGCCGAGGCAAACCTGGGCGGCGGGGATGGGCAGATGGCACTCACGAGCATGGGCGAAGGCGAGATGAAGGAACGCCGTTCGCTTGCGCCGCTGCGTCGCCTGGCGCCCTATATGCTGCGCTACCGCGGGTTGATGGCAGGAGCACTCATCTTCCTGCTGATGGCCGCGCTGGCCACCCTCAGCCTGCCTCTGGCCGTACGCCGGATGATCGACCACGGCTTCACCGAGGCGGATTCGACATTCGTGGCCAACTATTTCGCCATGTTGCTGGGCATAGCGGTCGTGCTCGCGGTTGCCTCGTCCTGCCGCTACTATTTCGTCATCACGCTCGGCGAGCGGGTCGTGTCCGACGTCAGGCGCGACGTTTTCGCCCACATCGCGCGCCTGTCGCCGGCCTTCTTCGACGCGGTGCAGTCGGGCGAGATCGTCTCGCGGCTCACCGCCGACACCACGCAGATCAAGGCCGCGGTCGGCGCCACCGTCTCGCAGGCGCTGCGCAACATCATCCTCGGCACCGGCGCCCTCGGCATGATGATCATCACCAGTCCAAAGCTGTCGGGGTTCGTGATCCTCGTCATCCCCCTCATTATCCTGCCGCTGGTTGCCTTCGGGCGCTCGGTGCGCCGCCGCTCGCGGCTGGCCCAGGACATGCTGGCGGAGGCGACGGCCTATGCCTCCGAGCAGATCGGCTCGCCGCGCACCATGCAGGCCTTCACCGCCGAGCGCATGGTGATCGGCCGATTCTCGGGTGCGGTGGAAACGGCCTTCGAGGCGGCGCGCTCCTCGGTCAAGGCACGCGCGGTGCTGACCTTCTTCGCGATTCTCACCGTCTTCTGCGCCGTGGTCGGCGTGTTGTGGATCGGCTCGCACGACGTGCTGACCGGCGAGATGTCGGCCGGCACGCTGGGACAGTTCCTGCTCTACGCGGTCTTTGCAGCCGGCGCGCTCGGCACGCTGTCGGAAGTCTGGGGCGAGTTGAGCCAGGCCGCGGGCGCGGCCGAACGGTTGACCGAACTGCTCGATGAGCTGCCGGGTATCGCTGCTCCCGCCGATCCGCAACCGCTGCCCGTGCCCGCGCGCGGCGAGGTGGTGTTCGAAAAGGTCGGCTTCGCCTATCCGGTGCGCCCCGGCCAATCCGCGCTCGGCGAGCTCTCCTTCACCGTGCGGTCGGGCGAGACGGTTGCCATTGTCGGGCCGTCGGGGGCTGGCAAGAGCACCATCTTCCAGCTGCTGCTGCGGTTCTACGACCCCGGCCAGGGCCGCATCCTGATCGATGGCGTCGACTTGACCCGCGCCGATCCGGCGGAAGTGCGCGCCCGCCTGGCGCTGGTACCGCAGGAAGTGACGATCTTTGCCGCCTCGGCGCGCGATAACATCGCCTTCGGCAGGCCTGACGCCAGCGACGAGGAGGTTCATGCCGCTGCCCGCGACGCTCATGCCGACGAGTTCATCCAGCGTCTGGAAGATGGCTTCGACACGCAGCTCGGCGAGCGCGGTGTGACATTGTCCGGCGGCCAGCGCCAACGCGTGGCGATCGCCCGCGCGATCCTGCGCGATGCCCCCATCCTGCTGCTCGACGAGGCAACCTCGGCGCTCGATGCCGAAAGCGAGACGCTCGTCCAGACGGCGCTCGAGAAGTTGATGAAGAAGCGCACCACCATCGTCATCGCCCATCGGCTGGCAACTGTGCTCAGGGCCGACCGCATCCTTGTGCTTGAGTCCGGCCGGATCATCGAGGAAGGCACGCACAAGAGCCTTGTCGCCAGGGGCGGGGTGTATGCCCGCCTGGCACGCCTGCAATTCGACACCGGCGCCGACGCCTTCAGCGGAGCGGCGGAGTGATGGAGCCGAGACTTGCCGCTGCCCTCCAGGAAATCGCGCATGCGGCACCAGCCGGTCGCGACGATTGGTGGATCATCGGTAGTGCGGCCCTCGTGCTCGCCGGCGTCGAAGGTGTTGAGCCGGCCGATGTCGATCTGCTCGGGTCGGCCGACACGCTGTCCCTCTTCCTTGACAACTGGCATGAGCAGCCGGCACCGCCGAAGCCGGGAGCACGCTTCCGATCCGACCCCTATTACTCCGTGGATCGGCGCGGCTGCCTGCCCATCGAGACCATGGGCGATCTGGAAGTCCTCTCGGAGAGCGGTTGGCGAAAAGTGGTGCCGACAACCCGCCTGGGGGTCGAGATCGGCGGCCTTCCGGTCTTCTTTCCTGCCCTCGACGAACAACTCGCCATTCTGCGGCTCTTCGGGCGGGAGAAGGATCTGGCCAAGATACGGCTGATCGAGGCTCGACCGTAGTTTGGAGCTGCAGCTCCATGGCAGTCGAATGGTCAACCATCTCGCCATTCCGAAAGCGCCAGCACATGGCCGAAGTGCCTGGTCTTCTCGACATGCTTGCGGTCGGCTGTGACGAAGGTTCCGCCGCGCTCGATTGCCATTGCGTGGTAGATGGAATCCGCCAATTGTGGTGGCTTGATCGAGCCATCGGGTCGATGCCGTGCGATTTCTTCTGCCAGCCGAAATTCACTGATCGAAGGATGCAGCAGCCGGAAGCCGGTTCTCTTCATGTCCTCTATCAGTGAAAGCGGAATGTCGAAGGGGACTTCGTAGTGCAGTGCCACGGAGAGCAGTTCGTAGACGATCAAATGCGGCGCCAGAATGGGCACCTGTCGTTCCGCCCAAGTGATGAGCGCCGCCTGGGCGGTAGTGCTGTCCTCCTCCCGTCGGAAGAGCTTGGCAAGCACCGACGCGTCGATGACGAAGCTCATTTCTCGGGGTCGTGGCGCTCGTGCAATTGGTCCGCGCGCTCCTGCCGGATGCGCCTCAGGATCGCGATGCTATCCTCTCCACCGCTGGAATAATCCTGGATGCGGTCGAGTGTCTGCTTGAGCTGATCGACGGATTCTCGTCTCAACGCGTCCGCGATCGCGCGCTCGACAAAGGCCGAGCGCCTGCTCTTGGGGATCCTGCTGTCGAGCGAGTGTTTCACTGCTGGATCGATCGAGAATGTCGCCCGTTCCTTGGTCCGGTCCATGCCCATCGCGTCGGCTCCTTTTCATACAAAGTAGTATGAAAAGACGATACTCACAATGGATGGAAATGGAGCGGCCACCTAACTCAGCATATCCCGCGCCACGCGCATGAAGATCCGCGCGCCGATCGGGATCAGGTCATCTGGGAAATCGTAATCGGGATTGTGGAGCTGCGGGTGGGTCTCGCCCGAGCCCAGGAACAGCATCGCCGACTTCGACGCACGGCCGAACAGCCCGAAATCCTCCGAGGCCCGCATCGGCAACGTCTCCTCGTCATGGGCAATGCCTTCCGCATCCAGCGCGGCGCGCAGATGGCCGACGGCTTCCGGTGCGTTCAGGCTGGCCACGAAGATCTCGTGATAGTCGAACGCGCAGCCGAGCCCGTGGCGGGCCGCGGCGTCCTTCGCCAGTTTCTCGGCATCCGCACACAGCGCCGCCATGCGCTCGTCGAGACGGGTGCGCAGCGTCGCCCAGACCTCCGCATGGCCGGGCGCCACGCCGAACACGGCCTCGCCCATCTCGGCATGGGTCACCGTCACCATGGCGAAGTCGTCGTCCGAGAAGCGTCCGCCGCCAAGCCTGGCCAGCGCAGGCATGAGTGCGGCCACCGCCGGCATCGGGGAGGTGCCGGTCTCGGGCATGGACGAATGCGCCGTCTTGCCGGAAAGCACGATGCGCATGCCGCGCGAGGCGCAGTTCACCACGCCTTCCTTCAGCCGCACATGGCCGAGCGGGGTGCCCGGCAGATTGTGCAGCGAGAAGGTGAAGTCGGGGCGGATCTTTTCGTAGCGGGGATCGGCGACCACGCCGGCCGCGCCATTGCCGGTTTCCTCCGCCGGCTGGAACATCAGCACCACGCGCCCGCGCGTCGGTGCCTTGCGGCCGAGCTGCCGCGCCATGGCGGCGAGGATCGCGGTATGGCCGTCATGCCCGCACATATGCGACTTGCCTGGCACGGTGGAGCGGTGGGGCGCATCCGAAAGCTCCTCGATCGGCAGCGCATCGAGCTCGGCGCGGAAAAGCAGCGTCGGGCCGGGCTGGCCGCTGTCATAGACTGCCGCCACGCCATGCCCGCCCATGCCGGTCAGCAGCTCGGCCGGGCTGGTCTGCGACAGGAAGTCGACGACGCGCCGCGCGGTCTGCTCCTCCTCGTTGGAAATCTCGGGAAAGCGATGCAGCTCGCGACGGAAGGCAACAAGATCGGCGATATCCTGGTTGGTGAGGTCCATGATGTCCTTCATTGGTTTCAGAGATGGGCCGCTGCATGCCGGCCCGCATGGCGGCCGGAAAAGATGCATCCGCCGAGGAACGTGCCCTCGAGCGCGTTGTAGCCGTGATAGCCTCCACCGCCGAAGCCCGCCACCTCTCCCGCGGCATAGAAGCCGGAAATAGGCTGGCCGTGCGGATCGAGCACTTGGGAATCGAGATTGGTGTGCAGACCGCCCAGCGTCTTTCGCGTCAGGACGTGCAGCTTCACCCCGATTAGCGGGCCATGGGCGGGATCGAGGATGCGGTGCGGCATGGCCGTGCGGATCAGCCTGTCGCCGAGATAAATGCGTGCGCCGCGTATGGCGGTGACCTGCGCGTCCTTGGCGAACGGGTTCTCGATCTGGCGGTCTCGCGCCACGATCTGCGCTTCGATGCGCGCGGCATCCAGCAGCGGCGCGTCCGTGAGGCCGTTCATGGCGGCGACGAGATCGGCGAGATTGTCGCGCACGACGAAATCCGCTCCCTTGTCCATAAAGGCCTTCACCGGTGGCGGGGCGCCGGCACCGCGGCGGCTGCGGATGACGTTCATCCATTTGCCGGAGGTAAGGTCGGGGTTCTGCTCCGAGCCCGACAGCGCGAATTCGCGTCTGATGATCGACTGGGTGAGGATGAACCAGCTGTGCGCGTGGCCGGTCGACAGGATACGCTTCAGCGTCGACATGGTGTCGAAGCCGGGCAGGCAGGGGGCTTCCAGCCTTTCCCCGAATGCGTCGAACCACATCGATGAGGGGCCGGGCAGGATGCGGATGCCGTGATTGGGCCAGATCGGGTCCCAGTTCTTCACGCCTTCGGTGTAGTGCCACATGCGGTCGGTGTTGATGGTGGCGGCGCCGGCCTCCAAAGCCACGTCGATCATCCGCCCGTCGACATGATGCGGGACGCCGGCGACCATGTCTTTCGGCGCCGGACCCAGACGGTCCACCGGCCAGCTCTTCCTCACGCGGCCGAAATCGCCGCCGATGCCGCCCGAGGTCACAATGACGGCGCCGGCGGAGATTTCGAATTCGCCCACGACCTCACGGCTCGATTGCTGGCCGCGCTCAACCGTCGATACCTCCAGCACCTCGCCGGCAACGCCTGATACCGCGCCATTGGTGCGGACAATGCGGCTCGCGCGATGGCGGAACTTCAGCTCGATCAGCCCCGCACCGACATGCGCGCGCACGCGGCGTTCGAAGGGCGCGACCACGCCCGGTCCGGTGCCCCAGGCGAGATGAAACCGCGGCACCGAATTGCCGTGGCCATGGGCGTGACCGCCGCCGCGTTCGGCCCAGCCAACGACCGGAAACCAGCGCATGCCCATCTGGTGCAGCCAGGCCCGCATCTCGCCCGACGCGAATTCCACATAGGCCTCCGCGACCTTGCGCGGCCAGAAATCCTCCGGGCGGTCGAACTGCGCGGAACCCATCCAGTCCTGCAGCGCGAGCTCACGGCTGTCGCGGATTTTCATGCGGCGTTGCTCGGGACTGTCGACGAAGAACAGCCCGCCCAGCGACCAGAAGGCCTGGCCGCCCAGCGAATTCTCGCCCTCCTGCTCCAGGATGACGACGCGCCGGCCGGCATCGGCAAGTTCGGCTGCCGCCACGAGGCCGGCGAGCCCACCGCCGACGATGATGGCGTCTGCCCGTCCGGCCATGATGCTCCTCCCTTGCCCGCTACCCTAGCAGGGCGACTGCCCCGGGCCAACGGGCCAGATTGTGGCAGTAATCAAAGTGTGGCATAATATGGAAAATGCCAGACAGATTTGGAGCGCGTCCATGACTTCGGTCTCGACAAAGGTGAAGATGGCTGAGAATGGTCGTTTGGTGCTGCCGAAAGCCGTGCGGCAGGCGGCGGGAATTTCCGGGGAAACGTCCCTTGTGGTGAGCGTCCAGGATGGAGAAATCACCCTGTCAACGCCACAGCACGGGCTTGAGAAGGCGCGAGAACTCTATCGAAGGTTCGTGAAGAAGGACATTTCTTCCGATGAATTCCTGGCAACCCGCGAGCGCGACTGATCGTGACCCGGGCAGTTTTGGACAGTTCGGCCGTTATCGCCGCTTTGCGCGGCGAACCCGGTGGCGAGTTGGCCGCTTCCTTCTTCGGGCAATCCTCGATCTCGGCTGTCAACCTGCAGGAGGTCGGGAAATGGCTCTTCGATTCTGGGGTAACCGAGCGCGGCGTCAGAAGCGCGCTGGATTCGCTTAATATCGAAGTCCGCCCTCATGAGCGGGAAGACGCCTATTTCGCCGCCTCCCTCATCCCCCACACAAAACGCTTCGGCCGAGGTCTCGGCGACCGTTCCTGCATGGCGCTGGCGATCAGGCTGGGTGTGCCGGCGCTCACCACCGATCGCGAATGGATCAAGGTCGAGGTGCCGGGGCTCGAGGTCGAACTGATCCGCTGACCCTTGCCGCTGCTCCTCACCCGTAGCGCGCCTGCAGATGCCGGGTGAAATGGCCGACGTCGAGGGGGCCGCCGGTGGCGCGCTCGATCAGTTCCGGCGTCGACCAGCGCGAACCCTGCGACCAGATATGCGTGCGGCGCCAGTCGTTAACGGCTTCGAAGCGGCCGGCAGCGAACTGGTCCTCGATATCGGGAATGTCACGCTCGATCGCCGCCCAGAGCTGCGCGGCGATCATTGCACCGAGCGTGTAGGATGGGAAATAGCCGAAAGCGCCGGATGGCCAGTGGACGTCCTGCATCGGGCCGTCGGCGGGATTGTCGATCGTCGACAGGCCGAGGCCCGCCTGCATCGCCGCGTCCCAGGCTTCGGGAATGTCGCGCACTTCCAGGCGTCCGGCAATCAGGTCGCGCTCGATCTCGAAGCGCAGGATGACGTGCAGCGGATAGGTGACCTCGTCGGCGTCAACGCGGATCAATCCGCGTTCGACGCGATGCACATGCGGCAGGATGTCGTCGATCGTCCAGGCTTCGCCGAGATGGCGGTCGACCACCGGCAGCGCCCAGCGCCAGAAGGCTGGGTTGCGGCCGATCTGCTTTTCCACGAACAGGCTCTGGCTTTCGTGGATCGCCATGCCGCGGGCGCGGCCGAGCGGCCAGTGCGCCCATTCGCGCGGCAGGCCCTGCTCGTAGAGCGCGTGGCCGGTCTCGTGCAGCACGCCCATCAGCGAGGACAGGAACTCGGTGGTGCGGTAGCGCGTGGTGATGCGCACATCGGACGGCACGCCGCCGCAGAACGGATGGTGCGAGACCGACAGGCTGCCATGGGTGAAATCGAAGCCGATTGCCGCCATCATGGCGAGGCCAAGCTCGCGCTGACGCTCGATCGGATAGCTGCCCGAGAGCGCGCGCAGCGGCTGCTGTTCAAGCCGCTTCTCCTGCGCATGGAGCGCGACGGGGACGAAGTCGGCCAGAAACGTCTTGAGCTGGTCGAACTGGACGGCGATGTCGGCTGCCCGGTTGCCGGGATCGTATTTTTCCATCAGCGCGTCGTAGGGATCGAGGCCGAAAGCCTCGGCGCGCAAGTGCGCCTCCTCGCGCACCGTTGCGACGACGCCTTCGAGCGCGGGCAGGAAGCCGGCCCAGTCGTTCTTCGGCCGCAGGTCACGCCAGAGCTGTTCGCAGCGCATGCGCGTGCGGGTCTGATGCTCGACGAATTCCGTCGGCAGGCAGGTCAGGCTGAGGTGGTCGCGGCGGAACTCGGCCAGCGCGCGCGTCTGGTCCTCGTTGAGCGCTTCGCTTTCGGCGGCGGCGATCCAGTCGGCGACGGCCGGTGCGGTCGCCTCGCGATGGCTCAAGCCGGCCAGCACCGACAGGGATTCGGCACGCGCCTCGCCGCCGCCCACGGCCATGTGGGTCGCTTCGTCGGCTCCCAGGATTGCCACGGCGTGGCCGAGTGCTTCCAGCCGGCGGCAGAGTTGGTCGAGTTTTTCGAAGGACATGGCTCACCTCACACCCGCGTCAAAGACACCAGCCCGGACCGCCATGCAAGAGCGTTCGTGGCCGGCGCGGCCGTGCCAATCCGATTGACGCGGGCGTGGCGGACTGCCACTTCGTCACGCTTCGCAGAAAGCCACGCGCCGTTCGAACATTCGACCGTGCCTGAGGGATAGCCATGATTGTCCGCCCGAGACCCAGCATTCTGAAGCTCTTCTTCGTCACCCGCGGCTCGATCGTCCCGCGGATACTGCCGCATCTCGTCAGCTACGTGCTCTATGCGGTGGCGGTGGTAGCGGTGGTGTCGTGGCTCGCGCTCGACATGAGCAGCTTCTCGATCGCGCCATTCGGCCTGATTGGCATCACGCTTTCGATCTATCTCGGATTCCGCAACAACGCCGCCTACGACCGCTGGTGGGAGGCGCGCATGCTTTGGGGCCAGCTTGTCTTCGACATCCGCAATCTGGCACGCGCGTCCACTTCGCTGATCGAGGACCGGGAACGCCACCGACCGCTGCTGATGAACGCACTCGCCTTCTGCCACGTGCTGCGCGGGCAGCTCAGGAACGTCGACGCGACCCCCGAGGCAAGCGCATTCCTCGGCAGCGAGGAGGCCGCCACCGGATCTGCAAACCCGGCCGACCAAATCGTGCGTCGCATGGGCAAGCAGATCGGCACGGCCCGCCGCGAGGGCATCATCGACAGCATCGGCTATCGCATCCTCGACGAGCGGCTGGCGGGGCTCGCGGCGCTACAGGCCGGTTGCGAACGCATCTCGGGAACGCCGCTTCCCTTCGCCTACACGCTGCTCTTGCAACGAACGGCCCATATCGTTTGCCTGTTGCTGCCCTTCGGGCTGGTTCCCTCCACGGGCTGGGCAACGCCGCTGTTCACCGCGCTGATCGCCTACACCTTCTTCGGGCTCGACGCGCTGTCGGAGGAACTGGAGGACCCGTTCGGTACGAGGCCAACGACCTGGCGCTCGATTCACTTTGCCGGGTCTGCGAGATCTCGCTCTTCGAGGCGCTGGGCGAGCCGGCGCCCCTGCCGCTGCGTGCCAATGACTACAACTTCTCCTGAGTGCCTCGGGAGCGCTTACCGCTCCGTCAGCTTCAGCTCAATGCGGCGGTTGCGGTCGCGGGCTTCGGCCGATTCTGTCGGGTCGAGCGGCTGGAACTCGCCGAAGCCGGCCGCGACTAGGCGTTGCGCCGGCACCCCGTTCTCGATGAGGAATTTCACGACCGACGTCGAGCGTGCGGTCGACAGTTCCCAATTGTCACGGAAGCGCCCCGTGCCCGACAGCGGGATGTTGTCGGTGTGGCCGTCGACGCGCAGCACCCAGTTGATCTCGGGCGGAATCTCGCGCTGCAGTTCGAGGATGGCTTCGGCCAGCCGGCGCATCTCTTCCTGCCCAGCGGGGTTGATCTGCTCGGAGCCCGAGGGAAAAAGCACTTCCGACTGGAACACGAAACGGTCGCCGACGACGCGGATGCCTTCGCGGTCCGACAGGATCTCGCGCAGCCGGCCGAAGAAGTCGGAGCGGTAGCGGTTCAGCTCCTGGACACGCTGGGCGAGCGCCACGTTGAGGCGCCGGCCGAGATCGGCGATCTTCGTGTTGGCCTCGCGGTCGCGGGCCTCCGACACGTCGAGCGCGCCTTCCAGCGCGGCGATCTGGTTGCGCAGCGCGGAGATCTGCTGGTTGAGCAGCTCGACCTGGCTCATCGCGCGCTGGCTGACCTGGCGCTCCTCATCGAGCTCCTCGTTCAGCATGCCGATCCGGGATTGCGCCTCAGAGCCGGCGCCTGCGTCCTGTTCGAGCAGCTGCTGCAGCCGGCTGCGGTCGCTTTCGGCCTCGGCCAGCGAGGCGCGCATGTTGGCAAGCGTATCCTCGAGGTCCTGGCCGGCCGAGCGTTCCAGCGCGAGAAGCTGGGTCAACTCGTTGAGCTGGGCGTTGAGCCGGTTCAGCACCTGGTCGCGGCCGGTGATCTCCTGGCTGAGCAGGAACTGCGCCAGCACGAAGACCGACAACAGGAACATGATGGCCAGCAGGAGGGTGGCCAGGGCATCGACGAAGCCCGGCCAGTAATCTACCCCTCTTTCGCGTCTTCTGCCGCGCGCAAGGGCCATCTATTTCTTGCTCTCTTTGTCGAGCACCGCCGTGAGTTTTTCCAGCGTGGCGCGCATCTGTTTCTGCTCGGTGGCCTGGGCTTCCACCCAGTCGCGCATCAGCTGCTGTTCGGAGCGCATGTTCTTGACCAGCCCGGAAATGCCCTCCGCCAGGCTCGCCATGGCGGAAGCAACGCGCGGATTGGCCGAGCTGCCGCCCGATTCCTGCATCGAGCGCAACTTTTCTGCCAGCACCTTGATCTCCTCCGTCGAGTCGGCGCGCGCGGCGTCGGCATGGATCTCGGAGTTCAGGTCGGTGACGGTCGACAGCCAGTTTTCAAGTTCGGTGTAAAAGCGGTTCTGGGCGCGGCCGGCCTGAAGATCGAGGAAACCCAGCACCAGCGAACCGGCCAGGCCGAAGAGAGACGAGGAAAAGGCGGTGCCCATGCCGGCAAGCGGCGCCGACAGGCCCAGCTTGAGGGAGTCCAGGACCTCGCCCGTGTCGCCGGAGCCGACATCGAGGGACTGGATGGTGTCGCCGATCGAGCCGATGGTCTGCAACAGGCCCCAGAAGGTCCCGAGCAGGCCCAGAAAGACCAGCAGGCCGATGAGATAGCGCGAGATGTCGCGGCTCTCGTCGAGGCGGGTGGCGATCGAATCCAGGATCGAGCGCATCGAAGCCGTCGACAGCGACATCGAGGAGGAGCGGCTGAGCAGCGCCTGCATCGGCGCCAGCAGCACCGGGTTCTTGGCATCGGCGCCCGCGCGGAAGGAATTGACCCAGCGGATTTCGCGGAACAGCCTGATCACCTGCCCGAAGATGAGCAGCGCGCCGACTGTCAGCACGCCCAGAATCAGGCCGTTGAGGCCTGGATTGGCCTGAAAGGCGGTCGAAATCTGGCGATAGAGTATCGCCGCGATGAAACCGCAGATGGCCAGAAACACCAGCATGGAAAACAGGAAGACCTGCGGGCTGGAGAGATAGCGCGGATCATAGTCCGCCTCGTCGGCCAGGCTGTCAGCGCCGAACGATTTCAACAATGCCATGAGGCAGCCTCGGATTGGTTGCGCATACGCGGTCGATCACGACTCTAAACGCAATTGTGACGAAATTGAAAGGCGCGTGAGGCTGTTGTCCCGTGCGCCGGGCTTTTCGTCTGCCGAAGACTCGAACTCACGATATGTTCAGGACCAGCGCGTCAGTGACCGCGGCCAGGTGCAGGGCGGCGCCGGTCACCACGAAGCCGTGCCACAGCGCGTTGTGGTATTTCAGGCTCTGCCAGACATGGAAGACCACGCCGCTCGTATAGGCCGCGCCGCCTGCCGCGATCAGCAGCAGCGTGGTTGGGGACAGGGTGTCGGCGAGCGTGTCCGCCACCAGCAGCCCGCTCCAGCCGATGGCAAGATAGAAGAGGATCGCCAGGCGGTCGAAACGGCCGGGCAGGGCCAGCTTGATGAAGATGCCGAGCAGGGCCGCGCCCCACACCAGGACGAGCATGTAGCCGGCCGCGTCGAGGAGAGCCAGGAACGGCGTGTAGGTACCGGCGATGAGCAGATAGATCGCGGCATGGTCGAAACGGCGCAGCAGCCATTTGGTCGGCGAGATCGGCCACAGATTATAGGCGCAGGAAATCGACAGCACCGTCATCAGCGATGCCACGTAAAACAGCGCGGCCACATATTCGGCCGGTCCGGCATAGGGCCAGGCCATCACCAGAAGCGCCGAACCGGCGACGATGGCCAGCAGGATCCCGACCGCGTGCACGATCCCGTCGGCGATCAGCTCGCCACGATCGAGATGGAAGCGGCCAGCATAGGGGACATGGTGGGGGTCGTTCTGAAAAGACATTCGCTTAGGATGACACGAAAAACATGTCGGCGGCATGAAGGGATCGCGTCATTTTGGCGCCGGTGCCTCAGAATTTCGGCATCGGCTTGGCCAGCATCTTCAGGAGCGCGCCGTGGATGTGCTCGTTGCCGGCGACCACGGACCCGGTCTTGAAGATGTCCTGCTTGCCGTCGCGGTCGGTCGCAAATCCGCCCGCCTCGCGCACCATGATGATGCCCGCGGCCATGTCCCAGGGTGCCAGAGCATCTTCCCAGAATCCGTCCAGGCGGCCGGCGGCCACATAGGCCAGGTGCAATGCGGCCGAACCGAGGCGCCGGACGCCGGAGGTCTCGGCCATGGCGCTGCGCAGGTCGACCAGCGCGCGGCCGTGATTGCCGCGGCCGAGATGCGGGATGCCTGTGCCGACCACGCTGTCGAGCATGCGCGAACGCGCGGCCACCCGCATGCGGCGGTCGTTGACGAAGGCGCCGCCGCCGCGCTCGGCCGTGTAGAGCTCGTCCATGGCGGGATTGTAGATAACGCCCGCGACCAGCTGGCCCTGGCGTTCGAGGCCGATCGACACCGCAAAAAGCGGGATGCCGTGCAGGAAGTTCGTCGTGCCGTCTAGCGGGTCGACGAGCCAACGGTGCTGGTCGTCCGTGCCTGCAACCTCGCCGCCTTCTTCCATCAGGAAGGAATAGCCCGGCCTGGCGCGCGACAATTCGCTGTAGACGATCTCCTCGGCACGCTTGTCTGCCTGGCTGACATAGTCGCCGGGACCCTTCAGCGAGACCTGCAGATTCTGCACCTCGCCGAAATCGCGCACCAGCGAGCGGCCCGCCTTGATGGCGGCCTGGACCATGACATTGATGATGGCAGAACGCGCCATTCAGAACTTCTCCGGACGAAGACGGGCGCGGCTAGTCGGCGCGCCGGATGTAGGTGATCTCGGAGGTTTCGACGACGATCTTCTCGCCCGCCGAAATGAAGGGCGGCACCATCACCCGCACACCGTTCTCAAGGACCGCTGGCTTGTAGGAGGAAGTTGCCGTCTGGCCCTTCACCACCGGGTCGGCCTCGGTGATGGTCAGCGTCACCTGATCGGGCAGGGAGATGCCGATCGGACGCTCCTCATGCAACTCGACGGTGACCTTCATGCCGTCCTGCAGGAAGGCAGCGCGATCACCCACGAAATCCTTGTCGAGCTCGAGCTGCTCGTAGCTTTCGTCGTCCATGAAGACCAGCGCGTCGCCCTGCTCATACAGGAAGGTAAAATCCTTCTGCTCAAGGCGTACCTTCTCGACCGTTTCGGCGGCGCGGAAGCGCTCGTTGAGCTTGGTGCCGTTGATAAGGTTCTTGAGTTCGACCTGGTTATAGGCGCCGCCCTTGCCGGGCTTCACCGCATTGGTCTTGACCGCCACCCAGAGCCCGCCATCGTGCTCGATGACATTGCCTGGACGAATCTCGTTGCCGTTGATCTTGGACATTTCTAGGTTCCGGAAAATTTCGTGGCGCCCCCTCGGGAGGCGCGTTTCGCGGCTTCCAAGACCACATATCGCTGTCAGAGGCAAGAGAAGCCGGCCGCGATCCGGTAAGTCAGCGCAATGTGCCGGCGCGTTCGCGCGCCTCGGCGATCTGATCGTCGTCGAGGCCATAGAGAAGATCTTCCATCTCCGGATCGAACAATCCTGCCTGCCGGGCCAGCAGATACCAGGCAGCTGCCTGAACGGTATCGCCCTCGACGCCGATGCCGGAGCGGTAGAGCTTGGCAAGCCTGTTGCGCGCCGCGACATTGCCCATTTCGGCCGCCCGCTTCATCCAGGCGAAGCCGGCGTCGAAATCGACCTCGCCGCCGCGCCCGCCCACCATCATGGTGGCGAGATCGAGCTGCGCGGTGTCGTGGTTGCGCCGGGCTGCCATCTCCAGCCAGCGACGTGCCTCCTCCTCGTCCACCTCGATTCCGCCCAGGCCCTCCAGATAAACCTGCGCCATGGCATATTGCGCATCGGCAATGCCCGCCTCGGCCGAAGCGCGGAAATAGCCGATCGCGCGCTCCTCGCCTTCGACATTGGGCCGGCCTTCAAGGATGATCTGGGCCTGATTGAACTGGGCCAGCGGATGACCGGCGTCCGCCGCTTCTTCCATCATCTCATAGGCGCGGTCGCGGTCGCGTTCGATGCCGACGCCGTCGAGCAGCATCAGCGCGAACCGGAAACTGGCCTCGGAATCGCGCTGAAGCGCGGCCGCTTCATAGAGGCGCGCGGCTTCCTCGACGTCGCGCCGAACGCCCAGCCCGCGCGACAGGAGCTCCGCCGCCAGCACCTGCGCGTGGACGTCTCCCGTCTCCGCTCGCTCGCGCGCCAGTTCGAGCGCTGTCTTGTAGTAGCCGCGCTGGTAGGCGCCGAAGGCGCTGTCGCCGGACTGGCCGCCAAACCGCTCCTCCAGGGTGGACTGCTCGGTCGGCGCGGTCAGGCGGGGACTTTCCTGGGCAAACGAAGCGCCGGTCAGGAGCAGCCCGACGACCGAGGCGACCGCAAGGTCAGGCCAGCGCCGTGTCATGCCGTCCCTTTCGCCTCGGCGGCGAGCGTGTCGAGAAGGGCATTGGCCTCGCGCACGATGTCGCCGGGGTTTTGTTCGCTGCCAAAGACCGCGCTTGAAAGCGCGACGAATTCGGAACCGGATTCCGCTACTTCCGCGACGCTTCTCCAGTCCGAGCCGCCCTGGACGATGCAGGGTATCTGGACCATCTGCGACCACCACTCGCCGAGCGCCAGATTGCGCGGATGGGGGGCGGGGGCGGTGTCGAAACCGAAACGGCCGAAAAAGAGATAGTCGGGGCGAGCCTCGCCCAGCTCAAGCGCGTCATGGCGCGTCTTGGCACCATCGACGCCGACCATCAGCTTGGGGCTGTGCGCCGCTACGGTCTGTGCGGCCTCTTCGGCTTTGGCGGCTTCCAGATGCACGCCATCGGCACCGGCTCGAGCCGCGATGCGCGTGTCGCCGGCAACGATCACCGCCACGTCATGGGCATGGGCCAGTTCCACCAGACCGGCGACGCGGGTCTGTGCACGGCGATCGTCGTCATCGCGCGCCACCACGATCAAGGAGGCCACGTCGCCGCCTGCGAGCGCCTCGCCCACGCGGCTGGCCTGTTCGGCAGGGTCGTCGATGTCGGGCGCTACGAGGACGATGCGGCAGCGCGTCTGCGTGTTGGGTGCGGGCATTTCTTCACCAGGCTGTGGATCGGCAAGATGTGGTCGCCGATCATGTTCGGATTGCGGCATATCGCAATTGCCGGGCCCGGCTGCAATCCCCGGTCAATCCGGCGGGCCGATCCGGTCGACCATGTGCGCGGCGATCAGTTCGGCATGCGAGGGAAACCACATGGCCTCCGGCGGCGTGGCGTCGATGCGTTCGATGAAGGCTTGTGGCACGCCGCGGCGCCGCAGAATCTCCCTGTCCTTGCGCTGTTCCTGCGCCGCATCCATGAACAATGGCATCAGCGGGGAGGCGAGCCGGTAGCGATGGAAACCAAGCCGCGCGCCGGGCGCCAGATGACGGGTCGAACCGCTGGCGAAGGCCAGCGTGCAGGCCGAAAGGCAATCCTCCGCCACGAAGGTCGAAAGGTTATAGGCATCGATGAGCCTGACCAGGCCGCGCGCCTCCGCCACCAGCCCACCCGGGCTGTTCAACTCGATATGAATGATCGGGGCGCCGCCTCCCAGTAACGATTCGAGCTGCTCGGTCATGCCGTGGGACAACCGTCCCGCCAACAGGATGCCTCGGCCGTCCGCCAGGAGTTCGATCGTGAACGGGTCTTCTTCTTCCACAGTCGGTTCGTTGGAACTCGTGGCACTGTGTTCGCCCTCGCCCGCCATGCGTGGGATGGCGAAGACCAGCACGGCCAGGAGGAGCGCAGCGGCCGCGCCGATGGCCCCGAGGGCATAGTCGCCTGCAGTTGGATTTCGACGAACTGGCATCCCGTCGGTCCTTCTTGCACGACCGCACCATAGAGCATCGGCGTCCAAACGCGAAACGAGGGTGCTGTCAGCGGCCAATTGGCTAACCCGATGACGCTGCCCCTCGCCAAGACCGAGGAGAAAAACTAAAGCAGGCAGCCGACAACGAGAACGCCCTGCATGCCTGATCCCCTTTTCCTGCTGTCCGATCCGATGTTTTATGCCGTCGCCGTGCCGGCGGTGATCCTTGTCGGGCTCTCGAAGGGCGGCCTGGGGGGCGCGGCCGCGCTGATGGGCGTGCCGGTCATGGCGCTGGTCATAAACCCGGTACAGGCGGCCGCCATCCTGCTGCCGATCCTGATCGTCATGGACCTCGTCTCGCTGTGGACCTGGCGGCACTGGCGTGATCTCACGACGCTCAAGGTAATGCTGCCGGGGGCGATCATCGGCATCGGGCTCGGCTGGCTGACCGCTGCCTTCGTGACGGTGGACGCGGTGCGTCTCATCGTCGGGCTGGTGGCGGTCGGCTTCGTGCTGCGCTGGTTCTACCAGCTCATGGCCCGCCAGACCGAGGCCGCGCCGCACAACCGTCTCGCCGGCGCCTGGTGGGGGATTGTCGCCGGCTTCACGAGCTTCGTCGCCCATGCCGGCGGCCCGCCCTACCAGGTCTATGCAATGCGGCTGCGCCAGGACCCCAAGATCTACACCGGCACCGCCGTCATGTTCTTTGCCGCCGTCAACGCGGTGAAGCTGGTGCCCTATTTCGCGCTCGGCCTGTTCGACACCGCCAATCTGGCGGCATCCGCCGTGCTGGTGCCCGTCGCCCCCCTCGCGACGCTCGCCGGCGCGTGGATCGTCAAGCGCATGAAGCCGGAGATCTTCTACCCCTTCATGTATTTCATGGTCCTGCTGGTCGGCCTGAAGCTGGTCTGGGACGGTCACTTGGGTTGAGCCGGATGACGAACCCTCCGGCGCGTGCTTAAAGGGCGTATGCCAGGCAGGAGGAGCAGTTGGGCATGAACCCGTACGATACCGATCTCGACCGCAACCAGGCGAACCACCAGCCGCTGAGCCCGCTCACCTATCTGGAGCGGGCGGCGAAGGTGTTTCCGGACCACCCCGCGATCATCCACGGCGCGTCAACGACCAGCTACGCCGAATTCTGGCGCCGCTCGCTGAAGCTGGCGTCGGCGCTGGCCGCGCGGGGCATCGGCAAGGGCGATACGGTGTCGGTCCTTCTGTCCAACACGCCGCCCATGCTGGAGGCGCATTTCGGGGTGCCGATGGTCAAGGCGGTGCTGCATTCGCTCAACACGCGGCTCGACGCCGCCATCATCGCCTTCCAGCTCGACCATGCGGGTTCGAAGATACTCATCGTCGACCGCGAATTCGCGGGCGTCGTTGCCGAGGCGCTGAAGCTGACGACGGTGAAGCCGCTCATTATCGATTATGACGATCCCGAATATCCCGACGACGCGCCCTATCCCAAGGGCGAGCGCATCGGCGAGATCGACTACGAGGATCTTGTCGCCTCGGGCGCGGAGGATTTCGCCTGGTCGATGCCCGACGACGAGTGGGACGCAATCTCGCTCAACTACACGTCCGGCACCACCGGCAATCCCAAGGGCGTCGTCTACCACCACCGCGGGGCCGCGCTGATGGCCTATGCCAACACCATTCACGCCGGCATGGGCCGTTTCCCGGTCTATCTGTGGACCTTGCCCATGTTCCACTGCAATGGCTGGTGTTTTCCCTGGACGCTCGCCGTCCAGGCCGGCACGCATGTCTGCCTTCGCTGGGTGCGCGCTGGCGCCATGTACGACGCCATCGCCGATCACGGCGTCACGCATCTCTGCGGCGCGCCGGTGGTCATGTCGATGCTCGCAAACGCGCCCGACGCGGAGCGCCGCGCCTTTCCCCAGACCGTCACCTTCAATACCGCCGCAGCCCCGCCGCCCGAGGCGGTGCTGTCGGGCATGGCCGATGCCGGCTTCGCTGTGACCCATCTCTACGGGCTGACCGAGACCTACGGCCCGGCGGTCGTCAATGAATGGCATTCGGACTGGGAGCATCTGGAGAAGGGCCCGCGTACGGCGAAGAAGGCGCGCCAGGGCGTGCGCTACGCCGCGCTCGAGGGGCTGACCGTGCTCGACCCGGAGACCATGCAACCGGTGCCGGCCGATGGCGAGACGATCGGCGAGGTCATGTTCCGCGGCAACATCGTCATGAAGGGCTATCTGAAGAACCGCGCCGCCACGGACGAAGCCTTTGCCGGCGGCTGGTTTCATTCCGGCGATCTCGGTATCCTGCATCCCGACGGCTACATCCAGCTCAAGGACCGCTCCAAGGACATCATCATCTCGGGCGGCGAGAACATCTCCTCCATCGAGGTCGAGGACGCGCTCTACAAGCACGCGGCCGTCGCGGCCTGCGCGGTGGTGGCGAGGCCCGACGACAAATGGGGCGAGGTGCCGCTCGCCTATGTAGAGCTCAGACCCGGCCGGACCGCCACGGAAGCCGAGATCATCGAGCACTGCCGCGCCATCCTCGCCCGCTTCAAATGCCCCAAGGCCGTGATCTTCGCCGAAATCCCCAAGACGAGCACCGGCAAGATCCAGAAGTTCCGGCTGCGGGCAATGGCGCGGGGCGAGGGAACATAAGGGGAAGAATGTCCCACCACGGCACATTTTTCCCGGATGTTAACCATCCCGTTAAGCTCCGGTTAAGCTTTATGGGGTTTAACTACAGGCATCCAGTGATCTGGATTCTTACCGAGTGGTCTTGCCACTCCGTTTGACGCCTCCCTGTTAAACTCCTGAGAGCCGCACAATCAGCGGCTCTTTTTTTTGGCCCGGGCGTCCGCGTTAACCCTCCATTAAGCATCAGCTTGCCTTGCGGTGCACAAACCGCCATCTTGCCTGCGGTGAGCGGTCGAATCGTCCATATGGAACCGGATCAACCGTCGCCAATTGTTGAAGTGATTTCGAGAGTTCGGGAGTATTTACCCAGATGGGGGATCCGGTCAAAGAGGGTGCGCAGACGATCAGGCTTGCCGAGCGTCGCGTCTTCTCCAATTCCTTCAAGCCGCTTTATGACGAGGGCATGGGGCTGGTCGAACAGGCCGCCGAGTATCTGGACGGGCGCGGGCGTGTCGACGCCAAAGGCCTGTCGCGGATCGCCTCGACGCTTTATGCGGCCGAATCGATGCGCCTCACCACGCGGCTGATGCAGGTCGCTTCCTGGCTTCTCCTGCAGCGCGCCGCCAATTCCGGCGAGATGACGCGCGAGCAGGTGGCGGCGGAAAAGTCCAAGGTGCGGCTCGACACCTCGTCGGCAGCAGCCGACGTCCCGGGCTGGGGCGAATTGCCGGAAGGTTTCCGCGATCTCGTGGAACGGTCGCTGCGCCTCCAGGCGCTGGTGCGCCGCATGGACGAGGAGGTCTATGGCCGCCTCGTGCCCGATATGCCGCTCGGTGGCGAAAACCCCGTCAGCGAGCAGATCACCCTGCTGCGCACCGCCTTCGCGAGGGGCTGATCGCTTTCAGCGGTCGGAATGGCCGAGATCGCGATCCGGCCAGACCCGGTCGCGCACCAGCCGCTTCAGCACCTTGGCCTCGGGAAAGCCGCCGTCGCGCTTGCGTTCCCAGATCGATTCGCCATCGAGCGTGATCTCGAACACGCCCCCGGTGCCGGGCACCAATTCCACGCCGCCCAGATCCTGACCGAAGGTCTGAAGCAACTCCTGCGCCATCCAGCCGGCGCGCAGGAGCCAGTTGCACTGGGTGCAATAGGTGATGCGAACCAGGGGGCCTTGCGCGCCCATCGGTCGCCTCAGGCCGCGCTCAGCTTGGCCATGGTCTCGTCGTCGACCTCGAAATTGGCATAGACGTTCTGCACGTCGTCATCGTCGTCGAGCACGGAGATCAGCCGCAGCACCGATTCCGCCCGGTCCTCGTCGACCGGCGTGCCGGTCTGCGGTCGCCAGATCGCCTTGACCGATTCGGCCTGGCCCAGCGACGCTTCCAGTGCCGAGGTGACATCGCCGATGTCCTCGAAGGCGCAGATGATGACGTGGCCGTTCTCATCCGAGGTCACGTCCTCGGCGCCGGCCTCGATGGCGGCTTCCATGATCGCGTCGGCGTCGCCGGCACTCGTCGCATAGACGATCTCGCCGACCCGGTCGAACATGAAGGCCACCGACCCCGTCTCGCCCAGCGAGCCGCCGGCCTTGGTGAAGGCGGCGCGCACGTTGGAGGCGGTGCGGTTGCGGTTGTCGGTCAGCGCCTCGACGATGACCGCCACGCCGCCCGGCCCATAGCCCTCGTAGCGCACTTCATCGTAGTTCTCCGCATCGCCGCCGGAGGCCTTGTTGATGGCGCGCTCGATATTGTCCTTGGGCATGGACTGCGCCTTGGCGTTCTGCACGGCGAGCCTGAGACGCGGGTTCATGTCCGGGTCGGGCAGGCCGGATTTCGCGGCCACCGTGATCTCGCGGGCGAGCTTGGAGAACATCTTGGAGCGGACCGCGTCCTGGCGGCCCTTGCGGTGCATGATGTTCTTGAACTGTGAATGGCCGGCCATGGCACTCCTGCTGGTCGAAACTGAACCATTTCGGGGATGGCGGGCCTTATAGTTAAATCGGCTGGAAACGTCCAGAAGGAGAGCGACAATCATGTTGCAGGCCCGGATGCCCGAATTGCCGCTTGAAGGCGGCTGCCAATGCGGCCGCGTGCGCTACCGCGTGACGGCCGTGCCTTTCGTCTTCTATCTCTGCCACTGCCGCGAATGTCAGCGCCACACATCGAGCGCGTTCGGCGAATCGCTGCGCGTACGCTCGGTCGATCTCGAGGTCGAGGGCGAGATGAAATGTGTCGCCCGGCTCTCGGATGCCGGCAATCAACGCGAGGGCTGGTTCTGTCCCGAATGCGGGGTGCGGATCGTCCATGGCACGAAGGGTGCGGAGATGGTCAATATCAAGGCCGGCACGCTCGATGACACGACCTGGCTGGTGCCGGCCGGCCATATCTGGGTGCGTTCGAAACAGCGCTTCTTCGATATCGGTGCGGAGGAACTGTGCTACGACACCGCGCCCGATGACGGCTTGGCCGCTCTTGCCGCCCGCTGGCGCGACATGCTCGCGCAATCGTGACGCCCATGATTCCGATTTGCGTGGCACTGGCAGGCATTGGCCTTACGCTGGGGCATCCTTGGAGTTGCCGCCATGCCCTTCGCCCGCCTTGCCGCCTGCGCCCTTTTCCTGTTGCTCGCCACGCCCGCGGCGGCACAGGACGCTCCAGCGCCCAGCCAGTGCCTGGCCATCGCCGAGACGCTGCCGCAGGTCACCTATGCCAGCTTCACGCCGGCTCAGGCCGAAGCGCAGGAAGTCACCATCACCTATGCCGGTCACTCGACCTATGTCATCGAGACGCCCGGGGGCGTGCGCATCGCCACGGATTATTCGGGCCGCTACGGCGCCGATCCGCTGCCCGACGTCGTCACCATGAACAAGGCGCATTCGACCCACTACTCGCTCAACCCCGACCCGCGCATCGCGCATGTGCTTCCCGGCTGGAACGACGAAAACCCGCCGGCGGCCCATGCCTTGGTGGTCGATGATGTCTATATCCGCAACGTGCCGACCGACATCCGCGCCTGGAGCGGCATGGAGGTTGGCGGCAACTCGATCTTCGTGTTCGAGGTGGCGGGCCTGTGCATTGGTCATCTCGGCCATCTGCACCATCCGCTGGAGCCCGAGCATTACGCCGCGATCGGGCGCCTCGACGTGGTGATGGTGCCGATCGACGGCGGCATGACGCTGTCGCTGCCCGCCATGTCGGAGATCGCAAGGCGCCTGCAATCCTCCATCGTCCTGCCCATGCACCGCTTCTCAACCCCGATTGCGCAATTCGTCGCCATGCTGGACGAGCGGTTCGCCGTCGAGTTCCGCGACAGCCCCTCGACAAAAATTTCGATCAGGAGTCTGCCGCGGCGCCCGACGGTCGTCATACTGGAAGGCGTCTGATATTTTTCGGGTGGGCAAGCTGCGGCGGAGGTGCAAAATGCGAAACGATTTAATGCTCCTGACACAAGGCTGTCAGCAGCACCTTGCCATAAGCGCAACCTTCGTCTGACCTGAGGGACCTCGCATGCGACGAGCCGACAGGCTATTTCAGATCGTGCAGCAGTTGCGGGGTGGCCGGCTGGTGACCGCGCGCATGCTGGGCGAGCGACTCGAAGTTTCCGAGCGCACCATCTACCGCGACATCGCGGATCTGCAGTCCACCGGCGTGCCGATTGATGGCGAGGCGGGCGTGGGTTATCTCATGCGCGAAGGCTTCGAACTCCCGCCGCTGATGTTCTCGCGCGACGAGATCGTGGCACTTGTGGCCGTGGCGCGCATGGTGCGGGCCTTCGGCGGCGCACAGATGGCCCGCGCGGCGGAAGAGGCACTGGTCAAGATCGGCGCCGTTCTGCCGGAAGCCGAAAAGGCACGCATTGCGCGCACCGAAATCCACATGCCCGACTGGGTCATCGACGACGATCAGCGCCGCGCGATCGATGTGCTGGAACACGCCATCGAGGACCGCACCGTACTCTCCATCGATTACCGCGATGGTGTCGGGAATGGCTCCAAGCGCGATATCCGGCCGCTCGGCCTCTGGTTCTGGGGCAAGGTGTGGACGCTGGTGGCCTGGTGCGAACTCCGCCACGATTTCCGCGCCTTCCGCATCGACCGCATCGCCACGATGGATCCGACCGGCCGGGTGTTCCGGCCCGAACGCGGCAAGCAGCTCGCCGATTTCTACCGGCGCATGGAGCGGGCCGAAAAGACCAACGGCGCCGCACCAACCCCCTGCCTCAAGGAGGCCATCGCGGCCGAGTAGGCGGGTCGCCGCCGCCCTCGGGGAGCGGGGCCGCGCCTTCGCTTCGCCGCGGCTGCGCGCCTGACCATGAGGGCTGCCGTGGGCGGCGCCGCCTACGGGTGGCGCCTGTGTCCGGAAGCCGGGCGCCAACGTCTCGGCGCCGTCATCCCGGGACGCGATGCGGACCCGGGATCCAGACCCGGATGGTGAATGTGAGGCGGTCACCTTCGCCCGGCCCAGAAACTTTCCCCCAATCTATCCACGTCCCCGCGCACCTCCCCCATACTCCTCCGCGCCCGACACGAAGGAGACGGCGATGGACGGAAGCGCGGCAATCGAAGCGAATCGGATCGCGCTTAAGCGCATCGTTGCGATGCTGGTCGAGATGGCAGGGCTGGACGAAGATGCCCGCACTATCCCTCGTATTCTCTGGCGCGCCATTCTGGCCCTCCTGCGCCCCGCCGAATCCGCCGCTCGCCGCCTTGTCATCGCTACCGCCCGCGGCCTCGTTGTCACTGTGCCCGCCCCGCGCCAGCCGAAGCCGCAAACCATGGAACCGCTGCTCCGCCGCCTTGGCATCGCCATCACAAGGCCGCCAGGCCTGTCCCCGGTAGGCCGACGGGCGAAGGTCGAGCGAGGAGGCGCCAGCCGGCGTCTCGGCTTCCCCCTCTTCGACCCACCCCGCCGCCTCGCCCTTTACGGCCAGCACCGCCACGACGTGCCGGCCCACGCAGCCCCGCGCATTATCGTCCCCGGCCTCTCCGAACCCGCCCGTCTCCCGCCGCCGCCCGCGCTCGACGATGCCGTCAACGCGACACATCTCATCCGCCGCCTCGCCGCACTCGGCGAAGCCCTCGACGATCTGCCCGGCCAGGCCCGCCGCTTCGCCCGGCTGATGGCCGCACGCGACGCCGCGCGCCTTCCCATGCGCTACGACCCCTCGTCAGCCCACCCGGCCAACATCCGCGAAATCGACGAAATCCTGGCACACGCCCATGCGCTGGCACTGCGTGCCCTGGAAAGCCCCGACACCTCGTGAGGTATGGCGGCGCCCATCATGTTTTACGAGGAAGGAAGTCGCACGAAAAAGGGTCGTGCTGGCTCTGCGCCCGCACGACCCTTGTTCATTCCGATGGCTTTGAGGAAAAAAGCCTATCTGAGATCGTCGTCCTCGTCATTGTCGGGCGTGCTCGACTTGAGCGAAGAGAGCTTGGCGAAGACGGCCGCTGCGTCGAGTTCGGTTTCCTCGCCGGCCGAAGACGGCGATTCGACCCGCAGGCCTTCGGTCTGGGCGGCGGGAAGAAGCGTGTCGCCGGTGGGCTGCTGGGGCAGGTCGCGGGATGCCTTCTGCACTTCCATGTCGAGGTCGATCTGCGAGCACAGGCCGAGCGTCACGGGATCCTGGGGCTGCAGGGCCGACATGTTCCAATGAGTGCGGTTGCGGATCTGGTCGATGGTCGATTTCGTCGTGCCGACGAGGCGCGAGATCTGCGCGTCCTTCAGCTCGGAATGGTTGCGCACCAGCCACAGGATCGCGTTCGGGCGTTCCTGGCGCTTGGACAGCGGCGTGTAGCGTGGGCCCTTGCGCTTGGTCTCGGGCACCCGCACCTTCGGCTCGGAAAGCTTCAGCTTGTGATTGGGGCTGGCCTCGCCGCGGGCGATCTCGTCACGGGACAACTGCCCGGTCATGATAGGGTCCATTCCCTTGATGCCCTGCGCGGATTCGCCGTCGGCAATGGCGCTGACCTCGAGCGGGTGCAACTTGCAGAACTCGGCGATCTGCTCGAAGGTCAGGGCGGTATTGTCGACGAGCCAGACGGCAGTCGCCTTCGGCATCAGCAGCGTTTTCGACATTTCAGGCATATCCTCTTTGCTCGCCCGCTTCCCGTCGCGGGCGGTGGGCAAGGCCACCAGATTTTATGGGAATTCGCGGTCTCTATACCGATATTCGCGCCGCTTCGCAACGCAAAGACAGCGCCCGCTCCGACTTCGCGATCACAAGCCGGCGACGAAATCGTAGACCAGCTTCAACGCCAGCAGCGACAGGAAGACGAGGATGGCCTTGTCGAAGGCTTCCTTGGAAAAGCGCTTGGCCAGCATGTTGCCGAGAGGCATTGCGGCGATCAGCGGTACCAGCGCGGCCACGCTCAGCGCCATCTCGTACCAGGAAGCAATGCCGAGGAAGGCGAGTGTGGGGATCTGCAGCACCGTCATAGCGGCAAACAGGGTCGAAACAGTCGAAATGAACGTCGCCCGCTCCAGCCGCATGGCATTGAGGTAGGAGAGCGAAATCGGTGCCGAGACGCCCGAGGACCCCTGCAGCATGCCCGCGGAAAACCCGATCGGAATGCTCAACCGGAGGCCCTGCACGTAGGAAAGGATCCAGTTGGGGTTGAGCAGGCGCGTGCCGATATAGCCAAACACGGTGACCGCCACGATCAGGCCCAGCAGGTGGGTCGGCAACGCCCAGAGCACGAAGGTGCCGAGCGAGGTGCCTATGGCCGCCGCGAGTGCGAAGCCGACCAGAAATTCCGCCGGCAGCCTTGCACCCCGAAACTGCCAGGCCTGCCAGAGATTGGTGAGCAGGTTCGGCATCATCATCACCACGACCGCCAGCCGCACGTCGAAGATCATGGCCATGGCCGGCACGGCGAGGATCGGCGCGCCGGCGCCGGTCGCGCCTTTGAGGATTCCGCCGCCCGCCAGACAGGCGACGATGATTGCAAGCTGCCAGAATTCCATGAAGATCGGCATTCCCGTGATTGGTCGGCTGCGACCTGTGGGTCGCTGCACAATTCCTTCACATATGAACTATCGGCTTGGCCAGTGCCAGGATGCGATTTTTGTCACGCCACATCGCCGACTATGCGACATCGAGCACGATCTTGCCGATGTGGTCGCCCTCTTCCATGCGCTCATGGGCCCGCCAGGCTTCCTTGAGCGGAAAGATCATGTCCATGACGGGGGCGACCTGGCGCTCGGTCAGCAACGGCCAGACCTTTGCCTCCAGTTCGGCCGCCAGCCCCGCCTTGAACTCGACCGATCGCGGCCGCAGGGTGGATCCGGTGTGGGTCAGCCTCTTGACCATGAGCTTGGCGTAGTTGGCTTCGGCGGTCGCACCGCCAAGCGTCGCGATCTGCACGATCCGGCCATCGACCGCGGCGGCGTCGTAGTTGCGGGCGACATAGTCCCCGCCCACCATGTCGAGAATGACATCGGCGCCCTTGCCTGCGGTGGCCGCCTTCACGGCTTCCACAAAATCCGGCTCGCGGTAGTTGATGGCCAGCTCTGCACCCAGCTCCACGCAGCGGTCACATTTTTCCTGGGTCCCCGCCGTGGTCAGGACCCTGGCCCCGAAACGGTGGGCAAGCTGTATCGCCGTCGTGCCGATGCCGGAGGAGCCGCCATGCACCAGAAGCGTCTCGCCCTCCTTCAGCCCGCCGCGCTGAAACACATTGTGCCAGACGGTGAAGAAGGTCTCGGGAATGGCGGCGGCTTCCGTGTAGGTGAAGCCGTGCGGTAGCGGCAGCGCGTTGGTCTCGTGCACCAGACAGAATTCGGCGTAGCCGCCCCCCGGGGTCAGCGCAGTGACCGCATCGCCCACCCGCCAGCGCCTGACACCTTCGCCGATCGCGGCGACATCTCCGGCGGCTTCCAGCCCGGGAAGGTCGGAAGCGCCGGGCGGCGGCGGATAGCTGCCGCGGCGCTGGGCGACGTCGGGCCTGTTGACGCCGGCCGCGCGCACCTTGATCAGGATTTCGCCCGGGCCCGGCGAGGGCAGGGGGCGCCTTTCCGGCTTGAGCACGAGAGGCCCGCCCGGCTCCGTGATGGCGATCACAGTCATCTTTTCGGGGAGGCGGACCGAATCACTCATGCTCACAAGCTCCTGCTCTTGGACGATAATCCCCGGGCGGTTTGCCACCCGTGCCCCGCCCTATGTAAACTCGTGGGGCGATCTGGCAAAGCGAAGGAGGAAATCATGGGCATTTTCGACGACGAACCGACCAAGCGCGCCGTCATTCACGAAATCGGCCAGGATTTGTCGCTGCTGTCGGTGGCTGATCTCGACGAGCGAATCGGCCTGTTGAGGGATGAAATTACGCGCCTGGAGGCCGAACGCGCGGCAAAAGATGCCACGCGCAACTCGGCGGAGGCGCTTTTCAGCCGCCCGTGACCGCAAATGAATGAACCGATGTCGCTGGGGCGCCGCCAAAAGGCCTGATTCAGGCTATTGTCCGGCCGCAACGAACCCGGTCCCCAAGAGCATTGCATGTTTTCTTCCCTTCGCCCGATTTTCGCTCTCCTGTGCGGAACCGCGTTCCTGCTTGCGGCCTCGGGGCTGCACGGACTGCTGTTGCCTCTGCGCGGTCAGGCGGAGCAGTTTTCGACGACCTCGCTCGGACTGCTGGGCACGGCCTGGGCCTTCGGCTTTGTCGTCGGCTGCTTTTTCTGTCCGCGCCTGGTGCGCCGGGCCGGCCATATCCGGTCGTTTGCTGCGCTCGCGGCCACGGCTGCCATCGTCGCCCTGGCCAGCGGGCTTTGGATCGGCGAACTCGGCTGGATCATCCTGCGCGCCTTCACCGGATTCGCCATGGCCGGCGCCTTCATGATCATCGAGAGCTGGCTCAACGAGCGCGCGACCAATGAGAACCGCGGGACCGTCTTCGGCCTCTACATGATGGTCACCTATGCCGCGATCATGGCCGGGCAGATGTCGGTCGCCTTCGCCGATGTCACCACCGGGACGCTGTTCCTGCTCGCCGGCATCCTGTTCTGCGCGTCGCTCATTCCGACCGCCGTCTCCTCGGCGATTTCGCCGCAGCCGCTGGCCGACGTCTCGCTGGATCTCAAGAAGCTCTTTGCCAACTCGCCGGTGGCCTTCCTTGGCTGCTTTCTTGTCGGCGCCGCCAACGGCGCATGGGGAACGCTTGGCCCGGTCTATGGCTCACGTATTGGCATCTCGAATTTCGAGATCGCGCTGATGATGAGCGTGGTGGTGCTGGCGGGCGCGGCCGCCCAGCTTCCCGTCGGGCGTTTCTCGGACCGGATGGACCGCCGCATCGTGCTCGCCGCCGCGGCGCTGGGTTCGGCCCTTTTCGCCCTGATCATCTTCGTCTCCGCTCCGCGGGGCGGGACAACCATCATCGTGCTGACGGCCCTATATGGGTCACTCGCCTACACGCTCTATTCGATCGCCGTGGCGCACGCCAACGACCACGCCGATCCGGCCGCGTTCGTCCAGGTCTCGGGCGGACTGCTGCTGCTCTATGGCTTTGGGACGATGTTCGGTCCGGTGCTGGGCGCTTTCCTTATGGACCGTATGCGGCCCGAGAGCATCTTCCTGGCGACCGCTCTCCCGCACGTCGCTCTATGCCTTTACGCGGCATGGCGCATGCAGCGCCGCGCGCCGGTCCCGATCGACGAACGTGAGGACTTCAAGACGATTCCGGCCGAGCGCGCGCTGACCCCGCAGGGCAGCCTGCTCGATCCGCGCGCGGAGGCAGATCAAGAGAGTTGAGATTCGCGCGTTTTGGGCGAATAGTGGCCCCATGAGCCAGCCCGACGCCTTCGCAGCTATCGCTGATCCGCACCGGCGCTACCTCCTCGAGGAGCTCCGCCGCCAGCCGCGTACAGTCGGCCAGCTCGCCGAAGGTTTGCCGGTCTCGAGACCGGCCGTGTCGCAGCATCTCAAGGTGCTTCTGGACTGCGGCCTGGTCAGCGTACAGTCGCAAGGCACCAAGAGGATCTACGCCATTTCGAACGCAGGTTTCCTGAAGCTCAATCTGTGGATAGATCAGTTCTGGGCAGACTGACGTTCCGAAGCCGTGGCGCACCGTGCGCCAGCTTCTGAAAACAGCCTATCGGCAACGTATTTTCGCAAAAGGCCCGACCGGCAGCCCGGGCTCGACGTCCGGTTCCGCAACGGGGTCACGGCCGGGCCATCTGGCCCGGCGCGCTCACTTGGCTAAATGCTTGTTAGTGACGGGTGGGACTCGTCTGCAATCGCGAAATCTCATCCTTGATGGCCAGCTTGCGGCGCTTCATGCGCGCAATTTCGAGATCGTCTACTGAGGGATGGTTCATCGCCTGGTTGATCTCACGCTCCAGATCGCCGTGTTTGCGCTCTAATTCCTCAAGGTGGGATGCAATTGACATAATCCGGCTCTCCCTTCTTGCCTCGTGATCATCGTCTTCGCCCCGGCTGATTCGCCGACGCTGCATGACGATGAGATGACACTTTGCCATCCTTGTGGCGGCCTGTCGAATGAAGCGTGGTAGCATTTCCCGACATCGTGAAATGTGTTAGGCGTGAAGCGTATCTGCCGGTGCGTTCCTGCCTTGCGGCGGCGGATGTCCGGTGCCTTTCATGCCTTCAGCAGACGGTGAGCATGTCTGATCAGGAACAGGCCGACGTTCGGCTCGCCTACGCGCGTATCAAGCAGGAACACGCGGATTTTGATGCCGCTATCGAGGCCATGAAGAAGGTGGGCTGCGATCCCTTGCAGATCCAGCGCATGAAGAAAAAGAAGCTGGTGCTGAAGGACAAGCTGCTGCAGCTCGAAGACAGCATGATCCCCGACATCATCGCCTGACGCTCCAGGTGCCCGTGGGGCCGCCTTGCCGCGTGACGGCATTTGCGGTAGGTGCCCAGCGTCCCAGCCGAAGGTCGATCCATGACCGCGCCACGCCTACCCATTGCCATCATCATGGGCAGCCAGTCCGACTGGCCGACCATGCGCCACGCTGCCGAAACGCTCGACGCGTTGGGGGTAGGGTATGATGCGCGCATCGTTTCGGCCCACCGCACGCCCGAAAGGCTGTTCGAATTCGCCATGTCGGCGGAATCGGAGGGCTTCAAGGTCATCATCGCCGGTGCCGGAGGCGCTGCCCATCTGCCCGGCATGGCCGCTTCGATGACGATCTTGCCGGTCTTCGGCGTGCCCGTGGAATCAAAGGCGCTTTCGGGCCAGGACTCGCTGCTGTCGATCGTGCAGATGCCGGGTGGCATTCCCGTTGGAACATTGGCAATCGGCAAGGCTGGCGCGATCAACGCCGCGCTCTTGGCCGCACAGGTCCTGGCGCTCAGCGACCCCGATCTGGCGCGGCGGCTGAAGGCATGGCGCGCCGAGCAGAAGGCAAGTGTCGCCGAGCGGCCCGTGGATCAGCCATGACCGCAGCCCTTGCGCCGGGCGCGACCATCGGCATCATCGGTGGCGGGCAACTCGGTCGCATGCTGGCCATGGCCGCCGCGCGGCTCGGCTATCGGACCGTTATCCTGGAGCCGCAACCGGACTGTCCCGCCGCCCAAGTCGCCAACGCGCACCTCGTTGCCGCCTATGACGATACGGAAGCGCTGGCCGAACTTGCCCGGCGATGCGACGTCGTGACCTTCGAATTCGAGAACGTGCCGCTCGGAGCCGCCCATGGCCTCGCAGGCGGCGCGACACCGTTACATCCGCCGGCGCGTGCGCTGGAGGTGGCGCAGGACCGGCTGACGGAAAAGAACTTTCTCAACGGACTGGGAATCGCGACGGCCCGTTTCCATTCCGTCGACACCGAGCAGGATGCGCAGGCAGCGCTCGAGAGGCTGGAGGGCGGCGCCATTCTGAAGACGCGCCGCCTCGGCTATGACGGCAAGGGACAGGTCAGGCTTTCACCCGACAGCGACGCGGCCGCTGGCTTCCGCGAACTGGGCAGCGTCGCGCAGATCATGGAAGCAGAGGTGGATTTCGATTGCGAGATATCGATCGTCGCGGCCCGCGATGCCGCGGGACAGGTCGCGGCCTTCGAGCCGGCGCGCAATGTTCACCGCGACGGCATCCTGCGTTCCTCCAGCTTGCCCTCCTCGGTAGCTCTCGCGACCGAAGATGCCGCCCGCGACATTGCCTTCCAGATTCTCGCCGCACTCGATTATGTCGGGGTGATCGGGGTGGAGTTTTTCGTCATGCGCGACGGCACGGTGCTGGTGAACGAGATCGCGCCCCGGGTCCACAATTCCGGTCACTGGACCGAAGCTGCCTGCGCCGTCAGCCAGTTCGAGCAGCACATCCGGGCGATATGTGGCTTGCCGCTCGGCTCTCCCGCCAGGCATTCCGACTGTGTGATGGAAAATCTCATCGACGATGACATCAAGTTTGTTCCGCAACTGCTCGCCGAACGCGGCGTTGTGGTCCACCTCTACGGCAAGGCGGAGGCCAGGCCCGGCCGAAAGATGGGGCACTTCACGCGTCTGCTCGCCCGATGAACGCTGCGTCGTACCCTTGGCCTGCGTTGGCCCGCAGGGCTGTCATCCGAGGCGAATGCCTGCAGCATTGGGCCGCTTCGCGGTTGACACAATTCGACCCATCCATTATCTCCCCCCGCAACCGGCGCGCTCGATACAGCGCGTCTTTGTTTTTGGCCCGGTAAGGGCGACAGCAACATTCGAGCAGGACCCATGAAGATCAAGAACTCGCTCAAGGCGCTGAAGGCCCGTCACCGCGAATGCCGTCTGGTGCGTCGCAAGGGTCGCGTCTACATCATCAACAAGACCGATCCGCGCTACAAGGCCCGCCAGGGCTAAGGTACGCGCCTTCACGTCGAATTCACTTTTAGTGCGCCATGGGCGGGATTAGTCTCCGGCCCATGCGCTTTTTATTGATTCTCGGTCTGACCGTTCTGATCTGCGCGCCGCTGGTGCTTCAGCCGGCTCACGCCCAGCAGCAACGCAATTCGACGCCTGTCGCCGTTCCAGCCGACCGTGCGGAACGCATCGACGGCCTGTTCGCCGAACTTCGGCGGGCCCGCAACGAGGCCGCAGCGCAGCGCGTCGCCAATCGCATCTGGCGCGAATGGTTTCGCTCCGGAAGCGCCACCATCGACTTCCTGATGCAGCGCGCGGATGCGGCCATGAAAGCCAGCAGCCATGAAGTCGCGCTCGACATTCTCGACCAGGTGGTGATGCTTGCCCCGGATTATGCCGAAGGCTGGAACCGTCGCGCCACGCTTCACTTCATGATGGAAGACTATGCGAAGTCCATGTCCGACATCGAACGCACCTTGCGGCTGGAGCCCCGCCATTTCGGCGCGCTGGGTGGAATGGCCCAGATCCTGAAGGACACCGGCAGCAAGCAGCTCGCGCTGGAAGCCTACACGAGGGTCCTCGACGTCTATCCCATGATGCGCAGCGCCCAGAGCGAAGTGGGCGAACTTGCCGAGGAACTGGCCGGTCAGGGCATCTGATCGCGCTTCTTGTGCGTAACACCCGGTTCAAGCATCCTTCCTCAGGCGGTCTATCCCACACATGCACCTGTTCTTCGCCGCGCTCGGCTTGATCGTCGCCTTCACGGCCGCCCTTTTCAGCGCCAGCCGGGTCGGCGCACATCTGATCGAATCCCGCAATCCGCCCGTGGGCGCGTTTGCCACCGTTGCAGGGACACGGCTGCACCACGTGCATCTGCCGCCGGGTCAGGAAGCCGATCTGCCGCCGATCGTCTTCATTCATGGGGCGAGCGGCAACCTCCTCGACCAGATGGTGCCGATCCGGCCGCTGCTCGAAGGCCGTGCCGAAATGCTTTTTGTGGACCGGCCCGGCCATGGCTGGTCGGAACGCGCGGAAGACTCGACGCCGACCGGCCAGGCGCAGGCGATCGCGGCCCTGATGGACTACCACGGCATGGAGGATGCGATCGTCGTCGGCCATTCCTTCGGGGGGGCCATCGCCACCGCATTCGCTCTTGGGCACCCCGAAAAAACGCGTGGGCTGGTGTTCCTTGCCGCCGCCACGCATCCCTGGCCCGGTGCCGCGACCTCCTGGTATTACGAAGTCGCTGCCATGCCGGTGATCGGCCGGCTGTTCGCCGAGACGCTCGCTTGGCCCGGGGGCGTGATGCGCATGCGCCAGGCCTCGGCCTGTGTCTTCTCGCCCAATCAGATGAATGACCGGTATGTCGAAGAGGCAGGAATTGAACTGGTGCTGCGCCCTTCCGCCTTCCGTGCCAATGCGATCGACGTTGCAGGGCTCTACGACTACGTGACGGAGTTGGCTCCGCGCTACGGCGAGATCACGGCACCAACCGTCGTGATTTCCGGCGATCACGACACGGTCGTCTACTCGGAAATCCATTCAGGCGGGCTGGTGCGGGACATTCCCGATGCGGAGATCGTCTGGATCCCCAACATGGGGCACAAGCCCGATTGGGTCGCGCCCGAGCTCGTAGCCGCTGCCATCGAAAGGGTGGCCGGCCTCGATGTGGATCTGGCGGCCCTGGCTGGCGAAGTCGAGGCGCGCCTCGCGTCAGATGGCTACGGTCCGCTCGAGGCCTGTCCGGTTGCGCGACCGGCGCAGGCAAGTGCCGCACCCTGAAGGAGACGGCTCACGACGGACCGGAGCTTCCGGGGCATTGAGGGCGGCGAGCCCTCAGATGCCGCTCTTGCCTTCGGAGCCGACATAGGCGATGCGCAGCATGTTCGTCGCGCCGGGGGTCCTCAGGGGAACACCTGCGGTGACGATGACGCGTTCGCCGGGCTGTGCGAAACCTTCCTCGAAAGCGATGCGACAGGCGCGGTCGATCATGTCGTCGAGGTCTCTCGCGTCCTCGGTCACGACGCAATGCGTGCCCCAGACAAGCGACAGGCGCCGTGCGGTGCCGCGCACGGGGGACAAAGCGATGATGGGCACCTGGGGGCGTTCGCGCGCCGCGCGAATGCCCGTCGTGCCGGAACCCGTGTAGCAAATGATCGCGGAAAGCTTGAGCGTTTCGGCAATCTGGCGTGCGGCAAGCGAGATGGCGTCGGCCCCGGTCGGCTCGGGTTCCGTGCGCTGCGCGTTGATGATCGAGGGATAGTTCGGATCACGCTCGACCTGCGTGGCGATGCGATCCATCATGGACACCGCCTCCACAGGGTAGCTGCCGGCTGCCGATTCGGCCGACAGCATGATCGCATCGGCACCTTCGAAGACGGCGATCGACACGTCCGACACCTCGGCACGGGTCGGTACCGGCGCCGAGATCATGGATTCCAGCATCTGCGTCGCGACCACCACGGGCTTGCCCGCCCTGCGCGCGGCGCGGGTGATCTGCTTCTGGATGCCGGGAACCGCCTCAAGGGGCATCTCGACGCCCAGATCGCCCCTGGCGACCATCAGGGCATCGGAAAGTTCGATAATCTCGTCCAGCCGCTGGACAGCCTGCGGCTTCTCGATCTTGGAGAGAATTGCGGCACGCCCCCGTGCGATCTTGCGGACTTCGGCGACGTCTTCCGGCCTCTGCACGAAGGAGAGCGCGATCCAGTCGACGTCCGCGTCGAGGGCGGCGTCGAGATCCTTGCGGTCCTTGTCGGTCAGGGCGCCGACCGGCAGATCGGTGTCGGGCAGGCTGACGCCCTTGCGGTCGGAGATCCTGGTGCCGGATACGACCCTGGCGCGGATGGACTCGCCGTCGCAGGCGATTGCCTCCATCTGCAGCCGGCCGTCGTCGATCAGCAGGCGGTGGCCGGGCTGCACCGATTTCAGGATCTCGGGGTGGGGCATTTGCACGCGGGTGGTGTCGCCGGGCGTCGGATCGCCGTCGAAGGTGAATTCCTGGCCGGGCTCCAGCTCCTGGGCCCCGTCGGCGAAGGCGCCGACACGCAGCTTGGGCCCCTGCAGATCCGCCAGGATGCCGATCGACCGCCCGAGTTCCTCCTCGACCTTACGAATGCGCGCGATCAGGGTGCGCATCGTGTCGTGGTCGGAATGGCTCATATTAATGCGAAAGACATCGGCACCCGCCTCGAACAGGCGACGGATCATGAATTCTTCGGAAGATGCAGGACCCAGTGTGGCCAGTATCTTCACCTTGCGGCTGCGTCTCATTGAGTCCCCGTTCCCGTGATGGTCGCCCCGGGGAGGGGACCCTCATCGGTCAGTTGTACCATCCAGCTGGATTGGTCGCCGGTGTCGTATTCCTGGAAGCCGGCGCGCTGAAACCCGCGGGCGAAACAATCGCTCGTTCCGGCAATCTTGAACTCCCGATCCGACACGCACATCGACACGGGACCTTCCCAGCGTCCGCCCCGCTCCGCATCTTCTGCATAGATGTAGTAATACCTGGATGACAGGGGCCCCTCGATCAGCGTCTTGCACGACGAAGCTTCGACGTGCCACCAGCCTTCGCTCAGCCAGCCGGCCTGGGCACGATAGCCGATCGCCACGCCGACAAGCGACTGCGTCGCGTTGCAGACGCGGAAATCGGCATGCGCGATACCGCTGGCCCCGACCGAAGCGACAGCAGCGAGCGCAAGCGTTCCAAGAAGCGGCGCGATGCGCGAACGCAACGCCAGATGTGCCATGGCCGGGCCTTTCGCCTGAAGACAAATCAGCAATTTCTTCCACCCTTTTCAAAGAAGCGCGCACGCATGTCAACGCGGCCAAGGGCGGGCCCGAAGGCATGTCCGGGCGAGACGTTCCGCTTACCGCAGAGATTGGCCGGATGGCGGCATTGCACTGTCGCCGGCTTCATGGAAGACAGGGACCTCCGGCTTGCAATGCAAATCAAGAGCTCATCGGCATGACGCGTACGGCGCTGTTTTCCCCGTTCCAGCTAATCGACGGCGACAGAGCCCGCGGCATGGTGCTGATCGCCGATCATGCGCGCCGTGACGTGCCGGAGGAATACGGGTCTCTCGGATTGCCGGCGGCCGAATTCGAGCGCCACATCGCCTACGACATCGGCGTGGAGGCGGTGACTGAAGGCCTTGCCAGAATGCTCGGCGTCCCGGCGATCTTCGCGACCTATTCGCGGCTCCTGATCGATCCCAATCGCGGTGAGGATGACCCGACGCTCATCCGGCAGCTTTACGACGGCACGATCGTGCCGGGAAACTATCCGATGCCCCAGGCCGAGCGCGAAAAGCGTCTCGCCAATTTTCACCGGCCGTATCACGATGCGGTGTCGTCGCTCGTCAAGTCGGTGGCGACAGCCAGCGGAAAGCCGCCCTTCATCGTTTCCATCCACTCCTTCACGCCTGCCATGCAGGGTTTCGTCCGGCCCTGGCATGCCGGCATCCTGTGGGACACGGACGACCGTGTCGCGCGTCCGCTGATCGACATGCTTTCGGCGGAGGAGGGTCTCGTGGTCGGCGACAACGAGCCATATGACGGTGCGCTGCGGGGCGACACGATGTTCCGCCACGCCATCGTGAACGGATATGCGCACGCCCTGATCGAAATACGCCAGGATCTCATTGCCCATGCCGAAGGTGTCGATCAGTGGGTGGCGCGCCTCGGGCCGATCCTTGAAGCGATCGAGGCCAGGCCCGAAATACACGAGGTAAGGCGGTTCGGTTCGCGAACCGGACCCATGGAGTGATTGGAGGACGAGATGACGGACCTTTCGCCCGAACAGCAGCGCGATCTCGAGGCAGCCGCCTTCCGCAGGTTGGTGGCGCATTTGCGCGACCGCAGCGATGTGCAGAACATCGACATGATGAATCTCGCCGGCTTCTGCCGCAACTGCCTGTCGAACTGGTACCGCGACGCGGCCGAGGAAAAGGGGCTGGCGCTGTCCAAGGACGAGTCGCGCGAAATCATCTACGGCATGCCTTATGAGGAGTGGCGCGCCCGCCACCAGCGGGAAGCGGGTTCCGACCAGCTCAAGGCATTTGAGGAAAACCGTCCCAAGGACCATTGACCGCGAAAGCGAGCTGGGGCAACGAAGCGGGCCAACCGCCGCGCCGTCGCGCCGGCATCCGTCCCATTTCCCGATCATTGCACCGGAGCGCCACGATGGCTGAAGACATCACCCAGGAATCCTCACAAACTGTTGCCGCCGGCCAGTTGCGTGCCTTCATCGAGCGCATCGAGCGACTTGAGGAAGAAAAGAAGACGATCTCCGAGGACATCAAGGAAGTGTTCGCGGAAGCCAAGGGCAATGGCTTCGACGTGAAGGCGATGCGTACGATCATCCGCCTGCGCAAGAAGGAACAGGCCGAGCGCGAGGAAGAAGAGGCGATGCTCGATCTCTACATGGCTGCGCTCGGCATGGTCTGAGTTCTGCCCTGACCGGAGGCCAGAGCGGCTGGCGAGCGCCGCTCTCCGGGATCCCGCCGCCTGGCCGCCGCGGATTGCGCCTATGGAATTCTGGATTCCCATCACCATCGCTGCAGCCTTTCTGCAGAACCTTCGCTCGACGGCGCAGAAGCACCTGAAGGGGGTGATGGGGACAACCGGCGCCACCTTCGTGCGTTTCGGTTTCGGATTGCCGTTCGCTACGCTTTTCCTGCTGGCGCTCCACCATCTCTGGGCGCTGCCCTACCCGTCGCCGGGCGCCATCTTTGCGTTGTGGGTCGTCGTCGGTGCGCTGACCCAGATCGGCGCGACATTTCTGCTCATTCATCTTTTTTCGTTCCGCAACTTCGCGGTGGGCACCGCCTATTCGCGAACGGAGCCGGCGCAGGCCGCCGTTTTCGGGCTGGTCTTCCTGGGTGAGTCCGCCGGCCCGGGTGGATTGATCGCGATCGCAATCACGGTGATCGGGGTCATGCTGATTTCGGTCTCCCAGGTCACGATGAGCTGGCGCAATCTGGCCGTCTCGCTCGTCAGCCGCAACGCGCTCATCGGGCTTGCCTCCGGCACGCTGTTCGGCATGGCAGCCGTTGCCTATCGAGCGGCCTCGCTTTCGCTGGGTGGGCCGAATTTCATGATGCAGGCGGCCACCACGCTCTTTTTCACGATCCTCCTGCAGACATTTGTCATGCTCGTCTGGATGCTCTGGCGCGATCCGCTGGAACTGCGGCGCATCGCGGTTGCCTGGAAGCCGTCGCTCTTCACCGGCTTCGTCGGCGCGTCGGCTTCCTTTGGATGGTTTGCCGCGATGACGCTGCAACAGGCGGCGATCGTCAAGGCGCTGGCCCAGATCGAGATGATCTTCGCCTTCGCCTCGACGGTCTTCTTCTTTCGTGAACGGATCAATCGGATCGAGGTCGCGGGCTGCCTGCTGATCGTGGCCGGCATCGTGGCGCTCGTCGCCTTCGGCTAGCTAGCGGATGTATTGCGGGCGGAACCGGAAGCGGGCGCGCTGGGCCTGCGGCAAATGACGGTTCAGCCGCCGGTTGATGACGCCGAAGATCCAGATGATGGCCAGTGTCAGGACAACGAAATAGGCGGCCACGATCGGATAGCTGACGAATGGATTGAAGGTCTGGTCGGCAAAGTAGCGTGCGTAGTAGAGCGCGTCTCCCGATTGCTGCCAGGCCGGGAAGCCCGAGAAATAAACGAGCGTCGTGGCATGGGTCAGGAAGATCGCCTCGTTGGTGTAGGATGGCCAGGCGAGGCGCAGCATGGTCGGCCAGACGATACGCCGGAACTTCGTGAACCCGGACATGCCATAAGCGTCGGCGGCGTCCAGATCGCCCTTCGACACGGACCGAAGCGCGCCGCAGAATATCTCGGCCGTGTAGGCGGAAGTGTTGAGCCACAGAACCACCAGTGCGCCCGCCCAGGCGCGCGTCAGCCAGCGTGTCTCCGCGGTGATCTCGACGAAGATCAGGTTGATCTCGAAGCCCGCGCGCGGCAGCAGCACGAAGGCCTCATAGGCAAAGAAGAACTGTATGAAGAGCGGCGAACCGCGAAACAGGAAGATGAACGCAGAGCACGGCCGGCTCAGCAGCGGGTTGGTGCTGAACTTGCCCAGCGCCAGCGCGGTGGCGACGAAGAAGCCGGCGACCAGCGCGATGATTGCGAAATAGATGTTCCAGATCAGGCCGGAGCCGATCAGGAAAACCTGGTCGCAGAAGGTGATGTCGAGGCCGCGCGGCAGCAGAAGCTCGCCGAACTCGCGACCGAGCGAGCGCAGGACGTAGCCCTCGAAGGACTCCCAGCAGCTTCTCATGCCGCCTCCGTTCGCAGGCGGTCACCGCCGGCCGTGTCCTGGCCCGTGTTGAGCCGGCTCATCAGCCGCTCGAACCCGATCTGACTGACCCAGGTCAGGATCAGATAGAAGACGAGCACCACCAGGAGGTACCAGACCCGCCAGTCGTCGTGCGGGTAGGTATAGACGGAGGTCTTCGCGCCGCCGAGTTCTCGCGCCCAGAAGACGATGTCCTGGATCCCGAGCAGAAAGAGCAGCGGCGTTGCCTTGATGAGGATCATCCACAGATTGGAGAGGCCCGGAAGCGCATAGACCCACATCTGCGGCAGGAGCACGCGGCGGAACGCCTGGCCCCTGGTCATGCCGAATGATTCCGCGGTTTCCACCTGCGCCTTTGGCACCGCGTCCATGGCGCCGCGCAACGTGTTGGCGGCGAAGGCCCCGAAGACCAGCGCGAAGGCGAGAAGCGCCAGAGCGAAGGCGTAGATGTTATGAATCCATGAGGGCGAGGAGGAGTGCGGCACCTTGGCGGCGGGACACACGAGGAAGTCGTTGCCACGCCGGATCGGGAGATCCCAGTCCGGACAGCGGACATGATGCATCAGGAACTCGAGCCCCTGGTCGACCGCGATGGGCACGAACAGGAAAAACACGATGTCGGGCACACCGCGCACCATCGATGTGTAGCCGAGCCCGAACCATCTGAGTGGAGCATGGCGCGAGCGCTGGGCGAGGGCGCCGCCGAAGCCGAGCAACAATGACGCGGGCGCCGCCAGGAGGATCAGGATGATGACGACGACGAAGGACCAGTAGAACGCCAGATGCGTCCCGCTCGTCAGATAGCAGGCAAACCACTGCCACTGTGGCAGTGTCTGGGGGTCGGAGCAGAAGGCAAACATCGCGGCGAGGCATCCGGGCGGCGCGTCAGGCGCCGCCCGGTCGCAATGCTATTCGAATACCGGATGGTCTTCGCCGAACCACTTCTTGATGAGTTCGTTGAGCGAACCGTCCTCCTTCATCTCGGCGATGACCGCATTGAAGGTCTCGCGCAACTCGTCATCGGTCTGGCGCACGCCCATGCCGATGCCGCTGCCGATCAGGATCGGGTCGCCGATGAAGACCAGTTCGCCGCCGGATTCCTCGACGATCGGCTGAAGGAAGCCGCTGTCGGCCAGCACGGCATCGGCCTCGCCCGAACGGACGGCGGCGATGGTCTCATCCGGTGTCGGGAATTCCACCAGCGTCGCGCCGGTTTCGGCGACATGGGCGGCCTGGATCGTGTTGGACTGCGTGGTGACGATCCCGCTCTCGATCACCGAGGCGTCAGTGTCGGCGAGCGCGACATAGCCCGAAGGGTCCGGCAGCATGTAGTTGTCGGTAAAGGCGATCACTTCCTGGCGGGCTTCGGTGATCGACATGCCCGCCATGATGGTGTCGTAGTTGCCGGCAACGAGGTTCGGAATGATCGTATCCCAGTCGTTGATGACCCATTCGCAGGTCAGGCCGGCGCGCTCGCAGAGTTCGTCGCCGAGTTCGCGCTCCAGACCATCGAGCTCGTTGTCGTCATTGATGAAATTGTAGGGCGGGTAGGCGCCCTCCGATCCCATGCGGACGACGTCCTGCGCGACGGCGCTGCCGGCGCCGATGGCCAGTGCGGCAAGGGTAAGAACCAGCTTCTTCATTGATGTATTCTCCTCTGTTGGTTTTTTCGTTGTCGTCAGGCTGCCGTCGCGCTGAGGAAGCCCCTCAGGCGTTCGCTGCGCGGATTTCCGAATAGTTCATCCGGCGGCCCTTCCTCTGCAATGCGCCCTTCATGCAGGAAGACCACATGATCCGAAAGATCGGCCGCAAGGCGCATGTCGTGGGTCACAAGAATCATCGTGCGCCCCTCCTCGGCAAGCGCCTTGATGACGCGCACCACCTCCTGCTCCAGTTCCGGATCGAGCGCCGAAGTCGGCTCGTCGAACAGGAGCGCACGGGGCTCCATGCACAACGCACGGGCGATCGCGGCACGCTGCTGCTGCCCGCCCGACATCTGGGCCGGATAGACGTCGGCCTTGTCCGCGATGCCCACCTTGTCGAGCAGTGCCCGCGCGCGGTGCTCCACTTCGGCGTGATCCTGCCTGAGGACGGTGAGCGGTGCTTCCATGACGTTCTGCAGCACAGTCATGTGTGCCCACAGGTTGAACTGCTGGAACACCATCGAGAGGTTCGTGCGAATCCTCAGCACCTGCGCCCGGTCGGCGGGATGGCGGTCGCGGCCATCGCCCCTCCAGCGAACGGGCTCCCCTTCGAAGAGGATGTCGCCCTCCTGGCTGTCCTCCAGCAGGTTACAGCAGCGGAGCAGCGTCGACTTGCCCGAACCGGACGATCCGATCAGTGACAGCACATGACCGCGCGGCGCAGACATGTCGACTCCCTTGAGGACCTCGAGAGAGCCGTAGCTCTTGTGGAGGTCGCGAATCTCGATGACCGGGACGGACTCTGCTGCCACGGGGACCTTTCTGACTGACGCTTCGGTGACAATAGGGCGCAAAACGCGCGCGAATGCAACGCTCTCGGCGTTTCCCGGAGGATCGCGAAATTGATCTCAAAAAGATGCTTGCAAATAATCGCAATTGACACTACTTCGCTGTCATGGGGCGGCGCAGTTTCCGCCCAGGACCTGGAGAACTTGCCATGCCCGCCAATGTCGGCACTGCGGACCGTATCCTGCGCATCGTGATCGGGACCGCGCTACTTTCCATGCTGTTTCTCTTCGAGGGCGGGTTTCGGCTGTTCGGCTTGATTGGCCTGATCCCGCTCATCACCGGCCTGCTCGGCTCTTGCCCGCTCTATTGCGCGGTCGGGATATCGACGCGGCCTGCAAAGGTCTCCGACCGGTGAACGTCCCGGTCTGAAATGCTGCTCGGGCCGGCCCTGAGCCGTTGAATGCGAAATGAGGAGTAACCCAATGATCCCCAAGCCTGAAGTTACCGGCTTTTTCGACAAACGCACCTTTTCGATACAATATGTGGTCGCTGATCCCGAAACGAAGAAGTGCGCCATTGTCGACCCCGTCCTCGACTATGACGAGAAGTCCGGCCAGACGGCGACGATCCATGCCGACAACATCCTGAAGTTCGTCAAGGAGAAGGGCTACGAGGTCGAGTGGATCCTGGATACCCATCCTCATGCAGACCACTTCTCGGCTGCGGCCTATCTCAAGGAAAAGACCGGGGCGCCGACGGCGATCGGGGAGAAGGTCAAAGACGTCCAGAAGCTCTGGAAGGGTTTCTACAACTGGCCCGACTTTCCCGATGATGGTTCGCAGTGGGACAAGCTCTTCGCCGATGGCGAGACGTTCAAGGTGGGGAGTATCCCGGCCAGCGTGATGTTCTCGCCCGGGCATACGCTCGCCTCGATCACCTATGTGATCGGCGACGCTGCCTTCGTTCACGATACACTTTTCATGCCGGACTCCGGAACCGCGCGCGCCGACTTTCCCGGTGGCAGCGCGAAGGCGCTGTGGAAGTCGATCCAGGACATCCTCGCACTGCCGGACGAGACGCGGATTTTCACCGGACACGACTACCAGCCAGGCGGGCGCGAGCCGATGTGGGAATCTTCCGTGGCCGAGCAGAAGGCCCACAACACCCACATGTCCAAGTGCAAGACGGAAGACGAGTTCGTGAAGGTTCGCGAGGCGCGCGACGTGACGTTGCCGATGCCCAAGCTGATCCTGCATGCCCTGCAGATCAACACCAATGCGGGCCGGCTGCCCGAGCCCGAGGCCAATGGCCGCCGCTATCTCAAGATCCCTCTCAATCTGCTTGAGGGAGCCGCCTGGGAAAAGGAATGAACACGACCACCCTCGGACAGCCAGCCGTAGAGATGAAGGAGAAGGTCGAGGATGCCTCCTCCTTCCTCAAGAAGCTCTCCAATCCGGACCGGCTCATGGTAGCCTGTGCGCTCGTCGATGGCGAACGCTCGGTACGGGAACTGGAAGACCTGCTGAGCATCCGACAGCCGGGGCTCTCCCAGCAACTCGCGGAACTGCGCCAGGCCGGCCTCATCGCCGGCCGCAAGCAGGGCAAGCAGGTCTTCTACCGGCTGGCCGACCCGCGCGTCGAGGCGTTCATCGCCACCATGTACCGGCTTTTCTGTGAACCTCGAGACTGAACCAAGGAACATCCAAAAATGACGGAATTTACTCCCTTTGCCTCCTTGATAGGCGGGGCGATGATCGGCCTGTCCTCCGTGCTCCTGATGGCATGGGAAGGGCGCATCGCCGGCATTAGCGGCATTGCAGGACGACTTCTGCCGCCTTATCGCGACAGCGCCTTTCCCTCGCGCTTCGGCTTCGTGATCGGCCTCGTCGTTGCGCCGCTTATCTATCTGGCCACGTTGGGCGGCCCGGTCGAGCACACGGTCTCTTCTAATGTGCCTCTGATGATCGTTGCCGGCGTCATCGTCGGCTTCGGATCGGTGTGGGGTTATGGCTGCACCTCGGGTCACGGCGTGTGTGGCCTGTCTCGGCTCTCGCAACGCTCGATGATCGCAACGGCCGTGTTCATGGCTGTTGCCTTTGTCACCGTCTTCTTCACGCGCCACGTCATCGGAGGCTGATGCCATGTCCTTTCTCGTCAATCTGGGCCTCGGCCTCCTCTTCGGTCTCGGCCTGGTCATCTCGGGCATGGCCGATCCTGCCAAGGTGCTCAACTTCCTCGACCTCTTCGGGACCTGGGATCCATCGCTCGCCTTCGTGATGGGCGGTGCGGTCATCGTTGCCTTCTTCGGCTACCGCCTGGTGCTGAGCCGCGGTTCTCCGGTCGTCGGCGAAACCTTTCACCTGCCCAACCGCAGCGACATCGACCATCGGCTCATCGTCGGTCCCGCACTCTTCGGCTTCGGCTGGGGTCTGGGCGGCTTCTGCCCGGGACCGGCCCTGACCGCGCTGTCCTTCGGCGAGATCGGCACGCTGGTATTTATCCCCGCCATGATCGTCGGCATGTGGGCGGCTCGCCTTCTCTCCGATGGCAGCCTGTCGCTTGCAAGCGTCCGCAGCTGACCCGCCACCACCAACAGGAAAGACAGTGACATGAACGGCTGGGCACGTTACCTGCCGATCCTCGACTGGGGGCGCCACTATGGCAGGGAGACGCTTTCGAGCGATCTCCTGGCCGCCGTGATCGTCACGGTCATGCTGGTCCCCCAGTCGCTGGCCTACGCCATGCTGGCCGGGCTGCCGCCGGAGGTCGGGCTCTACGCCTCGATCCTTCCACTGGTCGCCTACGCCATCTTCGGCACGAGCCGCACGCTCGCCGTCGGCCCCGTGGCCGTGGTCTCGCTGATGACGGCTTCGGCAATCGCGGAAGTGGCAGCGCAGGGGACGACGGATTACCTGACGGCTGCAGTCATTCTCGCTCTTTTGTCGGGCGGCATGCTGATGCTGATGGGGCTGCTCCGGCTGGGGTTCGTTGCCAACTTCCTCAGCCATCCGGTCATTTCCGGCTTCATCACCGCAGCCGGCCTGCTGATCGCGGCGGGTCAGTTGCGGCACATCTTCGGGGTCACGGAAGGCAGCGGCCATCTGCACGAGATTCTCGGCGGGCTCGCCGGCGGCATGGGCGCGGTAAATCCCTTCACGCTGGCCATCGGCGGTGCCGTGCTGGTCTTTCTCTATTTCGCGCGCACATGGCTGAAGCCCATGCTGCGTACGATGGGTCTGGGGCCGCGTCTCGCCGACAGTCTCACCAAGGCAGGACCGGTCTTCGCGGTGGCTGCCACCATCTGGATCGTCACCCGCTTCGATCTGGGAACCGAAGGCGTTGGCCTTGTGGGCGCTATTCCGTCCGGCCTGCCGCCGATCGGCCTGCCGTCGATCGATCTCGATGTGGTTCGCGCGCTGATCGTGCCGGCCTTCCTCATCAGCCTCGTGGGCTTCGTGGAATCGGTTTCCGTCGCCCAGACGCTCGCCTCCAAGCGGCGCCAGCGCATACAGCCCGACCAGGAACTGATCGGTCTGGGCGCGGCCAATATCGCATCCGCGATCTCCGCCGGCTATCCGGTTACCGGCGGCTTCGCGCGCTCGGTGGTCAATTTCGACGCTGGCGCGCAGACGCCGGCTGCCGGCGTGTTCGCCGCCGTCGGCATTGCGCTGGCCACGCTCTTCCTGACGCCGTGGCTTGCCAATTTGCCGCAGGCGACCTTGGCGGCCACGATCATCATCGCCGTGCTGTCGCTCGTCGACCTGAAGGCCATCGGCCGAGTCTGGCGCTATTCCAAGGTCGATTTTTCGGCCATGGCAGTGACCATCGTGGGCACGCTCTTTCTGGGGGTCGAGACGGGCATTGTTCTGGGCGTAGTGCTGTCGCTGCTCCTCCACCTCCACCGCTCCAGCCGGCCGCATGTCGCCGTCGTGGGGCAGGTGCAGGGCACCGAGCATTTTCGCAACATCGACCGGCACAAGGTGGAGACCCGGCCGGACCTCGTCACCATCCGCATCGATGAGAGCCTCTATTTCGCCAATTCGCGCTTTCTGGAGGACAAGGTCGCCGCGCTTGTCGCCGAACGGCCGGAGGTCCGGCATGTCGTCTTGATGTGTTCGGCGATCAACACCATCGACGCCAGCGCGCTAGAGAGTCTGGAGGAGATCAACCACCGCCTCTCCGACGCTGGCATCAAGCTGCATCTGAGCGAGGTCAAGGGCCCGGTGATGGACAGGCTTCAGCGGACGGATTTCCTCGACTATCTTTCAGGCCGCGTGTTCCTGTCACAATACGAAGCCTTCCATGAGGCCGCGAACGGCGGGCCTGAGGCGAGCGGTCCGCTCAAGTGATCCCGGCGCGGCGGGCGAACCCGAACGGGCCGGCGTCCTATTGCTGGAAGGCAGTGACTTTCTGCACTCCAGCTGACGTTGGACGCAGTCTCGCTGATGCCTGCGATTACCCCAGCAGCTTCGCGAATGCGGAGACGTCTTCCTCACGGGTGGCAAAGCTTGCCACCAGCCGGCAAAGCAGCTCGTCATCGCCAAACTTCTCGTCCAGCCCGGCAGGCACGCCCCATTCGTGGATGAAGGCGCCCTGTTCCTTGAGGGCTGCGAACTTCTCCCGCTTCATAATGGGGAAAACCTCGTTGGCCTGCGGGCGCCAACCGAGACGGGCATCGGGTGAAGCGTCGACGTGGTCGGCCAGCTTGGCCGCCATGGCATTGGCGTGGCCGGCCATTCCCAGCCACAAGCCGTTGTCGAAATAGGCTTCGAACTGCGCGGCCACGAAGCGCGACTTGGAGAAGAGCTGGGCCGCCCGCTTGCGGACGAAAGCGAAGTCTGCGGCGAGATGCGGATCGAAGATCACCAATGCCTCGGCGCACCAGCAGCCATTCTTGGTTCCGCCAAAGGAAACCATGTCGACGCCGGATTTCCAGGTCATTTCGGCCGGCGTGCAGTCGAGCGAGACAAGCGCGTTGGCAAAGCGCGCGCCATCCATGTGGAGCGGCAGCTTGTGGCGCCGACAGACCCCGGCAATGGTGCCGATCTCATCGAGGCTGTAGATCGTACCGATCTCGGTTGCCTGGGTCAGGGTGACGCCGACGGGTCGTCCGTGATGCACGAAGTCGGCAGGATAGCGACCGATAGCGGCCTCCAGTCCTTTTGGGTCCATTCGGCCCAGTGGTCCGTCGACCGGGCAGAGCCTCCCGCCGCTCGACAGGAACTCGGGAGCGCCGCATTCATCCTCGATGACGTGTGCTTCGCGATGGGCAAACATGACGCCCCCCGGCCTCGATATGGCGGAATAGGCCAGCGCATTGGCCGCGGTGCCCGTGCTGACGAAGAATACGGAGACCTCACGCTCGAATATCTCCGCAAAGATCTTTTCCACCCGCCGGTCGAGGTCGCTCGTACCGTAGGCGGGAGCGTAGCCGGAGGCGTGGGTGACGAGGCTCTGCGCGATGGAAGGATGGGCGCCTGCCCAGTTGTCTGAGGCAAAATACATGTGTTGAGGGACCGCATCGTGGAGTGTGGAATGGGCGGCCAATCTACATGGGTCGCGCAAATCCTCAATGGCATTGCGTCAATTGGCGCCGGCTGAAAACGGCTCCGCGACCGGAAATGTCCAGGGAGTGATCTCTGGCATAATATTGTTGCGGCAAGCCCTGGGCAAATTTGCGTTTAAGTCTTGTGCACCTGCCGCTTTTCTGGCATATCGCTATTTAGGACAGCATTGCTGTCTTAATTGACCGTTGCTGGCGCGGTTTCTGGCCCTATGATATGCGGAGGCCCGGAACCGAGGCTGGCGCGGTCAAAGGTGCGGGTGCAGCCGTGCCGCGACGAGGATTACCCCGACGGAGCCGGCCACGCCGGCGATGTCGTTCCGGCCTTTCGAATGATTTGCCGTGCACAAACCGGGACAGCGCTCGCCAGAGGCAGCCCGGACGACAGACTGACCGCCCCATCGGGCGCGGGAACGGAGGATGAGACCATGAGGCAGATGACGTCACCCATGTCGCCCGAAGCGCGTTCCGCGTCGGCGAAATCGGTTGTTGCCACGCCCAAAGGCTCGACCGCCGTCGGCCTGTACGATCCCCGCAACGAGCACGATGCTTGTGGTGTGGGTTTCATCGCCAACATGAAGAATGTCCGGTCGCACCAGATCGTGCTCGACGGTCTGGCGATGCTCGAGAACCTGACTCATCGCGGCGCGGTGGGCGCCGATCCCTTGATGGGTGACGGCGCGGGCCTGCTCGTGCAGATCCCCGATCGCTTTTTCCGCGAGGAGATGGCAGCCCAGGGCGTGGAACTGCCCCAGGAAGGCGACTACGCCGTCGGGCACATCTTCATGCCGCAGAACGCCACACATCGGGCGCATATAGAAGACATCGTGCGTGAAGTGGCGCAGTCCGAAGGCATCCCGTTCCTGGCCTTCCGCGATGTCCCGGTCGACAATTCGTCTCTGTCGGAAGCCCCTCACATCGCCGCAGCTGAACCCGTTCACCGCCAGGCCTTCTTCGGGCGGCCGGAAGGGCTCGAGAGTGACGACGATTACGAGCGGCGGCTCTACATCCTGCGCAAGGTCATTTCCGGGCGCATCTTCGCGGAAGCCGGCGGGAAGGAGGACGGCGCCTACATCGTGTCGCTCTCCGCGCGCACCATCGTCTACAAGGGCATGTTCCTGGCCTATCAGGTCGGCGCCTACTATCACGATCTGAAGGATCCGCGCTTCGACACCGCCCTGGTGCTTGTGCATCAGCGGTTCTCGACCAACACATTCCCGTCCTGGAAGCTTGCCCATCCCTACCGGATGGTGGCGCATAATGGCGAAATCAACACACTGCGCGGCAACGTCAACTGGATGGCTGCCCGCCAGGCTTCGGTCGATTCCGAGTTGTTCGGCAACGACATCTCCAAGCTGTGGCCGATCTCCTATGAGGGACAGTCGGATACCGCCTGCTTCGACAACGCGCTCGAATTCCTGTTCCAGGGCGGCTACTCGCTTGCCCACGCCATGATGATGCTGATCCCGGAGGCCTGGGCCGGCAACAAGCTGATGACCGAAGAGCGTCGTGCCTTCTACGAGTATCACGCGGCGCTGATGGAGCCATGGGACGGCCCCGCGGCCGTGGCCTTCACCGACGGCCGGCAGATCGGCGCGACGCTGGACCGCAACGGCTTGAGGCCGGCCCGCTATATCGTGACGACCGACGACCGGGTCATCATGGCTTCCGAGGCTGGCGTATTGCCGGTGGACGAAGACAAGATCGTCACCAAGTGGCGTTTGCAGCCGGGCCGGATGCTGCTGATCGACCTGGAGAAGGGACGGATCGTCTCGGACGAAGAGGTGAAGTCCGAGATCGCCTCCAAGCACCCCTATCGCGACTGGCTGAAGAACACCCAGCTGATCCTGGAAGAACTGAAGCCGGTCGAACCGCGCGCGCTGCGCAAGGATGTTTCGCTGCTCGACCGCCAGCAGGCCTTCGGCTACACGCAGGAGGACCTCAAGCTACTCATGGCGCCGATGGCCACGACCGGCCAGGAAGCGGTGGGCTCGATGGGAACCGATACGCCGATCTCGGCGATGTCGGAAAAGTCGAAGCTGCTTTACACCTATTTCAAGCAGAACTTCGCCCAGGTCACCAACCCGCCGATCGATCCGATCCGCGAGGAACTCGTGATGAGCCTCGTGTCCTTCATCGGACCGCGGCCGAACATCTTCGACCTGGTGGGATCCTCGCGACGCAAGCGTCTCGAGGTTCGTCAGCCGATCCTTACCAATGGCGATCTGGAAAAGATCCGGTCCATCGGACATACCGAGGACCGCTTCGACACCAAGACGATCGACATCACCTATTCAGCGGTGGAGGGCGACGCCGGGCTTCGCGGTGCGCTCGAGCGTCTGTGCGAGCGGGCCGAGGCCGCGGTTGCTGGCGGCTACAACATCATCATCCTGTCCGACCGCCAGCTGGGCAGCGACCGCATCGCCATCCCGGTGCTGCTGGCCACCGCGGCGGTTCACCATCACCTGATCCGGAAGGGCCTGCGGACGTCGGTTGGCCTGGTCGTGGAATCCGGCGAGCCGCGAGAGGTGCATCATTTCTGCTGCCTGGCAGGCTTCGGCGCCGAGGCGATCAATCCCTACCTCGCCTTCGATACGCTTCTCGACATGCACCGGCGCAAGGAATTCCCGCCGGAAGTCGAAGTCCACGAAGTGGTCGAGCGCTACATCAAGTCGATCGGCAAGGGCATTCTCAAGGTGATGTCCAAGATGGGCATCTCCACCTATCAGTCCTATTGCGGCGCGCAGATTTTCGATGCCGTCGGCCTGAGTTCGGAGTTCGTCGAGCAGTATTTCACCGGCACCGCGACCACCATCGAGGGCGTTGGACTGGACGAAGTCGCGCGCGAGACGGTCATGCGGCACGCGGCGGCCTTCAGCTCGGATCCGGTGCTCCGGAACTCGCTCGAGGTCGGCGGGGAATACATGTATCGCATGCGCGGCGAGGCCCATATCTGGACGCCGGATGCCGTGGCGATGCTGCAGCACGCCGTGCGGAAGAACTCGTGGGACACTTATCGCGAATACGCCGCGCAGATCGACAGTCATGCAGCGGCCGCGCACACGATCAGGGGCCTCTTCGGCATCAAGACGGCTGAGGATGCGGGGCGAACCGCGATGCCACTCGACGAGGTCGAGCCGGCCGTCGACATCGTGAAGCGCTTCTCCACCGGTGCCATTTCCTTCGGCGCGATCAGCCGCGAAGCGCATGTGACGCTGGCGCGGGCCATGAACGCCATAGGTGGCAAGTCGAACACCGGCGAAGGTGGCGAGGAGCCGGACCGCTTCGTGCCGCTGGTCGACGGTTCGCCCAACCCGGAACGCTCGGCGATCAAGCAGGTGGCCTCGGGCCGCTTCGGCGTGACGACCGAGTATCTGGTCAATTCCGACATGATCCAGATCAAGGTCGCGCAGGGTGCCAAGCCCGGCGAGGGCGGTCAGCTGCCTGGTCACAAGGTCGACGCCACCATTGCCAAGACGCGACACTCAACGCCGGGCGTGGGTCTGATCTCGCCGCCGCCGCATCACGATATCTATTCGATCGAGGATCTGGCGCAGCTCATCTACGATCTGAAGAACGTCAATCCGGCGGCCGACATCTCCGTCAAGCTCGTGTCCGAGGTCGGCGTCGGCACTGTTGCCGCCGGTGTGGCCAAGGCGCGGGCCGACCACATCACCATTGCCGGTTTCGATGGCGGCACGGGCGCTTCGCCCCTGACGTCGATCAAGCATGCCGGCAGCCCCTGGGAGATGGGGCTGGCCGAGACGCATCAGACACTGGTCCTAAACGGTCTGCGCTCGCGCATTGCGTTGCAGGTCGATGGCGGCCTGCGCACGGGCCGAGACGTCATCATCGGCGCGCTGCTGGGCGCCGATGAGTTCGGCTTCGCCACCGCGCCGCTGATCGCGGCCGGCTGCCTGATGATGCGGAAGTGCCATCTCAACACCTGTCCGGTCGGCATCGCTACCCAGGACCCTGTCCTGCGCAAGCGTTTCAAGGGCACGCCTGAAGACGTCATCAACTTCTTCTTCTTCATCGCCGAGGAAGTGCGCGAGATCATGGCTTCCATGGGGGTCCGCAAGCTCGACGAGATCGTTGGCCACTCCGATCTCCTGACCAAGCAGGACCTGATCGAGCACCAGTGGAAGGCGCATGGGCTGGACTTCACCAAGGTATTCCACCGCCCGGATGCCGAGCCAGAAGAGATCCGCTGGACGCAGCGGCAGGAACATCCGATCGACGACGTGCTGGACCGCCGCCTGATCGAGGCGGCAATGCCCGCTCTGGAATCGCGCCAGCCGGTCGAAATCGAGGTGCCGATCCGCAATACGGATCGCACCGCGGGCGCCATGCTGTCGGGCGAGATCGCCAAGCGCTTCGGCCACAGGGGCCTGCGTCACGACACGATCAAGGTCCGCCTCACGGGCACGGCCGGCCAATCCTTCGGCGCGTTCCTGGCGCGGGGCGTGACCTTCGAGCTCATCGGCGATGGCAACGACTATGTGGGCAAGGGGCTTTCGGGCGGTCGCATCGTCATCCGTCCATCCGAGGAATCGCGGATCGTGCCGGAAGATTCGATTATCGTCGGCAATACGGTGCTCTACGGGGCGATCGAGGGTGAGTGCTACTTCCGCGGCGTAGCAGGCGAGCGTTTCGCCGTTCGCAACTCCGGTGCCGTCGCCGTGGTCGAGGGCGTGGGCGATCATGGCTGCGAATACATGACCGGTGGCGTGGTCGTCGTGATCGGCCAGACCGGGCGCAACTTCGCCGCCGGCATGTCGGGTGGTGTTGCCTATGTGCTGGACGAGGCCGGCGACTTTGCCGAACGCTGCAACATGGCGATGGTCGAGCTCGAGCCGGTTCCGGAAGAGGACGACATTCTCGAGAAGCTGCACCACCATGGTGGCGACATCGACCACAAGGGCCGCGTCGACGTCGAAGCCGACATGACGGCGCATGACGACGAGCGGCTCTATCAGCTCATCTCGAACCATCTCGCCTATACCGGCTCCGAGCGCGCCAAGACGATTCTCGACAATTGGGCGGACTACCGTCCCAAATTCCGGAAAGTGATGCCGGTCGAGTATCGCCGCGCGCTCGAGGAGATGGAGCGGATGAGGATGGGGCTGGCAGCCGAGTAGCTTCCGAACCGATTGCAAGAGCCGCGGTCCGCCCTGCGAACCGCCACCCTGGCTCGAATGAGTGGGACTAAAGAATGGGCAAGGTAACTGGATTTCTCGAAATCGACCGGCAGGTGCACAAGTACCAGCCGGCTTCCGATCGCATCCGCCACTTCAAGGAGTTCACGCTCCCCATGTCGGATGGCGAAGTCGAGAAACAGGCCGCGCGCTGCATGGATTGCGGCATACCCTATTGCCATGGGCCGACGGGCTGTCCGATCCACAACCAGATTCCCGACTGGAACGACCTCGTCTACCAGGGCGACTGGGACAACGCGATCCGCAACCTCCATTCGACGAACAACTTCCCCGACTGGACGGGCCGAATCTGCCCGGCGCCCTGCGAGGAGGCCTGCACGCTGAATCTCGAGGACGTCCCGGTCGCTATCAAGACGATCGAGCAGGCGATCGCCGACAAGGCCTATGAAAACGGTTTCGTGCGGCCGCACCCGGCGGAGCACAAGACCGGCAAGAAGGTCGCGATCATCGGCTCCGGCCCGGCCGGCATGGCCGCGGCCCAGCAGCTCGGCAGGGCAGGGCACGACGTCCATGTCTACGAACGCGAGAGCCGCCCGGGCGGGTTGATGCGCTTTGGAATCCCGGACTTCAAGATCGAGAAGCACTACATCGACCGCCGTGTCGAGCAGATGAAGGGCGAAGGCGTGACCTTCTTCTGCAACGTCAATGTCGGCATCGACAAGACCGTAGCGGAACTGCTCGCCGAATACGAAGCCGTGCTTTATTGCGGCGGCTCGGAGATCCCGCGTCCATCGGACATGCCGGGCCGGGACCTGAAGGGTGTGCATGACGCGATGCCCTATCTCGTGCAGCAGAACAAGCGGGTCGGCCGCGAGAACATCCAGTCGTCGGCGTGGCCGTCCGAGCCGATCGTGGCAGGCGGCAAGCGGGTCGTGGTGGTGGGCGGTGGTGACACGGCCTCCGACTGTGTCGGCACGGCGTTCCGCCAGGGTGCGGTGCGCGTAACCCAGCTCGACATTCGTCCGCAGCCGCCGGCCAAGGAAGACAAGCTGACGGTCTGGCCTTACTGGGCCACCAAGATGCGTACCTCTTCCAGCCAGGCCGAGGGCGCGCAGCGCGAATTCCAGGTCGCAACGCTCGAATTCGTCGGCGAGGACGGCGAGTTGACCGGCGTGAAGTGCTGCGAGGTCGATGACAGCCGCAAGCCGATCGCCGGAACGGAGTTCATCATCAAGGCCGACCTCGCCTTCATCGCCATCGGCTTTGCCGGCGTTCTCGGGACCGGCGTGCTTTCGGAGCTCGGCGACGAATTGAAGACCGAAACCGATGCACGTCGCTCGACCAATGTCGCGGCCAACGACCGCGACTATCGCACCAGTGTCGACCGCCTCTATGCGGCGGGCGACGTTCGGCGCGGCCAGTCACTGGTCGTCTGGGCAATCCGTGAGGGGCGCCAGGCAGCGCGCGCGATTGACGAGGCTTTGATGGGAACGAGCCTTCTGCCGCGCTGAACGCGGGCGATCTCTAGAGTTCGGCCGGCCGATCGCTTTCGGGAGCCGGCCGACGGCGCAGCGAGAAATCGTCGGCGCGGCCAGGCACGTAGCGGGTGGCGCCGGCCTCCGCCTCTGGGTCGCTTGACTCGGCCGGCTGGGAAATGCCGGCCCGTCGTCCCCCCAGAAGTTCTCCCCCGCCCATCAGTCCGGGCTCGCCGAGAGAGACAGGCTGGGTACGCTCAATGCGCGACAGGTCGACGTCCTCCGCGTCGAAATCCGCAGGCAGCTCCGGACCGAAGCTGGCGAGCGCCGGGACATTGCCGTCAGCCAGCAGCCGGCTGAGCGGTTTCTCCAGAAAGAACGCCAGCGTCCGTTTGCCAGCGCGGGTGATGTTGATGCCGTCCCCGGCACGCAGCTGCGCCGGCTGGCCGTTCATGTCTGGACCGTGACTGGCGAAATTTCCCTCTTCGTCCACGAAGCCACCCCAGACGTCGACATATTCGCCGCCGAGCTCTTCGGTCACACGGCGGTAGAGATCATTGAAGGCAATCATGTCGGAGGTCATGCTGCGGAAGCGGAACGGCACCATTCCGACCCATACGAGATGAGTCTCGTGCTCCCGCACGGCCGTCGCCAGCTTGCGAATGCGGACTTCGTACTCGCCCATCCAGGCTTCCGAGCGGGGTTCCTCCCGGTTCCCCTCGACGAACATCTGCTGGCGGTCATTGGCCCCAATCATGATGATGACGACGTCCGGCTCCTCTTCCTCGAGGAAACCGGTGATACTCTCGGGCCAGTTGAAGAAGTCGTCACGGACGAGGCCGGATGAACCGTTGGTCTGCGAAGCGACGATGACCTCGGCATTCTCCGCGAAGGCGACCTCCAGCCCTTCGGCGAGCCCACCGGCCACAAAATCGCCGAGGACGAGTACCTTGCGGGCATCCTCGGTCTTTTCGACATCCCCGGTAGCCGGTGCCGATTGCGCTCGCGGCTGGCCGGTGGAGCGTTGTTGCTGGCGTCTCGGCCGTTGTTGCGGCTGTGCCGCCGGGGGCGCTTCCTGAACGGCTGGCCTGCTGCCGAAAAGCAAGCGGAGAAGACCGCCGCCGGACGAGCGCTCCTGTTCCTGCGCCATGGCCGTCGAGCCGGGGAGCCAGGAAGACGTCCCGCCAAATGTGGCGGCAACCCCCAGGCTTGCCGCTACCAATATTCTGGCAATGATCCGACGGGCGATCACTTCGGCGCTGTCCTTCTACCTGGTCCGCAGGCGGCTGAGCACTTCCTTGCTCGGATGCCCATCCGCCGAAAGGCCCTGCCGCTCCTGGAACGCCATGATTGCGGCTCGGGAAGCAGGCCCGATCCTGCCGTCTATGGCGCCGTCATAATATCCCGCGCTGGACAGCCGCTGCTGCAGTTCCTGGGCTTCGGCGAAGGACAGGCGGGTGAAAGGCCGGCTCCAGTCGCGGCTGTAGTCGCCGTGCCCGGCAATCTGGTCGGCCAGCATGCCAACCGACAGCGCGTACATGTCGGAGTTGTTGTAGCGCTTGAGCATGTTGAAGTTGTGGAGGACCAGGAAGGCGATGCCATCGCGGCCCTGGGGGACCTTCAACTCTGCGCGGTCACCGGGACGCGGATAGGCCTGGCCGTTGCTGCGCACCACGCCGATGCGTTCCCATTCCGCAAGGCTCATCGTCCCGCCGGGGAACCGGCGACCTTCCGGCAACCTGACCTCATATCCCCATGCCTGGCCCGAACGCCAGCCATTGGCGAGCAGCAGGTTGGCTGCCGAGCCGAGCGCATCGGGAATGGAATTCCAGATGTCGCGACGGCCATTGCCGTCCATGTCCACGGCCCAGGCTTCGTAGCTGGTGGGGATGAACTGGGTGTGGCCCATTGCACCTGCCCAGGACCCGGTCATCTGGCTGACATCGACGTCGCCGTTCTGCAGGATCTTGAGCGCGGCAATGAGCTGCTGGCGTCCGAAGCGCTGACGGCGCTGGTCGCCATAGGCAAGCGTGGCGAGCGAGCGGATGGTGCTGCGCACCTGCCGGGGGTTGGTGAGTGCTTCGCCGTAACGCGATTCGATCGACCAGATCGCCAGCACGATGAAGCGGCTGACACCGAAGCGCTGCTCGACGGCGTCGAGCAGGCGGGAGTGGCGCTGCGCCAGGACGCGGCCATTGGCGATCGATTCCTCGTTCACCTGATTGTCGAAATACTGCCAGACAGGTGCGTTGAACTCCGGCTGGTTGCTGGCGAGCTGAAGCACCTCGGGATCGGGCGCGCTGATGCCTGCAAAGGCGCGGTCGTATGTGGCGCCTGAAATGCCGTTCTGGCCGGCAACGCCACGGAATTCCTGCACCCAGCGCTGGAAACCTGCGTCGGCATGGGCTGGGGCGGCCGAGAAAAGCAGTGCCGCGGTGACCATCAGGCCCGCGAGGCCAGCTGCCGCTCGACCGGGGATCGTGTTAAGGAACATTCTCACCTCCTCGGAAAGTCGTGAAGTCCCTTCTTCGTCCATGTCGGTTAGGAAAGAGTTTACCATAGGCCTCTTTGCTGGAGAATGGGGGGAGCGGAACGCAAGAATCGACCAGACGTTGAATAGAGGTCAAAATCGGCACGATAATGACCGTGCCCACGGAGCCCATGAAGTCGCGATCCCCGGGGATCGCTTCGGTGATCGAGAACAGTCCGGAGTGAGAGAATGAAGAAAGTGAGAAAGGCCGTGTTTCCCGTCGCGGGGCTGGGAACGAGGTTTCTTCCCGCCACCAAGGCGATCCCCAAGGAGATGCTGACGGTGGTCGATCGGCCGATCATCCAATATGTGGTCGAAGAGGCCCGCGAAGCCGGCATCGAGCACTTCATTTTCGTCACCGGGCGCAACAAGGCGGCGATCGAGGATCATTTCGACGTTCAGTACGAACTCTATGACACGCTGGCCAAGCGCGGCAAGGACGAGGTCCTGTCCCGGCTCAAATCCCAGCAGCCGGAGGCGGGCGAGATCAGCTTCACGCGCCAGCAGGAGCCTCTGGGGCTCGGCCATGCGGTCTGGTGCGCGCGCGATCTGGTCGGCGACGAGCCGTTCGCGCTGTTGTTGCCCGACATGATCATGCGGGCTGAAAAGAGCTGCCTGAAGGGCATGGTCGAACTCTACGAGCAGACCGGCGACAACGTGATTGCAGTCGAGGAATGCGACCCGGCCGAAACCGGCAAATATGGCATTGTCGAAGCCGGCGAAACATCCGCGGGCGGCGGGTTCGAGATCGTGGGCATGGTCGAGAAGCCCAAACCGGAGGATGCCCCATCCAACCTCTTCATCAACGGCCGCTACATCCTCCAGCCCGAGATCTTCGACATCCTCGCCACGCAGGAGCGCGGGGCCGGCAACGAAATCCAGCTGACCGACGGCATGTTCAAGCTGCGCGCGACGCAGAAGCTCCATGGCTATCGCTACGAGGGCGAGACCTATGATTGCGGCAATCCGGAAGGTTTCATCGAGGCGAATATTGCCTACGCCCTTGGCCGGCCCGACCTCGCCGACAAGGTGCGCGCCATGCTTAAAGCACGGCTGGGCTGACCTCGCAGCTGGAGCCCTCGGGTATCAGATCGCAGGCTCGCCTGCTCGACTTTGCGTCAGTCTTGATCCGCAGTGGCCAGGCTCCGTGGGGCCAGAAAACCGGTCAGAAGGCAGAGCAGCGCCTCGATGGCTTTGGGGAGGACGGTCTGCGGATCGTCGCTTGCCGCGACCCACAAAGCCGCGTTCAAAGCGGCGCCGTTGATAAGGCGGGCCGCTGCTTCCACGTCCACCGGCTTCAGGATACCTTCCTCTTGGAGCCGGCTGATTTTCTGCCGGGTCGCCTCAAGGCAAGCGTTCTGGCTCGGCCACCGGGAAGGGTCACCCAGAAATGCTGGTCCGTCGAGAAGGACGATCCGCTGTATCTCGGGGTCAAGTGCCAGTTCGACATAGGCAACACCTTCGGCGACCAGCGCCTCCCAAAGGGACGGAGCTCCGGCTGCCATAGCTTGCGCCCGCTGGGCCATTTCGCTGTCTACCTGGGCAACGACAGCGGCAAGCAACCCCTTCTTGTCTCCAAAATTGTGGTACAGGGCTCCCCGCGTGAGCCCAGCCCCGGCGGTTAATTCGTCCATGGAAGCATCGGCGAAACCCTTTAGCGCAAACGCCGTGCGGCCCGCCGCAAGCAGTTTGGCGCGAGTCTCCTCCATCATCTCAGTCCGACGCCTGGCAGCCATCATCGTCCTTTTTCACATACAAAGCGTATGTGGATTGACATACGCTTCGTACGCGAGTTAAGCAGCATACGTTCCGTATATGAGTTGCGGGGCAGAATGGGAACCCATATCTTCCCGCGCTCGTTGAGAGAGCCGCTCCAGCCGAAAGGTCTTCCAATGACAAAGCGCAACGCCGTTTTCCCGGCCAACCGTCACGCCCTTTATGAGGCCCACGGCTATTCCGCGGCCATCCAGTCGGGCGATCTTTTGTTCGTGTCGGGTCAGGTCGGGAGCCGCAGCGACGGCAGCCCCGAACCGGATATCGAAGCCCAAATTCGGCTCGCATTCTCGAACCTTGAAGCCACGCTGGCTGCAGGGGGATGCACGTTCGATGACATCGTCGACGTGACCACATTTCACACCGATCCCGAGAGTCAGTTCCCTGCCGTGATGGCGGTCAAGAGCGACGTCTTCACCTCGGCCCCGTATCCGAACTGGACCGCTATTGGGGTAAACTGGGTCGCCGGTTTCGATTTCGAGATCAAGGTCATCGCTCGTATCCCCGCCTGAGCCGTCAAGACGGCCGGCCGCTCGACAGGCGTTGCCTATCGCTGCGCGCGCAGGCCCAGATAGACGCTGGTCTGCCGCGATTCGCGGCCGGGCTGGTTCGAGGTGAACTGCTCGTGCCGCACGCGGCCGACCAGGCCTGCATAACGGTTTAGCCACCATGTCAGGCTGGCCTCGCCCCGCAGGGTCAGGTCGTACTGGCTGGAACCTAAATAGAGGCGATAGTCCGCCCCCAGAAGGGCGGAGCCCGTCAGGTTGGCGCGGAGTTCGCGCGTGACCGAAAGGTTGGTCGAATAGAGGAACGTGCCGCCGTCGCCGGCGCTTGTCGCCCCCTCGACGGACGTCGATCCATTCAGCGTAACGATGGTTCCGCGTACCGGGGACCAGTTGACGTTGCCCCGCAGGTCCAGCCCGGAAATCGCCGCCAGATTGTCGTCGTCAGGGCGTTCCATCAGCCAGCCTGCAGCCACTTCGCCGGACAGCTTTTCGCCCATGTCGAGTTCCAGGCCGCCGCGCAGCGCAAAGCGGTTGGCGGAGCGCTCGAAGCTCTGCGAATCAACCCGCACATCCTGGTAGCGCCGCCCGATCTCGCCTTCGACAAAGGGCCGCAGCGCGGGCGAAATGGCATATCCGCCGCGCAGCGACAGTGTCCCGAGCGTGGAATTGCGCTCCCGCTGCGAGACGGTGTTCCCGTCGATCAGGTCGGCGTCATCATACATGGTCCGGTTCACCCGCGCTGTCGCGGAGAAGCGTGCAAGGCCGGCATCCCTCGCCAGGCCGGCCGTGCCGGTAAGCACGTGACGGTTGGGACGATTCGCGACGCCGCCAATCGCGCCGGGCGCGTAAGCGGATTCGGGCCGGATGTCGTAGCCAAGCCCGGCAATTGCGGAAAAGTCGTTCAGGAGGTCCAGTCGGAGCTGAGCGTCCAGGTTTCCCTCGATATCCGAGATCGGTGCCCCGGCGATCGAGCGCCGGTAGGTGCCTGTGCCGTTGAGTGTTGCGGCGTGCCGGCCCCAGTCGGAGCGGGCATCCAGGCGCAGCGTCGTTTCCGAAAATGTCGCGCTTTCGCCGCCCTGCGTATTGGCGGCGTTCGACGTCCAGCCGATGCCTTGTTCGATGGACGGGAAGACTTCGAAGCTGCCCAGGCGCAGCCCGAGTGGCGCGTAGGGCGAGGGGTCGGCGGGTCGGCCAAGACCCTCGATGGCGCCCTGGCGACCGCTTTCCGGACCCGTCCGGCGCAACTCGTCCATCTCGAAGCCGTCGAGGGGCTGGGCGCGGACCGTGCCGGTGGTGATGTCGTCATTCGATGCGGAGGGTTCGGGCGGCTGGTCGACCGGTTCGGACATCGTCTCGTCCATCCTCGCGCGCCGGCGCTCGGCCGCCAGCGAGGTCGTCGTTCGCGCCTCAAGCGGATCGGCGAAGATGTCGCCTTGATCGTCAAACAGGCCGGAGGGTGTCCTGGTCTGCGCCCTTGGTGCCGATGCCACCGGCTGCTGCGGTTCAGCCGCTTCTCGCGTCGCCACTTCGCCCGTCAGCCAGGAGGGCCGGAGCTGACGCTCGCTGTCGGTCTGGAACACGGAGCCGCGCAGGCCCGTTCCCTGCTGGGAGAGGGCCGCGGTGGCCATGTAGACGAGGAGCGACGCGCCGGCGACGAGAACGGCGCCCCTGAAGCGGCGGCTCGCACCCCTGTTCCTCGCCGTCGTCGTCGCCGCCGCCATTGCCGATCGAATATCCGCGCCCATGAGAAAAAGATTGCCGAAATGTAAACGGCGATGGTTAACGGAGTGTTGATGGGGATGTCCGCAGGGGGTATCCAGGATTGGACATCACGGCGCTTTGGCGCTATCGCAACGCATGCTCTCACCAACAGAATCTACTCAAGTGAACCCCAAGGCAGCCATAGAGTCCGCCCTGAGAACCGTCCGGATCGAGATGACCGGTCTTGGCGCGCTTGTCGAGGCGCTGGAGAACGGTCTGGCGGCGCCATTCGCCGAGGCGGTTGGCCTGCTGTCCGGCATCTCGGGCAGGGTCATCGTGACCGGCGTGGGCAAGAGCGGCCATATCGCCTCGAAGATCGCGGCGACGCTGGCTTCGACCGGGACGCCGGCCCATTTCGTGCATCCCGTCGAGGCCAATCACGGCGATCTCGGCATGATCACCAGCAATGACGCGGTGCTCGCCCTGTCATGGTCGGGCGAAAGCGAGGAGCTCAAGGGCATCGTCTCCTATTCGCGCCGCTTCGCGATTCCGCTGGTTGCGCTGACGTCCGGCAGCGGGTCGGCGCTGGCGCGCGAGGCCGACATAGTCCTGGCCCTGCCGCGCACCGCCGAGGCCTGCCCGCATGGACTGGCACCCACCACCTCCACGCTGCAGCAGCTGGCGCTCGGTGACGCGCTCGCTGTGGCGATGCTCGAGGCGCGCGGTTTCACGCCCGACAACTTCCGCACCTTCCATCCCGGCGGCCGGCTGGGTGCCAGCCTCACCAAACTGCGCGAATTCATGCATGTGGGCGACGAGTTGCCGCTGGTGCGGGAGGGGACGCTGCTCGCCGAAGCCGTGCTGACCCTGTCGGCAAAACGCTTCGGCTGCGTGTGCATCGTCGACGAGGCCGAGAGGCTCGTGGGCATCATCACCGACGGCGATCTGGCGCGCCATCTTGACCGTAATCTGTCGGAGCTGAAGGTCGACGATCTGATGACGACAGACCCAAAGACGGCGGATGCCGACATGCTGGCGGGCGTCGCGACGGGGCTGATCAACGATCACAACATTTCAGCGCTGGTGGTGGTCGACGAGGCCGACCGGCCGGTCGGCATCGTCCACTTCCACGATCTGCTCAGGATCGGCGCGGTCTGAAAGCTCCTCAGACGGGCTCGACCGACAGGATTCCGTTGGTTGCTTCCGTCACGCGGATGCGCGTGCCCGCCGGAAGATCGGGCCCCGCCACCTGCCACAGCGAATCGCCGATCCGCACGCGACCGCGGCCGTCCTGGATGGGTTCTTCCAGCGTGGCGACGGTGCCGATCATCTGCTGTTCGCGACGGTTGAGCAGCGGCTGGTCCGTATCCTCCCCGCCGCCGGAAAAGACCCGCCTGCCGATCAATGCAGTAGCGAGGGACAACACCAGGAAGAAGACAGTCTGGGCTTGCCAGGTCCAGATGGCGACATCCAGAAGCTGGAACGACAGCGTCCCCGTCAGCAATGCGGCGATGCCGATCCACAGCAGGTAGAAGCCTGGGACGACGATCTCCAGGGCCAACAGCACGCAGCCCAGGATGATCCAGTTCCACGGGCCGATACTGGCCAGGAATTCAACGAGCATCGCATCCTCCCTTGCTGGACGGGACCTGCGTCAGGACCGGTCGGGACCCGAAAGCGGCGGCGTCGTGGGACGCCGGCGGGCAGCGCCTGCAGCGGCCTCGCCTTCGGTGCCGAAGACTTCCTTGGCGATGGCGCCGATACCGCCCAGCGATCCGATCAGCGAGGCTGCCTCGATCGGCATCAGCACGACCTTGCTGTTGGGCGCCGAGCCGATGGAGGCCATGGCTTCGGTGTATTTCTGGGCGACGAAGTAGTTGATCGCCTGGACGTCGCCCTTGGCGATGGCTTCGGAAACGACCTGGGTGGCGCGCGCCTCGGCTTCGGCCGAACGCTCGCGGGCTTCGGCATCGCGGAAGGCGGCTTCCCTGCGGCCCTCGGCCTCCAGTATCTGCGCCTGCTTGCGGCCTTCGGCTTCCAGGATCTCGGCGCGCTTGGTGCGCTCGGCCATCATCTGGCGGGCCATCGATTCCACCAGATTGGCCGGCGGGTTGATGTCCTTGATCTCGACGCGCGTCATCTTGATGCCCCACGGCGTCGCAGCCTGGTCGACGATGTGGAGCAGGCGATCGTTGATCGTGTCGCGGTTGGACAGAAGCTCGTCGAGGTCCATCGAGCCCATCACCGAACGGATGTTGGTCATGGTCAGGTTGAGAATCGCGTTTTCGAGTCCGGAAACCTGGTAGGCGGCCTGCGGCGCGCTGAGCACCTGGTAGAAGGCCACGCCGTCGACCGCCACGATGGCGTTATCGCGCGTGATGACCTCCTGCGTGGGCACGTCGAGAACCTGTTCCATCATGTTCATCTTGGCGCCGATGCGGTCGATGAACGGAACGATGATGTTGAGGCCCGGCGAAAGGGTGCGGGTGTAGCGGCCGAAGCGCTCGACGGTGTAGTTGGTGCCTTGCTCGACCGTCTTGATGCCCGCGAAGATCAGCAGGAGCACCAGAATGATCAGAACGGGTATGAGGATATCGAAGCCCGTGAACGGCATCTTTGACTCCAGGGGTCAGAATGACATGGCCGCAACACTACCCATCTGGCAAATTGCGGTGCCCGCCAGATTTATGCGTGAACGCGCCAACATACAATCTCTTGTCGAGGGTTGGGCGGGAAACTCTGAAGGGCGCGGCGGATATCCCAGCCGCGCCCTTCAGTTCCTGACGATCGACGCGAGTCAGCGAGGTTCGCTTATCAGTCCGCGGATCAGCGCATAGCAAGCCAGCAAGAGGACGATCGCGAAGGGCAGGCCGGTCGAGACCGACGCTGCCTGCAATGCGACCAGCCCGCCGCCCAGCAGCAGCGCCGCGGCCACCAGTCCCTCGAAGATCACCCAGAATACCCGCTGACTGACAGGCGCGTTGATCTTGCCGCCTGCAGTGATCGTGTCGATCACCAATGAGCCCGAATCCGAAGAGGTGACGAAGAACACGATCACCAGCAGGATCCCGAGGATCGACGAGATCGTCGCCAGCGGCAGTTCCGACAGCATGCCGAACAGCGACAGTTCGGGCACATAGGCCGTGACGACATAGCCATAGACCGCGCTCTCGGTGGCACGCTCGATCATCTGGTCGATTGCCGTTCCGCCAAAAGTTGTCATCCAGATTGCCGAAGCGATGGTCGGGACCAGCAACACGCAGACAATGAATTCGCGCACTGTCCGGCCCCGGCTGACGCGGGCGATGAACATGCCCACAAAGGGTGACCAGCTGATCCACCAGGCCCAGTAGAACGCGGTCCAGCCCTGGCGGAAGCCGTCATCATCGCGCCCGACAGGGTTCGAGAGCGGAAGTATCTCTGCGAAATAGGAGCCGATATTGCCGAAGAACTGAGACACCAGCGTCACTGTCGGGCCCGCGAAGATCACGAACAGCATCAGCAGCACTGCCAGCACCATGTTGATCTCGGACAGCAGCTTCACGCCCCCGTCGAGTCCGCGCAGCACCGAGATCAGCGCCAGCCCCGTGATCACCGCGATCAGGATGACCGCCACCGTGACGCTGTCCGAAACGCCTTCGATGCCGAACACAAAGCCAATCCCGGCAGCGGCCTGCTGCGCGCCGAAGCCCAGCGAGGTGGCCAGCCCGAAGAGCGTTGCAAACACCGCCAGGATGTCGATGACATGGCCGGGCCAGCCCCAGATGCGTTCGCCGAAGATCGGGTAGAAGATCGAACGCACCGTCAGCGGCAGCCCCTTGTTGTAGGCAAACAGCGCCAGCGACAGCGCCACTACTGCGTAGATCGCCCATGGGTGCAGCCCCCAATGATAGATCGTCGCCGCCATGGCCATGCGACGTGCGGCTTCCAATGTGGCCGGATCAGCCAGTACGCCGTCGACGATGCCGATGTCGCGCCCGAGCGGCTGATCGCCCCAGGGCGTGGCGAAGTAATAGGCTGGCTCGAGCACACCGAAGAACATCAGCCCTATGCCCATGCCGGCAGCAAAGAGCATCGCAAACCAGCCGACATAGCCGTAGTCGGGTGTAGCATCGGCGCCGCCGAGGCGCACCTTTCCAAGCGGTGAAACCAGGATTCCCAGGCAGACCAGCACGAAGATGTTGCCCGCCATCAGGAAAAACCAGTCGAAGGTGGAGGTCAAGAACCCGCGCATTCCTGAAAACAGCGGCTCGACCTGTGCCTGGAAGGCCAGTGTGAGGATCACGAAGGTGAACGTCACCAGTCCCGAGACCACAAAGACCGGGTTGTGGATGTCCAGTCCAAAGGGACCGATGCTCGGGGTTATGTTGTCCTGGCCGATCTCGTAATCGGTGTCGATGATGTCTGAGCGTCCCTCCGGAGCGGGAATATCCTCGGCATCGTTTTCGGGTTCGTTGCCGTTCATCGTTGGCTCCATTTTCCTTGCTGTTGCCTTGGCCGCCATGCGCCAGTTTGTCGGCGCTTGCCGAGCATCGCGGATCGAGATCGGTTCAGCGCACCACGAAAACCGAGATCTCGGAATTCGCGGCCAGATGTCCGCCATGCGAACCCCACAGGTAATCGCTAATTCCCGGCACATGCGACTGCACCACCGCGAGATCGGCACCGCTTTCGGCGACAGCCTTGAGCAGCGTCTTGTCGATGTCGATGGCGGGGTCGGTGCTGGTATGAGCCCCTGTAGAGACAGTGACACCATGCGTGTTCGCCTGCTCTCTGCCGAAGGCCTCGAGCTTCTGTCCAAATTCCTGTGGATTGTGGGCGACAGCGGTCGGTGTCTCGGCGGTGACGCCGATGAAGTGCAGCGAGGCGCCATAATGTCTTGCCAGATCGGCCGCGACATCAAGTGCCCTCGTGATTTGTCCGATGTGAAACAGGTCCACCGGAACGGCGATTTTTCGGTACATCTCGTCCCTCTCCCACTGCTTTAAGTAACCGGCATTCACCAAGTGAACGGACGGAAGTGGACAAGGTGAACCGAATCCGCGGCTCGAGCAAATCGTGTAGGTGCTTTGCGCCAAGCGAGAAGCAGGGCGAAGAGTACGTTCCGGGCGGGTAATCCCCGCCGGATGTTCAGCCAACCCGCCTCAGACGCCCGAAGCGGAAGCCCTCCGGCACCGCCGAGCGGACCATCAGCATTTCGCCGACATTTTCATGAGTGATCAGCCCGACGAGACGTCCGGCGCCATCCATCGCGGCAACGGCGGGCGCGCTCGATTCCTGCATCAGTTTCAGCGCGTCGGTGAGGCTCTGTCGGTGATGGATGGTTGGGATGTCGGTCCGCATGGCGGTTTCGACCGAGCCTTGCGGGCCAACCTCCTTCAGAGCGCGGATCATGTCGTTGCGGGTGAGCACGCCTTCGAGGTGACCGTCGGGAGAGACGATCGGGAATTCGTGCTGGCTGGTGTCGAGGAGAGCCTCGACGGCGTCGGCGAGGCTGGCCTGGCGTGGCAGGGTCGCATATTGGCGCACCATCACATCACCCACCAGAAGGCTGGATGAGACATCGCGTATCTGGGCGTTCTGGCTTTCGGCCGTGGCGGCGAGATAGACGAAGATGGCGATGAAGATCAGGATCGGATTGTAGAGCAGTCCGATAAAGCCCAGCGCGAAGGCCATGCCCTGGCCGATGGTGGCGGCGATCTGTGTGGCGCGCGGCCAGGACATGCGCGAGGCGAGCGCTGCGCGCAGCACGCGGCCGCCATCCATGGGGAAGGCCGGGATCATGTTGAACACCACCAGGAAGATGTTCACGCCGGCGAGGCGGACGAGGAAATTGACGCGCGGATCCTCGATCTGCGCCATGTCCGCCAATTGACCGGTGCCGCCCAGCGCCAGCAGGATCAGCGCTGCGATCACGACGTTAACGGCGGGGCCAGCGACCGCGATGACGAATTCCTGCCGCGGCTCCTCGGGCATGCGCTCCAGGCGCGCCAGACCGCCGATGGGCAGAAGGGTGATGTCGGGTGTCCGGATGCCGTAGCGGCGTGCGGCGAAGGCATGGCCGAATTCATGCGCGACCACGCAGGCGAACACGGCCAGGATGAACACTACACCCTCCCATGCCGCCGGCACGCCGCCGATCTGATAGTGCGTCCACCAGAACCAGATGAGGATCAGCGCGAAAGTGACGTGCACCCGCACCTGGGTGCCGGCAATCGTTGCGATTCTGAAGGACCATCTCATCGCGTGCGCGCTCCCGCGTTCGGTGTCTTGAGCTGGACCTTAATGTAGGGAACGCGACGCGAATTGTCCTGCCGCAAGGGCGACCGGCTTCAGCGCATAAAAAGACCGGCCGCGAGATGCTCGCGGCCGGTCGGCAAGTCCTTGGGAGGAGCTTGATCGGTAATCAGGCGTTCTTGCGGGTGCGCCAGCTGTCGACGTAGCTCTCGCGGGCGTCGCTGGAGAAGGGCACCTTAGAGACGCGCACGCGGATTTCCATCTGACGCGACGGCTCCACGGTGGTCTTTTCGGTGCCGGGCTCGGGCTCACCCCAGATGAGCTTCATCTCATCGCCTTCCTTGACGTCGGCATCGACGGTGCCGAGCGAAAGCGCGCGACGCTCATTGTAGGAGTAGCCCGCAAACATCGAGAGGCCGACCATCTTGTCGCCGTTCATGATCTTGTCGTAGCTCGACGAGGCATAGTTGAAGAGCGGGAAGTCCATCGCCTTCACATTGGCGCCGTCCTCGAACAGGGTCGCGAATGCGTTGATGCAGTCCTCGGGGTTCCACTCGAAGGTAACCTTCCGGCGGTGCTGCTTGTCGGCCATCTTCTCCAGCGCCTCGCGGCCGATGAAGTCGTGGTCGAACTTGACGTAGAAATCGTAGCCGAGGTCCCAGGGCGAAAGGTAGTAGTCCTCGATGTTGTCGGACTCGTAGGAGCCGCCAATAGCGCCAGTCGCCTCGTAGGACTTGTCCGACAGCCACTCGCGGTAGCCGCGCATGGATTCGCCGGTGTAGATCGCCGGCAGCGGGGAGGGGATCCAGCCCGATTCCAGCGTGTTGGTGGCATAGGCGCGCGAGCCGACCGGCACCAGGCCATGGCCTTCGCCGGCTTCGAGGATGGCGTCGCGGACGCGATCGTAATCCTCATAGGGGCCGTAGAGCTCGAGGCCCGGAACGCCGGCCATGCCGTGACGGAGCGCGCGGACTTTCTGGCCGCCGACATTGATCCAGTCCATGTTGAAGAACTTGATCTCCGGCACGGCTGCGCCGTTCAGCTTCTCCAGGATTGCCGGGGCGTTCGGGCCCTGGACCTGGAAGCGGTAGTGGCGGCGCAGCACCGGCTTGCCCTGCGGGCGCGATGGCGAACGGGGATCCTCGGTCAGCTTGACGTCCCAGTTGCCCGTTTCGGCATGATACTGGACCCAGCTCACGGTGGGTGCGCGACCGACCAGGTTGAACTCGGTTTCGCTCTCGCGGAACATGATCACGTCGCCGATGACGTAACCTTCCGGGGTGACCGGCACGAAGTGCTTGGCCTTGCCCGGCGTGAAGTTCTTGAAGGAGTTGATGGCGAGGTAGGAGAGGAACTTCTCCGCATCCGGGCCTTCGACGAGAAGCTCGGCCATGTGGTGCGACTGGTCGAACAGGACCGCCGACTCGCGCCATGCGCGCTGCTCGTCGCGCCAGTTGTGAAATTCAGGCGCAACCACGGGATAGACATAGGCGCCGACCTTGGAGTTGCGCAGCATCTTGACGATGTTGCCCTCGGCGTCGAGTTTCTGTTGCAGGCTCTTGGACATGGGGTTCTCTCCCTAAAGGAACGGTTCGGTTTACCGGCCGGTCAGAACCCGACAGGCCGGTTGACAGCTGTGAAGGCGGTGGTGATCCTCCGTGCTCTCGTCCGTCACGCCCGGCGCGGCGAGCCGCGCCTACCTTGCGTTCGTTCGAGATCCTCCAACCCATCTGCGTTACAGCATGCAGATTGTATACATTCTGTATCGAAGGGACCCATACGTCAATAGCGGCGGCGTCGCAAGCGATTCCGCTTTGAGCCGCCGGATGCCCACTCCAGAAGCCATGTTCCGTCGCCGAAGCGGTCAACTTTGGAATCGGGCCGAGCCCCTGGGACAGTCGCCACCACAGCCGGAAAGGCTGTCGGAAAGCCGAACCGTATACAGCCAGCTGAGCCGCATAAAGCGGCTTGCTCGATCCACGATGGACGGCTAACAGTAAAGAATGATGACGCCGACGACGATATCCAAGCTTTGGTGGTGGGCCTGCTGACAGCGGCCTGAACGTTCGTGCGTGAAGTTTACGATGGCCGCAGCGGGTAAAAACCGGGCGGCCATTTTGCGTCAGAGGTCTCCGGTTCCCGTCAACAAGCGAGAGGGAGTGCGCGACGATGAGGGAAATGGAACCGGAAGACGCGGCGGAGACCTTCGTCACCGCTGGTGGAGTCGAGATCACGCGGCGCCGCACCGAAACGCCTTATGAGGGCGCCATCGAGGCCTATGTGGAGGCGCTGGATTCACAGCGCGGATGCCTGTTTTCCTCGAATTACGAATATCCCGGGCGCTATACGCGATGGGACACGGCCATCGTCGATCCGCCACTGTCCATCACGTCGCGTGGCCGCGCCGTGCGGATCGAGGCGCTCAACGAGCGTGGCGGCGCCCTTCTTCCTCCCGTGCTGGCGGCCGTCGAAGCGCTTTCGGATGTCACGGTGGAGCAGGCGGAAGCGCGTCTGATCGCTCTGCGCGTCCACGAACCGCTGCACGTGGTGGCCGAGGAAGAGCGTTCGCGCGCGCCCACGGTGTTCAGCGTGCTTAGGGTCGTCGTTGGCCTCTTTCGTTCCCATGAGGACAGCAATCTCGGCCTGTACGGCGCGTTCGGCTACGATCTGGCGTTCCAGTTCGATCCGGTCGATTTGAAGCTGGAACGGCCCGAGGGCCAGCGCGACCTGGTGCTCTATCTACCTGATGAGATCCTGGTGGTGGACCATCACCAGGCGCGCGCCTGGCATGATCGGTACGATTATTCCGGCGAAGGGTTCTCCACCGAAGGGCTGCCACGCGGCGGCGCGGAAGAGCCGTTCAAGCCTTCCGACCGCATCCCGCCACGCGCCGATCATGAACCCGGCGAATATGCCCGGCTCGTCGGGAAGGCCAAGGAGAGTTTTCTGCGCGGCGATTTGTTCGAGGTCGTGCCCGGCCAGATGTTCTTCGAGCGCTGCGAATCCCGGCCTTCGGAGGTTTCCCGCCGGCTCAAGGCCATCAACCCGTCGCCCTACTCCTTCTTCATCAACCTCGGGGAAGGCGAGTATCTCATCGGCGCGTCACCGGAAATGTTCGTCCGGGTCAACGGACGACGCGTCGAAACCTGCCCGATCTCCGGCACCATCAAGCGCGGCGACGACGCGATCTCGGATTCAGAGCAGATCCTGAAACTGCTCAATTCCAAGAAGGACGAGTCCGAACTGACCATGTGCTCCGACGTCGACCGGAACGACAAGAGCCGGGTGTGCGAGCCGGGCTCGGTGCGGGTCATCGGGCGACGGCAGATCGAGATGTATTCGCGGCTGATCCACACGGTCGATCACATCGAGGGCCGGCTTCGCGAAGGCATGGACGCCTTCGACGCGTTCCTGTCGCATGCCTGGGCGGTCACGGTGACAGGCGCGCCGAAATTGTGGGCGATGCGGTTCATCGAGAACCACGAGAAGAGCCCGCGCGCCTGGTATGGCGGCGCCGTGGGCATGGTGCATTTCAACGGCGACATGAACACCGGGCTTACCCTGCGGACCATCCGTGTAAAGGACGGCATCGCCGAGGTGCGGGCCGGCGCGACGCTGCTGTTCGATTCCGATCCCGCCGAAGAAGAAGCCGAGACCGAGCTCAAGGCTTCCGCCATGCTGGCGGCGATCCGCGAGGCGGGCAAGCCGAATGCGGCAGGCTCGAGCCGCGAGACCGCCAAGGTCGGGAAAGGCATGTCGATCCTGCTCGTCGACCACGAGGATTCCTTCGTCCACACGCTGGCGAACTATTTCCGCCAGACCGGCGCGACCGTGACCACGGTCCGCGCGCCGGTGGCTGAAGAGGTCTTCGATCGGATCGCACCGGATCTGGTCGTGCTGTCGCCGGGGCCGGGCATGCCGTCTGATTTCGACTGCAAGGCCACCATCGACAAGGCGCGCCGGCGCGAGCTGCCGATTTTCGGCGTCTGCCTCGGCCTGCAGGCGCTGACGGAGGCCTATGGCGGCGAGCTGCGGCATCTGCGCGAACCGGTGCACGGCAAGCCCTCGCGGATCCGCGTCAACATGGCCGGCATGGTCTTCTCGGGCCTGCCCAAGGAGGTCACGGTCGGCCGCTACCACTCGATCTTCGCCGATCCCGCGCGCCTTCCCGACGAGTTCGTCGTGACGGCGGAGACCGATGACGGCGTTGTCATGGCGATCGAGCATCGCAGCGAGCCCATTGCGGCGGTGCAGTTTCATCCCGAATCCATCATGACGCTCGGCCAGGATGCCGGTATGCGGATGATCGAGAACGTCGTCGCACATCTGCCGCGGCGAGCGAAATACAAGGCAGCCTGAGGTCAACCCATGAGCGCAGGCCAACGTGTGCGCCGGCTGGCGCTGATCTCCATTTTCGTGGCGCTGGTCGTCGTCGCGCTGAAGTTCTGGGCGTGGCGGATCACGGGCTCGGTCGCGCTCTACTCCGACGCGCTGGAATCGACCGTCAATGTGATCGCCGCCCTGGTCGCCTGGTATGCGATCCGCGTCAGCTTCACACCGGCCGACGACGAGCATCCTTTCGGCCACCACAAGGCCGAGTATCTGTCGGCGGTTGCGGAAGGCGTACTCATCGTCATTGCGGCGCTGCTCATCCTGCGCGAGGCGGTCGGCGCCATGCTGGAGCCGCAACCGCTGCTACAGGCGAATATGGGCCTGGCCGTCAGCGTCGTCTCGACCATCATCAACGGTGTCTGGGCGTGGGTGCTGATCGATACGGGCCGCAGGGAGCGCTCGCCGGCACTCGTCGCCGATGCCCGGCACATCTTTTCCGATGTCATCACGTCGATCGGTGTGGTGGTCGGGCTGCTGCTGGCGCTCGCCACGGGCTGGATGGTGCTCGATCCGCTTCTGGCACTCATCGTGGCGCTCAACATCCTCTGGCAGGGCTGGAAGCTGGTCAACGAATCCATCCAGGGGCTGATGGACCGGGCAGCCGAGCCCGAGGATCACGCGCGCATCGAACATACCATTCTGACGAATGCGGATGGAGCGATCGAGATCCACGATTTGAAGACGCGGGTCGCGGCGCGGGCGACCTTCATCGAATTTCACATGGTCGTGAACGCCGCGACGTCGGTCGGCGCCTCGCATGCCATCTGCGACCGGATCGAGTCCGCACTGAAGGCCGAAATACCTTTCGCGCGCATCATCATCCATGTAGAGCCCGATCACGAGGCCAAGAACGACGGCGCGCTGGCCTCGCCGACACTGTGACCTGCGAGCAACAGTCGTCGCGTCGCCACGTTTTGGCTTCTTTTTGTCCGTGTGTCCGACACGATTTCTCAGCACATGAGGGGATCAAACGGCGAGCACCCACGTTGTTAAAGCCCGTCCCCCAGAAACTCGCCGATGGAAGTAATTATGTGTGTGTCCAAATCCGTGATGTCCTTTGTCTCGCGTGTGCTCGCGGGGGTGGCCCTGCCACTTTTCCTGGCTGCCTGCATGACGGCGCCTTCGCAGCCCACCGCCTATCAGCCGGTTGAGCCGGCCGGGCCCGATCCTTTCTACCGCGCCATGTATGGCGCTCAGCCCGACGAGCGCTTCCCGCTGCCGGCGACCGATATCCGCAACGTCGATGAGCGGTTCTTCCGCCAGCAGGTGGATTACCACCGTTACGAGCCCGCCGGCACGATCGTGGTCGATACCAGCAATCGCTTCCTCTATCTCGTCCAGGAAAACGGCAAGGCGATGCGCTACGGCATTGGTGTCGGGCGTGAAGGGCTTGCCTTCGAGGGCACCGCAACGGTTGCGCGTAAGGCGGAATGGCCGCGCTGGACGCCGACCCCCAGCATGATTTCCCGCGAGCCTGATCGGTACGGACAATATTCCAACGGCATGGAACCGGGCCTCGAGAACCCGCTCGGGCCGCGCGCACTCTATCTCTACGAGGATGGCCGCGACACGCTCTACCGCATCCATGGCACCTCGGAGCCCTGGTCGATCGGCCTGGCCGTCTCCTCCGGCTGCATCCGACTGTTCAACCAGGACATCATCGACCTCTACAGCCGCGTGCCGCTCGACACGACGGTGGTGGTGCTTCACGACGAGCCGCTGATGTATCCCTCGCGCGAGATGCCGGAGGCAGTGCGACGCCAGCTTGAGGGCCCAGTCGCCCAGGCGATCTGACACGGGTTCATTGAACGGACTTAAAGGGTGGGTTCTTGGACCCACCCTTTTTTCATGTCTCATCCGCCGCTGATGGCGGTCAGTACCCACACCGTGGCGCCGGGTGCGAGAGGCGCGGCGAGTTTCACCCGTTCGCCGTCGACAAAGACGTTGATGTGCTTGCGGATGGCGGGGCGCGTGTCGCAGAGGCGGTCGCGCATGCCGGGCCAAAGACGGTCGAGCTCGTCCATCACCTCGCGCACCGACACCGCCTGAACCGCTACCTCGCGCCGGGCACCCGGAAACAGGTCGACGAGCAGCGCTGGCAGGCGGACAGTGACCGTGGCTGCCGGTAGCGGCACGGCGTTCTCGTGACGGCTCATGCTCAGTCCCGAACCACCATCGTCTCGACCGAGAGAATGCCGGGCAAATGGCTGGCCAGCGGCATCCAGCTGTCACCCTCGTCAGCGCTGGCATAAAGCGCGCCGCCCGACGTGCCGAAATAGACCCCCGCCGGCTCCATCGTGTCGGTGGCCATGGCCTGGCGCAGCACCCCGAAGAAGGCGTTTTCCTGCGGCAGGCCGCTGCGCAGATCCCGCCAGGTGCGGCCGCCGTCGCGGGTGCGCCACACCGCGGCCTTGGCATCCGGCATGTAGCGGCCGGCCTGGTCACCATTGAGCGGCATCAGGAATAACGTATCGGGGTCACGCGGGTGGGGTGCAGCTGGAAAACCGAAGCTGGAAGGCAGGCCGTTTTCGATACTCTCCCAGGTCCTGCCGCCATCGGCGCTGCGGTACATGCCGCAATGATTCTGCTGGTAGAGAAGGTCCTTCGAATTCGGCGCCTTGACGATGCAATGCACGCACTGGCCGAATTCCGGGTAGCGCTGGTCTTCGGGCGCGTAGTCGGCGCGGGTGCCCTTGTTGCGCGGCTCCCATGTCTTGCCGCCATCGGCGGAGTGAAAGACGCCGGCCGAGGAGATGCCGATCCAGATGCGCTTGTCGTCTGCCGCATCGGTGACAAGCGAATGCAGGATCAGTCCCGCGCCGCCAGCCTGCCATTCGGGGCGCGTGGGATGCTGCTGCAATCCGTCGAGATGGGTCCAGCTTTCGCCATTGTCATCGCTGCGGAAAAGGCCGGCCGGCTGGACGCCCGCATAGAGGGTGCCGTTGCGCTTGTGCACGCTCCAGACGGAGGCGACAGGCTCCTGGCCTTCCTGATAGGCGAGACCCTGGCTCGAATGGGTCCAGCTCTCGCCGAGATCGGTCGATTTCCAGACAGCCGGTCCGAACCACGGGTCGCCGCCGCCGCCATAGATGGCCCCGGTCTCCGCGTCGCCAATAACATGGTTCATGGGCCAGGTCTGGCAGAAGGGACCCTTGAGCTTCCACTCGCGTCGGTCGGCGCCGCTTTCGAAGATGAAGGCGCCCTTGCGGGTGCCGACGAGAACGCAGATCTTCGCCGCCATGAACGTCTCCTCCGTCGACTGCGACACCTTGACCAGAACCGACGCTGGACATTTCGGTTGATATCAACATTTATAAGGCCATGTCAAAGACTCCTCCCGTCGATCTCGCCACCACGCTGCATGTACGCGACAACTGCCTGTGTTTCGCGGTGCGGCGCGCCGCGCGTTCGCTGTCGCGCCGCTTCGACGACGCATTCCGGCCGCTCGGCATCACCAACGGCCAGTTCTCGCTGATGATGTCGCTCAACCGGCCGGACAGCCCGAAAATGTCTGACATCGCCGATTTCCTGGCGATGGACCGCACCACGCTGACGGCGGCGCTGAAGCCGCTGGAGAAAGGCGGGCTCGTTGCCGTGCGCGCGGACGACAAGGACCGCCGCAACCGGCGCCTGTTGCTGACCGATTCGGGCCGCGAAGTTCTGGCTCGCGCGATGCCGATCTGGCGCGACACCCATGCCGAAGTTGACCGCCTGGTGACGGCGAGCGAGCCGACCGGGTTTCGCGCGGACCTGAAGGCTCTGGCTTGAGGCGTCCAGGGCCCCGCTCGCCTCAGACCAGGGATTTCCGGTAACAGGCGGGATCCATGTCGCGGATGTCGATGCTGATGCTGGCGATGTCGGAATAGTCCCGGCGGAAAGCGTCGCGCAGCGACTCCGCGATGCCGATCTTCTGCGCCTCCGTTCGCCCGGCCAGCAGCGACAGGGTGATGTGGACGAACGACCTTCTACCGTCCCCGAAGACGATGGAGTCGGCCTCGACGCATCTGACCTTGACGTCTTCAGGGGCCATGATGCCGGAAGCCGAGCAGACCGACAAAGCGAGCTGCATCGCGCGCTCCTGCTCGGCGTTGGAGGGGAAGGCATCGTAATGTTCGATCACGCAATGCGGCACGGTCAGCTTCCATTCGTTTTCGTAGGCTTTATCGGATTGCGTAGCGCCAAGCGCCTGGCTCTGCAACCAGACGCGCCGGCTGCCGGGCCGTGCGTGCCTTTCATGTCGCAGGTTGGCCGCGCCGCAGCACGTCCATCAGCGCGGTCGTCAGAAAATCCGCCACGCGCCGGATGCGGGCGTTGCTGCGCACCTCTTCGCTCATCACCAGCCACACGGGCAGAGGAGCGAACCGCAGGCCGGCGTCGACCTGCTCGAGCTCTGGATAGCGGTTCGCGAGCAGCACCTGCGCAACGCCGATGCCCGCGCCCGCCAGCATGAGGTGCCAGCCCACCATCTGATCGTCGGAGCGCAGCGCAAACTCTTCGCGTGCGAAATGAAGGCCATAGGCTGCGAGCCCGCGGATGAACTGGTCGCTGCGGTCGAACCCGATCATGTCGTGTGTGGCGAGATCCTCTCTGGTTCTGATGCGGCCGCGACGGTCGAAATAGGCACGCGTCGCGAACAGGCCGAGCGGTGTGTCGCCCAGCTTGCGGGCGATCAGGGCGTTCTGCGTCGGGTCGGCCATGCGGATGGCGATGTCGGCATCGCGGCGCAAGAGGTTCTGATTGGTGTCCGAGGTGACGAGTTCAACCTGGATGCTGGGCTCGGCCTGTCGCAAGTCGGCAAGGATGGGCGGCAAGATCAGATTGCCGACGATCACCGATGCCGTGATCCGCACCGTACCGGTCAATTGCTGCGATCGCCCTTGCGCCTTGAGGTTCAGCGCCTCGGCGGCCGCTCCCATGGCGCGCGCGTCGTCGACTAGGCCAAGCGCTGCCTCCGTCGGATCGAGCCCCTGCGCAGAGCGCGTGAACAGGCTCACGCCCAGTTCGGCTTCCAGCTCCCTGATATGCCGGCTCAATGTCGGCTGGGTGGCCGAAATGCGCCTTGCCGCGGCCGATAGCGAGCCGCTTTCCACCACGGCGAGGAACGAGCGGAGCAACGTCCAGTCGAGGCTATTCATTTTTGGAACGACCCTATGCCGAAACGCTCGGTTACCATTCAGAAATAGGACGGCTAGATTGAGAGCGTCAACAGCAGATCAGCGCCGACAGAGATCCCCCGACAGCCCCTGTCGCACCCAACATCGAAGGAAGACCGTCATGAACACGACTCTCAACCAGACCCACTTCCTTGAAACCGAAGGTGGCCGCGTCGCCTTCGAAGATACGGGCGGCAACGGCCCGACGATCCTGGCAATCCCCGGCATGGGCGATCTCAGGTCGGAGTACCGCTACCTTCGTCCGGCACTGCAGCAGGCTGGCTGCCGCGTCATCACCATGGATGCCCGCGGCTTCGGCGAAACGACGGCGGTGTGGGGCGACTACTCGGCCCGTGCGGTCGGCCGGGACGCGGTGGCGGTGCTCAAGCATCTCGGCGCCGGCCCGGCGACCATCCTGGGCAATTCTTTCGCCGCCGGCTCGGCCCTTTGGGCGGCGCAGGATGCGCCCGAGAAGGTCAATGGCGTCGTGCTTCTCGGACCGATCGTCCGCGATCTCCAGGCCTCCTTCGTCCAGAAGCTCTTCCTGAAGATCGGCTTTGCGGGACCATGGCGGGTCGGCTTCTGGACCATGTACTGGAATACACTGTTCCCGACCCACAAGCCCGCCGACCATGCCGAGGTGAAGGCGGCGATCACGAAGAACCTCCAGGAGCCCGGCCGCATGGATGCCCTGCGCGCGATGCTCGGCCTGTCCAAGGCGGACACCGCCGCCATCCTCGAACAGACCAAGGTGCCGGCCCTCATCGTCATGGGCACGAAGGATCCCGACTTCCCCGATGCCGCCGCCGAGGCCCACATGCTCGCCGGCAAGCTCAAGGCGGAGACGATGATCGTCGAAGGCGCCGGGCACTACCCCCACACCGAAATGGCCGATCAGGTGGCGCCGCGAATTATCTCCTTCGTCCGCGGCCTCCAGGGCAATGGCTCCAAGAGCACGCTCCGCTCCGTGTCCTGACCCCGCGGTCGGTCCGCATCGGGCGTCGCTTCAGCAAGGAGCGGCGCCAACAGCGCTTCGCAGCAAACTGACAGAAGGACAGGACCATGAGCATCGTCTTCACCACCGCGATCGACATCAACGCCACACCCGAAGAGGTCTGGGCGGTGCTCACCGACTTCCCGTCTTATGGCGAATGGAGCAATTTCTCTAAGGTCGAGGGCGTAGCCAAGGTCGGAGAGAGGCTCTCCATGCGCATGCCGGGGTTCTCGTTCAAATCGACGGTCACCGTCGTCAAACCCGATGAGGAACTCGAATGGGCAGCCAGCCTTTTCCGCGAAAGCATTTTCCAGGGTCGGCATACCTTCACCCTTGCCCGCAACCCGGAGGGCACGACGCGGCTCACCAACACGGAGACATTTTCAGGTGGGCTCGTCCGGCCGCTCAAGGGTTTTTTCAAGCAGGGCAGCGGTGATCAGACGCACGGCTACGCCAGATTCAACCGTGCGCTCAAGATGCGGGTCGAGAGCCGAGCCAACCGCTGAAACTGCGCCCCGGGCTTCAAACTCAAAGCCCGGCGATTACCTTGTCGAGCGTGGCGGGAAGGTCGCGGACCCGGACTCCCGTGGCGTTGTGGATCGCATTGACGATCGAGGCTGCCGCCCCACAGATGCCGAGTTCTCCGATACCCTTTGCCTGCAGCGGATTGGCCCAGCGGTCACGCTCCTCGAGAAGCACGACCTCGATCTGCGGAACGTCCGCATTGACGGGCAGATGGTACTCCGCGAAGTCGCGGTTGACGATGTGGCCGTCCCGCTTGTCGTGAAGCAGTTCCTCGGTCAGGGCCATGCCGATGCCGAAGGTCATGCCGCCCAGGCACTGCGACCGGGCGGTCTTGGCGTTGAGAATGCGGCCGGCGGCAAAGACTCCCAGCATGCGGCGGACGCGCGTCTCGCCTGTGACCGAATTGACCGCGACCTCGGCGAAGTAACTGCCATAGGTCGCCTGGCGGACCTTGTCTTCGGCATCGCCGGGCTCGGCGTGGCCCTCGGCGGAGAGTTCGCCCCCATCGAGGATTTCGGCAAGCGGAATCCTGCGGTTGCCGATGATCGCGTGGCCGTCCTTCAGGGTCAGGTCGTCGGCCGTGCAGTCGATCTTCTCGCAGATCTGGCGGCGGATGTCCTCGCAGGCGAGGAACACCGCGGTGCCGTTCGACGCCGCACCGAAGGATCCGCCCGACCCGGACGCTGGTGGAAGGTCGGTGTCGCCGAGGCGCGTTTCCACCTGGGCCATCGGCAGGCCGAGCATCTCAGCCGCGATCTGCGTCAGGATGGCATAGGTGCCGGTGCCGATGTCGGTCATGTCCGTCTCGACGATCGCTCGCCCGTCGGCGGCGAGCCTGACGCGCGCCTTCGATTCGATCAGCATGTTGACGCGCGCCGCGGAGGCCATGCCGAGCCCGATCAGCCATTCTCCCTCGCGCACCGCGCCGGGTTCGGGATTGCGGCTCTTCCAGCCAAACCGTTCCGCACCCGTCGTCAGCGCCTCGGCCAGCGTGTGCGATGAAAAGGGGATGCCCTTGGACGGATCCTGTTCGGGAATGTTGCGCAGGCGAAGTTCGACGGGATCGATGCCGGATGCTTCCGCCAGTTCGTCCAGCGCAATCTCCAATGCGGTGAGGCCGACCGCCTCGCCGGGCGCGCGCACGGAGCCCGCCGGCGTGCGATGAATGCGCGCGATGCGATGGCCGATCAGCCTGTTTTCGCCGCGATAGAGGAAGGGTGTGGCCTGCGTGACTGGCTCGGAGAACGACTCGTCGGGGAGGTTCGATACCAGCGCTTCATGGCCGATCCCGATCAGCCGGCCCTCTTTGTCCGCGGCAAGGCGGACGCGCTGGCTGGTCTCGGAGCGGCGCAGCACCATCTCGAAAACGTTCTGGCGGGTCATGGCGACGGCGACAGGCACGCCGAGATTCTTCGAGGCAATGGCAGCCGCCACCGCTTCCGGCGCGATGCCCAGCTTGGAGCCAAAGCCGCCTCCGACGTAGGGCGCGAGGATGCGCACCTTGTCCTCGTCGATACCGAGCGAGTCGGCCAGTTCGGCGCGGTTGAAGCGCAGCATCTGATAGCTGCCGCGAAGCGTCAGGCTGTCGCCTTCCCACGACGCCACCGATGCGTGCGGCTCCATCGCGGCGCTGACATGGCCGGGCGTGGTGTAGTTCTGGTCGACCGTGAAGGCTGCCTCGCGCATGGCCTTCTCGAGATCGCCGGTCGATTTCTGCTTTTTCTTGGGCGTCTCTACTTCAGCGTCGGGATCGTCCTGGTTGACGGCGACCTTTTTGTCCGCCGGGAGTTGCTGCGCCAACTGCTGTGCGCCGTGCCTGGCCTGTTCGAAGGTCTTGGCCACCACCAGTGCGACGGGCTGGCCGAAGAAGTGAATGGTGTCCGTCTCCTGTGCGGGCGCCTCGCCTGCCATCCCCTGCGCGGGGTTGCGCAACATTCGCTGGTCGGTCAGCACGAGGCTGATACCAGGCAAGGCTTCGACGGCCGCCTTGTCGAGGCCGGTCAGGCGACCTTTGGAGATCGTCGAGCGAACCAGCACGCCGTGATGGCACCCGGAGGGCAGCTGTTCGATCGCGTATGGCGCCCGACCCGACACCTTGAGCTCGCCCTCCGGACGATCGAGCGGCTCTCCGAGCACACCCTGAACCATGTCTTCAAGGCGGTCGCGATCGACCGGTGCGTCCATCTTGAGGTGAACCGTCATGAATTTGCTCCCGTGAGTTCGGAGAGGACCGCGACGAGCGTGCGCCTCAGGAGCGGCACCTTGAAAGTGTTGCCTTCCTGCGGACGGGCATCGGCGACCAGGGCGCTGGCGGCGCGCTGGAAGAGCGCCGGGGAGGGCTCTTCGCCTTGCAGCATGCGTTCGACCTCTTCGCTTCGCCATGGCTGCGGGGCAACGCCGCCGAAGGCCAGCGAAGCGCGCGTGATGACGCCGTTCTCGACGCTGATGATGGCAGCCACCGATACCAGCGCGAAGGCATAGGATGCTCGGTCGCGGACCTTGCGATAGCCCTGCCGCGCGCCTGTCGGTCGCGGCAGCACGACTGCCGTGATCAGATCGCCGGGCTCCAGCACCGTCTCGATATGCGGCGTGTCGCCCGGCAGGCGGTAGAAGGCGCCGAGATCGACCCGTCGCACCTCACCATCTGCGTTCTCGATTTCGACCTCCGCATCGAGCGCACGCATAGCGACGGCCATGTCGCTTGGGTGGGTGGCGATGCAGTGTTCGCTGGCGCCGAAGATCGCATGGAGCCGGTTGATGCCGCCGATCGCTTGGCAGCCGCTGCCCGGCTCGCGTTTGTTGCAGGGCATCGCCGTGTCGTAGAAATAGTAGCAGCGCGTCCGCTGCAGCAGATTGCCGCCGGTCGTCGCCTTGTTGCGCAGCTGTCCGCTCGCCCCGGCCAGAAGCGCGCGCGCCAGGACGGGATAGTCCCGCCGCACAGTCGCATCGGCGGCGAGATCGCTGTTGCGCACCATCGCACCGATACGCAGCCCGCCCTCGGGCGTCTGTTCGATCCGGTCGAGATCCAGGCGGGTGATGTCGACGAGGCTGGGTGGTGTCAGTACCTCGAGCTTCATCAGGTCGAGCAGATTGGTGCCGCCGGCGATGAACGTCGCGCCGTCACGGCTCATGCGGGTGGCTTCGGCGGTCGAGCCGGCGCGGGAATAGGCGAAGGGGTTCATGCGCGCTTGGCTCCGGCCGCATCGAGAATGGCGTCAACGATGTTGGGATAGGCCGCGCAACGGCAGAGATTGCCGCTCATTCGTTCCGATGTCTCTTCGACACTCAGGCCGGGGCTCTCCGACATGTCGGCCGTTACGTGGCTCGGCCAACCCGCCACGATCTCGTCGAGCATCGCGGTCGCCGAGCAGATCTGCCCCGGGGTGCAGTAACCGCACTGGAACCCGTCATGGCGCACAAAGGCCTTCTGGAGGTCCGACAGCGCGCCCGGCTCGCCCAGGCCCTCGATGGTGACGATGTCGTCGCCGTCATGCATGCAGGCGAGCGTCAGGCAGGAATTGATCCGGCGGCCGTCGACGATCACCGTGCACGCGCCGCACTGGCCATGGTCGCAGCCCTTCTTGGAGCCTGTCAGGCCGAGATGGTTGCGCAGGGCGTCGAGAAGGGTAGTGCGTGTATCGGCATCGAGCCGGTACGACTGGCCGTTGATCGTGAGCTCGGTCTGGGCGGTGGGGTTTCCGTCCGCTTTCATGCGCTGCGCCTCGTATCGGGGATGGGTTTGAAGTCCGGCGGTATCCCTACAAGTGCCGAGCCGCCCCGAGGGTTCCTGACAAAACGGCCGGCGCGGGGGCATTTCGCTGCTTGCATCGCTGCTGCCCCTTGGGTATCTAGCTTGCATGTTTTCGCGCGCCGACATCCCCGTCGTCTCCCGTCCGGCCCTGCCGGACGCGTTCGCGCGTGCACTCTCCTCGCTTCTGCTTGGCCTTAGCGGCGATCGCCGGGTCCGCTGAAGGAGCGCCCGGCGGTCGGATGGCCGCAAGCGGCGCATGCTCCTGACGAAGCACCGATTTCAGAAACTGTTGGAAGCGCCTGGCCGCCCGTGGCATTGAACCACGCGACTGGCGCGGGAGAGACAAGACCATGAACAACCACGCAAGACCCATCGCGGGCAGTCCGAAAGGCATGCCGGATGCGGCCCGTAAATATCAGCCCTATCCTTTCGTCGACTTGCCGGACCGCACCTGGCCGTCGAAGCGCATCGAGACCGCGCCGATCTGGTGCTCGGTTGACCTGCGCGACGGCAACCAGGCGCTCGTCGATCCGATGGGGCACGACCGCAAGGCGCGCATGTTCGCGCTCCTGCTCGACATGGGTTTTGAGGAGATCGAGATCGGCTTTCCCGCCGCCTCGCAGACCGATTTCGACTTTGCGCGCTGGGCCATCGAGGAAGCGGGCGTGCCCGACGCGGTGTCGCTTCAGGTTCTGGTGCAGTGCCGCCCCGAACTGATCAGCCGCACCTTCGAGGCGCTGGAAGGTGCCCGGCACCCGATCGTTCATTTCTACAATTCGACGAGCGAGCTGCAGCGCCGGGTGGTGTTCGACAAGGACGTGGCGGGCATCAAGCGGATTGCCACGGATGCCGCCAAGCTGATCACCGACATGGCGGCGAAGGCTGGCGGCGGTTATCGCTTCCAGTATTCGCCGGAGAGCTTCACCGGCACCGAACTCGAAGTGGCGCTGGAGATCTGCAACGCCGTCACCGAGATCGTCAATCCTACGCCCGAAAACAAGCTGATCCTCAATCTGCCGGCGACGGTGGAGATGTCGTCGCCCAACATCCATGCCGACCAGATCGAATGGATGCACCGTCATCTCGACCGGCGCGATTCCATCATCCTGTCGCTGCACCCGCACAATGACCGCGGCACCGGGATTGCCGCCACCGAGCTCGGCCTGATGGCCGGTGCCGACCGGGTCGAGGGCACGCTGTTCGGCAATGGCGAGCGCACCGGCAATGTCGACATCGTGACCCTGGCGCTCAACATGTACACTCAAGGGCTGGACCCGAAACTCGACTGTTCCGACATCAACCGGATGAAGGATGTCTACGAATATTCGAACCAGATGAAGATCCCCGAGCGGCATCCTTATGTCGGCGAACTCGTCTACACCGCCTTCTCCGGCTCGCATCAGGATGCGATCAACAAGGGCATGAAGGCCAAGATCAAGGCCAACAAGCCCAATTGGGAAGTGCCCTATCTGCCCATCGACCCGGCCGATGTGGGCCGCACCTATGAGGCGATCATCCGCATCAACTCGCAATCGGGCAAGGGCGGCATCGCCTATGTGCTGCAGGCCGATTACGGGCTGAACCTGCCGCGCGGGCTGCAGGTGGAGTTCAGCCAGGACATCCAGAACATCACCGACAGCGAGGGCAAGGAAGTGTCGGCCAAACGCATCCATGAGCGTTTCATGGACGCCTATGTCGACCAGCCCGAGGGACGGCTGAAATTCGTCGACCACCACACCTATCCGGATACGGAGAAGAAGGGCCGCCGCCTGGTGGAGGCGGTGATCCTCGACAAGGGCCAGGAGATCACGATTTCCGGTACCGGCACCGGGCCGGTGGACGGCTTCGTCGACGCGCTGTCGCGCCATCTCGGCTTCGAGATGAGCGTCAACGACTATTCCGAACACTCCATGCAGCAGGGCTCCAACGCGGCGGCCATCTGCTACATGGAAATGCAGCATCCGGGCGGGAAACTGTTCGGTGTCGGCATCAATACCAACATCGTGGCAGCCTCGCTGGAGGCGGTCGTTTCGGCAGCCAACCGCATGCTGCAACGCTGAATTCAGCCGGAACGACGCAGAAGGACGGGCCAAAAGGTCCGTCCTTGTCTGTGGTGCACCTGCAAAGCGGCGTGATTTCGCCTTTGTCGCGTGGTAACAATTGATTAACCATGAGACATAGCGCCGGAACCAACGCCATGACCGACAGCGCCGAAACCAGACCCGATACCAAGGACCGACTCGATCTGCGCGCCACCATTCGCGCTGTGAAGAACGATCTCGCCGACCGCGACGACGTGGTCGTCGACCTCAGGGAAATGCAGCGCGCCAGGCTCGAACTACTGGCGGAGGAACTGAAGCCCGTCTTCGCGCAGGTGCCGACCGAGGACGACCGTTTCGATTTCGCCATCTCGTCGGGCGCGCAGCCGCGCCTGTGGATAGACGCCGTGGCCCATGTGGCCATGGGGCGCGACCGGCGCACCTACCGTTTCGTCCGCGACACGCGCCTTGGGCGCGTGGTCCTGGCCGAGATGCTCGACATGAAGGCGGTCGCGGAACGCGTCACGCGTTATGTGGCCGAGCGCATCGTGGAGCGCGAGCGGGTGCTGGACGGTGAGGCCGAGCCGGTCGCCCACGACCGCGAGGCCGAGAAGGCGCCAGCGGCGGTTGTCACGGTCGCTGCCCATAGTACCGAGCAGACGATCGCTGAGCCGACGGCGGCAACGGCCTCTTCCGAGGCTGTCCCAGAGGCTGCTTCGGCCGGCACAGTGCGCCATGCTCCCGATACTCGCGAACGTACCGGTCAGGTCCTGCGCGGATTCGGCATCGTGCTGCTCGGCCTCGTCGTAGGAGCAGGCCTTGCCGCGGCGATTGCCTGGGACGAGGTCGCGCCGCTCCTCGGCATCACGCCGTAGCTGCGGGTTTTCCCTCGCCATAAAGCCGTTCGCGCTTCACCGTGTCGACATGCATTTCGCGGCCGGTGATGCCCCGGCGAGTGAGTTTCACCGACCACTCGCCTGTCGTACCTTCGATGTGGAACAGGTTGTATTGCGCCGGCGTGCGGCCTTCCTCGTGGCTCTGGCCACCGGCCGGGACGCCCACGACTGGCACGGTGTGGGCACCCGCGGGGCTGGCGATCCACGATGTGGTGGCAAGATGCGTGTGGCCATGCAGAACCAGTTCCGCGCCATGCTTGGCGATCATGCGTTGAAACCGGCCGATCCCGAAAAGGCGCTTGTGGTTGCCGGTCGCGCCGCGCACGGGCGGGTGATGGATCATCACCACTCGAAAGAGGCCCTTCTTTCCCGTCTCGTCCAGAAATTCGGCCACCCTGGCCGCCTGCCCGTGCTCGAAGAAGCCGGCTGCCACGAAAGGCGCGGTCGCCCGGGCGGACGACAGCCCGATGAAGGCTACGTTGCCGCGCACGCGCAGATAGGGAAAGCTGCCGCGATTGGCGCCATGCTGCATGCCGTCGCCCGTCATCCAGGGCGCCCAGGCCCGGCAGGCCTTGTCCAGCGCGCCCGGCACATAGGCATCGTGATTGCCGGGTATCACCGACACATGATCGGGACCGAAGGGGAGATCCTCCAGCCAGTTTCGCGCCCCCGCAATTTCCTTGTCGAGCGCCAGGTTGACGAGGTCGCCAGTCAGCGCGACATGGTCGGGCGAACTGGCCTCCATGTCGGCGACGAGAGCGCCCACGACGCCGTCATGAAAGCTGTCGCGACGGGTGCGGTGCCAGTTGATGTAGCCGGTGATGCGCTTGGAGATGAGATCGCGGTAAGATACCGACGGAAGGGGACCGAGATGGACGTCGGAGAGATGTGCAAGCGTGAACATGGAGCTTTTCTAGGCGACCGGCGGGATGGGTACCACCCCCCAAGCGCCAGGGGGCGTAGATGCGTCTGACAACGCGAATCCGCAACCGGCTGTTCCACACCTGGTTCCTCATGCAGCGGCCGATGACGCTTGGCGTCCGCGGTATCGTCCATGACGAGGCAGCCGGCACGGTGCTTCTGGTGCGCCACACCTATGTGCCCGGTTGGCAGTTTCCGGGTGGCGGGGTCGAGAAGGGCGAAACGGCCGAACAGGCGCTTGCCCGCGAGATCGAGGAGGAGGGCAATGTGACGCTGGAGGGGTCCGCCACATTGCTCTCGCTGCATCACAACCGGCAGGCCAGCGCTCGCGACCATGTCGCGGTTTATCTCCTGCGCAGCTTCAGGGTGCTCGGCCCGAAACGGCCGGACCGCGAGATCGCGGAAGCCGGCTTTTTTCCCCTCGACGCCCTACCCGAGGAAACCACCCCCGCCACGAGGCGCCGGCTCGCCGAACTGTTCGACGAGCAGCCCCCCGCGGCGGAGTGGTGAGGGTCAGGCCGCTTTCCTGAACCGGTCGCGGTCGTGCGGCGCGGCGAGGTCGAGAAGCGGGCCCTTGGGCACGATGCGCGTCGGATTGATGGTGTCGTGGCTGCCGTAATAGTGATGCTTGATGTGCAGCATGTTGACCGTCTCGGCCACGCCCGGCACCTGGTAGAGCTCGCGAACATAATTGGAGAGGTTCGGGAAATCCGCGATCCGCTTCAGATTGCACTTGAAGTGCGAGTAGTAGACGGCGTCGAAACGCACCAGCGTGGTGAAGAGCCGCCAGTCGGCCTCGGTCAGCCGGTCGCCAACCAGATAGCGGTTGTGTGCCAGCCGCTCCTCGAGTTCCTCCAACGCGTCGAACAGTTCGTCAAACGCCTCTTCGTAGGCATGCTGAGTCGTGGCGAAGCCCGATCGATAGACGCCATTGTTGATCGAGGGATAGATGCGGTCGTTGAGCGCGTCGATCTCGCGGCGCAGATGGGCGGGGTAGAGATCGACCGAGGCATCGCCCCACTCGTCGAAGGCCGAGTTCAGCATGCGGATGATCTCGGAGGATTCGTTGGAGACGACCGTCTCGGTCTTCTTGTCCCACAGGACCGGCACGGTCACGCGGCCGGTGAAGTCCGGGTCGGCCTTGGTGTAGATGTCGCGCAGGAACTCCACGCCATAGAGCGTGTCGCCGGTGGCGCCATCTTCCTCGACGAAGGTCCAGCCGTTCTCGCCCATGAAATGGTGGACGACGGAATATGAGATGACGTCTTCCAGCTTCTTGAGCTTGCGGAAGATCAACGTGCGATGGGCCCAGGGACAGGCATAGGACACGTAGAGGTGATAGCGTCCGGGCTCGGCCTTGAAGCCGCGCGAGGATCCCTCGACAGGGTTGCCGTCCTTCGTGACCCAGTCACGGAATTTCGATTCCTGCCGGACGAAACGACCGTCCGTCTCGTCCGTGTCGTACCACTTGTCCTGCCATTTTCCGTTGACCAGAAGGCCCATATCGTCGCTCCTTGTGTTGCTTGAAACCTAGGAGCCAACGGCCGGTTGGCCAACGGGTTGCCCCATTGACGCAGTGTCAACAGACAGGGCGCTGGCGGGAGGAAGGCCGGCACAGCCCGCTTTACGTGCCCGGGAAATGGTGCTAGCGCAGCGACACGATTTCGGGAGAGACGATGTGGCTCGGGTTTCGGTTCAGCGACGACGACAGATGATCCGCGCCTAAAAGCGCGCTCGGCGGCTTGCGCCGTATCAACAGCTGTGTCGAACCGGAATCGTCCCATGAGCCTTGCAGACGTCACCTACGTGCCGGAACAACCCGCGCACGACCTCGAAATCGAAGCCATCAACGCAGAAGCCTTCGGCCCCGGCCGCTTCGTGCGCGCCGCCTTCAAGATCCGTGAAGGTGGGCCGCATGTGCGCGAACTTTCCTTCGTGGCGTTGCATGAAGGCGAAGTCATCGCTTCCGTCAGGCTGACGTCGATCCGGGCGGGAGCAGCCACGGCGCTGCTGCTCGGCCCCTTGGCCGTCAAGCCCGCCTGGAAGAACCTCGGCATCGGCAAGCGACTGGTGAAAATCTCCGTAGCGGCTTCGGACAAGGCAGGCTGGGATGCAGTCGTGCTGGTGGGAGACGCGCCCTATTACGGTCCGCTCGGCTTCCAGCCGATCCCCCGCGGCCAGATTTCGATGCCAAGGCCTGTCGATCCGGCACGCCTGCTGGCCGCCGAACTGCGCGAGGGTGCGGTGGCGCGGCTCGTCGGAGAGGTCAGGCATGCGGGGCTTGTTGGACCTGACCCGGCCGAGGCGGCGTCCACACCGAAAAGCGACGACGAAGCCATCCGGTCGGCCGCCGGCTAAGGGCCACTACCGCCCCTCGCGATACCACGTCGACCCAACCGCCAGCAAAAGCAGCGCCAGGCCGAAGAAGCCGGCGAAGAGCGGCACGCGGCTGACCGAGCGCAAGACGCTGTCGTCGGTCTGGCGCAGGCCCATCCAGTCGCGGCCGGCGGTCTCGCCGCCAGGACGGACCGGGACGATATTGGGAATCTGCAAATTGCCGGTGAGGCTGGTTTCGATGCGCCGCACGATGCCGCTTGTCGCTTCCGCCGCGGGTTCGAGGATTTCCGCCGTGGAGACCGTGCCCTCGAATTCCGGCGCATTGATCGGGCCGACATGGGCAAGCGTGGTGAGGTCGCCATGGCCGATCTGGTAGAGACCGATCTCCTCGACCTCGGCGCTGCCGGCAAAGATGCCGCGGCCACTTTCGGCGAGTTCTATCTCGATTGCCTCGCCCGATGGCGACAGCACGGTCGCGCTGCCGATCTCTTCGGCCATGGTCTGCCGGGTGACCTCCAGCGTCATGCCGCGGCTGTCGGCGGTCAGCCGCTCTTCCTCTAGCTCGGGTTCCTTCATGAGCCAGTGCGCGATGCGGCGATAGAGCGAGACATGCGGGCCGCCGCCTTCGAAGCCGCGCGCCCAGAGCCAGCCATGGTCGGAAAGCAGGAGGCCGACGCGGCCTTCGCCTCGCCGCTCGAGAAGAAGAAGCGGCTCCTCATTGGCGCCCTGCATCACGACATCGGCACCGTCGACCGGGCTGATCCCGATCTGGCGGAACCAGCGGCTCCATTGCGGCGGCTCCTGTTGCGAGCCCTCCAGGCCGCGCGTCACGGGGTGGCGCTGGCCGGTTTCCGTCAGGCGCGGGAAGAAGGCCTGCTCGACCACCTCGCCGGTCGGCTGGGCGGGCAGGGCCGCCATCAGCGGCGTGCGCGCGATCGACTGGATGCCGGCATATTCGGGTCCGGCTGCAACCAGCAGCGCGCCGCCATTTTCCACATATTCGGCGATGTAGTCGTAATAGAGGATCGGCAGCACGTCGCGGTGCTGGTAGCGGTCGAAGATGATCAGGTCGAAATCGTTGATGCGATCGACAAAAAGCTCGCGCGTCGGGAAGGCGATCAGCGAAAGTTCATGGATGGGCGTGCCGTCCTGCTTTTCGGGCGGCCGCAGAATGGTGAAATGCACGAGGTCGACGGCCGCGTCAGAGCGCAGCAGATTGCGCCAGGTCCGCTCGCCGGCATGGGGCTCGCCCGAGACCAGCAGGACGCGCAAGTTTTCGCGGATACCGTCTACCAGCGCGATGGTGCGGTTGTTGATGTCGGTTATTTCGTCGGGCTGGCTCTCGATGGCAAGCTCGACGATGTTGCGTCCGGCATTGGGCAGGGTGATGCGCAGCGGCATTTCCTGGCCGATGATCGCGCTTTCGACCGACACCCGTTCGCCATTGACGAGGACGCTGACGGCAATCACCTCATTCTCGTCCTCGGTCGAGATGACGCGGTAGGACATGTCGATTTCGCGGCCGACTATGCCGAAACGCGGCGCCCTTTCGAAGCGGATGCGGCGGTCGAATTCATCCTCCTCGCCGGTGATCAGTGCGTGCAGGGGACCGGGAACGTCGCCAAGCGCGGCCGGCAAATCATGGACCTGGCCGTCGGTGATCAGGACCGCGCCGCCGACGCGCGACGGGGGCACGTCGCGGAACGCGCTCTCGACAGCGCCGAAGAGCCGCGTCTCGGTGCGGTCGTCGGTGCCGGGGCCGCCGGCCTCGACGGTGCGCACTTCGAATTGCGGGTAGCGCTCCAGCTGCGACTGGAGGGCCTGCACTGCGCTGTCGGTCTGGTCCGAGCGATCGCCGATATCCTGGCTCTGGCTGCGATCGACGATGAGCGCCACGACGCTCTGCAGCGGTTCGCGTTCCTCGTCGAGGAGAACGGGGTTGAAGAGCGCCAGCGCGAGCGCCGCACCTGCCAGCAGCCGCAGCAGGCCGCCACGGGCGCGCAGGAACAGCCCGGCAAGCACGAGCAGCGCCAGCGGAATCAGGATGGCTGCCAGCCAGGTGTAGGAGAGCAGCGGCTCGAAGGTGACGGTCCAGTTCATTGGCCGAGCCTTTCGAGAATGGCCGGCACGTGGACCTGGTCGGATTTGTAGTTGCCGGTCAGCATGTACATCATGATGTTGACGCCGGCCCGCATGGCGAATTCGCGCTGCATCGGGTCGGAAGGCACGGTCGGCAGCATCGGGCGGCGGTTGGCGTCCTCCGCCCAGGCGCCGGCGAAATCATTGGCGGTGATCAGGATGGGCGTCACGCCATCGCCCTGGCGCACGGGGCGTTCGGGATCGACCTGACCTTCGCCCATCGCCTCGACCCACAGCGGACCGCCCGAAAAGCGACCCGGGAATTCGTTGAGGATAAAGAATGTCTTGGTGAGCACGTGATTGTCCGGGACCGGCTCGAGCGGCGGCACGTTCATGCCGGCCAGGATCTCGCGCAGGCGCATGGTGGCGGGGCTGGCGGCACCGTCGAACAGACCCGCGCCATACTGGTCGCGTGTATCGAAAAGCACCGACCCGCCCTGCTGCATGTAGGCGTCGATGCGCGACAGCGCTTCCTCGGACGGCATGGGCGCCGATTCGTCGACCGGCCAGTAGAGCAGCGGAAAGAAGCTCAACTCGTCCGTCTCGATGTCGACACCGGCCGCCTCCCCCGGTTCGAGCGCCGTCTTGTCGGTCAGGAAGCGCGAGATGCCGGCTATGCCGGCGCGGCTGATGGAATCGATGGATGAATTGCCGGTGATGACATAGGCGATCCGCGTCTCGCTGATCGCGGCAATCGCCTCCGCATCGCCGGGGCGGCTATCGTCAAACTGCGCGAAGCCGGTGCCGGGGACCAGGAATGCGGCGGCGGCAAACAGCAGCATTGCCGCGCCGGCCCACCTGCCGGCCAAACGCGGGCGGCGGCGCAGATGCCCACCCATCCACAGCACGAGGAGCGTATCGAGGATCATCAGCATCAGAGCCGCGGCAATCAGCGGGCCGCGTAGGTCCTGTTGCTGGTCGAGGCCATAGGCGATGCGTGTCACAGGGAGAGCCGTTTCGGGCGCGGCGATCGACGCCAGTTCCGCATCGGGGCCCAGCAGATTGTGCGCGACCACGCCATCGTCGGTGCCGTAGAGGCCCGGCGGATTGCGCAAGGTGACAGGCTGGATCGTTCCAGAAATCTCCAGAGGCCGCGCGTCGGGTGAGGGGGGGACAAGCATGCCGTTGGCGGCGACCATCCGATAGGGCGGCAGCGTGGCGCGCCGCTCGTCACCGGCCGTCTCGATCATCGCCTGGTTGCGCGAAATCTGCACGATGCGGCGCAGCATCTCCACGAAGCTGCCGGAGATGGGGAGGTTCGACCAGGTGGCCTCGGGCGTGATGTGGAACAGCACCAGCGTGCCGTCGCCGCGCCGGTCGCCGGTGACCAGCGGCGTGCCGTCGGCGAGGTTGGCCCAGGTGCGCTCGACAATATCGGCCGAGGGCTCGGCCAGGATCTGGCGCGTCACCGTGACCCCGGAAGGGGCACTCAGATCGGCGAAGGGGCCGGTAGGCGGGAATTCGCTGACCTGTTGCGGCTCGGTCCATGACAACGTGCCCCCCAGCGCCCGCTCGCCAAGCCGAAGCCGCACGGGCAGGAGGTCGGGATCGTTCTCTGCTGCGGCGAGCCGCGATCCGGCAAAACGCACCAGCGTGCCGCCGCCTTCCATCCACTCGATCACCGCGCGCCGCGCGGTGGCGGGCAAAGTGCCGACATCGGCCATCACGATGACCGCCGGTCCCTGCTCGATCAGTTCTGGGATGGCTTCGGCAAGATCGAGGCTGGAGGCCGAGATGATGTCGGCATAGGGCTCGAGTGCCCGGTTGATGTAGTAGAGCGGGGAAAGCAGCGGCTGCGCCTGGTCGCCTTCGGCCTGCGAGATCAGCGCGACGCGGCGGCGCCGCTGGCTCTCGTCCAGAACCCGCGTCGCGCCGGCGTGAAGCTCGCCATCGATGGTCAGCGAGGAGAAATCGTTGCGCAGCTCAAAGGGCACGCGGATTTCGCCGCGCGCTTCGCTTTCGCCGATGCCGAATTCCAGCACGGCGTCGGCCAGGCGGCGTCCGCGGTCGTCATAGGCGCCGGCCGTGACTTGGCGTGGCGCCGTGTCGGCTTCCGGGCGGATGGCGGTGACGGCAAAGACGTCGGCCAGATTGTCGCCCCCGGTCAGCGCCAGCATGGAGGGCTGCTCGGGCTCGGCCCAGATCAGGCGCCCGATGCCGGCATCGGCAAGGCTCTCCCAGACCGCCTCGTCTTCGTTCGAAGCCAGTCCGTCGGTCAGAAGCGCAAGGCCGGCGCCAGGCAGGCCGTCGAGGGCTGCGGCGATGCGCTCGGCAGCGGCCACGCGATCAACCGGGACGGGCCGAGGCGCGGCGGCATTCAGCCGGTCGCGCGCGGCAGCCGCGTCGAAGGGGCCGGCCGGCGCGTTGGGTTCCTCGGCGGTGAAGGCGAGGATGACGGGAACGTCGCTCGCCTCGGCATCGGCGATCAGCCGGCCGGCCGTCGCCACGCGAAGCTCCCAGTCGGAAGCGGACGCCCATCCATTGTCCATGAGAATGGCGGTGGCGCTGCCGCCGGCGGCCATGCGCTCGCGCGGGTTCAGCACGGGATCGGCCAGCGCCAGGATGATCAGCGTCGCCAGGACCAGCCGCAGCAGCGTCAGCCACCAGGGGCTCTGATGCGGGGTCTCCTCGCGCTTCAGCACGCTGGCCAGAATGCGCAGCGGCGGGAAGATTTCCGTCTGCGGTCGGGGCGGCGTCATGCGCAACAGCCACCAGATCACCGGCAGCACGATGAGCCCTGCAAGCACCAGCGGTGCGCCGAAGGAGAGCGGCAGCCAGCTCATGCCGGACCTCGACCGCCAAAGGCCGGCTGGTTCGCCATCGCGCCATGCACGCGCACCAGGGCTTCCGAAGCCAGCCGATCGGTATGGTTGACCGTGAAGCTCCAGCCGCGTTTCCGGGCCCAGCTCGCCAGTTCGTGGCGGCGCGCGGCGTAAACGCGGCGGTAGTCCTCGCCGAGCGTCTCAGCACGGCCAGCGGTCAAGCGCTCGCCGGTCTCGGGGTCACGGAACTCGGTGCGGCCGGAATAGGGAAAGCTCTCTTCGGCAGGATCTGCAATCTCGACGAGGTGGGCGCGCACGCCGTGCTCGGCCAGCGGGGCGAGCCAGGCCAAAGTCTCCTCGACCGGATCGAGAAAATCGGAGGCGATGATCATGTCGCTGTAGCGCTTGATCTGGCTCAGCTCGGGCCGGGCCGGCGGCACCGGCGTCTGCAGCAGCAGCGAAGCGAGGCGTTCGGCGCCGTTGCGTGTCGAGATCGGATCGGTGAGTCCGGGCCAGGCGATTCGTTCGCCCGAGCGCGACAGGAGCTCGGCCAGGGCCAGGATGAGAACGAGGGCGCGCGATTCCTTGGAGACCGCGGCCCCCGTCGATTTGTAGAGCATCGAAGGCGAGGGGTCGGCCCAGAGCCAGACCGTGTGCGCCGCCTCCCATTCGCGGTCGCGCACATAGGTGTGGTCGTCGCGCGCGGAACGGCGCCAATCGATGCGAGACAACGCCTCGCCTTCCACATAGGGGCGGAACTGCCAGAAATTCTCGCCAATGCCGCGTTTGCGCCGGCCATGCCATCCGGCGATCACCGTGTTGACGACGCGCCGTGCATCGACCAGCAGGTCGGGCACGAGCGAGGCTCGCTGCCTCGCGCGCGCCAGCGCTTCGCGCGTTGCAACGCGGGGGATCGCCTCGCCGACCGCCGCCATCAGCCTTGCGACTTGACGAGCCGGGCGATCACGTCGCGCACGGTCGTCCCTTCGGCGCGGGCGGCGAAGCTGAGCGCCATGCGGTGCTGGAGCACGGGCTCGGCCAGCGCGTGGACGTCGTCGATGGAAGGCGCGAGCCGGCCGTCATAGAGCGCTCGGGCACGGGCACACAGCGTGAGCGCCTGGCTTGCGCGGGGACCGGGACCCCAGGCGACAAGCCGGTCGACCTCTTCGTTTCCCTGGCCGGGGCGGGCGGAGCGAACGAGCCGCAGGATGGCCTCGACCACGCTTTCGGGCACCGGCATGCGGCGGATGAGTTGCTGGATCTCGAGCAGCCGGTCGGGGGCCATCACGTTTTCAGCGACGGCGTCGCTGACGCCGGTCGTCTCGATGAGAATGCGCCGTTCGGCCTCGAGGTCGGGATAGAGGATGTCGACCTGCATCAGGAAGCGGTCGAGCTGGGCCTCCGGCAGCGGGTAGGTGCCTTCCTGCTCGAGCGGGTTCTGGGTGGCCAGAACGTGAAAGGGTTTCGGCAGGTCATGGCGATGGCCGGCGACGGTGACGTGATATTCCTGCATCGATTGCAGGAGTGCGGACTGGGTGCGGGGGCTGGCGCGGTTGATCTCGTCGGCCATCAGGAGCTGGGCGAAGATCGGGCCGGGCAGGAAGCGGAAGGAGCGGCGTCCGGTCTCGTCCTGCTCCATCACTTCCGAGCCCAGAATGTCGGAGGGCATCAGATCGGGTGTGAATTGGATGCGGCTGGAATCGAGCCCGAGCACGACGCCGAGCGTTTCCACGAGCTTGGTCTTCGCCAGGCCCGGCACGCCGACCAGAAGCGCGTGGCCGCCCGCCAGAATCGCAACCAGCGTGCGTTCAACTACGCTTTCCTGGCCGAAGATGACACGGCCGACGCCGTCGCGGACCCCGGCGATATCTGCCAGCGCCTTCTCGGCCTGGGCCACCATCTCAGCCTCGGTCAAGGCCGGTTCCTTTACAATCACGCTCATTCGCGTTCGTCCCTCGTTTGCCGGAAATCGACGATCGGCCGCCGCGCGATCGGGTCACAGCTATACCGCATTGCAGGAACGCTGCCACGCGGCAGATTAAATGACCCCAGATGGCTGACAAGCAGAACAACAGTGACTATTTCGTGACGATGACATCCGATCCGAACGATAGCAAACAGGGTCTAAGCGAGGCAGGCTCCGCCGTCGACCTGCAATCCCTGATTGCGCGGGCGACCGGCGCCGGGCGCGGGTTGCCGCCTGTCGAGAAGTGGAACCCGGAGTTCTGCGGCGATCTCGACATGGAGATCAAGGCCGACGGGACGTGGTTCTACATGGGCACCCCGATCGGGCGCATGCCGCTGGTGCAACTCTTCGCCTCCGTGCTGCGCAAGGATGAAGACGGCAAGACCTATCTGGTGACGCCGGTGGAAAAGGTTGGCATCCGGATCGAGGACGCGCATTTCGTCGCCGTCGAGATGAATGCCAGCGGCAACGGGCATGATCAGGTGCTGACCTTCCGCACCAATGTCGGCGAGGTGGTGGAAGCCGGCCCGGAACATCCGCTGCGATTCGTCGACGAGGAGGCGACCGACGGCCTGAAGCCCTATCTGCACGTCCGCGGTCGGCTCGAGGCGCTGGTGGCCCGGCCGGTCATGTACGAGATTGCCGAGATCGGCGAGGAAATCGAGATCGACGGCGTGAAGATGTTCGCGGTACGCTCCAGGGGTGCGGTCTTCCCGGTCATGCCGATCGACCGGCTCAATCGGCTGAGCGGGGACGCCTGATGGACGCGATGACCGATCGCCCCTTTTCAGCCGCCGATTTCCGCCGCCGTGCCGTGCGCGAGACGGGTCCTTTCGGCGGGGACGAGTTGGGTGACCATAGCCTGAACCCGGATTTGCGGGACCTCATTCTCGGCAACACGCTGCGCGATGCGGCGGTGATGATCGCCGTGGTAGACCATGGTCCCGAGGCGAGCGTGATCCTGACGCAGCGCACTGCTAATCTGCGCGACCATGCGAGCCAGATCGCCTTTCCGGGCGGCCGCATCGATGCGGGCGATCCCACGCCGGAATTCGCCGCGCTCCGCGAGACGCAGGAGGAGATTGGCCTGCCGCCCGAAGAGATTGAGGTGGTGGGACGCATGCCGGATTATGTTTCGGGCAGCGGCTACCGCATCGCGCCGGTGCTGGGGATCGTCCGGCCTGGCTTCGACCTGACGATCAACCCGCACGAGGTGGACGACGCCTTCGAAGTGCCGCTCGGCTTCCTGATGGATCCTGCCAACCACCGCCGCGACAGCCGCGTCTGGAACGAGCGGCAGCGCTTCTTCTACGCCATGCCTTTCGAGAGTCGGCACATCTGGGGCGTCACGGCCGGAATCATCCGCACGATGTATGAAAGGCTCTACCGTTGAGCCTTGGCCCCTCGATCAAGGGACGGGCGGCGTGGCTGGAGGATAACGATCTCCAGAGGCTGCTTGCCGCGCTTTCGGCCAATGGCGAGGAGGCGAGGATCGCGGGCGGCGCGGTGCGAAACGCGCTGATGGGCCAGCCGGTCGCCGACATCGACATCGCCACCACCAATCTGCCCGACGAGACGATCGCGCGGGCGGAAGCCGCAGGCTTCAGGACCGTTCCGACCGGCAAGGATCATGGCACCATCACAGTCGTGGCACACCACCAGCCCTTCGAGGTCACCACGCTACGCGATGATGTCGAGACTGACGGGCGGCACGCCAAGGTTGCATTCGGCAAGGACTGGAAGCGCGATGCCGAGCGGCGCGACTTTACCTTCAACGCGCTCTACGCACAGGCCGACGGACAGGTGATCGATCTCGTCGGCGGGCTCAAGGATCTGGAGGAAAGGCGCGTGCGCTTCATCGGCGATGCCGAAGCCCGCATCCGGGAGGACTATCTGCGCATCCTGCGCTTCTTCCGCTTCTTCGCCACCTACGGATCGGGCCGGCCGGATGCCGAGGGGCTCAAGGCCTGCGCCAAGCTCAAGGATGGCATGAGCCGGCTGTCGGCCGAGCGTGTGTGGGCGGAAATACGGCGACTGCTCGAGGCAAAAGATCCTTCTCGTGCGCTTCTGTGGATGCGCACGACGAGCGTTCTGTCGACGATCCTGCCGGAGACCGCGAAATGGGGGATCGATTCGATCCATCCGCTGGTCGCCGCCGAAGCCGATCTTGGCTGGCAGCCCGATCCGCTGCTGCGCCTGGTGGCGATGGTCCCGCCGGATGCCGCGCGGCTGCAGGCGATGGCGGACCGGCTCCGGCTCTCGAAGGCAGATGCGGCGCGGCTTTGTGCCTGGGCGCAGGCACCGACGATCGAGCCCGACATGGACGAACACGCCATGGCCAAACAGCTCTACCGGCATGGTCGCGACGGGATAAGGGACCGGCTGAAACTGTCGCTGGCCAGCGCGCGCGGCAGGGCGGTGACGGAGACATCCGAACTCCACCGTGCGGCGGGTTTTTCGCGCCTTCTGGGCCTGGCTGAAAAGTGGGAAAAGCCCCAGATGCCGATCCGCGGAGCCAACCTGATCAAGGCGGGATTCATGCAGGGCCCCGAACTCGGCTCCCTGCTCGCCCGCCTCGAAGAAGAATGGGTCGACAGCAATTTTGCGCTCGACCGCGCCGCCCTGATGGCGCGCGCGACCGAACTCAAGGATTGATCAGGCGGCCTGGCGCGCGGTCTGGACGCGCGAACGGATCGCCTCCACCATCGTTTCGCGGATGATGCTTTCGCCATGCGCCTGGCGCATGTGCTCGATGGCCCGGCGAATGACTTCGGCCTCTTCTTCGTGCCGAGTGTGCCAGTCGCAACCGGGAACGAGCGAACCGCAATGATATTCCTTCATCGGTTTTTCTCCTCTCTCACGTTTGCGTGCCCGTGGCGTTCACGGGACTATTTGATAACACGGATTTGGCCATGCCGTTTCCCTGTTTCAATGATTTGATCGGTTGCCCATCGCGTTGTCACTCCGGCTAGTTGCCCAAGGAGCGGGCAAAGGTCGCCGTGCCGCCTTTCAGGCAGCCGCATTTGCCAGGGCTACTTCCTCGGCGATCCAGCGCTCGAAGTCGCGGACTTTTCGGGGCTTTTGCCTTGTCGCAGAGGTCACCAGCCAGTAGCCGAGGCCTGTAGCTGCTCGTTCGGGAAAGGGGGCCACAAGCCGGCCTGAGACGAGTGCGTCGTGGGCCAGGGTCTGCCAGGCCAGCATAACCCCCTGTCCGGTCATGGCTGCTTCGAGACAAAGCGAGGCATCGGTGAAACCATGACCCTGCGGAAGCTCGGCCTCGCTGATACCGAACTGGTCGAGCCAGATGTTCCAGCCCAGCGTCGAGTTGACGTCGCGCAGGATCGGCAGCGACAGGAGATCGCGCGGTTTGGCGATACGGGCTGCGAGTTCCGGGGCGCATACCGGGAACACCTCCTGCGGCATCAGGAAACTGGCCGCCACGCCCGGCCATTTGCCCGCGCCCACCCGAACCGCGATGTCGATGTCGGACGCATCGGGATTGACCAGTTCAACCGAAGCGTCGAGCCGGACCATGATTTCCGGGTGAAGCCGCGAAAAGCGCGCAAGGCGGGGCACGAGCCATTTGGACGCAAAGACCGGCGCCACCGAAATGACCAGCACGGTCTCGTCACCGCCCCTCAGCAGCGCAAGGCCAGCGTCGAGTTCGCCGAAAGCGGCATGCAGCCGCGGCAGAATCGTCCGCCCGGCGCCCGTTGGGACCAGTCCGCGCGGGGTGCGATCAAACAGGGCGCGACCCAGCTGCCTCTCGGCCTTGATAATCTGCTGGCTGACCGCGCCGACCGAAACGCCGAGTTCGTCGGCTGCCTTCTGCAGCGAGCCAAGCCGACCCGCGGCTTCCACAGCCTTGAGGCCGTTAAGATGAATCCGATTGAGCTCACGCATATAGTTTTTCTATAGGAGATTGCTGACAGATTCCATTGTCTAGAGCGCATTTGGTGCGCTTCTTGTCCAGATAAACTGGAGCAAGACGGACATGCTGTCACTCATTTTGTCGATGGTTTTGCGGAGGGGCCGCGCGCCTGCGCCTTGCCCCGATGGCGGGAATTGGCTGCGCGATCCGCTCAGCCATCCGTCGATTGCGCGCATGAGCGTCGCGCAGCTGGCCGATCTGCCTGCGGGCGAACTGCGCGCGCGGTTGCGGTGCTAGAGCATCTTCGATGAACGCAGAGTCGGTTTGAGGATTCACGTGGCCGGCCTTGTCTGATTCACTGCTGCTGGTGATTTGCCAGGAGGTGATGATGACGAGGAGCCTGAGTGGGGAC
>Ga0008835_100027_pt1 | contig 215928 bp, 201 predicted proteins | sample HotLakConsoUCCRE_FD_62215 | JGI IMG/M metagenome (GOLD analysis project Ga0008835, IMG submission 62215) | Hypersaline microbial mat communities from Hot Lake, Washington, USA - Hot Lake Consortium UCC-RE (Hybrid Assembly) ... | reverse complement strand
GCGATCAGCTCCACGTAACGGAAGCGTTCCGCTGCTCGCCCATTGCTCCCTCCGCGCAAGCGGGCAATTGTCAGACGTCGGCTCTGGTTTCAGCTGGATGAGTGTCGGGGGTCAGAGCAAAGGCCGCCATTGAAGCCGCCATTGCAATGAGTGACGCAATCAAGCGCGGCGGCCATCGCGTAGATGCTGCGAAACCAGATGCGAATAAAACAAAGATCAAGTTCGACAGACAAATCGTTGCGATCGCGAAAGCTGAGGGAGCAAGTGTTGTTTACGCGGATGATGACGATGTTCATCGGTATGCCAAGCAGACCGGCCTGAAAGCATACCGCACATCAGAACTCGAAATTCCACCGGAAGACCCCCAGGGTTCACTCGACGTGTGAAGAGCTGATGACCGCATGAGAGGGGGCTGCGATCAGCGTCTTCCTCACCCTCGATCCCCCCAACCGGAACATGGTGGCCGAAGCCGCCGCCGCCGGAAGCTACGAGATGGAGGGCTTCACGCCCGTCCCGCGCCTGCAGATCGTCACCATCGAGGAGGCTTTGCAGCTTCGCGACCGCGCCGTGCGCCTGCCCGCCCGCCGCGACGACGCGTTCAAACGCGCCGCGCGCGAAGACGACGCATCCCAACAGGGCAGGCTCGACCTCTGAGGCCCTTCCCCCTCCCCCGCACACGCGCTATCTCCCCCTGCAACCCATCCCTTGCAGGCCGCGCATGACCGACCTCTCCCGCATCCGCAACTTCTCCATCGTCGCCCATATCGACCACGGGAAATCCACGCTCGCCGACCGGCTGATCCAGCTGACCGGGACCGTGGCCGAGCGCGACATGAAGGAGCAGCTTCTCGACGCCATGGATATCGAGCGCGAGCGCGGGATCACCATCAAGGCCAATACCGTGCGCATCGACTATCCCGCGCGCGACGGGCACACCTATGTCCTCAACCTCATCGACACGCCCGGCCATGTGGACTTCGCCTACGAGGTCTCGCGGTCCATGCAGGCGGTGGAGGGCTCGCTTCTGGTGGTCGACGCCTCCCAGGGGGTCGAGGCGCAGACGCTGGCCAATGTCTACCAGGCCATCGACGCCGACCACGAGATCGTGCCGGTCCTCAACAAGATCGACCTGCCCGCCGCCGAACCCGAGCGCGTCAAGGAGCAGATCGAGGACGTCATCGGCATCGACGCCTCGGAGGCCGTCGAGATCTCGGCCAAGACCGGCCTCGGCATTCCCGATGTGCTGGAGGCCATCGTCACCCGCCTGCCCGCGCCCAAGGGCACCCGCGACGCGCCCCTCAAGGCCATGCTGGTCGACAGCTATTACGACCCCTATCTCGGCGTCGTCGTCCTGATCCGCGTCATCGACGGGGTCATCCGGAAGGGCGACCGCATCCGCATGATGAAAACGGGGGGCACCTACCAGATCGACCGGCTGGGCGTCTTCAAACCCGCCATGCAGGACATCGCGGAGCTCGGGCCCGGCGAGATCGGCTTCTTCACCGCGCAGATCAAGCAGGTCCGCGACACCCGCGTGGGCGACACCGTCACCCACGAGAAGAAACAGTGCGCCACCGCGCTGCCGGGCTTCAAGCCGTCGATCCCCGTGGTTTTCTGCGGCCTCTTCCCCGTGGACGCCAACGATTTCGAGGACCTGCGCGACGCGATGGAGAAGCTGGCACTGAACGACGCCTCCTTCACCTTCGAGATGGAGACCTCGGCCGCGCTCGGCTTCGGCTTCCGCTGCGGGTTCCTCGGGCTCCTGCATCTGGAGGTCATCCGCGACCGGCTGGAACGCGAATACGATATCGACCTGATCACCACCGCGCCCAGCGTGATCTACCACATCCACCTGCGCGACGGCTCGATGATCGCGCTGCACAACCCCGCCGACATGCCCGACGCGGCCACCATCGACCATATCGAGGAGCCGCGGATCAAGGCGACCATCCTCGTGCCGGACGAGTACCTGGGTGACGTGCTTGCGCTGTGCCACGACCGGCGGGGGGAGCAGCTGGACCTCACCTATGCGGGCTCCCGCGCGATGGTGGTCTACGATCTGCCGCTGAACGAGGTGGTCTTCGACTTCTACGACCGGCTGAAATCGGTCACCAAGGGTTATGCCAGCTTCGACTACCAGATGATCGGCTACCGGCAGGACCATCTGGTGAAGATGCAGATCCTCGTGAACGACGAGCCGGTGGACGCGCTGTCGATCATGGTCCACCGCGACCGGGCCGAGACGCGCGGCCGCGCCATGTGCGAGAAGCTGAAGGAGCTGATCCCGCGCCACATGTTCAAGATCCCGATCCAGGCGGCGATCGGCGGGCGGGTCATCGCGCGCGAGACCATCGCGGCGCTGCGCAAGGACGTGACGGCCAAGTGCTATGGCGGGGACGCCACGCGGAAACGGAAACTGCTCGACAAGCAGAAAGCGGGCAAGAAGAAGATGCGCCAGTTCGGGAAGGTGGAAATCCCGCAATCGGCGTTCATCAACGCGTTGAAGATGGACTCGTAGGGCGGGACTGGTCCCGCCGCTTCCAGCAACAAGCTGAACTTGCTGGACTACGTCCTGTCATTCTTCGGTTCGATGTGCGGCGAACGATGCCAGGACACGCGAAATCATGGGGCCAGCAGGGCCCTGTTGCGTAAATCGGCTGATGGCCGAGCTTCCCCTTTCCCCGGACGGACGATACTGGACAGGGTCCTGACTTAATGTGCGATTTCTCTTCCGCGCAGCGCCACGATTGGCGGGCCTGACGCGCGGAACAGGGCGGTGATGGCGCTACGGATGTCGGGAACCTCCCGTGGCGGTTCCTTGAGGACTCGAATGGTCGCGTACCGGATGGGTCGGATCGAAGCAGACCTGCAAGCGACGCGCCGGGTTCGGATGCACCCGATCGGTCGTGGTCCCTCGATCACCCTCGGGAGTGAAGGGTGTTGAGCGTCCCGCATCGCCAGCGGGCCGGGATCAGGTCCGCCACGCAGCAAGCCCTGGCCCGGCGTCATGCCTGCGCCGCCGATGCAAGGATCGCGCGGCTTGTGGTCACAAGATAGTCCCAATCGCCGATCCGGGCGGCGGCGACCTTGTGTTTCATGTCGATTGTCAGGAACGCGTGGCCATGGACGAATGACCACAGCATATAGGCGCGGCGCTGGACATCCGGATCGCTGGTGGGCAGGCCGAGGCACGCGGCGACGGCCTTCACGACCACGCCGAAACAGCCTTCGCCCTTGGCCAAAAGGTCGGGGGCGTTTTCGTGCCCTTCCGTCAGGCCGAACACGAGGCGGAAAACCCCCGGCTCGGCCCGGGCGAAATCGACATAGGCCTGACCCACGGCAGCGACGGCTTCGAGCGAGCCGTGGGGATGGGCCGCGGCACCAGCCTCCATCGCGGCGCGCAATCGGTCCATCGCTTCACTCACGACCCCCCGCAGGATCTCGTGACGATCCTTGAAATGCTTGTAGGGCGCCGCAGAGCTGACACCGGCGCGGCGTGCGGCCTCGGACACGGAGAACCCGTCCGGGCCGTGCGTCTCGACGAGGTCCCGGACAGCCGCGATCAGCTGCGCGCGAAGGTCCCCGTGGTGATAGGCGGCCTTGGGCGTCACGGTCGGCGTGACCTGTGGTTCGGACGGATCGGTCGACATTGCGATTGGGCCTTTCTGTAAAGTGAGTGATATTCACTTTTTCCCTTGACGAAAGTTAGAATCTCTCACATATGATTGCAAGCGCAGGGGCGTATCTCCGCATTCTACCCTTAGCCCTGTTGCACAAATCGGGCGATGGCCGAGGTTCCTCTTTCACCGGACGGACTCATCCCAAGGGGTCCGTGATGGGTATGCGGAGCGCGGTGATCCGTTCAGGACGGCGATACGGACCTGAAGCTCCGCGTCCTGGCGGTCGACGTCCCAGCAGTTTCGCGCCGTGCAGTCTCGTCTCGACGCGTCTCCGGCGGTGGTATCCGCTCCATCCACTGCCCGGCGGCCGCAAAAGGTTTTCGACGAAGCCGGTCGTCTGGCGCAACGCCATGCCGAACAGGACCTTCACCGTCCGGCACGTCTGAATGGCGGCATCGCTGCAGGTCTGCTGGCGGCCACGCCTGCCTGTCGGCGCGGCCTCCCGGGTCAACTCGGGGTCGAACCAGATCGCCAGCGCGCCCCGGCGCTTGAGCGCTTCGTTACAGGCCGGCCAGGTCCTGGTCATGTCGGTCCGTGATGGGGGTCTGCTCATGCATCCCGGCGACCACGCTGGAGTCACGAGATGACTCCCTCCCAAGATTTGTGCGACAGAGCCAGTCCTTGGCGTGAAGACGTCATTGATGGTGGAGTATCAGGAGAGGGCGGGCAGCGACACGACGTGCCGATCGGAATTCGACTTCGTGCCGAACCGCGCTTGACGGGCGGAAAGGTCGCGCCTTCAGCACAACCTGCGATCCCTGAACGCGATCAACCGGGGCAGGACAAGGGGCGTCAGGTACATCGGCACCTGGAAACAGCCGATCAGCAAGAGCAGGTCATCGGTCACCGCCGTCGGCAGCACGCCCAGAAACAGCGCCACGTTGCGGTTGCCCGCGACGACGGCCAGCGCGGGCCTGTCGGGACCAGCGCGCAACACCAGCACTGCCAGTGCCTGCAGCCCGAAGCCGATCGCGCAGACAAGGATCATCGCGCGCCAGAACATGGCGGGATCGTCGCGCAGGGTCTGGCCGACCGCGCTCATGATGCCGATCACCACTGCCGCCAGCAGGACCGCCGCGATGGCGTCGATCACGGTCATCACCCGCGGTGTGCCCCGCACGATCCCGCGCGACCTGAGCAACAGTGCCAGACCGCCCGCCACGGCGATCACCGCAAGCAGCCGCAGGACGGCGGAGATGACCTCGGACGCGCCGCCAAAAGCAGGGGCCAGCGCAAAGACCGGCACCACCGTGACGGGCAGAAGCGCCGTGCCGATCACCGTCTGGCGCAGCGCGGGCGCAGGATCGCCGCCCGCCATGATCGCGAAATGGGCCGCACCCGTCAGGGGCGCTGCACACAGGAACAGGACCGCCCCCAACGCGAAACTGCCTTGAAGCAGCCCCAGCGCCGCAAGCGGCAGCGCCACGGCGAGCGGCAGGGCCAGTTGCAGCACCAGCGCCCGAAGGCCCGCGCGCATCAGCCCCGCCCGCCCGATCCGCAACCCCTCGGGACCGATCCGCAGCACGGCGAGAAACAGCAAGATGACCACGACCGGGCCGATGGTGGGCCGCATCGCCTCGGCCAGCGCGGGCGAGGCAAGACCGATCGCCAGCCCCCCCGGCAACATCCAGCGCCCGCTTCGGGCCAGCGCCGCGATCACAGCGCCGCCGCACCCCGCGCGGCCTGATCGTAGCTTCCAGACAGCGCCCGCAGCAGCGCGGCGACCCGGCTCATGTCCGCGGGGTCATGGCCCAGTTGCCGCGCCGCGCGCACCAGAAGCGCCTCGCGCACCTCCTTGTAGCGGGCGCAGAGCGCGGCCCCCGCCGGGGTGATTTCGACCGTCTTTTCCTTGCCCTTGCGCCCGGCCTTGAGCAGCTTCGACTGTGTCAGCTTCCTGATCGCGTAATTGGCCAGGTGCGTGTCCTCGATGTTGAGGATCAGGCAGACCTCTGCCAGCGTCTTGGGCCGTCCGCGGTGGTGGACAAGATGCAGGATCAGCACCTCGAGCGGCGACATGGTGGGCCCGCCCGCCGCCGTCATGCAGCGCACCATCCAGCGCTGGTACGCGTTGTTCATCATGGTCAGCGCGAATTCCACCTCGGACAAGGCGGGCAACGCGCTCTCGGCCAGATGCGCCGAAGAGACGACGGGGCCGATGTCGGGCGGGGGGGGACGACGGTCCGTCATCGTGCGGACATCGTCGAGGGCAGCCAGAGCGCGATCTGCGGAAAGACGGTCAGGATCACGGTGGCCGCGACCAGCAGGAAGAAGAAGGGCGCGGCGTAACGTGCGATGGTGAAGATCCCCTTTCCGGTGATGGATTGCAGCACGAACAGGTTGAACCCCACGGGCGGCGTGATCTGGCTCATCTCCACGACCAGCACCAGGAACACGCCGAACCAGATCGGGTCGATCCCGGCGGCCAGCACCATGGGCAGGATGATCGAGACCGTCAGCACGACGATGGAAATCCCGTCGAGGAAGAAACCCAGCACGATGAAGAACACGAGCAGCGCCGCCAGCAGCGCATATTGCGACAGGCCCTGTTCGCCGATCCAGGCCGCCAGGCTGCGCGGGATGCCGGTGTAGCCCATCGCGCCCGTCAGGAAGGCCGCGCCGACGAGGATGAAGGCGATCATGCAAGATGTGATGACTGCGCCCCGCAGGCTGTCCCAGGCGCCCTTGCGGTCAAGCCCGCCGGACAGGCCCGCGATGGCCAATGCGCCCACGACGCCCACGACAGCCGCCTCGGTGGGCGAGGCGAGCCCGCCGTAGATCGACCCGATCACCGCCACGATCAGCCCGACGGTCGGCAACAGCAACGCGGCCGCCTTCAGCTTCTCAAGAAAGGGCGCGGGCGGCTCCGGCGGGGGCATCAGGTGACGATTCCGCCACGCCCAGAACATCGTGTAGCCGCCGAACATGGCCGCCAGCATGAGGCCCGGCAGCACGCCCGCCAGAAACAGCCGCGCGATGGATTGCTCGGTCGCGGCGCCATAGACGATCAGGATGATCGAAGGCGGGATCAGAAAGCCGAAGGTGCCCGAGCCCGCCAGCGTGCCGATGGCCATGCGGTCGTCATAGCCGCGCGCCTTCAGTTCCGGCAGCGACATGCGCCCCACGGTGGCGGTCGTGGCCGCCGAAGAACCCGACACGGCCGCGAAAAGCGCACAGCCCATGATGTTGACGTGCAACAGCCCACCGGGCAGGCGGCGGGTGAAGGGGGCGAGCCCGGTGAAGAGGTCGGAGGACAGACGCGATCGGAACAGGATCTCGCCCATCCATATGAACATCGGCAGCGCCGTCAGATCCCAGATATTGAGCGCCGCCCAGGCCTTGGTGCCGAAGACCGCGCCGACCGGCGCGGGGGTGGCGAGCATCATCGCGACCAGCCCCACGGCGATCAGCGAGAAGCCGACCCAGAGACCCAGCGCCAGGCAAAGGAACAGCACGCCGACAAGGATCAGCGACAGGGTGAACAGGTCCATCTCAGTGCCCTCCCCCGTCGATGCCGCCGTCGATGCCGCGTGCGGTTTCGGCGGCGACAAAGGAGGGTGTGCGACCCGATAGCGCCGTCACCAGCTCATCGGCCAGCGCCAGCGCGAACAGCCCCAGACCCAGCGTCATGACCCCTTGGGGTATCCAGAGCGGCACCCGCACCATCCCGAAGGAGACCGAATCGAAGGCCCAGCTGTCCTGCGCCTGCACCCCGCTGTGCCACGCCGCGAAAAGCGCCAGCGCCAGCGCGGCCGCCAGAACGATGATCGTGACCGCCCTCGCCACGCTCGGCGGCAGGGATTGCGCCAGCATGGTGACCCGCACATGGCCCGCCGTCTTCAGGGTCGCCGGCAGCGCCAGGAAGGCCGCGCCGACGAACAGGAAGCCGCCGATCTCGGACAGGGACGGCACCTGAAATCCGATGGCAGCCCCCCCGGTGGACAGCAGCACCCGGTCAAGGATACGCCCCCCGATCTGGGCAAGGACCAGCACCGCGATGGTCACAAGGGCCAGCGCCGAAGCGACAAGGGCCGCAGCATAGACAAGGTCGAGCGCGCGTCGCATGAGCCGCCTCCCGTTTTTCGGTTTGCCGGATGGAAAAAGGGCCGGGCGATGCTGCCCGGCCCCGGTTCGGGCGTTACTGCGCGGCCTCGAACGCCGCGACGATGGCGGCGCCGCCGTCCCCGGCCCGCGCAAGCCATTCCGCGGTCATCTGCTCGCCCGCAGCGGCCAGCGCCGCCGAAAGCGCCTCGGAGGGCTGGATCACCGTCATGCCGTTGCTTTCCAGCGTAGCGATCTGCGTCGCGGTCTCGGCCTCAGACATCTCCCAGCCGCGGGTTTCGGCCTCGGCGGCGGCGGCGAGAAGGGCGGTGCGCTGATCTTCAGGCAGGGCGTTCAGCGCCTCGGTGTTCACGAAGACCACGTTCTTGGGCAGCCACGCGTTCACGTCGACATAGACCGATGTGTAATCCCATGCCTGCGAGGACACGCCGGTGGAGGGCGAGGTCATCATCGCCGCCACCCGTCCCGTGGCGAACGCGGTCGGGATATCACCGGCCTCGACCTGCGTCGGCACCATGCCAAGGATATTGGCCAGTTCCTCGGTCGCCGTGTTGTAGGCCCGGAAGGTGACGCCCTGAAGCGCCGCGGGGTCGGTCACTTCCTCGGTCAGGTAAAGCGACTGGCCCGGCCATGGCACGGCATAGAGCAGCGTCAGCCCCTGTTCCGCCAGGAGCGCCTCGACCGCGGGGCGCGAGGCGCTCCACAGCGCGCGGGCGTCGGCGTAGCTGTCTGCGAGGAAGGGAATCGAATCGGCCTCGAACACCGGGTTCTCATTGGCCAGCCGCGACAGCAGGATTTCCCCGATTGGCGCGAGACCGCGGCGGACGGAATCCTTGATCTCGGGGTGGCCGAAGAGCGAGCCCGCGGAGTGGACGGTGATATCGAGCTCGCCGCCCGTGGCCTCGCGCACGTCATCTGCGAATTCCATGATGTTCATCGTGTGGAACACCGTGTCTCCATAAGGCGTGGGCATGTCCCAGGCGGTCTGCGCCGCGGCGGGAAGGGTCAGCGCGGACAGCGCGGTGGCAAGTGCCAGGGAACGGAAGGAAAAGGTCATCGGGCAACTCCCATGTTGGTTGGCCCGGCGCGGTCAGGGCGCCGGAAACTTTGGTCCAGGGCTCATTGGTGACCCTGCGTAACAATGAGGTTGACCACTGATCGACAATTTGTCAACAAAATGTCATCGAAACGTCGGGGAGCATCCTCCCCGACCACACGGATCGTCCGAAAAACGGGCGGCGCGGACAGCGGAGAGACCATCATGGCACATGCGCCCGAGCTTTGGGATTTCTGGATCGACCGCGGCGGCACCTTCACCGACGTGGTGGCTCGCGCTCCGGACGGCGCGTTGACGCCGCTGAAACTCCTGTCCGAAAACCCGGAGGCTTATGACGATGCCGCGATCGAGGGCATCCGCCGCCTGCTGGGCGGCACGATCGATCCGGCTCGCATCGGCACGGTCAAGATGGGCACCACGGTCGCCACCAATGCTCTGCTGGAGCGCAAGGGCGACAGAACCATCCTTCTGACAACGAAAGGGTTTCGCGATGCGCTGCGCATCGCCTACCAGGCCCGCCCCGACATCTTCGCCAAGGAGATCGTCCTGCCCGAACAGCTGTACGACCAGGTGATCGAGGTCGAGGAACGCCTGCGCGCCGATGGCAGCGTGGAACTGGGTTTGAACGCCGATCCGCTGCGCGACCCGCTGGCCAAGGCCAAGGCCGACGGGATCGAGGCCGTCGCCATCGTTCTGATGCACGCCTGGAAGAACCCCGCGCATGAAATCGCGCTGGCCGACCTCGTGCGCGGCATGGGCTTTGCACAGGTCTCGGTCAGCCACGAGGTTTCGCCCTTGGTGAAACTCGTGGGTCGCGGCGATACCACGGTCGTCGATGCCTATCTCTCCCCGATTCTGCGCCGCTACGTCGCCCGGGTCGCCGATGCGCTCGGGGCCTCGCCCGCGGGCGAGGCGGGGCCGACGCTGCAATTCATGATGTCTTCGGGCGGGATGACGGCGGCCGAGAAATTCCAGGGCAAGGACGCGATCCTGTCGGGGCCCGCGGGCGGTGTTGTCGGCATGGTCGAGACGGCGGGTGACGCCGGGTTCGAAAAGGTCATTGGCTTCGACATGGGCGGCACCTCGACCGATGTGGCGCATTTCGCGGGCGACTACGAACGGGCCTTCGACACCGAGGTCGCGGGCGTGCGCATCCGCGCGCCGATGATGCGCATCCACACGGTCGCGGCGGGCGGCGGCTCGATCCTGCATGCCGATCCGGGCCGCTTCCGCGTCGGCCCCGATTCTGCGGGCGCCAACCCCGGTCCCGCCTGCTACCGCCGCGGCGGGCCGCTTACGGTGACGGATGCGAACGTCATGCTGGGCAAGCTGCGCCCCGAATTCTTCCCGCGCGTCTTCGGCGCGGATCAGGACGCCGCCCTCGACGCCGAGGTCGTGCGCACGAAATTCGCCGAAATCGCCGCGGCCGAGGGCAAATCGCCCGAGGAGGTGGCCGAGGGTTTTCTCACCATCGCGATCGAGAACATGGCCAACGCCATCAAGAAGATCAGCGTCCAGCGCGGCTATGACGTGACGAAGTACCTTCTCAACGCCTTCGGCGGTGCGGCCGGGCAACACGCCTGTCTGGTGGCGGACGCGCTCGGGATGGAGGCGGTGCTGATCCATCCGCTGTCGGGGCTTCTGTCAGCCTATGGTATCGGGCGGGCCAGGGTCTCGGCCAGTCGCCAGCAGGCGCTGGTCGAACCGCTGGGGCCCGAAAGCCTTGCTGCCATCGACAGGCTGGCCGCAGACCTGCGCGCCGCCGCGGCGGCTGACCTGTCCGAACAGGGGGTCGACCCGGATGCGGCCGCCGCCGTCACCCGCCTCCACCTGCGCTATGCCGGAACCGACACCACCCTGCCCGTTGCATGGAACGGCGATGTCCGCGCCACGCGGGCCGAGTTCGAGACCGCTCACAAGGCGCAGTTCGGTTTCGTCAGTCCGGACAAGACGGTGACGGTCGAGACCGTCGAGGTCGAAATGACCGAGGAGGCAAGCGCGACGGGTGCAGCCCAGACCACTGCCGCCACCGCGCGCGATGCGGCCACGGACCGGCAGGTGCCGATCTTCTGCGGCGGCCGGACCGTTCAGGCCGCCGTCTTCCCGCGCGAGGCGCTGGTTCCCGGCGACCGGGTACGCGGCCCCGCGCTCATCATCGAGCCGAACCAGACCGTCGTGGTCGAACCCGGCTGGACGGCGGAACTGACCGGGCGCGACGACATCGTGATGCAGCGGCATGAACGCTTGGCGCGCACCAGTGCGGCAGGCACGACGCAGGCCGATCCGATCCTGCTCGAGGTGTTCAACAACCTCTTCATGAACATCGCCGAGCAGATGGGCGTCGCGCTGCAGAACACCGCCCATTCCGTCAACATAAAGGAAAGGCTGGATTTCTCTTGCGCCGTCTTCGACGCAACCGGGGCGCTGGTGGCCAATGCCCCGCATATGCCGGTGCACCTGGGCTCGATGGACCGGAGCGTGGAGACCGTCATCCGGCTGAACGAGGGACATATCCGCCCCGGTGATGTCTATGCGCTGAACGCACCCTACAATGGCGGCACGCATCTTCCCGACATCACCGTCGTCTCGCCGGTCTTCGACGATGACGGTGAGACGATCCTTTTCTGGGCGGCCTCGCGCGGGCATCATGCCGATGTGGGCGGCACCGCGCCGGGGTCCATGACGCCCCTGGCGAAAACGGTGGACGAGGAGGGCGTGCTGTTCGACAACTTCCTGCTGGCGCGTGAAGGGACCTTCCGCGAGGAGGCCTTGCGCCACCTGCTGACCGACCACCCATATCCCGCCCGCAACCCCGACCAGAACATCGCCGACCTCAAGGCGCAGATCGCGGCCAATGAACGCGGCACGGCGGAACTCAGGCGCATGGTGGCCGAATTCGGCCTGCCGACCGTGCAGGCCTACATGGGCCATGTGCAGGACAATGCGGCGGAGGAGGTCGCGCGCCTGCTCGGGCGGTTGGAGGATTGTTCCTACGAGTATCCCACCGACACCGGGCAGGTTATCCGGGTCAGGATCACTGTAGATCGCACCGCCCGTCAGGCGACGGTCGATTTCACCGGCACCAGCCCCGCGACCGACAACAACTTCAACGCGCCCGAGCCGGTGACGCGGGCCGCCGTGCTCTACTGTTTCCGCGTCATGGTCGAAGCCCCGATCCCGATGAACGCAGGCTGCCTGAGGCCGATCCGCATCATCATTCCCGAGGGCTCGATGCTGAAGCCGGCCTATCCGCGCGCCGTCGTCGCGGGCAACGTGGAAACCAGCCAGCATGTGACGAACGCGATCTTCGGCGCGCTCGGCGCCATCGCCAACAGCCAGGGGACGATGAACAACCTGACCTTCGGGAACGACACTCACCAGTATTACGAAACGATCTGTTCCGGCAGCCCCGCGGGCGTGATGAATTCCGGACGCGGGTTCGCCGGCACCTCGGGCGTGCATGTCCACATGACCAACTCGCGCCTGACCGACCCCGAGGTGCTGGAGATGCGGTTCCCCGTGATGCTCGAACATTTCGGCCTGCGCCCCGGTTCCGGCGGCAGTGGCGCGCATCCCGCCGGCGACGGCACGGAACGGCGCATCCGCTTCCTCGAACGGATGGATTGCGCCATCCTGTCCTCGCACCGGGCGAGCCCGCCGCGCGGGCTTGCGGGCGGCGGCGACGGGCAGGTCGGCCAGACCTCGGTGCGCCGCAAGGACGGCACCGTCGAGGTGCTGAATGCTTGCGACCAGACCGTGCTGGAGCCGGGCGAGGCCGTCACCGTCATCACCCCCACAGCCGGCGGCTACGGGGCCGCATAGTCTGCCGTCAGGCGGGGGCACGGCGCAGGGCCGGCCCTTGGCTGCACGTTTTTTCAGCGTTCGCATCTTGGCTGCAGCCGGTTTTGAGCGGCAAATCGCCGTTTGACGCTGCTGTGCAGCGAAACGTTGTCCGAACGCCGCCTTCATGCTTTTCAACAAGGCGTGGGGGCGGTGTCCGACGCCACGTGCGAAGCGCGAGCGCCGGCATTGCCAACGGAGCGATGTGCGTGGCGATACCCCCTGACCGGCGCGAGTGCGCTGTGCCCCTCGTTGTCATCCCCTGCCTCGACGAAGCCCGCCATATCGAGGCCGTGACACGTCAGATGCATGACGCCGTGCTGCGTTTCGGTGGAACGGTCGTCATCGTCGACGGCGGCAGCACGGACGGTGCGCGCGCCATCGCGGCCCGCCTCGCCGACACGCTGGAGACAGTGCAGCTTCTGGACAATCCCGCGCGCCGACAGGGTGCCGCGGTCAATGCCGCGGTCGCCGCCTTCTGGCCCGGCCACACGCACCTGATCCGCGTCGATGCGCACAGCCGCTATGCCCACGACTTCCTCGACGTGCTTCTGGAGGACGCGGCCGAGACGGGGGCGGCCTCGGTCGTCGTCGGCATGGTCTCGGCGGGGGCCGGGGTATTCCAGAGGCTCAACGCCGCGACGCAGAATTCCCGGATCGGCAATGGCGGCTCGAAGCATCGCAGGCGCGGCGCGGGCGAGTTCGTGGATCATGGCCACCACGCCCTGATGGAGATCGCCGCATTCCGCGCGCTGGGCGGATACGATCCCGATTTCACCCATAACGAGGACGCGGAGCTCGACCATCGCCTGCGCGGCGCGGGGCACCGCATCTGGCTGACCGGGCGCACCGAGATTACCTATTTCCCCCGTGCGGGCCTCGCGCCGCTGGCGCGGCAGTATTTCAACTTCGGGCGGGGCCGCGCGGCCAACCTGCTCAAGCACCGGGCAAGGCCCAGGCTTCGCCAGGCGGCGGTGATCGCGGTCGCGCCGATGCTGCTTTGCGCCTATCTCGCGCCGCTGGCCTTCGTCCTGTCGCTGCCCGCGATCGCGTGGGGTGCCGTGACGCTTGCGGGGGGCGTGGCGCTGGCCGTCAAGCGCGGGTCCGCGCTGCTGGCCCTGTCGGGCCCTGTCGCGCTGGTGATGCATCTGTGCTGGTCCATGGGGTTCTGGATGCGCGTCACGGGCCTTGGCGCAAGGACGACGGCATGACCGATCTCGACATCTGCATCTGCACCTTCCGCCGGCCCGGTGTCGCAGACACGATCCGGTCCGTTCTGGCGCAGGAGGTTCCGGATGACCTCGCCCTGCGCGTCATCGTTGTGGATAACGACGACGAGCCGACGGCCCGGCCCCTCGTGGAGGAACTTTCGCGCGCCGCGACCCTGCAGCTGCTCTACATCCATCATCCCGGCCGCAACATATCGGTGGCCCGCAACGCAGCCCTCGACGCGGCGACCGCGCGTTACACGGCCTTCCTCGACGATGACGAGGTCGCGCGGCCCGGCTGGCTCATGGCGCTCGCGCAAGCGCGCACGGGGGAGACCGAGGTGATCCTCGGCCCGGTGGAGCCGGTCTATCCGGCGGGATCGCCCACATGGATGCGGGATACGGTCGTCCACGGCACGCGGCCCGTCCGGGTCGGCGGTGCGATCCGCACAGGCTACACCTGCAACGTCCTGATCGACCGAGCCCGGCCCGAGATACGTGCCCTGCGGTTCGATCCCGAGCTGGGGCGCAGCGGCGGCGAGGATACCGACTACTTCGCCCGCATGGCGCGGTTGGGTGCCAGCTTCGCCTACGCGCCAAAGGCCGTGGTCGAGGAACCTGTCGTGCCCGAGCGCCTGAGCTTTTCGTGGCTCGCCCAACGCCGCTACAGGATGGGCCTGACCCATGCACGCGTACTTCTTCGCTGCCACGCGGCCCGGCCCTGGCGCGCCGTTCCCGTGGCGGCGGCCAAGATGCTGGCCTGCGCCCTGATGGCTGTGGCTTTCACGGCCCATCGCGGGCGGCGCAACGCCGCCGTGCTGCGCGGGTTTCTCCATGCCGGCGTGGTTGCCGGCCTGTCGGGGGCCGCACCGCCCGTCCTCTACGGTGCCACACCACATGAGCGGCAAGGGTCGACCCCATGAACCGAGACCTCGGCCCCAGGCGCGGCTTCGGCGCCGATTTCTACGGTGAGGCGCCCGCCCGCCCGGGCTCGGAGGAAGCGCTGGCCGAGCTACTCCTCGCGCTGCGCCGTCAGGCGTGGACGCTGGGCCTTGGTGCGGCCTTCGGCCTGCTGCTGGGCGTTCTGCATTACGCCACGACGCCCCGGACCTTCGTGGCCGCCGCGACGCTTCTGATCGAGGAGAAACAGACCGACCTCGAACAGGAACTGGCCGCGATCCTGCCGGCGTCCCGCAGCGACACGAGCATGCGCAACGAGATGCAGGTCCTGCGGTCGCTGGAGGTCGCGACCGATGTCGTCCAGACGCTGGGCCTTCAGAACAACCCCGACTTCCTGATGCCGCCGTCGAGCCTGCTGTCGATATGGATCAGCGACGCCAAATCCGCCGTGCGGTCGCTCATTCCGACGACCGAGGCACCAGTTGCGGGCCCCGTGGATGAAGCGGCCGTCGCTCGGGCGCGCCTCCTTCAGACCGCGCAGTCGCTGCGCAACCGCACCGGTTTCCACCGTGTCGACCGCAGCTTCGTGGTCGAGATCTGGTTCACCTCTCACGATCGCTCGCTCGCCGCGGACATCGTGAACGCTTATGCAGACGCCTATATCGCCGATGGAATCACCGCCAACCTCGCCGCCTCCGAGCGCACCGCTGACTGGATGGAGGCGCGTCTGGAGGAATTGCGGCGCGACGCGCTGGTCGCCGCGGAGGAGGCCGAGCGCTTCCGGCTGGCCGTCGGCGCCGCCGACCAGCAGGGCCTGCGCGACCTCGAGCAGCGCGCAGAGGCGCTGAACGACCTCGTGCTGCGGTTCCAGTCGCGATATCGCGAACTCACACTGGAAAGCACCTATCCGGTATCGGCAGGGCGCGTCCTCTCGCGGGCCGTGCCACCGCGCGATGCCGCCGCACCCCGCGCCTGGCAATACCTCGCGGCGGGGCTGCTTGTGGGGCTGATGATGGGCACGGCCGCGGCTGTCTTGCGCGAGGCGCGGGAAAAGGGCTTCCGCACGTCCGGGGATGTCACCCGCACGCTCGGCCTGCCCTTCGTGGGCTACGTTCCTCGCCCGCGCAACCGGATCCTAGCAGCGATCGTCGGCCGGGGCGCGCGCTCACGGTCGACGGTCGCCGCGCGCAAACGGCCTGCGCGCGGCGCGCTGCCGCCCCGCCACCTCGCGGAACCGGGCCACGAGGATATGTCAGGCAAAACGTCTCCCGACACCGCCGGAAACTGGACGTTCGCGCGCGATCTCGATGACCCGGCGAGAGCGCGAGCGATCCGCAGCGTCTTTGCAAATCTGGACGCGGACCACGACGACCGGACCGGGCGGCTCGTCGCGGTGGGCGCGCTGGGGGCCGGCGAGGGCGCCACGCATCTGGCCGCCCATCTCGGCGTCGTGGCCGCGCAGGCCGGGCGGCGCTGCCTGCTGGCCGACGGCGATCTCGCGACGGGGGCCTTGTCGGGGAAGGCGGGCCTCGCGGGCGCTCCCGGCATCCTCGACGTGCTCGACGGCACGGCCGATTTTGGCGCGGTGCTGGCCCGGAGACCGGCCAGCGATCTCGACATGCTCCCGGTGGGTGCGGGGCAGGAGCGGGACGCGTGGTTTTCCTACATGGCGGAGCTGGGGGAGATGTTCGTCGACCTGCGGGAAAGCTACGACTACGTTTTCGTCGACCTCCCGCCGCTGGCCGAGACGCCCGAGGTGAAGTCCATCCTGCGCCGGACAGATGCGCTCCTTCTCGCCACGGCCTGGGGCCGGACCCCGCGCAAGCTGACGCGGACCTGCCTGGAAAACGACCCCGATCTCCGGCAGAGCGTCTTCGGCGTCGTCCTGACGCGTGCCCGCGTCGGGCGTCTGCCGCGCTATGGCGTGCCCGTGCCCTATGGCGCGTCGCGGATCGCCAGAAGGCTCGCAAGGTCGTCCTCGCATGCCAGAAACCACGCGGGCACGGGCTCGGCGTAGCGGGGGATCGCCCGCCCGCCGAAGATCGCACAATCGGGCCAGGTGCGAAAGGCCGCGAGATAGGCCGCGAGCCACGCGCGATCGACCGTCAGATCGTCGTCTGTCCAGATGATGAACCGGCCCCGCGCCGCCGCCACCCCGGCATTCCGAGCATTCGACAGCCCCGGGACGGGATGTAGGATCCTGCGGATGGGCAAGCACCCGGCGAAACCGTCGACCACCTCTGAGGTGTCGTCGGTGCTGCCGTTGTCGACGACCAGAAGCTCCCAGTCCTCCGACACGGCGCCGGCGGCCTCGACGATCGAGGCCAGCGTGCGGGCCAGCGAGGCCGCCCGGTTGCGCGTGCAGATGGTCACGGTCGCCAATGGCTGCCCTGTCATGGCCGCCCGATTGTCCGGTGTCGTCATGCCCATCTGTCCGGTCCTTTCCCGGTCTGCAAAGCTCCGCCATTCCGCGCCAGCCAATCCTCGGCGGCACCGATGGCCTCGGTCAGCCCGTCGGCGAGGGCGACGCCGTCCCAGACGGTGTCGAAGGCCCGCGCGAACCGCGCGATCTTGCCGTAGGAATTGTCGAGAACGGCGTGCGGGATCCCCATGAGCGTGCACAGGATATGGCCGTGGAGCCTGTCGGTGATAACGAACCGCGCCGACCCGAGCAGGCGCAGACCGCGGTCGATCCTCTGCTGCGCAAGCGCATCGTAATAGGCCACGCGGCGCGCGCGCCTCCGCAAATCGAGGGGGTTGGCGCTGCGCAGGGCCAGCGTGCGGGCAGAGCGGAGCGCGCGGGCATGCACATCGGCGGGCTCCCCCATCCAGTCGGCGACATGCCAACCCGTCGGCAGGACGGGGCCCGGGCACTCGGTCACGCGCTCCACGTCAGTCCGCAGAAGCAACAGCACGTCCCGCACCGGCGGCGCGGGGCGCTGCAGCGTGCCCAGCCCGAAGGCCATGTCGGGACACATCTCCACGCGGCAATCGAAATGGCGATGGGCCAGCGCATGGCTTTCGTGATCGCGGGTCAGAAGCGTGAAATCCCGGTGGTTGGCGATGGAGGCGGCAGTGCGGTCGACGCCGCCCGCGTCTCCGAAGTGGATCGACTGCGGCAGCTGCACCAAGGGGCGATCCCGAAACGTGCCCAGCAGTTCCTCGCGGAAATTCTGGTGCCTGGGGTAGATGTCGCCGAAGTTTCCGCCGCCATGCAGAAGGATGGGACCCGATGTCGGTATCGCCGCGCGATCCCAGCCCCCGTCCGCGTCCACCTTGCCCACGAAGCCCGGTCCCCGTCCGGTTTTTTCGCGCAGCCAGGCGACCTCGCCGGCGTAGATCGCGCTGTCGCCGACATTGGCATGGTCGGGAAAGTCCAGAAGCGTGTGGTCCCGGGACGTTCCGGTCCAGACCAGCGGCAACAGGATGCGGTCGAGCATGGCGCACAGACGGTGCACCACGTCGGCATGGGTCTGTCGGGGCGCGCGCCGGTGGGTATCGGTGCGTCCAGCCGTAGCGCGGTCGAGAAGGGTCATCCGGCGGGCCTCGCTGTCAGGCGCAGGCGCGCGGCGGCAAGCGACGCTCCTCCGAAATGGATCATGTCGCGTTCGGGGCCATCGGGGCGTCCGGCGGCGAACCACAGGCCCAACATCGCGGCGGGATAGATCAGCGCCCCCGTTGCGATCATCCCGCCGGCCTGCAGCAGGAGCGCCGGCAACGTCCCCGCATCCCCGGGCGTCAGGGCCTGACCGGCGCCATGGGTGGCGGCCGCCATCGCGGCGGTCGCGGCCAGTGTCCGCGCATTGCCGGTGACCTGCTGCAGGACCGGCACCGCGATGAGGCGCGTGACAAGGTGCATGTTGATCGCCATGCCGATCAGCCCGGTGGCGCAACGCGCCCACAAAAGTCCCATCAGCCCCCCCGCAAGCAGGCCGAAGACCGTGATCGGCACACGGATCGCGAGGGTCAGGACGCTGCGGTTGAACAGCGCGCGCGTCGCGCCGAGGCCCATGGCCAGCGGCTGCACCGGGGTCGCCAGCGTCTGCACGGCGAAGATGCTGGCGAGGATCTGGATCACCGGGATCACCGGCCGCCAGTCCTCGCCCATGGCCAGCAGCACGAGCGGCTCGGCCGTCACCGCGAAGCCGACACCGGCCGGAAGGGCCACGGCGCTCAGGGCCGTCTGCGCCCTGCGGTAGGCGGCGCGCAGGCGCGGCGGGTCATCGGCCAGCCGCGCGAAGCCGGGAAAGACCGCCTGCGCCACGGGCTGCGTGGCCTCGCGCGTGGGCAGCACCGCCAGCCTGTCGCCGACCGAATAGTAGCCCAGTTGCGCATTGCCCAGCATGTAGCCCGCCAGCAGCTGGTCGAAGCGCCAGTTGATCGTGTTGACGGCCTGCCCCAGCCCGACCCAGATGGAGAAGGACATCAGGTCGCGCCACCTCGACAGGCTCAGCCGGGGGCGGAACGGGATGATGACATAGGACACCACCAGCGCGCAGACCTGCCCCGCCACGACGCCGATGACCAGCACCCAGTAGCTCTGCCAGATCGCCGCGACCGCGATGGAGGTGACCACCGCGACCAGCTTGTCGCTCGCCCGGGTCGCGAAGTCCTGCCAGAACACGAGGTCGCGGGACATCAGCGCGAGCCGGGGGTTGATCGCGCCCACGATCAGCGCCGAGAAGCCGATCGACAGGAACAGCGGCCCGAGCCGAGCGTCGCCATAGGCCGCCGCGACCGGTCCGCTCAGCGCAACGGCGATCGCCGCCACGATGACCGCGCGCAAGAGGTTGATCGTGAAGGCGGTGTGGTAATGCGCCTCCTCCGGGTCGCGGTGCTGCACCAGCGCCTGCGACAGCGACAGTTCCGTCGCCGCCATCATGATCGCCGAGGCGGCCATGACGATGGCGACGAGGCCGAAATCCTCTGGCGTCAGAAGGCGTGCGAGCACCAGCACGTTGACGAAGCCGAGCACGCTGATGACCACGCGGGAGGCCGCGATCCAGGCCGCGCCTTTCGCGATGCGCCCGCCGATTCCGATCATGGCGCCACCAGGAAATCTGCGGTCTCCCGGCCGATCCGCGCCCAGTCGTGGCGGCTCAGGTCCGGGGTCGCGGCGGAAAGGCCGCGCACATGGCTCACGAACTCCGCGATATGCGGCGCGGCGAAGGGGCCGTCGAACAGGCGGACCCAAGGCGTGCCGACCTGCCCGCGCAATTCCGGCAGGCTGCCCGTGTTCGGGCCGAGGATCGGCTTGTTGCGGCACAGCGCATGCAGCGCGACGCCGCTGTTGAGCACCTTGTCATAGGGCAGCACGACCGCGTCATGGGCGTCGATCATCGCCTCCAGTTCGTCCTCGGGGATCGGGTGTTCGCGGATATCGAGCGTGATGCGCGAATCGCCCCCGGCGGCGGTGACGATGTCCTTTGCGAGGTCGCCATGCTGCCAGACGGACCCCGCCAGCGTCAGCTGGAAGGCCACGCCATCGGCGGCGCTTGCGGCCCGGACGAGGCCCACAGGGTTCTTGTAGGCCCGGATCGCGCCGAAAAACAGAAGGCGCACAGGGCCTTCCGGCGGCGCGAAGGGCCGCGGCGGCCCCGCCACGTGGGGATAGGTGCCGTGCGCGGTCACCAGCGAGGCGATGCGCCGCGTTTCCGGGTGGAGGGCATGCAACTGCCCACGCGAGTCCTCCGACAGGAAGATCAGCCCGTCGAGCAGCCGGAAGAACAGCGACCGCGTCAGCGGCGAGGACAGGCTGCCGCCGTCATGGGGTTCGAGGTTGTGCACGATCCAGAAAAACCGCGTGCCATGGCGCAGCTTGTCCCGGGCGGCACGGGCGAGCAGGGCCAACGTCTTGCGGCGACTGTCCGGGCGGAAGAACTCGGTCGGCCAGTGAAAGACCACCGTGTCGTAGGCGCCGGTCCCGAGCCTGTCCCATGCGAACGGAACGATCCGGTGGTCGAGCGCATCCCCGATGGCCTCCGCCAGAAGCCCCGGAAACCGGTTCGCGGGCGCATCCAGCGGCTTCAGCGCGATGGTGCGCGGATGCGCGGGACCCGCCGCCGGCCTGTCCGGCGCGCGGACCGTTTCGAGCGTCACCACGCCGGTATCCGACCGCTCACGGAACTGCATGGGCGGCCTCACTCTCCCGGCACGCGCCGACGGCAACGACTGCGTTCTGCAACACTTCCATGAAGGTCTCGAACTGCCGGTTGGCGTTCAGGTCGGGCCGCATCGCGTAGCCCAACGCCGCCTCCGACAAGGCGGCGTAGATGCTCTCATCCGTCCAGACCGACCGGAGTGCCTCGACCCAATCGGCCACCGGCGCGTCATGCGGTACGATCAGTCCGCCCGGACCGATCGCCTGCGGCAGGCCGCCCCGGTCGGACCCGATCACCGGGATGCCGCTGCAATGCGCCTCCGAGGCGACGCGGCCCCATGCCTCTTCCCACTGGCTGGGCGCGAGCAGGACGCGGGTGCGGCCGTAGACCGCCCTCATGTCGCGGGTGCGGGGCAGGAAGGTCGCGTTGGGCAGCGCGTCGATCTCGGCACGGGCCTGCCGGAACGCCTGCTCGTCCAGCGCCCAGCCCTCCACGAAGAGGAACGGGATATCGGGGCAGGCGCGCGCCATGTCCCGCGCGATGGCGTAGCCCTTGACGGGATGGATGTTGATCAGCGTGGCGCGGTCACGGGGCCCGTCGCTGCGGTAGGCCCCGGCGTCGATGGTGGGCGGAATGACGGTGCAGCGCAGACCGTAGCGCCGCCCATAGGCCGCCGCGGTGAAATCCGAATTGGCGATGTAGCGGGCGCCCGGAATGGCCGAGACATCGCCGCCGTTCTCCTCGAACTCGACATTGCGCAGGTAGAGCACGACCGGCACCCCGAGCGCGCGCAATGCTTCCGCCAGCCGCGCCGATCCCATGGTCTGGACCACCGCCACATCCGGTCGGAACCGCGCCACCGCCGCGCCGATCGTTTCCGGCGCGAACGGGGTCCACGTGCGCATGACCTCGTAACCCAGAATCCGGTCGGTGCTGAAAGGACGACCGAGAACCTTGCGTTGCGCACGCAGGCGCAGGCCGAAGGCACCGCGCCCGACCAGACCGCAAAGCACGGCGCAGTCATGTCCCGCGACGCCGGCCTGACGGATCAGATGCTCGGTGCTGTTCTGGGTGCCACCGGTGGCTTCGGGCAACCACCCGTTTCCGCCCGCGAAGAGGATGCGCAAGGCCAGACTCCGCTCTGCCGCAGAGCGCCGGGTCGATTCGTCCGGCGTCGCTGCACTGCAGCCCCCGGGGATGAGCCTCACCGTGCGCCTGCAGAAAAGCAACAAATTGATTTTGCATGCGCGAAATTCCTCTCATCGATGCTGCCGCGGTGAGGTAACCCCGCCGAGTGCGGAGGCCGTCACGGTCGCGAGAGCACCGATAGCGCAAGCTCCAGCATCGCGCGGATACGGGCCGGGTCCACGCCCGAGGCACGCTGGGTGATGGCCAGCGCGATCTGTTCGCCGAGATAGGTCGCCCCCTCCTCCACCGACAGGGCGCCGGGCCAGTCGCCGGCATCCCGGCGCGATTGCAGGAACGCGGCGTAAGCTGCATGGGCCGCCGCGTCGATCTCCTCGACCCGCGCGCGCGTCTCGGGTCCCAGCCGGTGCTTGCCCGCGCGCATCTTGTAGAACAGGCAGCCGGTTTCCATGCGCGGGTCGGCGCAGGCGAAATCGACCAGCGCGTCGAGCGTTGCCCGCAGGTCCTTGCCGCCCTGCAGGATCGCGAACACGTCCGAAAGCACCCGCCCGGCATACCTGTCGAGCGCCGCGCGCGTCAGCCCGTCCTCGCTGCCGAACTCGCGGTAGAGCGAAGGCTTGGAGACGCCCGCCATCTGACAGATCGCATTGACCGACACGTCGGCGGGGTCGCGCTGCCAATAGGCGCTCACGGCAACCTCGAGCACCGCCTCGGCATCCATCGTGCGCGGTCGGCCGCGCGTGGGTCTGGGATCACTGTCGTTCATTTTTATACCATTTGGTATTTTATACCTTGACGGCGCTTGGCGGATATCCGTACCACTCGGTACAAAGACGTTCAAGCAGGAGCACGCAGCATGTCGCGTACAGTCACGGACAGGGACCGGACGGTGGTGATCACGGGTGCCTGCAGCGGCTTCGGCGAGATGCTGTCGAGCGACGAAACCCCCGATCCGCAACTGGTCGTCGACACCTGTCTCGGGCTCGCAGATGCCTGACCAACTCGATTTTCCCGCACACCCGAAAGGACAAAGACTCATGAAAAGGATCCTCGCAACCGTCGTCCTCGCGGCGACCACATTTGCCGGCCCGACGCTCGCCGATGATATCGAGACGGTGCGCGCCTTCTATTCCGACATCCTCACCGACCCGGCGGGGACGACGGAGGAGCGATATTTCGAGGTGTTTTCCCCCGATGTCGTCTCGATCCCGACCCCGCCGGGCGGCGAGGGCGCGCAAGGCATGCTCAACACGATCGCCTTTCTCGGGCAGGTCGTGCCGGACCTCGAATGGGAGCCGCAGGAGATCATCGACCTCGGCGACGGGCGGTTCGTGGTACGCAGCCTCTTCCGCGGCACACCGGTCGGCCCGTTCTTCGGGGTCGATCCGGCCACCGGCAAGAGCTTCGAGGCCATGTCGATCGACATCGTGACGGTCGAGGACGGGCGCATCACGCTCACCTACCACCTCGAGGACTGGACCGGGGCCATCGGGCAATTGACCGCCGAGTGATCGAGCCCGGGTCCGGCAACCTCGGGTTTGCCGGGCCCTGCGCATTCCCCTCAGTCTGTTGCGAAAGCCCCCGTCAATGTCGGATACCCTGATCTCCACCCTCGGGCTTCTTCTGTGCCTCGCCCCGGCAATCGTCCACGCCGTCGAGGTTTATCGTCCGCTCTGGGGCCGCTGGGTGGTGAACTGGGTGCTTCCGGTTTTCGCCCCCGGTCTGCCGCGCCCGTCGAAGGCGCTGACCCATGACGACCAGATCGCCATGCTGGATGCGGCCCTTGCCGCCGCGCCGGGCGACAAGCACCCCGCCGGTGCGGACTACATCTTTCTCATCCTGTTCGAGCAACGCCAGGGCGCGCTGGCGTTTCTCGCGGTGGCGGCCGGAGTGCTCTACGGGCTGACCCTGCCCCTGGCGGACCGTCACGCCCTGCATCTCGTCTTCGGGATCATGGCGGTCCTGTTCACCCTGGTGAACGCCAACCAAGCGGGCATCCCGGGCCTTGGTCGGCATCCGAGGGTGTCGGGGAACGGACGCAATGTCGGCATCGTCTTCGCGCCGTTCTGGGCGGTCGTGTCCGGCCTGAACGGGCTGGCCTTCGCGGCCTCCTCAGTCTGACCGGCCCCCCGGCCGGCTCTGCCGGCGGCATTGCCCGGAACTGCGCCAGAAACGCCTGAAGCGCCGGCATGCGATGCAGATTGCCTTGAGTGAGACCCCGGAGCACGGCGGACCACCCATCGCCGGGAGGGATGACCGCGACCAGGTCGGGAGGTCGGGACCGACGCGCGCGGGGTGGTTTGGAACCGGGCGCCCCCTAGGCGCGGCGGCTTCTTCCCCTTAGACCTGTCCCATATCCACCGAACGAGGACCGGGCCGCCCGAAGGCGGAACGGAGTCTGTGTTCTGAGTTATCTGGTCATGGCAAGCAAGCAACTGGCTACTGTCGAAATCGAAGTCCGGGAGGGCAGGACGACCGCCATTCTGGACGGGGCGTTCACGATTCGCTCGGTTGGTGCCGTCGAGGCCGCGCTGAAGGACATTCGGTCCGATACGGATCTGCTAGTCGATATCGAACGGCTCGAGCATCTCGACACCGCGGGCGCATGGTCGCTGACCCGGCTGGAACAGCGACTGCAGGTGGGCGGCGGAAGCTTTCGGCTGCGCGGCGCGACCTCCCGGGCGGAGGCACTTCTGGACACCGTTGCCGCCGCGCTCGACAGCCAGAAGCGCGCGGAAGGATCCGACCGCCCCGAGCAGGATCAGGGCTTCGTCGAACAGGTGGGCCGCCGCGTGGCCGAGGGCGTCTCGACCCTGCTCGGCATGACCGGATACCTCGGCATATTCCTGAGCCGTCTCGCCCGGCTTGCACTCCGCCCGAGGCAATTTCGGCTCACGGCCCTCGTGCATCACTGCGAGGATGTCGGTGTCCGCGCGGTACCCATCGTCGCCCTGATGGGGTTCCTGATCGGTGTCGTTCTGGCGTTCCAGGGGGCGGTTCAGCTTCGCCAGTTCGGGGCCGAGGTCTTCGTGGTCGACCTGATCTCCGTCTCCATCCTCCGCGAACTCGGCATCCTCCTGACGGCGATCATCGTCGCGGGCCGCACGGCCTCGGCCTTCACCGCCGCGATCGGGTCGATGAAGATGCGCGAGGAGATCGATGCGATGCGCACCCTCGGTCTGGACACCGCGAGCGTTCTCTTCGTGCCGCGTATCCTGGCGCTCCTGCTGATGCTGCCCATTCTGGGCCTTATCGCGAATGTATCGGGCCTTGTCGGGGGCGCCCTGATGTCCTGGATCGAGCTCGGGATATCGCCCGAGATGTTCCGCGTGAGACTGCTTGAGGGCGATAACGTCAATCATCTGGGCGTGGGGCTGGTCAAGGCGCCGGTCTTCGCGATCATCATCGGCGTCGTCGGGTGTTATTGCGGCATGCAGGTGAAAGGGAATGCGGATTCCCTCGGCCAGCAGACATCGCGCTCGGTCGTGGCGGCGATCTTCCTCGTCATCGTCGCCGACGCGCTCTTTTCCATCTTCTTCTCCGAGCTTGGGGTCTGATGACGCAGGAAGGTGCCAAGGACGGGAACCGTGAGGTCGTCATCGAGGTGCGCGGCCTGCGCAACCAGTTCGGCGATCATGTCGTGCACCAGGGGCTCGACCTCGATGTCTACCGTGGCGAGATCCTCGGCGTGGTCGGCGGTTCGGGCACGGGCAAGTCGGTCCTTCTGCGGACCATCGCGGGACTGATCGAACCTGCGGCCGGAACCGTCCGGGTGCTGGGCACGGACGTGCTGGATGCCGGGTCGGAGGAACGCTCCAGGCTCGAGGCCCGCTGGGGGGTCATGTTCCAGGACGGCGCGCTGTTCTCGTCGCTGACGGTCCGCGAAAACGTCGAGGTGCCGATGAAGGCGGTGGAGGGGCTCGACCCCGAAACCTCCCGCGCGCTGGCCGACCTCAAGATCGCGATGGCAGGCTTGCCGCCGAACGCGGGCGACAAGTACCCCTCCGAGTTATCGGGGGGCATGCGAAAGCGCGCAGGCCTTGCCCGTGCGCTCGCCCTCGACCCCGAGATCGTTTTCCTCGACGAACCGACGGCCGGGCTCGACCCGATCGGCGCCGCCGACTTCGACGAGCTGATCCATGGACTCAGCCGATCGCTTGGACTTACGGTGTTTCTGGTCACCCACGATCTGGACACGCTGCACGCGGTATGCGACCGCATCGCCGTTCTCGCGGAGCGCAAGGTGTTGGTCACCGGCACGATGCAGCACATGCTGACGGTCGATCATCCCTGGGTGCGCGCCTATTTTCATGGCCCCAGGGCCCGCGCAGCGCTGGACACTGCGACCTCGAAGGAAGGCGACTAGGTGGAAACGAAAGCCAACTACGTCCTGATCGGGCTTTTCGCACTGGCGGGCATGGCCGCGATCCTTGCGGCTTTCCTGTGGTTCGCGCGTGTGCAGCTGGACCAGCAGTTCGCCTATTACGACATCCGGTTTTCCTCGGTTGCGGGTCTGAGCGACGCCTCCGACGTGCGGTTCAGCGGTCTGCCGGTTGGGCAGGTAGTCGATGTGCGTCTGTCAGACGATCGCGACGGAACCATCACGGTTCGGGTCGAGGTCGATGCCAAGACGCCGGTCCGCACCGACAGCGTCGCCACGATCGAGTCGCTGGGCGTGACCGGCGTATCTTATGTCGGCATCGGCCCGGGCACGCCGGAGGCTCCGCTCCTGCTGGAGGCCAGCGGCGGCGACATCCCCGAAATCGAGGCCGGGCGTTCGACGCTTCAGGCGCTGACGGAAGAAGCCCCCGAACTCGTCACCGAAACGCTCACGGTGGTGCGCGAGATCGGTGACCTGTTTCGGGGCGAGAACGCCGACCGGATCGAGCGGACGCTCATCAACGCCGAGACCGCATCGGCGGAGTTCGCGACCGCGCTGGAAGGGTTTTCCGGCATCGCCGACACGGTCGATCAGTTCACCGACCAGATCTCCCGGTTCAACACCACCCTCGACACGCTCACCGCCGAATTGAACGTGGCCCTCTCGACGGCGAACGACGCGCTCGCGTCAATCGAGCAACTGGCCGACGAGGCCACCGTCGTCGTGGGCCGGGGCGAGGGAACGCTCGACGCGGTCGATACGGCGATCGGCGAGGCGACACGTTACATTTCCGAGGACCTGACGACCACGACGCGCGAGACGCAGGCCGCCATCGCGGAGCTTCGGACGGAAGTCACGGCGCTCGGGTCCGAGGCACGGGCGCTGATCGCCGCGTTCGAGGAAACCGGGACCACGGCCACGACACGCCTTCAGGAGGCGGCGGCAACCATCGAACGGGTCGACGCGCTGATTGCCACGCTCGACACGACCGCGGTCGCCGTCGAGGGCGCAGCGGTGCGGTTCGACGACCTGATCGAGCAGGAAGGCGAACCGCTGCTGGTGGAAACCCGCGTCGCCGTCGCCGATGCCACCGAGGCCATCGCCGCGATCACGGAAACGGCGGAAACCGATCTGCCCGAAGTGCTGACGGACATCCGGGCGGCGGTCGAGAGCATGCAGGGCACCATCGATACGGTGGGCGCGGACCTCACAACGGCGAGCGCGGATGTGGGCGGCGTCGTCGCGCAGGCGGAAACGACCCTGGTGCAGGTGACGGAGACCTTCGCCAACGCAAACGAGACGCTCTCGGCCATCAATGGCGCGCTCGACACGGGCGAGCGCACGCTCGTTGCCGCCGAAAGCGCGCTGACGGGCGCCGACGAGCTGATCAACGGCGACATAACGGCACTGGTCGAGGAGTTGAGCGTCACGGTTCAGGGCCTCAATGACGCCGTTGACACGGTCTCGGAGGACCTGCCGGCGATCTCGTCCGATATCCGCGCCGCGAGCGCTGCCGCGTTGGACACGTTTACCGACCTGCAGGACATGGTCGAGGCGTCCACACCGGGCGTCCGGGAATTCACGACGCAGGCCTTGCCGCTGATCGCGCGGCTGGCGCAGGAAACCCGGGATCTGATCGCCAATCTCGGCCAGTTGACGCGGCAGATCGAAAGCAGCCCCACCCGGTTCCTGCTGGACCGGGACGTTCCGGAATTCAGACGATGAGGATCAGGTGAGACCAAAATCTGTCGCTCGTGCCATCGCGTTCGCCGCGATGATGCCGCTTCTGGCGTCCTGCGGGACCCTGTCGGCCATCGGGGACGCGACCGCGCCGCTCGACGTGCTGATCCTCGAGCCGCCCGATGATCTGCCGGTGCGGCAGGGGCGCCCGCTTCAGCGCGACATCATCATCGAGGAGCCGACCGCCGGCGGCGCGCTGGCCACCGAGCGGATCATGATCCGGCCCGGCGCGTATCAGGCCCAGTATCTTCCGGGTGTCCGCTGGAGCGATCCGGCCCCCGTCATGGTCCAGACCCTGATGCTCCGCGCGCTCGACGCGACCCGGGCGTTCCAGTATGTCGGCCGCCGCCCGCTGGGGTCGGGCGGGGATTTCGCCATCGTCACCGAGATCGTCGATTTTCAGGCGGAACTCGAGCCCGAAGGAGAGACCGCGGAGGTCACGGTGCGCCTGATCAGCCGGATCGTGCGGGAGAGCACCGCCGATGTGGTCGCCACGCGCAGCTTCGCGGCCAGCGCCCCGGCGGCCTCGCTCGACGATCTGGCGTTTGCCGAGGCCTTCGACGAGGCGGCCGGCCGCGTGATTTCGGAATTCGCCACGTGGACCCTCTCGACCCTCGGCGCGATCTAGCCCCCACCGGAAGACCGATTGACTCCGGTGCCCGACTTGCGCCGTCATGTGCCCGAACAGGATGGCGCAGGGAGGCGCGGGTGACAGGATGGACGGGGCGAACGCAATGATCGCTTGGCGGGACTACAGCCTGACGGACCCCGAGGCCGGACGCGCGTTCGCGAAGGGGCGGGCCTTCCCCGAATGGTATCGTTCCGACATGCCGCGGACGGACGGCGCCGTGATCCGCTTCGACCATGACGGCCGGAGCGCCTCGGTCTATCGCGACATGGAAACAGACGTCCGGTGCACCGACGGGCTCTGGTCACCCGAGCAGGTGCAGGCATGACCACGGCCGGCATCATGCCTCGGGGGGAACGCCGCCATCCAGGGGCGACGTCGGAACGGTCTGTCGAAGGGGCCTGCACATGAAGGTGGCGCTTGAAGGAATGGTGGTGCTGATCACCGGTGGGGCGCGCGGCATCGGCGCAAAGATCGCGCGGGAGGCGGCGGCAGCCGGGGCCGAGGCGCTGGTGCTGCTGGATCGGGACCCTGTCGATTTCGCCCTGCCCTGCGAGATCGAAACGGTCACTGCCGATCTCGGCCTGCCCGATGCGCCGGCCGAGGTTATATCGGCGGCACTGACCCGCTTCGGCCGGATCGACGGTCTGGTGAACGCCGCCGGTCTGACGACGCGGGCGGGCTATGGGGATACGACGGTCGAGACCTGGAACCGGATGTTCTCGGTCAACACGCGCGCGCCGTTTTTCCTGATGGACGGCGCCATCGCGGACATGAAGGCGCGCGGGCAGCCCGGGTCCATCGTCAACATCCTGTCGATGAACGCCCATTGCGGGGTGCCCGACCTCGCGGTCTATTCCGCCACCAAGGGCGCGCTGCTGACGCTGACGAAAAACGCGGCCAATGCCCATTTGGCCGGCCGCATCCGGGTGAACGGGATCAACCTCGGCTGGACGGATACCGAGACCGAGCGGCACCTGCATGCGGTGACGTTGGGCCGGGGCGAGGGCTGGCTCGACGCGCGCGCGGCCGAGATGCCGCTGGGCCGCCTGATCAGCGCCGGGGATTGCGCCCGGCAGGCCGTCTGGTTGCTCAGCCCGGCCTCGGCGCCGATGACGGGCGTGTGCCTCGACCTCGAACAGAGCGTGACCGGGGCGCCTTCCTGATCCTAGGGACTGGGCGGCGGCGCGGTGCTGTTCCTCGCGACAAGCTCGAGATCGACCACGGTTCGGGACGGCGCGGTCCCCGCCGCGCCGGGGCCCAGCCGCAGGAGCAACGCCTCGGCGGCCTCGCGGCCGAGGCGATGACGGTCCTGCCGGATCGTCGTCAGCGAGGGCACGTAATACTCCGACATGTCGATATCGTCGAAACCGATGACCGAGATGTCGCCCGGCACGGACAGGCCCCCGGCTTGCAGCCCTGCGATCAGACCGAAGGCCACCATGTCGGCGGCGCAGAAGACCGCCGTCGGCCGTTCCTCCATGCCGAGGATCAGTTCCGCCGCGTGGTGGCCGGACTCCAGCGAGAAATCGCCGCGAATGATCCACTCCGCCCGTGCCGGCAAGCCGAGGCGCGCGCGTTCCTCCAGCATCCCCCGCCTGCGGGCGGCCGTCAGCACGTTGCCCGCAGGCCCGGTGACATGGGCGATGCGCGTATGGCCAAGCGCGTGCAGATGCCGGATCGCAAGCCGCGCGCCTTCGGCGTTGTCGATGCGGATGACCGGGAACTCGAACCCTTCGACCCATTCGCAGAGAAACACGATGCGGCCGCCCAGCCCCGCCTCGACGCAGGCGCGCAGCGCGCCCGGATCGAGGCTCCCGTCAAGCGAGATCACGCCGTCGATCCGCCCGTCGAGGAAATATTCGAGAAGCTCCCCCTCGCGCAGAGGGCGGTTCTCGGTATCGGCGATGAGCACGGCATAATCGCTGTCGGCGAACCCGTCGGAGATTCCCGCGAGGATGGTCGAGTAGAACGGCTTGCCGAGGTTCGGGACCAGCACCAGTACCGCCCCCGCGCGCTGCATGCGCAGGTTCCGCGCCGCCTGGTTCACCCGGTAGCCGGTGGTGCGGATCGCGTCCATCACCGCCGCGCGGGTCCTGTCCGACAAAAGGTCCGGATTGCTCAACGCGCGGCTGACCGTGGCCGTGGAGACGCGCGCGGCGCGCGCCACGTCCTGGATCGTGGCCGTTTTCTGGGCCCCGCGGTTCTGCGTCGTGTCGCTCACAAACGGGTTGACTCGAATCCGATCATGCTTCGAATATGTAATCGATTTCATGGCATCAGGGAACATTAATCCTGTCATGAAAACGATTACAGACGCGGGGGAGCGCGTGAGGGAAGGTCTGATCCTGAGCAAGCGGCAGCGGAGGCGCGGCTGATGCCGGATGTGTCGTTCGATTTCGCGGGGCAGAGCGCGGTCGTCATCGGCGCGAGCCGGGGCGGCATCGGCGCGGCCATCGCGCGCGCGCTGCAGGATGCCGGCGCCGAGGTGCACATCACCGGCGCCGAGGACAGCTGCGCCCCGGAGGATGCCGAACGCTTCGCCTATACGCGGCTCGACGTGACCGACACCGCGGCCGTGCGCGCCTTCGCCGCCGGCCTGCCCTCGGTCGACATCCTCGTGAACTGCGCCGCCATCACCCGCCGTGGCGAGGAGATGGCGCCGGAGTTCTTTTCCCACGTGCTCGACGTGAACCTCACCGGCTCCTTCCGCTGCGCCGAGGCGATGCACCCGGCCCTCAAGGCGCGCGGCGGCGTGATCGTGAACATCGCGTCGATGTATGCCCGCTTCGGCAGCCCCCGGAACCCGGCCTACGGGTCCTCCAAGGCCGGGGTGGAGCAACTCACGAAGTCGCTCGCCATCGCATGGGCGCCGGACGGGATCCGCGTGAACGCTGTGGCGCCGGGCTTCATCGTGACCGAGCAATCGGCCCGCGCGCGGCAGGACCCGGCCTTTGTCGCGGGGGTGGAGGCACGCACGCCCATGGGCCGCTGGGGTCAGCCGGGCGACATCGCGGGCGCGGTCCTGTTCCTCGCCTCGCCCGCGTCCCAGTTCATGACGGGCTGCTGCCTGCCCGTGGACGGAGGATATTCGGTTGTCTGAACGGGAGGAGAGATGACGGATTTCGCGACAATAGGCGCCGCCGTGATCGGCACGGGCTTCATCGGGACGGTACATGCACAGGCGCTGAGGCGGCTCGGCGTGCAACTGCGCGGCGTGCTGGGCTCTTCGCCGGAACGCGGCGCGGCGCGGGCGGCCGAGATCGGTGTGCCCCACGCCTATGCCTCGCTCGACGATCTGCTGGCCGACGACAGCGTCGATGTCGTCCATGTCACCTCGCCCAACCACGCCCATTACGAGCATGTGAAGGCGATCCTTGCCGCCGGAAAGAACGTGATCTGCGAGAAACCGCTGGCCATGACCTCCGCGCAATCGGCCGAGATGGTGGAGATCGCGAAGCGAAGCGGCAAGATCGCCGCCGTCTGCTACAACATCCGCTTCTATCCGCTGAACCAGCAGGCCCACGCGATGGTGCAGGCCGGAGAGCTTGGGGACATCCGGTTCGTCACCGGGCACTACCACCAGGACTGGCTGGCCAAGCCCACCGATTGGAACTGGCGGCTCGAGGCCGACATGGGCGGCGCGCTGCGGTCCGTGGGCGATATCGGCACGCATTGGGTCGACCTCACCGGCTTCGTCACCGGGCTGAAACCCGAGGCGGTGATGGCGGAACTCACCACCTTCCTGCCAGAGCGCCAGAAACCCACCGGCCCGGTCGAGACCTTCTCGAGCGCGGCCGGCGCCACAGAGACGGTGAAGATCGACACCGACGATGCCGCGATGATCGTGATCCGCTACGAGAACGGCGCATGCGGCATGATGAGCACGAGCCAGATCAACATCGGCCGCAAGAACTCGCTGCAATGGGACGTGGCGGGGTCCGTGGCCAGTGCCGCCTGGGACAGCGAGACGCCCGATCACCTGTTCATCGGGCATCGCGACGCGCCGAACCAGGTGCTCATGCGGGACTTCACGCTAATGAACCCGACCGGCACCGCGGCGGCAAGCCTGCCGCCCGGCCATGTGGAGGGTTTCGCCGACAGCTTCTTCGCCTTCTTCCGCGCGGTCTATTCGGACGTCGCGGCGGGCGGACGGCAGGCGGGCGCGACCTGGGCCACGTTCGAGGACGGACATCTGGAGATGGTGTTCTGCGACGCGGTCCTGCGGTCGGCCCGGGAAAACCGCTGGGTGAAACTGGACGAGATCTGAGGGAGGAGAGACATGAAACTGGGCCTTCTGACCGCCCCTTTCGAGGACACGCCCCTGATGGAGGTCGCCGACTGGGCGGGCGCCAACGGCTTTTCCGCCTTCGAGGTCGCCTGCTGGCCCGCGAGCGGCGGCGAGAAGCGGCGCTATGCCGGGACGTCCCATATCGACGTGGACGGTCTGACGAAGACGCAGGGCGAGGAGATCATTGGCGGGCTGGCCGAACGCGGTGTCACGATCTCGGGTCTCGGTTACTACCCCAACCCGCTCCATGCCGACGCGTCGCATCGCGAGGAGGTGATCGGCCACCTCAAGAAGGTCATCACCGGCGCCTCCACCATGGGCGTGAAGGTCGTCAACACCTTCCTCGGCGGGGACCGGACGCTGAACGTCGACGAGAACTGGACCCGCGCGCAAGACATCTTCGCGCCCATCGTCAAGCATGCCGAGGACGCAGGCGTGACGCTGTGCTTCGAGAACTGCCCGATGATCTTCAGCCATGACGAATGGCCGGGCGGGCACAACATCGCCTATTCGCCAAAGATCTGGCGGCGCATATTCGAGGAATGGGGCGACGCGGTTGGGATGAATTTCGACCCCTCGCATTTGATCTGGCAATTCATCGACCAGACCCGCTTCATCAAGGAATTCGGTTCCCGCTTCGGCCATGTCCACGCCAAGGACGTGATGATCGACCGCGACGGTCTCTACGAGAACGGGACGATGTCCGTCGGCATGGGCTGGCAAATACCGCGGCTTTGCGGGCTGGGAGACGTGGACTGGTCCGATTTCTTCTCGGGCCTCTATCGGGCAGGCTATGATGGGCCCGTCATCATCGAGCACGAGGACCGCCTGTTCGAAGGCACCGACGAGAAGATCAAGCGCGGCTTCTGCCTCGCCCGCGATGTTCTGAGCCCGTTCATCAAGTGATGATGGCACCAAGTGAGATGCCATCAAGCGAGCGGGCCGGACAGAAACCAAAAGGGGCGCCAAGACCCCGAATACCGACTTCACCACCAATTCAACTGGGAGGATCCAAGATGCACAGAAGACTGATGATGGGAGCGGCCGCGGCCGCACTTTCCGTGGCCATGACGCCCGCGGCATTCGCCGATGCCCATGGCGGTTACACCATCGGTGTTTCCAACACCGTGCAGGGCAATGGCTGGCGCGAGGAAATGATCTGCGCCATGCGCGCCCAGGCGCTGGTCGAGCCCGACGTCGAGGGCCTGATCGTGGCGCACCGCAACACCGACAGCGCGGGCCAGCTCGAGGATCTCAACAACCTCATCGAGGCGGGTGTGGACGCCATCGTGCTGAACCCGTCTAACCCCGAGGCCCTGAACTCCGCGCTCGAGATCGCGATGGATCAGGGCATCGTCGTCGTGGCCGTTGATGCGGGCGTGACGGCCCCCGGCGCGTACATCCTGTCCAACAACCAGGAGGAATACGCCTATCTCGGCGCGCGCTGGCTCTTCGAGCAGCTGGGCGGCGAAGGGGACGTCGTCTACATGCGCGGCATCGCGGGCGTCTCTGCCGACACCGACCGGCACGCGGGCTTCGAGCGGGCGCTGGCCGAATTCCCGGGCATCGAAGTCGTGCACGAGGTCTTCACCGGCTGGCAGCAGGACCAGGGCAAACAGCAGATGTTCGACTTCCTCGCGACCGGCATCCCCTTCGACGGGGTCTGGACCAGCGGCATTGACAACGTGATCGTCGACGCCTTCATCGAAAGCGGTGCGCCGCTGGTGCCGATCGTGGGCGCGGATAACGCGGGCTTCGTGGGTCAGCTCAACAGCGTCGAGGGTCTGGAGGGCGCGGCCGTCACGAACCCCGGTTCGGTCGGCGGCGCGGGCATCGCGCTGGCCGTGGACATCCTCAACGGCGAGGCACCCGACGACAACACCGTGCTGGTCGATCCGGTCTTGTGGGAGAACGTCACCGAGGAAGGCCGCGCCACGCTCGAGGCGGCGCAGAATCCCAACCTCGATCCCGAGTGGCCGGTCTCCGTCACCATTCCGGGCTGGACGGATTACACCATGGAGCAGATCATCGCCTGCGAAGGACCGGGCGAAGGCTGATCGGCATCCTCCCTGCGGCTCCCGTGCCAGTTGACGGCGCGGGGGCCGCCCCTTTCGAGCAGGCCGACAAACGGGCAGTGACCGCATGACCTCCCAAACCGATCCCATGTCCAGCGGCGTGACGGACACGCTTCTGGATGCGCAAAACGTGGCCAAGAGCTTTGGCGCCGTGCGCGCGCTGACCGATGCGAGCCTGACCGTCCGGCGCGGCGAGGTGGTCGCGCTGATGGGCGCGAACGGTGCGGGCAAATCCACCTTCGTGAAGATCCTCACCGGCGCGATCCGCCCCGACAAGGGTCGCGTGACGATCCGGGGCGCGGAGGCGCGCGTGGGCTCGCCCGCCGAGGCGCGGCGCTCGGGCCTCGTGCCGGTCTACCAGGAACCCTCGCTGATCCCGGATCTGGACATCTCGGACAACCTGCGCCTCGGCGACACGAATGCCGACACGTTCCGCCACTGGGCCGCCGAGCTCGGCCATCCCGAGCTCAGGCTCGACGCGATGATCCGCGACCTGCCGCTGGCCACACTGCGCATCATCGACCTCGCCCGCGCGCTCGCCAGCACGCCAGACGTGCTGCTTCTGGACGAACTGACCGCAGCGCTGCCGACCGACCTCGTGGAGCGGGTGCTGCGGGTCGCGCGACAGCAGGCCGAGGACGGGCGCGGCGTCATCTACATCTCCCACCGCTTCGCCGAGATCGCCGCGCTTTGCGACCGTGCGACCGTCCTGCGCGACGGACGCAGCGTCGGCGACGTGGACATTGCCCCCGGCATCGAGGACCGCGTGGTCGAGATGATGCTGGGCGCACGGATCGACCTCGGCCAGCGCGCGGCCGAGACGGCGCGCCCGAAGCCCGGCGGCGCGCCGCGTCTGCGCGTGCAGAACCTCGCCGCCGCGCCCAAGCTGATCGATGCGAGTTTCGATCTCCATCCCGGCGAGGTTCTCGGCGTCGTCGCGCTGGAGGGCCAGGGCCAGGACGAGCTGTTCGAGGTGCTGGCAGGCATGCGAAAACCCGCCGGCGGCACGGTCGAGATCGACGGCGCCCCCGCCCTGTTCCGCCACCCCGCCGACGCCATCGCAGCGGGGCTGAAATTCGTGCCTGGCAACCGGGCCGAGGCGCTCTTCCGCGAACGTTCGGTGCGCGAGAACATCGCCATGCCGTTTTCCGCGCGCGCCCGCGCCTGGGGTCCGCTACGCCTGCGCCACGAGAAGGCGCGCGTGGCAGAGGCGGTGGAACGGCTCCAGATCGACACCCGCGCACAGGGCGAGGTGCAGCGGCTATCCGGCGGCAACCAGCAGAAGGTCACCATCGGCCGCTGGCTGGCCCATGGGGTCGAGACGCTTCTCCTGTTCGATCCGACGCGCGGGATCGACGTGCGCACGAAACGCCAGATCTACCCGCTGGTGCGGGAGCTGGCCAGACAGGGGGCGGCGGTCCTCTATTACACCTCGGAACTGGCCGAGGTGCCGCTTGCCTGCGACCGGGCGGTGGTGATTTTCAACGGCCGCGTCGTGGACATCGTCGAGGCGGTGGACGCCACCGAGGAGCGACTGATGCGCGCCGCCTACGGCCTGACATCGGCGGAGGGCGCGGCGTGAGTTTCGTGCGCAGGAACGCCTGGACGCTGGGCCTTGTCGCACTCATGGTGGTGCTGCTCGGCGTCACGCGGCTCATCCAACCGAATTTCGGCGTCTCGGGCCTCGAAAGCCTCGCGCGCGCCGCCCTGCCCTTCGCCTTCGCCACCGCCGCCATGGCCGTGGTCGTGATCGTCGGCGGCATCGACCTGTCGGTCGCCTCGATGATGGCGGTCTGTTCGGTGACGGCCGCGGTCCTGATGCAGACCATGGGCGGCGTGCCCGCGATCCTCATCACGCTGGCGGTGGGCACTCTGATGGGCCTCATCAACGGAGTGTTGATCGTGCTCACGCGGGTGCCCGACATCGTGGTGACACTCGCCATGCTGTTCGTGTGGGAGGGCACCGCGCTCCTGATCCTCAACTCGCCCGGCGGCATCGCGGCGCCCTTCCTGCGCGAGGCGATCGCTGGCTCCGTGCTGATCCACGGGCTGCCAAAGGCGCTGATCCTGATGGCGATCATCGTCGCGGTGATCTGGGTGCCCCTGAAGCGTTCCAAGCTGGGGCTCGCGATCTACGCCACGGGATCGGACGAGAACGCGGCCTTCCGCTCCGGCGTGGCGGTGGGGCGGACCAAGGCCGCGGCCTACGCGGTCTGCGGCCTCTTCAGCGCCTTTGGCGGGCTGAGCCTTCTGGCACTGACCGGGATCGGTGAACCCGTCCCCGGCCCCTACCTGCTGGCCGCCGTCGCGGCGGTCGTTCTGGGCGGCGCAGTGCTGGGCGGGGGCATCGGCGGGCTGCTGGGGCCGATCATCGCGGTCTTCATCCTCAGGATCATCCGCACGATCCTGACGCTCGCAGCGGTCGACCCCAATGTGACCACCATCGTGGAGGGCACGATCATGGTCGGCGTCGTGATGTTCGGCGCCTTCCTGATGATGCGCGGGAGGAGCCCATCATGAGCGATATCCACCCGCAGGCCGAGACCCAGGCGCGGCCTATCGTGCGCATCGGGCGGTTCCTCAAGGACAATCCCGTCATCCCGCTGATCGCCCTCCTGCTGCTGCTGATCGGGACGCTGGAGCTGATGCGGCCCGGCATCATCTCGCCGTTCTGGGCTGGAAACACGATCAAGTTCGCCATCCCGCTGGCCATGCTCGCCGCCTGCCAGGTGCTGACCATGCTGACCGGAGGGATCGACCTGTCGGTCGGGATCGTCGCCACCGCTTCGGCCTTCGTGGCGGCGACGCTGACGCCGCTCGTCGGTCCGGTCCCCGCGATGCTGGTCGCGATGGCCGTGGGCGTGGTCGTGGGCGTGGTCAACGGCTTCGGCACGGGGATCGCGCGGGTGCATCCGCTGATCATGACGCTGGGCACCGGCCTGATCGCCTCGGGCTGTCTGCAGGTCTACCAGCGCTACGTGATCGCCACAGGGACTGACATACCCGCGATCCTGGAATGGCTGGGCACCGGGCGCACGGCGGGGCTGCCGAACGGCATCTTCCTTTTCGTGCCCTTCGCCGTCTTCGTCCTCTGGCTGATGCGATACAGCGGGTTCGGCCGGCTTCTCTTCGCGGTCGGCTCCAACGAGAAGGCGGCGCAGCTGTCGGGCGTGCGCAGTTGGCAGGTGCTCATGGCGCTCTATGTGCTGTCGGGGCTGATCGCGGCGCTGACGGGTCTGCTTTATCTGGGCATGATCCGCGCGCCCTCGCTCAGCCTCGCCAACCCGCTGATGCTGCCCTCGGTGGCCGCCGCCGTGATCGGTGGCACCTCCATCTTCGGCGGGCGCGGCAGTTTCGCGGGCGCCATCGTCGGCGCGCTGATCCTGCGGGTGATCGAGACGATGCTGACGCTGGCTCGGATGCCCGAAGGCGCGCGCATCGCGCTGTTCGGGCTGATCATCCTCGCGGTCACCGCGCTTTACGTCCGCTTCACCGAACAACGCTGAGGGAGGAAGACATGGCGAAATTCCGCATCGTCGGCATCAGTTTCGACCACATGCACATGGGTGACCTGTTGCGCCTCGTGCATGAGCACCCGGAGGCGGAGATCGCCGGGCTCTACGATCCGGACCTTGCAAAAATGCAATCCGTGGCAGGCACGTTCGGCGTGCCTGAGGATAAATTCTTTACGGATTTCGATGCCTGTATGGAAGCCGGCCCCTACGACATGGCGATCCTCTGCGCCGCCACCGGTGACCACGCCGCGTATACGGAGCGCCTGGCGCCGCACGGTCTCCACGTTTTCGTGGAAAAGCCCTTCGCCGCCTCCACCACAGACGCGCGGCGGATGATCGCGGCGATGGAGGGCACCGGCAAGCAGATGGCGATCAACTGGCCGCTCCGCTGGGTCGAAAGCCATGTCACCGCCAAGCGCCTGATCGACGAGGGCCTGATCGGAGAGCTGCGCGAGGTGCATTTCTACGACGGCAATCGCGGGCCGCTCTACCATCTCGCCGACAAGGAAGAGGTCACCCCCGAGGAGGTCGAGCGCCAGAAGCCCGACGCATGGTGGTACAGGAAGGCCAGCGGGGGCGGATCGCTGCTGGATTACATGGGTTACGGGGCGACGCTTGGGACATGGTACATGGGCGGTGCCGCGCCGCTCGAAGTCACCTGCACGGTGGACCAGACGCCCGGCATCGAAGTCGACCAGCACGCCGTCGCCGTCTGCCGCTACACCACCGGCCTCAGCCGGATGGAAACCCGCTGGGGCACCTTCACCGATCCCTGGACGCATCAGCCGCAGCCGACCTGCGGCTTCACCTTCGTGGGCTCCGATGGCACCATCGCCTCGCCCGATTACGCGAGCCACGTCACCGTCCAGACCCGCGCGCGGCCCGAGCGGCACGAGATCCCGGTCGATCCCCTGAAGGAGGGCGAGCGCAACGCCATCGAGTATGTGCTGGGCTGCATCGCGCGGGGTGAGCCGGTCGGCGGCCCGCTCGATCCGGGCCTCTGCCTCACCGCGCAGCGCATCGTCGACACAGCCGCGCAATCGGCCGCCCTGAAACGCACGCTGGAGCTGATCCCATGACGGAGGACGCCGCCGATACCGACACCTACGCCCTGAAATCGGCGGACCTGCCCGAGATCGCCGCGACCGACCTGCCCTATCGCCCGCCGATGCCGAAAAGCTACCGGCCCCGGATCGGGATGATCGGTACGGGCGGCATCTCCGCCAGCCACCTCGACGCCTACCGCACGGCGGGATGGGAGGTCGCAGCGCTGTGGAACCGGACAAGGGCAAAGGCCGAGGCCAAGGCCGCCGAATACTGTCCCGCCGCGCGGATCGAGGACGACTGGCGCGACATGCTTGGCGACAGCGAGATCGATGTCGTCGACGTCACGCTTCACCCCGAGCACCGCGCGCCCATCGTCGAAGCGGCGCTGAAGGCGGGCAAGCATGTGCTGAGCCAGAAGCCCTTCGTCACCGATCTGGGCGTGGGCGAGGACCTCGTGAAGCTGGCCGAGGATCAAGGGTGCAAGCTTGCCGTCAACCAGAACGGGCGCTGGGCGCCGCACAAGGCGTGGATGCGCGAGGCCGTGCGCGCGGGGCTGATCGGCGAGGTCATGTCGGCCCATGTCGCGCTGCACTGGAACCACGGCTGGACGGCCGGCACGCCCTTCGACGAGATCGAGGATCTCGTGCTCTACGATTTCGGCGTGCACTGGTTCGACTTCATCGCCTCGCTCACCGGGCGGCGCGCGCAGTCGGTCTTCGCAACCGCCTCGCACGCGCTCGGGCAGTCCAACAAGGTGCCGCTCCTGTCGCAGGCGCTGGTTCGGCTCGACGGCGGGCAGGCGAGCCTCGTCTTCGACGGAGGCGCGCCACACGGACCCCGCGATACGACCTATGTGGGCGGGACATCGGGCAGCCTTGTCGCGGACGGGCCGGACCTTGGGGCGCAGCGCGTCACGCTGACGACAACCGAGGGCATCGCCCAACCGAAGCTGGAGGGCCAGTGGTTCAACGACGGGTTCCGCGGCACGATGGGGGAGCTTCTGTGCGCCATCGAGGAGGGGCGCGAGCCCTCCAATTCGGCGCGCGAGAACCTGTTCAGCCTCGCGCTGGCCTTCGCGGCGGTGCGCAGCCGGATCACCGGGCAGGAGGTGGAGGTGGGCGCGGCCCGGCGGCTGGAAAGCTGAACGGCAAAGCCCCGTTCAGGTCGTCTCGGTCACCTTCTTCAGGTGCCGTGGCATGTCGGGATCGAGCCCGCGCGCAACCGCCACCGCCTCGATCATCGCATAGAAGCTGACGATCAGCGCCAGCGGATCGGTCAGCGGATGGCCCGTGCGCACCACGGGAAGCGCCGTTGCCGCGCGCACCCTGTCGGTCGTGGCGAAGACCTCCGCCCCCTTCTCGGCCAGCGCATCCGCGACTTCGGCCAGCGCGCCCTCGGCGGCATCGGCGGCGGCGAAGGCCAGCACCGGAAAGCCGCGCTCGACGATGGACACGGGGCCATGCAGCACCTCGGCCGAGGAATAGCTTTCGGCGTGAAGCTGGCACACCTCCTTGAACTTGAGTGCCGCCTCGTTCGAGATCGCCCAGGACGGCCCGCGCCCGAGCGTGTAGACCGAGCCCGCGCCGACGGCACCCGCGACGGGGCTCCAGTCGGTCTGTGCCGCTTTTTCCAGACACTCGGGAAGGCCATGGATCGCGGCCAGCAGCTCCTCGTCGCCCTGCATCTCGGCAAGAACCCAGAGGCCGGCCAGCGCCGACGTCACGAAGGTCTTGGTCGCCGCCACGCTGAGTTCCGGCCCCGCGTGTATGTCGAGCGTCGCGTCGGCGGCCGCCGCAAGCGGCGACCCCGCGTCATTGGTCACGGCGACGGTGTAGGCGCCGCCCGTGCGCGCCGCCCGCGTCAGGTCCACGATGTCGGGGCTTCGGCCCGATTGCGAGACCGACAGGCACACCGCGCCGCCCACCTTGAGCTTCACCTTGTAGATCGACGCCACCGACGGGCCGACCGACGCGACGGGAAGCCCCGCCAGAAGCTCGGCGGCGTATTTGAAATAGGTGCAGGCGTGGTCGGAGGAGCCACGCGCCACGGTGACGAAAAAGGCCGGATCGCGGGCCACGATCTCGCGCGCCGCCGCGCGCACTGCCGCGCCGCCCTCCGTCAGAAGTCGCTCCAACGCCTGCGGGATCTCCGCCACCTCGCGGCGCATCTTCGTGTCCTGCCCGCTCATGTCCGACCACCCTTGCCGTTGTCCTGCTCCGGGGCCATCCTGCCCGAAACGGGAGGTGGCCGAAATGACGAAAACGCTGATCGTGGGCCTTGGAAACATGGGGGTCAGCCATGCGCTTGCCCATCACGCAAACCCGGGCTCCGAGATCGTCGGCCTCGTCAACCGCTCGGCCCGCGATCTGCCCGAGGAGCTGGCGCCTTACCCCCGTTTCGACAGTTTCGAGGCGGGGATGGAGACGCGCCCGGACCTCGTCGTGATCGCCACCTATTCCGACAGCCACGCCGAGCTCGCCATCCGCGCCATGGAAGCCGGCGCGCATGTCTTCGTGGAAAAGCCGCTCGCGACCACCCTGGCCGATGCCGAGCGCGTGGTGGAGACGGCCCGGCGCCTGAACCGCAAGCTCGTCGTGGGTTATATCCTGCGCCATCACCCCAGCTGGATCCGCATGATCGCCGAGGCGCGCGCGCTTGGCGGGCCTTTCGTCTTTCGCATGAACCTCAACCAGCAATCGACCGGCGCGGAGTGGGAAACGCACAAGGCGCTGATGCAGACGACCTCGCCGCTGGTCGATTGCGGCGTCCATTACGTCGACGTGATGTGCCAGGTGACCGATGCGCGACCCGTGCGGGTGCAGGGGATCGGCCTGCGTCTGTCGGACGAGATCGCGGAGGACATGTACAATTACGGCCAGCTTCAGGTGACGTTCGAGGATGGCTCCGTCGGCTGGTACGAGGCAGGCTGGGGTCCGATGATGTCGGAGACGGCGTTTTTCGTGAAGGACATCATCAGCCCGAACGGCGCCGTCTCGATCAACGACGCCGACAAGGCCGGGTCTTCGGATATCGACGGGCACACCAAGGTGGGCGGCCTGCTGGTTCACCGCCCCTCGGGGGACCGGATGATCGACCTGCCTGACGAGCCGGGCCACCAGCAGCTGTGCGATGCAGAGCAGGCTTTCGTGCTCGACGCGATCGCGAGTGACATGGACCTGACGCGCCACATGGAAGATGCCGTCCGGTCGCTGCAGATCTGCCTCGCCGCCGACGAGAGCATCCGGACCGGAGAGCCCGTCACGCTCTGAGACGCGCCCCGCTTAGATATCCAGCGTGTGTTCCTTTTCCCAGCGGCTGAAATGGGACACGAAGCTCGTCCATTCCCGCTGCTTGAGCTTCAGGAAGGCCTCGGAAAACTCCTTGCCCATGGCAGCCTTCAGCGTCGTGTCCTTGTCATAGGCCCTGAGTGCGTCGAGCATGTTGAGCGGGAGCGTCACGGCCCCCCGGACCTTGTGGCCTTCCGCATACATGTCGATATCGTAACGCTTGCCCGGATCGGCATCCGTGGCCAGCCCGTCGAGCCCGGCCGCGATGATGACCGCCTGCAACAGATAGGGGTTGGCCGCGCCGTCGGGCAGGCGCAGCTCGAACCGCCCGGGGCCGGGCACGCGGACCATGTGGGTGCGGTTGTTGCCCGTCCATGTGACGGTGTTCGGCGCCCATGTCGCCCCCGACAGCGTCACCGGCGCGTTCAGACGCTTGTAGCTGTTGACCGTCGGATTGGTGATCGCCGACATCGCGGCGGCGTGCTTCATGATCCCGCCAAGGAACGCGCGGCCCTTGTCCGAAAGACCCAGCTCCGAGGTGGCGCTGCCCGGCACGGGATCGATGGCGAAGATGTTGGTCTTGGCGGCCTCGCCGGGCGCGTCCCAGACAGACACATGTGTATGGCAGCCATTGCCGGTCAGCCCCTCGACGGGCTTGGGCATGAAGGTCGCGCGAAAGCCGTGCTTTTCGGCGACGGATTTCGTCATGAACTTGAAGAAACTGTGCTTGTCGGCCGTGGCCAGCGCATCGTCGAATTCCCAGTTCATCTCGAACTGGCCGTTGGCGTCCTCGTGGTCGTTCTGATACGGCCCCCAGCCGAGGTCGAGCATGTAGTCGCAGATCTCGCGCACGACGTCGTAGCGGCGCATCACCGCCTGCTGGTCGTAGCAGGGCTTGGCCGCCGTGTCGTATTCGTCGGAGATCGCGGACCCATCGGGCGTCAGCAGGAAATACTCCGCCTCCACGCCGGTCTTGACATGCATCCCTTGCCGCGCCGCCTCCGCGATCAGGCGGCGCAGGACGTTGCGGGGGGCCTGGGCGACCTCCTCCCCCTCCATCACGGGGTTCGCCGCGACCCATGCGACCTCGGGGTTCCACGGCAGCTGGACGACCGAGGCCGGGTCCGGCACGGCCAGCATGTCGGGGTGCGCGGGCGTCATGTCGAGATGGGTGGCGAAGCCCGCGAAGCCCGCGCCCTCCTCCTGCATCCCGGCGATGGCCTGCGCCGGCACCAGTTTCGCCCGCTGGCCACCGAAGAGATCGGTGAAGGAGATCATGAAGTACTTCACCCCGCGCTCGGCGGCGAATGTGGCCAGGTCGGTGCTCATGCTGCGTATCCCCCGTGCTGATCGCGTTTTTTCTTCAGTATCCCGTTCCCGGTTTGCCCGGATACCAGTCCGTCCCTGCCAGCGGAACCTGCGCCATGGCGGCGGCTTCCATCGTCAGGGCGCAGAGGTCTTCCGGTTCCAGATGATGCAGGTGGTTGTGACCGCAGGCGCGCGCGATGGTCTGTGCCTCCAGCGTCATGACGTTGAGATAGTTGCGCAGACGCCGCCCGCCCTCCACGGGGTCGAGCCGCGCGGCAAGCTCCGGGTTCTGGGTGGTGATCCCGGCGGGGTCGTTGCCCTCGTGCCAGTCGTCATAGGCCCCGGCCGTGGTGCCAAGCGCGTTGTATTCGGCCTCGTATTTCGGGTCGTTGTCGCCCAGCGCCACCATCGCCGCCGTGCCGATTGAGACCGCGTCGGCCCCAAGTGCCAGCGCCTTGGCGACGTCCGCGCCGGTGCGGATGCCGCCCGAGACCACAAGCTGCACCTCGCGGTGCAGCCCGAGATCCTGCAACGCCTTCACGGCGGGCCGGATGCAGGCGAGCGTCGGAATGCCCACATGTTCGATGAACACGTCCTGCGTGGCCGCCGTGCCGCCCTGCATGCCGTCGATCACGACGACATCGGCCCCGGCCTTCACCGCAAGCGCAACGTCGAAATAGGGCCGCGTCGCGCCGATCTTGACGTAGATCGGCACCCGCCAGCCCGTGATCTCGCGCAGCTCCAGGATCTTGATCTCCAGATCGTCGGGCCCCGTCCAGTCCGGGTGACGGCAGGCGGACCGCTGGTCTATCCCCTTGGGCAGCGTCCGCATCTCGGCCACGCGGTCGTCGATCTTCTGACCCAGCAGCATGCCGCCGCCGCCCGGCTTGGCGCCCTGCCCCACGACAACCTCGATGGCATCGGCGCGGCGCAGATCGTCGGGGTTCATGCCGTAGCGCGACGGCAGGTACTGGTAGACGAGTTTCGCGGAATGTCCCCGCTCCTCGGGCGTCATGCCGCCGTCGCCCGTGGTGGTCGAGGTCCCGGCCAGCGTCGCACCGCGTCCCAGCGCCTCCTTGGCGGGGCCGGACAGCGCGCCGAAGCTCATGCCGGCGATGGTGATCGGGATGTCCAGCTCGATCGGGTTCTTCGCGAACCGCGTGCCGAGAGTCACGTTGGTGCCGCAGGCCTCGCGGTAGCCCTCCAGCGGATAGCGGCTGACCGAGGCGCCGAGGAACAGCAGGTCGTCGAAATGGGGCACCCGCCGTTTCGCGCCACCGCCACGGATGTCATATATGCCGGTGGCCGCCGCGCGGCGGATCTCGGCATTGATCGGGTTGGAGAAGGTGGCCGACTGGATCGGGTCGGTGCGGGGGATGCGCGGGTCGTGATCGGTCATGGGCCGCGTCCTCAATAAGCGTTGTCGATGTTGAAATGGTAGAGCTTGCGGGCCGATCCGTAACGGCGGAACTCCTCGGGCCTGGCGTCGCATCCGCCGCGCTCCAGCAGGTCGGCAAGAAGCTCGAGGTGTTCCGGCCGCATCTCCTTTTCCACGCAGTCGGCGCCGAGGCTCTTGACCGATCCGCGCACGAAAAGGCGCGCCTCGTAAAGGCTGTCGCCCAGCGCCTCGCCCGCGTCGCCGCACACGACGAGGTTGCCCGCCTGCGCCATGAAGGCCGACATGTGCCCGATATTCCCGTGCACCACGATGTCGATCCCCTTCATCGAGATGCCGCAGCGCGAACTGGCATTGCCCTTGATCACCAGTAGCCCGCCATGGCCCGTGGCCCCGGCATACTGGCTCGCGTCGCCCTCCACGATCACGGTGCCGGACATCATGTTCTCGGCGACACCGGGGCCGACGGAGCCAGCAACCCGGATCGTCGCCTGCTTGTTCATGCCCGCGCAGTAGTAGCCGGTGGACCCCTTGATCGTGACATCGAGCGGCGCGTCGAGCCCCACGGCGATGGCGTGGCTGCCCCTGGGGTTCACGACCTCCCACGGCTCGTTCGGCGTCGTGCCGGAGAGTTGCTGAAGCGCCGCGTTCAGGCCGCGCAGCCCGTCGGCCTCGATATCGTAGGTCGCCATGTCAGTGGCTCCAGAAATAGACGGTGGCGGGTTCGGGCTCCCACACGCGGGCGCTGTCGATGCCGGGCAGGTTCACCAGCGCGCGGTATTCGCTGCCGAAGGCCACGTATTGATCGGTCTCGGCCATCACGGCGGGCTTGCAGGCGATCGGGTCGCGCACGACGCCGAAACCATCCTTCGTGCCCACGACGAATGTGAAGAACCCGTCGAGATCCTCCAGCGCGCTTTCCAGCGCCTCGCCGAGGCTCGCGCCCTGCTGCATCTTCCACGTGATGTAGGCCGCGCCCACCTCGGTGTCGTTCTCGCTTTCGATCCGCACGCCGTCGCGGCGCAGTTTGCGGCGCAGCGCGTTGTGATTGGCAAGCGACCCGTTATGCACGAGGCATTGGTCCGCGCCGGTCGAGAACGGATGCGCGCCCTCGGTGGTCACGGCGGACTCCGTGGCCATGCGGGTGTGGCCAATGCCATGCGTGCCGGCCATGGCGGGCAGGTCGAAGCGCGCCGCCACGTCGCGCGGCAGGCCCACCTCCTTGTAGATCTCGATGCGGTCGCCGCCGCTCATGATGCGAAGGTTCGCCACCTCGCGCAGCGCCGCGCGCGCCTCGGGCACCTGCCCCGCGCGCAGATGCAGCACCGCGTGGGTATCGTTCCGTGAAAGCCGAACAGGCGTGCCGAGCCGCGCCGACAGCGTCTCGGCCAAAGTGGGAAAGACCTCCTCGGGCGCGTCCGACTGCACCGTCAGCTTCGCCTCGCCGTCACGGCCTGCGCCGTAGATCGCCACGCCCGCGCTGTCGGGCCCGCGATCCGTCATCGTCACCAACATCCCCGTCAGCAGCTCGCCCATCCTCGGCTCGAGCGTCGGGTCCTTCAGGAACAGGCCAACGATCCCACACATCTGCGTGCGACTCCCTTGTTGCGGACGGACCCGGATTATCACTGGCAGGAATGTTATTCAACCTCGGTGAAACTTCGTCGTGACCTCAGTGCCCGGCCTCGGCATAGGAGATCACCGACAGGAAGCGGATCGGAAGCTTCTCGAGTTCCTCCGGCCCGTGCGGCGCGTCGGAGTCGAAAAACAAGGTGTCGCCCGGCTCGAGGCGATAGATCCGCTGCCCGTGGCGGTAGCCGACGACGCCTTCGAGCATGTAGATCATCTCGATCCCGTCATGCTGAAAGGTCGGAAACACGTCCGAGGCGCTGGTCAGCGTGATCAGGTAGGGCTCGACCGACACGCCATGCGCCGTTCCGGTCAGGTGCCCCAGCAGCTTGTACTGATGGCCCGCGCGGGTGCCGGCACGGACGATCTCCACCCCTTCGCCGGCCTTGGTGTGGACGGCCTCGCGCGTTTCCTCGAACTGGCGGAAAAGCGCGGTCAGCGGCACGTTCAGCGCCTGCGCGAGGGATTGCAGCGTCGTGAGGGACGGCGAGGTCACGCCGTTCTCGATCTTCGACAGCATCCCGATCGAAAGGCCGGTCTGCTCGGACAGTTCCTTGACGGTGATGCGCTGGTTCTGGCGCAGGGATCGGACTTGTCGGCCGATCGCCGTCTCGAGGTTCCGCTCACGGCCCGGCACGACCCTGTGGGGGTCCTGCACCGGCCCGATCTTGCGCTTTGGCCCTGCCATGACCGCCAGCCCCGTCTACTCCGCGCGCCCCGAGCCGTTCGGGGCGTTCCCGCCGACGATACGCTCGGTTGACCGCAAGGCACAATGGAGCGCGCATCTGGATCGCCCGGCCGCTTCCATGTAGCCATTGCCGCAAGGGAATGCTGCCGAAGCGACACGGCTGCCGAGGAGGAGGACACCCATGCAAGAGCCCAACGGCGCCGAGCGCACCGCAGCGACCCGGCCCCCGTGCGACACGGGGCGCACGGCATGACCGAACGCCCCCTCCCCCTCGACGGTCTGCGTGTGCTCGATTTCGGGCATACGGTGATGGGGCCGACCGCGGGCCTCGTGCTCGCCGATCTGGGCGCCGAGGTGATCCGCGTGGAACCCGCCTCGGGCGATCCCACCCGCAAGCTCAAGGGCTTCGGCACCGGTTATTTCCCGTTCTACAACCGCAACAAGCGCAGCGTTTCGATCGACCTGAAGGATGCGCGCGGGCTGGAGGTCGCCCGGCGCCTGATCGCCACCGCCGATGTCCTGATCGAGAATTTCGGCCCCGGCACGATGCAACGTCTCGGGCTGGGTTACGACCAGATCGCCGGGACCTGCCCGAGGCTGGTCTACCTGTCGCTCAAGGGGTTCCTGCCGGGCCCCTACGAGCACCGCGTGGCGCTCGACGAGGTCGTGCAGATGATGTCGGGGCTTGCCTACATGACCGGCCCGCCGGGCCAGCCGCTGCGCGCGGGCGCCAGCGTGATCGACGTGATGGGCGGCGTGATGGGCGTGGTCGCGGTGCAGGCCGCCCTTGCCGAGCGCGAACACACCGGCAAGGGGCAGTTCGTGACCTCCGCGCTCTTCGAAAGCGCGATGTTCCTGATGGGCCAGCACCTCGCCTATGCGGCGCTCTCGGGCGAGCCCGTGCCGCCGATGCCGGCCCGCGTCTCGGCATGGGCGATCTATGACCAGTTCGACGCGGCCGACGGCGCGCGGGTCTTCCTCGGCATCACGTCGGACCGGCATTGGGTGAGGTTCTGCGACCTGTTCGGCGCGCCGGATCTCGCGGATGACCCGACGCTCGCGACCAACAACCAGCGCATCGCGGCGCGGGAGCGGCTTTTGCCGCAGGTCGCCCGGATCGTGGCGCGCCACGACGCCGACACGCTCGCGCGGATGGCCCAGGAGGCGAAGCTGCCCTTCGCCCGCATCGCCCGCCCGGAAGAGCTGTTCGACGACCCGCATCTGCTGGCGGGCGGGCGCTTGCTCGATACGGAGTTGCCGGGCGGGGTCGAGACCCGGCTGCCCGCCCTGCCGGTGGAACTCGACGGACGCAGGACGCGCCTGACCCGCGATCCTCCGGCAGCGGGCGCCGACACGCGATCGGTGATGGAGGAGCTTGGCCTGCCGGCGGCCGAGATCGACGCGCTGATCGCGGGTGGCGTGCTGGTCGATGGCGGCGGGGCGGCGTGAAAGGCCCGGACGAGACCGGAAGCGCGGCAGATTGCAACGCCATCGCGGCACGGATAGACCATGGCAACCGCGCCGGAAGGGAAGACCATGAGCGACGTCAGTGATTGGTGGTCGACCGCGATCATCGACATGGAACCGGGCCGCATCGCCGTGCGCGGCCGCCCGATCGAGGAGCTCATCGGCCATGTAGGCTTCGCGCAGATGGTCTGGCTGATGACGCGGGGGGAGATGCCCGGCGCGGGACAGGCGGCACTTCTGGAGGCGGCTCTCGTGGCGGCGGTGGATCACGGGCCGCAGGCGCCCTCCATCGCGGCGGCACGGATGGCGGTGACCTGCGGGCTGAGCCTGAACGGCGCCATGGCGACGGCGGTCAACATGCTCGACGACGTCCATGGCGGCGCCGGCGAACAGGCGGTGGACCTTTACCACATGGTCACGGAAGCCATTGCGGGGGGCGCGGCCCCGGAGACCGCCGCGGGCGCGGTCATCGACCGCTGGCAGGCAGAGCGCGGACCATATGTTCCGGGCTTCGGCCACCGGTTTCACAAGCCCGTCGATCCGCGTGCGCCGAGGCTCCTCGAACTTGTCGAGACAGCGCGGTCCGAAGGCATCGTCTCGGGCGAGGTGGCCGTCGCGGCGATGGCGGTGCAATCGGTCCTGAACGACCGCAAAGGCAAACCGGTGCCCATGAACATCGACGGCGCCACGGCGGTGATCTACGCCGAACTCGGCTTTCCGGCACCGCTTGCGCGCGGCCTGTTCTGCCTGTCACGGTCCGTCGGCGCGCTGGCGCACGGATGGGAGCAGATGCAGCAGGGCGGCCGCAACAAGGGACCGACGCCGCCCGCATATCGCTGGACATATACCGGCCCCTGACCGGGACGCCGGATCGAGCGCCGCCAGACACGAGACACAGAGACCGACAAGAGGGACACAACGATGACATTCACCACGCGGCCCGAACTGATGGGCACCTTCGGCATGGTCTCGACCACCCATTGGCTCGCCAGCCAGGCGGGCATGAAAATGCTGGAGGCCGGGGGAACGGCCGCGGATGCCGCCGTGGCGGCGGGCTTCGTGCTCAACGTGGTGGAGCCGCATCTGAACGGCCCGCTGGGCGAGGTGCCGGCCCTCGTGCTTCCGGCAGGCGCCGACATGCCGCTCGTGCTCTGCGGTCAGGGTGTGGCGCCCGCGGGCGCGACACTGGCCCATTACCGGGACGAAGGGCTCGAGATCATCCCCGGCTCCGGGCTTCTGGCGACGGTGACGCCGGGGGCCTTCGACGCGTGGATGCTGATGCTGCGCGATCATGGGCGGCTGTCGCTGTCCGAGGTGCTGGCCCCGGCGATCCACTATGCCGAACACGGACACCCGATGCTGGCGGGCGTCGCTGCCGCCATCGCCGGCCTGCAGGACGTGTTCCGGCAGGAATGGCCCACATCCGCACCGGTCTGGCTGCCGGGCGACCGCGCCCCCGAGGCCGGCGCGCTTTTCCGCAACCCCGATTGCGCGGCGATGTGGCGGCGTCTCGTCGAGGAGGGCGAGGCGGCGGGCTCCGACCGCGAGGCGCAGATCGAGGCCGCGCGCGTGGCCCATGCCAGGGGCTTCGTGGCCGAGGCCATAGACGCCTACCTCCGGGATGCCTGCGTGCTGGACGCGACCGGCGAAAAGCGCAAGGGCGTGCTGCACGGCGACGACATGGCGACGTGGGAAGCCACGTGGGAGGCGCCGCTTGCCGTCGATCACGCGGGCTGGACGGTCTGGAAATGCGGGGCCTGGACCCAGGGTCCGGTGCTTCTGCAGGTCTTGCAGATGCTGGCCGGGGATGACCTGGCGTCCATGGACCCGGTCGGCCCGGACTTCGTGCATCTGGTGACCGAGGCCCTCAAACGCGCCTTCGCCGATCGCGAAAGCTATTACGGCGATACGGCGCTGCATGACATTCCGGTCGATACGCTTCTGTCGGAGGCCCACAACGCAGCGCACCGCGCCGATATCGGACAGACGGCCAGTCACGACCACAGGCCGGGCCGAATCGCAGGGTTCGAGGCACTGGCCGACGCCTTCCTCGCCCGCGCCGCCCGCCGCACCCCCGAAGCCGGCGTCGGCGCCGGCGAGCCCACCATGGCGCATCTGGTGAACCAGCGCGGCGACACGGTCCATGTGGACGTGGTGGACCGCTGGGGCAACATGGTGTCGGCCACGCCCTCGGGCGGCTGGCTGAAGTCGAACCCGGTCGTGCCGGGGCTGGGTGTGCCGTTGAACACGCGGGCGCAGATGTTCTGGCTGGACGAGGGGCTGCCGACGACGCTGGCGCCCGGGGCGCGGCCCCGAACGACGCTCAGCCCCTCCATGGCGCTCGGTCCGGACGGGACGTGGTGCGCCTTCGGAACCCCTGGCGGCGATCAGCAGGACCAATGGCAGGCGACCTTCCTTCTGCGCCTGATCCACCACGGGATGAACCTGCAGGAGGCCATCGACGGCCCGCTGTTCCACACCGGGCACCTGCAATCGAGCTTCTTTCCGCGCGCGGTGCAGCCGGGACACCTGCTGGTGGAGCCGGCCTTTCCGGAGGCGACGATCCAAGGGCTCCGGCAGAAGGGTCACAAGCTCGAGGTGTCGGCGCCCTGGGCGGCGGGACGGCTCTGCGCCGTCGCCCGCCGGCCCGATGGCGTCGTGAAGGGGGCCGCGACACCGCGGCTGATGCAGGCCTACGCGGTGGGCCGGTAGGGCGCGTTCATCTTGCCGCTCAGCGACCCTCCATCTGGGCCACGAGTTTGCCAAGGAACATGCCCATGCCGCCGCAGCCCGACTGCGCCCAGCCGCCATCGACGGGCAGGACCGCGCCGCTGACATAGGCGCCCATGTCGGAGGCGAGGAACATGCAGGCATGCCCGATATCGTCGGGCGTGCCCAGCCGACCCAGCGGAACCGAGGCGGCGACCTTGCCGATGGCCTCCTCCGTCGGGGCGAGCCGTGCCATGCCCTCGGTCCCGCCGATGGGCCCCGGGACCACGGAATTGATGCGGATGCCCTCCGCGCCCCATTCGATGGCCAGCGTGCGCGTGATCATGTCCACGCCCGCCTTGGCCGCGGAAACATGGGATTGCCCCGGCATCGGCAGGAAGGCCTGCGGTGCCGAGATGTTCACCACGCTCGCGCCCGGTTTCTTCAGGTAGGGGTGGCTTGCTTTCATCACGTGAACGGTGCCCATCAGGTCGATCTCGACCACGCTGCGAAAGGCGTTCGCGGACATGCCGTTGAGGCTGGCCGGGAAATTGCCCGCAGCCCCCGAGACGAGCACGTCGAAATCACCCCACGCGCCATGGACCCCGGCAAGGCCCGCCTCGATGGCCGGAAGGTCGCGCACATCCGCCGAGAAACCCATCGCCTCCGCGCCCAGCGCCTTCAGCGCCGCAACGGTGTCCGCGACCTTCTCCTCCGATCGGCTGGCGACGGCGACCCGCGCGCCGTGGCGGGCGAAAAGCTCCGCGATGCCACGATTGATCCCGCTGGTGCCGCCGATCACGACCACGGTCTTGCCGCTGAAATCGATGGTGATGCTCATGATGCCGTGCCCTCCCACATGCATGTCCGCGTGGCGCCACGTTAGGCCGGGCGGGACGCGCGGGCCATGGGAAACACGACGCCGCGACGCCACGTTAATCGCGGGTCTTCGGGCAGAGCGCAAATTGACCCCACCTGCGGGCCGGTGCAGGATCGCCGCCGGCGCGCGCGGGTGGCGGGCGGTGCGAGGGGCGGCGAATGGCAGCGGAGCAGCAGATTTCCCATTGGGACCGGTCCGCGGCCGAACCGGATGTCGAGGCGCCGCTAGACGGCGACGCCACGGCCGATGTGGCCATCATCGGCGGCGGTTTCACCGGGCTGTCGACGGCGCTCCATGGCGCCGAGCGCGGCCTCGACTGCCTCGTGCTCGAGGCCGAGCGCATCGGCCATGGCGGATCTGGGCGCAACGTGGGCCTTGTGAACGCAGGCGTATGGCACCCGCCGGCGGCCGTCCGCGCGGCGCTCGGACCCACCTACGGCCCCCGCTTCGTTGAACGTTTCGGCGCCGCACCGGAATACGTGTTTTCCCTGATCGAACGGCACCAGATCCGCTGCGAACCGGCGCGGCAGGGAACGATCCACGCCGCCCATGCGGCCTCGGCGCTCAAGGGCCTGCGCGGGCGGCTCGACGAATGGCAGCGGCTGGGCGCACCGGTCGAGTTGCTGAGCGCCGAGGACGCGCACCGCATGATTGGCGGCGGGCGGTTCGCGGGCGGGCTCTACGACCGGCGGGCGGGAACCGTGAACCCGATGGGCTATGTCCGCGGTCTGGCGCGCGCCGCGCTGGGGGCCGGCGCGCGGATCGCGACGGGGGTGCGGGCCACGGCGCTCCGGCGCGACGGCGACGGCTGGCGGGTGGAGACGCCAAGCGGCACCATACAGGCCCGTACGGTTGTCCTTGCGACCAACGCCTATACCGACGACCTCTGGCCGGGGCTGTCGCGGGTCTTCACGCTGATCCCCTATTTCCAGCTCGCGACCGAACCGCTGGGTGCGGCGGGCGACACGATCCTGCCGGGGCGGCAGGGCCTGTGGGACACGGCGCCGATCATGACCAGCCTGCGCAAGGACTTTGAGGGGCGGCTGATGATCGGGTCCATGGGCCGGGTCATCGGGGATGCGAAAGACGGCATTTCGCGCCGCTGGGCCGCGCGGCAGGTACGCCGATTGTTCCCCGATCTCGGCCCGGTCGCATTCGACAGCGCGTGGCATGGCCACATCGCGCTGACGCCCGATCATCTGCCCCGCATCCACAGGCTGGCCGAAGGGCTCTACACGCCGATCGGCTACAACGGGCGCGGCATCACCACCGGCACCGTGTTCGGCAAGGCGATGGCGGAGTTGCTGACGGGCATGGACCCCGCCGACCTGCCCCTGCCGCTCAGTGATATGCAGACGGTGCGAAGCGGGGTCCTGCGTTCACGCGTCTACGACGTTGCATTCACCGCCAACCAGATCGTGAGAGGCTTCGGACGATGACCCAGCCTGCGCAGCAGATCCGCGTGGGCGTCGATATCGGTGGCACCTTCACCGATGTGGCGCTGGAGCATCCCGGGGGGCGAAGCTCCGCGAAGCTCCTGACGGATTACGAGCGCCCCGAGCGCGCGATCCTGGCCGGGATCGCCGAGGCCGCGTCCGAGGCCGGGGTGGCGCTGTCGCAGATCGGGCAGGTCATCCACGGCACGACGCTCGTGACCAACGCGCTTATCCAGCGGCGTGGCGCGAAGACGGCCTTCATCACCACCGAGGGTTTCCGCGACGTGATCGAGATGCGGTCGGAAAACCGCTTCGAGCAATATGACCTGAACCTCGAGTTGCCCGCCCCGCTGATCCCGCGCGAGCATCGCTTCACCCTGCCCGAGCGTATCGCCGCCGATGGAGCCGTGCTGTTGCCGCTCGACCCGGCCGAGGCCGAGGCGCTGGCCGAACGGATCGCCGCGGGCGGTTACGAGGCTGTCGCCGTCGGCCTGATGCATGCCTACGCCAACAACATACACGAATGTATGGTGAGGGACGCCTTGCGCCGAGCGGCACCGGAGCTTGCCGTGTCGATCTCGTCGGTCGTGTCGCCGCAGATGCGTGAGCTGCCGCGCTTCAACACGGTGATCGCGAACGCCTATGTGCAACCGCTGGTCTCCGACTATCTCGGCCGGCTGGTCTCGGAATTGCAGGCGGCGGATATCGCGGCGCCTGTCTTTCTGATGCATTCGGGCGGCGGGCTCGTCTCGGTGGAAACGGCCATCGACCAGCCCGTGCGCCTGCTCGAATCCGGGCCCGCCGGGGGCGCCATCTATGCCGCAGGCGTGGCGCGCGCCCATGGGCTCACGAAGGCGCTCAGCTTCGACATGGGCGGCACGACCGCCAAGATCTGCCTGATCGAGGGTTTCACGCCCAAGACCGCCAACACCTTCGAGGTCGCCCGCACCTACCGGTTCAAGAAGGGCTCGGGGATGCTGATCTCCACGCCGGTCGTCGAGATGGTCGAGATCGGCGCGGGCGGCGGGTCGATCGCGTGGACGGATGCGATGGGACGGCTGCGCGTGGGCCCGCATTCGGCAGGCTCCGAACCGGGGCCCGCCTGCTACGGACGCGGCGGCGAGGCCCCGGCTGTCACCGATGCCAACCTCGCGCTCGGACGGCTCGATCCCGAGAATTTCGCGGGTGGGGCCATTCCGCTCCATCCCGACCGGGCCGAGGCGGCGCTCAAGACCCTCGGCCTGATGCTGGACGAGGCGGCCTTCGGCATCACCGAGATGGTGGACGAGAACATGGCCAACGCCGCGCGCGTCCATACAGTCGAGAATGGTCGCGATATCGCGCAATTCACCATGGTGGCCTTCGGCGGCGGCGCGCCGCTCCATGCCTGTCGGCTCTGCGAAAAGCTGGGGCTGAAGGAGGCGCTGATCCCCCCCGGGGCGGGCGTGGGTTCGGCCATCGGTTTCCTGCAGGCGCCGGTGAGTTTCGAAGCGACGCGCGGGCTCTACCAGCGGCTCGACACCTTCGACGCCGCGACCGTCAACGCGATGATCGCGGAACTGGCGGAGGCCGCGAACGTCTTCGTGGACCGTGGCGCGCCGGGGGCGCCGAGGGTCACCCGGCTGATCGCGCAGATGCGCTACGTGGGACAGGGCTGGGAAATCCCGGTGGAGCTGCCGCATCGCGCGTTTTCGGCCGATGACATCCCGATGATCGTCGCGCGGTTCGGGGAGGAATACCGCACCCTCTTCGGCCGGATCATCGAGGGCCTCCCGGTCGAGGTCACGAACTGGCAACTGACCGTCGCGACCCAGGTGCAGCCAGTGCCGCCCGCCACCCGCTTCGAGGACGGCGCACCCGCGACACCGGCACGGCACCGCCGTTTCTTCGACGCCGCCCTGCGCGAGACCGTCGAGGCCGCCGAAGTGCCGCGCGCCGCGATGACGCCGGGGATGAAGATCGACGGCCCGGCGATCATCGTTGAGGAGGAGACCGCCACCATCGTCACCTCGGCCTTCCGCGCCGTTGGACAGGGCGATGGCAGCCTGCGCCTGATCCGCAAGGAGGCGATGCGATGAAACAGATCGATTACCAGATCATGTGGGACCGCCTGATCGCGGTGGTGGAGGAACAGGCGATGACGCTGGTGCGCACCGCCTTTTCGACCTCCGTCCGCGAGGCCGGCGATCTTTCGGCCGGGCTCTTCGACGCCGAGGCGCGGATGATGGCGCAGGCGGTGACCGGAACGCCGGGCCACGTCAACGCCATGGCCGAAAGCGTCGGCCATTTCGCCGCCCGCTTCGGGCCGCAGGAGACGCTCGAGGGCGACGTTTACCTGACGAACGACCCTTGGCTTGGCACGGGCCATCTGCATGACATAACCGTGGTGACGCCCGTGTTCCGCAAGGGCCGGCATATCGGCTATTTCGCCTGCACCGCCCATGTGGTCGATATCGGCGGGCGCGGCTTCGGTCCCGACGGGCGGGAGGTCTACGAGGAAGGCCTCCTGATACCGATCACCAAGTTCGCGCAGGCCGGGCAGGTCCAGCCGCTCCTGATCGAGATGATCCGGGCAAATGTGCGCACGCCCGACCAGACCGTGGGCGACATCCATTCGCTGGCGGCCTGCAACGCGGCGGGCGAGCGGCGGCTTCACGAGATGATGGACGAGTTCGGGATCGACGATCTGTTGGGCCTGAGCGCCCATATCCTCGACACCTCGCGCAAGGCCACGCGGGCGGCGATCGAGACGGTGCCCGACGGCGTCTATCGCAACGAGATGCGGGTCGACGGCTATGACGCGCCGGTGGACATGGTGGTGACGCTGACCGTCGAGGGCGACCGGCTCCGCGCGGATTTCACCGGCACTTCCGGCCCCTCCTCCTTCGGGGTCAACGTGCCCGAGGTCTACACCCGCGCCTATGCCTGCTTCGCACTGAAATGCACCATCGCGCCCGATGTGCCCAACAACGCAGGGAGCCTGGAGCCGTTCGAGATCACGGCGCCCGAGGGCTCGATCCTCGCCGCGCGGCGTCCCGCCCCGGTCTCGGTCCGTCACGTGCTGGGCCATCTGGTGCCGGACGTGGTTCTGGGTGCGCTGCACCACGCGCTGCCCGACACGGTTCCGGCGGAGGGCGCCTCCTCGCTTTGGAACATCCAGATCGCGGTGCGCCCGGTCGACGGGTCTGGTCCGGGCGCGGAGATCCTGATGTTCAACTCCGGCGGCACCGGGGCGCGGCCCGGACTTGACGGGCTGTCGGCCACGGCCTTCCCCTCGGGCGTCTCGACGATGAGCGTGGAGGCGACCGAGCAGGTCGGGCCCATCGTCGTCTGGCGCAAGGACCTGCGCGAGGGGTCCGGGGGTGCCGGGGCCCGTCGCGGAGGGCTCGGGCAGGTGATCGAGATCGAGGCGCGGAAGGGCTACGATTTCCACTTCAACGCCATGTTCGACCGGGTCGACAACGCCGCCCGCGGCCGCGCCGGGGGGCATCCGGGGGCACCGGGGCGGGTGGAGCTGGCAGACGGCACGCGGCTGAACGCCAAGGGTCGCCAGCATGTCGCGGCCGGTCAGAGGCTCCGCCTGAGCCTGCCGGGCGGCGGCGGCTACGGTCGGCCTGAGGCACGCGCCCGGGAAGACGTGATGCGCGACCGCGCGGCGGGGTACATCACCGCCGGGGACGCGCGGGATATCTATGGACAGCAAGACGAGGAGTGAGACGATGAGCACGCAGAAACTGGCGCTTGTGACGGGCGGCGCGCAGGGCATCGGCTATGCCTGCGCCGAGGCGCTGAGGGAGGATGGCTACGGCGTCATCCTGTCGGACATCAACGCCGAGGGCGTGGCCGAGGCCGCCGGGCGGCTGGGTGCTGTCGCGGGCCTTGCCTGCGACATGGCCGACGCGGCGGCGGTGGCGGCGCTGTTCGACCGGATCGAGGCCGCTCACGGGCCTGTCTCGGCGTTGGTGAACAACGCGGGCATCGCCCTGCCCGGCGATTTCCTCGACTACGATCTGGACGCCTTCGACAAGGTGATCGCGGTCAACCTGCGCGGCACCTTCATCGCCACCCAGCGCGCGGCCCGGGCCATGGTGGCCCATGACATCAAGGGCGCGATCGTCAACATGTCCTCGATCAACGCGCAGCTGGCGATCCCCGCGATCCCGGCCTATTGCGCCTCGAAGGGCGGGGTGATGCAGCTCACCAAGGTCGCGGCACTGGCGCTGGCACCCAAGGGCATCCGGGTGAACGCGGTTGGACCCGGCTCGATCGACACGGAGATGATGGCCGGCGTGAACGCGAACCCCGAGGCACTGGCCCGCGTTCTATCGCGCACGCCCTTGGGCCGGGTCGGCACCCCGCGCGAGATCGGCGACGTGGTGGCGTTCCTGTGTTCGGACAAGGCCAGCTACGTGACCGGTGAGACGATCTATGTCGATGGCGGGCGACTGGGCCTCAACTACACGATGTAAGGGGGCTCTCCCCCCTCGGCCTGACGGCCTCACCCCCGGAGTTTTCCTGCCAGGATGAAGGAGGGAGGGCCGCTCAGCCGGCCCGGGCGAGGAGCGAGGCGTTGCCGCCCGAGGCGGTGGTGTCGACGCAGAGATGGCGTTCGGTCACGCAATGGGGCGCGAGATCGGCCGCCGTGATCAGGGGCAGGATCGGGCCGTCACGCTCGGCAAGCGCGCGGCGCAGCGCCCGTGCGGTCGCCTCCTCGCCCCAGAAGGCGACGGCGGCGATCCCCGGCAGCGCCGCGAGTGTCTCGGGTGCAACGGTGCGGTCGACGCCCTCCGCGTCGGAGACGCCGGGGGCCACGGCGAGCGCGGGGCATCCCGCCGCGCGCGCCTGCGCCGCCTGCTCGAGCGCCGCGTCGCGTCCGGGCCCGAGACAGAGGACCGGACCGCGCGGCGCGGTCGTATAGCGGTTCGTCTCGCCGGTCGGGCCGGGGAGGCTGAGCGCCTGTGCCGTCGATGACGGGGAGGACAACGCGGCGATGCGGCGGGCGAGCGTCTCGGTCGGGACGGGTGGACCCTCCACCTCCGGCGCGTGTCCTTCCGGCTCCCGGCAGAAGCGCGGGAGATAGGCCGGACCGCCCGCCTTGGGCCCCGTTCCCGACAGACCCGTGCCGCCAAAGGGCTGGCTGCCGACCACGGCGCCGATCTGGTTGCGGTTGACGTAGACGTTGCCCGCCCGGACGGCGCGCGCGACCTCGTCGACCCGCGTGTCGATCCTCGTGTGCAGCCCGAAGGTCAGGCCGTAGCCCGTGGCATTGATATCCGCGATGACGTCGTCGAGCCGCTCGCCCCGGAAGGTCGCGATGTGCAGGACCGGGCCGAAGACCTCGCGCTCCAGATCCGCGATGCCGTCGACGCGGATCGCGCAAGGGCCGATGAAATGCCCCTCCGACGGGGCCGCGACCTGGTGCAGGAGGCGGCCCTCGACCCGCGCCGCGTCGATGTAGCCGGTCATCGACTGTTGCGCGGCGGCGTCGATCACCGGGCCCACATCCGTGGCGAGATCCCATGGATCGCCCATCCTGAGCTCGTCCATCGCGCCGAAGAGCATCTTCATGAAGCCTTCCGCGATATCCTCCTGCAGGTAGAGGCAGCGCAACGCCGAGCATCTCTGGCCCGCCGACTGGAAGGCCGAGGCGATGATGTCGCGCACGGCCTGTTCGGGGAGCGCGGTGCTGTCGACCACCATCGCGTTCAGCCCCCCGGTCTCGGCGATCAGCGTGGCGTCGGATGCGAGATGGGCGGCCATCGCGCGATGGATGGCCTGCGCGGTGGCGGTCGAGCCGGTGAAGGCGACGCCGTCGACGCCGGGATGAGAGGTCAGCGCCGCGCCGACCTCCGCCCCGGTGCCGGGCAGAAGCTGCAGCGCCGCGCGCGGAACGCCGGCCTCGTGCAGAAGCGCCGTGGCCCGCGCGGCGATGAGCGGGGTGGCCTCCGCCGGTTTCGCGAGCACGGCGTTGCCGGCGGCCAGCGCGGCGGCGATCTGGCCGGTGAAGATGGCAAGAGGGAAATTCCACGGGCTGATACAGGCGAAGCGCCCGCGCGGCGGATGCGCCAGTTCCGGAGCGCGGGCGGCGTAGTAGCGCAGGAAATCCACGGCTTCGCGCAGTTCGGCCAGCGCATCCATCGGCGTCTTGCCCGCCTCGCGCGCCAGCAGCGCGAAGATCTCGGGCGTGTGCGCCTCGTAGAGATCGGCCGCCCTGTTCAGCGCGGCGGCGCGCTCGTTCGCGGGGGCGGCCCAGTGTTGCGCCCCCGTGACGGCGCGGTCGACATCGGCCGCCGCCGTCAGCGTCACGGTGCCGACCTCGTCCTCCGGTCGGGCCGGGTTGAGCACCGGCTCCTCCGTCCCGGGCGTGGATGGCGACGCCAGAACGGGGCCCGCCGCCCAGCGCGTGGCGATGTGTTCATCGCGCGCCCTGCGCAACGCCGTCCACGCCACCCGGTCGTGCAGGTCGATACCTTGCGAATTCACCCGTTCGGGCCAGTAAAGATCGGCGGGCGCCACGACGCTGGAATGGGGCTGACCGAGGCCTTCCGCGTCGAAGGGGTCGCGCGCCACCGACGCGGCGGGCACGGAGCCGTCGAGCACCCGGTTCACGAAGGAGCTGTTGGCCCCGTTTTCCAGAAGCCGCCGCACCAGATAGGCCAGAAGGTCGCGATGCTTGCCCACAGGCGCGTAGATGCGACAGGGCGTGCCATGCTCCGCGCGCACCATCTCGTGGAGCGCCTCGCCCATGCCGTGAAGGCGCTGGAACTCGAAGGTGTCGCGGCGCCCGTCCGCCATTTCGAGGATTGCCGCCATCGAGTGCGCGTTGTGGGTGGCGAATTGCGGATAGAGCCGGGCGGAGCAGTCGAAGAGCTTCCGCGCGCAGGCGAGGTAGGAGACATCCGTCGCCGCCTTGCGCGTGAATACCGGAAAGCCGTCCAGCCCCTCGACCTGCGCGCGCTTGATCTCCGTGTCCCAGTACGCACCCTTGACCAGCCGGACCATCATCCGCCGGCCGAGCGAGGCCGCCAGCGCGTCGACCCAGTCGATGACGGCACCCGCCCTGCGGGAATAGGCCTGGATCACCACGCCGAACCCGTCCCAGCCGGGAAAGGCTGGATCGCGCACCACGGCCTCGATCACGTCGAGCGACAGGTCCAGCCTGTCGGCCTCTTCCGCGTCGATGCTGATCCCGACCCCGGCCTCGCGGGCGGCGCGCACCAGTTCGGTGACGCGCGGCACAAGCTCTGCCATCACGCGGTCGCGCTGGGTTTCCTCGTAGCGCGGGAAAAGCGCCGAGAGCTTGATCGAAATGCCCGGGTTCGCGGCGATGTCGTCCGAGGTGGCCGCCCCCGCGATGCGCGCGATCGCCTTCCTGTAGGCGTCGAAAAAGCCCTCCGCATCCGCCGCCGTCATCGCGGCCTCGCCCAGCATGTCATAGGAATAGCGGTAGCCGCGCGCCTCTTGCGGTCTCGCGCGCGTCATGGCGGCGTCGATATCCTCCCCCAGCACGAACTGGTTGCCCATCTCGCGCATGGCGCGGCGCACGGCGGTACGGATCACCGGCTCGCCCAGCCGCCGGACGGCGCCGCGCAGCGTGGAGGCGACGCCGGGCTGCATGTCCTCGCGCAGAACGCGCCCCGTCAGCATCAGTGCCCATGTCGAGGCATTGACCAGAGGCGACGACGACTTGCCCAGATGCGCGCCCCATTCCGATGGGGCGATCTTGTCCTCGATCAGCGCGTCGATCGTGTCGGCGTCCGGCACGCGCAACAGCGCCTCGGCGAGGCACATCAGCGCGATGCCCTCGTCGGTGGACAGCCCGTACTCGGCGAGAAACACCTCCATCAGGCCAGGGCGCGTGTCGGCGCGCATCCGGTCCACCCATGCCACGGCCTGCGCGGTGGCGGCCTTGCGCGCGTCCGCGGACATCGGGGGCGGCGTGCAGAGCAGGTCCAGAACCCCGGCCTCGTCGGCCCGGTGCAGGCGGTGCATGGCCTCGCGGAACGGGCTCAGGTCGGCGGTGGGGTTCGGGTCATTGATCATGATGCAAGCCTGCTCAGGAGGGCATGACAAAAGCTTACCGGAAAACTTGTAGCCAGATTGCCTCAAGAACGGCAGAATGCCAGCGATTCACCCAAAGGATGGCTTAGGATTGGACGATCTTCCCTCCACACCCGAGAACGCAGTTCATCTGGACTCCTACGACCGCAGGATTCTCAAGATCCTGTCGGCCGATGGACGCATCGCGATCACGGAACTTGCGCGTTGCATCGGCCTGTCGAAAACGCCCTGCCAGGCCCGCGTCCGCAAGCTCGAGACGGCGGGCTATATCCGCGGATACCGCGCGGTGCTCGACCCCGGCAAACTGGGCCTCGGCCATGTGACCTTCGTCGAGGTGCGCCTGTCCGACACGCGCGAAAGCGCCCTGCGCGCCTTCAACGCCGCCGTGCAGGCCGTCCCGGAAATCGAACAGTGCCACATGATCGCGGGGGCTTTCGACTACCTGCTGAAGGTCCGCAGTCGCGACATCGACGCCTACCGCCGGGTTCTGGGCGAGGTCATCTCGACCCTTCCGCATGTGGCAAGCACGTCCACCCATGTCTCGATGGAAGCGGTGAAGGACGTCGCCGACCCGCAGTGAGACGGCAGGGTCACGCGGCCGGAGCGCCCAGCGCCGCCGACAGCGTTGCCGCCGCCTCGGTCACGGCAGCCGCGAGGCGCGGGATCTCGGCATCGCTGACGCGACTGGCCGGGCCCGAAACGGAGATGCCGGCCACCACCTCGCCATGCAGGTCGGTCACGGGCGCCGCGATGCACCGCATGCCTTCGGTCTTTTCCTCGTCGTCGATGGCGTAACCGCGCGCCTGCGTCAGCACCATGTCCGCCTCGATTTGGGCGGGGTCGGTCAGAGTGCGCGCCGTGAACCTCTCCAATCCGGCCTCGGCCAGCGAGCGGGCGCGCGCCTCGGGCGTCATCTGCGCCAGAAGCGCCTTGCCGATGCCCGAGGCGTGCATGGGCGAGAGCGTCCCCGGCGGAAAGAAGGCCCGGATCGAGGCATGGGTTTCGACCTGGCTGACGAAAAGGACGTGACCGTCCCGCGCGATGCCCAGATTGGCCGTCTCTCCCGTCCGCTCCATCAACTGGCGCAGGACGGGGCGCGCACGCTCCACCAGAGAGGTGCGGCGCAGGTAGCGCGCGCCGATCAGGAAGGCACGCGGCCCGATATGCCAAAGCTGAGGGCCGGCGTCGAACTCCACCAGACCCCGCGCCTCCAGCGTGACGAGGATACGGTAGGTCGTGGCGGGCGACTGGTCGGTGTCGGCGGCAAGTTCGGACAGCGTGGCGCCCGTCGTGGTCGAAAGATGCTCGAACACCGCCATGGCCCGGTCGAGCGACTTGATCGTGTTCTGGGCGCTGCGGTCGTCCCAGGCCTTGGGCCGGCCGCGCCCGCGCATGGCGCGACCGGTGGATTCGGTTGGGAAATCGTCCGGCATGAGACCTCGCTGCAGTGCAGTGAAAAACCATTTCACGATACGAAAAAATATATCTATCTGACAGATATGAATTTTGTTGCAGCATACCAGTTATGAAAAACGTTTTCAAAAAAATTGTGCGCGGGCGCGATGGCGACTAGGTGTTGGCGCAAGCCACGGAAGGAGACGGCCATGAGCTTCCAGAACCCGGTATTCATCCCCGGACCGACGAATATGCCCGAGGCGCTTCGGCGCGCCTGCGACATGCCCACCCTGGACCATCGTTCGGCGGCCTTCGCGGACATTCTTCAGCCCGCGCGCGAGGGTGTTCGCAGGATCCTGCGTTCGGCCATGGCCGAGGTTTTCATCTTCCCGGCCACCGGCACCGGCGGCTGGGAGGTGGCGATCACCAACACCCTGTCGCGCGGCGATACGGTTCTGGCGGCGCGCAACGGCATGTTCTCCCATCGCTGGATCGACATGTGCCAGCGCCACGGCCTGACCGTCGAGATCGTCGAAACGCCTTGGGGCGAGGGCATTCCCGCCGACCGGTTCGAGGAGATCCTGCGCGCCGACACCGATGGGCGGATCAAGGCCGTGCTCGCCACCCATAACGAAACGGCGACGGGCGTCCTGTCCGATATCGCCGCGGTGCGTGCCGCCATGGATGCCGCCGGGCACGACGCGCTTCTGTTCGTCGATGGCGTGTCCTCGATCGCGTCGATGCCGTTCGAGTTCGACACCTGGGGCGTCGACGTGGCCGTGACCGGCAGTCAGAAGGGCTTCATGCTTCCGGCGGGCCTTGCCATCACCGGCTTCTCGTCCAGGGCGCTCGCTGCGGTGGAAACCGGTGGTCTGCCGCGCTGTTTCTACGACATCCGCGACATGGCCAAAAGCTATGCGGCGAACGGCTATCCCTACACGCCCGCCGTGGGCCTTCTGAACGGGCTCGCGCAAAGCTGCGAGATGATCCTGACCGAGGGGCTCGACGCGGTTTTTGCGCGGCATGCGCGCATCGCAGGCGGGGTCAGGGCCGCCGTGACCGCATGGGGTCTGGACCTTTGCGCCGCGCGGCCCGAGCTTTATTCAAACTCCGTCAGCGCGATCCGCACGCCCGAGGGCTTCGACGCCACGCGTATCGTGACCCATGCCGCCGACACCTACGGCGTGGCCTTCGGCGTCGGTCTGGGCGAGGTGGCGGGCAAGGTCTTCCGCATCGGGCATCTGGGGATGCTCACGGACGTTCTGGCGCTATCGGGCATCGCGACCGCCGAAATGGCGATGGCCGATCTGGGTCTCGACATCAAGCTCGGCTCGGGCGTCGCAGCCGCGCAAGAGGTTTACCGCAGCACCGCCGCGCCCTTGGCGCTGGCCGCAGAATGAGGGGTGAGGACATGAAGGACGCCGTTTCGACCGGGGATCTGGACCTGCCAAGCTGGGACGACGTGCTGGCCGCGCATGCGCGCATCGCGCCCTACATTCACCGCACGCCCGTTCTGACCTCCCGCTTCATGAACGAGCTGACAGGGGCGGAGCTGTTCTTCAAATGCGAGAACTTCCAGAAGGCCGGCGCCTTCAAGGTGCGGGGCGCCACCAATGCGGTCTTCGGCCTGACCGACGAGGTGGCCGGGAAGGGCGTCGCGACCCATTCCAGCGGCAACCATGCCCTGTCGCTGTCCTACGCCGCCGGGCAGCGGGGCATCCCCTGCCATGTCGTCATGCCCAGTACCGCGCCCGAAGCCAAGAAGGCCGCCGTGCGCGGCTATGGCGGCACCATCACGGAATGCGAGCCCTCCACGACCAGCCGCGAGGCCGTATTTGCCGAGGTTCACGCGCGCACTGGCGCCGACTTCGTGCATCCCTACAATGACCCGCGTGTCATCGCGGGACAGGCCACCTGTTCGCGCGAGCTGATGGAGCAGGTCGAAGGGCTCGACGCCGTCATCGCGCCCATCGGCGGGGGTGGCATGGTCTCGGGCTGCTGCCTGACCCTGTCGAACATCGCGCCGAACGTGGAAATCTACGCGGCCGAGCCGGAGCAGGCCGACGATGCCTACCGCTCCTTCAAGGCGGGCCACATCATCGCCGACGACGCGCCGGTGACCATCGCCGACGGTCTCAAGGTGCCGCTGAAGGAACGCACCTGGCATTTCGTGTCGACCTACGTGACCGATATCCTGACCGCCAGCGAGGAGGAGATCATCGACGCGATGAAGCTGACCTGGCAGCGCATGAAGATCGTGATGGAGCCCAGCTGCGCCGTGCCGCTGGCGACGATCATCAAGAACCCCGACGTCTTCCGCGGCAAGCGCGTGGGCGTGATCGTGACCGGCGGCAATGTCGATCTGGACAAGCTGCCGTGGATGAGCTGAAGCCCGCGGCGGGGCAGCGGGGGCGGCGGGACAAGTCCCGCCCTACACCCTTGCCGCGCCGTGTTCGCAACTCGTGTAGGGCGGGACTTGTCCCGCCATCCGTCCAACCGGAGGAGAACCGAAGATGAATGACATGACCCCGTTTCAGGGCCTCGAAGTAGGCTACGATATCCCCGCCCTGCCCGGCATGGCCGAGGCCGAGATCCAGACGCCCTGCCTCGTCCTCGACCTCGACGCGCTGGAGCGCAACATCAGGAAGATGGGCGATTACGCCAAGGCGCACGGGATGCGTCACCGCGTCCATGGCAAGATGCACAAGTCGATGGACGTGGCGAAGCTGCAGGTCGAGCTTGGCGGCGCCTGCGGCGTCTGCTGCCAGAAGGTCTCCGAGGCCGAGGTCTTCGCCCGCGGCGGCATCAAGGACGTGCTGGTATCCAACCAGGTGCGCGACCCGGCCAAGATCGACCGGCTGGCGCGGATGCCCAAGCTCGGGGCACGCACGATCTGCTGCGTCGATGACGTGGAGAACGTGGCCGACCTCTCTGCGGCGGCGGTCAGGCACGGTACCCAGATCGAGTGCCTCGTGGAGATCGACTGCGGCGCGGGCCGCTGCGGGGTGACGACAACGCCAGAGGTTGTGGAGATCGCCAAGGCGATCGACGCCGCGCCGGGTCTCAAGTTCGCCGGCATACAGGCCTACCAGGGCGCGATGCAGCACATGGATAGCTATGACGACCGCAAGGCCAAGATCGACATCGCGGTGGCCATGGTGAAGGACGCCGTGGACACGCTGAAGGCAGACGGGATCGACTGCGATATCGTCGGCGGCGGCGGCACCGGCTCCTACTATTTCGAGTCCAATTCCGGCGTCTACAACGAGCTTCAGTGCGGCTCCTACGCCTTCATGGATGCCGATTACGGGCGCATCCTCGACAAGGATGGAAACCGCATCGACCAGGGCGAATGGGAGAACGCGCTGTTCATCCTCACCAGCGTCATGAGCCACGCGAAGCCCGAGAAGGCGATCGTGGATGCGGGCCTCAAGGCGCAGTCCGTGGACAGTGGATTACCTGTGATCTACGGGCGGACAGATGTTGAATATGTGAAATGCTCGGACGAGCATGGGGTGGTTTCCGACCCTGACCGTGTTCTGAAAGTGAATGACAAGCTCAAGCTGGTCCCCGGCCATTGCGACCCGACCTGCAATGTCCATGACTGGTATGTGGGCGTGCGCGATGGCGTCGTGGAAACCGTCTGGCCGGTGTCCGCACGCGGCAAGGCCTACTGATGGCCGACGGAGCGTCAGCGCCCGCGAACGAGTTGGTGATCGTGCCCGAGGGCATGATCCCCGACATCCTGACGCGCGAGGCCTCCTTCGACGCGGTGGAAAAGGTCTTCGCCGCCATGGCCGCGGGGGAGGCGAGGAACTTCCCCGTGGTGCGGGAGGCGATCGGGCACGAGGATGCGCTATACGGGTTCAAGGGCGGCTTCGACGCCGTGGGTGGCGTCCTCGGCCTCAAGGCCGGGGGCTACTGGCCGCACAATCTCGACCGGCGCGGGATCATCAACCACCAGTCGACGGTGTTCCTGTTCGACCCGGACACGGGCCGGGTGAAGGCGCTGGTGGGGGGCAACTACCTCACGGCGCTGAGGACAGCGGCGGCGTCCTCAGTGTCGATCCGGCACCTCGCGCGCAAGGACGCGAAGGTGCTGGGCATGATCGGCGCGGGCCATCAGGCGAAGTTCCAGCTGCGCGCGGCGGCCGAGACGCACGCCTTCGAGAAGGTCATCGGCTGGAACCTGCATCCCGAGATGCTGCCCGGCCTCGCCGAGGTCGCTCGCGAAGTCGGCCTGCCCTTCGAGGCGGTGGAGCTGCCCGGCATGTCCGAGGCGGACGTGATCATCACCATCACCTCGAGTTTCGCGCCGACGCTTCTGGCGGACCATGTCAGCCCCGGCACCCATCTGGCCTGCATGGGCACCGACACGAAAGGCAAGCAGGAGGTCGAGGCGGCGCTTCTGGGCCGCGCCCGCGTCTTCTGCGACGAGGTCGCGCAGTCGGTCTCGATCGGCGAGGCCCAGCATGCGGTGGCCGAGGGGCTTCTGTCCGAGGGTGACGTCACGCAACTGGGCGCCGTGATCAACGGGACCCATGGCGGGCGCGGCTCGGACGAGGAGATCACGCTTTTCGACGGGACGGGCGTGGGGCTTCAGGATCTTGCGGTGGCCGACGCCATCGTGAAGACCGCCGTGGCGCAGGGCATCGCCACGATCGTTCCGCTCTGACGACCGGGGCTCCCGCACCCGCGCGCCAGAGGGATCGGGCGCTGGTGCGGGGCCGCGGCCGGCGGAGTTGCGTATTTTTGGAAAGATGAAGGAGATCGCGTGCGCGTCTGCTCAGGCGTCGCGCACAGTCCAGGGCGTGTCGAACCAGTGTTCCTCGAGATTGGCACCCTCTCCGATCCGGTCGATCACGGCAAACAGGCCTGGCGGAGAAAGCGGCGTCAGAACCCCGTGCCAGGTGCCGCGGTGGAAGTTGATACCCTGCCCCGGCGCGGTGCGGAAGGCCAGCGGGGGGCCGGGCGTGCCGTCCTCATCGGGGGCGACGACCACGAGGAACGGGTCGAGGGACATGGGCAGGAAGGCCTGCGAGCCCAGCGGATGGCGTTCAACCATGTCGAGCATATAGGGCAGGTCCCGCGCCTCGGAGCGGAAGAGGCTGATCCCGGCGCGGCCGTTCACGAAATCGAGCGTGGCCACGTCATGGAACCGACCACAGAGGCCCTGGTTGATGATCCTGTCAGGATCGCCTGTGGCCTCCAGAACCTCGCCAAAGGGCGCGAAGGCTTCCGCCGTCAGGGGCGCGATGACGATCTCGCGGGTCATCGGAGCATGTCCAGCAGGCGCAGCTCGGCGATGCGTTCGACCTGGCGGCAGGCCTCGGCGAATTCGTCTTCGCGGCTGTTCTCCACGCGGCGACGGAAGGCCGCGAGGATGCCCGGCTTGTCATGGTCGCGCACGGCGATGATGAAGGGGAAGCCGAATTTCGCCGTGTAGTCGGCATTGAGCCCGGTGAAGGCGGCGCGTTCCTCGTCGGTCAGCGCGTCGAGCCCGGCGGAGGCCTGTTCCGACGTGCTTTCCGGGGTCAGCCGTCTGGCGGCGGCGAGTTTACCCGCGAGATCGGGATGCGCCTTGAGCACGCCGAGGCGCTTTTCCTCGGAGGCGGTGCGGAAGACGCGGGTCAGTGCCGAATGCACGCCGCGGGCGGTGTCATGGGTCGGACCCAGCTCCATCTCGAAGGCGCGTTCGGCGATCCAGGGCGAATGCTCGAAGATGCCGCCGAAAGCCTCGATGAAGGTGGCGCGGTCCATCTCGGACGGCAGCGGCGCGGCGGAGGGCGGCTGCGTCTCGGCCCAGTGGCGGGCGATCTGCAGGCGCGTGGCGAACCAGACCCCGTCATGGGCGCGCATGTGGTCGAGCGCGCGCTTGAGCGCCGCCGCGCGGCCCGGGCGGCCGACGAGCCGGCAATGCAGGCCGATCGAGAGCATCCTCGGCGCGCCCGCCGCGCCCTCCGCGTAGAGCGTGTCGAAACTGTCCTTGAGATAGGCCTCGAACTGGTAGCCGGAGTTGAAACCCTGCGGCGTGGCGAACCGCATGTCGTTGGCGTCGAGCGTGTAGGGCACGATCAGCTGGTCATGCCCGCCGAAGCGCAGCCAGTAGGGCAATTCGTCCGCGTAGCTGTCCGCGACATAGTCGAAACCGCCCTCTTCGGCGGCGAGCCGCACCGTATGCATGGAGGTGCGCCCGGTGTACCAGCCGCGCGGGCGTTCGCCCACGACCTCCGCGTGAAGCCGGATCGCTTCCTCCATGTGCTGGCGTTCCTCGGCCTCGGAGAAATCCTTGTACTCGATCCACTTGAGCCCGTGGCTGGCGATCTCCCAGCCCGCGTCCTTCATCGCGGAGACTTGTTCGGGACCGCGCGCGAGCGCGCTGGCCACACCGAAGACGGTGACGGGAGTGTCCCGCAGCATCCGGTAAATCCGCCAGAATCCGGCCCGCGCGCCGTATTCGTAGATCGATTCCTTGTTCCAGTGCCGCTGCCCCGGCCACGGCTGGGCGCTCACGATCTCGGACAGGAACGCCTCGGAGGCCATGTCGCCATGCAGGATGTTGTTCTCGCCGCCTTCCTCGTAGTTCAGCACGATCTGCACGGCGATCCTGGCGCCGCCCGGCCATTTCGGGTCCGGCGGGGTCGGGCCGTAGCCGGTGAAATCGCGGGGGTAGCGGGGCACGTCCACTTGAATTTCCCTTCGGAGTTTCGTCTTCTGGCACAGAACAAATTCCTTCGAAGGAATTTGCAAATCCTTTCGAAAGGATTTGGCCGGGAAGGATGGCAAATGGCAGGATTTCTGACGACCCATGTGCTGGACACCGCGCGCGGGCTTCCGGCGGCGGGTCTCAGGATCGCGCTCTATCGGATCGAGGGCGAGGCCCGCACCAAGATCGCCGAGATGGACACCAATGACGACGGCCGGACCGACGGCCCCATCCTGCCGCAGGAGCGTTTCGAGACCGGCACCTATGAGCTGGTCTTCCATGCGGGCGACTACCTGCGCACCGCCGGTCACGCGGAACTCGCACCGTTCTTTCTCGACGTGGTGCCGATCCGCTTCGGCATGGCGCACGAGGATCACTATCACGTTCCCCTCCTGCTTTCGCCCTACGGATACTCGACTTACCGGGGCAGCTGAGTCCCTGCCGTAAGGAAAATCCTATCGGCGCAGGAGGGTCCGAGCCCCACCTTCCGCAACGTCGTGGCTTCCGCCGGGCCGGAGTTGGTCTAATGTCCCCATCCAGGGATGTTTCGCGCGTTCAGGGGAGGGACGTGATGGAAGATGCTGCGCGCCCGTGGAGGGCGTTCTACGGACCGCATGTCCGGCCCGAGATCGAGGCCGCGAGCCATCGGACCCTGCCCGACCTGATCGGCGGCGTGGCCGAGACCTATCGCTCGGCGCCCGCTTTCACCTGCGTCCTGCCCAACGGCATGAACGGCACGCTTTCCTTCGCGCAGGTCGACGAGATGTCGGACGCGCTGGCGATCTACCTGCGCGAGGTGGCGGGGCTCGGCGCAGGCGACCGGGTCGCGGTGCAGATGCCAAATGCGCTGGGCTTTCCCGTCGCCGCCTTCGCCGTCTTCAAGGCGGGCTGCGTGCTGGTCAACGTCAACCCTCTCTATACCGCCGAGGAGATGACCAAGCAGTTCGAGGATGCCGAGCCCCACGCGCTCATTATCATCGACATGTTCGCCGACAAGGTTCCCGTGGCCACCAAGGGCCACCCCATCCCCAACATCATCGTCACCCGCGTGGCGGAGTTCTTTCCGTCCATGCCGCGCGGGATCGTGGGGCTGGTCCAGAAATACTGGGACAAATCCGTCGCGCCGATCGAACTGCCCCATATCCGCCTGCCCGACGCCATCGCGGCGGGCCGCGCGCATCGCGCCAGGGACCACGTCGAGGTGTCGGATTACAGCGCGCATCTGCAACCGGACGACGTCGCCGTCCTCCAGTATACCGGCGGCACGACGGGCGTCTCCAAGGGTGCGATGCTGTCCCACAGGAACCTGATCCTGAACATGGAACAGACCTTCGAGCTGGTCGAAGGGCTCGAGAAGGGGAAGGAAATCGCGCTGACCGCCCTGCCCCTCTATCACATCTTCGCCTTCACGGTGAACCTGCTCGGCTTCTGGGCCTTGGGTGGGCGCAACCTGCTCATCCCCAATCCGCGGCCGCTGGGCAACCTCCGCCGCGCGTTCGAGAATTACCGGATCACGTGGATGAGCGGGGTGAACACGCTCTTCAACGGGCTCGCGAACGAGGTCTGGTTTCTCGACACCCCGCCGCGGCATCTGAAATTCGCCTCTGCCGGCGGCATGGCGCTGCAAGCCGCCGTGGCCGAGCGGTGGGAAGAGATCACCGGCAAGCCACTGTTGCAGGGCTACGGGCTGACGGAAACCGCGCCGGTCCTGACCTTCAACCCGCTGGGCAAGACGCGCGCGGGTTCCATCGGCGTGCCTGTCCCCTCGACCGAGATCGCCTGCCTCGATGAAGCGGGCCACCCCGTGCCGCAGGGCGAGGCAGGCGAGATCGCCGCGCGGGGGCCGCAAGTGATGAAGGGCTACTGGCGTCGGCCCGACGAGACGGCGAAGGTCATGCGCGGCGACTGGTTCCTGACAGGCGATATCGGCGTGATGGACGCGGACGGCTATATCCGCATCGTCGACCGCAAGAAGGACATGGTCGTCGTCTCGGGCTTCAACGTCTATCCCAACGAGATCGAGGACTGCCTCGTAACGCATCCCGGCGTGCTGGAGGCGGCCGTGATCGGCGTGCCTGACGACGCCAGCGGCGAGGCCGTGAAGGCCTTCATCGTCGCGCGCGACACGGGCCTCACGCAGGCCGATATCCGTGCCCATTGCAAGGAACACCTGACCGCCTACAAGATCCCGAAAACCGTCGAGTTCCGCGACGCGTTGCCGAAGTCGAACGTGGGCAAGATCCTCCGAAAGGACCTGCGCGCCGCCGAACTGGCGCGGACGGCGGCGGAGTAGCGGGGCATGGTCGGAGCCTTCGAACAGGCGCTGCTGGCCGCGATGATCTTCGTCATCATGCTGGGCATGGGCGCGTCGCTGACCCCGCGCGATTTCTGGCTGGCGCTGAAGCGGCCGCAGGGCCTGATCATCGGCGTGGTCTCGCAATACGGTTTCATGCCGTTCATCGGGTTCGCGATGGCCGTCACCCTCGACCTGCCAGAGCCCATCGCCATCGGCCTGCTGATCGTCTCCTGCATGCCGGGGGGGACGACGTCGAACATCTTCACCTATTTCTCCAAGGGCAACCTCGCGCTTTCGGTCCTGATGACGGTGACCTCGACGGTGTTCGGCGTGGTGCTGATCCCCATCGTGCTGCTGATCTACGCCTCCGCGCTCGACCTCACGATCCCGCGCGAGAACATCATCGCCACGCTTGTCGTGCTTCTGATCCCGGTCGGCATCGGCATGACCTTGCGCAAGATCAACGCCAATATCGGCGCGGTGACGGAATTCATGGGCTCGGCGCTGGCGCTCTTCTTCATCGCCTTCATCGCGATCTCATGGGTGCCGCGGAACTGGCAGTTCCTGCTCGACACCACGCCCGCCACCTATTTCGCCGCGATCATGCTGGGCGTGTTCGGCATCGTCATCGGGTACGCCTTCGCGCGTATCCTGCGGTTGCATCCGCGCAACGCGCGCACCGTGGCGCTGGAGACGGGCATCCAGAACGCGCCTCTGGCCATCGCGATCATCGCGCTGACCTTCTCGGGAGAGGAGCAGCAGGGCATCATCGCGGTGGGCGCGCTCTATTCGCTCTTCATCGTGATCACCTCGACCATTGTCACGCTGATCTTCCGGCGAGCGAACACGGCGGCGGAACAGAAGCTGCCGGACAGCCTTCTCTGAAGCGCCGGGACCTGGCCTGAACCGTTGCACCGGACGACGGCAGCCGTCACTGTGCCGACGGGAGGACGATGCGTGCAGAGCCCCGAAAGCCGCCAGACCCAGACCGCCGGACAGGCCGATGCGTGGAACCGGACGCTCACTCGGGCGGCGCGGGATCGCGGGTATTTCGAGCAACTCGGCCCGGAGCACAAGGCGCTCTTCCTGCGCGGCAATCGCACGCTCGTGGTGACCTTCGACAATCTCGACGACGTCCGGCAGGACCCCGACCGCATGCCTTGGGGCGTGAATTTCATCGCCGCCACCGGCTGTTCGTCGCTGGGCATCATGGCGCACGGGCCCACCTGGTACCGGGACGCGCACGTGATCCGTTTCTTCCAGGAGATGGGCGAGGACGGCTTTTTCGACGGGTTCGACAAGGTCGTGTTCTACGGCACGTCCATGGGGGGCTACGCCGCCGCGGCCTATTCGGCGGCCGCCCCCGGCGCCACGGTGATCGCGGTCAACCCGCAGGCCACGCTCGACCGCGACCGCGCGGGATGGGAAACACGGTTCAAGCCGGCCTGGCGGCGCGATTTCGGCGGTCGCTTCGGCTATGCTCCGGACAGCATCGTGGCCGCCCGGCGGGTCTACCTTTTCTACAACCCCATGATCCGGGCAGACGCAATGCATGCCGCCCTCTTCGGCGGTCCCAACCTCATCAAGGTCCGGTGCGCCCATATGGGACACGGCATCCTGAGCGTGTGGCGGCAGATGGGCGTTCTGAAGAAGATCGTCGCTGGCTGTATCGAACGGGATATCTCCGCAGCCGAGATCCATGCGTTGCTTCGCGCACGCCGTCACGCGACGGCATGGCAGGACCAGATGCTCGACCACCTCCGCGGGCGCCGGCGCCACGGTCTGGTGGAGCGGTTCTGCCTTGCCCTGTCGGACAAGCGGCAGGACGAAAAATTCACCACGGCCCTTGCCGAGGCGCGCAAAGCCCTCGGCAAGGCGTGACAACACCGGCGCATGATGGATCGCAGCAACCGCACCAGAGGCAAACCGCAGCGCCGGCATGCCCGCGAAAACGAATGGGCCGGTCGCCATGAACGATGAGGCGGGGGAAAACGGCTGTTGTCCCGGTCCCCGCGGACGGGTCGGGGCATCGCCGCAATCGCCCGGTACGGAAGCGGCGCGCGCCTCGGAGGGCCTGAGACGGATGATCGCCTCCGACATGGTGACGCTGAAGGGAGGCTTCTTCGAAATGGGCGCGCGTCGCACGCGGTACGCCCCCGACCAGGATGGCCCGCCGCGGCGCGTGGCGCTTTCGCCCTTCGCCATCTCGCGCGTTGCGGTAAGCAACGCGGTCTTCGCCCGGTTCGTGACGGAAAGCGGCTACCGCACCACGGCCGAGCGCGAGGGATGGTCCTTCGTCTTCCAGGGACATCTGGCGGACCCATCCGCGCACCCCGAAACACCGCCCGGCACACCTTGGTGGCGCAAGGTGGCCGGGGCGTGCTGGCACGCGCCCGAAGGCCTCGGCTCCGGCATCGAGGCGCGTTGGGAGCATCCGGTCACGCATGTCAGCTGGGATGACGCTACGGCCTTCTGTGTCTTCACGGGCACCCGCCTGCCGACCGAGGCGGAATGGGAATACGCCGCCCGTGGCGGGCTGAGGCGCATGAAATTTCCCTGGGGCAACGCGCTCCAGCCTGGCGGGACCCATCGCCATAACGTCTGGCAGGGCCGCTTTCCGGAGGTCGATACGGCCGAGGACGGCTTTGCCGGGCCGGCCCCCGTCACGGCCTTCGAGCCGAACGGCTACGGTCTATGGAACATGACGGGCAATGTGTGGGAATGGTGCGCCGACTGGTTCGGTGCGCTGCCCGAAGCGCGCAGGCCGCCCCCGCGCGACCCAGGCGGCCCCGAAAGCGGTCCGGGCCGTGTCATGCGGGGCGGCTCCTTCATGTGCCACGCCTCCTATTGCGAGCGGTATTTCGTCCACTCGCGCACGATGAACACCCCCGACAGCTCGACCGGCCACATCGGGTTTCGCGTCGCGAATGTCCATCCGCCCGACCCCGAGAGCCGCGCCGGCAGCCACGTAGACGGACAGCCGTAAATCGCCTAGAAAGAAAAAAACGGCAAAAACAGGCAGTGACACGAGGCCGGCATGAGCAGGGACTACCGCATCGGCATGTTGTGGATGGAGGGGCCGTTGAGCTTCCTCGAGCAACTTTGCATCGTCTCGTTCCGGGACGCCGGCCATCATGTCGTGCTCTACACCTACGGCGACGTCACCGGGATACCGGACGGGATCGAAGTCGCGGACGCCGCCACCGTCCTGCCCCGCCACGATTTCCTGCAGCACGAACGCACGGGCAGTCCGGCGCTGCATTCCGACCTCTTCCGCTACCATCTTCTGGCCGGGAATCCGGACATGATCTGGGCCGACACCGACGCCTATTGCGTGCGAAAATTCGAGACCGACAGCGGCCATTTCCATGGATGGGAATCCGACAGGCACGTGAATGGCGGCGTGCTCGGGCTGCCGGCCGACAGTGAAACACTGCAAGCGCTGCTGGCGTTCACCCGTGACGAATTCGCCATCCCGCCATGGTACGACGAACAGACGCGCGCCGAGTATGCCGCCAAGAAGGAGCGCGGCGAACCGGTCCATGCGGGAGAGATGGCCTGGGGCGTCTGGGGTCCGCATGCCCTGACGCATTTCCTCCACGAAACCGGCGAGATCCGCCACGCGCTCAATCGCCAGGCGCTCTATCCCTTCAGCTTCAAGGAGCGACGGTTGATGACACGGCCCGGTTTCGACGCCAGCGGCCATGTCACGCCGGATACTTTCTCGATCCATTTCTATGGCCGGCGCATGCGGCGCCGTCTCGAGGAAAAGTTCGATAGCCTTCCGCCCCCCGACAGCCTGATCGGCAGGCTGGTCAGGAAACACGGGATCGACCCGCTTGCGGCCCGGATACCGCCGAAAAGCGCCGTTCAGCGGAGCGCGGGAACCGATCAGGCCGGCACGGGATCCGCGACGGACATCGCGACAGCAGTCACCGAACGCGTCCCTGAACCGGCGATGGCGACCGCGGCGGCCAGCGCGACGGCGCCCCCGACCGTCACACGCGATCCACAGGCGCCGGCGCCGGGCCCGACCCCGGCGGCGCCCTCGGTGCCGCCGCCCGAGATGCGACCGGATCCAAGCGTGAACCTCACCGATCTCGCGGATCGCTTCGGGTCCGACAAGGGGTCGAAGAAGCACCGCTATACCGAGCTCTACAACATGCTCTTCCTGCCCTATCGGCATGTGCCGATCAGGTTCCTGGAGATGGGATTGCAGATCGGCGGCCCCGAACATGGCAAGCATGCAGACCGCGCCACGACCGACGCGCCTTCAGTCCGCATGTGGCTCGAATTCTTTCCCAAGGCCGAAATCTACGGCCTCGATGTCTCGGATTTCGGCTGGTTCGAAGACCCCCGGTTCCGCTTCATTCGCTGTGACATGGACCGGCGCGAGAACATCCGCGCCGCCACGGCTGCCCTGCCAGATCTCGATATCATCATCGACGACGCAAGCCATGCCTCGCACCACCAGCAATTCGGGTTCCTCGAACTCTTTCCGAAGCTTCGGCGCGGCGGGCTTTACGTGATCGAAGATCTGCGCTGGCAGCCGCCGGCCTATGAGCGCGCGGGGATCACGACCACCGCGAACCTGTTTCAAAGCTGGCTCGACGCGCGCAGCTTTTCGCACAGCGATCCGACGATCGCCGCGGAGTTCAATGCGCTGGCGCCCGAGATATCCGGCGCCTTCGTGTTTCAGGCCCATTTCCGCAAGTCCAAGCGCGATCAGGTGGTCGTGGTGCACAAGCGCTGAGCGCCCTGGGGCGCGCGTGGCCAGCGTGCAGGGAGAACGCGACATGAGACGCGCCAGAGACGAAGACAGACGATCCGCAACCGCACGGGACATGATCCCGTGAAGGACGGTCATGCCGAGGATATCGCGGCCGAAGGCCTGCTCCCGGTCTGGTTGCGGGACATCTCCGGCCCGGCCGGAGGGACCGGGTTCTACGAAAAGACCGGCGAGCACGCGGCGGGCTTCGTCGACAGGGGCCGCCATCAGCTCGTGGTGTCTTTCGACAACCTCGCGGATGCCGGAAACCCCGGCCATGACGTGGAACCCTGGGGCGGCAAGTTCATCCGCGACAAGGGCTGGAGCCATCTCGGCGTCTTCGCCCGCGGACCGAGCTGGTATCGCGATCCGGAGATCATCGGCCTTTTCGACCGCCTCGCCCGTCGCGGCTTTTTCGACAGCTTCGACAGGGTGGCGCTTGTCGGCACCTCGATGGGCGGTTTCGCGGCGCTGGCCTTCGCCGATTTCGCGCCCGGGTCGACCGTCGTCGCCCTCAGCCCGCAAACCACCCTCGACCGGACAAGGGTTCCGTGGGAGGAGCGGTTTCTGAAAGGTCAGGCGCGCGACTGGACCCTGCCCTGTTCCGACGCGGCCCAGACGATCGGCCGGGTCGACCGCGCCTACATACTTTACGATCCGGCTGTGAAGGCCGACCTGTGGCACGTCGAGCGCCTTCCGCAGGACCGCGTGATCCGGCTGAAAGGGTTCTGGTTCGGCCACAAGACCGCCGTCGTCATGCGCCGAATCGACCAGCTCAAACCCTTCATGGAAGCGGCGGTGACAGGCACGCTGACCGAGCCCGCATTCTACAGGATGATCCGCGCGCGCAAGGATCTGCTGCTTTACCGGCGCGAGGTCGAGGCCGATCTGACCCGGCGCGGCCAAAAGGCCCGCATGAAGCGATTTCGCGACGCCTTTCGCAACCGCAAGAGACGCCTCGCAAACGTGCTTGCAGAGGGCTGAGCGAAACGTCCGACAATGGCTGAACGCAAGAACATCATCCTGATCTCGATCGACGACGGGATCGCCTTCTGGCGCTACCGGCACGTGTTCGGGCCCGCGCTTCTGACGCCCAACCTCGATCGCATGGCAGAGGCGGCCACGGCCTTCACCTCGGCCTATTGCCAGGTGCCGATCTGCGGTCCCTCCCGGGCGAGCATGCTGACGGGCCTGTCGCCCTTCGAGACCGGCATCGTCGACAACTACACGCGGCTTTACGACGTTGTCCGGCCCGACCATCTCTGGCAGTTCCGGCTGCGACAGAGCGGGTATCATTGCTCGACGGCGGGCAAGGTCCATCATGCCTTCGGGCCGCAGCCGCCCGTATTGCATGACGTTCTCTATTCCCATCCCCCGAAGCCGCTGAACATCGCGCCGCCGCGGGGCAAGGCGACGCCGGTCAGGAAGTTCGGCGGCATGGGTGGCGGCCCCGGCACGACCCGCCCCGAGGACGACGCGCTCTATTACGACCATCAATCGGCCAGCGACGCGATCGCCTTTCTGGAAAGTCATGACAGCGCGGCGCCGTTCTACCGCGAGATCGGGTTTCTGCACCCGCACCTGCCTTACAAGACCCCTGTGCGCTTCAAGGAGATGTATGACGAGACCGCCTTCGCCTATCCCGAGGCGTGGTCGAAAGGCTTCGATCTGGCGGCCTTCCCGCAAGCCTTCATCGGCGAGAATTTCCCGACCGAAGACCTGTCGGAATGGCAGAAATCGGTGCGCAACTACTTCTCGGCCTACAGTCACATGGATTACCATCTGGGCCGTGTCTGGGATGCGTTGCAGGCCTCGCCACACGCGAGGAACACGATCGTGGTGCTCTTCGCGGACCATGGCTACCACCTGGGAGACAAGCGACGGTTCCGCAAATCGACGCTTTACGAGGAATGTACCCGCGTGCCGCTCCTGATCTGGGACCCTGACGCAAAAGGGGGGGAGGTCGACGATCCGGTCGGCCTGATTGACATCGGACCGACCATCCTCGATTACGCCGGTTGTCCGCCGCTGGGCTGGACCCACGGTCGTTCGTTGCGCCCGGCGGTCGCGACCAAGCGCGCCGATCCCGACCGCGCCGTGCCGAGTTTCAAGTTCGCCTCGGTGGGGCTTCGCAAGGGGCCGTGGCGCATCACGCTCTATCCCGACGGAAGCTCGGAGTTCCATGACGTGGAACAGGATATGTGGCTGACCGAGAACCTTGCCCACCGGCACCCCGATTACGATGATGCGGCGCGCGAGCTTGTCTCGGTTGCCGCGGATTGGGGGCTCGACCTGGGGTCCGCCTTGCAGGGGCCGGGCAGACCCCGGGCCCTGCCCGCGACACGTCGGATGCCCGGCGCCCCGGGCGCGGTGGCGGACCGGGTTTTTTCGACCGACCTCGCCCCTGGCGAGAGCGCGGCGGGACGGCCCTGCGACTGCACCGAATACGTGACCGGCCTGTCCCCGGACAGCCATATCGCGCTGTCCGCCGCAACGCGGGCCGTCCGGCGCGGCAGCGAAGGGGCCGGCGCGGTCGAGCGATTGCGCCTGACGGGCAACGCCAATGACAACGACATCACGCTTGTCGCCGGGCGCGGCCACTACACCGTGGAGATAGACACAGGCCCCGGAGACAACACGATCCTGGCCAGTCACGAACGGCTCGACGTGCGCTGCGGTCGGGGGAACAACCGCGTCACGGCCGCCGGTGGCGGGATCGTCCGCGGCGGGTCGGGCAGTGACACGCTGCGCTCGGCGGCGCTCGAGACCGAACTCCACGGCGGCAGCGGCGGCGAAAACATGCTTGTGGCGGGCAGCGGTCCGACCACGATCTACAGCGGCTGGGGCACTTGCAGGATCCGGAGCGGCGACGGCGAGACGAGGATCATCATCGAAGGCGGTCGCAACACCGTCGATGCCCGTCGCGGCCAGCCCAGTCTGAGCGTTCGCCGGACCGGAATGCCCCAGACCGTCCGGCTCGGCACGGTCGATCCCGAAATCGACCTGTCGGACTGGACCGGTCTCGGCCCGGCTGTCCTGCGGGCCGAGGGTGACGGACTGGTGGTCGAGTGCGGCACCGAACGGCTTGTCTTTCTGGGCGCGACGCCGGACCGGCTCCGCCGCGCCATTCACGGCGTAACGCTCGAAAGCGATACGGGTTTCGCGCAGGACGCGCCGACGGAAGGGACGGACGCATGACCGACAAGCAGACCGTCGATGCCTCCGCCGTACCGCTCTGGTGGAAAGAGATCTTCCCGGCCGGAGCGCGGAAAGGGTTCTACCGCCGCGAAGGCGGCCTGACCCTGACGTTCATCGACCGCGAATCCGCCCGTCTCGTCGTGACCATCGAAGCGGAGCCGGGCGCGCAAGGCGCCTGCCGGGGGGACAGGATGATCGACCCGATCCTGTCGGCACGGGACTGGAGTCATCTGATCGTGCAGTTCGCCGGCAGCCGCGATGCGGCCGATCGCGTGCGACTGACGCTGGATGCCCTTTCCCAGGACGGTCTCTTCGACCGTGTCACGCAGATCGACATGCTGGGCATCGGAGCGGGTGCCACCGTGCTCCTTGCGCTTGACGGCCGGTTCGCCGCGACACGAAAGGTGGCGATTTGCCCGACAGCGGTCCCGAGCCTGTGGCCCGAGGGCGCGGGTCCGGTCACCTTGATGACCGACGGGCCGATGGGATCCGGACCCGTCGAGACCGCGCTTCCCGTCGGAAGCATGCTCCTGCGCCTGCCTGCGGGCACCGACCCTTTTGCGACGCTCCACGCGGCGGAACTGTTGGACGAGATCATCGGCGGCGGGATCGAGGGAACGCTCCATCGCGACAGCTTCGACGGTCTTGTCGCGGATTTCGGGCCGGACCCGACCCAAGAGCGACCCGAGGTGAAACCTGCCACCGATCACCCGGATCACGCCTGGCCGCGGGAACGCGGCAATGTCTGGATGCTGGAAAACCGCGACGGCGTGCTGCGCTACCTGTCGGATCGCTGGAACGGTCGCGTGATCGGTTTCGAGGAGCGCAACGGCAAAACACTGGCCCAGACGCCGCCCGTGATGCGCGGGATCATCGCCATCGGCGACGCCTGCGGCCTGCCCCGCCCCCTCGATGAGCGCTATCCCTGGCACGTATTCGACGAGAACCTGACCCCCGACGCGCCGGATTTCGCCGCCCGCAGTCACGGGGTGCTGCTGGCACGGACGCTCGACGCAGCCGGTGACGCGCTGCCGGGGGTCATCGCGCTGGATATTCCGCAAGCAGGCAGCACACCCGCAGATTTCCACCCCGACGCACCCTTGAGCCGAACGCTGGAGGCACGGCTCGAGCAAGCCGTGTCGCAGGCCGCGTCGCACGGCCGGAGCCTGCATGTGGACCGTGTCAGCCTTGGGCTCTGTGCCGGCGCGCCGTCGCTGTCGCCCGAGGCGGTTCAGGCCGTCTATCGCGACGTGATCCTGCGGCTCGGACGCCTTGTCCCCGAGCGGACGGGGCAGACTTCTGCTCCGGTTTTCGTGCTGACGCAGGCCGCGGGGAGCCGGTCGGACGGCCGGGCCGGCGCGATCCTCGCCGAGGCCGGGCTCGAAGCCGATTTCCCGGTATCGAAGGTCGTGATCGCCGGGCCCGCCTATCCGCATGCGCTCATGCCCGACATGCCGGCCACGGCCGATCCTGCGGAACGCCTCCTCATGGATGAACGCGAGGCCGAGGCGGTCGCGGCCCTCCAACGCGGCGAACGCTGGTTTTGTCCGAGCCTGCGGCTTGCGACCTATTCGGCCAACCGGATCACGGCGGCCTTCACGTCGCTTGCGCCATTGGTTCTGGACGACGGCCCGCACGGGTTCCGCATCGATGGCGCGGCCGACGCGCCCAGGATCCTGTCCGCCGAACTGATCGATGGTGACCGCATCCTGATCGAGTGCGACGGGCCGCTCGACGGGATCTCGGCGCGGCTGGCCTATGCCTGGGGCTGGACGACGCCGCGGGACGGTCCCTGCACGGCCAACCACGGGGCGGTCCGCGACAGCTGGGAAAGGCCAAGCATGGTCAGGCCGGGGCGGACCCTGCATCGCAACGCGCTGGCCGGGGTCGTGCCGATCTGGCCGGCCGATCGCGTCGGTGCGGCGTGACCCGGCCGGCGGGCGGCGCCCCGGCGGTCAGTGCTGCGTTTCGAGAGGCATCTCCACGGTGAAGCCCCATTGCCCCCCCGGATCGCGTGCGACAACCGCGTCGGGCACGACCTGGGGCCCCGACAGGAAAACGTTTGCCCCGAAATGCGCATGCAGCCGCGAAAGCTTCTCCATGCGAGGGCTGGTCAGCTCGGCATAGAAACGGGCCGAATCCGGCGTTGCCAGAAGCTCCTCGATCTTGGCGCGATGACACCCCACCGAATAGGCGTGCGCCGCCGCGATCTCCGGATCGGACATCAGGCGCGCGAGTTCCTCTTTCATCCGCGGCAGGTTGCGCTGGATCGAGACGTCCGTCACCGCGTTGTTGTTCATCCGGAACCAGTAGGCGAGGCCTTGTTCGCGATCCACGTGATTCACCCGCCCGCGGTCACGCTTGACGAGGAAACTCTCGGCCGAACGCACCGCGTAATGATTGAGTTGCACGAGGTCGTAGCCATAGGTCGACGCGGTCGAGCGCCAGGCGTTGCGATACATGTCGCGCGGCAGGGGCTGGCCGGATCCATTGACCCAGTTGACCTCCTCCCAGAGTTGCGGCTGGAGCCCCTTGGGCCGGTGAACGCCGAGTTTCTTGAACAGCCCGATGTTTCGGAACAGGGTCTTGAAGCCCCAGGCCTGATGCGGTTTCCGGCTGAATTCGGGCGCGCAGTGCCGGAATTGTTCGGTGACCGGGCGGTCCTCGAAACGGTGCATGTCACCGTTTCCGAAAAGCCGCCAGGTCATGGCGATCATGTTCGCCTCGGGCACCGCAGCGAAGAGCGCGTCGAGCGTGCCGTCCCCGGTCTTGATGTTGATGTACTCGTCGACATCGATGCAGGTCACCCAGGCCGCCTGCCTGATCAGCGCCTCGCCATCGGCCGCCCGAAGCGCGGCATGCTGCGGCTTGCACCGGAATTCGCGATAGGGGTTGTCGCGGTGCTGGACGTAGCCCTTGCGCTCCAGCAGCTGCAGCATGGAGTCCGAGCCATCGCTGCAATCGTTGGTGTAGACAAGGACATCGTCGATGCCGATGGCGCGGTGATAGGCCAGCCATTCGAGGATGAAGGGACCCTCGTTCTTCATCGTCGTGACGATTGCACGACGCCCGCGGTCTTCGGCCCGGGTGTCGACCACGATCTCCGGCATCCGCACGGGGCTGCGCCCGAAACGATGCTCGGCGATGGACAGAAGCTCCGTGCTTTCGACGAGCGATGTCTTGGGGACCAGCCGTGATACCGAACCGGTCGGGTGCCGCAGAGCCATGAAGCGGAAGAATTCCGGGGCGTGGCCCGGATCGGCGGTGGCGTTCGCAACGCGAACCATGCGCCAGATCGCCCCGGCCGGCGCGCGCGCCGGGGCGATACACCAGCGCCTCCTGATCTCCTGGCTGTCGAACTGCACGCAGAGGTGATCGGCGAAGTGCACCGGCACGCCCTTGCGCAAACGCCAGGGAAAGCAATGCCGCCCGTTCAGCGCGACCAGGCCGCCCTCGGCGGCGACCGCGGCGTCGAAGATGGAGACCTCGCCCCGCGGTGCGAGATCATGGACGTCGAGATTGGCCACCGCTCTCGCCTCGGCCAGAAACCGCGCGCGCATGATCTCGTAGATCGAGCCGGCACCGAGCGGACTGTGCCACGGTTCCGGGTCGGGCACCTGCATCCGATCCTTGCCCGGCGCCTCTGGGACGCAGAAAGGATGCGCCTCCGGCGGTTGTCCCGGCTTTCCCAGTGGCTCGTCGCTCGCCAGCACGACGACCCTGCACTCCGACAGCCGTTCCTGCAGTCCGGCGGCAAGTTCGCGACGGAAATCGGCATCGTTTCCCGGGCGCGCCCGGTCGAGGATCACGGCCGCCGTCATTCCGTGCAGGTCCGCATGGAACTCCAGCCAGTCGAGCACCAGCTCCGCGCGTTCGCCGTTGCGGACGGCCGCCAGAACGTTGGCCCCTGCCAGGATGCCGGTTTCCGCCGGCGCGGCGGTCAGCCTCATCCGCTGTCCGGCAATCGTGAAATCGAGCTTGGCATCGTCGGGCAGGTCGTAGGTCAGACAGGAAGCGCCGTTCACCGCGAGCGCGGAACGCGCCACGGCATCCTCAGGCGGGATGACTTCATCCGGCGTGACGACGTCGAAAAAGAACAGGGTGACCCGTCGGTTCCCGTCGCGCACCTCTTCCACCACGTCGAGAAGCCTGCGCTCTCCCACGCGATGGCTGGCAAGCCGTCTTTCGATCAGGTTCGCCGTCAACTGTCTTCAGCCTTTCCTCTCGATCATCCCGGCGTCCCCTCGGCCACCCCTCGTCGAGCCCTCCCGAACAAGCGCCCGCTAGGTGTTGCTCCACTTCTCGGTGTAATCTGTCTGATAGGCCCGCCGAAGGCCTTCCGGCGCGGTGTCGGACGGTTTTCGCACCGCGTAGATCAACATGATCCCTCCGGGCGCAAGCTTGTCGCTGAGCCTGGGGCGTTTGCCGGTCTCGTTCGGGTTCGTCGTGGTGACCACCTTCTCGGCAAAGGCGGGAAGCAATGGCTGAAGGAAACACTCGATCAGCTCGTATCCCATCGCCTTCTGCCAGAAGCCGTAGACCATCTCCGGGCATATCTGGTAGAAGCCATGGTTCACCCAGCCGTCGGTCGGCGAATGGCCGATCAGGACGCCGCCGGGCTTCAGCATCCTGTCGATGTTCCGGTAGGCGGTCGCCAGTTCAAAGATATGCTCGCAGGTGCCGCCGTCATAGATCACGTCGAAGCGGTTTTCGAGTTCGGGTGCCAGCGGCGCACTCAGATCCTGGATGATGCTGGCATTCTCGAAGGGCGAGAAATCTATGGAGTCGACGCTCTCGAACCCCAGTTTCGTGAAGAACGTCTCGGAGTAGATGTCGTGGGCATTGACGAGATCCGCTTCGGTCAGCCCCGGCAAATGCTCTTCCAGAACACGCTCGAACAGCGCGAGCGATGCCTTCTTGCGGCCGCCGATCCAGCGCTGGCGCCCGAGCATGGCGAAGCTGCCGGAAAGTCCGTTCGTCCTGATCGTCTGAATCAGCCGCGCGGCGAGTGTGTCGGGCAGAGCCATGGCAATCCTTGTGTCGGTTCCGATCCATCCCGCGAGAGCGCCGGATCATTCCTTCTTGAAATAGGTGTCGCGGATCCAGGCGGCGAGGTCCCGGATATGTGGCTCTCGGGCGATTTCGCGGGCACGGTTCTTGTGCCAGGTGACGGCCCCGGCGTGGATCTCGGAAACCCGCTCATCCTCCATGAGCCGCCGCCACTCCTTGCGCGCTCCGGGAAGGGCCCGATCGATCCAGCCGTCGGCATTGCCTCCGAGCGAGCGGACGCGGAAGTAATGCTCGGTAAAGCGGTCCTTCTGTGTGACGGTACTTCCGCGATCCTGCTTGATCAGAAAACTCTCGACGCTGCGAAGGGGATAGTGGTTGAGGCAGACGAGATCATAGGCGCCGCGCCGGTCGATGCCGTTTTGCGGGTTGGCATAGGTGAAATCACGCGGCAACGGCCGGGCCGACCCGTCGAGCCAGATGAAATCATCCACAGTGCCGTGATGCAGAAAAGGCCGGTGCGCCTGCAACTTCTCGATGTTGCCGATGCCGTGGATGATGGTCTTGACCCCGCGCCGCGCCTGCCAGTGGCCGGGTTCCGGCGTTTCGTGATCGCGGAAGGTCTCGGTGATCCAGACGTCTTCGTAATCCCACCGGCCGCCGGAGTTGAAGTTCAGTTCACTCATCGACAGGGCATGAAACGGCCCGGCCGCATCGAGAAGGTCCCGGAAATGCCCGTCGCCGGCACGGATCGCGATGAATTCGTCGACGTCGATGCACATCACGTAATCCGACCGCTTCATCAGCGGCATCCCTTCGGAGAACTTCAGCGCCAGCGGCTGGAAATAGGTCGAGCCCGCGGCAATTGCGGGATTTGGCAGATGGGTGACGAGGCCCAGCGCGTCGAGCCGGTCGAGCAGCTTGTCCGTCCCGTCCGCGCAGTCATTCGAGAAGACGATGAAGTTCCCGATCCCGATGGAACGGTGGTAGGCCAGCCATTCCAGGATGAACGGACCTTCGTTCTTCATGCATGTGACGATCGTCACCTCGGGATCGGGCTTGGCGTGCTCGGCAGGCCCCAGCCGGACCGTCGTGTCCTCCAGTCCGGCAAGGTCCGGGCGGTGCAGCACCCAGACGGTTCCGGGGATATGATCCTGGTCGATGATGAACCCGCGGTCGGTGAAGGCCTTTAGGATGCGCTCCTGGCCCTTGCGGCCATAGACGCGCGGATGCAGCTCGATGATGACGGTGCGCACGCCCTCGAGGTCGCTATGCTCGAACAGTTCGAGCTCTCCGCCCTCGATATCGCTGATGACGATGTCGGGCTTCACTTCGCGGATCAGGCTGTCGAGACCGTACCCCCTGACCGCAACAGCCTCGGAATAGGGGCGGCTGTCGGGTTCCATGCTGGACCCCCAGAAATCGGGGCGCAGGTAGAACATCACGTCCTGCCCGTCTTTCTCCGCCACGACGCCGTGGCGAAGTTCCGCGTTCTCGACATCGTTGAGGCGCTGGGTCTCCCGGATCACGTCCAGAAGGCCCGGGTGCGCCTCGACCGAGACGACCTTTTCCACCCCGTCGATCTTGGCCACGATGCTGGAGATCAGGCCGATCCCGCCGCCCAGTTCGAGGACACGATCCGACCGGCGAACGAACTTCGCCGCCGCTTCGCATTCGCCGGCCTCGTAGTTGCCCAGACGCATCTGACGCTCGATCCGCGGTGTGATGACCTCGCGGACCAGCGGAACGCGCGCGCCGAACAGCTGCAGTTCCTCGTTGTACTGAACGCCCATGGTGCCTGCCCCAGGATTTTGCCTGCTCTTTGTGCCCGCCGGTTTTTTCCCGTCGCTTGGCCACCATTCTGCAACGCAATGAAGATTTGGGCAACAAACTTGCCGCCGAACCTCGCATGCGGTGTGACCCGGCCGCTGACCACTTGCGGAAAAAGGCACGGAGCGGCATGACTTTCATCCATGTCCGAGCGGATCACAGCCCTGACCATGATGCGCGACGAGGCCCCCGCGCTTCTCGAATGGATCGCCTTCCAGGACGTGATCGGCTTCGACCGGATCGTGGTCTACACCAACGATTGCCGCGATGGCACCGACGCGATGCTCGACCGTCTTGGCCAGATCGGCGCGCCGGTGATCCGCCGCGACAATCCCGTGCCGGAAGGCGGCAAGCCGCAGCCGCAGGCCTTGCGCGCCGCGGAGAAGGATTTCGCGGTGCTCGAGAGCGACTGGCTGATCGCTCTCGACTGCGACGAGTTCATCAACGTCAAGGTCGGCGAGGGCCGCCTGCCGGACCTTCTGGCGGCGGTGCCCGACGGGACCGAGGGCATCGTGATGACCTGGCGGATCATGGGGTCGAACGGGCTGGTGGACTGGAACCCGGGCCTTGTCATCGAAAGCTACACGCGCGGTGCGCCGGACGATTTCCGCAAGGGTTGGGGCGTGAAGACCCTGTTCCGCCCCTTCCCCGACTTCCGCTTCGGCATCCACCGTCCCACGGTCAAGGGCGCCGGGCGCGACCCGGCCCGCCGGGCGCAACTGAGCATGCTGCGCTGGGTGAACGGATCGGGCGTGCAGATGACCCGGCAGTTCCTCGAAGGGATGTGGCGCTCTTCCGCCGCCACGCTGGGCTACGACCATGCCGAAATCGCGCATTTCGCCGTGAAGAGCCGCGAGGCGTTCCTTCTGCGCCAGCTGCGCGGCAACGTGAACATGAAGCCCGACAAGTACGACGCCACCTATTTCGGCATCTTCGACCGCAACGAGACCGAACAGACCGGTCTCCTGCGGCACCTTCCGGCGGTGCGGGAGCGCATTGCGGAGTATCTGCGCGACCCGATCCTGTCGAACCTTCATCGCGACGGGCTCGCGTGGCACGCGCGGCAGATCGAGGGGTTCAGGGCCGAGGAGCACCACCCGCGGCGGATGGCGAAGCTCGACCACCAGGCGGGCGTACCCTACGAGGGGCTCGATGCGCTTCTCTACACCCAGCCGCTGGGGCCGAAGGGCAAGTCCATCGTCGACACGCTCCGCCGGGACGGGATGACGCCGGACGCCATCGCGCGCCATGTGGCGGCATCGGTCGCGAAACTGGAGGCCGAGCGTGACGCGCGGGATTTCGAGGAACTGGCAGCACTCGGGATCACGCCCCCGCGTTGAGGCCCCGTCAGTTGCTTTTGCCCGGAACCGGGATTGGCACCGGAAGGATTGGCACCCCGTCCTCGATCAATGCGCGCGCCTCCTCGGGGGAGGCCTCGCCATGGATCGGGGTCTCGGTCTTGTCGCCCAGATGCATCGCGCGCGCCTCGCTGGCGAAGCGCTTGCCGACATAGGTCGAATTCTTCTCCAGATGCGCGCGCAGGGCCTTGAGCATCTGCTCGGCCGGATGGGGAGGTCCGCTCAGCGGGCGGTCCGTGACCTGCTGCTGCGGGTTGTCCTTCGCGGGGCCCGGCGCCGTGTCGGATTTCGAGACACGGGGCGCCATGATCGCCTTCTCGACATCGGTCCCGCCGCAGACCGGGCAGGCCACATGGCCACGCTCGGCCAGCGCGTCAAAGGCCGAGGCCGACTGGAACCAGCTTTCGAAGCGATGGTCCCCGGCGCATTTCAAGGCATATCGGATCATGTTCGTTCGCGTCCTTCGCACTGAACTTATGCGATAAGCCGCCGCGATCAAGCGGTGCTAGGTCCGCAGGCGCGCGGGGTCGAAGGCCGTCAACAGGTGGCCAAGCTCGGGTTCGGCCACCCGGCGCGCGGCCTTCTTGGGCGACAGCCATTTGCGCTTGCGCTGCCCGGCCTCGGGGAAATCGTCGTCGATGCGCAGGACCTCGATGGGAAAGACCGCGACGATGACCGGCAGGGACAGTTCCTCGTCAATCCACTTGTGGTAGGAGTAATGTCCGATGCAGGTGTTGTAGACCCGGCCCCGCACGCCGGCCTCTTCCCAGGCCTCCATCGCCGCCGCCGCTGCGGGCGTTTCGCGGTCCATGGGCCAGCCCTTGGGAATGATCCAGCGGCCCGTGTCGCGCGACGACACCAGCAGCAGTTCGACACCCGCCTTCTGGGTCTTCGAGCGTCGAAAGCAGAGCGCCCCGAACTGCGTCCGGGACTCGCTTTTTACCGCGCCGCCGATGCGGAGCGGCGTTTGAAGGGGGGGCGTCTTGGCCATGGCTGCCTTCTATTGCACGCGCAGGATGCGCGATCAATGCTGCGGGATTATGGCGCGCTCGTGCCGCTTGACGGGTGTCGGGGCGGATTTAGCTGGCGCAATGGCCAGTCGGCCGGCGCAGCGGAGGTCACATGCAGCCGCCCCTTTTCCTCGGGTCCGAGATCTACCGCGGGTCGAGCTACGGCGCGCATCATCCCTTGCGGGTGCCGCGTGTCTCCACGGTGATGGACCTGTCGCGCGCGCTCGGCTGGCTGGGGCCGGAGCAGTACCGGCCGAGCCCCCGCGCGAAACCGGCGGCGCTGACGCTCTGGCACACACCCGACTATGTCGCGGCGCTGGAGACCGCCGAACGCTTGCAGGACGTCAGCGACGAGACACGGGCGCGGCACGGGCTCGGGACGGTGTCGAACCCCGTCTTCCCCGAGATGTTCCGCCGCCCCGCGACCGCCGCCGGGGCCTCGCTGCTGGCGGGCGAACTTCTCGCCCGGCCGGGCGTGATCCATCACCCGGGCGGCGGCACGCATCACGGGTTTCCCGACCGCGCCGCCGGGTTCTGCTATCTCAACGACGCGGTTCTCGCGATCCTGGCGCTGCGTCGCGCGGGCGTGGTGCGCATCGCCTATGTGGATATCGACGCCCATCATGCCGACGGGGTCGAGCACGGGCTGGCGGGCAATCCCGACACGCTCCTGATCTCGGTCCATGAGGACCGGCGCTGGCCCTTCACCGGCGCGATGGAGGAGGACGGCGGCGGCAATTGCCTGAACCTGCCGGTGCCGCGCGGGCTCAACGATACCGAGATGGCGGCGATCCGCGAGACGCTGATCCTGCCCGCCGTCGCCGCCTTCGAACCGGAGGCCATCGTGCTCCAATGCGGCGCGGACGCGGTCGAGGAGGACCCGCTGTCGCGCCTGTCGCTGTCGAACAACGCCCATTGGGACGTTCTGCGCGGGCTGACGAGCCTCGGCTGCCCGCGGCTCATGGTTCTTGGGGGCGGCGGCTACAACCCGTGGTCGGTGGGGCGGCTCTGGGCCGGGGTCTGGGCGGTGCTGAACGGGCATGACATCCCCGAGCGTCTGCCGAAGGACGCCGAAGAGGTTCTGCGCGCGCTGCGCTGGGACCGGTCGCGCGCCGGCCGCAACCCGCCGGAACACTGGTTCACGACCCTGCGCGACGCTGCCCGGCCGGGCCCGGTGCGCCCGGAGATCACGGACCGGATCGACGCCCTGTCGCGTCGGCCCGCCGCGCGCGGCCGGATATCCGATCTTTTGACTCAGGATTGACATTCCCGAGTGAATCACTCAGGATTTTGTCAGATCGAGTTCAACGGGGAGTTTCGCCATGTCGTTCCAGTCGCCTGCACCGGGCCAGCCTGACCAAACCATCCCGCGCCCTGCGCAGCCTGTCTTCGACGCCCGTCGCCTTACGGGCAATGAGGGCACGGCCTTCATCGTGCTCGACGACAAGACCTACACGCTCCGGATCACAAAGGCCGGCAAGCTGATCCTGACCAAGTAGCCGCCTTGACGGGGTACGGAGGGCGCGCAAGGGTCGGGCCATGCCGATGCCCTGGACCTACCGCCATGCCAGCCGGGAATGGCGCGCCTTTCTCGACGACGTGAAGGACGCCACCGGCCTCACGTCCGACAACATGGCCTATACGGCCGTCGACGGTGTGTTGCAGGCCTTCCGCGCGCGTCTGACCGCCGAGGAGGGCCTGCGATTCGCCTCCGTGCTTCCGGCCGTGCCGCGGGCGATCTTCGTGGCTGGGTGGGTGCCGCAGGACCCGCCCCTGCCCTTTGGAACCCGCGAGGCGATGACGGCGGAGGCCAAGGCGGTCCGGCCCAACCACAACCTCACGCCCGACAATGCGATCGAGGCCACGGCACGCGCCCTCTGGCGCTCGGTAAACCATGCCGACCTGACGCGCGTGCTGGAGAGCCTGCCCGAAGGCGCGGCGGCGTTCTGGTCGGTGGACACCACAGATCCCTCGGACCTGAGCAACCGGATCATCTGATCCGGCTTGCCGGTGTTGGAACCACGCGCCGCCGGCGGCGGTTGACCCCTCGAACAGGTAAAGATCGAGAGGAGACCCGCCTTGGCCAAAGACGACCTTCAGAACTCCGCGAAACTGCGCGACGCGCTCTTTGACGCTCTAGAGGACGAGAAAGTCGGCATGCTGGGCGTGACCGGGACGCGCGATCACTTGCAGCCCATGACGCATTTCTTCGACCGGGAAAACGGTCGCCTGTGGTTCATTTCAAGCAACCGGACAGACCTCGTCGCGCACCTGGCAGGCGGTGCGCGGGATGCGCACTTCACCGTCACGTCGGGCAAGGGGCAGCTTTACGCCTGCATGTCCGGCCCGCTGGCCGTCGCCGATGACCCCGAAAAGCTCGATGAACTCTGGAGCCCCATGGCCTCCATGTGGTTCGACGGCGGCAAGGACGACCCGGACGTCGTTCTTCTCCGCATGCCCCTGCACGAGGCCGCCGTCTGGCTGAACGAGGCCGGCACGCTCCGCTTCGGCATCGAAATGGTGCGCGGCGCGATGTCCGACCATGACCCGGAAGTGGGCGAACACGGGGTTGTGGACCTGCGCGGCAGCGCCTGAGCGCGGCACCGCCGGGCGCTGGTGCCGAACGCAAGAAGGCCCCGGCTGATCACCGGGGCCTTCGGTCCATTGCGGCGTTCGGGCCGCCCGGTCAGCCCACCTTCGGCAGCAGGCTGTCGAGCGAGGCCTTCGCGTCTCCGTAGAACATCCGCGTGTTGTCTTTGTAGAACAGTGGATTCTCGATGCCGGAATAGCCGGTTCCCTGCCCCCGCTTGGACACGAAGACCTGCTTGGCCTTCCACACTTCGAGCACCGGCATCCCCGCGATGGGAGAGTTCGGATCGTCCTGTGCGGCGGGGTTCACGATGTCGTTGGAGCCGATGACGATGACGACATCCGTATCCGGGAAGTCGTCGTTGATCTCGTCCATCTCCAGCACGATGTCGTAGGGCACCTTCGCCTCGGCCAGAAGCACGTTCATGTGCCCCGGCAGACGGCCCGCGACGGGGTGGATGGCGAAGCGCACCTCCTTGCCCGCCGCCCGCAGCTTGCGGGTCAGTTCCGACACGGATTGCTGGGCCTGCGCCACGGCCATGCCGTAGCCCGGCACGATGACGATGCTGTCGGCCTCGTTCAGGGCCATCGCCACGCCGTCGGCGTCGATGGCGATCTGCTCACCCTCGACGGCCATCTGCTCTCCGGTGGCGCCGCCGAAGCCGCCGAGGATCACGCTGATGAAGGACCGGTTCATGGCCTTGCACATGATGTAGCTGAGGATCGCACCGGACGAGCCCACGAGCGCACCCACCACGATCAACAGATCATTGCCGAGGCTGAAGCCGATCGCCGCCGCCGCCCAGCCCGAGTAGCTGTTGAGCATCGATACGACCACGGGCATGTCCGCGCCGCCGATCCCCATGATCAGGTGGTAGCCGATGAAGAAGCCCAGAGCCGCCAGCAGTACCAGCGCCCATGTGCCGGAACCGGTCATGTAGAGGATCAGCAGGAGGGCGGAGCCCGCGGCGGCAGCCGCGTTGAGCATGTGGCCACCGGGCAGCTGCTTGGCCGACGTGTCGATCTTGAAGGGCAGCAGGCTGGAGCTGCCCGAGAGCTTGCCGTAGGCCACGACCGATCCGGTGAAGGTCACGGCGCCGATCCAGACGCCGAGCACCAGTTCGACACGAAGGATGCCGATCTCGACCCCGGTCTTCTTGCCGATCAGCTCCCCGAAATTCGAGAGCGTGCCGAGAAGCGCGTAGGCCGCATCGCTCAGCGGCCCCTCGGGCTGCGGGAAGGGCAGGCCGGCCTCCACGAATTCCGCCGCGACGCGGCCAATCTCGACATGGGCGTTCAGACCGACGAAGACGGCGGCCAGACCCACAAGCGAGTGCATGATCGCCACAAGTTCGGGCATCTGCGTCATCTGCACCCGCGTGGCGAGCTGGTGACCGACCGCGGCGCCGCCCGCGATCAGGATCAGCGACATGACCCAGAGGCCGGAACCCGGCCCGATCAGCGTGGCCACGACCGCGATGGCCATGCCCGCGATGCCGTACCAGACGGCGCGTTTCGCGCTTTCCTGCCCCGAGAGACCGCCCAGCGAGAGGATGAAGAGCACGGCCGCGACCGCATAGGCCGCAATGGTGAATCCGAAATCCATGTGTCCTACCCCTGCCCGCTCAAGATTTCTGGAACATGGCGAGCATGCGCCGTGTCACGAGGAAGCCGCCGAAGATGTTCACGGCGGCCATGAAGATGCCGAGCGCGGCAAGCACCGTGATCAGCACCGAGGACGATCCGACCTGCATCAGCGCGCCCAGGATGATGATCGACGAGATCGCGTTGGTCACCGCCATCAGCGGCGTGTGCAGGCTGTGGCTGACGTTCCAGATCACCTGGAAGCCGACGAAGACCGACAGCACGAAGACGATGAAATGCTGCATGAAACTCGCCGGCGCGATGAGACCCACGCCGAGCACCAGCGCCGCACCGATGGCCAGAAGCGTGACCTGGTTCTTGGTCTGCGCCTTGAAGGCCGCAACCTCGTTCGCGCGCTTCTCCTCGGGCGTCAGTTCCTTCGGTTTTTCCTTCTTCGGGGCGGCTGCGATGGCCTGCACCTTGGGCGGCGGCGGCGGATAGGTGATCTCGCCTTCGTAGGTGACCGTGGCGCCCCGGATCACGTCATCCTCCATGTTGTGCACGACCTGCCCGTCCTTCCCGGGCGTCAGGTCGGTCATCATGTGGCGGACGTTCGTGGAATAGAGCGTCGAGGACTGCGCGGCCATGCGGCTGGGGAAGTCGGTGTAGCCGATGACCACGACGCCGTTATCGGAGACGATGCGCTCGTCCGCGACGGTCAGGTCGCAGTTGCCGCCCCGCTCCGCGGCGAGGTCGACGATCACCGATCCCGGCTTCATCATCTCGACCATGTCCGCTGTCCAGAGCTTAGGCGCGGGCCGCCCCGGGATCAGGGCCGTGGTGATGACGATGTCGATCTCCGGGGCGAGTTCGCGGAATTTCTCCAGCTGCTTTTCACGGAATTCGGGGGAGGACGGCGCGGCGTAGCCGCCGGTCGCGGCGCTGTCCTGCCCGGTTTCCTCGAATTCGAGGAAGACGAACTCGGCGCCCATGGATTCGATCTGTTCGGACACCTCGGGGCGGACGTCGAAGGCGTAGACGATGGCGCCCAGCGACGTGGCCGTGCCGATGGCGGCGAGACCCGCGACGCCTGCACCCACGACCAGCACCTTGGCCGGCGGCACCTTGCCCGCCGCCGTGACCTGACCGGTGAAGAAGCGGCCGAAATTGTTGCCGGCCTCGATCACGGCGCGGTAGCCCGCGATGTTGGCCATGGAGCTGAGCGCGTCCATCTTCTGCGCCCGGCTGATCCGCGGGACCATGTCCATGGCGATCACGTTCGCGCCCTTGGATTTGGCCAGCTCGAGCAATGCCTCGTTCTGGCCGGGCCAGAAGAACGAGATCAGAAGTTGATCCTTGCGCAGGCGCTTGGCCTCGGCCTCGGTCGGCGGACGCACCTTGGCGACGATATCGGCGGCCTTCCAGAGCGCGGCGGCGGTCTTGACGACCTCGACACCGGCGGCCTCGTAGGCGGCATCGGAAAAACCGGCGGCCGCACCCGCGCCGGCCTCGATCACGCAGTCATAGCCGAGCTTTTGCAGCTGAGCCGCGCTGTCAGGCGTCATCGCGACCCGCGATTCGCCCGGTTCGATCTCCTTCGGAGCCCCAATTTTCAAAGCACTTCCCCTCAATTCCGAGCAGGTCCGACAGCCCCAATAGCAAGAGGTTCACGGCACCACAACGCCCGCCTTTGCGACACATTCTTTCGTATGCCACCGTATGCCGCGCAATTTCCACCAAGGAATGCGTCACGAGCCCGCCGCGACCCCGATTGCGCCGGCTGTCCGGCGCGTTAGGGTGGCGGTCAGGGAGACGGATCCGTCGACGGATCCGGATCGGAGTTTTCGAAAACTCCGGCGCCGCGCGGAAGGGATGCGATGGAGTTCGAGGGCAGGCATGCGCTGGTGACCGGCGGGGGGACGGGGATCGGGCTCGCCATCGCCGGGGCGCTGGCGGAGCGCGGCGCCGAGGTGACGATCAGCGGGCGCGACCTCGGGCGGCTCGAGCGGGTCGCGGCTGCGCGGCCGCGTCTGCACCCGCTACGGATGGACGTCGCGGACGAGGCCTCGGTCCGCGACGGGATCGCAGAGGCGGCCCGCGCGCGCGGGCCGGTCACGATATGCATCGCCAATGCCGGCATCGCCGAGTCAGCACCGTTTCACCGCGAGACGCTTGATCACTGGCGGCGGACGATGGCGACCAATCTCGACGGCGTGTTCCTGACCTTTCAGGCCGCGCTCGCGACGCTGCCCCGGGATCAGCCCGCTCGCATGATCGCGATCTCCTCGATCGCGGGGCTGCGCGGCCTGAGGAACGCCATTGCCTACACCGCGTCGAAACATGCCGTGATCGGCTTGATCCGCGGGCTCAGCGAGGAATACATGGGCGGGCCCGTGACATTCAACGCCATCTGCCCGGGTTATGTGGACACGCCCATCGTGGACCGGAACGCAGTGGAGATCGCGGAATTGAAGGGCATCACCGACGCGGAGGCCCGCGCCTATCTCGCACGCGGCAATCGGCACAAGCGCCTGCTGGAGGCCGACGAGTTGACGGCCACGGCTCTCTGGATCTGCTCGGACGCCGCGCGCAGCGTGAACGGGCAGGCGATCCAGATCGCAGGGGGACAGGTGGCATGAGAGTTGGGGATCAGGGTCAATGCCTGCGTCGGTTCCCGGTCCGGTGGCGTAGCGCTTCTGTCCACCTGCGCTCCGGAAGTGCGTATTTGTGGAAAGATGAAGGCGGGGCGCGTGACATTTTGGAAACAAGCGCATGACCGATTTCGACGCGACGCGCGCGCGCTTCGTGCTGCCGGATGGGCAGATCTATCTCGACGGCAATTCGCTGGGCCCCCTGCCCTTTGGCGCCGAGGCCGCCATGCGCCGCGTCTTGGAGGACGAGTGGGGCCGGATGGCGATCGGCGGCTGGAACCGGGCCGACTGGATGGGACTGCCCGACACGCTGGGCGACCGCATCGGGCGGCTCGTCGGCGCGGGGCCGGGTGACACCACCGTGGGCGATACGCTCTCGATACGGCTGTTTCAGGCGCTTGCGGCCGCCGTGGCGATGACCGACCGAAAGGTGGTGCTGACCGACAGCGGCAATTTCCCTTCCGACATCTACATGGCGCAAGGGTTCCTGAAGCATTTCGGACGGGACAGGAGCCTGCGGATCGTCGCGCCCGAGGAGGTCGAGGCCGCGCTGACCGAGGAGGTGGGCGTCCTGATGCTCACGCAGGTCGACTATCGCACCGGGCGGCGGCACGACATGGCCGCGCTGACGGCGCGGGCGCATGAGATGGGCATCGTCACCGTCTGGGACCTGGCCCATTCCGCCGGGGCCTTCGAGGTCGATCTCGCCGGGACGGGGGCGGATTTCGCGGTGGGCTGCACCTACAAGTACCTCAATGGCGGGCCGGGTTCGCCGGCCTTCATCTACGTGGCACCCCGCCACGCCGACCGGGCCGAGACCGTCCTGAACGGCTGGCTGGGGCACGCCGCCCCCTTCGCCTTCGAACAGGACTACCGCCCGGCGCCCGGCGTGGCCCGGATGCGCGTCGGCACGCCCGCCATCTTGCAGATGCGCGTGCTCGAGGCCGCCCTCGACATCTGGGACGGTGTGTCGATGTCGGATCTGCGCGCGCGTTCCGTCGCGCTGTCCGAGCGGTTCATCGCCGCCGTGCTGGACCGCAACCCGGCCCTGACGCTTGCCTCGCCGCGCGCGCCGGAGGATCGCGGCAGCCAGGTATCGTTCCGGTTCGAGCACGCCTATGGCGTCATCCAGGCGCTGATCGCACGCGGCGTCGTTGGCGATTTCCGCGCGCCCGACATCATGCGCTTCGGCATCGCGCCGCTCTACAATACCGGGGACGAGATCGACTTCGCGGCGGATCATATCGCCGAGGTGATGGCCACGCAGGCCTACCTGAACCCGGAGTACAGGATGAAACAGCGCGTCACCTGACGCCGTCGGCGCGCAGCGCATTCGCCGCAGCGCGGCATGAGCCGGACCGAAATATCGCGCGATGCCAGTCACTTGACGCGATCGTATACAATGGCACCCCAACAAACCCCCGAATTCGTTTGATTTTTTTCGTTTACGATGGCCCCGGCAGGCCCTATCTGACAGAAAGTTTCAGGAGCCAGGCCCATGTCGTTCGACGATCATCCGCTGCGTTACGCGCTGACAAACGAGCTGCACGCGCGCCCGTTTCCCTCGCTCACCGCGCCCGGTCAGGCGATCTACCTCGCCATCAAGGAGCCGTCGCAGGCCGCCAAGCGGGACCGCGGGCGGGACCGCGCGCATCTGCTCGCGCTGCTGGACCGCTTCGGCGCGCAGCATCCCAAACCGGACGCCACGCATTTCTTCGGCGATCTCGGCAAGTTCCGCCTCAAATGGGAACAACATACCGAGTTCGTCACCTATACCGCCTTCGTCGACAACGGGCTGTCGCGCCCCTTCGATCCGGCGGCGTGGGAGGTGTTCCCGGAGGACTGGCTGGCGGACATCCCCGGCGCGCGCATCACCTCGGCGCACCTGGTGTATCTGCCAGCACCTGAAGACGAGGCCGAGATCGAGCCGCTCATTCATGACTGGTTCGTCCCCGAAAGCCTTGCCGTGAGCCGCGTCCTCGACGATACGGCCGCGATCGCGGGCGATTTCAGGATCGACAGCTCCGGCCATCTGCGCTTTGCGATCTTCACGCGGCCCGACACCGGGCAACGGCGGCTTGGCCGTGTCGTGCAGCGCATCTGCGAGATCGAGACCTACAAGACCATGTCGATGCTGGGCCTGCCGCGGGCGCGGGACATCTCCGGCAAGCTGGGCCAGATCGACGAGCGCCTGTCGCATCTGGTGACCGACATGACGGGCGATCTGTCCAAGCCGGACGAGACGCTGGGCCAGCTTCTGGCCATCGCCTCCGAGCTGGAGAAGCTGCAGACCGAAAGCGCGTTCCGCTTCGGGGCGACGGGGGCCTATGACGCCATCGTCACACAGCGGGTACAGGTTCTGCGGGAGGAGCGGTTTCGCGGGCGCCAGACCTTCGCGGAATTCATGATGCGGCGCTTCGATCCCGCGATGCGCACGATCAAATCCACCGAAGCGCGGCTCGAGACCATGACGACCCGGGCGATCCGGGCAGGCGACCTGTTGCGGACACGGGTGGACGTGGATCGCTCGGCCCAGAACCAGGCTTTGCTGGAATCGATGGATCGCCGCTCTGACACGGCGCTCCGGCTGCAGAAGACGGTCGAGGGACTGTCGGTCGTGGCCATCAGCTATTACGCGGTGAACCTCGTGGTCTACCTGATCGGGCCGCTGGCGGAGCCCCTGGGCATATCGGAGACCCTGCTGACCGCGATTGCCGTCCTGCCGACGGTGCTGACCGTCTGGATGATCGTGCGTTCCATCCGCAAATCGGTCGAGAAGTAGCACGCACCACCGCAAGGGCGCGCGTGTTCCGCTCGCTCACCCCTGCCCGCGCAAGGCCCGTCGCAGGATCTTGCCGGTCGCCGTGACAGGCAGGATTTCGGCGCGGAGGACGCGGCGGGGGACGCAATGGGCCGAGACCTTCTCGCGCACGAGCGTCTGCAGCGCCTCGGGCAGCCCGTCCCACATCGCCCCGTCGCGCAGCACCACATGGGCCACGACGATCTCTGTCCGGACCGCGTCGGGCTCTCCCACCACCGCCGCCATGACCACGTCGGGATGACTGGTGAGGGCCTGTTCGATCTCGACCGGGCCGATGCGGTAGCCGGCCGAAGTGATCACGTCGTCGTCGCGGGCGTGAAAGACCAGTTGGCCGTCCTGCCGCATAAGCGCGAGATCCCCGGTGCGGAGCCAACCGTCGCGCACCTTCTGCGCCGTCGCGTCGGGCTTGCGCCAGTATTCGAGGAACATCACCGGGTCGGGCGCGCGAACGCAGACCTCTCCGACCTCGCCCGCGCCGACCGGCACGCCGCCGGGCCCCAGAACGGCGACCTCGTGGCCCGGCACCGGAAGGCCCATGGCGCCGGGAACCCGGGTCATCGCGCGGTCCACCGACGCCACGACAAGGTTGCACTCGGTCTGGCCGTAGAACTCGTTGATCGGGCAGCCTAGCGTGCTGCGCCCCCAGTCCAGCATGTCGCCGCCCAGCGCTTCGCCGCCCGAGGCGACGGCGCGCAGCGCGAGATCGGAGGGCACCGCCGCCCCGCGCATCAGCCGCAGGGCGGTGGGCGGAACGAAGGCGGTCGTCACCCTTTCGCGGGCCATCAGGCGCAGCGCCGCGTCGGGGTCGAATTTCGCGAACCGGTGGCTGATGAGCGGCACGCCGTAGAACAGGCAGGGCAGCGCCATGTCCATCAGCCCGCCGATCCACGCCCAGTCGGCTGGCGTCCAGCCGACATCGCCGGGTTGAGGGAACCAGCCCAGCGACAGCTCGAGGCACGGCAGGTGGCCGTAGAGGAACCGGTGCGCGTGCAGAACGCCCTTCGGGTCGCCCGTCGTCCCGGAGGTATAGATCAGGCAGGCGGCATCCTCGGCATCGGTGCGGACCGGCTCGAAGCCGGGCGCGGGCGTCGAGACGATCTCGTCGAAGGCCAGAACCGGCGCGGCGGCGACGCCGGTGGTGACGACGACCTCCAGTTCGGGCAGGTCCGGCCAGAGCGACATGACACGGTCCAGCGCCGCGGTCTCGACGATCACCGCCCGCGCCCCGCAATCGGCAAGGCGGTAGCGCAGCGCATCCGACCCGAACAGCGTGAAGAGCGGGACCGACACCGCGCCCAGCTTCATCGCCGCCAGATGCGCCACAAGCACCGCCGGGTGCTGTGCCATGAGTACGGCCACCCTGTCCCCGCGCATCACGCCGCGGGCCTCCAGCGCCGCCGCAAGCCGGTCGGAGGCCCGTTTCAGATCGCCGTAGGTCCAGACGGACCGCCCGCCATCCGCGCCCAGATGGGTCACCGCCACCCGGTCGGGATCGGCCGCGGCCCAGGCGTCGCAACAGACATGGGCGATGTTCAGAGAGCCGGGGATATTCCAGTCGAACCCGTCGCGCAGACGTCCCCAGTCGGCCTTGCCGGAGGCCGGCCGACGCAACAGCGGCCGTCCAGTGTCATTGGCCCCTGTCATCGGCCATTGACGTCAGGCGTCCGATATCACGGTGACGGTGGGAAGCGCCGCAAGGTCGATGCCCAGCGCCTGCATCGCCTGCAGCGACAGGCGCGAGCCCGAGCCCGGGCCGCCGCCCGAGGGCCGGAGCGTCACAGCAACCGTGCGCCCGTCAGGTCCCACGACCCGGCCCGGGCCTTCGGTCGAGACAAGCGGCGTTTCCATCCACAGGCCCGACACCGAGGCGTCGCCAAGGCTTGCCACCGCGAAGCCGAGGATCAGGCCGCCACCTTCCGCCTCCGCTGCGCCGGCCGCCTCCGCTGCGCCGGCCGCCACCGGATCTTCGCCGCTGCGTGCCTCCGGCCTCGGGGTTTCCGTGTCCGGCGCCATCGCCGTGGTCTCCGCTGCCCTGTCACGGTCAAAGAGGCCGCCCCCACCGAACAGGCCGCCGCCGCCACCGCCGAACAACCCACCCCCCGTGCCACCGCCGCACCCGGCCAGCGTCAGCACCGCCACCATCGATATCGCATGTTTCATCATGCCCGGAGATTAGGCGCATTTGGTTGGTTCGATCAACTGATTGCTTGCGGACGCAAGTGCCCATGCATAGTCTTTCGGGCATGGACACGACCATCCCCCGCACCGCCCCCCTCATCGACCCGTTCGCGCGCGCGATCAGCTACCTGCGCGTCTCGGTCACGGATCGCTGCGATTTCCGCTGCGTCTACTGCATGTCCGAGAACATGACCTTCCTGCCGAAGAAGGAACTTCTGACGCTGGAAGAGCTTGATCGCATGTGCTCGACCTTCATCCGGATGGGTGTCGAGAAACTGCGCATCACCGGGGGCGAGCCGCTGGTGCGGCGGGACATCATGACATTCTTCCGCGCCATGACGCGCCATCTGGAAGCGGGCGCGCTGAAGGAATTGACGCTGACGACGAACGGCAGCCAGCTGCAGCGATTCGCCACCGATCTCCGCGACGCCGGTGTGCGGCGGGTGAACGTGTCGCTCGACACGCTGGATGAAAAGAAATTCGCCGAGATCACGCGCTGGGGCCGCCTGCCTCAGGTGCTCAAGGGCATCGACGCCGCGCAGGCGGCGGGGCTGAGGGTCAAGATCAACGCCGTGGCGCTCAAGGGCTTCAACGAGGACGAGCTTTTCGACCTGCAGGAATGGTGTGCGAGCCGCGACATGGACCTGACCTTCATCGAGGTCATGCCGATGGGCGATCTGGGCAACGAGGACCGGCTCAACCAGTACTGGTCGCTCAAGGACCTGCGCAAGCGTCTGGCCGAGCGCTTCACGCTGATCGACCTCGCCGAGAGGACGGGCGGCCCCGCGCGCTACGTCCAGTTGCAGGAAACGGGCCAGAAGATCGGCTTCATCACGCCGCTCACGCATAACTTCTGCGAAAGCTGCAACCGCGTGCGCCTGACCTGCACCGGGGAGCTTTACATGTGCCTCGGGCAGGAGGACATGGCCGACCTGCGCGCGCCGCTGAGGGCATCGACCGACGACGCGATGCTGGAGGACGCGATCCGCGCCGCCATCGAACGCAAGCCCAAGGGCCACGACTTCGACTATTCCCGCCAGAAGGTCGACGGTCAGGTCAGCCGCCACATGAGCCACACGGGCGGCTGAGCCGGACGGGCGGCCGAGCGTCAGCTCCCGTCGCCCACGGCCACGATCACCGGACCCTCCGGCCCACGCAGGATCAGCTCACCGCCATCGCCGATATCGAACGAGATGACCTGCTCCAGCGCCGCGAAGAAGGCCTGTTCCTGCGCCATTATCTCTTCGGGGCACGCCATGCGCGTGCCGGCCGCCGGGCCGAAGGACAGCCCCTCGCCGGTGATCTCGTAGCTGCCGGTGAAGCGGTTGCAGCCGCCGCTGCCAGCGACCCGGCCCTCCGCGTCGAAGCCGAGCGTCACCTCCGTGCCCTCGACGGGGGCCGCGCCCGCGATCTCGGTCACGGTCCAGAGGTCCGTCGATGTCAGCAGATCGCGCGGATCGCCGCCGCAGCCGGTCAGAACGGTGTCACCCAATGCAAGCTCCGCGGTGAAGGGATAGGTCTGGTCGGCCATGGTATCGTTGCAGGGGCCCGCACCGAGGCTCAGAAACGCCTGGAGGGCGGGGCTCGACGAGGCGGAGGTGATCACATGGGTGCCATCCTCGCGTGTCTGCCGCTCGATCACCGACAGAAACAGCGGATCGAAATCGGGGCGCATCAGCGCGAAGGTGTCGCCCTCGATCTCGACGCGCCAGAAGGGTTCGTTGCCCGAGGCGCTGACGTCTCCGGGCATGTCCTGCGCGGCGGCACCCGAGGCGCCAACCGCGGCGAGCAGCAGGGCGATTGGCAGTGGTCTTGCGGTCATGGCTCGTCTCCCGATCAGGTCCCCGGAGCGGAGCATACCGGATTTTGCCGGACCGCGCAGCGCCGATCCGCACCCGTTCCCGCGTCAGCCTGCGGAACGGAGGGCCGTCGGGTCGTAAGCCGAGGCCACCCATTCGGCGAAGGGCGTGGCGCTGTCGGCCGCATAGGCGTCGAGAACCGCGTCGAGAACCCCCGCCTTGGACGAGCGCAGATGCAGGAACCGCCACGAGAGCATCGCGCGGGCCTCCGGCAGCGGCGCGTCGGTCATCGTCAGCAGATAGACCGCGGAGGCGAGCCCCGCCCTGTCGGCCCCGGCCTTGCAATGGATCAGGAGCGGTGTCTCCACCTCCCGGAACGTGTCGATCAGGTGCAGAAGCGTCTCACGGGGCGGCGCGACCTTGTCGCTCATGCCCACGGACCGCAGGGTGAGACCCAGCTCCTCGCACCAAAGCCGCTCGGTCGCGTTATGGGCCGCGTCGCCACCGCCGCGCAGGCTTATGACGGTGCGCAGGCCCAGCGCCTTCAGGCGTTTGAGCCGCGCCTTCGTGGGATGGTTCGACCGCCAGACACCCGGAGCGATCTCCGCCTGGTTGGTCCAGACGGTGCGCAGGATCGCGTGATCGAACCACGCGTTGTAGATGCGCGCCCTGCGCCATGTCTCGTCATCGACCGGCGCCACGTTGTAATGGGCGCGCCAGCGGCGTTCGATCTCGGTCAGACGGCGGAACATGGATGGCGGCGCCCATCGGGAACTGCGGGGAGCCCGCATGTCTCAGAAACGGGCGACCGCCGCAAGGCTCGGGTCCGCGCCGTCACGCCGCCGGCAGGCGTTGCTCCACGATCTCGGCCCACCATGAACAGCCCGCAGGGATCGCCTCGTCGTTGAAGTCGTATTTCGGATGATGGACCGGCGCGCCGTCGCCCGTACCGACGAGAATGTAGGCGCCGGGCCGGGCCTCGAGCATGAAGGCGAAGTCCTCGCCGCCCATCACGAGCGGGGCGTTGGTGTCACAATCGCCCGCCACCTTGCGGGCAGCCTCGGCGGCGAATTGGGTCTGGTCCTCCCAGTTCACGGTGACAGGATAGTTGCGCTTGTAGTCCAGCACGGCGGTCGCCCCGAAGGTTGCCGCCGTGCCTTCCACGATCTGCTTCATCCGCGCCTCGGCGAGATCGCGGATCGCGGGGGAAAGGGTGCGCACCGTGCCGCGCAGCTTCACCTTTTCGGGAATGATGTTGTGTGCCTTGGTCGCCGTCTCGAAGCTGGTGACCGAGACCACGACCTGCTCCACCGGGTCGGCGTTGCGGCTCGCGATGGTCTGCAGCGCCAGCACGATGTGGCTCGCCACCACCGTCGTGTCGATCGTCTCGTGCGGCTTCGCGGCATGGCCGCCCTTGCCCGTCACGTCGATCTCGAAAAGATCCGCCGCGGCGAAGAACGGACCCGGCCGGATCGCGAACTTTCCGAGCGGCTGACCGGGCCAGTTGTGCATCCCGTAGACCTCGTCCACCGACCAGCGGTCGAGCATGCCGTCCTCGACCATCTCGCGGCCACCGCCACCGCCCTCCTCGGCGGGCTGGAAGATGACCGCGACGGTGCCGTCGAAATTGCGTGTCTCGGCGAGGTATTTCGCGGCGCCCAGCAGCATCGCGGTGTGCCCGTCATGGCCGCAGGCATGCATCGCGCCGGGGGTCTTGGAGGCGTAGTCCTTCCCCGTCTCCTCGTGGATCGGCAGCGCGTCCATGTCCGCGCGCAACCCGATGGTTCGCCCGGAATTGTCCGTCTTGCCCTTGATGATGCCCACGACGCCGGTGCGCCCGATCCCCGTCACCACCTCGTCGCAGCCGAATTCCTTCAGCTTCTCGGAAACGATCCCGGCGGTGCGGTGGGTGTCGAACAGGATCTCGGGATGTTCGTGCAGGTCGCGCCGCCACGCGGTGATCTCGGGCAGCATCTCGGCAAAACGGTTCTTCACGGGCATGGCACGTCTCCTTGGTTTTGCGTCAGCGCGCCGGCATCCGGCGTTCGACGATCTCGGCGAAGAAGCTGCATCCGTAGGGGATGGCCTCATCGTTGAAGTTGTATTTCGGGTGGTGGCACATGGCGCTGTCCCCGTTTCCGAGGAACAGATAGGCGCCCGGCCGCTCGTTCAGCATGTAGGAAAAGTCCTCGGACGGCATGATCGGCTTCGCGTCGTCGTCGACCTCGTTTGCGACGGCGCGCGCGGCCTCCACGGCCCATTCGGTCGCGTCCTCGTCGTTGACGGTGACGGGATAGCCGTACTCCCAGTGCAGTTCCGCCGTGGCGCCGAAGGCGCTGGCGGTGTCCTCCACCACGCGGCGCACGCGCGCTTCCATCTTCTCGCGGTCGTCCGGATTCAGGCATCGCACCGTCCCCCGCATCCGCGCCGTCTGGGGGATGATGTTCGATGCGTTCGAATCCGTCTGGAACGTGCCCACGGTCAGCACGACAGAGTGCAGCGGATCGACGTTGCGCGACACGACCGAGTGCAGCGTCACCACGATCTGCGAGGCCACCAGCGTCGTATCGACGGCCTTGTGCGGTTCCGCCGCGTGCCCACCGAGACCGGTGACAACGATCTCGAATTCGTCGGCCGAGGCCTGAAGCGGCCCAGGCCGGGTCACGATCATGCCCACCGGAACACCGGGCGCGTTGTGCATCCCGTAAACCTCGTCGATGCCGAAGCGATCGATCAGACCGTCATCGACCATCGCCTTGGCACCGGCCCCGCCTTCCTCGGCGGGCTGGAAGATCAGCACGACGTTGCCGTCGAAGTTGCGGGTCTCGGCGAGGTATTTCGCGGCCCCCAGCAGCATCGAGGTATGCCCGTCATGGCCGCAGGCATGCATCTTGCCCGGCACCTCGGAGGCGTAGTCGAGCCCGGTGTCCTCGTGAATCGGCAACGCGTCCATGTCGGCCCTCAGGCCTATGGTCTTCGTGCCCGCCCCCTTGCCGCGTATCACGCCCACGACACCGGTCCGGCCGATCCCCTCGACCACCTCGTCCACGCCGAAGGCGCGCAGCTTGCCGGCCACGAAAGCCGCCGTCTTGTGCACCTCGTAGAGGATCTCGGGATTGCGGTGCAGGTGCTGCCGCCATTCCGTGATCTCGGGCAGAAGCTCGGCAAAGCGGTTTCTGATCGGCATGGACCCCTCCTCAGGCTGCGGGCATCCGGCGTTCGATCAGTTCGGCGAAGAACGAGCAGCCATAGGGGATCGCCTCGTCGTTGAAATCGTATTCCGGGTGATGAACGCCCGCCGTATCACCGTTGCCAACATTGATGAAGGCCCCGGGCCGCGCGTTGAGCATATAGGCGAAATCCTCGCCGCCCATGCGCGGGGGACGGCCCCATAGAACCTTGTCCTCGCCGGCCACGGCCCGCGCGATCTCGGCGGCCAGTTCTGCGTTCTTGTCATGGTTCACGACCACCGGATAGCCGCGCTCGTATCTCAGATGCGCCTCGCAGCCATAGGCCTCGGCCGTGGAATGGATCAGCTGCGTCACCCGCCGCTCCGCCATGTCGCGCACATCGTCGCTGAGCGTGCGCACCGTGCCGCGCAGCAGCACCTCCTGCGGGATGACGTTATGCGCCTCGGACGATGTCTTGATCGTGCAGACCGAGACCACGATGCGCTCGATCGGATCGGTGTTGCGGCTGGCCACGGTCTGCAGCGCAAGAACCACGTTGCAGGCGGCAGGAGACGGATCGATGCACATATGCGGACGCGCGGCATGGCCGCCCTTGCCGACGATGCGAACCTCGAACTCGTCGGCCGCAGCCATGATCGGCCCCGGCGCCACGCCGAACTGCCCCACGGGCAGACCCGGCTCGTTATGCATGCCATAGACCTCGTCGATGCCGAAGCGCTCCATCATGCCGTCCTTGACCATGGCCTCGCCGCCGCCGCCGCCCTCTTCGGCGGGCTGGAAGATCAGCACGGCGGTGCCGTCGAAATTCCGCGTCTCCGAAAGGTACTTCGCCGCCCCCAGCAGCATCGCCGTATGCCCGTCATGGCCGCAGCCGTGCATCCGCCCGGGGATCTGCGAGGCATGCGGCAGGCCCGTCATCTCGGTCATCGGCAAAGCGTCCATGTCCGCGCGCAGGCCCACCGCGTAGCCGCGCGTGTCCGACTTGCCGCGAATGACCGCGACGATGCCCGAGCGGCCGACGCCGGTGACGATGTCATCCACGCCGAAATCGCGCAGCTTCGCCTCGACCATGGCCGTGGTCATGGGCAGGTCATAGCCAAGCTCGGGGTTCATGTGGATCTCGCGGCGCCAGCCCGCGATCTCGGGCATCAATTCGGCAAGACGGTTCTTGATCGGCACCTAGGTCTCCATGAGTGTATCGAGAAGGCGGGTCATGAAGACCTCGCCCTTCTGCAGTTGATCGACGGTCAGGTATTCGTCGGGTTGATGGGCCTGGGCGATGTTGCCCGGACCGCAGACCACGGCCGAGTAGCCGGCGGCCTGGAACTGGCCCGCCTCGGTGCCGTAGCTGACGACCGAGCTGCCGTTCTCGCCGGTCAGGCGGCGCACCAGCGCCTCGGCCTCGCCTTGCGTCTCGGCGGCGAGGCCGGGGACATTCCAACGCTGTTCATATGTGATGCCGGTTTCGGGCCGCACGGCCTTCATGCCCGCCTCGACGCGCAGGATCTCCGCGCGCATCCGATCCAGCCAGTGCTCCACCGGTTCCTCGGGAATGCAGCGCGCCGACAGGATGAAGGTGCAATCCTTGGCGGTGATGTTATGGGCGGTGCCGCCATGGATGATGCCCACATGCAGAGTCGTCCAGGCCGGGTCATAGGGGCTGTCGGCGGCGGCCTTCGCGCGGTTTTCCTCGTTGGTGCGGTTGGCCCAGTCGATCAGGCGCGCGCCCTCCATGATGGCTGAGACACCGGTATGCGGCATCGAGGAATGCACCTCGTAGCCATGCACATGGATGTCGTAGGCGCCGCCGCCCTTGTGGCCGGTCACGATGCCCCATTCCGTGGGCTCCCCGATGATCGCGAGCGACGCCTTGGGCACCCGGCCCTGCATGTGCTCGATCATCGGCGGCGCGCCGATACAGCCGATTTCCTCGTCCCGGCTCAGGCACAATTGCAGCGGCCGGACGACGCCGCGCCGTTTCGCCTCCACCGCCGCCCAGATGGCCAGCGCGTCGAACCCCTTCATGTCGCAGGCGCCGCGCCCGTGCAGCTTGCCGTCCTTTTCGGTCAGCGTGAACGGATCGCTGTGCCAGTCCTGGCCGTCGACCGGAACCACGTCGGTATGACCCGACAGGACGACGCCGCCCTCGACCTCGGGACCCACATGGGCATAGAGGCTCGCCTTCTGACCGGTCGGGTCATAGTCCCGGTGACAGGCGATGCCGTGGTCCTTCAGATAGCCCTCCACCCAGTCGACGAGGGCGAGGTTCGAGTCGCTGCTCACCGTCGGGAAGCTCACGAGTTTTTCAAGAAGGTCCCTGGGACTGAGCGGTTCGGACATGATGCGCTCAATACCCGCTGTCGGTGGTCAGGATCAAATGGTCCGGCTCGACCTCTTCGTAGCGCGATGGCTCGGGCTCATAGTCGATCGGGTGCACCGGCGAGGGAATCGGCTTGAACTTCAGGTCCTTCTCCGCCTTGCGCCGGGTCGGGTCGGCGATGGGCACGGCCTTGAGCAGCGCCTGCGTGTAGGGGTGCTGCGGGTTCTCGAAGATGCGGGCACGTGGCCCGATCTCGACGATGCGGCCCAGATACATGACGCCAACGGTATGGCTGACCCGCTCGACCACCGCCATGTCGTGACTGATGAAGAGGTAGGAAAGACCGAGATCGGCCTGAAGTTCCATCATCAGGTTCAACACCTCTGCCTGCACCGACACGTCGAGCGCCGAGACCGCCTCGTCGGCGATGATGAGCTTGGGGTTGAGCGCAAGCGCGCGAGCGATGGCCACGCGCTGCCGCTGACCGCCCGACAGCTCATGCGGATAGCGCGACATGAAATCGCGCGGCAGGCGCACCCGGTCGAAGAGCATCGCGACGCGGTCGTTGCGGTCCGACGCCGACAGGCCGCCGAAATTCTGCATCGGCTCGGCCACCTGATGCGACAGGATCATCTGCGGATTGAGCGATGCGAACGGGTCCTGAAAGATCATCTGCATATGCTGCCGCGCGCGCCGCAGCTCGGACGGGTTCAGGGCCATGATGTCCACGCCGTCCAGATCGATCTTGCCCGACAGGGGTTCGACGAGCCGGAGGATGGAACGGCCCGCGGTCGACTTGCCACAGCCCGACTCGCCCACGAGGCTCAGCGTCTGGCCCGAGTTCAGCGTCAGCGACAGGTCCTCGACCGCATGCACGTTCGCGATGGTCCGACGCAGCAGGCCGCCCTTGACCGGAAAGCGGGTGACGAGGTTCTCCACCCTCAGCAGCACCCTGTCCGTGCCGGCGATCGGCTTGGGTTCGGGCGTGCCCTCGGGCGCGCTCATCAGTTTCATCGGTTCGGGCAGCGCCTTGCCCCGCATCTCGCCCAGCTTGGGCACCGCGGCCAGAAGCGCCTTGGTGTAGGGATGCTGCGGGTCGGCGAAGATCTGCTCGACCGGGCCCTCTTCGACCTTCTTGCCGCGGTACATGACCACGACACGGTCGGCGATCTGAGCCACCACGGCCATGTCATGGGTGATGAACATGACAGCGGTGCCGGTCTCGCGCTTGAGGCGGTCGATCAGCGCGAGGATCTCGGCCTGGATCGTGACGTCGAGCGCGGTCGTGGGTTCATCTGCTATAAGAATACGAGGCTCGCAGGCCAGCGCGATGGCGATGACGACGCGCTGGCGCATCCCCCCCGACAGCTCGTGCGGATACTGCTGCAGCCGGCGCTCGGGCTCGGGGATGCGCACCTGGCGCATCAGCTCGAGCGCGCGTTGCCGCGCTTGCGACCGCGACATGCCCTTGTGCTTGATCAGCCCCTCGGTCAGCTGTTTTTCGACAGTGAAAACAGGGTTCAGCGCCGTCATCGGCTCCTGGAAGATCATGCCGATCTCGTTGCCGCGAATGTCACGCATCAGGCCGCTGTCGGCCTTCGCGAGGTCGATGAGATCTTCTTCCTTGCGGTCGAACATCAACTGACCGCCAGCGATGGTGCCGCCGCCGAACTCGACAAGACGCATCAGCGACAGCGACGAGACCGACTTGCCCGAGCCGCTTTCTCCGACGATGCAGACCGTCTCACCGGGACCCACCTCGAAGGAGACATCCTCGACGCCCACGACAGTACCGGCCTTGGTTTCGAATTCCACGCGAAGGTTGCGGACCTCCGCAATCGCCCGGTCAAGCATGTGGCTATCCACCCCTGTTATGGCGTCCCCGTCCCGTATCGATGGCTTGAGACTTATTCCCGGACAATGGTCTCGCCCGAACGGGAGACGCCTCGACGCTATGTCCATCGTCACTGTGCTGTCAAATGCTGCGAGTGCCCATTTTCCGGGCATTCCGCTGCGGCATCAGGGTTGCTTTTTCCACATGATCCGCGTTCGATATGTGCGGGGCTGGACTCCCGACAGTGCTTTGACCTGTGATCGAGCTTGCCCTGACGACAGAAACGAACCGGCCGCGAACGCCGGCGACAACCGCCGCAAAGGCGCGTTCAACAAGGAGAGAACACCACATGAAACGTACTTCACTCATGCTCGGCGCTGCGGCGCTGGCGCTGGCCCCCGCGGCCGCGCTGGCCGAACGCGGTGCCTCGGGGCATCTGAACATCATCTACTGGCAGGCGCCCTCGACGCTGAACCCGTTCCTGTCCGGCGGCACGAAAGAGATCGAATCGGCGTCGCTGGTGCTCGAATCCATGGCGCGGTTCGACGACACCGGCACCATGGTGCCGTGGCTGGCGGAATCGATCCCGACCGTCGAAAACGGCGGCGTCTCCGAGGACCTGACCTCGATCACCTGGACGATCAGGGAAGGCGTCATGTGGTCGGACGGCAGCCCGCTGACCTCGGAGGACTTCGCGTTCACATACGAGTACTGCACCCATCCCGAGGGCGGTTGCGCGCAGTCGAGCTTCTTCGACGGCGTGACCTCGGTCGACACGCCGGACGAGCGCACCGTGGTGGTGAATTTCGAGGGCTCGACGCCCTTCCCCTACACCGCCTTCGTCGGGTCCGAGAGCCCGGTGATCCAGGCCGCGCAGTTCGCGGATTGCCTCGGCGCCCGCGCGCCCGAGTGCACCGAAGCCAATTTCGGCCCGATCGGCACCGGCCCCTTCGTGGTGGACGAGTTCCGCCCCAATGACGTGATCGAGTTCTCCGCCAACGAGAACTTCCGCAACCCCGATCAGCCGGGCTTCGCCACCGTGACGTTCCGTGGCGGCGGCGATGCGGTCTCGGCGGCACGGTCCGTTTGCCAGACGGGCGAATTCGACTACGCGTGGAACCTGCAGATCGATCCGCAGATCCTCGCCGACATGGAGGCCGAGGGCCTGTGCACCGTGGTCACCGCGTTCGGCACCTCGGTCGAACGCCTGCATCTCAACCAGACGAACCCCGACCCGGAGCTGGGCGACATCCGCTCCACCGCCGAAGCCGGTCCGCACCCGTTCCTGACCGATCCGATCGTCGGGCAGGCCCTGTCGATGGCCATCGACCGCGTCCTGCTGACGGAACTGGGCTATGGCGCGGGCGGCGCGCCGACCTGCAACGTGCTTCCGGCGCCCGAGCTCTATGCCTCGACGGCCAATGACGCCTGCCTCGAGCAGGATCTCGAAGGCGCCATCGCGCTGCTGGACGAGAACGGCATCGTCGACAGCGACGGCGACGGCATCCGCGAATACGAGGGCACGCCGCTTTCCGTGGTGTTCCAGACCTCGACCAACGCCGTCCGCCAGGACTACCAGGCGCTGATCCAGGACTGGTGGTCGCAGATCGGTGTCGACACCGAGCTTCGCAACATCGACGCCTCGGTCTTCTTCGGCGGCGATCCGGCATCCCCGGACACGTTCCAGAAGTTCTATGCCGACATCGAGATGTACACCAACAACTTCGCCGGTGTCGACCCGCAGGCCTACATGGCCAACTGGGTCTGCGATGACTGGCCGCGTCCGGAAACCCAGTGGCAGGGCGCGAACATCCAGCGCTTCTGCGATCCGGCCTATGACGAGCTCGTGGCCGAGATGTCGACGACCGCCGATCTCGAAGAGCGTGGCCGTCTGGCGCGCGAGATGAACGACATGCTCATGCAGAGCTACTCGATCATCCCGATCACCCACCGTGGCGGCGTCTCGGCCCATGCTGCGAGCCTCGAGGGCATCAGCATGTCCGACTGGGACTCGGAGCTGTGGAACATTGCCGAGTGGACACGGACCCCGGGCATGGAACGCGAGTGATCGCGGTCTCCTGACATGACATCGCGGCCCCCGTCCCGACCGGATGGGGGCCGCATCCCGGCCAGACACGCCGGACCCGATTTCCCCCCCCGACCCTCTGACCTAGACCCCACCCTGAGCGAGGCGAAGCCATGGTCACATACATCATCCGGCGACTGGTCCTCGCGGTCCCGGCCCTGATCTTCATCAGCTTCATCATCTTCATGATCGTGAAGCTGTCGCCCTCGGACCCGACCGCGAACCTGCCCCTCACAATTCCGCCGGAGGTGCGCGAACAGATCCGCGAAAGCCTCGGCGTGAACGAACCGCTGGTGGGGCAATACCTGCGCTGGGCGCGGATGATGTTCATCACCGAACCGCTGATCATGCTGGAGGACGCGCTGTGTTCGCAGGACCGCCTGCCCGGCCGCGTGCTGCCCGATGGCTGCTGGCAGATCGTGCCGCCGGACACGTCGCGCATCATCAGCTACCAGACGCGCAGCCCCGTCTTCGACCTGATCGCCGTCTCGCTGCCACAGACACTGTGGGTGGTGGGCACCTCCTACATCATCGGCATCCTGATCGGCGTGCCGCTGGGCATCATCTCGGCCTACAAGCAGTATTCCGTGACCGATCAGGCCGCGACCTTCTTTTCCATGGTCGGCTTCTCGATCCCGACCTTCTTCACCGGAACCATGGCGATCATCATCTTCTCGGTCTGGACGCCCACGGACGCGTGGTGGTGGCTGCCATCGAGTTACACCACGACGCATGTCGTCAATGACTGGGACAGCTTCGTCTTTCAGCTTCGGCAGATGATCCTGCCGATGATGGTGCTGGGCCTCTACAACGCCGCGCAGATCAGCCGCTACATGCGCGCCTCCATGCTCGACAACCTGCAGCAGGACTACGTGCGCACGGCCCGCGCCAAGGGCATGGGCGAACGCGTCGTGGTTCTGCGCCATGTCCTGCGCAACTCGCTGATCCCCGTCGTCACGGTCATCGCGCTCAACGTGCCGGCGGTCTTCGGTGGCGCGCTGATCACCGAGCAGGTCTTTCGCGTCAACGGCATCGGCTACCAGCTGATCCAGGCGATCCGGGGGGCAGACGTGCCAATGGTGCAGACCATCAGCTTCATCTTCGCTGTGCTCGTCGTGACGTTCAACCTGATCGCGGATGTCCTCTACGGCATCCTTGACCCGAGGATCCGCTATGACTGATCGTCCCAACATTACCGCAACCTCGGGCGCGACGCCCGCCGGCGCGGCGCCCCTGATCCTTTCCGATGCGCCCCGAAGCCAATGGGCCGACGCGTGGTATCAGTTCCGGCATCACCGCGGCGCGATGGCGGGCATGTTCTGTTTCTTCGCGATCATCCTGTTCGTGACCGTGGGCCCGTATATCTGGACGGTCGACCCCGGCGCGCTCGACACGCGCAACCGCTTCGCCGGTCCCAGCCCCGCGCATCCGATGGGGACAATGCAGCTGGGGCAGGACGTCATGGCGCAGGTCATGTTCGGAGGGCGCATCTCGCTTGCCGTCGGCCTCGTGGCGATGTTCATCACGCTGTTGCTGGGAACGCTCATCGGCGTGCTCGCAGGGTTCTTCAAATCGCTCGACGGTATCCTCATGCGGCTGACGGACCTGTTCCTCGCCCTGCCCGTCCTGCCGCTCCTGCTGGTCATCATCATGCTCTTCCGCGAGCCTCTGAGCCAGCGTTTCGGGACAGAGGCCGGGATCTTCATCCTCATGGTGACGGTCATCGGCCTCACGTCCTGGATGCCGGTGGCCCGCATCGTGCGCGGCGACATCCTTGCCATCAAGGAACGCGAGTTCGTCCTCGCGGCCCGGTCCATCGGCACACCCCCGCCACGGCTGATCCTGCGGCACATCCTGCCCAACGTGCTCTCGCCGATCATGGTTTCGGGCACGCTTGCGGTGGCCAACGCCATCATCACCGAATCGGCGCTGAGCTATCTCGGCCTCGGCTTTCCGTCGGACTTCCCGACCTGGGGCAAGATCCTGATCGACGCGGTGCAATACACCGAGCGCGCGCCCTGGATGGTGATCTTTCCCGGCGTCCTGATCTCGCTGACGGTGCTGAGCGTGAACTACATGGGCGACGGCATGCGCGACGCGCTCGACCCGCGCATCCGGGGCCGCTGAACCCTACCGCAGGGGTATCTCAGAACAGGGAGCCCTGGTCGGGCGGCGTGTCCGTCGCGCTCTTGCGGCGCGGGGCCGCAGGCGCGGGCCGGTCCGTGGGCGCCACGGCCAGCTTGCCATCGGCGAACTCGATCTGGAGACGCGCCGCGCCTTGCGCCGCCGCCACGCGCGTCGCCACATGCTCTCCGGCGTAAACCACGGCATAACCCCGCTGCAACGTCGCCTCATAGCCCAGTGTGGTATGCAACCGCTCCAACGACGAGAGCCTTTCGCGCCGCCGCGCCAGACCGTCGGTCACGGCCCGGTCGCCGCGCCGGACAACCTCCGCCAGGCGGTCCCGCTCCTTGATACTGCGGTTGCGCAGCACCGAGGGCCGCAACTGGCCAGCGATTCGCCCCAGATCCAGCCGCCGCCTGGCCACCGCCCGTTCCAACGCAGGCTCCAGCCGCCCGGACAATTGATCGAGCTTGCTCCGCCGCACCTGCGCCGCCTGCCGCAACGCGGGGCCGAGTTGCAGGACGGCACGGTCGAGCCTTTGACGCGGCATGTCGAGCAGGGCCTCCGGCCGCGGCAGGCCGCGCGACAGATCGCCCAGCCGTTGCCGCCGCGTCGCGACCCCCTGCCGTGCGGCGCGCGTCATGTAACCGTCCTGCTGCCGAAGCCGGTTCAGAAGGTCCAAGCGCACCGGCACCGCCATCTCTGCCGCCGCCGTGGGCGTCGGCGCCCGCCGGTCCGAGGCATGGTCGATCAGCGTCGTGTCGGTCTCGTGGCCCACGGCGGAGATCAACGGAATGGCGCTCTCGGCGGCGGCGCGCACCACTGCCTCCTCGTTGAACCCCCAGAGGTCCTCGAGACTGCCGCCCCCGCGCGCCACGATCAGCACGTCGGGGCGCGGGATCGGCCCGCCCTCGGGCAGCGCGTTGAAGCCGCGAATTGCGCGCGCCACCTCCGGCGCGCAGGCCGCGCCCTGCACCGCGACGGGCCAGATCAGCACGTGGCGCGGAAACCGGTCGCGCAGCCGATGCAGGATGTCGCGGATCACCGCGCCCGACGGCGAGGTCACCACCCCGATGACGTCGGGCAGGAATGGCAGAGAGGCCTTGCGGGCCTCGTCGAACAACCCCTCCGCGGCCAGTGCTGTGCGGCGTCGCTCCAGCATGGCCATCAGCGCCCCCGCCCCGGCCGGAACGAGGTCCTCGATCACCAGCTGGTACTTGGACTGTCCCGGGAAGGTGGTGAGCCGCCCTGTGGCCACGACCTCCATCCCCTCCTCAGGCGCATGGGCGAGACGCCCTGCGACACCCTTCCAGATCACCGAGGCCAGAACGCTGCGGTCGTCCTTCAGGTCGAGATAGACATGCCCCGAGCGCGGCAGCGACAGGCGGCCGATCTCGCCGCGCACGCGGACGCGGGCGAAGTTGCCTTCGATCGTGCGCTTGACCGCACCCGATATCTCGGAGACGGAATATTCCGGCGTGTTGCCGGGAACGGCCCCGCCCGGTTCGTCGTCGATCAGATCGTCCATGGCGCCACCTTAGCCGCCGCGCACGCGTCCCGGAAGGTCTGCGATGCGGCATCCTCCGACTTGTCTGTCCGGGGTGGGTCGGCTACGCCCAACGACGTCACAGGAGAGCGGCATGAACATACTCATCCTCGGCGGCGGCGGGCGCGAACACGCGCTGGCCTGGGCCGTTCTGCAGAACCCGAAATGCGACCGCCTGATCGTCGCGCCCGGAAATGCGGGGATCGCTCAAATCGCGGAATGTTCGAATATCGATATTCTTGACAATACTGAAATCCTCGATTTCTGCGAAGAAAACAGTATTTCTTTCATTATCGTAGGACCAGAAGCTCCACTTGAAAACGGAGTTGTGGATATGTTGACGGAGGCTGGCTTTCTGGCATTCGGACCCCGACAGGCCGCGGCACGCCTCGAAAGCTCCAAATCCTTCACCAAGGAAGTCTGCGACGCCTGCAGCGCACCCACCGCGGCCTGGGCCCGCTTCACCGAAGCCGCCGATGCCCACGCGTATATCGACCGGACAGGCGCGCCCATCGTGGTCAAGGCCGATGGTCTGGCCGCCGGCAAGGGGGTCATCGTGGCCATGTCCGAGCAGGAGGCCCATAACGCCATCGACGACATCCTCGGCGGCGCGTTCGGTGCCGCCGGCTCCTCCGTGGTGATCGAGGAATTCATGGAGGGGGAGGAGGCCAGCCTCTTCGTCCTGTGCGACGGCACCGACACGCTCGTCGTGGGCACTGCACAGGATCACAAGCGCATCGGCGAGGGCGACACCGGCCCGAATACCGGCGGCATGGGCGCCTATTCACCCGCCCCGGTTCTCACCGACACCGTACTGGCGGCGGCGATGGACCAGATCGTGAATCCCACCATCGCCGAAATGGCGCGGCGCGGCACGCCCTACACGGGCGTCCTCTACGCGGGGCTGATGATCGAAGATGGCCGGCCCCGCCTTGTGGAATACAATGTCCGCTTCGGCGACCCCGAATGCCAGGTCCTGATGATGCGGCTGGGTGGCCAGGCGCTCGACCTGATGCTGGCCTGCGCGGAAGGCAAGCTTGCGGAAATGCGCGTCAACTGGGCCCCCGACCACGCGATGACCGTCGTTCTGGCGGCAAAGGGCTATCCCGAAACCACGGAAAAGGGCTCCGTCATCAAGGGCCTCGACGCACTTAAAGAAGACGCGTTTCACATGATGTTCCACGCCGGAACAGGGACGAGGGACGGCCAGGTCATCGCCACGGGCGGCCGCGTCCTCAACGCCACCGGGCGCGGCGCGACACTGCAGGAGGCCCGGGACCGCGCCTATGCGCTGGCCGATGCCGTGGACTGGCCCGATGGCGTCTTTCGCCGCGATATCGGATGGCGCGCGCTTGGCTGAGCCTCAGCCAAGCCAGCGCGCGTAATCCGACACCAGAAGATGCGTCGGCGCCTCGTCCTCGTCGATTTCAGCGAAGCGCCCGATGGGCTCGCGGAACCAGTTGTCGGTTTCGTCGTCATTGACGGTCGAGACCTCGCCGATCAACACATCCCCGCCCTCGCCCCAGAACGCGTGCCAGTCCCCCGGCATCAGCGTCACGCTTTCGCCGGGCGCGAGCATCAGAACCTCGCCGGGCGCGAAGTCCCGCGCGATCCCGTCGCAATGGACGGTTCCGCCCGCGTCGCCGTCGAAACTCCCGTCACTGGCCGAACCGAACAATTCGATGGCCAGCGTCGCGCCGCCGCGATTGATGATATCCTCGGCCTTGAGGTAGTGGCGATGCATCGGGCTGATCTGATCCTGCTTTGAAATCAGAAGCTTCTCGGCATAGCACATGCCCCCGCCCCGCTGCAGATCGGAAAGCCGCCCGTTGCGCAGGGTGAAAAGGAACAAGCCCAGTTTCCCGAAATCCCCCTGCCCGTAATCGGTGATGTCCCAGCCCATCCGCCCCGACACGATCCCGTCGATCTCGGCGCGGCGCGCCTGCATCTCCTCGGGCGTCCAATAGGCGAAGGGCGGCAGGACGAAGCCGAAAGAGCGAATGAATTCATCCGCCTCGGCCATGATGGCGTTGATCTCGGACCGTTTCATGGCGACCTCCCTCACACTCGGCCGCACCATGTCCGGCATCGGCCGGGGAAGACAAGTCTTCCCTTCATCTTTCCGGAAATACGCACGCCCGAAGGGCGACCGCGCTGTCCGGGGCTCGATACCCCGGACGGCGCGGCCTGCCTGCCGCCTGTCGGGTGCGGCTCACCCCGCCGCGACGTCCCCGTATTCCCCGGCCGCCGCTTCCTCGGCCTCGATCGATTCGAAGAGCGCCTTGAAATTGCCCTCCCCGAAGCCGTCATCGCCCTTGCGCTCGATGAACTCGAAGAAGATCGGCCCGATCACCGTCTTGGAGAAGATCTGCAACAGGATCCGCGTCTCGCCGCAATCCACGACGCCCTCGCCGTCGATCAGGATGCCGTGCTTCTTCATCCGGTCCACCGGCTCCTCATGGCCCGTCACACGCTCGAAGCTCTGGCGGTAGTACGCCTCGGGCGGCCCCGGCATGAACCGCACGCCCCGCTCGGCGATCGCGTCGACCGCGTCGTAGATGTTGCGCGCGCCCACGGCGATGTGCTGGATGCCTTCGCCGTTGTATTTCTTCAGGTAATTCACGATCTGACCCGTCTCGCCGCGATCCTCGTTGATCGGGATGCGGATACGCCCGCAGGGCGAGGTCAGCGCGCGGGAATGCAGCCCGGTGAACTTGCCCTCGATGTCGAAGAACCGGATCTCGCGGAAATTGAACAGATCCCCGTAAAACCGGAACCAGACGTCCATGTTGCCCTTGAAGACGTTGTGCGTGAGGTGGTCGAGGTAATAGAACCCCACACCCTCGGGATGGGCGGCCGAGACCCAGTCGAATTCCTCGTTATAGGGCGAGCTGTCCCAGTACCGGTCGGTGAAGTAGATGAGCGATCCGCCGATCCCCTTGATCGCCGGCCAGTCGAGCGTCTTGTCGTCGCCGTCGTAGGGCTCCGCCCCTTTCGCCACGGCATGATCGAAGGCGTGCCGCGCATCCACCACGCGCCAGGCCATCGACGGCGCGCAGGGCCCGTGCTCCTCGACGAAGCGGGCCGCGAAGCTTCCGGGTTCGGCGTTCAGGACATAAGTGATGTCACCCTGCTGCCAGAGCTCGACGGCCTTGGTCTTGTGGGTGGCGGTGTGGGCGTAACCCATGCGCGCGAAGAGATCGCGCAGCACCTGCGGGTCGGGATGGGCGAATTCCACGAATTCGAACCCGTCGGTACCGGCGGGGTTATCCGCGGTGATCGTCGCGCGCGGGGCGTCATGCGGGAAGGGTCCCATGGGCGTCTCCTGAATTTCCGTTCGCTTGTTCCGGGGTCAGATTACGCCCTTTCCTGCGCGCGTTGTGCGCGTTTTTCTTGAAGTATCGGGCAAGGGATGCGAGATTTGCGCATGCAGGACGCCAATCTTGACCAAACCACGCAGCTCGAAGAAACCGACCGTCGCCTGCTCGCCCTGATCCAGCAGGACGCGACCCTCACCGCGCAGGCGCTTGGCGAGCGGCTCAACCTCTCGGCCAGCCAGGCCGCGCGTCGGCGTCAGCGGCTGGAAGCCCGCGGCATCGTACGCGCGACGCGCGCCGTGCTTGACCCCCAACGCGTGGGCCTTGGCGTGCAGGCGTTCATCCAGGTCGTCATGGCCACCCATACCGAGGCCAACGCAAGGGACTTCGCCGCACTGACCCGGGCGCAGCCCGAGATCGTCGGCGCCTGGACCCTGACGGGCGAGGCCGACTACCTCCTGCGGGTCTATTGCACCGATCTCGACGCGCTCAACCGGCTGGTGCAGAACGTTCTTCTGCCCCACCCCGCCGTCAGCCGGGTACAAAGCCGCATCGTGATGGACCGGATCAAGCCCGACGCCCCCCTCCCGCTTTAGGCAAATGCGGGGGCGCGGCGGGATGCGCGTGGACTTTGCAGTCGCGGCGCGACTAGGGTCCGAACTGGACAAGGACGGCAGGACATCGCGATGGAAGGGGCGCTTCTACAGGCCACGATCTACCTGACGGCCATGGTCATCGCGGTACCGCTGTCGGTGCGCCTCGGGCTCGGCTCGGTGCTGGGCTATCTCATCGCGGGGATCGCCATCGGCCCGGTTCTTGGCCTTGTCGGCTCCGAGACGCAGGACCTGCAGCACTATGCCGAATTCGGCGTGGTCCTCATGCTGTTCCTCATCGGGCTGGAGCTCGACCCCAAGACTCTGTGGAGCATGCGGCGCAAGCTGGTCGGCGTCGGCGGCGCGCAGATCCTGCTGTCGACCGTCGCCATCGCGACGGTGGCCAACGCGTTCGGCCTGCCTTTGGCCACCGCGCTGGCCGTCGGTATCACGCTGGCGCTGTCCTCGACGGCCATCGTGCTCACGACCCTGACCGAAAAGGACCTGATGCGTACCGAGGGCGGCCGGTCCTCCTTCTCGGTGCTGCTGACACAGGACATCGCGGTCATCCCCGCGCTGGCGATCCTGCCGCTGCTGGCGGTTCAGCCCGGCGTCTGGAGCGCCGAAGACGGCTCGATCCAGCGCGGCCATGCCGATGATGGCCATTACTCCATGTCGCTCGTGGAGGGCCTTCCGGCCTGGGGCGTGACACTGGTCACGCTGGGGGCCGTCATCGCCGTGATCCTCGCCGGCCGGTACCTGTCGCCGATCCTCTTCCGCTACATCCACCTCAGCCGCCTGCGCGAGATGTATACCGCCGTGGCGCTGGTCATCGTCGTCGGTATCGCCCTCCTGATGATCCTTGTGGGGCTTTCGCCCGCGCTGGGCGCCTTCGTCGCGGGCGTGGTCCTTGCCAATTCCGAGTTCCGGCACGAGCTCGAGGCCGATATCGAACCCTTCAAGGGTCTGCTTCTCGGGCTCTTCTTCATCACCGTGGGCGCGGGGATCAATTTCGGCACGCTCTTCGGCAACCCGCTGATGATTCTCGGCCTCACGCTGGGCCTGATGGCGTTGAAGGGCGTCATCCTCTTCGGCATCGCCCTCGTGTTCCGACTGCGCGGAGGAGACAAGTGGCTCTTTACGCTCGCGCTGGCGCAGGCGGGCGAATTCGGCTTCGTGCTGGTGGCCTTCGGGCTGCAGCAATCGGTTTTTCCCGTGCGGATCGGGGAAATCCTGCTCCTGGTGATTGCGCTGTCCATGCTACTGACGCCGCTGGCTTTCATCGCCTCGGACTGGATCGGGCGGCGGCTCGCGCATGAGCAGTCCGGCAAGGAGGACGCGGCCGACGAGATCGAGGAAAAGGCGCCAATCATCATCGCGGGCATCGGCCGCTTCGGGCAGGTGGTCAACCGGATGGTGCAGGCCTCGGGCTACAGGACCGTGGTTCTCGACAACGACCTCGCCACGATCCAGCTGATGCGCAAGTTCGGCTTCAAGGGCTATTTCGGCGACCCGTCCCGCCCCGAGCTGCTGGCGGCGGCGGGTCTGGAGACGGCGAAGGTTCTCGTGGTCGCCGTCGATGACAAGCAGGCGGCGGTCGACCTCGTGCGCTATGCGCGCAGGCTGCGGCCCGACATCGCGATCACCGCGCGGGCCCATGACCGGCTGCATGTCTACGAGCTTTACGATGCCGGGGCCGATCACATCGTGCGCGAGATGTTCGACTCGAGCCTCAGGGCCGCGCGCTACGTACTGGAGGACATGGGACTGACGGATTACGAGGCCCACGAGATGGAAACCGCCTTCTACCGCCACGACCGACAGACGCTGAGGGAACTCGCGGAACTCTGGCAACCGGGCGTCGCGCTGTCGGACAATGCCGCCTATGTCGCGCGCGCGCGGGAGTTGAACAACAACCTCGAAACGGCGCTCCTGACGCAAGGCGGCGAGGAGGAGACGCCCCAAAAGGGTTGGCGCCCGCGCGGCGATGGCGGCGCGCTGAGCGGGCTGCAGCGCAGCGGCGCGTCCGGTCGCAAACCGCCCGATCCGGACTAACCGCCCGACACGCCCGCCTCGGCGAAGGTCGCCATGCCCGAATGACAGGCCAGCGCTCCCTTCAGGACCTGGATGGCCAGCGCAGCACCCGTCCCCTCGCCCAGCCGCATGCCAAGCGACAGGATCGGCGCCTTCCCGATCCGCTCCAACAAGGGGCCGTGGGCGTGCTCGGCCGACAGATGGCCGGCGACGGCATGATCCAGCGCGCCCGGCACGGCCTCGTGCAGGCAGGCGGCCGCAGCCGAGCAGATGAACCCGTCGAGAATGACCGGTATGCCGCGTACCCGCGCATGGGCGATCGCACCGGCCATGGCGACAAGTTCCCGCCCACCGAGACAGCGCAGGACCTCCAGCGGGTCGCCCAGTGCCGTCGCGTTCGCCGCGACGCCCGCCGCCACCGCCGCCGACTTGGCCGCGAGCCCCGCGTCGTCGACGCCCGTGCCGCGCCCGGTCCAGTCTTCCGCCGCGCCGCCGTAAAGCGCGTGGGCCAGTGCCGCCGCCGCGGTGGTGTTGCCGATGCCCATCTCGCCCGTCACCAGCAGGTCCGTATGCGCGTCGACCGCCTGCCAGCCTGCCGCGAGCGCCTCGGCGAAACCGGCCGCGTCCATCGCGGGGCCGGTTGTGAAATCCACCGTCGGCCTGTCGAGCGCGATCGCGACGACGTCGAGCCGCGCCCCGGCAAGCTCGGCCAGCTGGTTGATCGCCGCGCCGCCCGCCTGGAAATTCGCCACCATCTGCACCGTGACGTCGGCGGGAAACGCGCTGACGCCGCGGGCGGTCACGCCGTGATTTCCGGCGAACACCGCGACCTGGGGCGCGGTGATCCGCGCCTTCGCGTCGCTGCGCCAGGCGCAATACCAGACCGCGAGATCCTCCAGCCGCCCGAGCGCGCCCGGAGGCTTGGTCAGCTGCGCGTTGCGCGCCTGAGCCGCGCCGCGCGCGGCGTCGTCCGGGGTGGGAGCGCGCGACAGCGCATCCCGCAATTCGGTCGCGTTTCCGGGGGCGGAGAGGGACATCCGGTTGAGGTCTCCATTGCCGAAGGGGTCGGATTGCGGGATGTGTAGCCACAGACCGCCCGCTTGCCATTGCGTCAGAAAGGCTCACCCAAGGATGTCCCGGGACCCCGAAGCGCAGCTGTTCCACCTTCGCGATCCGCTGCGTGCCCTAGTGCTGCTGACGCGCCTTCCCGTGCCGGGGGCGGATGGCGCGCGCGCGGCGGCCTCAGCCTGGGCCTGGCCCATCGCGGGGCTGATCGTGGGCGGATTGGCCGGTTTTCTCGCATGGCTGGCCCTGCTTGCCGGCCTGACACCAGCGATGGCGGCGGGCCTCGCGCTCGGCGCGGGCATCGTGATGACCGGCGCGCTTCACGAGGACGGTCTGGCCGATTGCGCGGACGGGTTCTGGGGCGGCCACACCCCGGAGCGCAGGCTCGAGATCATGAAGGACAGCCGGATCGGGGCCTATGGTGTCCTCGCGCTGATCCTCGTGACCGGGCTGAAATGGCTTGCCCTGACCGCGCTGATCGAGGCCGGCGCGCTCTGGGTCGCCGTGCTGCTGCCTGCAGCGCTCAGCCGTGGGGCCATGGCAGGCGTCATGGCAAGCCTGCCCTTTGCACGCGAGGACGGGCTGGCCCGGCAGGTCGGCAAGCCGCCGATTGCCGCAGCCGCTGTCGCTCTTGTCGCCGCCGCCATCCTCGCCGCCGCGGGGACCGGCATTGCCGGGGTGGCGGCAATCTTGACGTCCGGCGTCGCGGCTATGGCCGTCACGCGACTCGCGCGGGCGAAAATCGGAGGGCAGACAGGCGACGTGCTGGGCGCAGCCCAGCAACTGTCGGACCTCGGCGCCCTGCTCGCGCTGGCAGCGTTCCTGTCGCCTTAGCAGGGACCGGTGCGGTAGACCGGCTGACCGGCCGAATTGCGGCCCACGTAGTAGGCGCATTCACCAGTCGAGGTGTTCCGGGCGACCCGCTGGCCGATGGCGGCACCAGCAAGCGCCGTGCCGACGGTCCATGCGGGGTTGGCGTCGAACGCGTCGGCCAGAAGCAGTCCGGCGCCGGCACCGATGACGGTACCTGCCAAGTCGGATTGGTCTTGCTGGGTGAGGGGCTGGCAAGCGGCCAATGCGAGAACCGATGCAATTCCGAGGAATGCGGCGCGGATGGTATTCATGTCGGAGGTCTCCCTGATGCTACCTTATATCAACGCGCGAGACCGCGAAAAAGTTCCCGCCACGATGACACCCGTGGCCCGGGCGCACGTGTTGGCCGGGCAACCAAAACACTTGCAAGAGAAAACCCCGCCGCGATGTGCGGACGGGGTCATCTGGCCAGTCGGCCGACCATCGCCGATGGCGGGTCAGGCGGCGCGGGCGGTCAGCACCTCGTCGACCTGCTTCTGTGCGCCGGCCTCATCCATGCCCTTCACCGCCGCAAGCTCACGCGTCAGTCGCTCGAGCGCCGCTTCGTAAAGCTGACGCTCCGAATAGGACTGCTCCCGCTGGTCGTCGGCGCGGTGCAGGTCGCGCACGACTTCCGCGATCGAGATCAGATCGCCGGAGTTGATCTTCTGCTCGTATTCCTGGGCACGGCGCGACCACATCGCGCGCTTCACCTTCGCCTTGCCCTTGAGCGTGTCCATCGCCTTGGACACGATGTCGGGCGACGACAGCGACCGCATGCCGACTTCGGTGGCTTTCGCGGTGGGAACACGCAGGGTCATCTTGTCCTTCTCGAACGAGATCACGAACAGCTCCAGCTTGAGGCCGGCGATCTCCTGTTCCTCGATCGAAACGATCTGGCCCACGCCATGCGCCGGATAAACGACGTAATCGTTCGGGCTGAAGTCCTGCGATTTCCGCGATTTCGACATATGCACTTCCCTTTTCCCGGTATGCCGTCGCATCGCGTTTCTCAGGCGACAAAACGCCGGCGGGAAACCGCGGTTTCCCACAAGCATTGTGTCTGGCGCTGAACGGAAGGCGGGCTCACAGGCCCGCGTGATGCTTCGGACAGTCAACTATGTCCGTAATATGTAGCACAGGAATCGGGCAATTACAAAGATTCGCGCACGCACGGAAGGCATCCCCCTGAATCCAAGGAGTTTTTAGTCCAACGCGCCGCGTCAGGCGGCCTTGGCCGGTCCCGATCTGGGGTATGTCAGGTCAACCGCCCTCCCCGGCGGCTTCGGAAAACATCTCCATCTTGCCGGGCTTGCCGTCAAGTTCATCGGCGTCGGGCAGGGGATCCTTCTTGGTGACGATCACCGGCCATGCCTCGGAATACTTGCGATTGAACTCGACCCATTTCTCCATGTCCGGTTCGGTATCGGGACGGATCGCGTCGGCGGGGCATTCCGGCTCGCAGACGCCGCAATCGATGCACTCGTCGGGATGGATCACCAGCATGTTCTCCCCCTCGTAGAAACAGTCGACGGGGCACACCTCCACGCAGTCGGTGTATTTGCAGGCAATACAGTTCTCGGTCACGACGTATGTCATGCATAAACCTCGGATGGTCGTTCGTACCGGCTTGCTACGTGACGCCCTTGTCCGATGCAAGTTCAGCGCGCCCCGCGGCGATCCGGCGGTCTGTATTTCAACTGTAAACTTTGGTTGACATGTTGCAAGGGCGATTTTCCAGCCCCCGCCGCCCCGTTTTGCCGCAGGTCAGTCTCCGGGATCGCGCAGATCGTCGAGCTTGCGCCGCGCCTTCTTCGTCGGACGCGAACCGACCCTTGGCGCCCCGGCGCTTTCATCGGCGCGGTCCGCCGGGGGATCGAGATCGTCATAGAGATCCTGCGCCTCGGCGGCTGGCCCCCGGCGCGTTCCCAGCGCGGTGATCCGGACGACCCGGATCACGCGGGCCTGTGCGAAGGTCAGAACATCACCCGGCCCGACGGCGGCGGCGGGCTTGGCCGTTCGAACACCGTTGACGCGAACGCCCCCAGCGCTGACGATCCGGGCGGCCAGCGAACGGGTCTTGAAGAACCGCGCATGCCAGAGCCAGCGGTCCAGCCGGTCGGTGGGGCGGGACATGCCGCCCCCGCTCAGGTCTTGTCCTTGAGGGCGGCCAGAACCGCGAAGGGATTGTCTGGATCGACCTTGGCCGGTTTGTCGGGGCGCGCCGAATAGGTTCGCGGGCCGTCCTGACGCTCCTTGCGGTCCTTCCCGCCTTTGCCACCGGGGCCACCTGGACCCTTACCGCCTTTGCCACGAGGCTTTCCGCCGCCCTTCGGCTTCTCGCCGCGGGGCTTGGCGGAAGCTCCCTCGGGGCGGCGTTGCGGCCGATCGCCGCCACGACGCCGCGGCGCCCAGGTGAAGGTATAGAAGACCTCCGTTTCGGCATCGGTCGCCGCACCGGTTTCGGGCGGCGCATCGCCGGAAACCTCGGTGGGGGTTTCGGCCGGCGCCTCGGACGGCGCGTCCCCCGGAACCTCGGACGGAGGCGCGTCCGGCGCCTCGGACGGCATGTCCGGGGCCTCGCCCGGCGGGTCGGCCGGGATCTCCTGCGGCGTGGGATCGGGCGTATCGGCCTCTTCCAGACCGGTCGAGGGCGCTTCGCCCAGCGGTGTTTCGTCTATCGTCTCGGGCGCGTCCGTGGCCGCGGGCTCCGTTCCCGTCTCGGTCGCGCTCTCGGGCGAGATTGCGGGCGCGGGCTCCGGTGCTGCCTTCACCTTGGGCCGTTCGCCGCGATCGGCCCGGTAGCCGAGGCCACCCATGAGGTCCGCGAATTGCTCCAGCGTCAGCCCGGTGATCGACAGCATGTCCGCCGTCGCCTCGAACCCGCCCCGCGTGTCCTTCCCGCGCAGCATGTCCGCCAGACGCTCCAGCATGTCGATGCGGATGGCCCGGCTGGCAGCGGGACGGTAGCCCGACATGGTGTAGTAGCCATCGGGCCGTTCGGTTTCATGCGGGATCGTCACCAACCCGGGCGGCGGGCTGTCGGGAACATGGTCGAGACCCTTCTCCAGCGCCCAGAGCGCAAGGCGCAGACGCGTCGGCGCGGGCTTGAGCAGAAGCGGCATGAAGATCGTGAACTGACCGAAGCGCACGCCGTGCTTGCGCAGAAGCCCCCGAGCGTCCTGATCCAGTGCCTTGATGTCATCGGCGATCTCGGCGCGCGGCACGATGCCGTAGCCCTCGACCAGCCGGAACGCGACGCCGCGCGCAAGTCCCGTGATCGCCTCGTCGCGGGCCAGACCCAGAAGCGGCTCGAACTGGGCGGCGATCCTGCGGTCGACGAAATGCTGCAGCCGGCGCTGGACCTTGAGGATGACCTCGGTGCCCGCGTCCTCTTCCACGAAGGCCTCGGCCGTGGGTTTCATCGCCTCGGGGCCCGCCACCAGCCGCCCGACCGCTTGCGCGCCCCAGAGGAGGCCACCCTCCTCGGTCATCTCGAAGGCGGTGTCGGGCGCGTTGTAGAGCCGGTCCGCCCGCAGGTGGAACTCCGGCCTGAGCGCCGCCATCGCAGCCTGCCGCAACGTCTTGGCCTCATCCGGGCTTGCCGTCTCGTCCTGCCGGAACCGGAACCCGTCGATCCGGCCCAGAACCTGACCCTCGACGGTTACCTCACCGCTTTCTGTCACCTCGGCCACAAGGCTCTCCTTCTGCTTCAACCGGCGCAGAAGCACACTGGTGCGCCGGTCGACAAATCGCTGGGTCAGCGCGCCATGCAGCGCATCCGACAGGCGGTCTTCTACGGCACGGGTGGCGCCGCGCCAATGGCTTTCGTCCTCGACCCAGCCGGTGCGCTGCGCCACGTAGGTCCATGTGCGGATATATGCCAGCCGCTTGGACAGCGTGTCTATGTCGCCCTCCGTCCGGTCGATCCGCCGCACCTGCCGCGCCAGCCAGTCGTCGGGCACGCGCGCCCCGTCGCGGAGAAAACCGAAGATCCGGCCCAACAGATCGGCATGTTCGGCATGGCTGATGCCCCGGAAATCCGGGATCCGGCAGACATCCCAGAGAAGCCTGACATCGCGCGCGTCGGCGATGCGCCCCGCCACCTCCTCCCGGTCCGACAACGCCTTGAGCGCCATCAGGTCGTCTGCCTCCCGCCCGCGGGTCAGCCATTCGTCGTCGGTGCGTTCCTCAAGCGACGCGATCAGCCGCGCGACCGAGCCGAAGTCCAGCTCGGAGTTGCGCCACCAGAGCTTGCGCACCGGCGCGAAACGGTGGCTCATGATCGCCTCGGCCACGCCATCGTCGAGCGGCGGCGCCTCTCCGGTCACGCCGAAGGTGCCGGCATTGGTATGCCGCCCCGCCCGCCCCGCGATCTGCGCCAGCTCATGCGGCAGCAGGTCCCGCATCCTGCGGCCATCGAACTTGCGCAGCCCTGAAAACGCCACATGCCTGATATCGAGGTTGAGGCCCATCCCGATCGCATCCGTCGCCACCAGCACGTCCACGTCGCCGTTCTGGTAAAGCTCCACCTGCGCGTTACGGGTTCGCGGGGAAAGCGCCCCCATGACCACCGCCGCACCCCCCTTCTGCCGCCGCAGAAGCTCGGCCATGGCATAGAGGTTCTCGACCGAGAACCCGACGATGGCGCTTCGCGGCGGCATGCGGCTGACCTTCTTGGACCCGATATGCGTCAGCTCCGACATCCGCTCGCGGCGCATGAAATGGCAATCGGGCACCAGCGCCGCGATCGCACCCCGCATCGTGTCCGAGCCCAGAAAAAGCGTCTCGTGCAGGCCACGCGCGTGCAGCAGCCGGTCGGTGAAGACATGCCCGCGCTCGGGGTCGGCGCAGAGCTGAATCTCGTCGATGGCAAGGAAATCCGCGCCATTGCCGACCGGCATCGCCTCGACCGTGCAGACCCAGTATTGCGTCCGCTCCGGCACGATCCGCTCCTCGCCGGTCACCAGCGCGACGACCGATGGACCGCGAAGGGCGACGATCTTGTCATAGACCTCCCGCGCCAGAAGCCGGAGCGGCAGGCCGATCACGCCCGTGCGATGCGCGAGCATCCGTTCGATGGCGTAATGTGTCTTGCCGGTGTTCGTCGGCCCGAGGATGGCGACCACGCGTCCGCGCGCCGCGGGACTGAAGTCCCTCATGGGCTCGTCCTCCTCCGGGGGCCACGCGTCAGAGCGTGCGGCCCTCCAGCTCCTGCTCGATCCTGTCGATGGCCTCTTCTATGTCCGGCCGGTGCGGATGTATAGCGTGGGCGGCGCGATAGGCGGCCAGCGCCCGTTCCAACTCGCCCATTTCCTCGAGCATGATGCCCAGCCCCGTGAGCGCCGCGAAATGCCGCGGCTCCAACGCCAGCGCGCGCTGGATGTCCGCCATGGACGGGCCATATGCGCCCATCTGGAAAAACAGCGTGGCGCGCGCGTTCCAGCCCTCGGCGAAATCCGGCGCGTGATCGGTCAGCGCGGTCAGATGGTCATAGGCCGCATCAAGGTCCTCGGCCTCCAGCGCATCGCGTCCCCGGCGCAGCAGATAATCGGCCGAGGGTGAGCCGGATCGCGACCAGGCCTGGTAGACCTGTTGTTCCACCACGTCCCAGTTGCGCAGGTCCGGCTGCGACAGCCGATCGAGCAGCTCGTCGGAACTGGGTTGAGCCGCGGCAATGGCGGGAATCCCGCACAAGACTGCCGCGACGACAAGATTGAGAAGGCGCGTGCGAAATGGCATGGTGACCAATGTAGCATTCCCGCGCGCACGATCCATATCAAAGCACGGTGAAGACGCCGGAGAAGCAAAGACCGGCAGTACGGCAAACGGAGAAAATGGATGTCAAACATGATCGAGGCAGCCGTCGGCGCCATCTCGCAAAAGCTCGGCGGCGATTTCGACGGCTCGGCCAAGTTCGTGATCGAGGGCGAGGGCGCCGTGATCGTCGACGGCGCGGGCGTACGCGCGGCCACCGAAGAGGACACGGCCGACGTGACCATGACGGCGGATGCCGACACGTTCCAGGAGATCCTGTCGGGCGATCTGAACCCCACATCTGCCTTCATGTCGGGCAAGCTGAAGCTCGACGGCGACATGGGCACGGCGATGAAGCTGGGCTCCGCGCTGTCCTGATGCTCGCGGCGCCCGCCATAGCAGCGCCGGAACCCGCGCCGTTCCTGTCGGACATCGCCGGGGGGCCCGACAACGCGCAGGCCTGGTGGGTGACCAGCGCTGACGGCACGCGGCTTCGCATGGGGCTCTGGGAGGCCGCGACCGGAGCGCCGCGGGGCACGGTCCTGCTCTTCCCCGGGCGGACCGAATACGTCGAGAAATACGGCCGCGTCGCCCGTGACCTCGTGGCCGCGGGCTACAGCGTCGTGGCCTTCGACTGGCGCGGCCAGGGGCTGGCCGACCGCCCGCAGCACCGCCGCGACATGGGCCATGTCATCAGCTTCGACGAATACCGGCAGGACGTGAGCGCCTTTCGCCATGCGCTCGGAGACTTGGGGGTTCCCGGCCCGTTTTTCCTCATCGCCCATTCCATGGGGGGCGCCATCGGGCTCAGGGCGCTGCATGACGGGCTGCCGGTCAGCGCGACCGCCTTCACCGGTCCGATGTGGGGCATCCAGATGACGCCCTTCCTGAAATCCATCGCCGGGATCGTCCTTGGCCTCGCCGGCCCGCTCGGGCTCGGCACCACCTTCGCGCCCACCACCGGCCCTTGGCAGCCGATGGCCTTCGACGACAATCAGTTGACCACCGACCGCGACCAGTTCGACTACATGTCGGCGCAGATCGACAGACATCCCGAGCTGGCGCTCGGCGGCCCCTCCGTCCTCTGGGTCAAGGCCGCACTTCGGGAGACGGCCAGCCTCATGGCCCTGCCCGCACCAGACATGCCGACCGTCACCCTGGTCGGCAGCCGCGAAAGCATCGTGGAGGTTCCGACGATCCACCGCCGCATGGCGGCTTGGCCAAAGGGTCGCCTCATCACCATCGAGAGCGGACTGCACGAAGTCATGATGGAAACGCCTCGGCTGCGCGAAGCCGCGCTCGGCGCCATCATCGACCATTTCGACGCGCACGCCTGAAGCGCCGACGCCTTTCCCTTCATCCTGGCAGAAAACTCCGGGGGAGCGCCCGCAGGGCGCGGGGGCAGAGCCCCATGCGATTATTCGTACGAATAATCGAAGCCCCGCTCAGACCAGTACGCCCTGTTCCAGACGCAGCACCCGGTCCAGACGCGCCGCCAGCTCGGGATTGTGGGTCGCGATCAGAGCCGCCATCCCCGTCTCGCGCACAAGCGACATCAGCACGTCGAACACCCGGTCCGAGGTCTCGGGGTCGAGATTGCCCGTGGGCTCGTCCGCCAGCAACAGCCGCGGCGCGTTGGCCAGCGCCCGGCAAAAGGCCACGCGCTGCTGCTCGCCGCCCGAAAGCTCGGCGGGCCGGTGCGCCGCGCGCGCCGATAGCCCCACGCGGTCGAGCAGCATCGCCGCCCGCTCATCGGCCGCGTCGCGCGCCACACCGTGAGCCAGTTGCGGCAGCACGATGTTCTCCGCGGCGGTGAACTCCGGCAGCAGATGATGGAACTGGTAGACGAAGCCCACCAGCCCGCGGCGCGCGGCCGTGCGCGTCCTGTCGGACGCCCCCGTCATGTCCTGCCCGGCCAGCGCCACGCGCCCCGCATCGGCCGTGTCAAGCAGCCCCGCGATATGCAGCAGCGTCGACTTGCCCGCGCCCGACGGCGCCACGAGGCCCACCACCTCGCCCACCGCGATCCCGGCCGAGGCGCCGCGCAGCACCTCCACCGCGTTGGGCTTGCCGCGGTTGTAGACCTTCTCGATCCCCTCGAGTTCGAGCGCCGGCGCCTCACTCATAGCGCAGGGCCTCGACCGGGTTCATCCGCGCCGCGCGCCGTGCGGGAAAGATCGTCACCAGAAAGGACAGCCCCAGCGACAGCGATACCGCCGAAAGAACATCGCCCCATTCGAGCCGCGCGGGCAACGAGGACAGGAACCGGACCGAGGGATCCCAGACCCCGCCACCCGCGATCCAGTTCACGAAATCGAAGATCGGGTCGATCCAAATCGCGAAGGCGCAGCCCAGCGCCACGCCCGCCAGCGTGCCCGCCACCCCGATGGCCGATCCGCAGATGAAGAAGACGCGCAGCACCGCCCCCTCGGTCAGGCCCACGGTGCGCAGCACGCCGATATCCCGCGACTTGTTCTTCACCAGCATGATCAGGCCCGAGACGATGTTCATCGTAGCGATCAGCACGAGGATGGAGAGGATGACGAACATGATGTTGTCCTCCATCTGCAACGCCTGCAGGAACGCACCCGAACTGTCCTGCCAGGTCCAGAGCGACACCGCGCCGCCGGCCGCCCTCAAGATCGGAAGGACCATGCCGCCCACCTCCTCGGGATCGTCGAGCATCACCTCGATCTCGTCGGCGACGCCGTCGCGGTTGAAATAGGTCTGCGCCTCGGAAAACGGCATGTAGACGCGCACCCTGTCGATGTCCCAGCGGCCCACCTGGAAGATGTAGACGACCTCATAGGCCGACACCCGCGGGGAGGTGCCGAAGGCCGTGCGCGCCCCGTCGGGCGAGATCAGCCGCACCCTGTCGCCGACGGCAAGGCCAAGCTCCCGCGCGACGCCCGACCCGATGGCGACACCCTCGTCAAACCGCGCGATCTCGCCGCGCGCGACCTCCGGTTCGGCCACCAGCGGCACGCGGGCCAGATCCTCGGGCGCGATCCCGATCACCTCGACGCCCGCGTTCCGCCCCTGGTGAGAGGCCATGACCTGCCCGCGCACGACGGCCGCCGCGTGGGCCACGCCCGGCAGGACCCGCACGGCCTCGGCGATCTCGGTGTAGTTCTCCAGCGTCCGGTCGACGCGGCCCGCCTCGTCCACCTCCGCCTGGTCGTAGATGCTGACATGGGGGTTGGCGCCGAGGATCGTGCCGACGAACTCGTAGCGAAAGCCCGAACGCACGGCGAGCGTGGCGATCAATGCCGCGACGGCCAGCGCGATGCCGAGGAAACTGATCCATGTCATCACGCTCACGCCGCCTTCGGCGCGGCGCGCGCGCAGATAGCGCCAGGCGATGAAGAACTCGTAGCGGGAAAAGGGCGGCGGGGTGGCCATTGGGCTGGCTCCTTCATGCTCGGTGGGCGCAACGTGGTCAGTTTCGGCCAAGTGTCAAGCGCGCGGTCCCGCCGACGCAGCGCCGCCTCGCGCCCCCGTGAACCCACGCCCCGACCGGGCGGCCAGACAGCTCAGGAGCGCGCCACGTAGCGGTCGCGCCGATGGTTGACGGTGATGAGCTGATTGAGGATCGCCGCACCCAGAAGCGACCATAGCACTATCTGCCAGTCGAACAGGAACAAGGCGACCGCGAAGACGCACACATCGAAGCCCAGCTGCGTCCGGCCGGCGGGAATGCCGTTGCGATCCTGCAACCAGAGCGCCACGACGCCGATCCCGCCCAGCGTCGCGCCATGCCGGAACAGCGCCAGAAACCCCGCGCCGGCCAGCACACCAAACAGCGCGGCACCCAGCGCGGGCGGCAGCGTCTCGATGGTGAAAAACAGCGGAAACGCATCCGCAAGCGCCGACATGATCGTGACCGCGATCAGGCTCCTGATCGTGAACCGCCAACCCAGCTGCACGATGGCCAGCGCATAGAACGGCAGGTTCAACACGAAGAACAGCGTGCCGAAGGTCCAGTCCGAGGCCTGCGCCCCGATGATCGCGAGCCCCGCGATCTGGCCCGTGAAGAGCCCGGCGGCGTTCAGGAACTGGACCGAAAGCGCCACCAGCGTCGCGCCGACAAGAATGCCCAGCACATCCTCGATCAGGGAATGCTGCTCGGCCGGGGGTCTGGAGAGGATCAACATCGGGTCAGGGCCATTTTCAGCGGGGACCGCGACAGGTCGGCGCCGCAGCATCCGCGTTACCCTCATGATCCACAGGGCGCAGGTCAAGCGCGTCGGCCTTGACCTCGCCGGGGTTTGCCCCGCATCTGCCGGGACACCGCCGGGAGGAAGACATGCACAAAGCCGCCATCACCGGGCACGGGGTCTTCACACCGTCGCAGATCATCACCAACGACGAGCTTGTCGCCGCCTTCAACGCCCATGCCGACCGCTGGAACGCGGCCCATGCAGAGGAGATCGCGGCGGGCGAGGTAGAGGCCAAGGCGCATTCCTCCACCGACTTCATCACCGCCGCCTCCGGCATCGAACGGCGCCATGTCCTAGACAAGACCGGCATTCTCGATCCCGACGTCATGCACCCGTGGTTGCGCGAACGCTCCGACGACGAACCCGGGCAGATGGCGGAGATGGCGCTCGACGCCTGCCGCGCCGCGCTCGACATGGCCGGCGTGGACCCGTCCGACGTCGACTGCGTCCTCTGCGCCGCCTCCAACCACGAACGCGCCTACCCCGCCATCGCCGTCGAGATCCAGGAGCTTCTGGGCACGGGCGGCTTCGGCTTCGACATGAACGTCGCCTGCTCCTCGGCCACCTTCGGCATCCAGGCCGCCACAGACATGATCCGCGCCGGCTCCATCTCCCGCGCTCTCGTCGTGAACCCCGAGATCTGCTCCGCCCATCTGGAATGGCGCGACCGGGACTGCCACTTCATCTTCGGCGACGTGGCCACCGCCGTGCTGATCGAACGGGCCGACCTGGCGAAGGGTCCGCATTTCCTGATCCGCTCGACCCGCTGTGCGACGCAGTTCTCCAACAACATCCGCAACAACAACGGTTTTCTGCGGCGCACGCGCAAGGGCCACATGGAAGACCGCCGCGACATGCAGTTCATGCAGAACGGCCGCAAGGTCTTCAAGGAGGTGCTTCCGCTGGTCTCGAAACACATCGCCGACCACATGGAGGCCGACGGGGTGGAGGCCAGCGACCTCAAGCGCCTCTGGCTGCACCAGGCCAACAAGACGATGAACGACTACATCGGCAAGAAGGTACTCGGCCGCGAACCGGCTCCGGGCGAGCAGCCCAACATCCTGCAGGACTACGCCAACACGTCCTCCGCCGGGTCGATCATCGCGTTTTCGAAGTATTCCGAGGACTTGGACCCTGGCGATCTGGGGCTCATCTGCTCCTTCGGGGCGGGCTATTCCGTGGGCTCCGTCATCCTCGAGCGGAGGGGGTGAGAGGCTTCAGGTCGCCGAACCCGCCAGCGGACCCGGAAGGCGCGGCGCCGTGAACGGCCTGTCGCCCAGCGCTTCGGCGAGGATCGCGGCCTTCGTGCTCTCCCGCTCCTCCAGAGACCTGCACAGCGCTTGGAGCGTGCGGTAATCCCCAAGGCTCAGCCACCGGTCAGCGGCCACGGGGTATAGCGCCGCCCAGCGCAGAAGCGGCCCGAGATAGAGCGCAAGCGCGGAGGGCGGCGCGAAGAGCGCGGGCTCGGCCCGCGCGGCCGCGTCGAGAATGGCGAGATGCTTCGACAGGTGCCCGGCCATGATCCGGTGATGCAGACCGAACGTCTCCTCCGGACCGTACCGCTCGGGGTGGAAGACCCGGATCAGGTCGGAATGGACGGTATTGGACAGGTAGAAGAGCCAGCGCAGGAACGCACCGCGACGGGCCTCGCCCACGGCCGGGCCCAGCCGCGCCCCGGGATACGTGTCACAAAGCCACAGGAGACATGCGCCGGTCTCCGCGATGGGACCGTCCGGCGTCTCCAGCGTCGGGATCAGGCCCACCGGATTGAGCGCGAGATAGGCCGGCGATTTCTGCGCCCGCGTCGCGCGATCCACGGGCACGGCCCGGTAGGGCAACCGCGCCTCCTCCAGCGCGAGGCGCAGGACGAGCGAAGCGTTGTCGGGCGCGAAATGCAACGTCAGCATGGGCAGTCCCTCCGGAACGGGGCGCACCTCACCCCCGGCTGTCGGCCTCGAGCTTCAGCTTCATTTCCACCAGCACCTTCTGCAGTTCCAGCACCTCGGCCAGAAGCCGCCGCGCCTCGTTGATCGAGATGACTCCGTCCCCGATCGACTGGTGATACTCCGCCATGAGGATCGCGAAACGCTGGCTCAGAACGATCACGTCGGAATTGACGCCCGCGCCGCGCTCCGCGTTGCGCCGGTCCGACCCGTAGGAAAGCATGCCGCCGTTGAGTTCGGCAAGTGCCGCCGTGACATGCGGATAGCTCGACGCGCCTTCGAGCGCCGCCACCGCATCCACCGGCATGAAGCGGTCGGCATGCTCCGGCGCCTCCGAGAAATAGCGGCCGAGCGTGGCCTTGGATCGTCCCGTCACCTCGCAGGCCGCGGCATAGCCCACGTCCTTGACCAGCCGCTCGGTATGCCGCTTGAGATAGAGCCTTGCCGCGTCCGTCATGCCCGCCCCGTCATGCCCGCCCCTCCGGCCCGCCCCTCCGCTTTGACGCAGCAAAGCCGCTTCGCGTCGCGCGGTCAATCGAACAGGCGCTTGCCCCTTCGGCGGGCCTGCGGCAGAACCACGGACATGGCCAAGCTCTACTTCCATTACTCGACGATGAACGCGGGCAAATCGACCCTGCTCCTGCAAGCCTCCTACAACTACCATGAGCGGGGGATGCAGACCTATCTGCTGACCGCGAATTTCGACGACCGGGCGGGCCCGGGCCGCATCGCCAGCCGCATCGGCATCGCGGCGGAGGCGGACACCTACACGCAGCAGGACGATCTTTTCGAAAGGATCGCGGCGCGGGTCGGGACCGGCCCATGCGCCTGTGTCCTCGTGGACGAGGCGCAATGGATGACGCGCACGCAGGTGTGGCAACTGGCCCGCGTCGTCGACGACCTGGGCGTTCCGGTCATGTGCTACGGGCTGCGCGTCGATTTCCGGGGCGAGCTTTTTCCCGGCTCGGCGGCGCTCCTCGCGCTTGCCGACGAGATGCGCGAAGTGCGCACGATCTGCCATTGCGGCAAGAAGGCCAGCATGGTCATCCGCGTGGATGCCGAGGGAAACGCGCTGACCGAAGGCGCGCAGATCGAGGTGGGCGGCAATGACCGCTACATCTCCCTTTGCCGCAGGCATTTTCGCGAGGCGACCGGGGACCGGCCCGTCTGACCGGGCGCGTGCCGCTTCATCCTGGCGAAAAACTCTCGGGGGGCTGCCGCAGGCAGCGGGGGCAGACAGCCCCCTCCCCGGCCAGCCTTCGCTCAGACCGGGTTGGGCAGGTCCCGGCCCTCCGCGAAGGCGATCGCATTTTCCAGAGCCATCCGCCCCATCGCCTCGCGAACCTCCAGCGCCGCCGTGCCCAGATGCGGCAGGAGCGTCACGTTCTCCATGGCGATCAGCGCCTCCGGCACCACCGGCTCGAACTCGTAGACGTCGAGCCCCGCGCCCGCGATCGCACCGGCCTCCAGCGCCGCGATCAGCGCGGTCTCGTCCACCACGTCGCCGCGGCTGATGTTGACGAAGATCGCGTGGGGCTGCATCGCCGCGAAGGCCTCCGCCCCCATCAGGTGGTGGGTGTCCGCCCCTCCGGGCGTGGCCAGAACCACGACGTCGGCGCAGCCCAGCGCGTCCGCCATCTCCATCTGCTCGGCCGGCATGTCCACCGCCTTGGCGGAGCGGTTCACATAGACGATCCGGCAACCGAACCCGTGATGGCAGCGATGCGCGATAGCCTGACCGATCCGGCCCATGCCGACAATGCATACGGTCTTGCCCGTCAGGTGGAGGCCCAGCATCTGCGTGGGGTGCCAGCCGGTCCAGTCGCCCGCGCGCAGCATCCGCTCGCCCTCGCCCGCGCGCCGTGCTGTCATCAGGATCAGCGTCATGGCGATATCGGCCGTCGCATCGGTGACGGCCCCCGGCGTGTTGGTCACAGCGATGCCGGCGGCGCGGGAAGCGGCCACGTCGATATGGTTGTAGCCCACCCCGAAATTCGCCAGCAGCCCGCAGCGCGGCTTGGGCACGGCGGCGAAGGCCTCGGCGCGGAACGCATCGCCCAGCGTCGGCAACACGATGTCATGGTCGCCCAGCGCCGCGACGCATTCCTCATGGTCCATCGGCGTCGTCACGCTCCGGCAGGTCACGTCGAAGCGCGCCTCGGCCTCCGCCATGACACTTTCGGGCAGACGGCGCGAGATCAGGAGTTTCATCAGTGCATCCTTTCGCCGTTCGCGACGCGCTGGTCTGGCGCCAGCAAGACGATCCCGCCCTCCGCGTCCGACACGCCCAGCACCAGCACCTCGGATCGCATCGGGCCGATCTGGCGCGGCGGGAAGTTCACCACGGCCATGACCTGTCGGCCCGGCAGCGTCTCGGGCGTATAATGCGCGGTGATCTGCGCAGAGCTCTTTCGCTCCCCGATCTCGGGACCGAAATCGATCCAGAGCTTGATCGCCGGTTTCCTCGCCTCGGGAAATGGCTCGGCGCGGGTCACGGTGCCCACGCGAATGTCGACCTTGAGGAAATCGTCGAAGGAGATCTCGGTCATCCCCTGAGCTCCCGGCTTCGATCGGCCGCCGCGCCGACGGTTCGCCTGATCAGCGGGGCGAGCCCCGAGCCCTCGTCCATGAGAACCTCGAGGCCCGCCTGGGTCGTGCCGTTCGGGCTGGTGACGTTGATGCGCAACCGTTCGGGCGTCTCATCGGCCGACATGGCGAGCGCGCCGGCCCCCGCAACCGTCGCCTTTGCCAGCGCCATGGCCAGATCGGGCGCAAGTCCCTCCGCCTCTCCGGCGGCGGCCAGCGCGTCGATCATGTAGAAGACATAGGCCGGTCCCGAGCCTGAAACGCCGGTGACCGCGTCGATCTGCTCCTCGACGTCGAGCCGCACGACCTGCCCCACGGCGGACAGAAGCGCCTCGGCCATGGCGAGGTCCTCGGCCCCCGCGGCGTCATTGCCGACAATGGCGGTGATCCCCTGCCCGATGGCCGCCGGGGTGTTGGGCATGGCGCGCACGATCCGCGTGCCCGCGCCCAGTGCCGTCTCGAAGGTCGCGATCGGCGTTCCCGCCGCCACCGACAGGAACAGCGTCTCGCCGCCGCCAAAGCGCGCCACGCTCGGCAGCGCCTCGGCCATCATCTGCGGTTTCACGGCCAGAAGCACCACCGCCGGGCTCTCGGGCAGTGTCGCGTTCAGGCAGACGCCCTGCCGTTTCAGCCAGTCCGATGGATGCGGATCGACCACATGCACCGAGGACGGCGGCAAGTCCCGGTTCAGCCAGCCCTCCAGCATGGCCGACCCCATCTTGCCGCAGCCCAGCATGACAAGGCCGCGGCGCGCAATCTCGGAAAACGCCATCTCGGTCCCCCCTGGTTTCTCCGGGGGCGGAGACTAGGCGCGGCCGTAGCCCTCCGCAATGGCGACCTGCATCGCCTCTTCCGGGGTGCGGTCCGACCACAGCGCCAACTGGAACGCGGGATAGTAGCGCTCGGCCGACAGGACTGCCGTTTCAACGATGCAGGCGATCTGGTCGGGGCTGGCAAGCTGTTCGCCGGCCAGTACCAGACCGTAGCGGTAGACCATCAGCTTCTGCGCCGCCCACCATGTGAACGCGCCAGCCCAGCAGCGGTCGTTCACGAGGTTGAGCATCTCGAAAAGCTTTTCGCGACCGTCCCGGGGCGGATCCATGTCGAAGGTGCAGATCATCCGCAGGGTTTCGTCGTAAGACGACCAGGCGAGCGTGACCGAATAGGTGCGCCACTGACCCTCGATCGCCATGGCGATCTGGTCGTCGGCGACGCGATCGAAATCCCATTCGTGATGCGTGGCCAGGGACTCCACGATATCGATGGGGTGGATATCCCCGGAATCCAGAAACTGCTCGGAAAGCGACATTGCCCAGGCCTCGTTTTTTGGCAGCCTTGCGGGGCCTTGGTTATCTCTCCAAGACTCCCACGACAGGCTGGGTGTCCTTGCTAGGGGTCGCCAGACCGAAGCCTGGCCCCTACAAGATATGGTGCGGCGACTTGGGAGTCCTGTAAAGAAGTATTTTTGTGACGAGAAGGCTGGTGTCGCCCATTTGTGGCGTTACCCACAATATATTGCGTATTGGGGATTACTGGGCCGCAATGCCTTCTCTGGGCTGCAGGAGCCGGCTTATCTCGTTCTGGCGCTCCGTCGAAAGACCGGCGGCATTCACGATGAGATAGGCCACACCGGCACGTCTGCAGATCTCGCCTTCCACTTCCAGCGCGTCCGAGGCAGAGCCCGCATCGCGCTCGATATTCACGGCCACCACCGGCTGCCAATCCGCGTCGACGATCAGGAAATCCACCTGAAGGCTGGCCAGATGTGTCGTCACCTTCTGTTCGTCGGCCCGGGACAGGCCCGAAGAGCCTGCATAGAGGAACGCGCTCAGCGAAAGCTGTGTCAGCACGCGGTGGCCCATGATGCTCTGGGAGGCGATGTCCTCGAGCGCATCGAACACGCGCTCCTCGATCAGGCCGATGACCGGCATCGGGTAGGCGGTGATCTTGGGCAACTCTTCGGTCATGGCCCCGGCGCCCTCGGACGCCGTCGCGGTGACGGCCGTCTCGACGCGCGTGGCCCTCCGTTCCCTGCGCCGCCGTTCACGACGCTTGCGCGAACGCACGCGGAAAAGAACCAAGAGAAGCAGCAGCAGCGCGGCAAACCCGATGATCACCTCAAGAGGAGCCATCAGAATTGACATGATCGTTTCATCCATGGCGTCAGGCCTTCACAAACACAGTTGCAAAGGCCCTACGGGCAGAATTCGTCGATCCCTTGGCGGGGTTTGGGCAGTTGCGGGGCGGTGGCGCGATCCGGGCGTCCGGCCCGAAGCGTCAGTCGGCGCCCTTTGCCTCGAGCGCGGCGATGCGGGCTTTCAGCGCCTCGTTCTCCTCGCGGGCCTTCTGGGCCATGGCGCGCACGGCCTCGAATTCCTCGCGCGTGACGAAGTCGCGATCCGCCAGCCAGCGGTCGATCATCGAATTCAGCGCGGTCTCCGCCTCGGCCCGGGCGCCTTGCGCCACGCCCATGGCATTGGTCATCAGTTGGCTGACATCTTCCATGATGCGGTTGCGCGATTGCATGACGGCCTCCATTGCACACCTTCGTGATATGGCCGCCCAGAGGCCCGGGATCAAGGTTGACTTCGCCGCAGCCCCCCCGCATCCCCTCGCCCGGAGAACTCGGCGCGACAGAAGAAGGACCCCCGATCGATGCTTCTGGCCATTCCGTTCCCGGACATCTCGCCCGAGATCTTCGCGATCTCCATCGGCGAGTTCCGTTTCGCGCTGCGCTGGTACGCGGTGGCCTATATCATCGGGTTGCTCGCGGGCTGGTGGATCATCGTCCGCGCGATGCGCACGCCGAGGCTCTGGCCCGCCGACACACCACCCATGCGTCCCGAACAGGTGGAGGGGTTGCTGACCGCCGTCATCCTCGGCGTCATCATCGGCGGACGCATGGGCTACGCGCTGTTCTACCAGCCGGGGGGATACCTGTCGGACCCGCTGTCGATCCTGCGCATCTGGGAAGGGGGCATGTCGTTTCACGGCGGTCTCGTGGGCGTGGCGGTGGCCGCGTTCATCTTCTGCCGCCGCAACGCGATCCCGCCGCTTCAGGTGGCCGACGCCATGGCCATGGTCGTCGCCATCGGGGTCGGGCTGGGCCGGGTCGCCAACTTCATCAACGCCGAGCTTTGGGGACGACCGACCGACCTGCCGTGGGGCGTGATCTTCCCCGGCGAGGCGGCGCAGGCCTGCCCGGGGCCCGAGGGGATGCTGCTGCAGGGTCTGGACGCGGTCTGCGCGCGCCATCCCTCGCAGCTTTACGAGGCCATTCTCGAGGGCCTCGTGATGGGTGCGATCCTTCTCTGGCTCGCGTGGCGGCGCGGCTGGCTGAAGCGGCCCGGCGCGCTGACGGGCATGTTCTTCGTGATCTACGGCCTCTCGCGCTTCGCGGTGGAGTTCGTGCGCCAGCCCGACGCGCAGTTCGTGAGCCCCGGCAACCCGGTGGGGTACGCCATCCAGTTCTCGCCCTCCGTCGGCCTGACCATGGGACAACTCCTGACGCTCCCGATGATCGCGCTGGGTCTGTGGCTGATCGCACGCGCGCGCACACCCACCAAATGACCGACCTCAAGACACGACTGACCGAGAGGATATCGCGGCACGGCCCGATGACGCTGGCCGAATACATGACCGAGTGCCTGCTGCACCCCACGCTCGGCTACTACACGCGGCGGGACCCGCTGGGCCGGTCGGGCGACTTCATCACCGCACCCGAGATATCGCAGATGTTCGGGGAACTGATCGGCCTCTGGCTCGCGCAGGTCTGGATGGATCAGGGCGCGCCGGGTGACGCCATCCTGCTGGAGCTGGGGCCGGGGCGCGGCACGCTGATGGCCGACGCGCTTCGCGCGACGCGCGGCGTTCCCGGTTTTCACCCGGCGATGAGGTTGCACCTCGTCGAGGCTTCGCCCTATCTGCGGGATGTCCAGCGCCGCACGATTTGCGGTCACGATCCGGTCTTTCACGACACGCTCGACACCGTTCCGGATGGTCCGGTGTTCGCCATCGCCAACGAGTTCTTCGACGCCCTGCCGATCCGGCAGTTCCAGCGGGCCGGCGGCGCGCTCTGGCATGAGCGCGTCGTGGGGCTCGACGCGGGCGAACTATCCATGGGCCTCACGCCACCCGCGCCGCTCGCGCGGCTGGAGCACCGTCTCGGCGACACCGAGCAGGGCATGGTCGTGGAGACCTGCGCCCCGGCGGAAGCCATCGCGGCCGAGCTCGGCCGGCGGATCGCGGAGCATGGCGGCGCGGCGCTGATCGTGGATTACGGCGAGGATGAGAGCTTCGGCGACACGTTCCAGGCGGTCGCAGGGCACAAGACCGTCGACCCCTTCGCGGCTCCCGGCATGGCCGACCTGACGGCGCATGTGGCCTTCGGCCCGCTGGCCCGCGCGGCGCGTCCCGCCGAGCCCAGTGCGCTGGTGCCGCAGGGCGTCTTTCTCGAACATCTCGGCATCACCGCGCGCGCGCAGGCGCTGGCGCGTCACCTGCAGGGCCCGTCTATCGATCAACACATCGCTGCACACAGGCGGTTGACGCACCCCGAGGAAATGGGACACCTCTTTAAGGCGCTCGCCCTTTTTCCGGCCGGCGCTGCAACGCCCCCGGGGCTTTCCGCCCGCACCTGACCCTCAGGAGGTCGAAAACCCCGCCCATGACCGCCCTTGCCGCCAGCCTCGAGATCATCACCGCGCCCGTTCTGGGCGAGGTGCGGCATGGCTTCTTCACCCGGCGCGGTGGCGCGTCCTCGGGCATTTTCGAGGGGCTGAACTGCGGCGGCGGGTCATCGGACCAATCCGCCATCGTGGCAATGAACCGCGAACGCGTTGCGCGCGCGCTTGACGTCACGCCCGACAGGCTCGTGACCGTGCATCAGGCCCATACGGCCCGCGCGGTGACGCTTTCCGGCCCGGCGACGCAGCCGGTCACGGCCGATGCCATCGTGACCGCGACGCCCGGTCTGGCCGTTGCGATCCTGACCGCCGATTGCCAGCCGGTCCTTTTCGCCGACGAGAAAGCCGGCGTCGTCGCCGCCGCCCATGCCGGCTGGCGTGGCGCGCTGGACGGCATCCTCGAGGCCACGCTCGACGAGATGGAGGCCGCGGGCGCCAGACGGCAGGACGTGCGCGCGGCCATCGGTCCCTCGATCAGCCAGACGGCCTACGAGGTCGGGCAGGAATTCCTCGAGCGGTTCATGGACGACGACCCCGGCAACGGCCGCTTCTTCATCAACGGTTCGGATGACAAGTACCTGTTCGACCTGGTGGGCTACGGCCTCAAGCGGCTGCGCGATGCGGGGGTCGGCGCGGCGGAGTGGACGCGGCACTGCACCTATGCCGATGCGACGCGCTTCTATTCATACCGCCGCTCGCTGCACCGCAAGGAGGCCGACTATGGCCGACTGATTTCGGCGATTCGCCTCTGACGGCCAATCTGGGCGACATCGCCCCATTCGGGCCAATGGCCGCCGCGATCCTGGCGCAAAGGTGGCAGGTCGCGACAAGGCGTTGCCACAATCCGGTCGCGAATGCAAGAAAACATCATGATTACAGTATCTTGGGCGGCTCGCGGCGACGTTGCCAAGCGCCCGGAAAACCACCTCGCCTGACGGCCTTGGCCCAAACTCGGCCGAAAAGCTCCGTCATCTTCCTTGCAAGCCCGGAGATCACTCGGGCGCGCAAGATTGATCGAGGAGACAGGCACATGAAAACCCGCCGTTGGATGAAGACGCTTCTGGCCGAAGCCAAGAAGTCGGAAAACGAGATAAAGCCGGTCTGGGCGCGCGACATCCGCCCCAAGCGTTGCATGGCCAAGCAGGTCAAGGTCAGCGCGGCGGAATAACCCGCGCAGACCCGGCACCCGAAGCGAAAAGGCGGTCCCCCGGGGCCGCCTTTCGTCTGTCTTGGAGGCAGGCTCAGTCCCCGGCCATCAGGTCCGGCGGCTCGGCCCGGTCGAGCGCGGCGATCAGGTCGGCCAGCCCCGCCTCGAACCGCCGCCACCCGGCGACCGAGCCGCGGCCGATGGGCTGGCGCACCTGCGCGAAGCTGAGCGTGGCGACATTGCGCCGCGCCGACTGCGGTGCGAGGCAGGCATCGTCCCAGGGCACATCCGCGAATTCGATCAGCTTGCGGATCACCGGCTCGGGGTCTTCCGTCAGCGCTTCGTAATCGACGATATGCACGCGATCCGGAAAGCGCTCGGCCCAAAACGCCACGAGCGCCTCATGCAATCGGATGTAGCGCGCCATGGCCGTCTGGTCATAGGCGTAGCGGTGAAGGCCCTCGGGAAACATGTTGCGCCAGAGCGACAAGCCCGTGTCCCTCGGGTCACGGCGCAACACCACGAAACGCGCGCCAGGCAGCGCGGTGGCGGCATGGCCGATCCGCGAGAAGGTGGAAATGGCCTTGTCGGCGATGATCCTTGGCGCATCCGTCCTGCGGCGCGCGGCGGCCAGGTAACGCTGACCGGCTTCGACGAAGCGCACCGGGTCTGCATGGTCCGCGCGCAGCGCCTCCAGCGCAGGGGCAAGCGCGCGGGAGAGATAGGGCATCTCACCCCCCGCGGTGACATCTGGATGGGCGGCGAGGATCGTCTCGACCAGCGTCGTGCCCGACCGCGGCAGTCCGGTCACGAAGACGACCGGATCCTCCGGGCCCTTCGGCGTCAGGTCCCGCAGTCGCGGCCAATCGCCCGCAAGCTCCCGCGCGATGGCCAGATCGGCCTCGAAGGAGTAGGGAAACGCCTCGGCCATCAGCCGGTTGGCGCGGTCGAGATGGTCGATCTCCGCCGCGACATCGCCACGGTCCGCCGCGAATTTCGCCGCCGCGAAGCGCATGACGCGCCGCGTGCGCGCCGGCAGGTCGGGGCGGGCCAGCTGCGTCGCGAGCCGGGCCGCCACGGGATCCTCCGCAGCGCTTTTGCGACCGTTGGCGTAGGCGCGGTAGGCTTCGGGCTCCCGCGGGGCCAGCGCAATCGCGCGCGTGAGGTCCGCCTCCGCGTCGGCGAGGTCACCGGCGCTTTGCCGAAGCTGCCCGCGCGCGGTCAGCAGGCCGGCGTTGTCGGGCTCGGTCGCCAGACCTTCGGTCAACAAGGTAATGGCCGATGCGATCTCACCCGCGTCCCCAAGCGCCGTGGCAAGCCTCTGGCGCAGGTCGGTCCCGTTGCCCCGCGGCCGGCACCGCAGCGCGGCGACGAACGCGTCGCGGGCCGCGTCCACCTCGCGCAGCGCAGCCCGCGCGATGGCAAGCTGCGCGAGAAGCGGAAAAGTCGCTTTCCGCGCGGAAGCCGCCTCGAGGATCGCCGCGGCGTCTTCCTCGCGGCAACTGTCGGAAAGCGCGCGGGCCAGCGGCAGGGCCACATCCGCCCCCAGCGCTTCGGCCTCGCGCAGCGTCGCGATCGCGGCCTCCGGACGGCCCGTCCGCGTCAGGGCCCGGCCCAGATCGACGAGGAAAACGGCGTTTTGCGGTTCCCGACGGGCCGCTTCCGCGAAGGCGGTCACGGCCTGCGCCCACTGGCCCAGCGCCGCATGCGCCGCGCCGACGGCATGCACGGGCGCAGCGGCCATCGGCGCCGCGCGCGCAAGCGCCATCGCCTGCTTCAGCGCCTCACCCGGCTCACCCTTCGCGATGCGATCGAGGATGGGTTTCGTCTCCGCCGCGACGCCAAGGGGAATCCCGGCCCTCGCCGCCTCGCGCTCAAGCTTGCGGCGGGCGACGCCCGCGAGCACCCCGTGCAGAGCCTGCCAGATCGCGGCTTCGGCGGGCTTGGCCTTCAGCGCGGCCCGGAGCGATGTCTCGGCCCCGGCCGGATCTCCCTTGTCTGCAAGGATTCGGCCCTTTTGAAACAGGACTTCCGCCTGCCCCGGAACGGCGCGAAGGATGCGGTCATGGATGGCCAATGCCGCCTCGACATCGCCGGCCTTCTGGCGATCGAGCGCCTGCTGGTAGAGCCGCGGGATCTCCGCTTGCGATGGCGGGAGCATCACGTCACGCCGACTGGCTGAGCCTGTCTTCCATCACGTCGAAGGGCACGCCCGGAGCATCCTTCGCGCCCCGGATGACCAGCGACGTGCGCACGCTCGCGACATTGGGCGCGGCCGTCAAAGACCCGGTCAGAAAGCTCTGGAAGGTCGAAAGATCCGGCGCCACGCATTTCAGGATGAAGTCGATCTCACCGTTGAGCATGTGGCACTCGCGCACGAGCGGCCAGCCGCGACAAAGCTCCTCGAAGGCGACGAGGTCCGCCTCGGCCTGGCTCGAGAGGCCGACCATGGCGAAGACCTGAACCTCGAAACCCAGCAGACGGGGGTCCACCTCGGCGTGGTAGCCGCGGATATACCCGGCCTCCTCCAGCGTGCGCACGCGGCGCAGGCAGGGCGGCGCGGAGATGCCGACGCGGCGGGCAAGTTCGACGTTGGTCATTCGACCGTCGTCCTGCAGTTCGGCGAGAATCTTGCGATCTATGGGATCGAGCTTGGTGCTGGGCATCTGGTCCGGCCCCCTCCGCCGGATGGTACGTCTGGTCATTCCGTGCGCATGAACACGTCCGCGCGCAATTTTATTTCAAGGTCGCGCAACATATGGAATAGCGGTCGGGGATTTGCAAGCGGCGACATGGCCGGGTCCGGGGCGACGTCCCGGGCGAGGGCAAGCTGCCTACGCACTATGCCCGGCGCGCGCGGTCTGCACAAGAAACAGGAGCACGCCGCATCTCGACGCAGGTCCCACCGGCCGATCCACTCTTTCGCCGGGGCGTTCCAAGTCTTATATCGATTGCGTCCGCAAACAGCCCCGAGGTCCGATCATGTCCGACACCCGCCACACCCGCGCTCTGATCATCGGGTCCGGCCCTGCCGGATACACCGCGGCCGTCTACGCCTCGCGCGCGATGCTGGAGCCGATCCTCGTGCAGGGCATCCAGCCCGGCGGACAGCTGACCATCACCACGGATGTCGAGAACTGGCCCGGCGACACCAGTGTCATGGGCCCCGACCTCATGGTGCGCATGGAAGACCACGCGCGCGAGATGGGCACCGAGATCATCAGCGACCACATCTATTCGCTCGACCTGTCCAGGCGCCCCTTCACGGCCCATGGCGACAGCGGCACGACCTACACCGCCGACGCCGTGATCCTCGCCACGGGCGCCCAGGCGAAATGGCTGGGCCTGCCGTCGGAGGAGCATTTCAAGGGCTTCGGCGTCTCGGCCTGCGCGACCTGCGACGGCTTCTTCTATCGCGGCAAGGAGATCGTCGTGGTGGGCGGCGGCAACACCGCCGTGGAGGAGGCGCTGTTCCTGACCAACTTCGCCTCCAAGGTGACGCTGGTGCATCGCCGCGACAGCCTGCGCGCGGAAAAGATCATGCAGGACCGGCTGTTCAAGAACCCCAAGGTCGAGCTGGTCTGGAACCACACGATCGAGGAGGTCGTGGGCGGCGAGGAGCCGCGCGGCGTCGAGGGCGTGGTGATCAGGCATGTCGAGACGGGCAAGACGCAGACGATCCCTTGCGCGGGGTTTTTCGTGGCCATCGGCCATGCGCCCGCCACCGAGCTGGTCAAGGACCAGCTGGAGCTTCACAACGGCGGCTACGTGAAGGTGGAACCGGGCAGCACGCGCACCTCCATTCCCGGCGTCTTCGCCGCGGGCGACCTGACGGACCACATCTACCGGCAAGCCGTGACGAGTGCCGGGATGGGCTGCATGGCCGCGCTCGACGCCGAGAAATGGCTGGCCGAGCAGGAGGGCGAGGAAACGTCCGACGCAGGCGTCTATGCCGCCGAGATCGGGGCGGCGGAATAGCCGCACACGCCGCCGACCTGCCCATCGCGCCGCGGGTTTCGGGCCCTGCGACCCTGCGCGGGACGCGGTCGGGGGTCACGATACCACCCCGTTTCGTCCCGCGTTGCGTCACCTTGATGCCGTGTTCCACGTTTATTCCAGACCCGTATTTTTTAGTGGATTTGGAGCGACCCATGGCGATGCGTGCATTTCTGGCCAGCGAAGAGGCGGCCATCACGACGGACTGGGTCGTCGCGACCGCTGCGGTGACGGCCATGGGCCTCGCGACCGTCACTCTGGTTTCTGGTGGAATGGAAGACATCTCCGGCGGCATCGCCACGACGTTGTCGGAGCAGCTCGAAACGGCCTTCGTCGCCGCGACCGCGGGGCTGACGGTGACCGACGTGTGGAACGATCCCTCCGTGTCGATGCGCGACTTGCTCAACGTGGAGCAGTTCTCGTTCTCCACGGTCGTCGATCTCGACCCGAATGCCGAAGGGATCCTTTTCGAAACCGGCGCCAATGTCTGGGGCACGATTCTCTATCAGCATGACGGCGTGCTCTATCTGCAGTCGGGTCGCGGCAATGGCTACGGCGAGACGGCCGAGCGGGGCGAGGCATCCTGGCAAGTCACCGGGGGTACGGCCACGATCGAGGGCTCGCTCGATGCCAATGGCGGCCTCGCGCTGATGATCAATGGCGAGGTGGTCGATCAATCCTCTTTCAACACGTCGCTGCTGGCCGGCGGCAATCCGGGCAGCATCGCAGGCGCGAATTCCGGCGTCGCGGCCAATCGCGGCGGGTTCAACCAGAACGATGCTGGCTATCCGGGCGTGACCGAGGTGGTTCTCTTCGAAGATCAGACGACCGGTCACGAGCTGGTGCCGCTCGACTGAGGCAGACCGGCGGCGGGCGCACGGGCACCGCGCCTGCAGAGCTTCGGCAACAGTCTGTTCACGTGTGAGCAAACATCTTTCCTCCCGGAAGCGATCGTGACATTTGTTCACCCGTGAACAAACCCGATTCGACCGGATGAAACCGTGGCCGACCCCACCATCGCCCCGCCAGACGAAGACATCCTCTTCCGGCTCCTGCGCCAGCTCGACACGGCGCCCGACGCGTCCCAGCGCGAAACGGCCGAGGCCATGGGCGTCAGCCTCGGGCGGCTCAACGCGCTGTTGCGCGCCAGCACATCGGCAGGCCTCGTGCAGATCACGGAGAAGAAGTCAGACGACCGCAGGCAGCGCGCGTCTTACCTCCTGACCCCGCGCGGAGCGGCCGAGAAGGCACGCCTCGCGGATCGGTTCCTTGCCCGAAAGTTCGCCGAATACAACGCCCTTCACGCCGAGCTGACCGGCTCGGCCAGCCCCCTTGCCCCCCCGAAGTCCAGGACATTGACCATGCAAAGCCATCTGACCCCCGTTCCCGAGCTCTACGTCTCCTACGACAGCGCGCAGAAGCTGAAGATGGAGGCCGCCGACCTGCCGTCGTGGGACCTCACCGCACGCCAGGTCTGTGACCTCGAGCTGCTGATGAACGGCGGCTTCAACCCGCTCAAGGGCTTCATGGGCCAGGCAGATTACGACAGCGTGGTCGAAAAGATGCGGCTGGCCGATGGCACGCTCTGGCCGATGCCGATCACGCTGGACGTGTCGCAGGCCTTCGCCGACACGATCGAGCCGGGACAGGACGTCGCGCTGCGCGACGCCGAGGGCGTGATCCTCGCCATCCTCTCGATCTCCGACAAGTGGAGCCCCGACAAGGCGCAGGAGGCCGAGAAGGTCTACGGCGCCGACGACATCGCGCATCCGGCGGTCTACTATCTCCACCAAAACGCGGGCCCGGTCTATCTGGGCGGCGCGATCACCGGCATCCAGCCGCCGACGCATTACGATTTCCGCGCCCGCCGCGACACGCCGAACGAGTTGCGCGCCTATTTCCGCAAGCTCGGCTGGCGCCGCGTCGTCGCCTTCCAGACGCGCAACCCTCTGCACCGTGCGCATCAGGAACTGACCTTCCGTGCCGCCAAGGAGGCGCAGGCGAACCTGCTGATCCACCCGGTCGTCGGCATGACCAAACCGGGCGACGTGGACCACTTCACCCGCGTGCGCTGCTACGAGGCAGTCCTGGACCAGTACCCGTCGGCCACCACGCACATGAGCCTTCTGAACCTCGCCATGCGCATGGCCGGCCCGCGCGAGGCGGTCTGGCACGGGCTGATCCGCAAGAACCACGGCTGCACGCACATGATCGTGGGGCGCGACCACGCAGGTCCGGGCAAGAATTCCGCCGGTGAGGATTTCTACGGCCCCTATGACGCGCAGGACCTGTTCCGCGAGCACCAGGAGGAAATCGGCATCGAGATGGTCGATTTCAAACAAATGGTCTACGTTCAGGAGCGCGCGCAATACGAACCGGCTGACGAGATCGCCGACAAGGACAACGTCACGATCCTCAACATCTCGGGCACCGAGTTGCGCCGCCGCCTCCGCGAGGGGCTGGAGATCCCCGAATGGTTCTCGTTCCCGGAGGTGGTGAACGAACTGCGCCGCACCTCGCCGCCGCGCTCCAAGCAGGGTTTCACGGTGTTCTTCACGGGGCTTTCGGGCTCGGGCAAGTCGACCATCGCCAACGCGATCATGGTCAAGCTCATGGAGATGGGCGGCCGGCCCGTGACGTTGCTCGACGGTGACGTGGTGCGCAAGCACCTGTCGAGCGAGCTCGGCTTCTCCAAGGAGCATCGGGACATCAACATCCGCCGCATCGGTTATGTCGCGTCGGAGATCACGAAGAACGGCGGCATCGCGATCTGCGCACCCATCGCGCCCTACACCGCCACGCGCCGGGCCGTGCGCGAGATGGTCGAAGCCTACGGCGCCTTCGTGGAGGTGCATGTGGCAACTTCGATCGAGGAATGCGAACGGCGCGACCGCAAGGGGCTCTACAAGCTTGCCCGCGAAGGCAAGATCAAGGAGTTCACCGGCATCTCCGACCCCTACGAAGAGCCGACGACCGCCGAACTCGTTGTCAATACCGAGGGGACCGAGGTCGATTACTGCGCGCAGCAGGTGCTGCTGAAGCTCGAGAGCATGGGGCTGGTCGCGGCCTGAACGTCATGCGCCGGTCCGGCGTGAAAGCGCCGGACCGGCTGGTCTTCGGGCGAAACACGCCTAAAATACGTCAAGGGACCTTGCCCGGACACGGGCAAGGCTCGGGGGTGGATCGCCGGGGGGCTGACGTGGAAAACTCGACCAAAGACACCGCGCATCTGCGATCTCTCCTCGAAGAGGACGAGGCGACGATGAGCGTCGTGATCACGGATCCGTCGCTGCCTGACAATCCGATGATCTATGTCAGCGACGAGTTCGAGACGCAGACCGGGTATTCCGTCGAGGAGGCTACCGGCCAGAACTGCCGTTTCCTGCAGGGGCCCGACACGGACCCCCATGCGGTGGAGGCGATCCGGCAGGCGCTCAGGGCGGAAACACGGTTCACGATCGACATCCTGAACTACCGCAAGGACGGCTCGGCCTTCGTGAACCGGCTGCGCATCCGGCCGATCTATGATGCGGATGGCAGGCTGATGTTCTTTGCAGGCGCCCAGAACCCGGTGTAGCGGCGGGATCAGCCGTCGTCGCCCGGTCCCCCGTCGCCCGGTCCGACCTCGCCCGTGTCGGGCTCGGCGGCGGGTTCGGGCGCGCTTTCGTCGGTCGGCAGGCCCCCGTCCCATTCAGTCTCCAGCACCTCTCCGCTCGCGTAGCGCATCGTGCCCTCGCCCTGGCGGCGGCCGTTGACGAACATGCCCTCGTAGACGTCGCCGTTGGAATAGGTGGCCACACCCATCCCGTTGATCTCGCCGTCTTCCCATGCGCCTGCATAGGTGAAACCGTCGGGCATGGTGAGCGTGCCCTCGCCCTCGCGCTGCCCGGCGACGAAGGTGCCCTCGTAGACGGTGCCGTCGGAATAGGTGGCGATGCCCTGCCCGTGGCGCAGGCCGTCCTCCCACTGCCCCTCGTAGCGGTAGCCGTCGGGATGGCTCATCACGCCCTGCCCGTGCTGGCGGGCGTTGAGGAACTGGCCCTCGTAGACCAGTCCGTTGGCGTAGCGCGCCACGCCCGTGCCCTGGATCACGCCGTCGACCCAGTCGCCCTCGTAGGAGGAGGCGTCGGGATAGGTGATCGTGCCCCGCCCATGAGCGAGGTCGTCGCGGAATGAGCCGACATAGACAGAGCCGTCGGGATAGGTCACTTGTCCCTGCCCCTCGATCCGGCCCTCGCTCCACTCGCCGACATAGACATAGCCGTCCGCGCCGGTGAAGACGCCGTTGCCGTGGCGGCGATCGTCGAGGAAATCGCCTTCGTAGACATCGCCGTTGTCATAGACCACGCGGCCCTCGCCCTGTCGCTGGCCGTCGACCAGCACCCCGGTATAGACATCGCCGTTGGGCTGGGTCAGGACACCTTGCCCGTTGATCTGGCCATCGGCCCATTCGCCCTCGTAGATGACGCCGCTAGCCATCTCGAGCCGCCCGGTCCCCGACCGCTGCCCGTCCGCGAACTGGCCTGTGTAAACCGCGCCGTCGGGATAGGTGATCGTCCCGGTCCCTTCCTTCAGCCCGTTCTCCCACTCGCCCTCGTAGCGGTAGCCGTTGGGCCCGGTCATCACGCCCTGCCCATGATGCAGCGCGTTCAGAAATTCGCCCGTGTAGCTCACGCCATTGGCATAGACGGCGGTTCCGCTGCCCTCGATGCGGCCATCGTTCCACGCGCCGTCATAGGTGGAGCCGTCGGCGAAGGTGATCGAGCCCGTGCCCTGCGGACGCCCAGCGGCGAATTCGCCTTCGTAGACCGACCCGTCGGGGAAGCGGGCCACGCCCTGACCGCGGATTTCGCCATCGACCCAATCGCCGGTGTATTCGTACCCGTTGGGCAGCCGGTAGGTGCCCGTGCCATGCTGCACGCCGTTGCGGAACTCGCCCTCGTAGATGCCGCCGTTGTCGTATTGCTGAATGTCCACCCGGGTGTCCTGCGCAAGAACCCCGCCCGGTGCCATCACCGCCATGCCGCCTGCAACCGCGACGCACCATATCGTCTTTCGCACGGGTCTTGCCCCTCCTCGTCCCGGAGCCGGTCGTTTTCATCTCAGAGCCGCTCGCGCCCCAAAGCTAGGGGAGGCTCCGGGTCTCTGCAATGCATTTCCGGGCGCGTCGAGGTCCCATGCGCGGTGCTTTACCGCGACCGCTTGGCCCCGGGCGGTGGTCTGCTATGTCAGGGACGGCGCGGCGATGGGCGCGCGAAGTGGAAAGGTCCGAACCCATGTCCGAGCGGTTCCGCATGTGGCTGGCGCAACTCAATCCCACCGTCGGCGATCTGGCGGCCAATGCCGACACCGCCCGCGCCGCGTGGGAAAAGGCGCGCGACGCCGGCGCCGACATGATCGCCTTTCCCGAGATGTTCCTGACCGGCTACCAGCTTCAGGACCTGGTGAAGAAACCCGCCTTCGCGATGGATGTGCACCGGGTCATGGGAGAGCTTGCCGCGACCTGCACCGACGGTCCGGCCATCGGGATCGGCGGCCCGCTGCCCGGCGGGGCCAAGCCGTTCAACGCCTATTACGTGCTTCAGGACGGCGAAATCTCGGCGACCGTGCTCAAGCACCACCTGCCGAACTACAACGTCTTCGACGAAAAGCGCTATTACCATTCGGGCGACCCGGCAGGCCCGGTGCGCGTCGGTCCGCTTCGTATCGGCGTGCCGATCTGCGAGGACGCGTGGTTCGAGGACGTGACCGAAACGCTGGCCGAGACAGGGGCCGAGATCCTGCTGGTCCCCAATGGCTCCCCCTACCATCGCGGCAAAATGGATGTCCGCCAGGCGCAGATGGTGGCCCGCGTGGTCGAGACGGGGCTGCCGCTGGTTTACCTGAACCTCTTGGGCGGACAGGACGACCAGGTCTTCGACGGGGCGAGCTTCGTTCTGAACCCCCATGGGCGGCTCACCCACCAGATGCCGGCCTTCGAGGAGGGGCTGTTCGAGGTGATCTTCGAGCGGGGCGAGGAGGGCTGGCACGCGCTGGAGGGCGAAAAGGCGCACCTCCCCGATACGTGGGAGGCCGACTATCGCACCATGGTCCTGTCGCTTGGCGATTACATGCGCAAGGCGGGCTTCGGGAAGGCCGTGCTGGGCCTTTCGGGCGGGGTCGACTCGGCCCTTGTCGCCGCCATCGCCTGCGATGCGCTGGGGCCGGAGAACGTGCGCTGCGTGATGCTGCCCTCGCGCTACACCTCCGAGGCATCGTTGACGGACGCGCGCGCCGTGGCGGAGCGGCTGGGATGCCGGCTCGACACCGTATCCATTGGCGGCGCACATGTCGCCGTGACCGACGCGCTGTCGGAGCTTTTCGCTGGGCTGGAGCCCGATCTTGCCGAGGAAAACATCCAGTCCCGCCTGCGCGGCGTCATGCTGATGGCGCTGTCGAACAAGTTCGGCGAAATGCTTTTGACCACCGGCAACAAGTCCGAGGTCGCGGTGGGCTATTCCACGATCTACGGCGACATGGCGGGCGGCTACAATCCGGTCAAGGATCTCTACAAGACCCGCGTCTTTCAGACCTGCCGCTGGCGCAACGCCAATCACCGGGCGTGGATGAAAGGGCCCGAGGGCGAGGTCATCCCGCCCCGCGTCATCGACAAACCGCCCACGGCGGAGCTGCGCGAGGATCAGAAGGACGAGGACAGCCTGCCGCCTTATGCCGATCTCGACGTGATGCTCGAGATGCTGATCGACAAGGACGCCTCGGTGGCCGACGTGGTCGCGCTCGGCTATGACCGGGAAACGGTCAAGAAGATCGAGCGGCTGATCTATCTCAGCGAATACAAGCGCTTTCAGTCGGCACCCGGCACAAGGCTGACCGAGCGCGCCTTCTGGCTCGACCGCCGCTATCCCATCGTGAACCGCTGGCGGGACGAGACGGGAAACTGACGGAAACCGCACCGGATTTTGCTGTGGCCGAGCGGAACGCGGCGACCGAACGGAGTCGATCCTGTCGCAAGAAGGCGGCCCGGGCGCGCGAAAAGGGCGCCCGAAGGCGCCCCCGCAGTAACTCAGATGTCCTTGGCGTCAGTGGACGCTCACCGGTTCCATGTCGTGCTGACGCGCCACCACGAAGGCAAGCTTGCGGTCGTCGACTAGGGCCAGTTGCTGGCCATCCTCGGACCCGATGGCATAGAGCTTTTCGCGTCCCTGCGCCTGTTCCCGAACCTCCGGGGGCAGATCGGCCACCGCGATCTCGCGGATATAGACGATCGGCCGGCCCGAAACCTCGGCTGCGGAATTGCGTTCGTTCATGACGTACCCCCTTCGGTCGTGATCCTGATCGTTTGCACGATGCTGTCGGGCACCGCGCGCTGCAGATCGATGTGCAACAGCCCGTGCTCCATCGATGCGCCGGCGACTTCGACACCATCGGCCAGCACGAAGCTGCGCTGGAATTGGCGCGCGGCGATCCCGCGATGCAGGAACACCCGGTCGCTGCCGTCCTCGGCCTGCTTGCCGCGCACGACGAGTTGCCTCGCCTCGACAGTGATCGACAGGTCGGTCTCGGCGAATCCGGCCACGGCCAGCGTGATGCGATAGGCGTTTTCGCCCCGCTGTTCGATATTGTAGGGCGGGTAGCCGTCGTTTCCGGACTTCGCGGTCCGTTCGACGAGCCGCTCAAGCTGGTCGAACCCCAGCAGGAACGGGTGCGACCCCAGCGTCAGTTTCGTCATCGGGCACATCCTTGAACAAGCGATCTGCATAAGGCCGGACGCCCCGTTGCGGCAGCGTCGGCCAGTCCATCAAGATATGGGAAACCCCGGCCCGTCTTGCAAGATCGCGGCGCAGGAGGCTTGGAGCTGTGCACCTTTGCGTGTAGTCTGATCGCCTGCTCCAAAAGGTGTTGAGCGATGCGCGATCTGGGGACGGAATTCATGAACGCACCGAGCGAGATGACGCACGAGGACGTGCTCCGCGTGAAGCTCGAGGTGTTGCGCCGGGAGCACCGCGATCTCGACGACGCGATCATGGCCCTGCAGGATGCGGTGAACCCCGATCAGCTGACGCTGAGGCGTCTGAAAAAGCAGAAGCTGGCCCTGAAGGACCGCATCGCCGCGATCGAGGACGAACTGACGCCCGACATCATCGCCTGAGGCTTCCGGCCCGCGGCATTGCGTCGGCAGGGCCGGTCGCTATAGTGCCGCGCTCTGCCCACGGTTCATCGGGAATGCCCCCATGTCGGACATCCAAATCGGCATCATCATGGGAAGCCAGTCGGACTGGCCTACGCTGCGCGAGGCGGCGGTGATCCTCGACGAGCTTGAGCTGCCCTACGAGGCGCGCATCGTCTCGGCGCATCGGACGCCCGACCGTCTGTGGGAGTACGGGCGCACGGCGGCGGAGCGTGGGCTGAAGGTCATCATCGCGGGCGCGGGCGGCGCGGCGCATCTGCCGGGCATGATGGCGTCCAAGACTCGTGTTCCGGTCATCGGCGTGCCCGTTCAGACCAAGGCGCTCTCGGGCGTCGACTCGCTCTATTCCATCGTCCAGATGCCGCGCGGCTACCCGGTGGCGACCATGGCCATCGGGGCTGCGGGCGCGGCCAATGCGGGGCTCATGGCGGCTGCGATCCTGGCCACGCAGGATGACGCGCTGGCTGCCCGCCTCGACGCGTGGCGCGAGGCGCTTTCGGCCTCGATCCCCGAGGCGCCGAGCGATGACTGAACCGCTCCGCTCCGGATCGGTTATTGGCATCCTCGGCGGCGGGCAACTCGGCCGTATGCTCTCCGTCGCCGCCTCCCGCCTCGGCTACAGGACCCATATCTATGAACCCGGCGCGGCGCCGGCGGCGGATGTCTCCTTCGCCTTGACGCAGGCCCGTTACGACGACCTCGACGCGTTGCGCGCCTTCGCCGAAGCCTGCGATGTCATCACATACGAATTCGAGAACATCCCCGCCGAGGCGCTGGACGTCCTGTCGGAGACCACGCCGCTTTACCCCGGACGCCGCGCGCTGGAGGTGAGCCAGGACAGGCTGACCGAAAAGCGGTTCCTGGCTGAGCTCGGGCTGGCAACCGCCGCCTTCGCCGCCATCGACGGGCCGGACGATCTGGAGGCCGCGCTTGCCGCGACGGGGCTGCCGGCCATCCTGAAGACGCGCCGCTTCGGCTATGACGGCAAGGGGCAGGCGCGGGTCACGGACCCCGGCGGCGCGGCCGAGGCGCTCTCCATGCTCGAGGGCGCGCCCGCGATCGCCGAGGGCTTCGTCGACTTCAGCCGCGAGATCAGCGTCATCGCCGCGCGCGGACGCGACGGATCGGTGGCGGCCTACGACCCGGGCGAGAACGTGCATGTGGACGGCATTCTGGCGACGACGACGGTGCCCGCCGCGATCCCGGCTGCGCTTCGCACGGACGCGGTACTCATCGCCTCGCGAATCCTGAACGCGCTCGATTACGTGGGCGTTCTGGGGGTCGAGCTTTTCGTCACTCCGGGCGGCCTGATCGTGAACGAGATCGCGCCCCGTGTGCACAATTCCGGCCACTGGACGCAGGCGGGCTGCGCGGTGGACCAGTTCGAGCAGCACATCCGCGCCATCACGGGCTGGCCGCTTGGCGACGGGACGCGGCACGCGGACGTGGTGATGGAGAACCTGATCGGCGCCGATGTGAACCGCGCGCCGGCGCTGGCCAGCGAACGCGGCGTTCAGGTGCATATCTACGGAAAGTCCGAGACCCGCGCGGGCCGCAAGATGGGCCACGTGAACCGGGTCACCGGCCCGGCCCGTTGATCGTCGGGAAGTCAATTCCCGGCAACTCGAATTCCGGCAACTCGATGAAGGTCTCCACCGCGTCCAGAAGCTCCATGTCGTGATCGAAGGCCCCGGTTCTCAGGAACTCGACGACCTCGGCGATCACGACGGGATTGTTCATCATGAAGGTGTGCGTCACCGGCAGGATGATGAAGTCATGCATTCCTTCGACCATCGTGCGGCCAACGGCGACCTTCCCGTCATCCGCTCCGGGGATCAGCGACGAATAGATCGGGTTCAGAGACCGGTTGCCGGCGATCACGCCGAGCTCGAAATCCACCGGCGGCAGGCGTCCGGGCAGATCGTCGGCGCCGGTGCCCAGCTCCTGCCCCGCCTCGCCGTGGACCCATTCGAACGGCTCCAGCGTTCCGAACACGTCCACCAGTTCCGTGCCCGCGTTGGGCGGCGCGAGCATCACGACCCGGCCCAGCCGTTCGGGCCGGTGGTTGGCGAGCCAGAAGCGCACGAGAATGCCACCCATCGAATGGGTCACGAAATGCACCCGGGACGCGCCGCAGCGCGCCATCGCGGGCAGGATCGTGGCCGGCGCAAGCTCGGCGATGGAGCCGTTGGTCGACGGGTAACCCTGGTTGACGACGCGATAGCCTTCGGCCCTGAGCGCCTCTTCCATCAGGAAAAGCGAGGTCTCGCTGCGCGCAAGCCCGTGCAACAGGACCACGCAATCCTCCGCCCGGGCGGGCAGGACCGTGGCCAGCAGGACCAGACAGGAGATCGCGAGACGGCGCATGACTCGTACTTAGGTCACCGGGCGCGCTGGCGCGAGGGCTCGCTTGCACCCTGCCGCTGCGTCAGGTCAAGCTGACGCCATGGATAACCCTCCCGTCCCACCGCGCCTGACGCCCCGCCTCGCCGTGCGGGGTATCCTGCTGATCGAGGATCGGCTGCTTCTGGTGAATGCCTACCCCGGGCGCCGGAGCGACCTTCTCTGCGCGCCCGGCGGCGGGGTGGAGCCGCATGCGAGCCTGCCCGAGAACCTGCGCCGGGAGTTTCACGAGGAAACCGGGCTGGAGATCGCCGTCGGCGCACCCTGCCTCGTCAACGAGTTCCACGCGCCTGAACGCGGTTTTCACCAGGTGGATATCTATTTCCGGGTAGAGCTTGTCGCGGGCGATCCCTTTGGCCCCTGGACCGACCCCGAAGGCGTGGTGAACCGCCGTGTGCTGGCGAGCCGGACGGACATGGCCGGGTTGCGCTACAAGCCCGACAGCCTGCCCGACGCCGCCTGGGGGACCGATGTGATCTACGACCCGCTGGAGCCTCTCGTCCGCTGAAACGCGCCCAGCCCGTAGGCGATGCCCCCCAGCGTCACCAGCGCCGCACCCGCCATGCGTGGCGTCACCGCCTCGTTCAGCAGCAAGACACCGCCCGCCATCGCGATCACCGGCACCGACAGCTGCACGAGGCCCGAGACCGACGCCTCGAGCCGGGGCAGAACCGCGTACCACAGCGCATAGCCGAGGCCCGATGTCACCGCCCCCGACAGGATGGCAAGCGCGATGCCCTGCGCCGTCGCTGAGGGTCCGGCGCCTTGTACCGCCAAGAGGGCAAGCGCGCAAAGCGGGGCCGCGAGGATGAAATTCGCCGCCGTCTCGGCCAGCGGGTCCGTCGCCCGCCGCCCCACCAGCGAATAGACGCCCCAGCCGAGTGCCGCCGCCAGCATCGCCGCCGTGGCCGCAATCGGCAAGGCCACGGCACCCGTCGGCCAGACAAGCCAGGCTAGCCCGGCCATGGCCAGCGCCGCGCCGATCCAGCGGCGTGACGGCATCGCCTCGCCTGCGATGACCGCACCCGCGAACATGGTCAGCTGCACGCCTCCGAAAAGGATCAGCGCGCCGATCCCGGCGTCAATCGCCAGATAGGCCATCGAGAATCCCAGCAGGTAGACGGCAAGGCCCAGCGCGCCGGGAATGCGGCGGCGCGACCGAAGCGGCAGCGCCCGACGCTGCATCAGGACCAGCACACCCAGCGTCGCCGCCCCCGCAACCGCTCGGATCAGCGCGAAATCGGTCGCGCCGATCAGGCTGGGGCCCACCGCCATGCGGTTCAGGATCGAATTGGCCGCGAAGGCGGTCATGACCAGCGCGGTGAGCGCCGCGAGCCTCACGCCGCGACCCCGAGGAACCGCGCGGCCAGCGGGCCTGCCAGGTAGGAGACGGTGCCGTTCGCGATGGTGCCCGCGATGCGGCGGCTCTTCTCCTCCACGATCACGATGTCGGCGCGGAGGCCCGGGACCAGCCGCCCCCGGTCGCTGAACCCCAGCAGGCGCGCCGGCCCCTCCGAGATCAGCGCCCATGCGTCGCGCAGGTCCATCCCTTCCGACACCAGCCGAAACGCCGCGCGCGCGGGCGACGGATAGTGATAGTCCGAGGCCAGCGCATCGACGAGGCCCGCCGACACGAGGTCGCCCGCAGCGACCTTGCCGGCGTGGGACCGGCCGCGCACGAGGTTGGGCGCGCCCATGATGACGGCCTCGCCCGCGACATGGGCCGCCTCGGCCGCCTCCCGCGTTTCGGGAAACTCGCAGATCGTCGCGCCCAGCGCGCGCCCCCGCATCCGGTCGGCCGCGCTGTGATCGTCATGGCTGCCGATCAGGACGCCGCGTTCGGTCAACGCCGAGCAGAGCCGCGAGAGCGCCGGGGGCACTTCCGCCCAGCGGTCGTGCATCGCCTGCAGCATCGCGCGATGCGCCTCGGGCGAGCGCCGCGCCTTCAGCGCCTGCCCCGTCAGGCTGGGCGGCCGCTTGCCCGCGGCGAGCTCCTTGTGTGGCAGGTGATCGTTCAGCACCACGTAGCGCACGCCGCCCCGCTCCACGAGCGCGCGCGCCCGGTCGAAATCGTCGATCATCCCGATCTCGAGCCTGAGCTGGACCATGGTGTCCGCACGCATGGGCGTTTCGGCCAGCGCATCGACAAGCGCCTCGGCGAAGTCGGGCCCGCGCATGCCGCCTTCCCATGAAAAGAACTGCGCGATGACGGCGGTGGTTATCCCGTTCGCGGCAAGCTCGGCGTCGAAGCTGTCAAGGCCCGCGGACAGGCTCTCTAGGGCGCCGCGTCGCGGGGCGAGATGCCGCTCGAACCCGTCGCCGTGGATATCGACGACACCCGGCAGAAGCAGGTACCCGGAAAGATCGACGCGTGGCCCATCGGACGCAGGCGCGATGCGCCCGCCGACAAGCGAGAGCGCGGTGTCGGCAAGACCATCCGGCGTCAGCACGCGCGCACCGGTCAGGGTCAGGTCGGGCAAAGTCATGGCGCGTCCCTCATGGACCGAAGGACGCGCCGGGGAAAGCCCCCTCAGACCCCCGAGGCGTTGGCGCGGTGTTCGCGGATCACGGTCGCAATGGCCCCCGCCCCCGTCAGCGCCAGCGCCAGTACCACCAGCCAGCCCAGAAGAGGGATCAGCGCGATGATCCCCACGAGGAAGGCGCCCAGAAGCGCGAGGCCCGCCTTGGGCAGGATATCCGTGGGGATCTCATTGCCGAGGCGCAGCCAGAGGCCCACGCCGAAGATGTAGGCCCCCATGACATAACCCGCGTAGCCCACCACCCCCGCGAGCATGAGCGCCGCAAAGAGAAGCGGGATCCCGATGACGGTCAACGCCAGAACGAAACCCGCCCCCGCGATCGTCGAGATCAGGAGGAAGCCGGCGACGAAGCTCTGCCCCGGCGCGGACAGCGCCTTTTCGCGCCACTGCGCGACATGGGCCGGGGCGATGGCGAGAGCCGCGGCGGCCACCGCCGCGACGGTCAGCACGCTGACGAAGAAGCTCGCGATCGCGGCGCGGAATGCGGTCTGCCGCATGTCGGCGAACCCGCCCGGTCGGTCCTCGCGCGCGTCCATGCTGCGCAGCTCGACACGGTCGGGATCGGCCACGCGGGCGGGGATGTCCACCGGCTCCTCGCCCTCCTCGACATAGACGATGACCTGCCCCGTCACGGTCGCGTCATCGCCGAACTCGACGCTTTCGACGGCCAGCATCAGGTCGCCCGCGACGGGCGCATCAAGCGACAACTCCCGCGCGGCGATCAGCGCGGACCCGTTCAGAGCGCCCCGCACCTCGGCGTCGCGCGCGAAAAGCCGCAGGTTGCCGCCGATCTCGCCGTCCAGCTCCACCTCGGCGGCGAAGAGGCTGGCGGCTCCCGCGACCGTGGCGTCGAGGTCGATCTCGTAGGCGAAGGCGTAAAGCGTCCCCGTGTCCGCTTCGATGGTGAGCCGCCGCGCGGCCAGATGCGTCGCGCCCGTCACGGGTTCCTCGAGCGCCAGGTCCTCGCTCGCGGCGAAAAGGTCGCCCTCGGTGGGCGTGTCGACCTCGATATCGCTGCCGGCCACGTACCGGTCGGCGGCGAAATCGAGCTCGGAGGTCTCCGCGCCGGCTGGGCCGGGCAAGGCGGCAAGGGCGAATAGCGCCGCGGCCAGTGCAGGCAGCAGTCTTGGCATGATGGGGTCTCCCGTTCACTCAATACATCCGGACGGGATAGTGCGGTGATTCCGGGCGTCGGGCGTTGATGTGCAGCAAGCGCCTCAAGCGTCGCGATAAGCGGCGGCGATGGCGACCGCAGGGTCCTGTGCGCCCAGGCCCCGCTCGATCTGGCGCGCATGGCCCTTCCCTGCGATCTCCAGTGTCGCGGAGGGGAAGCCATAGCTCTCGGCGACCCGGCGAAAGACCTCGTTGTCCCCCTGGATGCCGTTCAAGGTGAACCCGACGGTCTGATCGGCCCCCGTGATCCTGGGCATCCTGTCGCGCAAGAAGGGTGTTCCCGCGGGCCCGCTGATCAGCACCCCCAGCGCATCTTCCATGGATATGCCGGCCCGCTTGGCTATGGGGAGCATCTCGCAAAGGCCGGCGATGTAGATCTGCAGCATGGCGTTGTTGATCGTCTTCATGGCCATCCCCACGCCCAGCGATCCCATGTGCAGGACGCGCGGGCTTATTGCGGTCAGCACGGGCATGGCGCGTTCCGCGACCTCCGGGTCCGCACCAACGAAGAAGCCGCAGGTGCCCGCCGCGACCATCTCGGGCCCGCCCGAAACCGGCGCGTCGGCGACCTGCGCGCCCTTGGCGGCAAAGGCCCCGGCGCGGTCGATCAGGATTTGCGGCACGACGGTGCTGGTCTCGAGGATCAGGCGGCCCGCAAGATCGTGCTGCAGCAACGCGTCGAGCATCTCGGTCACCGCGGCGTCGTCGTAGAGCGACAGGATCAGCGTGTCGGACGCCTGGACCAGCGCCGCCAGATCCGGGGCCGCCGCCACGCCGTCGACCGTCCGTGCAGACCGCGTCCAGCCGGTCACCGTCGCGCCCGATGCGGCCAGCTTCCGCGCCATTGCACTCCCCATCCGGCCGAGGCCCAGAACGCCGATCCGTTCCATTCGCATCACCCTTCCGTATTCTCTGCAAGGCCCCTCAGCATTCTCTGCAAGGCCCCTCAGCGCCGGCAGGCCGATCGCCGTCGCCTCGAACCCGCCATCGGCGGCGATGATCTGCCCCGTGACATAGGACGCCTCGGGCGAGCACAGGAACGCGATGACGGCCGCGATCTCGTCCTCCGAGCCGTAGCGGTTCAGCGGGATCGCGTCATGGTAGGCGTCGATGATCGCCTGGGAATGCACCGCCATGGCGAGCTTGGTGCGCACGGGTCCCGGACAGACGCAGTTCACCCGGATGCCGTGTTCGCCCAGTTCCGCCGCCTGCTGCCGGGTCAGGTGCATGACGGCCGCCTTGGATGTGCCGTAGGCCACCCGCAGCGTCGAGGCGCGCAGACCCGAGATCGACGCGATGTTGACGATGGCGCCGCGCGTGTCCTTCAGCGCGGGCGTGGCTGCTTGCGAACAGAGGAACACGCCGTCGAGATTGGTTTCCATCACCGTTCGCCAGCGGGCGAAACCGGTTTCCTCGATCGGCCCGAAATCCGCCACGCCCGCGTTGTTGATCAGCGCGTCGATCTGGCCCCATTCGGCCAGCGTGTCGGCGACCATCGTATCGACCTGCCGGGGGACGGAGACGTCGTAGGGCAACGGCAAGATGCCGGTCAGGGGCTCCGAGGCCAGCGCGAGTTCCGGCGCGTCGCGGTCGACCATGGCCACGCGCCACCCCGCCGCGAGAAACCGTTTCGTGGTCGCCAGCCCGATGCCGCGCGCGGCGCCGGTGACGATGGCAACAGGCGAATAGGACATGACGCGACCCTCCCTCTTGCGGGCAGCGTAGGGCAGGTCGCGGCGCTGTGGAAGCAGGCGGCGCGCCGTTGCATTCAGCGCCGCAACAGAAAAGGGCGCCCCGAGAGGCGCCCTTCCCGCAGTCGAATGATGCGGCCTTTGGCTTACATCATGCCGCCCATGCCGCCCATGTCGGGCATTGCCGGGCCGTCGTCCTTCTTGGGCTTGTCGGCCACCATCGCTTCGGTGGTGATCAGCAGACCCGCGATGGATGCGGCGTCCTCGAGCGCGGTGCGGACGACCTTCGCGGGGTCGATCACGCCGAACTTGAACATGTCGCCATATTCCTCGGTCTGCGCGTTGAAGCCGAACGAGTTGTCCGAGCTCTCGCGGATCTTGCCGGCAACGACGGATCCGTCGACACCTGCGTTCTCTGCGATCTGACGCAGCGGAGCCTCCAGCGCGCGGCGCACGATGGCGATACCCGCGTTCTGATCGGAGTTCTCGCCGGCCAGGCCCTCAAGCGACTTGGCGCCCTGGACGAGAGCGACACCGCCGCCCACGACAACGCCTTCCTGAACGGCCGCGCGGGTCGCGTTCAGCGCGTCGTCGACGCGGTCCTTGCGCTCCTTCACCTCGGTCTCGGTCATGCCGCCGACGCGGATGACCGCGACGCCGCCCGCAAGCTTGGCCACACGCTCCTGCAGCTTCTCGCGGTCGTAGTCCGAGGTCGTATCCTCGATCTGCTGACGGATCTGGGCGACGCGGGCCTCGATCTCGGGCTTGTCGCCGGCGCCGTCCACGATGGTCGTGTCATCCTTCTTGATGACGACCTTCTTGGCCGAACCGAGCATGTCCATGGTGACGTTCTCGAGCTTCATGCCGAGGTCTTCCGAGATCACCTGGCCGCCGGTGAGGATCGCGATGTCCTGCAGCATGGCCTTGCGGCGATCGCCGAAGCCCGGCGCCTTGACGGCCGCGATCTTGAGGCCGCCGCGCAGCTTGTTGACGACAAGCGTGGCCAGAGCCTCGCCCTCGACATCCTCGGCGATGATCAGGAGCGGCTTCTGCGACTGGATCACCGATTCCAGCAGCGGGACCATCGGCTGCAGCGACGACAGCTTCTTCTCGTGCAGGAGGATGAGGCAGTCCTCGAGCTCGGCTTGCATCTTCTCGGGATTGGTCACGAAGTAGGGGCTGAGATAGCCGCGGTCGAACTGCATGCCCTCGACGACTTCGGTGTCGGTCTCGAGGCCCTTGTTCTCCTCGACGGTGATCACGCCGTCATTGCCGACCTTCTGCATCGCGTCCGCGATCATGCGGCCGATGGCGGTCTCGCCGTTGGCGGAGACGGTGCCGACCTGAGCGACTTCGTCGCTGTCGGTCACGTCACGGGCAGCGGCCTTGATGTGCTCGACAACCTTGGCGGTGGCGAGATCGATGCCGCGCTTGAGGTCCATCGGGTTCATGCCGGCCGCGACCGACTTCATGCCTTCCTTGACGATGGCCTGTGCCAGGACCGTTGCGGTCGTGGTGCCGTCGCCGGCCTCGTCATTGGTGCGGCTGGCCACTTCCTTGACCATCTGCGCGCCCATGTTCTCGAACCGGTCCTCAAGCTCGATTTCCTTGGCGACCGACACACCGTCCTTGGTGATGCGAGGCGAGCCGAAGGACTTCTCGATCACCACGTTGCGGCCCTTGGGGCCGAGGGTGACCTTCACCGCGTCGGCGAGGATGTTGACGCCTTTCAGCATCTTGTTGCGGGCGTCTGTATCGAAACGGACTTCTTTAGCAGCCATGATATGCTCCTGTGAATTCGGGGATTGCTGTCGAAGGGTCGAAGACGATCAGGCGACGATGCCCAGGATGTCCGACTCTTTCATGATCAGCATCTCTTTGCCGTCGATGGTGACCTCGGTGCCGGACCACTTGCCGAACAGGATCTTGTCGCCGGCCTTGACGTCCATGGCGATCCGGTCGCCGTCATCGTCCTTCGCACCGGCACCAACGGCCACGACCAGCCCTTCGGCGGGCTTTTCCTTGGCGCTGTCGGGGATGATCAGGCCACCGGCGGTCTTGTCGTCGCTCTCCACGCGCTCGACGAGCACGCGGTCATGCAGCGGAGTAAATGCCATTTCTCGAACTCTCCTCGTAAGGTTCGGTTGTCTCCCAGTTAGCACTCGCTTGCGGTGAGTGCTAACGACGCGGAGATAGGCAGCGCCCGCAGGGCTGTCAATGGGGTCATGTCCGCCGGCGTCCCAACTTTTTCGCGAAACCCCTCCGCTTTCTTCGGGACGGTAGCTTTTCCTTAGCCTGTTCTCGGTGAAAGAGGCCGGAAACCATGCGGACAAGCAGGACGAAACCGATGGCAGACAAACCGCCGCGCTCGCCATCCCATGCGGAGACGGAGCAGGGACGCTTCGCCGAACTCGCCCTGCGGCACTCCCTCGAGGCGGTGCTGGTCACCGACGTTAAAAACCGCGTGCTCTGGGCCAATGCGGGGTTCGAGCGCATGTTCGGTCATTCCCCAAAGGGCATCCTCGGCCGCGAGGTCTCCGGCCTGCTCGACGGACCGGAGACCGACCCGGCCGCCCGCGCCGAACTGCGTCGGGCGATGGAAAACCGGGCCACCGTCACTGTCGAGATCGTGCATTATCGCGCCGACGGCACCCGCATATGGGTGGAAAAGACCCTGACGCCGATCTTCGACGAGGGGGGTCGGCACATCAGCAACATGTCCATCGCACGCGACATCTCGCGGCGAAGAAGGCTCGAGGACCACACGCAATCGCTGATGGCGGATGAGGAGCTTCGCCAGGGCGAGCGCAAGCTGCTGAGCCAGGTGAGCGAATGGCTCTACTCCGCCAAATCGATGGGCGAGCTTCTGATGGTCGTGAGCAAGTCGCTCGAGACCCTTCTGCCAGAGGCGGAGGGCCAGCTTTTCATCTATGCCAATTCACGCGACATGCTGGATTTGCGTGCGAAATGGGGCGGTGCGGGCGGTCCAGACCACATCGAGGCCGATGAATGCTGGTCGCTCAGGCGTGGGCGGGCCTACGCGTTCGGAGGGCGCGCCATCGAGTTTCCCTGCGCCCACGTCACCTGCCAGGACACGCCGTATTTCTGCCTGCCGGTCATCGCGCAGGGCGACACCATCGGCCTTCTGCACCTTGCCTTCACGGGGCTCGACCCGATCTCGACGGGCAAAGGGCACGTCAAGGAGTTGCTGGACCGGCGCTGGGAACTCGCGCTGCTCTGCGCCGAACAGATCAGCCTTGCCGTCGCCAATGTCCAGCTGCGGCAGGAACTGCTTGACCAGTCGGTGCGCGACCCGCTGACCGGCCTGTGGAACCGCCGGTGGTTCCTCGACGCCGCTCTCAAGGAAATGAAACGGGCGGGCCGAACGGGGTCCGACGTGTCGCTGGTTTCGCTCGACGTCGACCATTTCAAGCGGTTCAACGACCACCATGGCCACGATGCCGGCGATATCGTGCTGCGCGAAGTGGGCGCTCTCATGCGCCAGCTGATGCCCCATCCGCTGGCCCCCTGCCGTCTGGGGGGCGAGGAATTCGTGATCCTCTGTCCCGGCCTCACCCACGACGAGACACTCGCCCGCGCCGAAAGCTTCCGCGAGGCCGTCGCCGCGCTCGAGGTTCCCTATGCGCAGGGCATGTTGCCGGCGATCAGCATATCGGCCGGCGTGGTGAGCCTTTCCGATGGCATCTCCCACGTGGAGGACATGTTGAAATCCGCCGATCAGGCGCTTTATGCAGCCAAGGCCGCCGGACGCAACCGGGTGGTCTCGGCTCACGCCCTGCCGCGCGGCGGCGCAAACGGGTAGGACGGGCGCAGGCCCGGCCCCCCGCGCCCGTCCGCAAACCCACCTGCCGATAGCGCGACGGGCCCTGCTGCGCCCGCCGCGACGCCCTGCCCCGTGACATCCCCGCCCCCCGCGTTTAAGACAGCCGCGAGTTGCATTTCCCACCTGAGAGACATCCCATGACCACGCTCGTTTTCGGCCACAAATCGCCTGACACGGACTCGACCGGATCGCCCATCATCTGGGCCTGGTACCTCACCGAGATCGCCGGAACCGAGGCCAAGCCCGTCCTCTTGGGAGAGCCCAACACCGAGGCCGCCTTCATGCTGACGCGCTGGGGCCTCGAGAAGCCCGCGATCATCGACGGCGTGGACGAGGGCCAGCCGGTCGTCATCGTGGACACCAACAACCCCGCCGAGCTGCCAGCGAACGTGAACGCCGCCGATATCCGCGCGATCATCGACCATCACAGGCTGGTCGGCGGGCTGGAGACGAAGGGCCCCATCGACATCACCCTGCGTCCCTTGGCCTGTACCGCCACCATATTGCACGACCTGATGGGCGCGGATGCCGCGAAGATGCCCGAGGCCATCAAGGGCGCGATGCTGTCCTGCATCCTGTCGGACACACTGGAATTCCGCAGCCCGACCACCACCGATACCGACCGCGACCTGGCAGAGGCGCTAGCCGCCGAACTGGGTGTCGATATTCCCGCATACGCCGCCGAGCTGTTCGCGGCGAAATCCGACGTAACCGCCTTTTCGGACGCGGAGCTTCTGCGCATGGACAGCAAGGAATACGAGGTGGGCGGCGTGTCCTTCCGCGTGAGCGTGCTGGAAACGACCTCGCCCGAGACGGTTCTTTCCCGCAAGGACAGCCTCATGGCCTCCATGCCCGCCGTGGCCGAGCAGGACGGCGTCGATCAGGTCCTGCTCTTCGTCGTCGATATCCTGCGCGAGCAATCGACCATGCTGATCCCCAACGAGCTGACCAGACAGGTGGCCGAGAAAAGCTTCGCCACGGTCTGCGGGGATGCGGACATGGTCGTTCTGCCGGGCGTGGTCAGCCGCAAGAAGCAGATCATCCCGAATCTCGCGCTGTGATCGCGGCGCGGAAATGACCGAACTTATCGACAGCCTCGCGGAGATCGGCCTGCAATACGACGCGCTGTTCTGCGATCTCTGGGGCTGCGTGCATGACGGCGTCCGCGCCTTCCCCGAGGCCGTGGCGGCGTTGCGCGCCTACCGGGCGGGCGGCGGCACGGTCGTGATGGTGACCAACGCGCCGCGCCCCAGATCGAGCGTCGCGCGCCAGCTGGAGCGTCTGGGCGTGCCCGCCGATTGCTGGGACGCGATCGCCACCTCGGGCGACGCGGCGCGGCTGGCGATGTTCGAGGGCGCCGTCGGAACGAAGGTCTGGCATATCGGGGAGCCTCACGACGAACCGTTCTTCGAGCCCCCCGCGATTCTCGACAACCCCGTGAAGATCGAAAGGGTTCCTCTGGACGAGGCCGAGGGCATCGTATGCACCGGTCCGTTCGACCCCCATGCCGATCCGTCGGTCATGCGGCCCCAGTTCCTGCTGGCCAAGACGAAGGGCCTGCCGCTTCTCTGCGCCAATCCCGACATCGTCGTGGATCGTGGCGACAGCCGGGAATGGTGCGCCGGCGCGCTGGCCGGGCTTTATACCGAGATGGGCGGCGAGAGCCTCTATTTCGGCAAGCCGCATCCGCCGATCTACGACCTCGCGCGGCGGCGCATGGACAGTATCGACCGCCTCGTGCCGAACGAGCGCATCCTTGCCGTGGGCGACGGGATCTTCACCGATATCCAGGGCGGCATGGGCGAGAATATCGACACGCTCTTCATCACCGGCGGCCTCGCGCGCGAGGAAACCGGGACGGGCTCCGGGACCTCCGCCCGGCCGGATGTGAAGAAACTCGCGGCGTTTCTGGACAAGGCCGAACTGGAGCCGACATTCGCCATCGCCGCGTTGCGCTGAAGCGAGGGCGGGCTAGCCGCTCTGCTTCATCCGGGTCACGAAGGAATCGAGGCGATCGAGGCGGCCCGGGCGGTTCTCGTGCTGGGACAGGACCCAGCTGCGTACGGATTGCAGCGCGCCCGATACCAGCGTGCAGGTCCGCACTCGCCCGAGCTTCTGCGACGTGATGAGGCCCGCCGCCTCCAGCTTGCGCAGATGCTCGAGGAACGACGGCAGCGCCATGTCGTGGGCCTGGGACAGTTCGCTGACGCTCGCCGGCCCCAGGCGCAGCCGTTCGACGACAGCGCGCCGCGTCGGATCGCTCAACGCCAGGAAAACCGCGTCGATCTTTTGTCTATTCTTAGCCATCGACCTAGCAATAGCGCCTGTGGATAAGTTGTCAATCGTGCCGATAATGGACGCAGTGCTGTGGGCAGCGCTGTGGATAATCCGCAAGCAAAATTCCCTGCGCAAGAAAATTGCGGCGTGCGCCCCCGTTAACGGCATTTTGTTACTTTCCGCATTGCAGAAACTATCCGAACGCGCTATCAGCCTGCCATGCGCGAGGGAGATGCGGACATGCTGGACAACATCACCACCGGAACGATCGTCATCGAGGATCTCGAGATCGGCATGAAACGGTCTCTGCAAAAGCTCGTCACCGATCATGACATCGAACTCTTCGCGCAGGTCTCGACCGACCGGAATCCCGTGCATCTCGACGACGACTATGCCCGCGACACGATCTTCGAGGGGCGCATCGCCCATGGCATGCTCACCGCCGGCCTGATTTCCGCCGTCATCGGCGAACAGCTGCCCGGCCACGGGACGGTCTATCTGGGCCAGACGCTGAAGTTCATGGCCCCTGTCCGCCCGGGCGACATGGTCCATGCCGAGGTGGAGGTCATGGATATCGACTATGGCCGCCGCCGCGTGACGCTTGCGACCCATTGCCGGGTCGGCGACACCGTCGTGCTGAAGGGCGAGGCCGTCGTTCTGGCCCCGTCGGGCAAGTTCGACTGACGTCTCCGGCCCGCGTGCGGTTGCGCGGCTTGCCCTCCCGCGGCACGGCGGTTAAGTGCGCCGCATGCGGATCGTGCGCGACTACCAGTTCACCCGTCCCGAAGACCGCGGCGCCTCCGTGGCGATCGGCAATTTCGATGGCGTGCACCGGGGCCATGCCCATGTGATCGACCTCGCGCGGCGTCCCGATGCCCCCTTGGGCGTGGTGACGTTCGAGCCGCATCCGCGCGAGTTCTTCGCCCCCGACGCGCCGCCCTTCCGCCTGATGAACGCCGAGGCGCGCGCCCATCGTCTGCAGAAACTCGGCGTCGAGGTCCTGGCAGAGCTTCCTTTCGATACGACCTTGTCGAGCCTCACGGCCGAAACCTTCGCTCGCGACGTGCTCGCCGACGGGCTCGGCGTAAGCCACGTGGTCGTCGGCGCGGATTTCTGCTTTGGCAAGGGACGGGCCGGCACCGCCGACATGCTGGCGGATTTCGGGCGCGGGATGGGCTTCGACGTCACCATCGCGTCGCTTCTGTCAGGCGAAAGCGGGGCCGTCTCCTCCACCGCGATCCGCACCGTGCTGAGCGAGGGCGACCCGCGCGCGGCCGCCGACATGCTTGGCCACTGGCACCGGATCGAGGGCCCCGTTCTGCATGGCGAGAAGCGCGGGCGGCAACTTGGCTATCCGACCGCGAACATGGAGCTTTCCGGCCTGCACGTCCCGAAGCTTGGCGTTTACGCGGTGCTTGTCGACGTTCTGACCGGCCCCCATGCGGGCAGCTACGGGGGGGTCGCGAATCTCGGGATTCGCCCGATGTTCGAACGCCCCTCCCCGAATCTCGAGACCTTCCTTTTCGATTTCTCGGGCGACCTCTACGAACAGCACCTGTCGGTCGGATTGGTGGAGTACCTGCGGCCAGAAATGGCCTTCGACGGTCTCGACGCGCTGATCGTGCAGATGGACGCCGACAGCGCCGCGGCCCGCAAGGCGCTCGCGCGCGCATGAGGGACCGTTTCTGGCAAACCGTGCCGATGGACCGCATGACGGCCGAAGAATGGGAGGCGCTCTGCGACGGCTGCGGCAAGTGCTGCCTCAACAAGCTGGAGGACGAGGACACGCAGGAGGTCGCGCTGACCCGCGTCGCCTGCCGTCTGCTGGACGACGAAACCTGCCGCTGCGGCCAGTACGAGATCCGCAAGACGCTGGTTCCCGAATGCATCCGCCTGACGCCGCAGACCATGGCCGATGTGGCCTATTTCATGCCTGAAACCTGCGCCTACCGGCTGCTGCACGAGGGCAAGCCGCTTTACTGGTGGCATCCGCTGGTGTCGGGCGATCCCGAGACGGTGCACAGCGCCGGCGTCAGCGTGCGCGGCATCACCGTTCCCGAATGGGAAGTGCCCGAAGAGGAATGGGAGGATTACGTGATCGAGGAGCCCGGCACATGAACCTGAACTTCGCATCGGACAACACGGGGCCCGCCCATCCCAAGGTGATGGAGGCCGTCCTGCGCGCCAATGACCACGCGGCCATGCCCTATGGCAACGATCCCGTCACCGAGGCCGCCGTGGCCGCCGTGCGCGCGGCCTTCGAAGCGCCCGAGGCAGAGGTCGCCTTCGTCGCCACCGGAACCGCCGCCAACGCGCTGGCGCTGTCCTGCCTCGTCCGGCCCTTCGAAAGCGTCTTCTGCAGCCGCGTCGCGCATATCGAGGAGGATGAATGCGGCGCGCCGGAATTCTACATGGGCGGCGCGAAGCTGACGCTTGTCGATGAGACCGACGGCAAGATCGACGCGGGCGACTTCGCCGCGAAACTCACTGCCGCGATGGATCGCGGTGTGCACGGCGCGCAGCCAGCTGCGCTCAGCCTGACCCAGATCACCGAACGCGGCGCGACCTACACTCTCGACGAGATCGCAACGCTGACGGGGATTGCCCGCGATGCAGGGCTTGCCACCCATCTCGACGGCGCGCGCTTCGCCAATGCCTGTGCCGCACTCAACTGCAGCCCGGCCGAAATGACGTGGAAAGCGGGCATCGACGCCGTCAGTTTCGGCGGCACCAAGAACGGCTGCCTCGGCGTCGAGGCCGTTGTGATGTTCGATGCGTCCCATCGCCGGGAACTGGCGCTGAGACGCAAGCGCGCGGGGCATTTGTGGTCCAAGCAACGCTACCTTTCCGCGCAGATGCTGGCCTACGCGACGGACGGGCTCTGGCTTGAGATGGCGCGCTCCGCCAACGCGGCTTCCGCGCGGCTGGCGAAGGGGCTGCGCGCCATCCCCGGCGCGCGGATCCTGCACGAGGCGGCCGGCAACCTGATCTTTGCCGAGCTCCCCCGAGCGGCCCATGCGCGCGCCTTTGCAGCCGGTGCCTCCTACTACCTTTTCCCGGGGGACACGCCGCTCGATGGCGACCCGGAGACGCCCGTGCGCTGCCGGCTGGTCTGCGACTGGTCGAAATCCTCGGCGGAGGTCGATGCCCTGATCGCAAGCTGGGCCGGTTGAAGGGCGCCGTTTTCCGCGCGGAAAACGGGCTGACAAACTCCCGTTTTTCAGCCGGACAACGCGCGTTTTCCGGCCCCTTGTTGGGTGGCGGCATCCAGGAAATCACCGAGCACCGCGGCAACCTCTTCGGCATGGGTGATCGGTGCCATGTGCCCCGCGCCCTCGATCTTCTCGCGCCGCACGTCTGAAAGCCCGGCCTCGAGCGTGTCGAGGATCTGCCCGATCACCGGCGGCGACGCCGCGCCTTCCATCAGCAGAACCGGGCAGCGGACCTGCCCCAACCTCGGCAAAAGCCGCGCCTTGTCGTCGTGCAGCGCGGCGCGTTGGGCCGGGATCATCCACATCTGCGCCGCCATGCGCGCGGCCTCTCCCTTCGGCAGGGCGTCGAAATCCTCTCCCGAGCCCCAGAGCGACAGGAACAGGCGCGCCGCGTCCCTCTCGTCGCCGGCCGCGATCATCGGCTCCATCCGGGCGAGCGTTTCGGCATTCGCGCGCTTCTCGGACCCGTCCGGCGCGGCGGCGAAGAGCACCGGCTCGAACAGGGTCAGGGACGCCACCCGGTCCGGCGCCTCGATGGCCATCCGCAGGGCCACGGTCGCGCCGAAGCTGTGGCCGACGAGGTGCGTGGGCGCCTCGGGCAGAAAACCTGCCGCGTGCTCCGTCGTCTGGTCGTGGAAGTCGCGGGTCCGGTCGCCTGGTGGCCCCTGCCCATGCGCCACCATGTCGGGCGCGATCAGGCGAAACCTGTCCGACAGATGCCGCGCCACGCGCTTCCACGCGCCGCCATGGGCGAGCGTGCAATGTAGCAGAAGGACCGGCGGCGCGTTCTCCGCGCCCCAGAGATGCAGACCCTCGCTCACAGCGCGCCGGACAGGTGCAGCTCCAGATCCTCGATCCGGTCCTGTCCCCAGAACTTCTCGGCGCCGTCGACGATGTAGAAGGGCGCGCCGAACACCCCGGCCGAGACCGCATCCTCGAGGTTGCGGGTGTATTCCTCGGCGCCCGCAAGCATGCCCATCCCCGCCAGCCCCGGGTCGAAGCCCGCCTCCTCGAGGCAGGCGCGGATCTCGTCGTCCTCGGCGATGTCGCGCATGTCGCGCCACACGGCGCCCGTGAAGGCATGCACCAGCTTGCCCAGATCGCCCCCGCCGGCCCTGGCCGCCGCGATGAAGGCGTAGGAGGACGGCGCGGGGTTCACGGCGCGATAGGGCGGGTCGAGGTTTATCGGCAGACCGAGCTTTTTCGACAGGCGCCTGAGCTCCTGCAAACGGTAGTCGAGCCGCGCGGGATGCCGTTCCTTCGGCGGTTTGCCGCCCGTGCGCGCGAAGAGCGCCACCACGTCGAGCGGCCGGTAGGTCACGGTCGCGCCATGGCGTGCGGCGACCTCTTCCATCCGGGTTCCGGCGAGGTAGGTGAACGGCGATGTCGTCGCGAAGAAATACTCGATATGGGCCATGTTCCGCCCCCTCCATTTGGCTTTGCGCCGACCCTAGGCTGGTGTTAGGGGGTGTCAACCGATGCCAGGGCGGGGGGCGCTCCCGGCATTGCCAAAAGGTCGTGGCAAGGGGGACAGCTGCCAATGTCGTCAAGCGAACCGAAACTCATTTCCGGCAATGCCAACCGGACGCTGGCCGAGGCCATCGCGCGGCGCATGTCCATGCATCGCGGCATGCAGGTGTCACTGGTGGATGCCCGGGTGGAACGCTTCAACGATGGCGAGATCTTCGTCGAGGTGTTCGAGAATGTCCGCGGCGAGGACATGTTCATCATCCAGCCGACCTCGAAACCCGCCAACGACAACCTGATGGAGCTTCTGATCATGGCCGACGCGCTGCGCCGGTCCTCGGCGGCGCGGGTCACGGCGGTCATCCCCTATTTCGGCTACGCGCGCCAGGACCGGCGCACGAAGGCGCGCACGCCGATCTCGGCCAAGCTCGTGTCGAACATGATTACCCATGGCGGGGTCGAGCGGGTCCTGACCATGGACCTGCACGCGGCCCAAATCCAGGGCTTTTTCGACATTCCCGTGGACAACCTCTATGCCAGTCCGATCTTCGCGCTCGACATCCTGCACCAGTTCCAGGGCGACATGTCCGACGTGATGGTCGTGAGCCCCGACGTGGGCGGCGTGGCCCGCGCGCGGGAGCTTGCCACCCGCATCGGCGTGCCGCTGGCCATCGTCGACAAGCGCCGCGAGAAGGCGGGCGAGGTCTCGGGCATGACGGTGATCGGCGACGTGGCCGACCACAAGTGCATCATCGTCGACGACATGTGCGACACGGCAGGCACGCTCTGCAAGGCGGCCGATGTCCTGATGGAGGCCGGCGCGACGGAGGTGCACGCCTATACCACTCATGGGGTCCTGTCGGGTCCGGCAGTAGAGCGGATCACCGCTTCGGTGCTGAAGTCGCTGGTGGTGACCGACACGATCGAGGCGACGGCGGCGGCCAAGGCCTGTCCGAATATCCGCATCGTGCCGACCGCGCCGATGTTCGCGCAGTCCATCGTGAATATCTGGTCGGGGACCTCCGTGTCGTCGCTTTTCGACACCGCATCGCTGGTACCGATCTACGAAGGACTTTATCCCAAGGGCATGTGGGGGCGCTGAGCCCGCCGGATCCGGATCGCCAGCGGCAGGATCAGCGCCACCAGCAGCGCCGAGAACAGGAACGGCGCGCCCGGCAGGTAGAGGCCGGCCTCGTCCGATATGAACACACCGAAAAGCGGCGTGAAGACCAGCGGCGCGAGGACGGCGGCCAGCGATGACAGGGAGGCGATGACGCCCTGCACCATGCCCTGCCGGTTCTCCTCGACCGTATTGGCCGACATCGCTGTCAGGGTCGGCGGCACGAGGTCGGTGAGTGCCGCGAGCGGCAGAAGCAGCGCCACCATCCAGATCGCGTCGGCGAAGCCGAACCCGACGAGGGACACCACGCCGAGCACGAGCCCCCAGACGGCAAGCCGCGCCTCCCCCAGTCGCGCCACCGCGAAGGGCATCACGCCGGCCTGCACGATGGCGATCAGCACGCCATAGGCCGACAAGGTCAGGCCGATGACCAGCGTGGACCAGCCGAAGGTCTCGCGGCCCCAGAACGCCCAAAGCGTCGGGTAGACCATGTTGGCGAACTCGAACACGGCGATGCAGATCAGCGGGATGGCGAGACCGGGCACCCGGAAGGCCGCCACGATGGTCCGGAACGCGTTGAGATCGCGCGCGCCGAAGGGGCGTCGGTTCTCGCGCTTGAGCGATTCCGGCAGCACGAAGACGCCGAAGACGAAGTTGAGCGCAGAAAGCCCCGCCGCCAGCCAGAAGGGCGCGGTGATGTGCCATGTGGCCGCGATCCCGCCCAGTGCCGGGCCGATGACGAAGCCGATGCCGAAGGCGGCCCCGATCAGCCCGAAGCGCGCGGCCCGTTCGCCCGGTGTCGATATGTCGGCGATATAGGCTGTCGCGGTGATGTAAGTGGCCCCGGCCAGCCCCGCCAACGTCCGCCCCGCGATCAGCAGCCAGAGCGACCCGGCCAGCGCCATGATGACGTAGTCCACCGCCAGGAGCGCCAGCGCAAGGAGCAGGACCGGCCTCCGCCCGAACGCGTCCGAGAGCGAGCCCACGACAGGTGCGAAGAGGAACTGAGCCCCCGCATAGGCTGCCATCAGCACGCCTGCCCAGATCGACCCCTGCGCAAGGTCGCCTGCGCCCACGCGCGCCATCAGGTCGGGCATGATCGGGAACACGATGCCGATCCCGATGGCGTCGATCATCAGGGTGGCGAGGATGAACAGAAGGGGGCCGCGTTCCTGGGGCATGCCAGCCCTATCGACCGACCGCGCCACAAGAGCAAGCCGCGACAGAGGACCGGGCGTCAGTAAATGTCCCAGTCGTCCTCGCCGGAGACCTCGCCGATGGCGATCCAGTCGGCGCGAATGCGGGCCACCCGGCTGTCGCCCCAGGTGCGGAAGACGATCTCGAAGCCCTCGGCGGTCACAGCCTCGGCACGCAGGTCGGCGCGCTGGTTGGTGTCGCCGTCGGTATCCCACATGGACATGCCCAGATGCACCGCAGGCACGTCGCGGAACCGCTCGGAAAACGTGACCTTCAGCCGCGTCTCGCGAGGGCCGGAGCCTGACCACATCGGGCCGTCATCCTGAAAATCGCTGAAAAGCGTCTGGCTGCCCTGATCGATCCCGACAAGCGATGCGCGGAGCCGTCTCATGCGACAGGCCCCCGCGGCGCTTTGGCAGGCTTACGAAAAACCCCCGCCGACGGGATCGTGCGGGGGTCTCGGTCTTGCATTGGGGGCGTCCGCCGCGATCAGGGTGCGGGGGCGCGGCTGGTTGCGGGAATCCGGATCTGATCGCCCGCGGCCACCAGATCGGCGAGGAACTTGGCGGCGGCGTCGACTGCGCCCTCTGCGCCCTCTGCGCTCGCTGCCTTGTCCTGCGCCGCGCGCGCCTCGGCCGTCAGCTCGTCCATCACATCCTGCGTGACCTCGCCCGCGGGCATCGCACGCTCGGCAAGAACGGTGACGCCAGCCCTGGAGATGTCGGCGAAGCCGCCGATCACGAGATACTCGTCCGTGCCGCCGGAATGGGTGACCGAAAGAATGCCGGGGCGTAGCGTCGTGATGGTGGGCGCGTGGTCGGCCATGGCCGTCATGTCGCCATCCGCGCCCGGCACACGCACCTCGGTCGCCTCGAGCGAGGCAAGGCGGCGTTCGGGACTGACCAGGTCGAATTGCAGGGTTGCCATCATGGCCTCCGGTTTCTGTCTTTGCATCGTGGCGGGGTGAACCCCGCCCTACGCCAACGTGTAGGGCGGGACTGGTCCCGCCGCGCCGTCAGGCCGCCTCGGCGGCCAGACGCTCGGCCTTGGCGACCACGTCCTCGATGCCGCCGACCATGTAGAAGGCCGCTTCGGGCAGGTGGTCGAATTCACCGGCCACGACGCGCTTGAAGCTGTCGATCGTCACGTCCAGCGGCACCTGGATGCCGTCGGAGCCGGTGAAGACCTTGGCCACGTCGAAGGGCTGCGACAGGAAGCGCTGGATCTTCCGGGCGCGCGACACGGTCAGCTTGTCCTCTTCGGACAGTTCGTCCATCCCGAGGATGGCGATGATGTCCTGAAGCGACTTGTAGCGCTGAAGGATGCCCTGCACGTCACGCGCGACCTGGTAGTGCTCCTCGCCGAGGATCTGCGGGTCCATGAGGCGCGAAGAGCTATCGAGCGGGTCCACGGCCGGGTAGATGCCAAGCTCGGAGATGGCGCGCGACAGAACGGTCGTGGCATCGAGGTGGGCGAAGGTCGTGGCAGGCGCCGGGTCGGTCAGGTCGTCCGCAGGCACGTAGACGGCCTGGATCGAGGTGATCGAACCGCTGGTCGTCGAGGTGATGCGTTCCTGCATCTGGCCCATGTCGGTGGCCAGCGTCGGCTGGTAGCCCACGGCCGAGGGGATGCGACCCAGAAGCGCCGACACCTCGGAGCCCGCCTGCGTGAAGCGGAAGATGTTGTCGACGAAGAACAGAACGTCGGTGCCAGACTGGTCGCGGAACTGCTCGGCCAGCGTCAGGCCGGTCAGAGCGACGCGAGCGCGGGCGCCCGGCGGCTCGTTCATCTGGCCGTAGACCAGCGCCACCTGGCTCTCCGACAGGTTGTCGGGCTTGATGACGTTGGATTCGATCATCTCGTGGTAGAGGTCGTTACCCTCGCGGGTCCGTTCGCCCACCCCGGCGAAGACCGAGTAGCCCGAGTGCACCTTGGCGATGTTGTTGATCAGTTCCATGATCAGAACCGTCTTGCCCACGCCGGCGCCACCAAAGAGGCCGATCTTGCCGCCCTTGGAATAGGGGGCAAGCAGGTCCACCACCTTGATGCCGGTGACGAGGATTTCCGATTCCGTGGACTGTTCGACGAACTCGGGCGCTTGCTGGTGGATCGAGCGGTACTCATCCGCCTCGACCGGGCCGCCCTCGTCCACGGGCTCGCCCACGACGTTGAGGATCCGGCCGAGCGTGGCGTTGCCCACCGGAACGGTGATGGGCGCGTCGGTATCCGTGACGACCTGCCCGCGCACGAGGCCTTCGGTGGCGTCCATCGCGATGGTGCGCACGGTGCCCTCGCCCAGGTGCTGCGCCACCTCGAGAACGAGGCGCTTGCCGTGGTTGTCGCATTCCAGCGCGTTGAGAATCTCGGGCAGGTGGTCGTCGAACTGAACGTCGACGACGGCGCCGATGACCTGAGTGATTTTCCCGGTTGCGTTAGCCATGTTTCGTGTCTCCGGTGTCTTAGAGCGCTTCGGCGCCCGAGATGATTTCGATCAGCTCGTTGGTAATGACGGCCTGGCGCGAGCGGTTGTATTCGATCGTCAGGCGGTCGATCATTTCGCCGGCATTGCGGGTCGCATTGTCCATCGCGGACATCCGCGCGCCCTGCTCGGATGCGGCGTTCTCCAGAAGCGCGGTGAAGATCTGCGTCGCCACCCCGCGCGGCAGCAGGTCGGCCAGGACGCCCTCTTCGGACGGTTCGTAGTCGTAGAGCGTCGACGCGGCCTCGGTGCCCTCCTCGGGTGGGTCGAAGGAGGCCGGGATCACCTGCGTCGCCGTCGGGACCTGGCTGATGACCGACTGGAAGCGGGCGTAGAAGATCGTGGCGACGTCGAATTCGCCGTCCTCGAAGCGGTCGAGGATGTCCTTCGCGATCTCGGCGGCGTTGGCGTAGCCGATGCGCTTGACCTCGCCGAGATCCACGTGGCCCACGAAAAGATCAGCGTGATCGCGCTTTAGCTGCTCGCGGCCCTTCTTGCCGACGGTCAGGATCTTGACCGTCTTGCCGGCTGCCTTGAGGCTGTCGATCCGCTGGCGGGCAAGCCGCACGATGGACGAGTTGAAGCCGCCGCAGAGACCGCGCTCGGCGGTCATCACGACCAGCAATTGCACATCCTCCGACCCGGTGCCCGCCAGAAGGCGTGGCGCGGTTTCGGACTGTCCGACGGACTCGGCGAGGCCGCCCATGACGGCCTCCATCTTCTCGGCATAGGGGCGCGCCATCTCCGCCGCTTCCTGCGCGCGGCGCAGTTTCGCGGCGGCGACCATCTGCATCGCCTTGGTGATCTTGCGGGTCGACTTGACCGACGCGATCCGGTTCTTCAGGTCCTTGAGGTTGGGCATGGGCCTTCACCCTCCTTCGGTCGAATGGGCCTTCGGTCGAATTGGCCTGGGGCCGGATCAGGCGAAGTCTGCGGCGTATTCGTCGATCGCGGCCTTCAGCCTGTCGGCGGCGTCGCCCTTGATCTTGGGGTCCTCGTTCGTGATCCAGTCGAGCACGTCCTGCTTCTTCTGGCGCATGTAGGCCACGAGACCCTTCTCGAAGCGGCCCACGTCGGAGACAGGAAGCTTGTCCAGATACCCCGAGATACCCGCGAAGATGACGACGACGATCTCGGCGTTGGTCAGCGGCGAATACTGCGGCTGCTTCATCAGTTCGGTAAGGCGCGCGCCACGGTTCAGAAGGCGCTGGGTCGCCGCGTCGAGGTCCGAGCCGAACTGCGCGAAGGCCGCCATCTCGCGATACTGCGCCAGTTCCAGCTTCACCGAGCCCGCGACAGACTTCATCGCGTTGGTCTGCGCGGACGATCCCACGCGGCTCACCGAGAGGCCGGTGTTCACGGCCGGGCGGACGCCCTGGTAGAACAGTTCCGTCTCGAGGAAGATCTGGCCGTCGGTGATCGAGATCACGTTGGTCGGAATGAAGGCCGACACGTCGCCGCCCTGGGTCTCGATGACCGGCAGCGCCGTCAGCGAGCCCGAACCGTTGTCCTCGTTGAGCTTGGCCGAACGCTCCAGCAGGCGGGAGTGCAGGTAGAACACGTCGCCCGGATAGGCCTCGCGGCCCGGCGGACGGCGCAGCAGGAGCGACATCTGGCGATAGGCGACGGCCTGCTTGGAGAGGTCGTCGTAGATGATCAGCGCGTGACGGCCGTTGTCGCGGAAATACTCCGCCATCGCGGTCGCGGCATAGGGGGCGAGGAACTGCATCGGCGCGGGGTCGGATGCGGTGGCGGCCACGACGATGGAATATTCCATCGCGCCGGTTTCCTCGAGCTTCTTCACCAGCTGCGCGACGGTCGAGCGCTTCTGTCCCACGGCGACATAGACGCAGTAGAGCTTCTTCGATTCATCGTCACCGGCGCGGTCGTTGTAGACCTTCTGGTTGAGGATCGTATCGAGCGCCACGGCGGTCTTGCCGGTCTGACGGTCGCCGATGATCAGCTCGCGCTGGCCGCGGCCGATCGGGATCATGGCGTCGATGGCCTTGAGGCCGGTGGCCATCGGCTCGTGCACCGATTTGCGCGGGATGATGCCCGGCGCCTTCACGTCCGCGACGCGGCGCTCGGAGGCCTTGATCTCGCCCTTGCCGTCCAGCGGGTTGCCGAGACCGTCCACGACGCGGCCCAGCAGCGCGTCACCGGCGGGCACGTCCACGATGGAGTTGGTGCGCTTGACCGTGTCGCCTTCCTTGATGTCCCGGTCCGAGCCGAAGATCACGATGCCGACGTTGTCGGCTTCGAGGTTCAGCGCCATCCCCTGGATGCCGCCCGGGAACTCGACCATCTCGCCGGCCTGGACGTTGTCCAGACCATAGACGCGCGCGATACCGTCGCCGACGCTGAGCACGCGGCCCACTTCGGCGACTTCGGCATCCTGACCGAACGACTTGATCTGTTCCTTCAGGATCGCAGAAATCTCGGCTGCTTGGATGCCCATCTATCCGACCTCTTTCATGGTGTTCTGGAGTGCGTTGAGCTTCGCGCGGATCGACGTGTCGACCATCTTCGAGCCCACCTTGACGACAAGACCGCCGATGAGGCTTTCATCGACGGCCGTATTCAGTTGAACCTCGCGGCCCACGGATGCCGACAGCGCCTTCTTCAGCTTGTCGGACTGTGCCTGCGTGAGAGCCTTGGCGGACAGCACGTCGGCCGTGACCTCGCCCTTGTGATCCGCGATCCGCTCGCGCAATGCGCGCAGGAGCGCCGGCAGCACGAAAAGGCGGCGTTTCTGCGCCATCAGCCGAAGAGTGTTGCCGGTGATCGCGTCCAGGCCCATGGCATCCGCGATACCGCCGACTGCCCCTTGGGTTTCCTCGCGCCCGTAGATCGGAGAGGAAATCATGTCCCTGAGGTCGGCGCTTTCGGATATCGCGGCTTCGAGTGCGGCGACATCTGCCTCCAGCGCATCGAGCGCCCCGCCTTCCTGAGCCAGTTCAAACATCGCCGTCGCATATCGCGCGGCTATGCCGGTCGAGATCGAAGCAGGTTCGCTCACGTCCACCCTTTCACATGTTCGCCCGGCATACCCGGACAGTGTCCATATGATCGGCCCGGTCGGCGCAAAACAGCGCCTCCGGGCTTTCAATTCGCGTCTCGGCGGCGGTCGGCAGCCGGTTCCCCGATAAATCGCCGTGGATTTAGCAGAGGGTTCGTAATGCTGCAACCGCCAGAGACAGCGATGCGCAGAAGCCGAAATCGCTTTTTTTCAACATGTTAAGAACATCCCCACTCTCTGCGACGCTTTGAAGCTTGCCGCAGTTGCGAAAAGCGCCGCCCCCGGCGCACGATTCTGGAGCCGCCCTTGCGGCGGCGGCCGGCGCGACGCAAAATGCCCAACCTGTGCCACATTCCCAACGCATCCGGACCCGGATTTGACCCGAATCCAATGGTTTACATTGGCTTAACTGACCGTGGTTGCGAGACGCGCGAACAATGCTGTCGATCTTCACCCTGACCGTAATGGGCGCGTTCGGCGCGTCAAACGTCCTGACCGACGTCACCGAACGCTCCGATCGGAACGACGACGAGAACGACGACGGGTTGGAGGACGATTTACATGTCGACGGGCTCGGTGGTGACGAGGATCTGATCGAACGCCTCGACATGTACGCGGCCCTCGGCATGACGCCGGCGCCGGTCACGCCGACCAGCGAAGCCTATCTGCCCGCCGAGGAACCGGCGGAGATCGCGGAGGACAACGTGTTTGACTACGTGGATGACGCGGTCGTCGCCGACCTTACACCGGAGGAATTCGACCTGTTGTCCCGAGACATGGCAGCCGCCCAGACCGATGCGTTCGATGACGGAGAACCGACCGAGGTGATATCGGTCGCGGTGGGTGGGCCGGGTGCCGTGACGCCCAACCCGACAGAGGCGGGCTTCCGCACCCAGCTCGGCCCGGACGACGAACTGACGCTGAACATTGCGCCCGACCTGCCGGGCGACATTCTCGCGGTGCATTCGGTCTTCGACCTGAACGGCGATGACGAAAGCTCGGTCGGGCTGCGCTATGCGCTGTCCTTCTACATGCTGCCACCGGGACAGGTGCTGACCGAGGACAACGTGACCGGTAGCGAGGCCGGGTTCATGGAGGCCCATGGACTGCAGAAGCTCGGCGAGATCGACCTCGGCCGCTTCGAGGCGCATTTCGACGAAAAGAGCGGCGAGACCGTCGTCACCGACGATTCGCGGCAGGTCCAGCCCCCCCACATCCTGTCCAATCGCGCCGTGACCGAGATCGCCGCCCTCTTCAGCTGAGGTCCGGTTCCGCCGTCAGAGCGATCCGCGCCCGGTCGCGCCGGCAGGGCGCGGCGCGCCTTCCAGAACCTTCAGCGGCCGCTTGACCCGCTCTGCCAGCCCCGGGCCCAACGGCGCGTAAACACGTTTCGACGCCTCCACGATCAGAACACCACCGCCGCGCTGTCCGGGCAGATGGCTGCCCAGCTTCTCCATCATGTCAGCCGACTTGAGCCAGAACCGCTTTTCCGAAGGCGGCGAGAACAGCGCGGTGCAATGCCGTTCCGGCACGAAGTCATGGTGCCTGAGCTGCGCCTCCAGCTGGCTGAGCGTGTAGGGCCGTCCGAAGCCGAAAGGCGTCTTGTCGCGCCGTGCCCACATGCCGCCCCGGTTTGGCACGATGAACAAGGCGCGTCCGCCGGGGCCCAGGACCCGCGAACATTCCTCGAGCACCGCGGCGGGATGATCGGAGGTCTCAAGCCCATGCAGGCACACGAGCTTGTCGGCATGCCCCGTCTCCAGCGGCCATAGTCCCTCGCGGCAGAGCACCGAGACGTTGTCGAGCCCCGAGGGCCATGGCATCACCCCCTGCTCCGCCGGCATCAGACCCACCACGCGGCGCGCATCCGCGAGGTAGGGCCGCAGAAGCGGGACGGCAAAGCCGAAGCCAACCACCGTCTGGCCCTTCGCTTCCGGCCAGACGGCCAGCATCTGCTCGCGGATGGCCTTCTGCGCGATCCGGCCCAGTCGGGTCCGGTAGTAGAACTGCCGCAGGTCGATCACGTCCAGATGCATCGGCTTTCTTGCCTTTTGCCTGCTCACTGCGCGAGGATCGTGCGCGAGACTGTCCGAACCTTACCCAAGCCCAGCGGAATTGCCATGCCCCCATCGCGCGACGAAACCCTCGAAATTGTCACGATCCCCTGCCTGTCGGACAACTACGCCTACCTGATCCTGTCGCCCGACGGCAGGTCGGCCGCGCTCGTGGATGCGCCCGAGGCCGCACCCGTTCAGGCCGAGCTTGACCGGCGCGGGCTGACCCTGACCGATATCCTGATCACCCATCACCACCACGACCATATCGAGGCCGTGGGCGACCTCGCCACCTCCGCCACCCGCGTGATCGGCGCGGCGGCGGATGCCCATCGCCTGCCGCCGCTGCATCTGAGCGTCGGGGATGGCGACGTGTTCGACCTGTTCGGTACCGAGGTCCGGGTCATGGATGTCCCGGGTCACACGGTGGGACACATCGCCTTTTACATCCCCGCCGCGGGCGCGGTCTTCACCGCAGACAGCCTGATGGCGCTGGGGTGCGGAAGGCTCTTCGAAGGCACCGCCGAGCAGATGTGGGACAGCCTGTCGAAACTGGCGGCCCTGCCCGGGGATACGCTCGTCTGTTCGGGTCACGAATACACCCAGTCCAATGCGCGCTTCGCCCTGACGGTCGAGCCGGACAATCCCGCACTCGCCCGCCGGGCGGCGGCGGTGGACGATGCGCGCGCGCAGGGTGAGCCCACGGTGCCCTCGACGCTGACCGAGGAGCTGGCCACCAATCCGTTCCTGCGCGCAGGCTTGCCGCAGGTAAAGGCGGCCCTAGATATGATGGGCGAAACGGATGCGATGGTTTTCGCGGAGATACGCCGACGCAAGGATGTGTTCTGAGATGCCGTATCGCGGGCATGTCGGGGCTTGCGTCATATCCCGGAAAACACTGCCCGGTCCGGTGTTGCCTGTTTTTTGGGCAGTCCTCAACGAATCCAACGGCTTGTGTCCGCCGACCGTTCGCCCACCGGAATTTGTTTAGAAATAGCTTGAAAGACGACGACAAAAACCAAAGCTTAAACTCATGAGGCCATGATCGGGGCGCGGCTCAAACCCCCTCGACGTCACCGAAAGGAGCGCGCGCGTGCCATCTTTTTCGAATACCCTGGAGCAGGCAATTCACGCGGCGCTGGCGAATGCCAACGCCCGGCGCCACGAACTCGCGACGCTCGAGCATCTTCTGCTTGCGCTCATCGACGAGCCGGACGCCCAGAAGGTCATGAAGGCGTGCAGCGTCGATCTCGAGGAACTCAGGACCACCCTCGTCAATTTCATCGAGGATGACCTGTCGACCCTCGTGACCGATGTGGAAGGCTCCGAAGCGGTGCCCACGGCGGCCTTCCAGCGCGTGATCCAGCGCGCCGCCATCCATGTGCAGTCTTCCGGCCGGACCGAGGTGACCGGGGCCAATGTCCTCGTCGCCATCTTCGCCGAACGCGAGAGCAACGCGGCCTATTTCCTGCAGGAGCAGGACATGACCCGTTACGATGCGGTCAACTTCATCGCCCATGGTGTTGCCAAGGACCCATCCTACGGCGAAACGCGGCCCGTGACCGGCGCGACAGAGGGCGATGACGAACCCAGGGCCAGCCAGGCGGATACCGCCGACGCCGACCAGAAGGAATCGGCGCTGGCCAAGTATTGCGTCGATCTGAACGCCAAATCCTCGAAGGGCGACATTGATCCCCTGATCGGCCGCGACCACGAAGTGGAACGCTGCATCCAGGTCCTGTGCCGTCGGCGCAAGAACAACCCGCTGCTGGTGGGCGATCCGGGCGTTGGCAAGACCGCCATCGCCGAGGGCCTCGCCAAGAAGATCGTCGAAGGCGAAACGCCCGAGGTGCTTCAGGGTGCAACGATCTACTCGCTCGACATGGGCGCTCTTCTGGCCGGAACCCGCTATCGCGGCGATTTCGAGGAGCGGCTGAAGGCCGTCGTGAAGGAGTTGGAGGATCACCCCGACGCGATCCTCTTCATCGACGAAATTCACACCGTGATCGGCGCGGGCGCGACCTCCGGCGGAGCGATGGACGCCTCCAACCTCCTGAAGCCCGCGCTTCAGGGCGGCAAGCTTCGCTGCATGGGCTCCACCACCTACAAGGAATATCGTCAGCACTTCGAAAAGGACCGCGCGCTGTCGCGCCGGTTCCAGAAGATCGACGTGAACGAGCCGTCCACCGATGACGCGATCAAGATCCTGAAGGGCCTGAAGCCCTATTTCGAGGATCACCATTCCGTGCGCTACACCGCCGACGCGATCAGGACCGCGGTGGAGCTTTCGGCGCGCTACATCAACGACCGCAAGCTGCCCGACAAGGCCATCGACGTCATTGACGAGGCCGGCGCGGCGCAACATCTCGTGACCGAAAGCAAGCGGCGCAAGACGATCGGCGCCAAGGAGATCGAGGCCGTCGTCGCCAAGATCGCCCGCATTCCGCCCAAGAACGTGTCCAAGGACGACGCGGAGGTGCTCAAGGACCTCGAAGCCACGCTCAAGCGCGTGGTCTTCGGCCAGGACAACGCGATCGAGGCGCTTTCGGCCTCCATCAAGCTGGCGCGTGCCGGCCTGCGGGAGCCGGAGAAGCCGATCGGCAACTACCTCTTCGCGGGACCCACCGGCGTCGGCAAGACCGAGGTGGCCAAGCAGCTTGCCGACTCGCTCGGGGTGGAGTTGCTGCGCTTCGACATGTCGGAATACATGGAGAAACACGCGGTTTCGCGACTGATCGGCGCGCCTCCGGGCTATGTCGGGTTCGATCAGGGCGGCCTTCTGACCGACGGCGTGGACCAGCACCCGCATTGCGTGCTGCTGCTCGACGAGATCGAGAAGGCGCATCCGGACGTGTTCAACATCCTGCTGCAGGTGATGGACCACGGCACGCTGACCGACCATAACGGCCGCAAGGTCGATTTCCGCAACGTGATCCTGATCATGACCTCGAACGCGGGCGCCGCGGAACAGGCCAAGGCGGCCATCGGCTTCGGTCGCGACCGTCGCGAGGGCGAGGATACGGCCGCGATCGAACGGACCTTCACGCCGGAATTCCGCAACCGGCTGGACGCCGTGATCAGCTTCGCACCGCTGGGCCGCGAGACGATCCTGTCGGTGGTCGAGAAGTTCGTCCTCCAGCTCGAGGCACAGTTGATGGACCGCAACGTCACGATCGAGCTGACCCGGCCCGCCGCCGAATGGCTGGCGGAGAAAGGTTACGACGACAAGATGGGCGCGCGTCCGCTGGGCCGCGTCATCCAGGAGCACATCAAGAAACCGCTGGCCGAAGAACTTCTCTTCGGCAAGCTCTCCAAGGGCGGCAACGTCAAGGTCGGCGTCAAGGACGGCAAGATCGACCTGCGCTTCGAGGAGCCGGGCAATCCGCGCCTCGGCTCGAAGAAGCCACCGCTGCTGACCGCTGACTGATCACGCGGTCATCTGCTAGAAGGAAGGCGGGCCAGTGCGGCCCGCCTTTTTTCGTCGGACAGGCCATGCACGCCCAGACCATCCCCGTCACCGAGGCGCAGATCCGCGACGCGCTTTCGGCCGCTGCCCCGGCGTTCGCCGGGCTGCCGATCACGCCCCTCGCCCATGGCGGCACGGAGACGCGCGTCTTTCGGCTCGGCGATTACCACCAGTTTCGCACGCCGCTTCTGGCCAGCACGGCGCAAGCCTTCGTGAAGCAGACGCGCTGGGTCGCGTGGCTCGCACCACAACTGCCGCTGGACGTGCCGCGCGCCGTCGCGCGCGGGCAGTTCGCGACCGACCCGCCATTGCCATGGACGATCCAGCACTGGATCGACGGCACGGACGCCGCACAGGCGATGCCAGCCGATCAGGACGATGTCGCGGACTGGCTGGCGGAATTCCTGGTAGCCCTGAGACAGATCTCACCCCCCGACGGGCCGCCCGCCAGCACGCGCGGCGGACCGCTTGCCCCGCAGGATGACGCCTTTCGCGCCGCCATCGCCGAGGGGCGCGCAAAGGGCATCACCGGGCTCGAACCGGCCATCGCAACATGGGAGGCAGGTCTCGCCGCGCAGCCATGGAGAAACAGACCGGTCTGGCTCCATGGCGACCTCGTACCCGGAAACCTGATCGTCCAGGACGGGCACCTGCGGGCCGTCATCGACTGGTCCTTCGTGACCGTGGGCGACCCGGCCTATGACCTGATCCCCGCGTGGTTCGTGTTCGACGGCCCGGCCCGGCGACGGTTTCTGGACCACCTCGCCCCGGATGACGCGACCGTTGCACGGGCGCGGGCGAGGGTCGCGTGGCAATGCGCGCTCGCGCTTCCCTACTATATCGACAGCAACCCGCAGATGGTGCGCTTGGCGCGCCGGGGACTTGCAGCCATCGCCGGGGACGCGCCCTGAGCGGCCACACTTGCGATTATTCGTACGAATAATCACACGTGCCCCTACCGCTCCGTCAGCTTCAGCTCGATCCGCCGGTTCCGCGCACGGCCCTCCGGCGTTTCGTTTGTGGCCACCGGCCGGTATTCTCCGAATCCCGTTGCCGCCAGCCGTGAGGGCGGAATGCCCAGTTCCTCGGACATGTAGAGCACCACCGACAGCGCACGAGCCTGGCTGAGTTCCCAGTTGCTGTCGAATTCTCCACCCGCGCCGATCTGCTGGTCGTCGGTATGGCCGTCGACGCGGATGATCCAATCGATGGTCTCGGGGATATCGTCAGCCACTTCCGACAGAAGCGTCGCCACGTTCTCGATCTGCGCCAGCCCCTCGGGTGCCAGATCAGCAGAGCCCACGTCGAACAGCACCTCGGAGGAAAAGACGAAGCGGTCGCCGTCGATGCGCACCCCCTCTCGGCCTTCCAGCAGCTCGCGCAGCCGGCCGAAGAACTCGGAACGGTAGCGTTCGAGCTCCTGCGCCTCTGCCGCGAGCCGGGCCGCTTCCGCCGCTTCCAGCTCGGCCCGCGCGGTCTCGCTTTCGGCCAATGCGCTCCGCTGCGCCGCCAATCGCGCCAGCGCGGTGTTGAGCTGCGAGCCCAGCGCCTGGATCTGCACCTCCGCCTCGACATCCTGCGCGGCCGCGTCGTCGAGCAGCGACTGAAGCGACGACAGCTGCGTGCGAAGTGCTGCGACCTGTTCGTTCAGAAGCGCCACCTGACGTTCGCTTTGCGCCGCGGCGGCCTCGACGGTGTCAAGTTCCCGGTCGGCCTGAGCCAGAAGCGCCGCGCGTTCCTCCGCCTCGGAGAGCGCCGCTTCGCGCGCCGCCTCTGCCGCGAGCCGGGCCCTGAGCGCCGTGGCCAGCTCCGACTCCAGCGCGGACATGTCGCCGTCGCGGGCTTCCAGCTCGGCCCCGGCGGCTTCCGCCTCCGCCTCGGCCTGCGCGATCCGCGCCTCCAAAGCGGCCAGACGCGCCGCCGCGCTCGCCTCGGCGCTTTCGATGCGCGAGAGCGCCAGCGCCAGCTGTTCCTCGAGCGCGGTCATCTCCGTGTCCCGGTCGTCGAGCTGCGCGCTCATCCGTTCGGCCTCGAGCTGCGCGGCGGCCAGCTGTTCCTCCAGCGAACCGCGCGCCTCCACCTGCGCCAGCGCTGCGGCAAGCCGGGTGGCGAGGTCCTCGCGCGCCGCGTCGGCGGCGGCCAAAAGCGTCAGCGTCTCCTCCGCCTCGCGCCGCTGTTCTTCCAGCGCGAGCGTCATCGAGGTCAGCTCGGCGTCGGCGTTCTCAAGACGGTTGCGCAACGCTTCCGCAGCGGCCGCCTCGACCAGCCGCGCGGCCTCCGCCTCGTCCAGCGCCTCGGTCGCTTCGACCAGTGCGGTATCGCGCGCCTCCGCCTGCGTCTCCAGTTCCGCGATCAGGGCCTCGAGCGCCTCGCGCCGGGCGGCGGCCAGCCTTGCGGCCTCGGCGGCTTCGTCGATCTCGCTGCGGGCCGTGGCCAGTGCCAGGTCCAGCGCCTCGGCCTGGCTCAGCGCGTCGGCCGCCTCGGCTTCGGCCGCATCCCGCGCTGCCCCCAATTCCCGGTTTTCGGCGAGCAGGGCGGCGACCTGGTCCTCGAAGGACGCGATCTCTGCGGCCCGGCGGTCCCCCTCCGACCTGAGGTTGGCGATCAGCGCATCCTGTTCGGCGACCCGCGCCTCGGCCGCGCTGAGCGATCCGGTCAGCGTCGCGACCCGGGTTTCCAGCCGGTCCGCCCGCGTGGTCTCGAGGCCCAGCGCCTCCGACAGGCTATTGAGCCGTGCGTTCAGCGCGTTCAGCTCGTCATCCTGGTTGGTGATCTCTTCGCGCAGGACGTACTGCACGACCATGAAGATCGTCAGCAAGAAGATCATCACCATCAGGAGCGCCGTGATCGCGTCCACGAACCCGGGCCAGATGGCGCCCGAAATGCGGTTTCCTGCACGGCGCTGAAAGGCCATGCGCGGTTACTCCCCGATGTCCCGGCTGGCCGGCGATGGAGGGCGTCGCATCGGCTGCTGCGCGGTCGCGCGCCGCTGCACCGGGGCCTCGGCCGCACGCGTCAGCGCCTTGAGCGCATCGGTCAGCTGCCCGATATCGGCGCGCAGGGCCTCACCCACGCTGATGCCCTCGTCGCGACCGGCGCTGCCATCGGGACGCGACAGTTCCTCTGCGATCTTGAAAAGCTGTACATCCATCGAGCGCAGGCGCGCGCGGCTTTCCTCGTCGAGCCCGCCGCTCGCGTGGCCCTCCTCCACCGCCTGCGCGAGGCGTTCCTGCGCGGCGGTGAGCTTCTCGACCGCCTCGACCTGCCCGAACCCCATGCGGTCGGTCAGCCCGCCCACGGCTTGCGTGAGTTCCTGAAGGCGCGCGTCGGTCTCCGCGCGGCGTGTCTCGGACTGGGAAAACAGGCTCTGCAAGGTCTCGATCTGGTCGACCATGTGGTCGAGCACGGTTCCGATGGCGCTGCGGTCGACGCCGCCATCGCCGTCGCCCGAGGACAGGCTGACCCGGGTGATCGAGGCCAGCCATTCCTCCATCTCGCGATAGAAGCGGTTCTGGCCGTGGCCCGCGAAAAGCTCCAGCAGCCCGACCACCAGCGACCCGGCAAGGCCCAGCAGCGAGGAGGCGAAGGCCGTGCCCATGCCGCCCAGCTGATCCTCGAGCCCGTCCATGAGCCGGCCGAAGACTGCCAGCCCCTCCTCTCCCGCGGTAGGCTGGAGCGAGCGGATCGTCTCCACCACCGCCGGAACCGTGGTCGCAAGCCCGAAGAACGTGCCCAGAAGGCCAAGGAAAATCAGCAGGTTCGCGATATACCGCGTGATGTCGCGGCTTTCCTCCATCCGCGCGCCGACCGAGTCGAGCACGGATTTCGCGGAAGCCGGCGTCACCTGCATGCGTCCGCCACGCACCCGGCTGATCGCGGTCGCCGCCGCCAGCAGCGAGGGCGGCTTGTCCATCGCCGCCTGCCCACCGCCCGAGGCCACCACCTCGATCCACGCGACCGAGGAAAACAGCTGGAACACCTGCCAGAAACAGGCCAGCACGCCGACGATGAAGACGATGCCGATCGTGCCGTTGAGATAGGGCGACGACAGGAATACGGGCTGGACCATAGGCCAGACCAGCACTGAGCCCGCGATGACGCAGGCCAGAATGATCAGCATCAGAACGATCTGACGCGTCGGTCGGGTGATGCGCACTGTCTCTGCGCCTTCTGTCCTGCTCGCCACGGCCCCACTCGGTCATGTTTCTATGACGTGCGCAGCCTAGCTGCCCGCCACGTCGAAGCCAATGGTCCTGTGCGGGTCAGCCTTCAGTTACCGGCTTTCAGCGACCGCACCCGGGAGGCCAGCCAGTCGAGATCGGCATCGGCCAGCCCCAACTCGGCCAGATGCGCGGCAGTATTGTATAAATATTCGTCATTCGGCCCCCGCCCGCCCGTGGCGCGCGCGATGATCCGCGCCTGTGTCTCGAGGTCGAGATCGCCGCGATACTGCTCGTGTTGCGGGTCGATGACATAGGTCAGGACCTCCGCCTGCTCGGTGCCGCAGGCGCTGAACAGGATGGACTGCCGCGTCTCCACGTAGGCCGAGGAAATCAGCTCCCTCTCGCGCAGGTAGTCGATGGTCTGCGCGGCGTAGCGCGCCTCCACCCGGAACCCAAGCCCGTCGCAATAGGCGCCCTCGGCGGCGTCGAGCGCCAGGACAAGGCCGGGCCGCTCCACCGTGCCGCGGTGGTGGATGGAGGACATGCAGAAGCTCCGGCGCCAGCCATGCAGCCGCGCCACCCGCGTCTCGGCCACCGGAAACCCCGGGTTCCACAGAAGCGAGCCGTAGCCGAACACCCACAGATCGTCCGTTTCGTCCTTCATGCGCGTGGTCCTTCCCGTTGCCCGGGGCTATACCGGCGCGGGCGGCGAAACGAAACGGGGTGCATCATGCTGGGCCAGTTCCTCGACAGGACGATCCGCCGGATCGTTTCGGTGACCGCGGCGGTGGCGATCCTCGGCTCGGCCGCTTGGTTCGTCTGGGCCTTTATGAGCGAACGGGCCGTCACCGAATGGCTGGACGCCCGGGCCGCCGAGGGATGGCTGGTGAACCACGAGGACCTGTCCGTCACCGGTTACCCGTTAAATTTCCGGACGAAACTGGTGGCGGTGGAGCTTGGCGACCCTGCGACCAATGTCGTCTGGACGTTGCCGGAGCTTACACTCGAACAGCAGGCCGTCCGCCCCGACCACATCCGCGCCATCTGGCCCGAGGCGCAAAGCCTGTCTTCGCCCGTTGAACGCCTGACGATCGAGGCTGCCGCGATGACCTCGGAACTCGACGTGCAGCCCGCCGCTGATTTCGCTCTGGATGCGTCGGACACGGTTCTCACCGATGTCACGGTGACCAGCGACGCAGGCTGGCGGATGGCGCTGCCCGAGGGCCGGCTCAGCATGATCCGGCAGGAGGGTCAGGACGCGCGCTACGACGTGGACTTCACCGCGCGCGATCTTGCCCCCCCGGTGCCGACACGCAGACAGCTGGACCCGGGCGGCATCCTGCCCGAGACGATCGAAACGCTCGCCTATTCAGCGGCGATGGAATTCGATCGACCATGGGACTTGCGTGCGATCGAGGATCGGCGCCCGCAGATCACCGCGCTCGACCTGCGCGAGGTGAACGCCGTCTGGGGCGGCCTGATCCTGCGCGCGGCCGGCGAGTTGACGGTGGATGCGGCCGGTCTGCCCGAGGGCGTGCTGTCGGTCCGTGCCGAGAACTGGCGCGAGATGGTGGCGATGGCGGTGCGCGCGGACCTGCTGCCCGAGCAGATGCGCGGGACGATCGAAGGCTTGCTCGGCGTCGTGGCCGGCCTCTCCGGCGATCCGGAGGTGATCGATGCGGAGCTGACGTTTTCGGACGGGCGGACCTTCCTCGGGCCGCTTCCCGTGGGACCAGCGCCGCGCCTGACCCTGCGTTAGCGGCAGTAGGTGCCCGAACGGTAGGACGCCACGTCGAAATGGAAGTGATCGCGGTGGAAGCGGTCGGAATTGGGGCCGAGCACGGTGCCGAAGGGGCCGCAGGCGGTGCGGTGCGCCTCGCGCAGGATGCGGCCCTCGCGCTGCGTGTTCCAATGGTCCAGCACCGTCAGCTCGCTGCCATTGGCCAGCCCGATCCCGGCGATGTCGATGGCGTTGCCGCGCGCATGCTCGCTCAGCCGCGCGCCGCTCTGCGAATTGCGCGTCCGGCAAGCATAGGAGGCGACGACCCGGAGGTTGGCGACCCCGCCGCCCGTGCGTCCGATGGCGGGCGCGAGACCCTCGCGCACCCATGTCTGCAAAGCCCGCGCCGCGTCGCAATTGATCGTGGCCGGCGTGGTCAGCGGGATGCCGTCGACTGAGCGCAGCCGCACGGGCTCCGCGATGCCGCAGCCCGAGACCCGGCCGGTGATCGACTGCAGCCTTTCGCCCGAAAGCCCCGCCTGTCCGCAAAGCGCGCCGGCCACACCGGGCTGGGCGACGCGGCCCGGCGTCAGGCGGGCCGCCGTCGCGCGCACCCGCTGCTCCAGCCCATCGGGACGTCCCGCGGGCCTGAGCGAGGTGTCGACCGGCGCGACATTCGCCGTGACGACGGCAGGTTGCGTGGTCGCCGGGGGCGGCACGGCGGCTGCGCGGGCGGCGGCGGCCGCTACGGCGGGCGCGTTGGCTGGCCGCGCCTCGCGGGACGAAAGCGCGACGGGCGCCCCGCGGGACATGGGACGCAGGGAGGCCCGCGGCGCGTCGGTTACGGCCCTCGCCACCTCGGAAACGGGCTCGGCCGGGCCCCGTGGCATCGGCAACAGCGACCGCGACGGCGCATCGGCAAGAACCGCCGGAACCGACAGCAGGCAGACCAGCGCGGTCAGCCCCGCCAGCCGCCGCCCGCCTGTCATTCCGCCGCGTCCTCGCGCCGCCGCGACACGGGCACGCGTCCGAAATCCGGCGCGTCGGTGTCCTGCCCGGCCTCGATGATGCCACGCCGGATCGCGCGTGTTCGGGTGAAATAGGCGTGCAGATGCTCGCCGTCCCCGGTCCGGATCGCCCGCTGGAGCGCGAAAAGCTCCTCGGTGAAGCGGCCGAGGATCTCCAGCGTCGCGTCCTTGTTGGACAGGAACACGTCGCGCCACATGGTCGGGTCCGAGGCCGCGATGCGGGTGAAGTCCCGGAAACCCGCGGCGGAATACTTGATCACCTCGCTGTCGGTGACGCGGCGCAGATCGTCGGCCACGCCGACCATCGTGTAGGCGATGAGGTGAGGCGTATGCGAGGTCACGGCCAGCACGAGATCGTGGTGATCGGCGTCCATCTCCTCGACATTGGCGCCGCAGCCTTCCCAGAGCCGGCGCAACCGGTCGATGGCCGCGCGATCGGTGCCCTCGTCGGGTGTCAGCAGGACATAGCGGTTGTCGAAGAGCTCCGCGAAACCCGAGGTCGGCCCGGAATGTTCCGTCCCCGCAAGCGGATGGCCCGGCACGAAATGCACGCCCTCGGGCAGGTGGGGCGCGACCTCGGCGATGACGTCGCGCTTGACCGAGCCCACATCCGTCACCGTCGCGCCGGGTTTCAGATGCGGCGCGACCTCGCGCGCGACGGCACCCATCACGCCCACGGGCACGCACAGAACCACGAGATCGGCGTCCCCGACAGCCTCCGCCGCGGTGTCGACCACGCGGTCACACAGGCCGATCTTTCGCGCGGTTTCGCGTGTCTCGGTCGAGCGCGCGGTGCCCACGATCTCGCCCGCAAGCCCCGCACGGCGCATCGCATGCGCCATGGAGCCCGCGATCAGGCCCAGACCGATCAGGGCGACGCGATCGTAAATCCGTGTCATCGCGGCCCCCGGAACTCTCTCAGCACGCCGAGCACGGCGTCATTGTCCTGCGGCCGGCCCACGGTGATGCGCAGGCAATGGGGCAGACCGTAGCTTTTGGGCGCGCGCACGATGATGCCCCGCTTCTTCAGATGGGCATCCGCCGCGTCGGCCTCGGCCTCGTCGGAAAAGCGCGCGAGCACGAAATTGGCGGCGCTGTCGTCGCAGGCCACGCCAATCTGACGCAACCCGCCGGTCAGGCGCGCGCGTTCATCGGCATTGACGCGCAGCGCCTTTGCCACCCAGTCCGTGTCGCGGAGCGCCGCCTCCGCCCCCATGAGCGCCATGGTCGACAGGTTGAAGGGACCGCGGATGCGCGTCAGCACCTCGATGATCTCCCTCGGCGCGTAGCCATAGCCCACGCGCACGCCACCCAGCCCGTAGACCTTCGAGAAGGTCCGCGTCATCACCACGTTGTCACGCGTTTCGACCAGTTTGGCGCCGCCATCGTAGCCGTCGGCATATTCCACATAGGCCCCGTCCATCACCAGAAGGCACTGGTCCGGCAAACGCGCCGCCAGGTCCTCGAAGGCCGCAAGCGGCAGCATGGTGCCCGTCGGATTGGCCGGGTTGGCGATGAAGATGAGCCGGGTCCGCTCGGTCACAGCCGCGAGGATGGCTTCGGGGTCGACGACGCGATCCGTCTCGGGCGCGGTCACGGGCGTGGCGCCGGCGGCCAGCGCCGAGATGCGGTACATCCCGAACCCGTGCTCGGGGTAAAGCACTTCGTCGCCCGGCCCGGCATAGGCCTGGCAGAGCAGCGTGATGATCTCGTCCGATCCCACGCCGCAGATGATCCGCTCGGGGTCGAGGCCGTGGATCTCGGACAGCGCCTGACGCAGCCCCTTGTGATCGGTGGAGGGATAGCGATGCGCCATGGTCGCGGCCTCCGCCATCGCGCTGACCGCGGAGGGGGGTGGTCCGAACGGGTTTTCGTTCGAGCTGAGCTTCAGGGGGGCAACGAAGCCGGGCAATGCGCTTTCGCCGCCCTGGTAGAGCGCGATCTCGAGGATCCCCGGTTTTGGCGTGATGGTTACTGACATGACTATTTCGTGACACTCGCTGGCTTTGGCCGGGTTCTAGATCGTCCGTGGCCACTTGCAAACGTTCGATATGATGGCAAGCCCCTATCAGTAGAAACTCTGCGGGTCGATATCCACGGCCAGCCGCACCTGCGAAGGCAGCTTCAATCCGCTCATCCAGCGGGTGATCGCGCCTTGAATGGGTGCGCCCTTGGGGGCCTTGACCAGCAGCCGGACGCGGTGCCGTCCCCGGACGCGGGCGATCGGCGCGGGCGCGGGCCCGTAGACGACGCCACCCGCCGCACGGATCGCCGCGTCGTTGCGCGCCAGATGCTGGCCCAGTTCAAACGCCGAGGCCGCATCGCCCGCGCTGATGATGATGCCCGCAAGGCGTCCGTAGGGCGGCATGCCCGCCGCCTCCCGCTCGGCCGCCTCGGCGCGCCAGAACGCCTCCTCGTCGCCGCCAAGGATCGCGCGGATGACCGGGTGCTCCGGCTGGAAGGTCTGCAGCATGGCCAGACCGGGCTTCTCCGCCCGCCCCGCACGCCCCGAGACCTGCCGCATCAGCTGAAACGTGCGCTCTGCCGCGCGCAGATCACCGCCCTGCAGGCCCAGATCCGCGTCGACCACACCCACCAGCGTCAGGCGCGGAAAGTTGTGGCCTTTCGCCACCAGCTGCGTGCCGATGATGATGTCGGTGTCACCCTCCGCGATCTCCTCGATCTGGGCCTTGAGCGCACGGGCAGACCCGAAGAGATCCGAGGACAGGACCGCGATCTTCGCGTCCGGAAAGGCGGCGGCCGCCTCTTCGGCGACGCGCTCGACACCGGGGCCCACGGCGGCCATCTTGCCCTCGACCCCGCAGACCGGGCAGGCCTCGGGAAGGGGTTTCGTCTCTCCGCACTGGTGGCAGACGAGGCGCTTGAGGAACCGGTGTTCCACCATGCGCGCGTCGCAATGGTCACAGCCCAGCTGCGCCCCGCAGGCCCGGCAGAGCGTCACGGGCGCATAGCCCCGGCGGTTCAGGAACAACAAGGCCTGTTCGCCGGCCTGCACCCTCCGGGCGACTTCGGCGGTCAGCGCGGGCGACAGCCAGGATTGCGCCGGCAGGTCCTCGAGGCGCATGTCGATGGCGCGCATCTCCGGCAGCACCGCCGCCCCGAACCGCGCCGTCAGGTCGAGGCGCGCGTATTTCCCCGCCTCGGCGTTGGCCCAGCTTTCCAGCGACGGCGTGGCCGAGGCGAGCACCACCTGCGCGCCGTTCAGCGAGGCGCGCAGCACGGCCATGTCGCGGGCGTTGTAAAGCGCGCCCTCCTCCTGCTTGTAGGAATTGTCGTGTTCCTCGTCGACGACGATGAGCCCGAGGTCCCGGAACGGCAGGAACAGCGCGGACCGCGCGCCCACCACAAGCTGTGCCTCGCCTTGCCCCAGCATGCGCCACGCACGACGCCGCTCGGTCATCGTGACGCCGGAATGCCATTCGGCGGGTTTCGCGCCGAAGCGCGCCTCGACCCGGGTCAGGAACTCCGCCGTCAGCGCAATCTCCGGCAACAGGACCAGCGCCTGCCGCCCGGCGCGCAGGGTTTCGGCCACGGCCTCGAGATACACCTCCGTCTTGCCGGAACCGGTGACGCCCTTCAGCAGCGTCGTTCCATACACCCGCGCACGGATGGCGTCGCGAAGCCGCTCCGCCGCCTGTGCCTGATCCTCGGTCAGGGCCTTGCCCGACCGGTCCGGGTCGAGCGGCGGATAGGGTGCATCGCGCGGCGTATCGGCCTCCTCCACCACGCGCTGCGCGGCCAGCCCCTTGATGACGCTCGTGGACACGCCCGCCAGCGCGGAGAGTTCCGACAGGGTGAACCCCAGCCCGCCGTATTCCGTCAGCGTCTCGATCACGCGACGGCGCGCAGGCGTCATGCGGTCGGGTTCCCCGCGACCCAGCCGGTAGACCTTGCGCATCGAGGGCGGATCGGAAAGCCCCGGCACCCGCGTCGCCAGCCGCAGCATCTGGCTATGCGGGGTCAGCGTGTAGCCGCCCGCGCGGATCAGGAATTCGCGCATCTCCTCGCGCATGGGCGCGGCGTCGAGCACACGGTTCACCGACCGGATCTTCGCCAGATCATAGTCGCCCTTGCCTTCGCCCCAGACCACGCCCAGCACCTTGCGGGGCCCCAGCGGCACCTCGACGAAGGCACCCAGCCAGCAGCCTCCTTCGGGCGCGCGGTAATCGAGCACGCGGTCGATCGGCTCGGGCGTCAGAACGCCCACCAGCGACCCTTCCTCGAAATACGACCTGCTCATGGCTTTAAGGCTCACCGCGCTTGCGCTAGAAGGCCGGCAGATGACCACGGCCCAAACGGGAAAGGAACCTCGCGCATGAAATTCTTTGTGGATACCGCCGACATCGACGCGATCCGTGACCTCGCCCAGCTTGGCATTGTCGACGGGGTGACGACCAACCCCTCGCTGATCATGAAATCAGGCCGCGATATCAAGGAAGTGACCAAGGAGATCTGCGACCTCGTCGATGGCCCCGTCAGTTCCGAGACCGTCGCGCTGGATGCCGAGGGCATGATCGCCGAGGGCAAGGAACTGGCCAGGATCGCAGACAACATCGCCATCAAGGTGCCGCTCACCTGGGAGGGGCTGAAGGCCTGCAAGGCGCTGACCGGCGAAGGTTTCATGGTCAACGTCACGCTGTGCTTCTCGGCCAACCAGGCGCTTTTGGCGGCCAAGGCAGGCGCCACCTTCATCTCGCCCTTCATCGGGCGGCTCGACGATATCAACCTCGACGGGATGGACCTGATCGCCGAGATCCGCCAGATCTACGACAATTATTCCTACGATACCGAGATCCTCGCGGCCTCGATCCGCACGGCGAATCACATGAAGCAGGCGGCCCTGATCGGCGCCGACGTGGCGACAGCACCGCCGAACGTGATCCACGCGATGGCGGCCCACCCGCTGACCGACAAGGGCCTCGAAAGCTTTCTCAAGGACTGGGAAAAGACGGGGCAGAAGATCCTCTGATCCCGTTGGCCAACTGGGGTTCGCCGGCGCCGGTCGTCTCAGGCGCCTTCGGCAAGCGTGAAAAAGCACTCCGCGCTGGCCTGACGAAGGGGAACGACCGCCTGGTAGGCCTCGGATCGAAAGGCCGCCACGGCGGCGTGGTAGCTTGGGAATCCGACGACCACGTGCCGATCCAGTGATGCGTCGCCCTCAACGGTGTCCGAGTGTCCGGCGTCTACAGTGTACGCGCCGCCCAGCCGGGCCACGATGGCGGGCGCCTGATCGGCGTAACGGCGATAGGTCTCGGGGTCGGTGACCTTGATGTGAACGATCCAATAGCCTTTGGGCATATCATCCTCCTGACGTGCGCGAGGCGACGATATTCACCCGTGGGCCACAGAGCCAGTTCCAGTTCGCGGCCCGGACGAACCTGCGTGCCTTTCCTAAAGGCTCGTGCGTCGGTGGTACGGCCTATTCCGCTGCCACCAACGCGCGCGCGCCCCGCGTCCGGCGCGCGCCTCGACGGCGCCCGCCGTCAGCATGCCCGCCGCGATCGACCCCAGCGCAAGCAGCGCCGCGACCGACAGCGTCGCCACACCGGACAGGCCCGCGCCCACGGTGCAGCCGCCCGCCATGACGCCGCCCACACCCATCAGCGCCGCACCGGACAGCGACCGGCCCATCTGCGGCGGGCTGTCGAACCCTTCCCAGGCGAAGCGGCCCGACACCAGCGCGGCGATGAACGCACCTGCCAGCACGCCCCCGATCAGCCCGGTGCCGAAGCCCGGCGCCGTCAGGCTCGCGGCCATGGACCAGAACAGCGTCTCGGCCCATGGCGCGGTGAAGGACAGGCCCTCGAGCGCGATGGGGTCGAATTCGTCGAGCAGGACGAACCCCGTGCCGACCCATGCCGCCGGGACCAGAGCGCCCAGCGCCGCCGCGCCGAACAGCGCCGCAGGGCCCGCGCCGGAACGCAAGGCCACCAGCAGCAACGCCGCGACCAGCAGGCCCGACCAGACCCAGGGCCCGCCCGGCAGGTCGCCCAGCGACACCGCGGGCGGGGTGACCGTGAGCGCCCCGAGGCTCGTCCGCAGCGGCATGAGGAGCCCTTGAAGCGTCGCGTGGGCGGTCACGGCGAAAACCAGAAGCCCGGTCAGCGCCCGCAGGTTGCCGCCCCCCGTCAGCACCGTCAGGCGGGTGATGCAGCCCCGCGCCAGCACGGCCCCCGCCCCGAACAGGAGACCGCCGGCCACGATCAGGACCAGGGGCAGGGACGCGGCGTGAAACCTGTGCGCGGCGAAATCGACCCAGCCCGCGGCGACGGCGATCTGCGTGCCGAGAATGGCCACTGCCAGCGCCAGCGCCCAGACGCCACGCGCAGGTGCCCTTTCGGGTGCAGGCCCGACCAGCGCGCGCCGCAGGCAGAAACGCGTCAGGAACGCCAGCGCCCCGAAGGCTATGCCCAGCGCGAGGCCGAGCCAGACCGACACGGCCCGCGGGCCGATGTCCAGGCCGAGGGTCATGGACAGGGTTTCGAACATGGCGAGAGCTTTCCGTCGGCATTGATTGCACCGCGGAGGTATGGCCTGACGAGAAAACGCGCAACGCGAGGGACAGGAACAAACGTTCCCGGAAACCCAGGATTCCCGTCCAGCCTATCGCCCTTGCGCGCAGTTTCAGACCAATCTCGGTCCGAATGTCCCAAACCCGGAGCGTGTGGACCTTTCTGCTTGGTCCTCCCCAACCAGCAACAGCGCATCCCCTCCGCCCATGTGACCCGAACCGCACAGACGCTCCGCCCCTTGGACCGGCGCGGCCAAACCGCTTCCCCGATGGCCGGGCGCCATGTTAGGAGACCGGAAAACGAATACAAAAACGACAGAACGAGGCAGACCCGTGAGCAGTGACCAGGCCGAAACCCGGCCCGATTTTCCTGATGACTGGCGCACGCGCGTGCTGGAGGATCCCGAGCTCATTCTCGAGGATCGCGACCTGATGCGCGCGCTCATCTCCGCCAATGACCGCCAGATGGGCGGCAATATCGTCGACATGCGCGGCATCGCGATGGAGCGTCTGCAGAACCGGCTCGACCGGCTGGAGGACACGCACCGTTCGGTGATCGCCGCCGCCTACGAGAACCTTGCCGGCACCAACCAGGTGCACCGCGCGGTGCTGGCACTTCTGGACCAGAAGGACTTCACCACGTTTCTGAACGCGCTCGGCACCGATGTGGCGGGCATCCTGCGCGTGGACCGCATCCGGCTGGTGCTGGAATCGGTCGAGGCCACCGAGACCGAGGCCCCCCGGGTGCAGAAGCTCGAGGACGTGCTGACCGTCGTCACCCCCGGCTTCGTCGAGGAATACGTCACCGGCGGGCGCGACGTGCCGTCGAAACAGGTCACGCTGCGGCAGGTGACGTCCGGCTCCTACAAGATCTTCGGCGACGAGGCCGCGCAATGGATCCGGTCCGAGGCGCTGATCCGGCTCGACCTCGGGCCGGGGCGTCTGCCCGGCCTTCTGGTCATGGGCGCGGAGGATCCGCACCAGTTCCGCCCGACGCAGGGCACCGACCTTCTGACCTTCTTCGCCGGGGTCTTCGAACGGCTGATGCGCGGCTGGCTGGACTGAGGGCCGGGGCGATGAGCCTCGCACTCACACCGGCGGTGCGCGACCTGCTCGAGGCGTGGCTCACGCATCTGCGCGGCGTGCGGGGCCGCGCGCCGGCGACGCTTGACGCCTATCGCCGCGACGTCACCGGGTTCCTCGTCTTCCAGGCCGCGCATCTGGGCGGCGCGCCGGGACCCTCGGCGCTGCGCGCGATCTCGGCGCGCGACATTCGCGCATGGATGGCCGCCGAACGGGGCCGGGACGTGGGCGCCCGGTCGCTGGCGCGTGCGCTCTCCTCGGTGAAGTCCTTCTACGGCTGGTGGGCCGAGCGTGACGGTTTCGACGCCACCACCGTGCTGTCGACCCGTGCGCCCCGCCACCCGCGCCGCCTGCCCCGGCCGCTGACCGAAACCGGGGCGCGCGACATGCTCTCGGGTGTCGCGGATCAGGACGCCCGCGACTGGGTCGCGGCGCGGGACGTGGCCGTCGTCACGCTGCTCTACGGCAGCGGGCTTCGCATCTCCGAGGCACTGTCGCTCGACGCGGAGCTCCTGCCCTTTCCCGACGCGCTGCGCATCCGCGGCAAAGGCGGCAAGGAACGCGACGTGCCGGTCCTGCCTGTCGCCCGCGCCGCCGTCGGCCGCTACGCCGCGCTTTGCCCCCATGACCTCGGTCGCGGCACGCCGCTCTTTCGCGGGATCCGGGGCGGCGCGCTCGGGCCCCGCAGCGTCGCCCGCGTCATGGAGCGGACGCGCCTGCAACTGGGCCTGCCGTCCAGCGCCACGCCGCATGCGCTGCGCCATTCCTTCGCCACGCATCTGCTGAACGCGGGCGGTGATCTGCGCACGATCCAGGAACTGCTCGGCCATGCGAGCCTGTCCACGACCCAGGCCTATACCGCCGTGGACACCGCCCGGCTGATGGAGGTCTACGACGCTGCGCACCCCAGGGCCTGACGTGCCCGCCGGTGCGGCGTCACGCGACTGTTGCAAACCCCGAGGCAACCGGGCATCACGCGGCCCATGACCCCCCGCCTCTCCGCGCTTGCCGTCCATCACTTCACCGCCATTGGCGCGTCGCTCGCGATGCTCGCGCTCCACGAGGCGTTCCAGCAGGACTGGGCGACCATGGCGCTGTGGCTGGCACTCGCCTTCGTGGTCGACGGCATTGACGGCCCGCTCGCGCGCCATTTCGACGTCAAGAAGAACGCACCCGAGATCGACGGCGTCCTGATGGACCTGATCATCGATTTCCTGACCTACGTGGTGATCCCGGCCTACGCGCTTTACGCCTCGGGGCTCCTGCCCGGATGGTCGGGCTGGCTTGTCGTGCTGCTGGTGCCCTTCACCAGCGCCATCTATTTCGCCGATACAAGGATGAAGACCGCCGACAACAGCTTTTCCGGCTTTCCGGCCTGCTGGAACATGGTGGTTCTGGCGCTTCTGGTGATCGCACCGCCCTGGTGGGTGACGCTGGGGCTGGTGATCGTGCTGACGGCGGCCATGTTCCTGTCGCTGAAATTCGTCCATCCGGTGCGGACCGAGCGCTGGCGGGCGCTGTCCCTGTCGGTCGCGGTCCTTTGGACTGCGGGGATCGCCTTCGCGGCCTGGACGGATTTCGCCTCGAACCCGGTCCTCACCGCGCTGGTCGCCGCGACCTCGGTTTACCTGCTGGTCGCCGGCATCGCGCAGCAGGTGTGGCCCGCGCGGAACGCGAAGCAGCGCGCCTAGTCGGCGGCTTCTTTCCTACGGTCAGGCACCAGGCCTCTCCCGGATGACGCCCGCAAACCGGTCGAAGATCGCGCCCGCGCCCGCGACGACCTGCCCGTCACCAAGCAGGTCCTGCCCCTCGCGGATCGGCGACACGAGGCCCCCCGCTTCTCGCACCAGCAGGATGCCCGCGGCGATGTCCCACGGATTCAGCCCGCGCTCCCAGTATCCGTCGTAGCGCCCCGCCGCGACATAGGCGAGGTCGAGCGCGGCCGATCCCCAGCGGCGCACGCCGGCCACCTGCGGCATCAGCCGCGCCAGATCCTGCAGCGTCGCCGGCAGGTATTTCGCGCCCCCGAAGGGCACGCCCGTGGCGAAGACGCATTCGATCATGTTGGTCCGGCCCGAAACGCGCAGCCGCTGGCTGTCGTTCAGCCACGCGCCCTGGCCCTTCTCGGCGTAGAACATCTCGTCCTTGGCCGGGTCGAAGACGACGCCGGCAACGATCTCGCCCTTGTGCTCAAGCGCGATGGACACGGCCCAATGCGGCATGCCGTGCAGGAAATTCGTGGTTCCGTCGAGCGGATCGACGATCCAGCGCCGGGTGGGGTCCTTGCCCTCGACCTCGGTGCCCTCTTCGCCGAGGAAACCGTAATTGGGCCGCGCGCCCAGAAGCTCTTCCTTCAGAAGCTCCTCGGCCGCCCGGTCGGCGCGGCTGACGAAATCGCCGGGCCCCTTGGCCGAGACCTGAAGGTTCTCAACCTCGCGGAAATCCTTCACGAGGCCTCTGCCCGCCTTGCGGGCCGCCTTGATCATGATGTTGAGGTTGGCGGAGCCTTGCATGGAGTGTTCCTTCGGGGAAAGTGCCCGGGCGCTATAGGCCCGCAGGCGGCGCTTGCCAAGGCCGGGCCTGCCCCGCAGACTGTCGATCGGCTGCGAAAGGGAGACGGCGATGGAGTTCTGGGTCTCGATCGGAAGCACCTACAGCTACCTGACCGTGATGCGGATCGACGCCGCCGCCGAGGCGGGCGTATCCGTGACGTGGCGCCCCTTCAACGTGCGCGAGATCATGGTCGAGCAGAACAATATTCCGTTCAAGGACAAGCCGGTCAAGACCGCCTACATGTGGCGCGACATCGAACGCCGGGCCGCGCTGCATGGTCTGCCCGCGAGCCTTCCCGCGCCCTATCCGCTGCCCGAGCTTCCCTTCGCCAACCAGGTCGCGGTCATGGGCCTGAAGGAGGGCTGGGGCGTGGCCTGTATCAAGTAAACCTACCGGCGCTGGTTCGTGGACGGGCAGCGCCCGGGTGACGAGCCCAACCTGTCGGACAGCCTCGCCGCCGTGGGTGTCGGCCCCGAGGAGACCATCGCCCGCGCCCGCAGCGCCGAATGGGAGGCCGCCCTGGCACTGGAGACCGACACGGCGAAGTCCCTCGGCGTCTTCGGCTCGCCGAGTTTCGTCACCGACGGGGATCTCTTCTGGGGCGACGACCGGCTCGAAGCAGCGCTCGACTGGGAAACCGGACGTCAGCGCCTGTAGCCGACCGTCCTTCGGCAGGCAGGTGAGAAGTCATGCAGGCCCGGAAGACCTCGTGCCTTCTTCCTCACTACGCCGCCGTGCGCCGCTGCAGTTTCGGCGGCTCCGTCCGGCAAAGCTTCAGGACATGCGCCATGAAGGGCTTGGCCGTGTCATCGGCGCGCGTGGCCCCGTAAAGCCGCCGGGTCAGCCCGCCTTCCGTCAGCGGCCGGGTCACGATGGACCCCGGCGTGCGCGGGTCCCGCACCACCCAGTCCGGCAGCACCGCCACCCCGCGCCCCGACGCCACCAGCAGCAGCATCACCGCCGACAATTCCACCTGCCGGATCGAACGCGGCTCCACCCCCGCCGGGAACAGAAGCTGGCTGAACACGTCCAGCCGCGCGCGTTCCACCGGGTAAGTGATCAGGTGCTGCTCGGCGAAATCCTCCGCCTCGATCCACGGTTTGCCCGCCAGCGGGTGATCGGCGGCACAGACGAAGACCGGCTCGTAATCGAAAAGCGGCGTGAAATCGACACCTTGCAGCTCTTCGGGATCCGACGACACCACGAGGTCGACCTCTTCCCGCAACAGCGCCGGCAGCGCCTCGAACTGAAGCCCCGGACGGATATCCACGTCCACCTCAGGCCAGGACGTCCGAAACGCCTCCAGCACCGGCAGGAGCCAGTCGAAACAGGCATGGCATTCGATGGCGATATGCAGCCGCCCGGACTTGCCCGACCTGAGCCCCTCGAATTCCTCCTCCAGCGCGGCGAGGCGCGGCAGCACGTCCTCGGCCAGCCGGAGCAGCTTCATCCCCGCCGAGGACAGCCGCATCGGCCGGGAGCGGCGCACGAACAGCTCCACCCCGGCCTGATCCTCCAACCCCTTAATCTGATGCGACAACGCGCTCTGCGTGATGTGCAGCCGCTCGGCCGCACGCGCGAGACCTCCCTCCTCGTGGATCGCGCGGATGGTCCGTAGATGGCGAAACTCGATATGCATACAGACCTCATATTGATCTTGAAGATTATGAAATTGCCGCAAGCCCCACTCTATGCGACATCCGGTAGCGACATTTCAAGGATCAGAATCGCCATGACGCCGCCGACCGTTTCCTTCGAGTTCTTCCCGCCGAAATCGCTCGAGGCGTCGTTCCGGCTCTGGGACACGCTGGGCGTCCTCGCGCCCCTCGATCCGCAATTCGTGTCCGTCACCTATGGCGCCGGCGGCACCACGCGCGCGCTCACCCATGACGCGGTCAAGACGATCCACAAGAATTACGGCGTGTCGGTCGCGGCCCACCTGACCTGCGTCGACGCCACTCGGGAAGAAACGCTCGAGATCGCCGAAAGCTATGCCGAGGCCGGCGTGACCGAGATCGTCGCCCTGCGCGGCGACCCGCCGAAGGGCCAGGGCCGCTTCACCCCGCACGCACAAGGCTTCGCGGGTTCGGTCGAGCTGGTCGAGGCGCTGGCGAAAACCGGCAAGTTCACCCTGCGCGTCGGCGCCTACCCGGACCCGCACCCCGAGGCGGCGACCATGCAGGACTGTGTGGATCATCTGAAGCGCAAGATCGACGCGGGCGCGACCTCCGCCATCACCCAGTTCTTCTTCGAGGCCGAGACCTTCTTCCGCTTCCGCGACGCCTGCGCCGCGTCCGGCATCACAGCGCCCGTCATCCCCGGCATCCTGCCGATCAATTCGTGGAAGGGCGTCCGCAAATTCGCCGAGGCCTGCGGCACCGTCATTCCCGCATGGCTGGACGAAGCCTATGAAAAGGCGATCCGTGACGACCGCGAGCGTCTGCTGTCCACCGCGCTCTGCACGGAGCTTTGCGCCGAGCTGGTCGATGGCGGCGTGGATGCGCTCCATTTCTACACGCTCAACACGCCCGACCTCACACGCGAGGTCTGCGCGGCCCTCGGCGTCGCCCCGCGCGTGGAACTGTCGGAAGTCGCCTGATACCAGGACCTTCGGGCTTGTCTTCGCGCCCCGGCCGTGATCGCGTGCACGCCGGACGGCAACCACGCGAACAGGCACGCCCATGCCCGAGCCCTTCTTCCCCACCGGCCCGGCGGACATGGCCGACAGCGCCACGATCCTGTCGATGTCGGGCCTCGACTTCATGCAGCGCGTGGCCGACGGCACCTTGCCACAGGCCCCCATCGCGCGGCTCCTGAATTTCCGCGTCACCGCCGTCTCGGAGGGCGAAGCCGTGTTCCACGGCGCGCCGCTTTTCGATCATCTCAACCCGATGAGCGGCGTGCATGGCGGCTGGTACGGCACGCTTCTGGACAGCTGCATGGGCTGTGCCGTCATGACGGCGCTTCCCGCAGGCCGCGCCTACACGACGCTCGAATACAAGGTGAACCTGATCCGCGCGATCCCGCAGGGCCGCGACGTGATCGCGACGGGCCGTCTCACCCATGCTGGCCGCTCGACCGCCGTGGCCTCCGGCGAGATACGCGATGCCGGGACCGACAAGCTCTACGCCACCGGCACCACGACCTGTCTCATCATGAGCGCTGAATAGGCTCATCACGCCCCGCGAATTGACTTGGGCGGCGCTTTCGGCCAAGCCGGGGCTTTGGTGTTCAACCCACGGGAGACGACCGATGATTTCGCCGGTTCTGCCAAGCTACGCACGCGCAAAGCTCTCCTTCGTCAAGGGCGAAGGAGCATGGCTGGTGGAGGCCGACGGCCGACGTTTCCTCGATTTCGCCTCCGGCATCGCGGTCATGGCGCTGGGTCACGGGCACCCGGCCCTGGTGCAGGCGCTCAAGGACCAGGCCGAGAAGCTCTGGCACACCTCGAACCTCTACACCGTCCCCGAGCAGGAGGCGCTGGCCGAGCGGCTGGTCGAACACACCTTCGCCGACACGGTCTTCTTCTGCAATTCCGGGACAGAGGCCGCGGAACTGGCCATCAAGATGGCGCGCAAGTACCGCCACGAGAGCGAGCAGCCCGAGCGCACGACGATCCTGACCTTCGAGGGCGCCTTTCACGGCCGCTCCATGGCCGCGATCTCGGCCGCCGGATCGGAGAAGCTGACCAAGGGCTTCGGGCCGCTCCTGCCGGGCTTCCGCCAGCTGCCCTTCGGCGATCACGACGCCCTGCGCGCCGCCGCCGCCGCACCCGACGTGGGCGCCATCATGGTCGAGCCCGTGCAGGGCGAAAGCGGCATCCGCCCGCTGCCCGATGTCTGCCTCAAGGGCCTGCGCGATCTCTGCGACGAACACGGGCTTCTGCTGATCCTCGACGAGATCCAGTGCGGCATGGGGCGGACGGGCAAGCTCTTCGCCCATGAATGGGCCGGGATCGCGCCCGACATCATGCTGGTGGCCAAGGGCATCGGCGGCGGCTACCCGCTCGGCGCGCTGCTGGCCACCGAAGACGCCGCGCGTGGCATGACCGCGGGCACCCATGGCTCCACCTATGGCGGCAATCCGCTGGGCTGCGCCGTGGGGGCCGCGGTGATGGACGAGGTGACGCGCGAGGGCTTCCTCGACGATGTGCGCGCCAAGGCGGGCCACCTGCGCCAGCGGCTCGAGGGCCTCGTCGGCGCCCATCCGGACATCTTCGAAAGCGTGCGCGGCGCGGGCCTGATGCTGGGTCTCGTCTGCAAGGCCACCAATACCGACGTGGTCGCGGCAGGCTACGACGCGGGCCTTCTGACGGTGCCCGCGGGCGACAACGTGGTGCGCATCCTGCCCGCGCTCACCATCACCGAGGAGGAGATCGGCGAAGGCGTCGCGCGTCTCGACGCCGCCGCCACGGCGCTCGAACGACGCACAGCCGCGGAATAGCCCCTTCATCTTTCCCCAAATACCGCTCGGGGGAGCGCGAGGGGGCAGACAGCCCCCTCGCTCCGCCCGCAGCCGAAAGCACCGATCCGATGAATCATTTCCTCGACATCAACAAGACCGCCCCCGCCGACCTGAGGGCGATCATCGACGATGCCAACCGGATGAAAACCGCCCGCAAGGACCGGCCGAAGGGCGCGCCCGACGACACGCTGCCGCTCAAGGACCGCATGGTCGCGCTCATCTTCGAGAAACCCTCGACCCGCACGCGCGTCTCCTTCGACGTGGGCGTGCGCCAGATGGGCGGGCAGACCATGGTGCTCTCCGGCTCCGAGATGCAGCTCGGCCACGGAGAGACCATCGCCGACACCGCCCGCGTGCTCTCGCGTTACGTCGACCTCATCATGATCCGCACCTTCGAGGAGGACGTCCTCCTGGAGCTCGCCGATCACGCCACCGTGCCTGTCATCAACGGACTGACGAACCGCACCCATCCCTGCCAGATCATGGCCGACATCCTCACCTTCGAGGAGCATCGCGGCTCCATCGCGGGAAAAAAGGTCGTCTGGTGCGGCGACGGCAACAACGTCTTCGCCAGCTTCGCCCATGCCGCCGGACAGTTCGGCTTCGACCTCACCTTCTCGGGGCCCCAGACGCTCGACCCCGAAGAGGTCTTCCTCGAAGAGGCGCGGGCCCGGGGCGCGACCGTCACCATCGACCGCAACCCCGAACGCGCGGTGGAGGGTGCCGATCTGGTCGTCACCGACACATGGGTGTCGATGCATGACAGCCAGTCCGCGCGCGAACGCCGCCACAACCAGCTTCGCCCCTACCAGGTGAACGAGGCGCTGATGGCGCACGCGAAACCGGACGCACTTTTCATGCATTGCCTGCCCGCCCACCGCGATGACGAGGTCACGAGCGCGGTCATGGACGGGCCGCAATCGGTCATCTTCGACGAGGCCGAGAACCGGCTCCATGCGCAGAAGGCGATCATGCGCTGGTGCCTCGGTGTCTGACACCGTCCGGCAGGCGCCGCAGGCTCCGGGCGCGGCGATCCTGTTCATGCTGGGGGCGACGGCATTTCTGGCGGGCACGACGCTCTTGGCCAAGGCGCTGGGGACGGAGACGCTGGGACCGGCCCTGCATCCCCTTCAGGTCACCTTCGGCCGCTTCCTCTTCGCCTGGATCGCCTTCGTCGCCATCGCAGCGATGATCCGGCTGCGCATTCGTCAGCCCGACATGCGGACCCATGTGATGCGCGTTCTCTGTGGCTGGACCGGCGTTACGCTGATGTTCGCGGCCGCCGCGATGATCCCGCTGGCGGACGCCACGGCGATCAGTTTCCTCAACCCGGTCTTCTGCATGATCCTCGCCATCCCGCTGCTGGGCGAACGGGTGGGCCCTTGGCGCTGGCTGGCGGCGGCGATTGCGCTGGCGGGCGCCATGATCCTGATCCGCCCCGGCGGCGCGGTGGAGCTTGGCGCGCTTTTCGCCCTTGGCGCGGCGATGGTGCTGGGCCTCGAGCTGATCTTCATCAAGCGCCTGTCGGGGCGCGAGGGGGCGGTGCAGATCCTCGTGATCAGCAACTCCATCGGGGTCGTCATCTCGACGCTGGCGGTGATCTGGGTCTGGCAGCCGCCGACGCCGGCGCAATGGGCGGGCATGGCAGCACTCGGCCTGACCATGGCCACGGCACAGTTCTGCTTCGTCAATTCGATGGCCCGCGCGGATGCGAGTTTCGTCACGCCTTTCACCTATCTCACGCTGGTCTTCGCGGCGCTTTACGACGCGCTGTTCTTCAGGGTCCTTCCCGATGCGATCAGCGTGCTCGGGGCGTCGACCATCGTGGCGGGTGCGGCCCTGCTAGCGTGGCGCGAAAGGGTCAATCGGCCCCGCCCGCAGCCCTGAGCGCGTCTGCCAGCGCCGCCTCGGCCGCCGCCTCCACCGGGGCCCGCACACGGTCCAGAAGCGCCGCGTTGACCGCGACGAAGACGGCCACGCCCTCGGCCTCGTGGAGGCGCATCTGCGCGAACCACATGGTGTTCGACCCCGAGTGGCGCAGTACGCCGTCCATATCGACCCAGCCCATCGCGTAATCCCCCGGCCCCTCGGCCCGGTGGAGCCGCTCCCAGCTATCGGCCGAAAGGTAATCCGCCTCCCGCACGAGATGCACGCGCAGGTAGCGCAGCATGTCGCCGCCCGACAGATGCACCCGCCCGGCGGGACCCAGCGCAGGGATATTGTCCGCACGCGGCCCCGGCGGCACGGGTCTGAGCCCCCCGATCAGCGCCGCGCGATGGCCCATGGGCTGGTCCCCCGCCGGCGGGCCGAACCCTGCGCTCGACAGGCCAAGCGGGTCGAAGACCTCCCGCGCCACCAGGTCCTCCCACGATGCGCCGCCCGCCGCCTCCAGCATCGCGCCCGCGACCACGTAGCCGGCGTTGGAATAGAGATAACCGCCTCGCTCCGTCTCCGGCGCCTCCGACAGAACGCGCGAAACGTAGTCCTCGCGCGGCCCCTGCCCCTGCAGCAGGGTGGCGAGCGGCCCGAGATTGGCGCCCATGCCCGAGGCATGGCGCAGGAACGCCTCGAGCGTGACGTCCTGCCACGCATCCCGCATGTCGGGATAGCGGTCGCCGAAAGCCTCGCCCGCGGTCGTGTCCCAGCCGATCAGGCCGGCCTCGACCATGCGTGCGGCCAGCGTCGCCGTCATGGATTTCGTGAGCGATCCGATGTGCCACAGATCGTCGTCGTCCACCGGCGCGGTCCCGTCCGCGCGGCGCAGCCCGGCCACGGCCATCGCCTGCGCCTCGGCGGTGGTCCAGCCGACGAAGGCTCCCGGGACGGCGGGATGGGCGGCGAGTGCTTCCGCGATTTCGGGCATGTCGGCCTCGGCCGCAAGCGGCGAGACACCGGCGGTCAGAGCAAGCAGGAGGGCAGGCCAGCGCATCCAAAAGACGTGGCGTTTCGCGGTCGCATCCGCAACCCCCACCGGCATTGCGCTTGTCACCGGGCGGCGGCGGCTTAGAATGGGGCTTTCATTCGGGCGGCGCCATCGCCATATGGCGGGTCTGTGGAAGTCCGGCCGCCCCGGACGCAAAGTGGAGAACGGCATGTCCTGGACCGACGAACGCGTCGAACTGCTCAAGAAGATGTGGGGTGAGGGTCAGTCCGCCAGCCAGATCGCCAAGGAGCTTGGCGGCGTCACGCGCAATGCGGTGATCGGCAAGGTGCATCGTCTGGGTCTGTCGAACCGTTCCGGCGGGGGCGGCGCGACCTCGGCCAAATCCACGACGCCCGAGGCGGAGACCCCGAAGGCGGCGAAACCGGCGAAAGCCGCCGCGCCCAGGCCCGCGCCCGCCGCCGCGCCACAGGACGACGCCAAGGCCGATCCCGCACCGGCGGAGCGTCCCTCGAACGTCACACCGCTGCGCAAGCCGATCGTGCCCGCAGGCCAGCCCCTGCCGCCGCAGCCCTCCGCCAACGAGATCAGCCCCGAAGCACTCGCCAAGCAGAGCGAGGTCGAGAAACACGCCAAGCGTCTGACGCTGATGGAGCTGACCGAACGGACCTGCAAATGGCCCATCGGCGACCCGGCCACGGATGACTTCTATTTCTGCGGCCTGCCGGTGCAGCAGGGCAAACCCTATTGCGACGCGCATGTGGGCGTGGCCTTCCAGCCGATGAGCGCGCGTCGCGACAGGCGGCGCTGACGACACCTTGCCCAAGGCGCTGTTCCGGTCCGGTGGCATCGATGCCACGGACGGCAGCAACAGCCATGATCGCGACACGCGGGCTCTGCCCGCTTTGGCCTGACACGGGGGGCTCTGCCCGCTTTGCTCTGACACGGGGGCTCTGCCCGCTTTGCTCTATCGGTCCGGGTCGGACCAGTCGGAGGGCGGGACATTGCGGCGTTGCAGCCGGAATGCCAGCCCCAGCGCGACCCCGATCCCGATGGCGACCGCAAGATCTGCGACAACAGTCAGGATCATCGTCAGGGCCAGAAGAAAGATGTCGGACTTGCGCTCCGCCAGATAGCCGCGCCATTTGCTGGGTTCGCTCATGTTCCATGCGGTGAGGATCAGCAGACCTGCCAGCGCCGGCATCGCCAAATAGCCGATAAGGCGTGATGCCACCAGCATGACGAGCAGGATCGTCACGGCATGAACCAGCCCCGCCACGGGCGTCTTGCCACCCGCCCGAACGTTGGTCGCCGTGCGCGCGATGGCTCCCGTTGCGGGCAACCCGCCGAAAAGCGATGATCCGATGTTCGCCGCGCCCTGTGCCAAGAGCTCGGCATTCGGTCGGTGCCGTCCGGCAATCATCCGGTCGGCCACCATCGCCGACAAGAGCGATTCAACGCCTGCAAGAAACGCGATGATGAGAGCGGACGGAAGCAATTCGATCACCCTGCCGAAACTGAAATCCGGCAGTGCGGGCCATGGAAGGGTATTGGGCAGGTCTCCGAATCGCGAGCCGATGGTGTCGACCGGCAGATCGGCAAGCGCCACGATCGCGGACGTGACGGCCACCGCTGCGATCAGCCCCGGCAATTTCGGCGCGACACGGCGGAAGACGACGATCAGCACCATGGTTCCGAGGCCGATCAGGGCCGAAGCTGCCGAAAACGTCGGACGGGCGGCCCACAGCACGTCGATCTTGCTCAGGAATTCCGCCGGAACTTCGGCCACACTCAGTCCGAAAAGATCCTTCAGCTGGCTTGTCGCGATGATCACGGCGATGCCGATCGTGAAGCCGTTTATGACCGGCTCGGGAACGAGGCGGATGAGATTTCCCGCCCGGAAGTATCCGGCAATCAGCAAGATCAGACCCGCCATGAACGTGGCCATGACCAGACCGTCATAGCCATGCTCCGCAATCACGCTGAAGACGATGACGATGAATGCCCCTGTCGGCCCCCCGATCTGAACCCGGCTGCCACCCAGAAGTGAGATCAGGAAACCCGCGACGATCGCCGTGACGAGGCCGGTCGACGGATCGGCCCCGGAGGCAATCGCGATCGCGAGGCTGAGCGGCAAGGCCACCATGGCAACCGTCACACCCGCGATTGCGTCTTTCACCAAGAGCGCGCTTGTATAATCGGGCAGCGTCGTGAGAATCTTGGGCTTCATGGCGCACCCTAGGTGTTCCATCCCGGATGATCACATAGACCCTCGCCGGTCTGCCTTGTTCATGGCAAGATCGATCCTGCGTGAGGTTCGGGAGGGGGTTGGAGCATGCTGATCTCTCTGCACAAACAA